>OOBP01000027.1_pt1 | contig 229433 bp, 190 predicted proteins | sample 1671681 | NCBI WGS metagenome assembly OOBP01 (sample SAMN06348181, study PRJEB24527) | human gut metagenome
TGATGCCGGGGATCACATTCGTGACACGTCCCTGCGGGGTGATGATGGCGTAGCTCGCGCGCTTAACAACAGAGCGATTGGAAAGAAGGTCGGTAGGATATCCGGGCATAGTGCTTTCTCCGAATGATGTGTGTTGGGACGCAGGTGGGAAGGCGTGCATTTCATGCTTCTGACGCCCCCCTTGCGTTAGCTACATAGTAGAAATTCCCTCCCAACTTCCCACGACCATCTGCGCCAACCTCTTGTCATTTGCCGCCACTCTTTCCTAGCCACAAGCTCCTAGAATTCTGTGGACGGTTGCAAGCGCACTAAGGCGCAAAGTAGCTCGCAATCAGGCATTCGCTAAATATTCGCGTTTATGTCAACGGTGCGTAGTAGCGCATCATCGACGGTTTTCTCTGGCGTCATCCGCCATCCTGCGGCCAACTACACCCCCACAAAAAAGCGCGCGTTTTCGCACGCCAATCGCTTGTCTTTTGCCGCCGCATCTTTGCGCTCACCTCTGCGCCGCTACGCAGAAGCACCGCTGCGAGCATAGCCGCACTCAAACACAACGATGTTTTGATAGTCATCTTCAATCAAGAGTGCGAGGTTCATATTATTTTTTCACTCTAGTTGCGAATGATTCTCATTTCATGTATGATGTCACACATAGTCAAGAACACCTAATGCTCTGAGGGTGAGGGGTCGCCCTGCATTAGAAGATCCGTTACGCCTTTTCATTCGGATCGCGTCCTATCTCCGCGCACGTTCTTGATGGTTGTCCTTTGGGATGAGCCGCACGTACACTGCCGCTCATCCCTTTTTTTGTGTTTGCTGCGTGTGTTAAGTAGAAAAAAGAGCGTCTACTCGTGCTTGCGCCCCTCGGGAGGCGCAAAGCAGTTGTAGACGCTTAGGAGAAAACATCGCGCAAGCAATGTGTGCCTCGGCAGGAGCGTGAGGAGACTGTCACGCTCCTACCAAGACGTTGAAACGCTTAGAACTTGTGGTTAATACCGAAGAAGAGCTGGCTACTCATCGGGTTATCGAAGGTATGACCATCGCTGTTGGTGAGCGAGGCCACATCCTTGTAGAACCCGACTGCGCTATAGAGCGTGGTGCGCTTACTGAGCGGATAGGTGTAACCCACGCCCGCACCATAGCGGCTCAAGTCTTTGCCGATCTGCGCGGCGGTATCTGTACTCACTACATCGTCGTACTTGGCCTTGAGCACGAGGCCATAGACATTGATTTCTCCGCCCGCGAGCGGAAGACGGGTGCCAACCGACGCAGCCCACCCATTGATTCGATCAAGCCCTTGGTAGAGCGTGTAGTCAGTAAAGCCTGGGAGCGCAATAATATTGTCCGCGTCTTTGAACCAACTGCCCCACGCGTAGAGCTTTGCCGCGCCAACCTTCACATTGCCGCCCACAAGCGCACTAACCATATCCTTTTGATCTGCGCTCGTCGAACTTTCATTCATCGTATCGAGCATGGCCACCAAGTTGACGACCTCGCTATCGTACGTCACCGAAATGGAGGAGTAGCGATCCGCGGACGACGTGCCTTCGACCACATCGGTGCCGTTCGCAATTGCAAAGCTATGCTGTAAGTTCACTTGGAAAGGCCCGATCTTTGGGCTCGAATACTGCAGCATATTGTTGAGCGAGAACCCGTAGAACGGCATCAAAAAGACAGGATTGCCAAGTTCGCCCCAGCCCGTACCAAAAGGATTGATACGGTTCCACGTGATGTCAAAAGTGAGCGGCGTGGCGCCTGCACGCACCGCACCCGAGCGCCCAGCAGAGAGCTGCCCCCAGTGGTTGTTCTTCACCCACATATAGGCACCGCGGTCAAAGATAGAACCCGCGGTCGTGCTCGCTCCCGTATCCGAGTCAAAGCCCGCTTCTAGCCAGAACCCGACTTCCGTCTCGCTATTGAGCTGTTCCGTGCCCAAAAAGAGCACACGGTTTCCGTCGAGAAGGCTATCGGCCATCTCGTAAGAGGTCTTACTCCCAGTGCTACCGTCATTGACATGATGCAGCCGAAGCCCCGTATCAATCATCCCGCCCACAGTCAGATCCATCGCCTGAGGGGCACCTGCAGCGAGCGCGAAAAGCATGGCGGCGGTCAACGCACGCATCGTGTGTGTCTTGGTTTTCATCGTTTTGTCTCTTCTTTTTTTTGGGAAAACGCGGCGCAGCAGCTTCCTGTCTCAGGCGTCATCACTGCGCCGCGTAGAGGTCATCAAATAGGTTGTTTATTGAGCGCTCTTAACGAACTTCGCAGCTTCCATACCACCAATACGGCCCGAGTTATAGGCGAAGCCCAAGGCCAAGCCCTGGTAAGGCGGATAGGACGGCGTGCTGTAGAAGCCGTAGGCGTTGTTACCCACCACATAAAGCCCCTTAATGGGCTTATAGGCCTTATCAAGCGCTTGCATATCCGCGTTGACACGGACGCCACCGAGCGTCGAGAGGCTCACGACCTTGGCCTGAATGGCATAGAAGGGGCCCTCTTTGACGCCAAACTTCAGGAATTCCTTTGGTTTACCCAGAGGATCCTTGCCGCTTGCAACAATCTTGTTGTAGTCAGAAATGGTTGCACTAAAGCGCGCCGCATCAAAGCCCGCGGCCTTGGCGAGGCCTTCGATCGTATCAGCCTTAAAGGCCACGCCCTGAGCAACGGCATCGTCGGCAAGTGCACGGAAGTCACCTTTACCTTCAGGGTTCTGCGGACCCGCACCAGAGACTTCAAACGGCAGCTTGTCCGCGGTATAAGCATCAAGGGTCTTGCCGTCAACAACAACGAAGTAGCGACCGCCCACGGAGAAGCCCGCATTGGCCCAGTAAACCGTGTCGTAAATGAGCTCTTCGTTAGCAAAACGCACACCCGCTGGATCCACCCAAAGTAGCGGCGTCTTCAAGACACGCACCAAGAGGTTCGCGTCCACCATGCCGTGCGAGCCAGAGGACGACGTGGCGAGCCCATCAAACTCAGCCGCATGAATGAGCGCATGGTTTTCGCCCATCTTCTGAGCGCCAGCCTTCCAAGCCATGTCGAGCCCTTCGCCATTGTTCGCCCAGGCAATACGGTTGACGATCTGATCAGTTTCCATCGCCTTATGCAGACGCGCGGCATCGCCGCCGTATCCGCCCGAAGCGATCACCACAGCCTTGGTATGCACCGTGAGCGTGCCACCATCAGCCTTTTCAGCGACGACAGCCGAAACGCTACCATCGGCGTTTTGCTTAAGATCGTAGGCACGCGTCTGCGTGTAGAGCTTGCCGCCCATCTTTTCAAAATTGGCGTACATGTTCTTGAAGGCTTGCGCGTTATCCTTGTAGCGGTGGTAGACACGCCAACGGATGGGATACGGGTTTTGGCCTTGCTGCGGATTCCAGTCGATGAGTTCGAGCTCCGCACCGTACTTCTGCATCCAATCGATCGTGCTCGCGCTCTGATCGATGACGCGCTTGGTGATCTGCGCATTAGAGAGGTAGTGGTTGTAGTCCATCAACTGCGTATAGAGCGCAGACTTGGTGAGCTGTCCCAAGAGCTTCGGATTGTTCTTGTACTTCGCTTTCTGTAGCGAGCTCTCCACAGCAAAGAGGCCCGAGGCGATCTTACCTGCGCCACCAACAGCGGGGGCTTTCTCGAGGACGACCACTTTGACGCCATTTTCAGCCGCAGAGAGCGCAGCTGCCGTACCCGAGGCACCAGCGCCCACCACGACCACATCCGCGGTAATTTCTTCAGAAGGACCCACCTTCTTGACAACTTTGACCGTATAGCGGCTCACGTCAGCGCCGCTCTTTTCGATGGCAGCAAGCACCGCGGCCTTGATCGCCTTGCTCGAGACGGTCGCCCCAGAGACGTCATCGACTTCGACGCTCTGATTTTCAACGATCGTCTTCGAGAGGGTTTTTGCGGCCATACCACCCAAATCAGGGGTTTCGCCGCTCGCGTCAACCTGAACATTGGTAATGCGACCATCCTCGCCCAATGTCACCGCCGCTTTGATGGTTGAGAGCTTGCCTTGCGCAGAGGACTCAAAAGTTCCTGCTGCAAAGGCCACGCTGCTTGCACCGCACATGAGTGCAACCAGCGCCTTCATTTTGAAGGACTGAATTGTCATGACTCATTTCTCCTAGGGTTGAGTTCTGTCCGGGGAGTTAGCCAGCCTTTCCACTGAGCTTGGAGGAAAAGAAGCGCTGGCTTTTGCGTGAGAGGTTAGGAGAATTCGTCTTTAGGTAGGCCAATAACACGATCAAGAAACCCGAACGTGACGATGGATCACGCGAGCGTCACACGGCGCAAACACTACTCCCACAAGGCCGAACGACCTAAGTCGAAAGATTAATCATCATGAGAAATCCCTGTTATATTGGGATTTACCCTAATAAGTCCTCGCGCCCCGCTTCGGCTATAGTCGCAGGAAAAAATGGCATACCCATTGCCCAGTCTTTCCTCTATCCAAGGAGCATCCGAGACGACATGCTGGATCCAAAGCAGATGCAGGCCTTCGTTGTACTCGCCGAGCACATGCACTTCGGCCGTGCCGCTAAAGCGCTTGGTATTTCTCAGTCGACGCTCTCAACGCAGATTCGTACGCTAGAAGAGACGATTGGCGGCGCGCTGATCAATCGCTCCAACCGCACCATGACGCTCACTGCGCTCGGTGAGACGTTTCTAGTTGACGCGCGTAACATCCTCGCGATGATGGAATGCGCCCTCCGAAACACCTCGGATGTGCTCGACGGGACGGTGAGTTCGCTCACCATCGGCGTGGATACGGGCGGCATTTCCTCGGGGCTTTTCGTGCAGATACTGGCGCAGGCGCGTGAACAATTCCCGCGACTTGAGCTCATGAGTATTGAGGAGCCGCCTGCGACGCTTTTGACCGAACTCTGCTCCGGTCATATCGATGTGGTGCTCTCCAACACCTTCAGCTTGGATATTCCCAAAAACGTTGTTCAGCACCCGATCGTGAACTGGCGAGCCGTGCTCGTCGCGCATAAGTCACTTTCGCTCACCGATCAGGCAGGCACGCTCGCCATTGACGCGGTTTCCGAGCAACCCTTTTTGCTTTTTGAGCACCAAAGTGCCTCGCCTCATGTCATTGAGCACGTTTTTGCCTTTCGTCCGAAGCGCGTTTTGCGACTCCCGTCCGTACGTCTCATTGCTGACTATGTAGAGGAGCGGATAGGCGTAGCCGTGCTCCCCGAGGCCGACCTCAAGCTACTCGGCCCCAACACCGTTGCCTACCCGATCGATGACGTGCAGATGCCCGTCAAACTTATGCGCCTCAATAACAGCAACTCACCCACCATGATTCGCTTCTGCCACATGGTACGAACGCTCTTTGCAACAAACGGCTAAAGAAGCTCGCCTCAGGCTGGACATACAGAACACTGTGAGAGAGCTTACTGTCAAAGATAAACCTTGCACAATTTTCCGGTCGTCTATTCGGGAAACACCTATGGCGTAGCTCGGTACGCAAGGTCTAGAGTCAAAACACAGGCACACTAACCTCAAAGCACAGCCGCCTGCTGCCTGCAAAGACCGGATGACCAGCCTTTCCCTGACGGCTGTTGGAAGTTCTCGCCATGAAAACACTTTCCCGCCGAACCTTTCTTGCCGGTACCGCAGCTAGCGGCCTTGCACTCAGCCTACCAACCGAAGCTGCACCCGTGAATATTCCCAAAAAGTGGGATCTAGAGGCTGATATTGGCGTCATTGGCGCTGGTGCCACAGGATTGCCCGCGGCAATTGGCGCAAAAGATCGAGGCTTTTCCGTGCTGGTTGTCGATGCTAACTACGATATCGGCGGACACGCCATGATTAGAACACTCACGGCCACCTTCTAAAGTAAGTGGCGGGTGAGGGCTCGCGGGTTGGAAGACCGTGAAACAGGAAACGGCACACCGCTAGGTGTCCCACAAGCCCCACTCATAATAGGAGACTTGCTAAGGGTATTAATCGGATTAATACCCTTTTAGTAATAGTTCTTTTTATGGAGTAATGAAACGTTGCACCATATTTTTGTTATGCTTGATAACAAAAAAGCCGAAGGATACCATCGGCGAACCACACGCCTGTTGAAACGAGCTTCCACTCCCGACCGCTTCCTTTTCAAGGGGCAATTACATTGCTACAGTGCTCAACCGCATATATCAATCTCTCTAAAACACCGTGGGCTAGTACTTGTAATAAGCGCTTTCCAAGCGCTCTTTCTCGCAAGCTCTCTCATACTCTGTCATGCCAAGCCAGCGATCTACGATATCGCGACGCCAAATCAGCTTGCGCTTAAGCCGCATGCCTCTAGGTAGCATGCCCTCAACAACATAGCGGTCTACAGTGCGCTCGGAAATGCCCAAGTACTTTGCGAGTTCTTTCTTCGGCAAGCACGGTTCAATTGTCTTCATCCTTATTCCCCTTGCGTCACACCATTGACAGTTTCTGCAAAGCGCGTATACACCTCGAGTGCAAGCGGAAGGCTTTGCTCATCTTGGAGGTCGAAATTCGGGCGATGGTGTCCCACATGATTGCACCCGTAGAGGATGAAGGCGGCCTGACCGCCATGCTGAATCACACGACGAACAAAGAGCGCACAATCTTCGCTGCCCGAGGGCACATGCACACGGTCAAGCACTTTCGCGCTAGGAATAGTGTGCATGACACGCTCAACAACATCAAAAAGCTCAGGCGACTGCAGAAGTGTTGTGCTCTCTCCCGCAATCTCAATACGAGACTTCACGCGATAGGCTTTGTCCACCCCCGCGAAAATGTCATAGACATAATCACGCATATAGGCATTGACTTCCTCCGTGTCACCTCGCACTTCAAGTTGCAATTTCGCCTGCGCAGCTATCACATTGCGACCCTCACCCGCGTGAAGTGTCCCAACGGAAACACGGGTCGGACCATCACCATGGCGTGGAATACCTTGAAGCATGAGGGTGGCCGCACAAGCTGCGGTGAGCGCGCTGTTGCCTAAATGCGGGGCATTACCTGCGTGCGCTGGCGTCCCCTCGATGGTGACATCGAATTTTGTCGATGCCAAAAAACCCCCATCCATCACTGCAATTTCGCCCAACTTCGCGCATCCTCCGACATGACCACTCAAAAAGTAGTCAACATCGTCGACAATCCCTGCTGCCACCATGGCGCGCGCACCACGCACGCCTTCTTCGGCAGGTTGGAAAATTAGCTTGAAGCGGCCACAAAGTTGGTCCTTATGCTCAACAAGCCAGCGTGCGAGCGTCAGGCCCACCGCCGTATGACCATCATGACCACAGGCGTGCATCAAGCCTTCACGCTCCGAAGCAAAGCCGAGCTGATTAGGTAGATGGGCGGGATCTGCGCTTTCCTGCACCAGAACGCAATCAATATCGGCGCGGAATGCTGTCGTGGGGCCAGGTCGCCCCGTATCGAAGAGCGCCACCGCTCCTGTGTAGCCCGAGCACTCATCTAAAAAGTCCTGCGGCACGCCGTTGGCAAGCGCCCGCTTTTCAGCAGCTGCCACAAGCGCTGGGTCGCGCCCCAATACCTCATCAGGGTTGATATTGGCGGCCCCAACCGAAACGTTTAGCCCCAGCGCCCGCAGGGTCTTCACCACAAAGAAGGTGGTTTCGAATTCCGTCCACCCTTCTTCGGGTCGACGGTGAATATGACGGCGATACGCCACCATGTCATCAAGATAGTCTTTTCGCATATTTCTTACTCCGAAAAACTCAGTACGCAGATAGAGGGCACTCCCTGTCGGCCGCTTCCGTCAGTGGGCTGCTCCGCTCGGCTCTGTGCGCAACGCATTGACATCTCGAGCGCGAGCCGCGTAGTACGCCAGACTTCCTAGGAGCCCCAGAACCGCCACTGCTAAACCCATCGCATAGGCGAGCGCGTAATAGCCAGAAGCATTGACCCAGCGGATAATCCAAGGCCCCAAAAAGCCACCAATTGAATACGCAAACGCCATCACCGAGAAGTTCACACTATTGTTGAGTGCGCCAAACTCATCAGCCACAAGTCCTGGATAGACACCAAACGAGGCGCCATAGCATAGGCCTACGCCCACAAGTCCCGCCAAAAACTGCACCGTATCGCCACTTTGCGCGCCGTACAGTAGCCACAGCGCAACGAGTGCCACAAGCAGTACCAGTTGCAGCGTGGGCATGCGTCCCAACCGATCCGAGAGCACCCCCGAGAGAAAGCGCCCCGCTGTATTGGCAAGCGAGAGCGTCGAGACAGAGAGCGCGATCAGCGCCGCACTAAAGCGCATTTGCGTTGCGGCAATCGCAGAAATATTGGAGATCAGCATGAGACCAAGGGTGGCGCACATGGCAAAGACCAGAAAGAGCGGATAAAACCGAGCCGTACGCAACATATCACGCCAATTTAAATTGACTTCTGCCGCTGGCTGCCGCGCGCTTGGCTTAAGTTGCGCCTTCCATTGAGGAGCCGAAAGACTGACAAACGCCGAAAAGCCGTCTGGGCACTTCACAAGTGGCAGCGCCGCACTCACCACGACAACGCCCAAGAGAAGCGCAAAACACATGAGCGTCGTACTGATTCCTTGCGAAGCAATGAGTGCATTCGCGAGAAACGGCAACAACGCGCCACCCACGCCGAGCGAGGCAGTCACCAAGCCGCCCGCAAAGCCACGGCGGTCTGGGAAAAACTTCACCGCACTATTAATCGTGCACCCGTTCACGAGCCCCGTGCCCGCCCCCACGCAAAGACCATAGGTCATGTAGAGCGTCGTAACGTCGACCGCGCGCGCACTTAACCAGTAGCCAATGGCGAGTAACACACCACCCACCATGATGATGAAGCGTGGTCCAAAACGGTCGTTAACGTAGCCTCCCGTGAACATCAAGATGGGAGTGACTGCTGTCGCAGTGCCAAAGACCGCCCCCAACTGCGCCACCGTCACCGTCACGCCCATCGCCCTCGAAAGATGCACGGCAAGCGCACTCGCAAAGACACTCCACACATAGAGCGCACCGGTGCAGAAATTGATCAGACTGAAGAGCACCAAATAGAGCCATCGGCGGCGAAAAAGCGGAGCGTAATTGCCATTCATAGTCCGTTGAGAGAGATTTAATGGATTTTTAACAACGGAAATTTTACGTAATAGTTATATAAATAAAAACAAGAATAAACCCCTAATCTGTTATTTAACATCCGATATCTGATATCTGATATCGGATAAACATCATAGTAAAACTCCCTGTTGTCTATTCAATGATTTTTCTTAGAATTCAATCTGTTGTGATGACCACTTCAATATTTATTGAATTGGAAATTCAGACCCCTCTTACACAACAGGTGATTTTCATGTCTTTGCCAATTATTTTTTCTATCGTCGTTGTCATCGCTACGATATATGCCTTAATTAAGCGCTATGAAACACGTCTGGTGCTAATCAGCGCCGGTCTACTCATGGCCTTGGTTTCCATGAAGCCGATGGTAGCCTTTGCCCAATTCGACAAATCCATGACCAACAGCTCACTCATCATTGCGATCTGCTCGGCGATGGGTTTTGCTGCGGCGGTTTCGCTCACAAAATGTGATGTGCACCTTGTGGCGCTTCTTACGCGCCCCCTAAAGCGCTTGGGCGTCATGCTGCTTCCGGCGTGCATGCTGGTCACAAGCCTCTGCGCAGTTGCCATTCCGTCGACGGCGGGGCTTTGCGCGGCGGTTGGGCCCTCGATGATTCCTATTCTGATCCGTGCTGGCTTTAAGCCCGTCATTGCCGCCACAGCCATTGTCGCCTCCACCATGCCCGCGCTCTTTAACCCAGGCGTCTCGCACAACGTCTTCATTGCGAAGATCGGCAGCATCGAGATTATGGAGCTCATTGCACGCATGAGCCCTGCGCTTCTTGGCATATCGCTCGCGATCATTGTGGGTATCACGCTTATCTGTTTTGTCTACGGCGACTACAAAAAACCGAGCGCCACGGATGCCGTCGCTCAAAGCAGCACGGTGCAACTTGCCGACAATCTTCCTAAAAAGGTCAACGTGCTCTACGCGCTTGCGCCACTTGTTCCAATTCTGATTCTGCTCACGGTCTCGCTCGCAACCACCATGAAGCTTTCGGTGGCCACGGCCATGATCATCGGCACGGTCTACGCACTTGCCGTCACCCGCACCAATCCCGCAGACGTCACAAAGACGTTTTTCAACGGCATGGGCAAAGGCTACGCTGACATTCTCGGCATCATCATTGCCGCGGGCGTCTTTGCGGCGGGGCTCAAAGCCGCCGGCGTGGTCGATCTACTTGTCAACGCACTCACCCACGCCAACGAATGGGCGCGTATTGGTGGCGCATTCGGCCCCTACCTCATGGGTGTACTGACGGGCTCGGGTGACGCAGCAGCCTTTGCCTTTAACGAAGCCGTCACGCCGCACGCTCAAGACTTTGGCATGACAATTCCTTCACTCGGGTACTTGGCAGTCGTTGCAGGCGCGCTCGGCCGTACGAGCTCACCGCTTGCGGGCGGCGTCATTCTCGTGGCGGGTATCGCTGGCGTTAATCCGCTCGACATCATCAAACGCACCGCACCCATCATGCTCGTGATGGTCATTGGCGCCTACTTTTTCGTTTAACCACCCCAAACTCACACGAACCCAAGGAGATTTCACTCATGCGTCTTTTCACGACGAAATGCTTAACAGCAGCCGTATTTGCTGCCTGCGGCTGCGCCGCTACCCAAGCTGCCGATGTGACCGTCTACGGTCGCGTCGACACGGGTCTCGTCTATCAGAACTTCTTTGGTGACTCCACCAAAGGCGATAGTTTCACCATGGAGAGTGGCCCCAACACGGCTTCTCGATTCGGCATTCAAGGCAAAGAAGTAATCAATCCCGATTGGACAGTGGGTTTTAGGCTCGAGAGCCGCTTTGCGTCGGATACGGGCGAACTCAAAGGCGACCGCCTCTTTGAAGGCTCGGCCTACCTCAACATCATCAACCGCACCTTTGGTGAACTGGCCGCTGGCCGCATCGCGGGTCTTGCTTCAAGCTCTGGCGCGTACGATCACCAGTTCTACATGGATGCGTTTGCGGGCGGCACCTTTGGTAGCGCGCTTGCGCCGATCAAATCGTCACGTATGGACAACATGCTCACCTATCGCACGCCCATGTTGGGTGGTTTTCAGGCGACGTTGCAGCATTCGCTCAAGATGAGCACTACCGACACAAAAGATCTGGGCACCGAAGGAGAAGCTGCGGCGAACCGCTTCTGGGCCGCGGGAGCACGCTACACCGTAGGCGGCCTCAATATCGTTGCCACCTATGAAGCAACGACTTGGGGGCACGAATCGCTCGCTGGCGCCAGGGACGACCGTCAGGTCTTCTCCTTGGGCGGCAACTACCGCACGGGTGATATCGCCTTCTATCTCCAAGGACAAATCTTTGATGGTGTAGAAAAGCTCGATGGGCTGAGCGCCTCGGATCTGCATAGCGAGCTCTCTGGCTACGGCCTCTACGCAGGCACCCAAGTCTGGTTTGGACTCTCGTCTTGGCAGAGCATGGTGTACTGGCGTGACTACAAACTCAAGCGTGACACCGCGAGCGCCGACCTTGATGCGGACTCGCTTGGGATTGCCACCAAATACATCTACCGACCGAGCAAGACGATTGAAATCTACGTGGGCGCTGGTGTTGCCAAATGGGACCGTCTGAGCACAACGGGCACGCTACTCACCGACAAAACGTTCAATGCGTTTACGGGTGTGACTAAGTACTTCTAACCGAGCCGCGGCTCACCGCCCCGCTGCATCACGCGCCCGCCACTCGGGTGCTACGTTCGGCAAACAGTCGAGCGTAGCACCAACTGGCGGGCGTTTCGTTTAGCCAATGTGATAGTGATGATGCGTCGTGATCGCGTATTGACGGTGATACTCCACCGGCCGATCATCGTACGTATAAGAAAGCCGCGAGATCTCGATCGCAGGCATGGGCGGCGTAAATTGGCAGCGTGCACAGACCTCATCGGACACCAGCACCGCCTTGAGATCCTCCTCACAACGCGTGATCGTCACGCCGCACTGCTTCTGGTAGAACGCATACAGCATGCGTTCCTTGTGCTTGAGAAGATTCTCAGCCGTCACCCGCGTAAAGACGGATTCCAATGCCCAGAGCTCATCATACGTCACCGTCCCACGGCGCGTGTTCAGTAGTCGAACGGCATGAATGACGGGCGTTTGTGGCGCTACAGAAAGTTTTTTGGCAATCAAACTGTCCGCGCCAATATGTTCAAACGTCACGAGCACCGTGCTCGAGGGTCCTGACTCTTCCTCGGGCGTATCGGGTAAAAGCCGAATATAGCGCTCGTAGACTTTCTGCTCATTGCCGCTAAAATCCGCGACAAACGTCCCTCGCCCCTGGTGCCGCGTGAGCACGCCCATATCGACGAGCATTTTTAGCGCACGGCGCATCGTGCCTTGGCTGACGCCAAACTCCGCTGCAAGTTCAATCTCGTTTGGGAGCAACTCACCAGGACGCCAACGCCCATCACAAATCAGCTGTCCAATGGCATGGCTGACCTGCTCAAAGAGCGTTTTCTGCTTAGGAAGTCGAAGAAATTCCGTCAGAGCAGTCGGTCTGTTCATGGTTCTCAGCGTCCAAAAAAGGCGAAGTCAAAATGCACGCTAGCGTACAACTCTCATTTCGCACAATGGGTAGGATTGATTTCTCATTCTAGACGATGAGGCATTCTCTCAACGGGACTGCCGCCTGCGTTGTCCTTTTGCTTTGACTTCTATCAGCGGCCATGAGGAACTCAACAGAGCAGATACCAAACTCACTCTCCTTGCCCATGCGGGAAGCCTTCTTCACAACCCGGGCGCGCCTAGCCCGCCGCAAGCGTCGCTAAGTGCGAAAAAACGACCCTTTGGACGTCAAAAGTGCAGTTTGGCCAGCAACGACGCTCATTTGCTGGCCAAAATTGTGCATCACGCGCAGTGGCGAATTTCATACCACCAACGCTTGCAATCACACCACTCGAGCGAACCGAGCGGTACACCCGAACCTGCTTATTTCACCTTGAAGTCGAACTGATGGCACTGATTGCAGAAGTTCTCCGGCTCGCTGTGCTGCAAGTGGCAGTTCGTGCAGTCGAGCGTGTCATGGTAGTGCGGCGAGTTGTGCGGATTCGCGGGCTTGACGTCTTTCGTCTTTTCCACAAGTTGCTTGGTGTTGTGGCACCCCGTGCAGGTCTCGATTGTTGGGATCTGCGGATTCTTCGGGTCAAACCCCTTACCGTGGCAGCTCTCGCAAGTAAGGCCACGCGCAAGGTGACGGTCAGCGCCGAAATGCGTGTCAGCAGCCAAGGCCGAACCCACCGCAAACGCAAGACCCAGCATCATCATGAGGGCAACGTTTTTCATTCATCTTTCTCCTATGGTAGAAGCGACGGCATCACGGATTTGGGGCCAGCGCCGTCTTACATCGGCGTACTTTATCGTGGTGTGCGCCGCACTCACTACCTCCCGAGGGATAGGAGCGCCGAAAAAAAATACACGAACCGTAGTAAACCCAAGGGGACATCGTGCACAGGTAGCGCTTTTTACTGCGCTAAATGGATCAAACTCGCTAACCCACGCGATCTCAGCGTTTTCAGCTAAGAGATTCCGCTAAGAGCCTTTGCGTGCACCCAAATCGTGTTGAAAGAAATTCATCACACCCCCGTACAAACTGCTTGCCACTCGTACTATCAATGTATTCCCTTCCCCAATTTGACTCTACACAGGTGTGCCATGGCTTTCGCTTTTGACAACACGTTCTACTATCTGCTCATCTGCCTGCTCTTCTTTGGTATTGGCGACCTATTAGGTGTCGCCACCAAGGCAAAGGTGTCGGCAGTCTTCGTTAGCCTTTTCCTCTTTCTCGTCTGCTTCATGACGGGGGTGATACCTCCTGACATTATTAAAAAAGCGGGCTTGCAGGAGCTCGGTAAATGGGCAGTGATCTTCGTCGTTTTCTCGATGGGGACCACCATTAACTTCCGGGAGTTGATCGCCGAGTGGCGTACGGTGGCTACTGCGCTCCTCTCGATGCTCGCGGTGATGATCTGTGGGCTCGTACTCATTCCGATTATCGGTAAGCAAGAGACGATCGTTTCTCTGCCGATTGTCACGGGCGGCATTGTTGCCACGCAGATCATGACAAGCGCGGCGATGGAGCATGGCTTTGCGCTTGCTGCTGCGCTAGGCACCATTATTTTCGCCATCCAGAAGTTCTTGGGCTCGCCCGTTGCCTCGTACTTCGGGCTGCGTGAAGCGGAACTCATTGTTGCGGAATACCGCCACAACAGGGAAGCATTCGAAGCCAAGCGTGCCGCGAGCAACACGACGGAGGCCACGCCGAACGCCCCCGTTAAGCAGACGTTCTTTGAGCGCCACAAGAAGTACTACGGTCCCTTTACCTCGTTGACGATTACGGCCTTCTTCTGCTGGGTCGCGTTCATCATCGGTAAGCTCACGGGGCTCTCGCCCACAATTTGGGCGCTGGTGCTTGGAGCCATCGTCTCCACGACGGGCATGATTCCGCAGAACATCCTCAAGCACGCCAACAGTGCCGGTATCTTCAACTGTGCCACGTTTGCCACGATTATCCCCTCGCTTGCGACGATCAAACTCGCTGACCTGATGACGCTCGGCTTTATGATTGCCGCGCTCTTTGTGGTGGTGTTTGTTGCGCTCTTTGTCTTCTTCTATCTACTGCCGCTCTGGAAGATCCTCGGCTCGCGCAATGTCGCCATGGGTGTCGCATGCTGCCAGCTTTTAGGGTTCCCGGCTACCTACCTCATCGTCAATGAGGTCGCTCAGGCCGTCGCCACCAATGAAGATGAAAAAAAGGCCATCACTGACCATCTCATGCCGAAGTACCTCATGGGCGGCTTCACCACCGTGACGAGCTTCTCGGTGATCATTGCGGGCTTTATGGCTCCGTACGTCTAAACGATTGTTAGATAAGGATTGCAAACATGTACAAGTACGATGCTCAGGATTACCCCTACCCCAGCAAGCGCCACGTGGTCTACGCGAAAAACGGCATGTGCTGCTCGGGCAACCCATCGACGAGCTCCGCAGGTCTGCAAACGCTTCTCAAAGGGGGCAACGCTATTGATGCGGCCATTGCGATGGCCGCTTCTCTCCCCGTCGTGGAGCCCACGGGTAATGGTTTAGGGGCTGACTGCTTTGCGATTATCTGGTACGAGGGCAAGCTCTACGGCATTAACGGCACGGGCCCCGCGCCGATGCTCAATAGTGTCGCCGCCCTCAAAGCACGTGGCTTTGACAAGATTCCGAGCTACGGCGTCGAGCCAATTAATGTCCCGGGCGCCGTGGGTGGTTGGATGGCGATGCACGAACGCTTTGGTAGCCTGCCGCTTGAGGAAGTGTTCGCTCCCGCGGTGCGCTACGCAGAAGAAGGCTATCCCGTCTCGCCCAACATTTCCCGTCTCTGGGAAGAGGCTTACGGTATCTACTCCAAGTACCGTGATCGTCCGGAGTTTGCAGGCTGGTTTGAGACCTTTGCTCCGAACGACACGTGGCTCAAACCTGGCGAAATGTTCCGCGTCCCGGAGATGGCCGCGACACTGCGTGAAATTGCCGCCACCAAGGGCGAGAGCTTCTACCGTGGACGCTTGGCCGAGGTGATGGATGCGTTCTTCAAAAAGCACAACGGCTTTTTGAGAAAAGAAGACCTTGCCGCCTACCACCCTGAATGGGTTGACCCCATTTCGGTCAACTATCACGGCTATGACGTCTGGGAATTGCCCCCGAACGGACACGGCATCACGGTGCTGATGGCGCTACAGATCCTCAAAGACATGGATCTCGGGGCTCGCGATGATGTCGAAACGCTGCACAAGCAGATTGAAGCCATGAAACTGGCGATGACCGACACGGCAAACTACGTGGCCGAACCCTCGTACATGAAGGTCACCGTGGAAGAGCTGCTCTCGGAAGAGTACGCTGCGCGCCGTCGCGCGGAGATTGGCCACGAAGCGATGCTACCGAGCGCGGGTGATCCGAAGTACCACTCGACCGTTTATTTCTGCGCGGCCGATAAAGACGGCAACATGGTCTCCATGATTCAGTCCAACTTCCGCGGCTTCGGCTCGGGCATTGTGGTCCCTGGTACCGCCATTTCCATGAACGACCGTGCGGAAAACTTCAAGTTCGATGAGAACCACGCCAATGCCCTCTTGGGTGGAAAGCGCCCCTACCACACGATCATTCCAGGCTTTCTCACCAAAGACGGCGTGGCCATTGGCCCCTTTGGGATCATGGGTGGCTTTATGCAGCCCCAAGCGCACGTACAGGTCGTGCAGAACATGATCGACTGGCATCTTAACCCGCAGCAAGCGCTCGATGCACCGCGCTGGCAGTGGGTTGGTGGTAAGAAGGTTGAGGTGGAGCAAGACACCCCGAACCACGTCATCCGTCTACTGCAGCGCCGCGGTCACGATGTCATCGTGCAGCCCGACCCCTACCACATGGGTCGCGGTCAGATGATTCTGCGCGATGAGCATGGTGTCTATGTGGGTGCCACCGAAAAGCGCACCGATGGGCACATCATGAGCTACTGACGCTACAAGGCAAAAAAAGGGGGGCTCTCGCAGCTCTTAAATAAAGCCGCGAAAAGCCCCCAAGCTACGTCACTTGGAAGGGCGGACATCCTCACGGATTGTTCGCCCTTCCAATTCTGCAAATACCATCGGAATTTACAACACGCCCACGTCTCTCACGATCGAAGCGATCACGCCTGCAGCACAGAGCCAGAAGAGTACGGCCGAGATGCGGTTGAGCCAAAATGAGAGTGCCGCGCCCTTAAGGCGTCCACCCACCGTGCATGCCGCATAGCTGTAGACGAGATGCACCGCAAGGCAGATCAACACGAAGAGCGCTGAGAGCATCGCAGCCTGCGGCGCATAGGCTGCGTCTCGGTCAATAAACGGCGGCATGAACGAGAGAAGAAACACGATCAGCATCGGGTTGGTCACCTGCAGGAGTGCGGCGGACGGGAGAATATGCCGCACACCAGCGGCAAAAGCGGCAGAACTGTCCTGCGAGCCCGCCGCCACACCACCGACACGCATCACGTCCAGCACTGGCGCGTGCCAGCTACGCCAGCCAAACCAGATGAGCACACTAGCGCCCACCGCCTCAAGTGCAGCCAGTAGCACGGGCGAGGTAGCAACGAGCGCCCCAAGCCCTGTGGCCGAGACCGCGCTCATTGCAGCGACACCGACCGCGTTACCAAGCGGACTTCTCCAAGCGTTGCCCCGCCCATAGCGGAACGCATTGCTCACCGTGTAGAGCACACCCGCGCCTGGCGTCACGCAGGTCACAAATGCCACGCCTGCGTAAACGAGTAGAGAAGACACCACTGCCCGCTCCTTATCAAAAAAACCGAAACTGTCTTCAAACTATACGATGCACAGAGAACTTTAGTGCTCTAAAATCAGGAGCGCTAAAGCACAAGAAGGAGAGCTCCCACCATGCAGCATCGAAGCACGAGATTTGACTACAGGCTTCTCAGACAACTTCTGCTCTTTGCCGTCGTTACCGAGGAGCGCAGCATCCGGCGTGCAGCCGAGCGGCTTTCGCTCTCGCAGACACCGCTTATCACTCAGCTCGATGAGCTCGAGGCGCGCCTCAAGGTGAAGCTGCTGCGGCGCGGTCCACGCGGTGTTGTCCCGACGCCCGAAGGCGAAGCCGTGCTCCCCGAGGTCGAACGCCTCCTGCGTGAGGCTGAGATGCTGCACTACAGCGTCAATGAACTCAGGGCCGGTGCACGCGGCATCGTTCGGATCGGCGCTAATCTCGAGAGCATGCTTTCGATCGTGCCGGCGTTACGCGCGGCGCTCGCTACATCCACTCCAGACTCCACTGTGTTCGTGAAGGAAATCGACTCGCACGATGCTGAGCGCGAGCTCCTCGAGCACACGTCGGATCTCGCGGTGGGCTACCTTCCCAAACGCCTGGATGAGAGGCTTGCATGCAGAGCTTTGAAAAGCGAACCGCCTGTGGTGCTCCTTCCTGCAAACCATACGCTCGCGCGCGCAGAGCACATCACGCTTGCAATGCTCGCTGCCGAGCGCTGGGTCTTTTCCGCACGCACCGTCTCCCCACAGCTCTTCGATGCACTCACTGGACTTTGTCAGCGCGCGGGCTTCTCGCCCAACATCGCCCACGAGGTTAGTGGCACCATGCGGCAAGTCGCTTACGTCGCGTGCGCACAAGGCATCACGATGGTTCCTGACTACTACCGTCGCATGCTCCCCGAGAGCGTGATCGCCCGTGACATCGCGGACGCCGCCCCCGTGCTAACGATTTCCGCAGCATGGCGCCGCGTCGATGAGGACACGCCCCTCGTGCATACTCTGCTTGAGCTCGCGCCCGCGCACATCCTCTGAAACATCTCCCGAAATCCGTTACACACTTCCCGAGGCTAGCAATGCACTGCAACGCGCTTTTCACCTATGCTTCGGGATAAGAAAAATATTGGCCATCAACCACTTAATGGAGATTGGATCATGATCAAGACAACAAGACTTCTCACGACCGTGGCAACGCTTGGCGCCCTCGCGGCGGCCTCGATTTCCTACGCGGCGCCCGCTGAGCAAAAAGGTGAACCCGAAACCACGTCGAGCGCCACCAAAGCGTTCAGTATCAAGGACATGATGGATGCCCGTTTTGAGGGTCTTGCCCGCATGCTCACGCTCGAAGAAGGGCAGAAAGCGGCTTGGAACAACTATGTCACCGCATCGAAAGCCCTGCACTTGGGTCCGCAGAAAACCTGGGATAAGCCCGCCGTCGATACACAGGATCGACTTGAGCGCCGCGTTCAGATGGCTGAAGCACGTACCAAACTCCTAAAGGACTTCACCGACGCACGCGCTGCGCTACTGAAGGTTCTCAACCCGCCGCAGAAACTCGTGCTCGAGCAGGTCGAAGCCACCCATGGTCGCATGGGCGGCATGAGTGGCATGGGCGGCGGCATGGGTATGCACGGAAAGAAGACACCGGTGGATCCGCACCACGGCAAGATGCCCAACGACGCGCATCACCAGCAAATGTAACGGCGCTCTTGCGGGGAGGCGCGCGCATAGCGCCCCCGCAGAGTCAAAAAATCCCCTTGAGGCAAACACTGCCCAAGGGGATTTTTCGCATCAAAGCGCGCCAGAGCTACTCGCTAAACCAGTCAAGCTCCGCATCCCAATGCTCAATGAGTCGCGCGCAATCCGTAAGATCACGCCCCTCTTCCGCGTTCTCCGAATCCGCCCCCGCAGCGCAGAGAACGCGCAATAGCGGCTCCACTAGCGCTCGGTCGCTCCGGTACCAAGCAAGGTAATAGCTCTCCCAAACCAGCGGAATAAAGTCAGCCCCTGCGGCGGCTGCCGCCTGCGCGATGCAGAGCCCAGCGTCAGCCTGGCCATAGGCCACGGCTGTGGCGACCGCAGTGTGCGAGGGGTACAGCACGCTCAGCGCGGCGAGCATCTCTTGGGTAAAGGAGGTGGCGGACAGCAACGTCTCCTGTAACGTATACGTGCCTGTGTTGGGCGAGCGTGCCGCGTAGCGAAGGCGCTTGAGGAGCACGTCACCCAGCGAGCGAATGCCGTGCGGATTGCCGCGCGCAACCGCAAGCCCCTGCGAACGTCGGCAAACGCAGCATCCTTCCATTTCTTCGGGGTTAATCAGTGGCGCAAAGGTTTTTGCGGACTCACTTCCACGGGGCGCGCCCTCAGGGAAATTAAAGCCCGCAACGGTGCATTCTCGCCGATTGAGTTGCTCAAGCCCCTCAACTCCGGTATTAAAGCAAAAGTCTGTGATGATTCCGGCATCAAGCGCTTTCGCTTGAAGTGAGGAGAGAAAAGAGTCGTAGCAGCCCGCAATGGAGAGAATGGGGGCATTGGGGTCGTAGGCCGCTTGAAAGGCTGCGTTGAGCTCCGCCGTCAGTTTGGCAATCGTCACCGCGTGCTTGGCCTGCACGGTGCGCTCGGCCCAAAGCAATTTACGCCCGAGCGGCGTAAGCTTTGCCGCTTTCCCCTGCTCTCTACTGACGAGTGCCTGACCGAAGTCCGATTCCCATTTTTCGAGTCGCCCCCAAAAATAACGGTAGCTCATGCCAAGCTTTTTCGCGGCACCTGAAATCGACTGCTCAAGCTCGATCATCTCGAGCTGCGTGATCAGTTCGTTTTCTAGGCGATTGGAGGGGCCGTGCCCCTCCTGAGCAGTGAGTCGGTATCGGAGATCTACGGTGAGCATGGGTAATGGAGTCAGATTTCACGAAATGTGAAATCCATTATATCGTGTGATATCGCCCGAGCCTTAGCGCAACATTATCTCGCGAGCGCTCTCTCCTGCGCCGTTACGGTACCTTGAAATCAAATTTATGGCACTGCGCACAGTGATTCTCACTTTGCTTGTGAGCTTTGTGGCAGCTAGTACACGCAAGCCCTGCTTCATGTGGTGCATGAGGATTGACGGCGTAACGCCCTTGGGTCTTGATCGCCATCTGTTGAAAATCTCCGTGACAGCTCACGCAGATTTGCATCTCGCCAATCGTTTTCAGTTTGAGATTTGCATCGTGGCAAGTATCGCAATTGATGCCGCGCGCAATGTGGCGATCCGCTAGCCACGTGCAAGCCTCTTGCGCAGAGACTTGCGCCGCTGTCGCGCCAAAGAGTGCTGCGCCCAAAATCATGAGCGCCACGAAACGTTTCGCTGGCATAGTCGTCTCCTTGGGGTGGTGAGGTGGGTCGTGCGTTGGGTCTAACGCTGGGCCGCGCAGGATCGCGGCCCAAGGTTCTGTACTCTCCTGCAGACGCTCAACGAACGTGAGCGCCTGCCAAGAGAGCGGCTTTCAGTTGGGCCTATTAGGCCTTGTACTGACTCACCGGGATGCGAATGCGGGTACGATTCATCGCGGCCACATTCTTTGCGCCCGTCAGAATCATGGCAACCTGCAGTTCGCTCTTGAGGCGGTTGGCAAAGAGTTCCACACCATCGGCCAGGCCACCGTGCGCTGCACGGACAAAGTGGCGACCCGCCAAGCAGGCATCAGCACCGAGCGAATGATACTTGAGAATGTCCGTACCACGAGCAACCGTGCCGTCAACAAGAATCATGCACTTGCCGTTAACCGCATCCGCGATCTGCGGCAGCACCGCAGCCGTGCCCGCCGTATCCGCCAAGGTACGACCACCGTGGTTCGAAACCACGAGACCCGCAGCGCCACTCTTGAGTACGAGCTTGGCTTCATCTGGGGTCATGATGCCCTTAAAGAAGAGCGGCAGGGGAGAGGCTTTCACAAGCTCAATCATCTGCTCAAGCGTCTTCGGTTCGACCGTCTGCCCAGGCGTGGCGCGCGCAGCGCGGCCCGCACTGTCAAGGTCAATCGTCAACGCTACGGCACCCCCTTCGTAGGCCTTCTTCATACGAAGGATGATTTCCTGCTGCAGACGCGGCTTCAGGCCAATAATAGCCTTGAGGCCCTTGCTCTTCAGGGTCTGCAAGCGCGTCTCAAAGACTTCAATCGGGTCACCAATACCGTCGGCGACAGCCCCCAAGGTGCCCGCACGATTGGCCCCTTCGCAAATGGCCGTCACAAACTCTTCTTCAGTGAGTTTGCCACCCATGTTGTAGGTGGTACCCCCCGTCGGCGCCGCCATGCAGGGCATGGAGAGCGTTTCGCCAAAGAACTTAAAGCTCATGTCGGGCTTTTTAACATCATGCACCGCGCGAGCGTTGAGCTCCACCGCAGCGAGCGAATCGTAGTTGGCTTGGAAGGAACGGTTGGCACCCATCCCACCAAAGCCTGGCACCTGCCCAATGCAGGGCCCACGGCCGTTACATTCGGGGCAAACCGCGCAACGCGGGAACATCAGCTCACGCGCCCGATTGCGGACTTCTTCGTACGTCATCTTGCCCTGCAGAGGACGAACTTTGGGCTTTTCAGCCGGCGTTTCTTCCGCAGCCATGGCTGGGGCGATGCCAAGGCTCGAGGCCACGCCAAAGGCGGCGCCACTACGCAGAAAACTACGACGATCAAGTTTGACAGGATTCTCCATTTGCGTCTCCTTTTTTGTTTGCAATGGATCATTTGGGGTCAAGAATCATCATAACCTTCTTATGCTCACTTGTTCATATGCTGAAGAGAGCATATCTCAGCTAAAACGCGTAACCTTGTGCTTAATCAGCGAAAAGTGCCAGCTTTACAATACCCTGACAAAAAATAAGGGTAAACCCTAGGTAACAAAAAAAGGCGCCTTCGAGGCACCTCTTCGCGCTATTGCGCTCAGCATGCACCGATGCTGAGCGCTTCTTGCAGAGTAGCTTATTGTTGGTGATTGATCGTCGCGAGCAATTCATCGATATAGCTGTAAGGCAGTACCCAGTGCGCCTTGACCAAGCCGTTTTCGTGCGTCCAGCTCTTACGGTCTGTGCTCATCACAAGCGACAAGAGATCCTTACCCATATCTGCTTTTTCACCGAAAGCAAGCGGATCAAACGAGAGATCAATCGTCCCTAGCGACATGCCGTTCGTGGTCTCCTCGCGCTTTAAATGCATCTTGAGTTCAGTCACGTGAGAGCCATTGACGACAGTAAGTGACGGAATCGTCACGGTCATCCCGTTCTCAAAGCCCCTGAGAATCGTGTTCCAAGCTTGCAGATATTCCGCGTAAGTACCCGTCGGCACGATGGGCAGGCGGTCAATATCGAGCTTGAACTGTAACCGATCGCTCGTGACGACATCTTCAAGGGCGAGTCCATTGAGCTTATAGTCAATATTAAAGGTGGCAAGTTTGGGCTTGCCATCCTTACCTTTTTCCAACACCTTCACGTCACCCTGCAAATCCGATGCACCAAACGTGTTGATGTGGTCTCCCGACTCACGCAGCGCAATCGTATCGATATGGTTCGTGACACGAACGTCATCACCCATGGTTTGCAACTGGTAGTGCAACCCCTTCATTTCGAAACCACGCATCCGCTCGTTCACAATCACGGTCGGAGCACGCCAATCGAGCTTGGCATCCTTGCCGTCATGCGTCATCAAGAGATTAATGGCGGAGGTCGTAATCGTTAGATCCTCTTTTTCATCATGGTAGTTGATCGGCTGGATATCCCAAGCGATACTTTCAACGCGTCCCCGCCAATTCGCGTTGAGATGCCAGTCATCGTCATAGGGAATTTTTCCATCCTGCGTGATCCTAGCAATGATGATGCCATTTTTGGTGTCGGTCTTCATGTCGCTAACGATATGCCAACCGAAATTGATATGGCCGTTTAGACGAGCAATGAGACTCGCTTGATGCGTGACGAGCTCTGGGTCCTTTAGATTGAGATCCACCGAAAACTCGCGACTCGAAAAACTACGAGCAGTTTCTGTGACGGTGAGTCGAACGGCACTGACCTCGTTGAATTTATCCACCCAAGTCTTGACGCTACGATCAAACTCACGCGCCTGGTACCAAACAAGCGCTGGCCAAGAACCCGCAGCAACGGCGAGCACAACGATGCCTGCGGCAAGCAGTTTTTTATTCATGAATTCCTCTCTCTTCATTACGCCAACGACAGAGCGGCGCATTGTTTGAGCCACATCATACCAAATTCGAGGTATAGAAGTAGGAATTTACCCGCGCGCTAGCCGCTGCGAGAGGCAATTACGAAAAGACCCGCCGACCGAAAGTGGAAGGCGGGTCTTTCCCGGTCCGGAGACAGTGACCGGATTAGTGAGGCGAATTACGCCTTAGCAAGCTGTTCACCAGCGATCATGCCGAAGGTGAGCGCGTCAATCACCGCAACGGTCCCCAGACGCGACGCACCGTGCACACCGCCCGTGATTTCGCCACCGGCGTAGAGCCCCTTGATCGGTTCGTGCGTGTTAGCAGAAATCACCTGCGCGTTCGTGTTGATCATCACGCCACCCATGGTGTGGTGGATCTTCGGGCAGCATTCGATGCCGTAGAACGGAGCCTTGCTGACGTCAAGACCGTTGTTGAAGGTGAGGATACGGCCGAATTCCGGATCCTTACCGTCCTTGACGTAGCCATTGAACTTCTTGACCTGTTCAAGGAATTCCGCCTTCTTGATACCGAAATGATCAGCAAGCTCTTCGAGGGTGTTGAACTTCTTGACGGTACCCATTTCAAGCGGCAGCTTCACGAACGAGGGGTTGATCGCCTTGACGATGGCGTCGTCGCAGACGGCGATCGGGTAGTTTTCATCCGTGCCAATCACCTTAAAGAGCGCATCGCTCTTGATCTTGCGGCCAGCATGTTCGTCCATGAAGCGCTTACCGGTCTTACGGTCAACCACCAGGCCCAAGTCCATGCAAGCGTGGTTGGTGAAGTTCACCGACACGCCAAAGCCCTTTTCACGCGGGTTGCAGTACGGCAGGAACTGCAGCCAGCAGAGCTGAACCGGGGCAGCACCGAGCGCGAGCGCCTTCACGAGCACGCCAGCCGTAGCACCGAGCTGGTTGGTGGAGTCCGTCGTCGGCACAACGCGCGGATCCTGAATCTGACGGAACCACGTATCACGCGAGAAGCCACCGGCGGCGAGCATCACGCCCTTGGTAGCGCGAATCGTCTTCTTGGTACCGGTCTTGTTTTCGATATCGTCGCTCGTGAGCTTAGCGTTGAAGCGATAGTTTTCGCGGCAGACAATACCCACCACAGCACCTTCATCATTGATGACAAAGTCGTCGAACTTGCACTTGGCGCGAATGGTGACGTTGGGTTCCTTTTCAAGGACAGCCAACATCGGGCGGATGTAGCCAGAACCAGAACCCGCCTTAATTTCGTAGGAACGCGGCACGGAGTGGCCACCTTCGAAGAGCATCTTGTTGGGGACGAATTCGCAACCGAGATCCACCACCATCTTGATCGTGTCGTTGCAGCGATCAGCAATGGTTGCCAAGAGTTCAGTGTGGTTAATACCAAGGCCGTCCTTCAAACAGTCCGCAATGAAGAGCTCCTTGCTGTCCTTGATACCCTGCGCCTTCTGCACGGGGTTCACCGGACAAGCGACGTTACCACCGCAAATCGCGGAGTTGCCGCCAAGCACACCCATCTTTTCAATGACGAGCACTTTCTTGCCACCCTTGGCCGCTTTGTAAGCGCAAGCCAAGCCCGCAAAACCCGAACCGATCACGACAACGTCAAACGTTTCGTCAAACTTCTGAACGCTCTTTTCGGGAATGCCCGCAGCCATGGCGAGCGAGGAACCGAGCATGGCAGCGCCAGCAGCGCCGGCCTTCTTAAATAACTGACGACGGGTGGTATCGATAGACATGGTGTTTGTCTCCTATCCTTTGAGTGGTATCAGATTCAGAGGGGAGCGCTTTCAGTGCCTCACCTCTCATTGAAAATGAATTCTGATACCTTGGCTCAAGCCCCACTACCTCCCGCGGGATAGGGTCAAACCTTAGGAAAAACCCTAATTCGCGTTCACCGCCCTTTGGTTTGTGCTTGCACTTGTGCGACTGCACGCTTAGCGGCCTGCCGCCCCGCCTCTCGCCCCATCACCACGCACGCGGTCATCGCTAAGCCGCCGAGGCGACTTTGCCCAAAGAGCCCGCCCACGGTTTCGCCCGCTGCGTAAAGTCCCTCAATGATGCCGCCCTCGCGGCTCAACACTTCTGCCGCTTCATCGATGGCAATGCCGCCCAAGGTCGTGTGAATAAAGAGCCGCTCCTCGCCCCAGTAGTACGGGGGACGGTTGATTTCTTGCGTGAAAATCTTCTTCCCAAAGAGCGGATCGCGCCCATCGCGCGCGCCGCGGTTGTACTCGTCAAGCGTCTTCTGTAGCACCGCGCTATCCACTCCCATCGCAATGGCCATTTCAGCGACGGTATCGCTTTTTCTCACTGTTCCATCCGCCAACTTCATCCCAAGGCTAATGCCCTTTTTCGACTGCGAGTCCGTAATCACCCACATGCGTTGGTTGGGGAGCTTTAAGAGTGCCCGCTCCAGATCCTTCCAGGTGCCACCCTCGTTGACGAAGCGCCGACCTTCGCCATCGACAAAAATATCGCCGCCCACATAGTCCAAAAGGCGTCCGCCGGTAATCGGCATCAGCTGGATATTGTTCATGTCTTTGAGAAGCGCTCCAACGGACTCCGCAATCAAAATCCCGTCTCCTGTTGCGCCATCAAAAAAGTACCCTTTGGGGTTAGCGGTGGTGTGCATCCCCGCGGGCAGCGTCGGGGCGTAGCGCCGCACCATCTCACTATTGGCGGTAAAGCCCCCAGTGGCGATGATGACCGAGCGCGCTCGAAAGGTCGCACTAATATTGTCGCTTGCTGCCTCAAGCTCCCAGAGGCGCCCCACTGCTGAGGCTTGCGAGTGCAACCCCGTCATCCGAGTATTGAGTCGCACAACGAGCCCACGGCGAACCGCTGCCTCAAAAAGCGCCCGCGTGTAGGCAAGCCCCGGTTGCGCGCTTTTTGCCATGAGCGATCTGGGGGTGAGGCCACCGAGTGACTGAAAGACCTGTGGGGCAAACTCAACCCCTGCGGCCTTGAGCCACTCAAGCGCGGATTCACTTTCTCGCCCAATCTTGCGAATAAGTCCTTCGGCTGCACCTTGACCGCCCACACTGCGCGCTTCCTCCCACATACGGTCGGTGGAGTCCACAAGCCCCTGCGCATGCTGATTGGGTGAATTCACCACCGCAAGCGTCCCTGTGGAGTGAAAACTATGCCCGCCGATAATAGGCCCCTTCTCAATGAGTAGCACGCGCTCGGCACCCGCTTCAAGCGCAGCGAGCGCTGCAGCAGAGCCCGCTAAGCCGCTGCCTACCACCAGCACGTCCCAGAGCTCCTCTTCTTGCGCGCGAGGAGCACGCTCCGCGTAGCTCTCGCGAGGTAGCGCCGCTCGCGCACTCGCTATCGCCCCTAAGGGCGCAAAGGGACTGCTCGCCGAGAGCGCCGCGAGCGCCCCTGCACATAGCAAGCGCCGACGGCGCATGAGTGGCTTATTCGCGCTCATCGTCAACCACCCCGATTTTTTCTAAGAGCCGATACGCATCGAGCGGATTGTTGACGTTGAATTTCGCAAAGGCGTTGGCGCGGTGCATCTTCACCGTCGTTTCCGCAATGTTTAGACGCGCGGCAATCTCTTTATTCGCAAGATTACGCACTGCGCCTTGGATGACCTGCTGCTCACGCGGCGTGAGACTCTCCCACGTGGCGCGTAGCGCACTGAGCTCATTCAAGCGCTCCCAATCCGCCACACTACGCGCAACGGCGGCCCGCACCTTTTCAATGAGCACCTCCGGCGCAACGGGCTTCTCTAAAAAATCCACCGCCCCATGCTGCATCGTATGCACGGCCATCGAGATGTCACCGTGCCCAGTAAGAAAGATAATGGGCACGCGCCAGCCTCTTTTTTGCATGATGTCCTGGAGCTCGAGCCCCGTCATCTTGGGCATTCTCACGTCTAGCACCACGCAACCAGGGCGATCAGGGCTATCACGCTCGAGAAACTCCGTCGCGCTCTCAAAGGTCGCCACGGAAAACCCGTTGACCTGTAGAAGCATCGCCTGCGAAGTACGGAAAAGCTCATCATCATCAACAAGTCTGACGATCGGGTGTTTCTGCATTCTCTTGCTCCTTCAATGACGCCTCGCTATGGACTAATTGGTCAAAACTCACCTCAACGCGCAGCCCGCCGCCCGCGCGGCGGTAGAAATGCATGAGCGCCGCATGACTATCTGCAATCCCGCGAACAATAGAAAGACCCATACCAAGACCTTCAGGTTTAACGCTATCAATCGTGCGCCCCAGCCGCTCAAAAGCTTCATCGGTGAGCGCGAGGCCACTATTTTCCACGCTCAATACCCAGCGAGCGCCGTTCGTTGCTTGCGCGAGTGTCACCATGACCTCTGGGACAGGCGCCTGTGAGGCCGCCTCCACCGCATTTTTCAAAAGATTAAAAACGAGGAGTTCACACTCCAGCGCATCCCCGAGAATCGGGGCGGTAGCGGGCGTCTCGACCGTGACGACCGCAGCCTCTGGCAACGTCATCGCGAGCACACGCTCCGCATCACGCACGCTTTTTGCGAGATCCATCGGGACATGGGCCGAGCGCTGCGACTTCGCATACTGTCGCACGCGATCCACGATACCCGCGATTTTGGCAGTCTCTTTCAAAATGCCCTCCATCGCCGTGCCAGCCTGCGAGTCCGCGGCTTTCATCTCGGGAAAGAGATAACGCAGCACACTCGCAAAGTTGGTGATAGCGCCGAGCGGCGTGCGGATTTCATGCGCAATCATGGCACTCATCTGGTTAACAACATTGCGTCGCTCGAGGCTTCCCAAACGCAAGCGTGCCGTCCTCGCCTCTCGCTCGCTGGCGCGCTGCGCAGAAAGCGCCTCACTCAGCTCCGCCGTACGGCGTTTGACCAAGTGGTGCAGGCGAAATTCGTTCACAATGAGCACCCCAATGAGGATCAGCGCAAGCAAAATCTCCGAGCGGTACTTCTCTAAGAAGGCTTCCCAAGAGACGCTTCTCAGGTACTCGTAGGGTCCCAAGCGCAGGGTTTTCAAAAGTTCATCCATCGCAGCACGCGAAACATGGACATGCCACTCACCGAGCTCCTTACCGTCGGTTGAAAGAAGCGCAGCGAGCACTGCACGAACCGCCTGCTCATCAGTCCACTCAAACGCATAAAGCGTCGCGTCGGAATAAAGCGCTGTGGAGCGCGCGCAGTCAAGTTGTGGACCCGTTTTCTCATTGAGAATGCGTAAGCCACGCGCATCAACCAACTTTTCTTTCACCACACGCTCAAGCACGCAGGTATCAATCACCGCCGCATCAATCGCACCCGTGGCAAGCGCCGAGAAAATATTAGGTAGCGGTGTATTGAGGTAGCGCACCGCGGAGAAGAAATGCTCGGGATCGGTCTTTAGTGCCGCAATCTCACCGAGCACCGCAAGCCACCCCGTATCAAGCTGCATGGTGGTGCCCACCACCGTGTTGCGCAGATCCTCGAGCCGCTTGATCTCTGGGTGCAAGTTGTTCACCAGGATCACACCACCGACGCTATGGGCAGCCTCTTGCGCTTCAGAGACCTTTCGCGTGGCTACGCTATAAGCTCGGTAGGCGGTGCCGCTACCCGCAATGATGACTGAGGCTTGGGCAAAAACAAAATCGGGATGAAGCGCGGCGAGTTGGCTTTCCGCATCGGAGGCTTGAAACGCCCGTGCGCTCAGCCGATAGGGAGCCGCCTGGGCGGCCAGCGCTTGGTTAAGGTTTCGAAAGAGTGTCTCGAGCGTGCCCCCATCAAAACTGAGGAGATACGCGTCGGGCACTGCCACAATGAGTTCACGGGGTGCGCTCGATGCGGTGCTCAACTGCGGAGCTGCACGCTGGGTGGGAGCAGTGCCATCAGCACCTTGCGCGCTCGGCACAGCGAGGAGCACAAGCGGCACAAGAGGCCCTAGCCGAGCTAGCCACGCAAGCAACCACTTTTCGCACGCCTTCAGCAACGACGCCTCCTTTGCGCTACAGACCACCTTCTGCCGCTGCCATAGGACAAGCGGCAATCCATCCCATTTTAGCTTAGTGACCTTCGACGTCGCGCTCTGCACGCTTTCAGGCTAACGGCATCCATTTGAGGAAGAGCACTTACGCTCGTAATTAAGTGCAGAGTGTGGCGTAAAAAGAAAAGCCGGAACCGGTAAAAATCCTCGCCCGGTTCCGGATAAAAGAGCCCTCTCGGTCCCTCAGAGACCAAGAAGACGTTCAGGATGCGCATAAACATTGGCCTTCTGACGTCGACAGAAAGCCGAAAGCGTCACCCCGGACTCTTCAGCAAGCCGCACAGCCAGCGCTGTGGGCGCAGAAACGGCAAACATGATTTCAATACCGCAGGCCGCGGCCTTCTGAACCATCTCGTAGGAGGCACGAGAGCTCACAAAGAGCGCCCCATCGGTCCACCCGTTGAGCGCGCGAAGCCCGAGCAATTTATCGAGCGCGACGTGGCGACCGACGTCTTCCGCGCCACCCGCAAGTGTTCCATCAGGATGAACCCACACCGCCGCGTGCGTGCAGCCCGTCAGCCGCCCGAGCTCTTCGACTTTTTCCAAGTACCCAAGCCCCTGCTCATAGAGCCGCATGTCAAAGGTTTGCGTCTGCGGCACGCGCCGCTCTTTGCGAATTGCCCCGTCCAAGCTCTCCACACCGCAAATACCGCACCCTGTGCGGCCCGTCATCGAGCGGCGATGCTCTTTGAGGTGCCAGAAACACTCGGAGGAAATATCAATACGCACTTCCATGCCCTTGCAGGCGGGCGCGACCTCAATGTCGTAGATATGGGAGAGATCGGGGACAATGCCTTCGGCAAGCGAAAACCCCACCGCAAACTCTTCGAGCATTTTCGGCGTGGTCATCATCACCGCGTGCGAGATGCCGTTGTAGACAAGCGCAACGGGAATTTCCTCAGCCACCCAATCTTCTTCAGGCGCGGGAGAATTCATTCGATACACGGGCACCGTTTTGGCACCAAACGGATTGAGTCGTGTTGCACCCTCACCCATATCGTTTATATCGTTGCTTGCTCCAAACTTTCGCACGATACTCATCGCTTTGCCTCCCGACAACTCTGCTACCACCCAAGAGGGGCAAGCCCCTCTGCTCAGGCTCTAACGAATCGCGCCCCTCTTTAGGCTTGCGTCTCTGCTGTGGGTTGTGCAGAGGCCTCATCTTTGCTCGCTTCGTAGAAAAGCTCAAGCCCCGTCATGACGATTTGTTCGATATCGGCGTTAAAGCCCAATTCATCGGGCGCAAACACCGTTGGCGTCGCTTCACCACAGGCCTTGCAGACATGCAAGCGGTGCGAATCATCCTCTTCATCGTGCAGGTACTGGAAGTCGCTGACGACCTCATTGCCGCAGTGCGCGCAACGAATACGCTCAAAGAGCCACGAAGCGCCGCAGCAGGTGCAGTGCAACTTCTTGCGGTTGCCGTTGGCAGTAGTTTCCGAGACAGAGGCGATGGCTGCTTCCGTGCCGCAGACAGGGCAAGCGACAGGGCGGTCGTGGTGCGCAACGTCATCGCGCTCGTTGGCGATCTCACGACTCCATTCGGTAGCGTGCGCATCCAAAAAGACGCGCAGCGTGTAGGCTAGCACGGGTAGCACAAAAAATTCAAAGAAATCGAGCTCCTCTGAGAGCGCCTCCACGCGATCAAAATAGGCGCCAGGCGTGCGGCCTGCGAGCTCAAGCAGCTCGGGCGTCGCGTACTGGCTCCAGTCCACCGCCATGCAACGGTCGGCGATGTCGCCTTCAAGCGCGAGCGCCGTCAAGAGCGTCGCGGCGAGCTCTTGCGCCACCCCCACAAAGTTCTCACTCGGAATCGCCACGGGGTACTTCGTGAGCAGCGTCAATTTGCTCGCACGCGTGGCTTCAAGGTCTTCGGGCGAAATCTCCACTGGTTCCGCATTCATCTGCTTAGCAAGATCGGCCGCTTTGAGGATCATCGGGCCAAAGGCCGTGAGGCGCTCTAGCACCATCGGATCCTTGTGAGCAACATATTTGGCGAGCGTGCGTTCGATTGACTTGCGGTTGAGCATGGTGTTTCCTTCTTCTGTTGTTGTTCTCCCACGCTAAGAGCTTTCCGCTGTAGCCCACTACGGGTTCCCCCGCGTTGGACTCGACGTGCGTTGGATAGGGGTGGAAGAACGCCTTGTGTCTTTCGGGTAAATGTTAGCGCACTCTTGCAAACACTTACCCGAAAGCTCCCAGCACGGACTGGAAGCATCGGGATTTTGGGTTGGGGGCGGCTGAGGTCCGCCCCCAGTTTCAGGAGGAAAGGTTGGTTTACTTCTTGTCGGGTTCGACCGTCACGTTCTTACCGAGGGCGATCTGCTGGTTAGCCCAGTAGCCCCAGTGATAAGCGGCGTCGGACTCGCTGACCTTACCGTCACCCCACATGATGCGGGCGGTGCCGCGGTAGGGCTGCCAGAGGCCAGAACCGAGGTAGGCGTGAACCAAGCCCACGAATACCGCGATGAAGAAGAACACATCGTGAACAAGGTGAGCAACGAGGAGCGCGTTGGCGGAGAATTCCACCTTCATGCCGCCGTTGGGGAGCAGACCGGTGTTGAGCCAAAGCACAAGACCAGAGAGCGCCATGAACACGCAGGCAAAGAAGAGCGCGCCGTCGGCGAGACGCTGAGCACCCTTGACCTTGTGCTGCGGGGGCATATGAACCTTGCCCGGTGCAAAGAGGTAGAAGGGAACCTTAGCGGCCCATTCGAAGTCGTCCTTGTCCCACTTGGCGAAGATGTCTTCCGCCAAGAGGTGCACGAAGCCACCCGGGGAGCGCAAGAGCGCAAAGAGCGGAACCAGGATGAAAGGAATCGCCAGCACACGATGCACCATGCGCATCGCCTTGGTGAATTCACCACCCATGATGCTGCCGCCCAAGGTCGGCCAAAACACAAACACCCCAGTGAGCGCCAGCAGAATGCAGCTGATGGCCACCGTGCCGTGAGTAACCCGCGTGAGCAGGGAATGACGCTGGATATAACGCATTCTATGCCTCCTTATTCCTGTTTAGCGGCTTCTTTCGCAAGAAGCTCCTTGACTTCGGCATCAGCCTTGGCACGCTGTTCAGGCGTCCAGTGGGCCTTCGCTTCTTCCATGGTCATTTCCTTACGGCTGTAACCGCGGGAAGCCACGAAGCTAGCAGCCAAGCCAGCCAGCACGGCAACCGTGCCAACACCCGTGACAGCCTTCATCGTCTGCATGAGGCCCACCTTACCGTCGACCTTCGGATTGGTCGGCAAGTCATAGGCTTCGTGACCGTACTGGCAGACGTGGATGACGTGCAGGCCGCCACACTCGTTTTCGCCGTAGACCTCAGCCTTGTCAAAGCCACGGGCCTTGAGGACCTTCACGCGTTCGTGAGCGATCTTGAGCATTTCTTCACGCTTACCGAACTTGAGCGCTTCAGGCTGGCAGGTCTTCACGCAGGCCGGGATACCACCTTCTTCAAGACGATCCCAGCAGAGCGTGCACTTGTCGATCAAGCCGTCGAGCGGACGATAGCGAGGCACATCGAACGGGCAAGCGCTCTGGCAGTACGTGCAGCCATTGCACTTTTCCGTATCGAACGCCACAACACCGTCTTCACGATGGTAGAGCGCGCCCGAGGAGCAGATGTTCACGCAGCCGGCGTCCGTGCAGTGCTGGCAGGAATGACGACCGATTGCCCAGTTGATTTCCTGGAACTTGTTGCCAGAGGGCTGTTCGTCGAAGCGCATCACCAGACGCGTATCGCCGTTGAGGTCCGCCGGGCTCTGATAGGAACCCGTGAACTTGTTCTCGTTCAGACCCAGTGCGCTGGGCAGCATGTTCCACTGTTTGCAAGCCACCTGACAGCCTTTGCACCCAGTGCAATGCGACGTATCGTAGAGGATGGCAACTTCATTGCTATTACGCATTCTTTATTCTCCTTCGTATGGTTACGCCGCTTTTTCAACGTTCACCAAGAACGCCTTGAACTCAGGAATGTAGGAGTTCGGGTCGCCCACGTTCGGCGAGAGGTCATTGACGTTATCGCCGGTAGCAAACTTGCCTTCCCACGAGAAGTGGTGCGGGAGACCAACCACATGGGTGAGCTTGCCGTTAATCATCATGGGCTTCATACGGATCGTGACCATGGCATCGACCACAATGCTGCCGCGCTTGTTCCAGACATGAACCTTGTCACCGTTCTTGATGCCCTTTTCCTTCGCGAGTTCTTGCGAGATCTCGATGAAGTTACCCGGGATCAATTCGTTGAGCCACGGCACATTACGCGTCTGGGTACCCGTCTGCCAGTGCTCGGTAAGCGAGTACGTCGTGCAGACAATCGGGAATTCCTTCGCATTACCCAATTGCACCGAAGGATCCTTCGTGAAGCGGGCGAGCGGGTTCTTGTCAGCCTTGTTGAACACGTTGGTCGTCGGGGATTCCTGCGGCTCAAAGTGTTCGGGGATCGGGCCGTCCACCATCAGGTAGCTGAAGAGACGAGCGCGCTGTTCCCAAGTCATGAAGAACGCGTTATCCTGCGGCGGCTGAGCCGTCGGGAAGTCACCCACGTCGTTCTGGATCCACTTGCTGCCATCCCACTCAACGAGGACGCGCTTGGGATTCCAGGGCTTACCCTGCGGGTCAGCCGAGGCGCGGTTGTAAAGCACGCGGCGGTTCGCAGGCCAAGCGAAGGACCAACCCGTGAAGAGCCCGAGACCCGTGGGGTCTTCCTTGCTACGGCGAGTCATCGGCTGCTTCATCGGATCCAAGCGGGCTTCGTTATTGTTCCAATAACCGCCCCAAATCCAGATACCGCTCGCGGTGGTACCGTCAGCCTGCAGTTCAGCAAAGCTCTTGAGGAGTCGACCGTCGCGGACGTCGTAGCCGTTGCAGGCCCAAGCCACCTTACGAAGGTCAGGCTTGCCGTCGATGTAGTAGTCGTAGTTCGCCTTGAGAATCTGATCTGGGCAAGCACCACCCTCTTCCTTGTAGAGCTTGGCGATGCCGTTATAGAGGGCCATGAGGATTTCGAAGTCGCTCTTAGCTTCTCCGAGCGGTTCAACAGCCTTCTGACGCCACTGGATCCAGCGGCCGGAATTGTTGATGGAGCCAATCTTTTCGAAGATGAGCGCAGCCGGCAGGAAGAACACTTCCGTCTTGACGTCTTCGGGCTTCATGTCTGGAGCGCGCCAGAACGTGGAGGTTTCCGTGAGGAACCAGTCAGCGACCACCATCCAGTCGAGGTTCGCCATGGCCTTACGAGCATGCTTAGCGTTGGCCGTCGAGCTAGCTGGGTTCATACCCCAGAGGAAATAGCCCTTGATGCGGTTGTCGCGCATGTTGTTGAAGGTCATCATGGTCGAGTAGTCACCAAAGTCAAGCTTCGGCGAGCACTTCGGCAGGAGGTCGTAGCAGTAGTCGTTATCGACCGTGGCGTTGGCACCGAACCATTCACGCAGCAAGCTCACCATGAACTTCGGCTTGTTGGCGTAGTAGCCATCAGCATAGGTTTCCTTGCTCAAGTAGTCAGCGAGCGTCGGGTGGTTCTTGCCATGCGGCCAAGCGAGGTAGCCAGCCGTATCGGCGACGTTTGCGCCAATGTCGGTCGAGCCCTGCACGTTCGGTTCACCACGCAACGCGTTCAAGCCGCCACCGGAGATACCGATATTGCCGAGCAGCAACTGCACGATACACATCGCACGGCAGTTCTGCGAGCCATAGGTGTGCTGCGTCTGACCGAGTGCGTACAAGAGAGAACCGGCCTTATCGGGACGACCCGTGCTGGCAAAGAGCTCCCAAATCTTGAGCATCACGTCCTTGTCCATACCCGTAACCTGAGAGACGAGTTCAGGCGTGTAACGGGCATAGTGACGCTTCATGACGTTAATGACGCACATCGGATCCTGCAGCGTTTCGTCGCGCTTGATGACCTTGAGATCCGGCGTCTTAAACTTCGGCGTACCTGGCTTGTTAACCCAGGCATACTTGCCACCAGGGGCGGTATCCCAGATTTCCTTATGGTCAACGTCGTAGCCCCAAGCTTCGTTGTCATACTTGCGGGTTTCGGGGTTCCAACCGGAGAACGTACCGTTGTTGGGATCAAAGCCAAAGCCCGGCTTGATGAGGCAGGCGCCATTCGTGTAGTGAACGACGTAGTCCTTGTGATAGAGCTCGTTATCAAGGATGTACTTGATCAAGCCGCCGTAGAACGCAAGGTCCGTACCCGGACGAATACGGCCGTAGATGTCGGCACGCGCAGCCGAGCGGGTGTAGCGCGGGTCAACCACGATCCACTTCGCGCCCTTGTCCTGAGCACGTTCGACCCAGCGGGAAGAAAGCGGATGGTTTTCAACGTTGTTCGAACCAATCGTGAGAATCACGTCGGCGTTAGCGATGTCGCTCCAGTGGCTCGTCATAGAGCCGCGGCCGAAGGTACGGGCAAGCGCCGGCACCGTGGAGGAGTGGCAAACACGAGCTTGGTTGTCGATAGCGACCACGCCAAGCGTACGGACAAACTTCTGCACGAGCCAGCATTCTTCGTTGTTGAGCTGAGCCGCACCGAAGCTCGCAATCCCGTCGCAGCGGTTGACGGTCACGCCGTCTTCCTTTTCAACGAAGGTGGCGTCGCGGGTCTTCTTGACGCGACGGGAAATTTCAGCAATTGCCTGCTCCCACGTGAGTCGCGTCCACTCTTTGCTACCCGGACGACGCACCATCGGATGCAGAATGCGGTTCGGATGATTTTGAGACTGACGTTCCTTGGTGACAATGTTACGAAGGCCCCACATGGCAGCACCCTTCGGGCACAAACCGCCAAGGTTGACAGGGTGTTCTGGGTCGCCTTCAAGGTTAATAAGCTCGCCGCCGCGCGAAGAGCAAATCAAGCCGCAGCCGCCAGCACAGTAGCAGCAAATGTTCAGCGTTTCCTGAACATCACGCAATTTATAAGGCGCCTTCTTATTCGGCGCAGCCATCGCCATACCGGTCACGCCGGAGAGCATCGTGCCGCTGCCAAGTAACAATCCGCGCTTAAGGAAACTTCTGCGTGAAACTTCCATGGGGATCCTCCTGATGGTTATTGGGGTTTTCTACGAAACCAACGCTTCGTTTTGTAGTCTTGTTTGTTTCGAAGAGTGTCAAGGGCGGGCTTTGTCCCGTCTCGCCGTTAGTTTGATAAGTTCACGGCGAAACCCACAGTGGTCGGAGGGTGTAAGCGCCATGATGCAAGCTCGCTTAACGACCTAACCCATAATTACTTCACCCTAACCCTAAGTAGTAATTCAAAGATTTCGATATTCACAAAATGAATATCGACAATCACCAATAACCACAGGTTCTGTTAAATCAACACCATGCAGAATATGACATTCATCTGATAAGGAAATATTTGAGTAAATCACTCAGAAATAATTGGTCACGTTCACAATTTACAATTTTAAGAAAGTTAACGATTCTCATTTGTATTTTCCTCGCCTAGGGGTTTACCCTGTATTTAATCTATAATCTATCGATCTATAGTTTTTGTTAGTTTGTTTTTATTTGTCTGCTGGCTGCTTCAAGTCGCTCGGCCGCACGCAAGCACAAAAAAACCGAAGAGAAAAGAACACGCTCCTCTCTTCGGTTTTGTACTTCGTCCCTTGCTTGGCGCTGCTACTTGCCGCTCGATTGACTATGGCTACCTGCGGCTTTGACGGTGAGTTGTGCTTCTGGCAACGCAAGCGTTTCCGCGATCTCTTTATTGAGTGCCGTGAGCGAGAGCGATGCAAGAGACTGCATCAAGTCGCCATAAAACGCGAGCACGGGTGTGCCGTTTGCGACCTCTTCTCGCGCGAGCGTTGTCCAAAAGCCGAGCCGCTCTCGCGCCTCACCGTACTGATTGAGGAGCACTTTGCGCATGTGCAGAAGCTCCTCTTCGGTGGCACCCCGCTCAACGAGCTCAGTAGCAGCCTCACCAAGCGCAGCCTCTACCAACGCCGTGTTAGCGAGCACGGTCTGCACAGAAACAATCAAGTTTGCGCTCCCCTCCTCAAAGAGGAGCTCGTAGTCGGCTGAGGGTGAGTAACTCACGCCCTTTTCTTCTCGGAGCGCTTTTCTCAAGCGCTCCTGCAGGATGCCCGCTAAGAGCTTACGTGCCGCGGTGCGCTGCGCGTTATCAAAGTCAATTTTTTCGACATGCCAGACACGGGTGATGATGGCCTTATCACTGCGGTCCTCGGCAATCGTGACCACACGGTTTGCCTTCGCTGGGAAGCGCCCTGCGCTACCCAACTGTGCGCCAGGCAAGGCTGCGGGCAGCGTACCAAAGAGTTGGTTGAGTAAGGCAAGCGTTGACGCTTTCTGAAAGCTTCCGCTCACGACAATGCTGCGGCTGCCGCGATCACGCACCGCATTGATATAGTCACGCATGCGTGCGAGCGACATCACTCCAAGCTCCCCGGCTTCGATCGGGCGTTGCCGTAACCGGTAGCCACCGAGAAACGCGGGTAAGTACGAATTCCAATAGCCTTCAACTGTGTTCTCCCGCACATAGCGCTGCTGCATGAGGCGTTGTTGCGCACGTGCTTGGTTCACCTCGGTAAGTGTAGGATCCATGAATTGCGTCCACACTGCCTCAGCGATGAGTTTGAGCTCATCGGCGGGCCCTGTGCCGATGATCACATTGCCTTTGCTCGTGATGTGCTCCGTCACGCTAATGTCTCGAAGCCCAAGTGTCTCCCTCGTCTCGCCTGCACTCAAGCGACCTACGCCATTTTCTTCGAGCACCATTACTGCAGCGCGTGCTAGTAGCGCATCGGCGTCCTTAACGCCCATGAGTCCATCACCGAAATTGAATTCCATGGTCACACGCCCCTTCTCTAAGGCGCTTGGCACCAGCACCACGCGGGTATCGTTGGCTAGCATCCCACTCCAGACCGTCACCTCACTATCGTCGAGCGCGACTTTCTTCGGCACGAGCGCAGGCGCCGCGGGAACGTTCTCGGGCGGCGTCAAATACGGAAAGACGATATCCTCCATTTCTTCGGGCGGCGCGACTGGCACATTCTTGATACTTTCCCAGTACTGGCGCACCTGCACATCATCGGTGGTAACAGCACCACTAATGGAGAGGCGACGATTATCAACGCTTAGAAGCGTTTTGAGCGCCGTATTCACTTCATCAAGCGTAATGAGATCGCGTTGGGCTTCAAAAAACGCCGAATCCTCTTTCGGGTCAGAGAGCACCTCTGCACTGTTAATATGGGTGACGAGCGCCGTGGCCCATTCCTCGTTGCTCCAAACAGAGGATGTCTTCACCTGCTGCTTAAAGAGAAGCGACATCTCGCTTTTCACGGCTCGCAGCTCCTGCGCCGTGAGGCCAAAATCGCGTGCACGCACAAGTTCTTCGTTGAGCGCTCGTAATGCCTCACGCCAATGCGCGCCATCGGTTTTCGCTCGCCAAATCACCGTGGGCATCAAAGGATTGGCAGCATCGTTAATAAACGTGGCCGAGCTCCAAAGCATCGGCTCATGTTCAGCGCGCATGGCGAGACGACGCTGTAGCGCGATTTGCGCAATCGTGGCCACCAACTCCTCACGACGCCGCTCCATCGTATCGGGCTTGTGCGAGGTGGCATAAAGCATCGAAATGCTAACGATTGCACTGGTGATGGGGCGGGGCTGCACAAAAATGCGCTCCCCAAAGCGATCAATCGTGCCGAAATCGGGCACAGCAGGCGCCGGCCGTTCTTCAATCGAGCCAAAGAGGTGTTCAATATCCGCAGCGAGCAACTGCCAGGAGACGTCGCCAGCGATGATCAAGACCATACGGCTTGGCACATACCACTTTTTGTAAAACTGCTCGAGCTCTGTAGCATCCAGCCCCTGAAGGCTTTCCTCAGTGCCGATAACGTCCTGAGCAAGCAGTGAATCCCCATAGAGGAAACGCTGCCAAGCCCGCATTGCATTCATGGCTTCGGAATTTCGCGCTGCAAATTCCGAAAGTATGACGTTGCGCTCGCGCGCAACGGCCTCGGCATCAAAGTGAATCCCGTCCGCAACACCTCGTAATATCGAGAGTGCCTCTTTTACGAGATGTGGCGAAGTGTGTTTGAGATTGAGCTTGTAGACAGTCTCTGCGCGTCCAGTGTAGGCATTAGCATCCTCACCAACTGACATGCCGTTGGTGCGGAAAAAGCGCTCAAGCGCCTCTGCAGAATGCTCCCCTCCCCCTTGGAAGGCCATGTGCTCGACAAAGTGAGCTGCGCCCCGCTCGTCACGCGCCTCCATGAGTGAGCCCACCTGCACATTGAGGTAGAGCGAGACGCGGTTGTGCTGCCGCGCATTGGGCACTATTACCCAGCGTAGACCGTTCGAGAGCCGCCCATAGTGCACACGTGCCGTCGGCTGTACATCACTCTTGTCCTGCGGCCAGGAGCCGTCATACCAACTGAGTTCTCCCGCGCTCACAGGTATCGACATCGTCATCAGCGCCGCCAGAAGCGCTGTCATCAGAATGGCTTTCTTGGGTCTAGGCATGCTTTGCACTCACAGCAAATGATTCAGAGGTGCGGCAAGCAGAGCGCGCACCGCAGGTTCGCCATCAGTCTAAGCAATGTGAGCCGAGTTGCCAAATACGAAGCAAAACCGACCAAACCCGCGATCCAACCACGCGGTCCCCGACTTAGTGGCTCGCTACACGCCTGTGCTGCTGAACTTCGCCCAGAAGGAAGACGACAATACCTGAGAGGATGAACACGAGCGCCGTTGCTTCTTTTTCATCAAAGGGCTCGTGAAAGATGAACACACCCATCAAGAGCGTCATGATCGGCGCAACATACTGGCAGAAGCCAAGCACTGCCATGGGCAGGAGCTGCGTTGCCTGAGAGAAAAGCACCATGGGTACGCTCGCCACAATCCCCGTGCTAATGAGTAGCACCGTAAGCGTTGGCTCTGAGGTGAACGAAAAATGTCCAACGCCCTGAGCGGCAAGCCAAAGCACATAACCCAAGGCAAAGGGCGTCATGAAAAGCCCTTCGAGGAAAATCCCGGCTCGAGCAGAAATGTGGACCGCTTTTTTGAGCGCGCCATAGAGCCCCCAGGAAAGCGACACGCCAAAGCTAATCCAAGGAATGTGCCCAAAACCCACCACCATGGTGAGCACACCGCAAGCGGCAAGCAGCACCCCTGCCCACTTGATGACCGAGAGCGTTTCTCGGTAAAAAAGCACACCAAAGACGACGGATATTAGGGGCGTGAGAAAAGTTCCAATCCCAAGCTCCACCACATGTGCCGTATTCACGCCGTAGACGTTAATCCACCAGTTGAAAGCACAAACCAGCGCAGCCAACAACAATAAAAAGGCTTCTCGTGGACGAGCAAAAAAGCGCCGAATCTCTGAGAGCGACGTTCCTAGCGCCCCACTCATCACCATCCAAAGCGGAATGAATAGGAGGGACCACAGTACGCGGTGCGCCACCACTTCCCAGGGGAGCGCTTGCGAAAACTGCGCCCAATAAAGCGAAATGGAGCCCCAAATAAGATACGCACCAAGCGCTGAGCTGAGACCTAAAACGTTCGATGAGAGCGGCTGTGACATGACGAGTGTTTTTAAGCGAGAGCAGTACGAACATTGTCGCGCCTTCTAACAAACCACGAGCCGCTTTTTTCATCTTAAGGGTTATTACTGATATCTTTTAAGATACCAATAGACTGACTTCCTAATCTCTGCACATGTGCACGGTGTCACGCCTACCTTGCTTACAACATTCCCGCCACAGTGAGCCACATTGGGATGGTGAGTAGGCTCACGAGCGTTTGCAACGTCGTAAGGTCTGCTACGACGGGGCCGTTGCCGCCCATACGCATCGCCATGATATAGCAACTATTGGCGGTGGGTAGCGCCGTCAAACAGAGAAGCGCTCCCAACTCTAAACCAGAAAGCCCAAGAAGACGGCCCGCGATAATGCTCACCGCAGGTAGCAGTACCAAGCGCTGCACGGTGGCCGCTGCGAGAAGCCGTCCGTATTTGGAAAGGTCGATCTTTTCCATCCCAGCGCCAATCGCCAGTAATGCCATCGCAAGCGATGCGTCGCCCAGGGTCTTGAAGAAACTCGATGCCAGCGCGGGCAACGGGATAGAAAACAGGTTGAACAGCAGTCCGAGTACCGTCGCAATGATGAGAGGATTCGTCACCACAGCGCGCACATGTGCAGAAAGTGAGCGCTGCTGAGCGCTCGTTGCCTGAGAGAGATCCGTCACCGCGATGATGTTTGAAATCGGAACCCAGACGCCAAGCAGAAGCGCATAGAGTGCAGAGCCTAGCGTGCCCGAGAGAACAGAAGCCAGCGCAAACCCAATATAAGAATTGAAGCGATACCCGCACTGTCTAACCGAAGCATCCGTGCGTCGATCCTGCGGATAAAGTCGACTCACTACCCAAGCCAAAAGCACGCCCGCGAGCATACTAGCAACGCCACAGAGCAGAAACTTGCTCGCACTCGTGATCGTAAGTTGGGCTGTGGCCACGCTACGGAATAAGAGCGGAGGAAATAGAACGGTAAAGACCAAACGCTCGACATCGTCCCACCAAGAACGCGTGTACTGAAAACGCCTTCTCAGCACCCAACCCAGTAAGATCAGCAAAAACGGATGGAGCGTAAGTAAGATCACGGACATGGCGGACTTCACTCTCAGAGCAGGAAAGATGCCAACGCAAGTGTCTTCTGCACATGTGCGCTAGCCTAAATAGCAGTGTGCATGATATTTAGCGAATTGTATAGGACAAACCACGCCGCCCCACCCTAGTAGCAGTTGCCGCCCCCTCCCCTCCTTCGCTCATAACCACTCAAGACCCAGACTATTCGCCCAATCATCTCGCTCAGTGTGCAACGCTGTGTCACGCTCAGTAAAAAATGGATTGCCGAGTCGCCTCAGAGGGTGATGTACTTTACGTGCATTTTTTCGGTCACAAGATGTGCAAACCGCGTTTCTGCACATGTGCACTTTCCCCTGTGCACCGAGTTCACAAGTCACCAAGACCCATGTACTTTACGTGCAAATTTTTCCATGTTTGCGAACTGAAGCCATCAATATGCACATGTGCACTTTTTACAAATGGGTATCAGCCAACCCAAAATAGCGATGTACTTTACGTGCATTTTTCTCCGATCTGGTTTCCTTTTCAACGAATGTGCACATGTGCACATGATCAAAAATTTTCCAAAATTTGCTTCCGAAGGTGATGTACTTTACGTGCAAAACTCTCGATTTTCGAGAGCAACTTTAGCCTTGTGCACATGTGCACATTTCCGAAATCAGAGAATTGGTGATGTCATTTTGCCATGTACTTTACGTGCACTTTTCTTCTCAACGTCTGCCGATATTTGCAATCTGCACATGTGCACATTGCAAAATAGCCGCCCTCTTTCGGACACAGAGAGCCATGTACTTTACGTGCAAAGTTCGGGAACTTTTCGCCTCAACCATACTTTCTGCACATGTGCACTTTCAGAAAAGGGGCAACTTTAGATTTCAAGAAAGCTATGTACTTTTCGTGCATTTCTTCGTCGAAGTACATCAAATATCTCGTTTCTGCACATGTGCACATCGTCGAATAACTCAACTTGAGGTGATGTACTTTACGTGCAACTTTTCAAAAGTCATGCGTTGTTAACACTCGAAAGCGCCCCACTCTGCACATGTGCATATCGAGCAACTAGCGCAGCGAAAAGATAAGCATGCATCGATGTTCACCTCACCGAAAGAGAGGCATAAGTGATGTATCAAGGCGCCCTGGATACCCGCCGCGGCACAACTGCACATGTGCAGTTGAGAAGATGAGGTGGCGTTTCTTATCTCCATTCGTAAGAGTTAGGTGGATCGCTTATACAAATTTTGCGCATGTACTCTACATGCAGAACTACACTGGCTCATTTCTGCACATGTGCACAATGTATTGCGATTATGGGAAACTCGGAGAAAAGTGCACATGTGCACAGTGCAGGTTCGACCGATCAGGGTTTTCAGAATTTGAGAATGTACTCTTCGTGCAATTGCACCCTAGAGCAAAAAAATCTGCACATGTGCAGATCAATACTGGTCATGTACTTTTCGTGCAAACACACACTAACAGCAAAACAGCACATGTGCACAAATCTAAAAATTCATGCTGACTCGTCAGTGCAAGATGCGGGGCCCCCCTAGATCGGCTCATCGAGAGAATATGTCTAGCACCAACTGCACATGTGCAGTTCACGCCTAAAATGTGGGTATGTACTTTACGTGCATTTCTGAAAACCGTTCACAGAACCCAAACTTTTCAAGAGTGAAATAGCGTTACATAAAAAAGTGCACATGTGCACATTGAGTGCTACGCAGCAGATCTGCACATGTGCACTTTTCATGAAAGATATGTCTACGGAGCACTGCGCTATGTGCGCACAACGGCGCACAGCTTGTAGACAGCTGGTGACGTTAGCAGGTACAACACCACATATTTAGTATCTAGCTACTGAGGACAATTCACTGAATCTGCACATGTGCACATCTTGTGGCACAAGGCTTTGCGACCCATCATGTTATGTGCACACAGCTGTGCACAGTTCTAGGAGAGGAGAGGGCGTTTGGGAGTCAAAGAGCGCCACCCTGTATCCCACTACCAAGTGCACTTCTAAGAATCTGCACATGTGCACACCTTGTGGCACAAGGCTTTGCAGCCCATCACACTATGTGCACACGACTGTGCAAAGCCCGCAGAAAGGGGAGGGCGTTTAGAGTCAAACAATCTCACCCAGGATCCCACTGCCAAGTGCACTTCTGCGAATCTGCACATGTGCACACCTTGTGGCACAAGGCTTTGCGACCCATCATGCTATGTGCACACGACTGTGCACAGCCCGTGAAAGGGGGAGGGCGGTTGGGAGTCAAGCTGCCACACCCTGTATCCCGCTGCCAAGTGCACTTCTGCGAATCTGCACATGTGCACATCTTGTGGCACAAGGCTTTGAGCCCATCACGCTATGTGCACACAGCTGTGCACAGTTCACGGAGAGGGGTGGGCACTTGGGAGACAAGCTGCCACACCCTGTATCCCGCGGCCAAGTGCACTTCTGCGCATCTGCACATGTGCACACCATGTGGCACAAGGCCTTTCAGCAAATCTTGCTTTGTGTACACGACTGTGCAGAGCTCCCAAGAAGTTGGAGATAGTCCAGGAAAATCACACCTCCGGCATCCTGCTGCAAAGGCTAAAATGGTGAATGTGCACATGTGCACATTCGGAAAAATCACTCATTGGCTAGAAAAAAACAACACACTCCTTATCACCAACGCACAACATTTTTGTTGTTTTTCTTCAAGATTTCCCCCTTCATCTACAGGAGGATTTTCTGCCAAAAATATCGGATTATCCGCCACACTGCACATGTGCATACACACCAAAATCGACCCATTCTCGACATCAATCATCACTTCAGAGGCGATGTACTTTACGTGCAAATTTGCCCTCACACTCCCCTAAACCAAGCGATCTGCACATGTGCAGAAACCGACATTAGCGATGCGAAGGAAACCGCCCAACACGATTTCGGGCAGATTTTCACCTATCGTTTTCCCTAATAAGGGCATGTACTTTACGTGCATTTTTTCGCAGAGTTGAGCGAAAAATCAGTCAGCAGAAGAGATTGTGCACATGTGCATTTTGTTCATTGCACGTATAAAAAGCCCCCTTTAGGTCGTTCTAAAAATCGACTTCTGCACATGTGCAGAAAGGCTGAAAAAGCGTCGAAAAGTAGAGAAAAGGTGATGTACTTTACGTGCATTCTGAGCGTCATTTCCTCGAGCGCTGAAGCGATGGAAGTGCGTGTTTGCGTGCCGCCATGTCCCACTCACGATGGCAAAAGAAAGTATGCACGCGAAGTGCTCATTAGACAGGCAATATTGATAAATTACTTATAAAACAAATATTTATGGTTAGAATTAAATATTTCTGCACATGTGCAGATGCTTGTGCACATGTACTCCGATACGTGCTCTTTGGTGGGAAATAGGCGATGTACTTTACGTGCATTTTTGCCGCAAGTGCTGCGCCAAATCGCCGCTAGCACGGTAGTCGATCGCAGCCTCCGTGTTAGCGCTGCACATGCACGAAAGCGCTCTCCCACGAAGCGGAAAAAAGCCCCGTCTTTGTCACACTGGCAGTACTCTTTCTCAACGAGCAACTCGTCCTCACAGGGAAGTAAGTGAACCTCTCCGCGATAAGCCAGAGCGTCTTCATTGGCTGCCACGAAAAAAGTGTGATGGGGTAAAATTTCTAGGATATTTTTCCGCTGCAAACCGATGCGTGATCGCCAAGCTGCTGGGTTCTCTTTCCCGCCGATACTTAGCGACGAACTGGCAGTTGGTGAAGGATTTGGGTATATGGCAAAAACAAAAACGGATCATGTGCGGTCGCTCACCATCATGAGTGACGGCCCCTCATATGATGCGATAGAACCTCCCTCACGAGATACAGCAGAACTCCTCAATATTCCGTTTATTGTTCCGGATACCCTAGAAAAGTCTCCCGAACAGATGAAGGCCGAAGAAGACTGGCGCCGCACTTTGGTTACCTTGGGGGAGGGCAAAGCTGTTTCTTTCAAGGACTCGGTGACCATGATGAGTCACCCGCTCTTTGGCTTCCGTCCCAAAAAAGAATCGCTCCCTCGTGTGATCGACTGTGAGCACTACACCGTGACGCTCTCTCCGTCCAACTACGGGCTGCCCACTTACAACGACGCCGACATCCTCATCTACGCGATGTCCATGATCGCCGCCCGCATCAAGAAAACAGGGCAGGAAGTAACCGCAGAGCTACTGCGCTTTCACTCCGACATTGTTTTCTCCATTAAGGATTACTACAAGTCCATTGGAAAAACTTACGGCGGCAAGCAGCAGCAAGCCTTTCTCAATGCGCTACAACGCTTGAGCACCACCTCGATTACGATTACCGCAGACCGTGAGGTCAATGGCCGCCGCATCCGATTCGAACAAACCGCCACAGGGTTCCTGGAAAACACGATGAGCCTCTCGACGCTCAATGAACAGATCAATCCCATGGCCATGATTCGACTGCGCTTGGCGGACTGGATTATTCGCGACGTCATCACGCTCAATGTGTTGACCATTCCTGTCGAATACTTCGACATGTCCCCCTTTGCTAAGTCGCTTTACCTGATTGCACGCCGGCATCTCGGCACACAAAAGACCGACTTGCGCTTTTCGGACCTCACGTTTGATGAGTACGTCGTCCCTGTGGAGCAGGTCAAGCTCACGAACGGCCACAAGATGGACCGCTTCTACTGGACTGTCTCGCTCTCCAACTTGGCACGCATGACAGGAAACTCCCGACAGATCCGCAACTTCAAACAAGATCTGATCAAGGCCATCGCGGAAGTCGACTTTGGGTTCTTTGAAATCGCCATCACCGACACACGTCGCTTGAAAGATACGGAAGTCGTCTTCTTCAAGAAGCTCGACCTCGCCCACAACATCGCGAAGGCGAGCCTTTTCTACGCAGGGTTCCGCGAGTTCTACGAAGGACTGCTCACTGCAGAAAAAATCAAGCAGAAGCTCGCCAACAACGACGACCTTTGATAGAAGCTTGAGTTTGCACATTGAGGCGGAGATCCCATGGGACTCCGCCTTTTTGTTTTGTCCGTCACATGTGCACGAAAAAAAAGCGACGAATTTTAAGGCGGTCTTTCAATAGAAGATGAGGGTTCGGTCAAAAGAGGTTCTTAAAATTACGTCGTTTTGACCATACCAAAAAATTTACTTATTTCTAATAAGGTATCTAAATGTAAACCCGTGTACTTTACGAGCATCTTTTCTAAAAAATTTCTTTTTTAATCAAAGACTTCTTTATTTTTCACCGGATCGCTGAAAACGCGAAGAAAAGTTATCCACAGGGACGAAAAATCAAGACTGACAATGAAATGCAAGGGAATGAAACAAAACGTAACAGCGCCCTGTGGATAATTTTTCTCCCAACTTATGTACCTTACGTGCAAATTTATGTACTTCTCGTGCAAATCTATGTACTTTACGTGCATTATTTTCGATTTATGCACAAGTTATACACAGGCGTTTTTGCTTATAAAACAATGCTCTAAGCGCGTTTTTGCTTAAATATGCGGCCTCCCTATAATATACTTTATATACTTAATACACCAAAAACCACGCGGCAACATAAAACCAAATGGCGTCGCCAGAGCACCTGCCTATCCCTTCTCTTTGGGATAGTGCGTGACCGCGTATCGCGGCACGTAAGCGCTACTTTCCACCAACGGGACAACTCACCCAAAAAAGCTCCCACCCCGAACAAGGCTCAGCAAGGTTTCTAAAGAGGCAGAGCGCACTCCCTTAACTCAGCACCAATCCCCAACCCTGAATAGCACCCTCAGAGAGTGAAACGCTTTACTGAGAAGATCAAATCTGGCGCAATCCCTACTGCCATCTGCGCTCCCAAAGATCAATCAACGAAAATTGCTCATCTCAGTACCAGAGACACAATACGATCTAAAAATAATGATATTTAAAGAAAACGCTTGTTTTTCAATGACTTATTGATTTTTAAGGAGAAAAATCTCCCCCTTCGCGTCCAAAATCTGATTATCTCGCCCATACTTTCAGGGGTTGATTTAAGGATTAAACCTATGCATAATGTCCCTTATCTGAACTCGAATTTTTGCCGAGGAAGCTGCGGATGTCTGCCATTGTGATGTCAATTGCCAACCAGAAGGGTGGCGTCGGAAAAACTACTGTTGCAACCCAACTGGCGTTTGACCTTGCGATCAGACGCAATAAAAAAGTCCTCTATATCGATATGGATGCCCAAGGCAATGGCTCCTCGGTTCTCCTTCAAGGCAACCCCATCACAGGAACCGAAGCAACCTCGCTCTTCGATCCGGATTGCAACGAATTCATTCCTACGAAAGCCCAGCGTGGCATTGACATTCTGCCCACCCCTTGTAACAGTCGTCTCAGCTACGACCTGGAGGGGCTACCAGATGAATACATGACGGTTCCCCGTGACAAGATCAAGCCGTTGCTTGATGCGTACGACATCATCCTCATTGACTGCCCACCAAACCTCGGGTTGAAGCTACGCAGTGCACTCACCATGTCAACGCATGTCTTCTGTCCGATTCGCCTCTGCGGCTTTGCTGTGGAAGGTCTCTCGGGTCTTTTGGATACGATTGAAGACATTCAGCACACGACCAACCCTGGGTTGCAGCTCATTGGCGCACTTATCAACGCCTTTGATCGTTCCACCACACACCTCTCAACGCTTGAAGCAATTCAAGAACAGATGGCCGATGTGGTACTCACAAGCGTGATTAAGCACCGTACCCCTCTTGATAAAGCCAACAGCTTAGGGGTACCCGTCTGGGAGGTTCCCTCTGCATATCGCGCTGCGCGCGAAGTGGAAAATGCCTTCAAAGAAATCTACAAGAAACTCGGCCTGCGGATTAAATAAGCACCATGGCAACGAAACCTCTACCCAGAAACAATCTGGACTTTAATTCCATCCGGCAAAAGGCCGAAAAGGTCAACTCCGCTGCGCTCAATGCGGTCGCGCCAACGGAAGACACGCTCGTTGAGCTCGCGATCGAGCTCATCGACGTCGATCCTCAGATCCGAACGGTTTTCAACGCGGAGAGCATTGCTGAGCTCGCAGGCTCCATTACCGAACACGGCCAAATCTCCCCGATTACCGTTCGTCGCGATGGGGCGCGCTATCGACTCATTACGGGCGAACGCCGCCTTCGCGCGGTTAAAAGCCTGGGACTCAACACTATTCGTGCGATCGTCACGACGACAGTGGAAACCCCAAGTGATGTCACTGTCTCGCAGCTGATTGAAAACCTTCAGCGCGAAGACATGGGTCCGCTTGAAATCGGCTTAGCCTACGCTAAGCTCATGAAGCAAGAAGGGTGGTCCGCGGAAGTTGCCGCTAAGAAAACCGGCAAGAGCGCGCGCTACGTCTACCGTATGATCTCGGTGGCGGACTTGCCTGAGGTTGCACAGCACTGGATTGAGGATGGGCTTCTCACGGACACCTACGCCATCGAAAAGCTCTCTAAGCTCTACAAATCGAGCGAACATCCTAAGGAAATTACCGAGAAGCTACAGCATTTCATTTCCCGTGATTTCGCTATTACGCGCGCCATTGTTGAGGGGCTTAGCGTTCCAAAAAAAGAGAAAACCTCAATCAAGGCTGTTCCCTTGAAGGATGTGCCGCTCACGATTGGCAACGCTGCCGATCTACGCCGCCAAAAGGGCTTTGAACATTATGAGTTTGCTGGGATGAACTTCGTGATTCACTGTGAGTTCTCTCATGCTGGTCTTAACCACGGTAAACCCGTCAAAGGTGCACAAGTGCTCCCCAATATCATCCCCAAAGACCGCACGAAAGCCGTGGTTGAGTTTGAAGGAAAACTCTACGAAGTGCCTTGGCCTGAGGTCAAGATTTATGAGACTGCCGTACTCGGCAAAAAACAGGGCCGTAAGGCTTAATAAGGAGAGAATAAAATGGCCTCGAAAGCTGAAAGTGTCTTGGTCGTGCTTTACTACCTCCTTACCCTGAAGAATCCATCGTTGCAGATGATTGAAAAGGCGACGGGCTGCTCCAAACAAACCGTACGCCGTCATTTCAAAACTCTGGCAGCGCAGTACGGGGTCAAGTTGCATTACGAACGTAAGCAACGCGCCGCGGATGGTGGCATCGGCACATATGTGCTCGAAGAAGCCGGCGTCTTCGACAGCATCAAGGTAGTGAATTTCTTTAATTCCCAAAAACTCTCAGGTAACTGAGAATCCTGACAGCGAGAGCTCTGCACAGTCACCCATGCAGAGCTCTTTCTATCTCAACCTCCAAAACCATAGATAAACACTAAGAGTCTATCCCGTCTTTACGGTATTAAGAATGATAATCATTCTTATCCGTATTCGTCCCCTCTCGTCTACTAACTCAAAAAGTTTTTAGAAAAATCAAGTATTTCCAAATTTTGCTCAACCGCGATACTGCCCAGAGGGGGTAGGTAAAGTGCCGTGTTGTCGCTCAGGACGCACTACCTATAATGCATTCATTGATAATGATTCTCATTCAATGAGTGATGCCACTATGCTGGACACATCGAAAAGCCTTGAGCCTCAACACTCGGCAAGTCAACAAGACAGCTCGCCGCTTGCGCATCCCATGCATGGAGAAGGGCACGCCACGCGCACCCGAGCGGGCGCTACGCACCCTCATGCCTCAAGAACCTTTGAGGAAGGCATGCGTGCCATGAAAGCGCAGCTCGCGGAAGATACCCGCATAGAGCGCTTTTTTGCCAATGCCAAGGATCCACTTCACGCCGCCTTTAGTGCGAAGGCAGCGGTGCATTCGAGTACGGCAGGTACACCACTCATGGGACCCGCAGCCCGAGAGCGTCTTGAAGCGCTCAGCATGCAAAAGCGCGCAGGCAAAAGTTTGGCCTATATTCACGTGCCTTTTTGTGAAACGCGCTGCCTCTATTGCCTGTTCTACCAAAATCCGTACGAAGCCGAGCAAAGCCGGCACTTTGCCGATAGCCTCATTAAAGAGCTTGCGCTCTGGCACGGGCGCCCCGCGCAAGATATCTCACCAATTCACGCGCTCTACTTTGGGGGCGGCACCCCCACCGCTCTTGCTCCAGCGGACATTCTCCGTGTGCTCACGGCAGTGAAAACCTACTTGCCGCTAGCTAATGACTGTGAGATTACCTTTGAGGGGCGCATTCACAACTTCTCCGATCAAAAGATCGAGGCGGCGCTCGCTGGTGGTGTTAACCGCTTCTCGTTAGGCGTGCAAAGCTTTAACAGCACGGTTCGACAGATGCAACGTCGAGTCGATGATCGCGACACGATCCTTAAGCGCCTCGAGGTGCTCACGGGCTACGACGAAGCTGCTGTGGTGATTGACCTCATTTACGGCTTTCCCGCGCAGTCGATGAATGTCTGGCTCGAGGATCTCGCTGTCGCATCATCTCTGCCGCTTGATGGTGTGGACTGCTACCAGCTCAACGTCTTTGAAAAAGCTCCGATGGCGAAATTCATCGCGAATGGGAAAATGCCGCCCGCGGCCGATACGGCGATGAAAGCCGATATGTTTGCCGCAAGCGTCGAGCACTTTACGCGTGCTAACTGGCGGCGGCTCTCGAACAACCACTGGGGGCAGGGGAGCCGAGAACGCAATATCTATAACCAACTCGGCAAAAGCGCTGCAGACTGCTTAGCCTTTGGCTCAGGGGCGGGTGGTCGTTTGCACGGCCATAGTTTCATGATTGAGCGAAAGCTCGACGCGTGGCACGAAAGTATTGCGCGCGCAGAAAAACCCGTGAGCTTTTTGATGGCCCCTAATGCGCACTGGCATCTGCTACGCACGATCAGTGCCGAGATGGAGTCTGGTGCCATCAACCTCAAGAAAGTGGGCGAGCGATTCCAGACGCCGGTGGCGAGTCTTGCGGAACCACTTATTGCGCAGTGGACCGAGGCGGGGCTACTGCGCTGCGAGGGCGACTGGGCACACCAAACGGTTGCAGGGCAGTACTGGCACGTCACCATGGCGCAGCTCCTTGTGGCCTATCTAGAGCGCTCTCTCTTAGAAGCAAAAAATCCTGTTAACGCATGAGTTCCAAGCGCTCATTCACTTACTCAACCCTCAAAACCATTTACGAGAACTTTATGACGACTCAATCAATGAAGAAAGCGCCGCTCCTTGCGGCGATGGTTGGTGCTTTTGCGACGATGACTGCGCTGGCAGCCGACACCTTGGAAACGCAGGACGTGGTGGTCACCGCGACTCGCGTAGCACGTGAACTGATGGACGTGAACATGTCGGTGTCGGTGGTGACGGCGGAAGAGATTGAGCGCAGTGGTGCCCAGACGATTGCGGATCTGATCAAAGATCTGCCTGGTGTGGAAATCAACACCGACGGAAGTCAAGGCATGAAGCGCATCCAAATTCGTGGGGAAAACGCCTTCCGTACGCTCATCATGATTGATGGTCAGCGTATGACGGAGCAGAAGTCGATGTCGGGGACGCCGATTTTGATCGACCCTTCGCAGATCGAACGCATTGAAGTGATTAAGGGACCGGCTTCTGTGCTCTATGGGGCGGATGCGCTCGGTGGTGCGATCAACATCATTACGAAAAAGGGTGGCAGCGATCGCGTGCAGGGCACAGCGAGCGTAGGCCTTAACTCCTCCAATAATGGGGGCAGTGCTTCTGCATCGATTTTTGGTAAAGCGGGCGATTTCCATTACCGCTTAGGCGCAGCCTACGAGGGCGGGCGCGATCTCAAACTTGCGCACGGCAAAGCGCCTGGCACCGATTTTGAATCGAAAGCCGCCAATGCCTACTTGGCCTACGATATCAATGCCAACCACACCGTAGGGCTTACCGCCGACTATTTTGACCTCGATTTCAATTCGTCGGCCTATCCGCAATACTCCGCCGAAGATTTCTACGTGCACGTCCCGTCTTGGAAACGTACCAAGGTTGGCATCTTTGATGAGATTCGCTACGTCAATGACTACCTCGCCAAGGTGCGCACCGATTTCTTCTACCAAAAGAGCACCAAGCTCATGGAGAACTACGTGCATGCTTTGGCAGGAAGGGGGAGTGTTACAAACGACAATACCGCCGACAATACGCTTAAGCAGTTTGGCGGCTCCATTCAGGCAGACTGGACGCTTGGTGACAAGCTCTACCTCATTACGGGCTACGACATTACCTACGAAAAGCTCGATGCGGGTACCACAAGCGATACAACGGTAGTGATGGGTCAGACTATCACGACGAACAAAGTGTGGAGCTATCGCGGTGATCTGCTCACCCAAGCGCTTTATGCGTCGGGTGACTATCAGCTCAGCGATCAGCTCACGCTCAATGCGGGGGCACGTTACACGTTTGTGCGAACCAATATGAAAGAAGCGGCTGGCGCCTCCGTGAGCAGTCAAGGTACCTCGGCACTCTCCGCACAAACGGGGGAAGAGACTGATGGACGTATGGTTTTCAACGCGGGCCTCATTTGGCGACCGGTAACGGAACTTGCACTGCGTGCCGCTTGGACGCAGGGTTTCCGAACCCCCTTGCTACAAGAGCGATTCTTGGATACCACCATGGGGCAGGCGAATTCCATGGTGAAGGGCAACCCCAATCTCAAACCAGAGACGAGCAACAACTTTGAGCTTGGCGCTCGCTGGATCAAGGGTGGGGCAACGGTGGATGCATCGGTGTTCTACAACCTCGCTGAAGACTACATCACCACCGAGCAGCTCAACGCTACGACTTACCAGTACAACAACGTGGCCAAGGCCAATACGCTCGGGCTCGAGCTCGCAGGCTCTTATCGCATTGGGATGAGTGGCTTTGAGCCGCACATCACGCTGACGGCGCTGCGTCGCGAGTTAAAGCAGGATGGCGTCTCGACGACCGCCACCGCAACGCCGAAGCTGCGTGCCACCTATGGTGTGCGCTGGCGCGGGGACGTCGCACTCGGTCGCCTGAGCACGGATCTTTTTGCTCGTAGCGCCACGAGCGCCGATAGCTATAGCTTCAGCACCGGCAACACCACGAGCTACGACAGTTGGACCACGCTCAACTTCACGGCGGGGCTCGATTTCGGGGCACAGAAGGCCTATAGCCTCAATGTGGGCTTCTACAACCTCACCAACACCGACTACGTGACGCCGCAGTCCTCGTATGAGGCCGGCCGCTATGCCGAGGTGAAATTCACCGCACGCTTCTAATCAATCGGCGCGTTTAACCCTCCAGTGGGGCTGTAGCGTGTGGGAGAGGGTACGTGTTCCCTGCGCACTGCAGCCCTGCTGGAGCCGTCGTTTATGGGATGCTCAAAGGAGAAGAAGTGAGGCTTGGTGAAAGATTGCGCCACTACTGGAGTGCACGAGAACTCGTGCTCGTTGGGGTGTTTGCCGCTGCAACAAAGCTCTCAAGTTTATTGATTGCGCTTGCAGGCGGCGGCATGAACCCGCTCTCGCTCATTGCGAAGAACGTGGTCTACACCACGCTCTTGATCGTGTTGCTCACCAAGGTACCTAAAGCGGGGACGCTGCTCCTTTTTACGCTCGTGAGCACGATTGTGAGCACGGTGATGTTGGGCGGGTCGCTTACGCTACTGCCGACTGCGCTGGTGGGGGCGCTTTTGGCAGAGGTGGTCACGCTTGGGTTGGGTGCCAAGCATCGTGCATGGGCACCGTGGGTAGCCGCTGCCGTCAACGATTTGGCCGCAAAGGGTCTCTCGCTTGGGGTGTCGTATCTCTTTTTGCGCGAAAACCCCTCGCTCATGATGATGGTGATTCCTGTGGTACTTGTGGGCTATGTGGGCTCGGTTATGGGGCTATGGGTTGGTTGGAAAACGGTTGGAGAACTCAAACATGCAGGCTTTGTTCGCTAAGGCGCGCGTGCAAGGTGGCCCCCTCGTAGGGCTTTCCGCTGGCGTGAAGCTCATCATTACAGCCGTAGCGGCCGTTCTGGCACTTGCGGTCTCGGGCATTGCGGGGCAGACGGTGCTGTTGCTCGCAAGCACGCTCTACGCGGCGCTCATGAAGCGCTACAAACTTTTGCTCGGGCTCTTTGCTGCGATGGCGGTGATGGCGATTGTGGCCTTGGGGTTGGCGGTCGCGCTCGATGCCGTGCTCCCAGGGATGGGGGGCAACAAAACTAGTGGCTTACTCATTCCCTTTATGCGTGGCATCTCCATGATGAACACCGTGTTCGTACTAGCGCTCACCACAAAGGTTCAAGACCTACTCAATACGCTTGAGCGCTGGCATTGCCCCTTTTGGATTTTCTTTCCTATTTCTGTCATGTTGCGCTTTATTCCGACGTTTTTTCACGATATTGAGCAGGTCTGGGAGACGCTCAAGATTCGTGGCTGGCCGATGGGCGCTCGCATGATGCTGTTGCATCCGCTGATGAGCATGAGACTTCTTTTTGTCCCTGTGCTTTTCCGAGCGCTTAAAACAAGTGAGGTGTTAGGGGTCTCTGCTGAATTGAAAGGGGTAGGGGTGGGCTACCACGCCGCCAAGCGCTCCGCCACGCGCGTTGCTCGCGCGGATCGTTGGGCGCTTTTGGGCGTGGCGGCCACTGTGGCGCTCGTTGTGGTTGGGGAAATCACGCTCGCGCCTTATTTGCCAGCGGTCACGCGCGCGATGAGCTAAGGAGAGAGGGGTGATGATTGAACTCGAAGACGTGAGCTACACCTATGCCTATCAGAGCGAGGCAGCACTCTCGCGCGTGAATTTGCGTGTTGCGGCAGGGGAACTCAAAGTACTCACGGGTCCCTCAGGCTGTGGGAAAACCACGGTGATGCGTGTGGTCAACGGCTTGATTCCCCATCTTTTGGGCGGCACCCTGACGGGCCGCGTCGCGGTCGCGGGCGAAGAGCCGCAGCACACCTCGCTTGTTGCGCTCTCGTCGGTCGTGGGGACACTTTTTCAGGATCCCGAAGAGCAGTTTTTCGCACTCAACGTGCACGATGAAATTGCCTTCACCCTTAAGAGCCGTGGGGTGGCAGCTGAAGAAATCGAAGCGCGCGTTGCCGAGGCCGCCGCTCGCTTAGGGATTGAATCGATTCTAGAGCGTGATATTCATGCGCTCTCCGAGGGGCAGAAGCAGAAGGTGGGACTGGCGTCGCTACTCGTGCTTAGGCCCAAGGTGCTCGTGCTCGATGAGCCCAGTGCGAACCTTGACCCTGAGGCAACAGAGGAGCTCGCCGAGCTGCTACTGGCGCTTAAGCAATTGGGTACCGCGATTTTGGTCGTGGACCATCGTCTCTATTGGCTCAAGGACGTGGCCGATGAAGTGCTGGTGATGCGTGCGGGGCAGATCGTTGCGCGTGGTGACTGGGCGATGCTCACTGAATCCTTTTGTGTCGAGCACGGACTTCGTGCCCCCGTGGTGGGAGATGTGCGAGAGACGCTCGCGAGCGTGCCTGTTTGGCACGGTTCAGAGGTCGCGCGTATCGCGCCAGCCAACGCACGCTTTGGTGCGCAGAACCTCAGCTTTGGTTACAGCGCTGAGGAGCCGCTTTTTCATGAGGTGAGTTTCTCAGTGCCAGCAGGCATTACGGCGCTCATTGGTGCCAACGGTGAAGGGAAGACAACGCTTGCGCGAGTGCTTACGGGGCTCAATAAAGCGCAGGGGCAATTCATTGTTGGCACGGCGGTGAGCGACGCGGCAGGGCTGCTCGCGCGCGCGGGGCTCGTGCTACAGAATGCCGACCATCAACTGCAGATGCGCACCGTGCGCGAAGAGATTGCCACAGCGCACGCCGTGGGGCGCACGTTGAAAGAAGCGCAGAAGCGCTTTCCGCGGGTTTGTGAAGAGGATTGGGCGGCGGCCGAGCAATGGATGGCTGCGCTTAACCTCGCTGGGCTTGGCGAGCGTCACCCACAAAGTCTTTCTGGTGGACAAAAGCAGCGCGTGGTGATTGCCTGTGCGCTTGCGAAGTCTCCCGACATTTTGATTCTCGATGAACCCACGAGTGGTCTTGATGGCGCCAACATGCACGATATTGCCGCGGTGCTACGCAGTGCAGCCGATCGAGGTGTGGCGGTGTTTCTGATCACGCATGATCTTGAGCTTTTAACAATTTGCGACGCAGCGCTACGCATCCGTGAGCTGCGCAGCTCTTTCACCAACGATAAGGAACGTGAACATGACTGAACTCTCTCTTATTGCGCCCACAGCAGAAGAAGCTGAAAAAATTCGTGAACTCTTGGCTGCGCGCCACCCCGTGACGCTCACTAGCATTGCCGCAGCGCTTGGGATGAGCGCGCTTGAAGCGGCGCGTCGTCTACCCGCGGAGCTCGTGGGCTTGGTGGATCTCACGGATCCTGAGCGTTTTGACGCGTTTTGGGCGGCGCTTGCCGAGTGGAAAAAGGTCACACTCATTGTGCAAAAAGACGGACACGTCTTTGAAATCGAAGGGCGACTCTCGTGCGGTAAACGTGCGCAGGGTTACTACAACATCCTCGGTAAAGACAGCCCGATCGGTGGGCACATCGCCTTTGGTGAAATTGCCGCGGCCGTGTTCACCGCGATTCCCTTCATGGGGCGCGACTCCTACGCCGTGCAATTCATGAATCGAGCAGGGGCGGTGAGCTTTTCGGTCTATGTGGGTCGAGAAGCCCATAAACTCATCGATGAGGTCGTGCAGTCTTGGAAGGACACCAAAGCCGCCTTCGCACAATAATCGGCGCTTGCGCCAAATAGGGGAACTTTCCCCATCGGCGGGCGGCAAACGCCGTCCGCCTCTCCCCTTTCGCGTGCGCGCAGCAACATTTCAACAGAAGGAAGCACCATGCAATCTCAACAACCTCTCATCCTGGTTAGTAGCCGTACGGGAAACACCCGAAAACTCGCGCAAGCGTTGGCTGAGGTGATCGTGCCGCGCGCCGCACTCACTACGCCCGAGCTGCTCCCTGAGGATCTCACCCCCTTTAACCCCGTATTGCTTGGCTTTTGGTGCGATCGTGGGATGGCTCCAGTCGATATTCAGCAGGCCGCAAAGCGCCTTCACGGTAAGCGCATTGGGTGCTTTGCCACCATGGGTGGAGAGCCCGAAAAGCCCGAAGCGCAGCGCTGGATACAAGAAACGGCTGAGGCGCTTGTTGGCTTGGGGCAAGACAATACGCTCGTGGCCACGTTCCTCTCGATGGGACGCGTGGATCCCGAGGTCTTTCGTCGCGTCACAGAAATGGTGGGGTACTTGTCGCCAGAGCGTGAAGCGCGCAGAAAGCGTGCAGAGTCTCATCCCGATGAAAACGATGCCCGCGCGCTCATTGAGCGCTTTCAGCAAGCGGGACTTATCTAAGCGCGCAGGAGACAGAGACAATGCAGCAATGGACTGAGAGACTTGCGTATTTCTATTCGCTCCTTGGACCCGTGGGGGTGGTGTTGCTTTTTGTGGCGTTGCTTGCGTTTTACATTGCGCTTGAGCAGACGCTCTACCTCAATGCCGTTTGGCGAAGCTTTCGGCGGGACTTTCTTGACCTTGAGCGCGGTGAAGACCGCTGTCTTTCGGTTCGCGCCCCCGATCGCGCCAATCCGCTCATTCAGATCATCTACGACATTGTGACCACGCACGGCGCGCACTCCGACGATATTCGCGCAGAGGTGGGCTACCTCTTTTATCGCAACTTTAAGCGTGTCAGCAATGGCCTCTGCTGGCTCAAGCTCATTAGCGTGATTTCTCCGCTACTCGGACTTCTAGGAACAGTGGCCGGCATGATGAGTGTGTTTCAATCGCTTTCGGACATCTCCGCCGCACAATCCTCGTTGCTCGCCTCCGGTATCTGGAGCGCGCTCACGACCACTGTGCTGGGGCTTGTGATTGCGATTCCCACTCTCATGACCTATTACTGGCTCACGATGAAGTTTCGTGGCTTTCATATCGAGGCGATCGAACACAGCTACCGTGCGCTTGAGGTTTGCCGTCGTCTCAATGTTGGTAGCGCGCGCAAGGAGCGTGCGTCATGAAAGACTTCTACGACGGCTTTGATGAAGAGCCCCAGATCGATCTCACGCCGCTCATCGACTGCCTCTTCATGCTCATCATTTTCTTTGTGCTCACGATGAGCTTTTCAAAACCCGTGCTCGATATCGTGCTGCCGCAAGCAGAGCGAAGTGTGACCGAGATGCGTCAGGACGAGATCCTTTTTTCGGTTAAGGAAGATGGCACCTTTTGGCTCGATGGCGCCCCATCGAGCTTAGAGGCGCTCAAGCTGCGCCTCGAGGCAGAACCCGCCAAGCGCCTCAACATCTATATGGATGAGCGCGCGCCTTTTAGCCGCTTTGTAGCGGTGGTGGATGTTGCCAAGGCGCTAAGAGATGGGCGTTTTGTGATTTCCACGGCGGCGAGCGCGAAGGAGGCTTCATGAGTGGGGGGCGTGAACGTAGTAGGGAGCTCGCATTCGCTGCGCGCTGGTCACGTCGCATTGTCGTGACGCTCGCCGTTGGGGTGCTGGCGGGCGCGTTATTTGTGCCCACGCGCGAGCACCAGGTGGTGCTGCCTGCGAGCCCCGCACGCCTGACGCGCATCGTCTTTGAGGCCGCGGTGGCCCCCGTAAAAGCGGATGTGAAAGAGCAGCTAAGCGCCGAGCCGCTCCTTGCAAACGAAAGCCCCATCTCGGTACCTGTCCCGCCGCCCGAGCCAGCGCAACCTAAACCCATGCCAAAACTGGAGGTAACGCCAGAACCCACGCCCGAGAAGCGGCCTGCGCCCGAGGTGGTGCCGCCCAAGCCCCAAAAAGTTGAAAAGCCCATTGCACCTCGCAAGGAAGTGCGCGAGCCACCCACGCCGCGCGTAAAGAAAAAGCAAGAAGCCCCCAAGCCCCTTCCCAAAGAAGCGACGCCTGCGGTGCGTGAGCCCGTCGCTGATGAGTCCCCGCAGAGCGGCGCGGACGACAGCCGTGCGCTGGGGGCATCGGGCGCGGCGAGCGCTCACGCAAGCGCGGCAACGGGTACTGCTGCAGGGGGCTCGCGCTCGAGCGGCTCAGCCATAGACGAAGGGCGAGAGCTCGCACGCCTTGTGCAGGTGGTCGATGCACATAAGGCTTATCCGCGCCGAGCACGCATTAACGCAGAGCAGGGCAGGCTGGTGCTACGTGTGACGCTTGATGAGGCTGGGCGCGTTCGTCAAGTGAGTCTAGCGACCTCACACCCCTCGAAGCTCCTTCAGAAGGCAGCGCTCGATGCTGGCAAGCCCCTCATTGGGATGGGAACCGCGCTGGGTGGCCCGCGTGACGTGTTAATTCCCGTGGTTTTTACGTTAGACGATTGATGCAGGGGCTGAGCCAAGCGCCTTGGCAGTGTTAGCATCAGTGCTAGGAAAGTTTTTCAGTTTGAGAGCAACAACGTGCAGGCAATAACAGTAGAGAACGCAAGAAAACGCTATGCGAGCGGCACGGTGGCGCTCGACGGGGTGAGTTTTTCCGTGCAAGAGGGGGAGTTTTTTGGACTCTTGGGCCCGAATGGGGCAGGAAAAAGCACCCTCATCAGTGCGATGGCGGGACTTTTGGACCTCACAGAGGGTCGCATCACGGTGATGGGCCACGATGTGGCCCACGCGCGCCGCGCGGCGGCGCTCAGCCTTGGGGTGGTGCCGCAGGAAATAACGTTTGATTTGTTTCTGACGGTACGCGAAACGCTTCAGTATCAGTCGGGCTATTGGGGTATCCGAAATAATCAAGCCTGGGTTGGAGAAATCTTGGAGCAACTCGGGCTCTCTTCGAAGGCCGACGCGATGGTGCGCTCGCTCTCGGGCGGCATGAAGCGGCGAGTGTTGGTGGCGCAGGCGCTTGTGCATAAACCCCGTGTGATTGTGCTCGATGAACCCACGGCCGGCGTGGATGTGGAGTTGCGAGAAAACCTCTGGCAGCTCATTGGCGCGCTACATGCGCAAGGCACAACAGTGGTGCTCACCACACATTACCTTGAGGAGGCTCAGGCCATGTGCTCGCGTGTGGCGATCATGCAAAAGGGCAGAATTGCCGCGCTCGATACCACAGAGCGGCTCTTGGCTGCGCATAACGAGCGACAGCTACTCTGTCGCTTGGAGGAGGGCGAGTTGCCCGAAGAGCTTGCGCCGTTGCTGCTGTCGCGTCGCGGACCAGAGCTCACCTTTCGCGCGCCTGATGCGCAAACTGCAGAGCGCGTACTTGCTGCGCTACGCACGAAGGGGGTGCGCATCTCGGGACTCACGATTCGTGAGGCGCGTCTAGAGGATGTGTTCCTTGCCTTGACAGGAGAGCGATGATGTGGGTGCCATTTTGGACGGTCTTTTTCAAAGAAACGCGCCGCTTTCTGCGTATTTGGATGCACACGGTGCTCGCCCCCGTGCTCACTGGCTCACTCTATCTGGTGATTTTCGGTGAAGCGCTGAGTCGGCATTTGCCGCTTTACGAAGGCGTGAACTATATCGACTTCATCATCCCGGGGCTCATCATGATGAGTGTGTTGCAGAACGCCTTTGCCAATACTGCGAGCTCCATCATTCAGGCCAAAATTGGCGGCAGTCTCACCTTTATGTTGATGCCGCAGATTCCCGGTGCGGTGTTGGGCGCGGCCTTTTTACTATCGTCCGCGGTGCGTGCGACACTTGTTGGCGTGGGACTCTATGCGGTGTGCCTTTTTTGGGCCATGCCGCCCGTGCGTGAACCGGTGCTCCTTGTGCTCTTTGGACTCTGTGGCATTTTCATTATGGCTGCTTTTGGCCTCATAACGGCGCTTTGGGCGGAGAAATACGACCAGATGGGCGCAGTTCAGAACTTTGTCATCATGCCGCTTACGTTTCTCTCGGGCGTCTTTTATTCCACTAACTCACTGCCGCCCTTTTGGCAGCGCCTGAGCGAACTCAATCCTTTCTTCTACTTGGTGGATGGCTTTCGCGCAGGGTTTTTCGGCGTTGAGCACACCTCGGTGATGCTAAGTCTTGCAGTGGTCATTGCGGCCACGGCGGCGAGTGTTGCTGCCGCGCTTCTTTTACTCTCTCGCGGCTGGCGCATTCGCGCCTAGTGCTCTTGCTGCGCAAGACCTAGTAGAAGCACGGATTGCAAGTAGTAGCCTTCGTAGGCGACAATAAACCGATTGTGCGTCTTCGCGGACCAGATTGCTTGCGCAGCGCTGAGGCGCCTCACTTTCACCCCGTCCTTTCTCACCACTAGGAGCCCAACCATGTCAGCTGAGTATGATGAGTATGTCTCGCAATACGGCTACCCGTTTGATGAAAATGCCTTTACGGCGGAGCAAGTTTCTTACTTTCTTGTGATACACGAGGAAGAAATAACGCTTGCCGATGCGATTGAGCGGCTTTCGACGGATCGACGCCTCGATGTGCTCAATATCGAAAAGACGGAGGATTTCGTGAAATTTGCCGTCGAGTATCAGGGGCGTATTTGGCGAGGAGCCCTCCATATTGATGAAACCGACTACGACCCATTCAACAGCAACATGCGTCAGGAAGGCTTCATGGAAGGGGAGCTGATGCAATGTCGCTCGCGCTCGCGTCAGCGCTTGACGGTGACGCTCGAATTCACGCCGCGGATTCTTGCCTCGCTCAAATTGCAATTCTTGCTCAGTGAGATCTTCGCGCCCAAGATGTTGCTCTTGGTTGATACCAATGCGTACTGTATCTACCATGCGCGAGCCTGTCACTTCTTTGCGAACCTCAAAGCGGAGTTGCCGATTGAGGTGCTCTACGGTTTCCATGGTGTGGCGGCAGAAGAGGGCGAGCAAGTGTGGATTCACACGCATGGGCTTTATCGAGCGGGGCTTCCGGATATCGAAATTATTGGGCTCAATCGGGAGCTCATCAATGAGCGCATGCAACTCGTTGCGAGCTATGTGCGCTCCATGGTGGATGATCGTCTCGCCGAAGGCGCTGAATGGCCTGAACCCACGGTGGATTTTGATGATTTTCCTGCTGACAAAACAGAAGACATTCTCTCGATGATTGGCTTTGAAGCCGTGGGTGCCTCGTTCAATGAACGCGAGGGGCTTGGGTTGACGACACTGCCTTGGCAGGCAGTGGTTGAAGTCGAAGAAGGCGATGGCACGCTCACCATCGGTGGACTTGATTCCCGCGAGGATGGAGAACACACAAATCCCTCTGGCGCGCTTGTTGGCGTCTTCCTAAACGGAGAGGAAGATGAGCGTGACGAGGATTCAACTGAGGCTGAGTACGAGCTACGCTCGCTTGACGAGTTCAATGATGAGTTGGCCAAACCCACGCTCATGATCTACTACTCGGATGAGGCGAGTGCAGCGATGCGTGAGCTCGCTGCTGAAAGTACGCCTTGGCTCGAGAAGGCGGTGAAGGTTCGTGAAGTGTTTGGCGAAGAGGCTCAGATCATCGTGAAGGCGGGGCTCGCACCCAATAAGTCGCTCGACAATAACCCGCCCGCGCTCGAGCATTGTTGGTTCAACCTCGAGTCGATCAACGGGGATACTTTCCGCGGCCGCCTCATGCATGACGTCTTTTACATTGAGGGTGCCAAAGAGGGCGATGTGCTCGAGGTGCCGCTCTCACAGGTGAGCGACTGGAGCTTCCTTGGCGCGGGTCCAGGGCGCGCGTATCAACTTGACATGATGCTTGAAGCGATCCGAGCGAAATCGAGCTAGTCGCCGCTGCTCAATAAGCTAAGCTAAAAGGCGCCGCAGTGTCTTTACCAAGAGACTTGCTGGCGCCTTTTCATTGTTGCCGAAACTTAGTGCGGCTTTGCCGAATAGTCGAAATGGTGGCAATCGTTGCACATCAAGCGCGGCTCTCCTTGCCAAACATGACACGCATCGCACTGTACGTCAGCCATGTGAGATGCGTGAGGATTTGGTTTCAGTTTGGCGGTTTTCTCGGCTAGCGCCTGATAGCTACCATTTGCGTGGCAGCTGAGACATTGCGTCATGGCTGGCATTTCTTTGAGGCCGAGCGCTTGATGGCGCTCAGAGAGGGTTGCGGCAGACGCAACCCCAACCGTAAGCAATGAGCACGTGATCAACAGGAGTAATTTTTTCATGATGCGCTCCAACGATCAAAGCTGATGAATAAAGTTTGCGGCTCGCTGGCCGGCAATCGAACCAAAGACGATGTTGGCGGTTTGCGGGTTAACACCTCTAAGGCCCACTGCGGCACACTCACCGACGGCAAAAAGTCCCGGTATCACCTTCCCAGCTTGGGTGAGCACTTCGGTGTGTACATTGGTCTTCACGCCGCCAAACGTTCCTTGCATCATCGGCTCAATGCGTGCGGCATAATACGCGCCGCCAAAGCTCCAGCTCAGTGCCTTGCGACCGAAAGCCGCGTCCTTGCCGCTATCGACAGCGCTCTTGTAGGTTGAGAGCGTTTTCTCCAGCGCCTCAAGAGGCACGTTGATGAGTGAGGCGAGCGCTGGTAGAGAATCCGCTTTGAGAATGGAGCCATCGCGCACGAGCTCATGCAGTCTCGGCGTGGCGTTGACCACGGGCTCCCCAAAGAGTAGCCAGGCCTTGCGCTCGGGCGTTGCCCAAATTTTGAGAGATTGCGCATAGCCGCCCGCTTCGTTTAGGAAGCGCAACCCAGACTGATTCACGACAATGCCGCCTTGGCGCACAACGTCGACAAGGTTGTACTTGTTGCCATTTTTGGCCAGCATCACGAGCGGATTCGCTTTGAAAACCGTCATATCCGTGAGCGTAGCGCCAACCGCTTTTGCCATGCGCTGACCGTCACCACGGTTGGTGGGCGTGCAATACAGTCGGGCTTTTTCCCAACCGCCGCCAATATACTGGCTAATCATGTCAGCGTTTGCTTCAAAGCCTCCTGTGGCGAGAATCACGGCTCGGCTCGAAAAGTTTTCACTTCCTTGAGGTGTGCGAGCGCTGACGCCAGTCAAGTGCCCATCTGCCAGGAGGAGTTGCTCCACTCGATGCGCGGTCTTTAGCGTGACGCCGAGCGCGCGGGCCCGCTTTTCAAGCGCTGGAATCATGAGTTCTCCCAAGCGATGGCCTTCTTTGATGTTGAGAAAGAAAGGTTGCGCTTTCTTTTGTGACCATTCCACGCCGAGTGAAGCCAACCAATCGGCTGCGCCAATTGCACCGTCCGCAAGAATGCGAGCGGCTTCTGGATCGGCTTGCGTGTTTGTGGCAGCGGCTGTGCCGATATAGAGACGATAGAGGTCTTCAGGGGTGGTGGTGATTCCGAGACGTTGTTGAATAGGGTGACCGGCGCAACCGAAAATACCGGTGGCTACACGTGAGGCGCCACCAATCCAATGGTTTGCTTCGAGCACAAGCACTCGCGCACCGCCCTCCGCTGCGCGGATGGCAGCAGTAAGGCCTGATGCGCCAGAGCCTACAACGATGACATCGAACTGTTGGCCGAGGGCCCAGGCAGGAAGGCTGGAGAGCGTGGTGCCAGCCAGCATTGCAGCGATAAGTCGCCGTCTTGAGATTGAGGTCATGCTTTGTTCTCCGTAGGATCAGCACTCGAGGTGTCAAGAGGATCTCAACTCAGAGTGGGTTGAGCGCTTGGTTTTGTAAGTACCTCGACTGCCACATCACTCTAAACCGGTGGGTAACCCACGGGTCAAGCACTGCTTTACGGCGAAAAAACGGCGCCTCAATTGCCTACGCGCACGCGAATGAGTAAGTAAAAAAGCGGCCCCTCTGGTGTGTTTTCTATGGTGAGAATGCGCCCAGAGGTGTTGTTGAGAAAGTGAAGCCCGTGCGCACGCGCGTAGTCAAAGAGCGGATCGAGCTCTTTGGGAGTGAGGCGCTGCGGAGAGAAGCTTTTGAGATAGAGAATGAGGCAACGCCCGCCCGGGATGCTTTCCACGGGAGCGGAGAGATCGAGCTTGATGCGCTTTTGTTGGGCGTCGGTGATGCCAACACCAAACTCCACGTTGTAAGGCTCAGTGCGATGCGTATCGTTGAGCTCTTCGAGCGGAATTTTGAGCGAAAGATGAATGTAAGGTAAGTTGGCAAGCCAAGCACCCACTCGCGCCATCTCCGCCGCGTGGGAGCGCGTGCCGCCCGCGGTGTAAAGCGAATGGATGGCATCGCGCTCAACATCTTCGACTACTCCCTCACAACGTGTTGCTTTCGCCACAAAACGTTTAACTTCCTCGAGCCGCGTTTTTCTCGCAATGAGCGCTTCGATCGTCTGCTCGAGCGCTTCAGTGCGAGCTTCGAGCATGGCTAATTGCCGATCGTAAGGTGCGCCGTGAAAAGCTTGAATTTCTGGCAGCGACAAATCGAGGCTTCGTAGCGCCTTGGTATGTCCCGTCAGGAGCATGTCGGCGATACTGTAGTGGCGGTAATGGTTCCAAGGATCTGTGCGTGGCAGAAGAATACCGAGCTCGGTGTAGTGCTTGATACTGTCTGCTTTGAGGCCGAGTAGTCGTGCAAGTTGGGTGACCGTAAACATAGGGGCGATGACAAAGAGTGAGCAACGGATACGGTAACACAAGGTGCGGGGCGCTGTGCGCCAAAAAGAGAGGGAGCACCAAAGTGCTCCCCCTTGTTGTAGGCGGCCAGCTATGCGGTAAACGCCAGAGTGGCTTTACGTCGCGCTCTCTATTCGGTCACGGGGCCCGCTGCGGCGGCACGGCGCACCACATCAAAGAGCGCCTCAAGCTCAATTCCGCCATGCTCGCTCATGAGACCGAGCGTGGCACGCGGGATCATCACGTCACCAAGCGGCGTGCGTAGCGCCTTGAAGGTGGGCACTTCGTCACCGAGCCGCTCCCGCAGCCAGGGCGCGAGCGCAATCAGATCCGCTAACTTCGTTTCGGCCGTGAGCGCTGGGAGCGCGACAGCTGGTGCGCTTTCTTTGGCGCTTGCCTCGAGCGGCGCGTCAAACTGTTTAGCATTTTCCTGACGGCGCGAGAGCCCACCGCGTTTACCGACGGGGACGTCTTCGCCGGGTTCAGCGATGCCGTGCAGATAGACGGGCTCGGTCGTTTCTTCACTCCAGGTGAGCAGCGTGCGGCTATCTTTGAGCGAGCGAATACGCGTGCAGTCCTGCATCACCTCCATTACGCCACGGAAGTTGCCCGCTTCATCGCGAATCGCCACAAAGAGGATGTAGATGAATTTGCCGGGCTTATTGATCCAGAAATCCACCTTGTCTTCTTCGCCGCTACGGAACTTTTTGACGATTTCCTTGACGAAGTGCACACTCGTGGCAGGGTGGCAGTTTTCCACTTTGCGCCCGATCACATTGCGACTACGCGGGAAGATACGGTGCTTGGTGTCGGTGTAAAAGCGCACCAACTCCTCTTCGTCCACAAAGGAGATGTCGATAGGGAGGTGCTGGAAGATGAGGTTCACTTGCTCAAGCGAGAGACGCCCCGTCTTGACGTCGAGCATCGTTTCGGGCGTGGCTTCTGCGCCGCCCGCTTTGAGGCCGTACTTTTGCATGAGCGCGGCCAAGTCCGCCGCAAAGGCCGCCATATCCCCAGTGGGGGCAGCTGCGGCAGTGGGGGTGCTCGCTGCGGGGGACTGCTCAGCTTGGGGGAGTGTGCCCGCGCCCCAGGCATAGCCGATCTCCGCATCGCCCAACTTCATATGTTCAAAGGCCGCAGGCGGAATGAGTGCGAGTGATGTCGGCAAGAGCACCGTTTCCTCTTTAGCAATCAAGTCGAGCGAGCTCTCGATGATGTTTTTCTGCTTAGCGATGAACGCGTCGTCCGTCTCGGGCGTTTCACGCTCAAGTAGCGAGCGGGCATCACGAATTTCATCGCGGATGTAATCGTCAAAGAGCCACATATGTGTGGAGGGACGATTGAAGCCACGGCGTTCAAGCTCGGCGTAAAGCTGATTGTGCTTGCGTGCAAAGTGAATCTTTAGCTCCGCGAGCCGATCGTAGAGCGCGTACCACTGATTACGAATTACTGGGTACTGCACCAGGTCTTCGATTTCTTTGATGAGCCCCTTCCAAGCGTCAAGCTCTCGGTAGTAGGCGGCGACGGGATGATCAAAGGCGAGGTCGGTGGGGCGGGAGCGATCAAGATAGGGGGCGAAAACAGCAATCATTTCGCCCAACGGGATTTTGCGGCAATCTTCCGCTGCCCCCTCTTGTGCGGGGTCTTGCTGCTCGAGCAAGGCGATTTCCCAAGGACGCACGGGGGCGAGCTGCTTCATCTCCGCTCGTGCTGCCTCAAGCGAGAGCTCACCAGCGTCGTAGCGACGGCTGATGGAGGCGAGCCGCGCGAAGCGTTCAGGATCGGGATGGGCGGGAGAATGGACGGTCTGGGACATAGAAAATCCTCTGAGCTAGGTAAGGTGAGTCTGACATGCGCAAGCGCGGCGCATGCGGGCAGGGACGGCGCGTGCGCCCTGCCCAAAGATGGGTGCGAGGAGAAGGGTCTCAGTGCACGGTCTTACGTTCTAGCTCAATTGCGCGCGGGAAAATGAGATTGTTTTCAATGTGGATGTGCTCATGCAAGGCATCCTTGAATGCCTTGAGTTGCGTCATCAGCAGCCGATACGACCCACAGGCGTCCTCGGGGGTGGTGTAGCCGTGGGTGAGCGCCTCGATACGAGCGTGGCGTTCCCCTTCGCCTTCGTGCTCATGCTCCATCACACGGATCGGGGAAGCGACGCGACCGTCAGCGCAGTGAAAGCGCGGGGCGGTGCCGCCAGAGAGATCCGCTTCGCAGAGGCGATAGATGTAGGGGAAGAGAATATTTTCCTCTTTCATGAGGTGCTCAGAGAGCGCTGCAAAGGACTGCGAGAAGAGTTCGGCAACTTCGTAGAGCTCAGGGTGACGTTCGCCATGGGCGGCTTTGACCTTATCGAGCAGACGCAGAATGGCGGGGCCATCAACGGGGATTTGCCGATGATGGGTCTTGAGAACATAGTCACAAAGCAGGTCGGTGGGCCAGCGTTGAAAGTCGGGCGTGCCCGCGATGGCGCCCTCGCCCGCTTCTTCGAGCGCAGCAGCGACTTTTTCGGGTTCATGCCCAGCCAAGGCACAGGCGACGGCAAAGGCCGTTTTCCCGTGGCAGCAGAAGTCGACATTAAAACGGTCGAGAACGGCTGCGGCGGTGGGGTTGCTGGCGGCAATTTCGCCAACACTAAGATGATCGTAACGCGTAGAGCTCATGGTTGACTCCAAAACTAAAAGCTGTACGGAGAATATATGATTTGCTGATCCTAACATCCTTGACTTCACAAGAAAAGAGTGCAGAGTGGATGCGTGCTTGGCGCAGAAGAGATAATCCGAAGTATGTAGTTGCGCGTCATACGCTTTTTTCGGAAAATAGGATGTTTTTGCTAGTTTGCGCCTTCGTGGCGTTTCTCTCTCAAAATGGATACACACAAAGTTCAGGAAGCGTCATCGAAAAGGAGTAGAAAGAGCACAGGTATTGTGGCTTATTGGCAGGAGTACTCCCAACCTATACAATAGCCTTAGATAGTCTCATCGGCCGTGTTAACGCCGAGTGAGGTGCGTTAGTCTCGGTTTTACAAGAACAGATTGGATTATGCAGAAGATTCGTATTTTGCTCGTCGACGATCACGAGCTCTTCCGTAGCGGGATCAAAGCCCTTCTTCAACGTCAGAGCGACTTCGAAGTCGTGGGTGAAGCGGGTGATGGTCTTGAGGGTGTTAAGCTCGTCGAGCACGTGCCTGCAGACGTCCTGCTTCTGGACGTGGATCTGCCGAGCATGAAGGGCTATGAGGTCCTCGCTCAGATCCATGACACGCATCCGGGACTGGCGGTGTTGATGCTCACGGTGAGCGAAGACTATGAAACGCTTGGCGAGTGCTTGCGTATGGGCGCTCGTGGCTACCTCAATAAGAACATCGATCAGGACTACTTGTTGCGCTCGATTCGTGCCGTCTACACGGGGGAGAGTGTTGTTTCCCCGCAGATGATGACGAAGTTTGTGACGCGTTTTGCCGCGCAAGAAGAGCGTGCTCCGATGATGTACAGCGACCCCTCGTCGCTGACGCGCCGTGAACGTGAAACGCTCGCGTGGCTCTCGCGCGGCGTCTCCAATAAGGAGATCGCCCGTGCATTGGGTCTAGCGGAGAGCACTGTTAAGGTTCATGTGCAGAGCATTCTGCGTAAGCTCGGCGTCACGAGTCGTGTTCAGGCGGCGGTCTACGCGATTGAGCACGGTCTGGATAAGCTCGACAAGTCGCACTAAGGCTAGATGCGCCGCGCCAAGATGAGAGGTGGGCGGCTTGGTCGATGACTCAATAATTAGAGGCGTTAGCGTGGCTAGCGCCTTTTTTTAGCTTGGGGCGGCATCGCGAATCATTGCTGCGAGCGTGACTGAAACGTACGCTGGAGTGCACGTTCACACATCTATAGCGTGGGTAAGATGAAAATTTTGAGGGGTCGCAAACACACTCTCGACGCGGGTTTGCGGCTGTGCTTGCTGTCAAAGACTCTGCGCGCTTTGGGTGAAGAAAGCCCGAGCGGCTAGGCTCAAACGCCATAGGCGTTTTAACATCTATAACCGAGGTAAGAAGAAAATTTGAAAGCGCCTGAAACCCGCTCTTCATGCGGGTTTGCGTGCTATGGGGGTGTTAAAGGGTCGGGGCGAATGTGGAGAGCGTCAGAAGCGAGCGCCTGAATGCCAGAGTGCCTAGTGCGAGTCAATACACATGCCCGTGCCATCCTTATTGATGGTGAAGCGATAGCGCGAATAGGCATTGAGATTGGGCTCTTGAACGAGTGCGTCCTTTGGCAGATGAAAGAGCGTGTAGGCGCGCTCCTTGATGAGCGCCAACGACTCCCCTTGCATCGTGCGACCTAGTAAGTAGGAGAGCGTGTACTCGTACCAATCGCGACCGAAACGCTGCGCGTTGTCGGAAATTTGTTCGAGGTAGTTCCAGAGCTCTTGCTCGGAGAGGAAATCGGCACTATAGGCAAGTTTGGCGAGTTCAGCGGCTTCGCCACAGTCCCATGCGTAGGTGGAGTTAATCGCATCAAGGCACGAGGGCGAGAGTAGAAGCGCCGAGGCAACTGCGCGCCGTGAGGAGAGCGCGAGCTCGGAGCCCTCCATGAGCTCCGTATCGAGCGAGGTGCTACGCGCGCCGCTCAAGAGATAGTCGAGTTGCGCTAATATGGCATCACGATCGTCGAGCCCCCATTCTTCGGCAAGGGTGGCTTTGCTACGAGCCGAATGACGACCTGGTTGTTTGAGCACGAGCAAAGGCTCCGCTCTCAGGTAGGAGGGCAGTAGAGAAAACGTCAGGAGTCGTTTTTGCTTCTCCGAGAGTGCATCGGTGCGCGAGAGCCGTTTGCCCACTGGGGCAAAGCTCTGAAACGAGCCATGGCTCTGCGGTGCGAACGAGCGCACGGCAGAGACGAGCAGAATCAGCACAAATAGGCCAAAGCCTATATAAAGGAGAAGAGAGAGGCTCATGGACGTGATCGCACCTGATAAACGAACCTTTGAACATTGTTTCAGGGAAAAATAGTATTGAGAATTGCCCCTAGCGGATGTAAAAAGGGGGTGCGATTCTGTACGAAGGTGTTTCAAATTGAGTGATAGGTACGGCGCACGCGACGCGGACTCGCTCGGTGGCGAGCCCAAGCTCAGACGGTGCGTGCGTTTGTCCCAATACAAAAAAGGAAAAACAATTGATGCTGACAAGCCAAGCAACGGCGACAGGCTGGAAGAAAATAGACCTGATGTCGGGGCCCGACTACCCGCTCCCGCTCTCAAGCGACGAGGACGGAAGCCTCTGGCGGTTTGGAAATTTTGTGGTGAGCTGGCAGACCAATGCAAAAAGCGTGCATGAGCGTGCCGCAGAGTTGCTCGGGCGCAGCTTCACGCGCTCAGCGGCATATCCCTATGTGGTGATGGGTTTTGCGGTTGAGAACGGCATGGAGGCAAGTCCCGCCATCATCCTCTCCGTGGTGGTGCCGCTTGATCAGGCGGCGGTGGGTGAGGAGCAGATGGCCATTGTGAAACTCGCGGCGGCCGAGCGTGAAGTGGTGCTCGGCGAGTTGCCACGGTGGTCCACGCTCTCAGCGCAAGAATTGCAGCAGCTCCTATTCAATACGTTCGGCGACTTCATCGGCCTGCATGAAGGAGAGGTGATTCGACACCTTGGCGCGATCAGTCGCTTTCACGACCCAGAGATTTGGGAGGCGGCGCACTAAGAAGCGGTCTTCAGTGAACCTTTTCTCGAAGTCCTTTGGCGAGTAGCCCAGTGTTTCTCGGTTGAAGGACTTTTTTATTTTTATCAAAACAATTAAACTATTTGCATGGCGTAAGTTTTCATTTTTTAGCGCTCCCCATGGAGGCGACAGCAGCATGAGCGAGAACGAAGAATTTATGACGGAATCGAGCCCAGCAGGCTTTGCTCGGCTCATGGACTATCAAAAGCGCGCAGCTCGCCTACGTCATCGATTGCCGGGGCTCGTGTTTGTTCGCACCGAGATGGAGCTTGAGGCGGCGCTGCGCACCTACTGTTGGGGTGCAGAGCAGTGCGTTGAGGCGTTTCCTTGGTCGCGGCTCACGTTCATGAAGACTGCTAAGCAGGACTTGCCGTTTTTGCTCGGGACGCAATGGATACGCGACCGCTATGTGGATGTGATGCGCGCGTGGCCCGCCACGGCGCGTAACGCCCGTTACCTCTATAGCCCGAGGGACTTGGCCGCGTGGTTGAGAGAAAACTTCCGCACAACCGTTGAAACGGTGCTTGTGCCGCTTACGCTTTTTGCCAAAGACGCTGACGCGATGCGGCGCGCGTTTCTCAATGAGCGGCAACTACGCATGCAATCCATCTATGATGGGGGCCCCTTGGCTTATCGAGCGAACCGCCTGAGCACATGGTCGTTTTTAAACGATTTACCTGCGTCAGCGCGAGAGCAACTCGGGTGTTGGTTTTCCGATGTTTCAGAGAAGGCCGCGCAGCAGAATGTGCAGTTTCATCGTGCGCACCTCATCCCCTATGAGGTGACGCTACCCCCTGGGGTATTGCCCAAATTCTTTACCATGCCTGAGATTGGCGGGACGCGAGACTACCCCACCAAAGAGGTGGGCAATACGACGTTTCGTAGTTTTGGCTGGGCCAAGCACGAGATGCTCAATCGTGGGGTGCGCTGCATTGGCTACACACAAGGGCTTGCCATTGGCGGCAAAGCGTACGATCAAGACTATGAGATCGGGCTCTTGGAGCTGATGACCGCAGAGCGCTTTGTGCGGATCTTTGGAGAAGGGGCGTTACGCGAGGCGCGATGGCGCCTGAGTGAAGATCTTTGCCGTTGGGCGGCGCCAGAGACGGATTTTGGTCCGGGGCTGCCACCCAAACAGCTCTCTGCGCTACTTGGCATCAACTACGTCACCAACATTCAGGTCTTCCGCTAAAGCGTGACGCAGCGGTAGGTTTTGCAGCGCAGAGCGCGCCGCGCTAGCCCTTGATGAGCGTGACCACTTCTTCAAGTGGCAGGCGAGATTTCGGGCGCGCGGCGTTACTGTCGTCGTCAGCGCGCACTCCAAGTGAGATGCCCACAACGCTCTTGAGACCCTTTTCGGCAAGACCGAACGCACGATCGAACTCACGGAATTTAATGCCTCCAAGCGCGGTGGCATCGATACCGAGCTGAGGTGCGGCGAAGAGCAAAAATCCAAGCGCAATGTGCACCTGTTCTCGCACCCAAATTTCTCCTTTGTCGTAGCCCGAGAAGTAGTTGTCGCACCCAGTGCGGCGAAAGCCGTTAAAGGCCGCGATATCAAACCCTTCGGGGAAACGACCCGCGGCAGCCTCGCAGTCGACAACGTGCTGCAAATACGCGTCGCTAATATCGGTTTTCGCCGCCATGATGATGAGGTGGCTCGCCGTGTCGGCACGCCCAATATTGAAGTCTTTGATGTAGGGGAGAACCTGCGCGCGAACGGCAGCGCGATCGAAGACAAAAAAGTGCCAGGGCTGCACATTCATTGAGCTCGGCGTGAGGCGCAGGATTTCAAGGACCGCGTCGAGCTGCTCGGCGCTCAAGTTCTCTTCTTTGTAGTGCTTGGTGGTATAGCGGGTTCTAGCAATTTGGAGAATATTCTCGATCATGAGACTTCCTTCAGAGAGAAAAAGCTTGACTGTTGAGAGAGACGCCGTGAATATTTTGCCATAGCGCTTAAGGGCGCGAGCATGAGCGCACGGTTTGCGCGCTTTGCTATTGGTCAATGGGGTGCGTTGAGAGCCGAAAGGGCGCGCAATGTGCGCCGAGGCAGGATGTTACAATCTGTGTAGTTTCTCCTATGGCCTTCGAACCCCCATGGGTTTTACACCCCGACCAGGCCAGAGGAAGATATCCCACACTACGATAAAAACAAGGAGACCGCAGTATGCTCGGACTTTATCCCACCTGGCTCGAGCCAGGTGTGGGAAGCGGGTGGGTGATTGCGATTATCGCTACCATTCACGTCTTGTTCTCACATGCCTCCGTGGGCGGCGCTGTGATGTTTGGCTGGCTAGCCAATGTTGCGGTGCGCAAGAATCGGCCTGAATACCTCAGCTTCATTCGCCGCTACGGATTGTTCCTTCTTATTTTCAGCTATGTCCTCGGGTCGATTACGGGTCCAGGGATTTGGTTTTCTGCCACCATCGCGAGCCCGCGCGGGATCTCCGCACTCATTCACAGCTTTGTATGGGTATGGGCGACAGAGTGGGTGTTCTTCATTATTGAAATCATTGGTGTCTACCTGCTGGTGTACCTCGCAGGGAAGGTGGATCCCAAGACCCACACGCGTATTGCGGTGATCTTTGGTTTTGCCTCGGTCGCCACACTCTTGGTGATTGTGGGGATTCTGAGCTTCATGATGTGGCCGGGCAGCGCCGATTGGTACGTCACGGGTGGCGTGCTTAAGGCGTTCTTTGGGGCGAACACCTTTGCGCAAATCTTTGTGCGCTTAGCCTTTGTGCTCACGATTTCCGCTGTGGTGGGCGGCATTGTCGCTGCGGGCATTACTCGCGCTGAGGATAAGCGCGCGGTCGCACGCGTGCTTGGGGTCTTTGGCCTTTTGGGCGCGGTGGGTGGATATTGCGCGTTTCAGTGGTACATGTTGACGTTGCCCGAAAACGCCTATGAGCTCATCTACACGCGGCTTCCTGGGCACTTTGGCGAGATCATGCTCGTTGGGCTCGGCATTACGGTGCTCTGGTTTATGCTCACGATGGTGAAGCCTGGTGTGCTGCGCGTCTGGAGCGCCTCGCTCATGACGCTTGTGATTTTAGTTGCGGGGATTGCTCCCGAGGAAATGTCTCGCGAAATTCTGCGTAAGCCTTGGGTGGCGGGTCAGTACCTCTACGGCAATCAGTTGATTGGCCGTGATGTGCCCGCCTTGGGTATTAAGAACGAAATGCCCGTGGTGGCTGAAAAAGGCATCCTCAAGGTTCATCCTTTTGTGCCAGAGGCTCTGCGTACCGTCACCGACGCCAATAAGCTTGAAGCCGGGCGCGCAGTGGCGCTTACGATGTGCAGTAATTGCCACTCGCTTAGCTCAACGGGTATTCGTCCGCTCTCGCGCTTCTTCCCTGCTGCCGCCACCGAGTCGAGCATTGCTGACTACCTTGGTGCGGGGCTCTACCGCGGTCATACGATGTATATGCCGCCTGCGCCGCTGCCCGCCGATGAGCGCGCTGCACTGGCCGCTTACATCGAGTCGCTCGCTAAGCGTGATCACAAGGGGGAGGGTAAGTAAATGGATGCCGTTGTTCTTAAGAGTCTGATGGATGCGGCGGGTGCGCCAGCGCATCCCATCATTTTCCTTGTGCTTGGGGTTGTGACCTTTGCACTACACATGGCGGCCGTTAACTTGATGCTCGGCACGCTCGGCGTGGCAGCGTGGGCAGCGCTCTCGCCCAACGCGCATAAGGAGCGTCTCTCGCACGTCTTGCTCATGACCGCGAAGGTCGCGGTGGGTTTTGCCGTGGTGCTTGGCGTGGCGCCGCTTCTTTTCGTGCAAGTGGTCTATGACGGCTTTTGGTACGTCTCCAACGTCCTCTCTGCTTGGTGGCTTGTTGGCTTTATTGTCATTTTGATTGCAGGCTACTTGGCGCTTTACCGCGCTTATGGACTCAACCACCGCTACCTTGAAGACGGCACGCCCGTGACGATCCATGGGGCGGTGAAGGGTTTTGGCTGGATGGGTTTTGCCTTTGTGATGTTGCTCCTCTGTGGCCTCATCATGCATACGCTCACCAATCAGGCGATTCGACCAGAGCTCTGGATGAGCTGGTATGCGCCAAATGGCGTGATTGATCCTTCGGGGCGAGGCCTTCACTATGTGCTCGTGCCGCGTCTGCTCTTTTTCCTCTTCTTGAGTTTGCCGGTGACGGCGGGCTGGCTCTTTGCGATGCGCCGCTACCTCATTAACGCAGGCGAAGCCGATGTGGGCTACTTGGACTTCATCGAAGCGCTCGCGCACAAGCTCGCACTGACGGGTGGCATTTTGGTGGCGCTTGCAGGCATTGTTTGGATGATGATGCTCCCAGAGACCATGGCGTGGTTGCGGACCTCTCCCGCGATTCTGCTACTGATCGTGCCCATGGTGTTCTTCCTCATCATGAGTCCGGTGCAGAAGAAGCGTCGCCTCTGCCCGCCCTGCAACTATCTTGGGTTTGTGATGCCAGTGGTGATGGTGATGCTGCTGGCGACGCTGCGTGAAGTGTTGCGCTACGGCACGCTTTTGGGCGGCTTTGGCTTTGACGCCATGGACTGGCGCATCAACATGGATTGGCCGACGACACTGATCTTCTTTACGACGTTCCTTGTGGTGGGTGGACTCAACATCTCCTACCTCGTGACGCTTGCTTGGAAGAGCGGTGCAACAGAGGGTGTGTACACGCCGTCTGCGGGCATTAACCGACTGGGCACGCTCTGCGTTGTGTCGCTAGTCGCGTGGGTGGTTGCCTACTTTGCAATCGGCTTGGCGGTTGTTGCCTGATGGGAGGAAAGGGACGATGAAAACACTCAGAAAGTTGAGCATTGCCCTTGTGGCAATGGGGCTTGGGGCGGCGTTGAATGTGACGGCCGCTGAAGCGGATTGGACGCCTGAGACGCTTGCTGCTGCCCAAAAGGCCTTGCCGAGCGGGACAGTAGAGAAGGGGCTAGAGGCGCACAAAAAACTCATGTGCGCGGGCTGCCACGGTCCAGAAGGCTTGGCGATGATGGGAGCATTCCCGCACGTCGCTGGGGAGCCCGTGGGCGTCACGGAAAAGGCGCTCTTAGATTACCGCTCTGGGCGTCGTGCGCAGGGGCCGCAAGCCATGATGATGGCGGGGATGGCTGCGCGTCTGACCGATGAGCAAATCGCGGATTTGGCGGCTTACTATGCTGCCGCGCCAGGCGGCGCCGGCACGCCCCCCAAAGCCGATGCCAAGCCCACGCTCGATGAGAAAGCGCTCATGACGCTTATCAAAAAGGGTGACCGTACGCGTGGCATTACGCCCTGTGCAGCGTGCCACGGCTCTACTGCGAAGGGTAACCCCAACGGGCAAGTGCCGGTCTTGCACGGGCAGAACCCCGAGTATCTGAAGGCGACGCTTAGGAGTTACCGTTCGGGTGAACGTCACTCCGACCTGCTCAAGGAAATGCGCGTCTTTGCGCAAGCCTTGACCGACGCGGAAATTGATGCCTTGGCAACGTACTATGGGGCGCAACCAGGGCATGGCGCAAAGCCCGCCGCAGCAAAACCCGCTGAGGGCGCAAAGAAACCCTAAGTCGTAGCGGTTGAACCGCTGGAGACTGCCGCGCCCAACGTGCGGGACGAAAGCGCCCGCTCTGCGCGCGCGGCAGTGAATTCGCTAAACGAAAGCGCTTGTTGCACCAAGTGGTGGAATGAGCGCTTTTTTGTGCTTGCAAGCGCCCTGAGCGATGCCGTGATATTAAGGGGCAGCTTGGGCGGCTTTCGCCGCTTTTTCAGCTTGCTCCGCGCGCTTTGTGCTCACGGTGGCAAAGAGTCCCGAGACGAGGATGATCGCCATCCCGAGGATCGCTACCCAAGAGAGCGGATCCTCAAAGAGCACCACCCCCATGAGAAGCGAGAACGGGATCGCAGAAAACCCAAGGAGCGAGCTCAACAGGAGGTTCCCGTAAGCGTAGCTACGCGTAGAGGTCATCTGACCAAGCGTGGCAAAGACCCCCATGCCAATGAGCCCCACTGTGGCTTGGGTGTCGGGGACGTGAAAGCCACCCTCAAAGAGGAGTGTGCCGGCAACGGCAAAGAGCGTTGAGAAAAGGGTGAAATAAAAGACAATGCGCCAACTCGGCTCTTTCGTCTCGCCCATCTTCTTCATTTGCCAATAGACGATCAGGTCGATGAACGAGACAAAGAGGCAAATGAGCGCTGGAATCAATTCGTTTTCATTGATCGAGGGCTGCAGAATGATGGTGATGCCGATAAAGCCCGTGATGGTGGGGATGATCAGACCCCATGGGGCACGGGTGTGGCTACGCAGCGCAAGGATCGCGAAGTTCGCCGCCATAAAGAGCGGTGTGGTGTAGATGAGCGTCATGCAGGTGCCAAAGTTCATGCGCGAGAGCGTATAGAACCAAAGCACAATGGAGAGACACCCGAGGAAAGAGCGGGTCAAATGAAGCCGCAGCACCGGAGTGCGCAGTGACTGATGCGTGCGTCGAGAGAAAAACCATAGCATCAGCACGCCCATGAGAGATCGGTAGAAGACGAGCTCAAAAGCACCAAGTTGCCCAGAGCAGAGCTTGACGAAGGCGGCCATGATGCAAAATGAGGCGGCCGCGGCCAAAGACCAAAGGGACTGTTTCATCTCAAAGAGCGTTTGTCAGGGAGGAGGGTTGGCTGAGTGTAGCGCAACCCACTCTCCCTGTGCGCATCGCTAAGCAAAGCGCCTTAGCGTCATGCGCGCGGCTGCCGCCTTAATGCGGCATCTTGGTGAGTTTCGGTAGCAGTGGTGCGTGACCCGCCGTGCCCACAAGCCCCAGCGCCGTGAGGATAGCGAGCTGCGGCCCGAGATGAATGTCCGTGAAGATAAAGTGCTCTTCAAGGGTGTGTGCACCGCGGCCAATGCCACCCGAGGAGATGCAGGTCGCAGGAATCCCTAGAGACATGGGTTTATTGGCGTCCGTTGAGGCACTGTCGTACTTCGTGAGCGGGATGCCGAGCACTTTTTGCGCGCTGCGTGCGCTCTGTAGTACGGGGCACTCCACAGGGCGCTGACCCGCTGGGCGCGCGCCGATCTGTTCCATCGACACTTTGAGCTTTTTGTCATCATCACGGATGTTCCATCGGGCGTGCTCTACCTCGACGGCTTGCTCAAAGATGGGGAGGATTTCTTTTTCAAGCGTGAGCAGTGCCTGATTGTCCACGCTACGCATATCAACGTCGACTTGGCAGTTTTGCGCGATGGTATTGACCGACGTCCCTCCTTTGACAAGGCCCACGGAGAACGTGGTGCGTGGATCCTTTGGTGTGTGGATATCGGCAATGGCGGCAATGGCGCGCCCCATGGCGTGAATGGCAGAGGGGACTTTGCCAAAGTCGCTCCAGCTATGGCCGCCAGGCCCCGTGATGGTGACACGCCAGCGGTGCGAGCCTGTGGCACCGCAGAGGATACGACGCACGTCGCTGCTGTCGAGCGCAAGGAACCCGTCGATGTGGCGGCTCCCGTCAAAGAGCGCTTTGCTGCCGCGAATGTCGCCGTTACCTTCTTCACCGACGGTGCCCACAAAGAGTAGCGTGCCTTCGGTTTCAATGTTGTTACGGGTGAGTGCACGCAGAATCTGTAGCATGTTGCGAAGGTTGGAGGCGTTGTCGCCAAGGCCCGGGCCATAGTAGACGCCGTCACGCTCTTTGACCGTGACATCCGTACCCTCAGGGAAGACGGTGTCCAAGTGTGCCCCCATGGCAAGCACCGGCCCCGCCTCACCTAAGCGCCCTGGGCGGCGTCCCACGACGTTTCCGATCGGGTCAATGACCACATCGGTGAGACCGTAGGCCTTGAGAAGCCGCGCGAATTCCGCCGCGCGTACCGATTCTTTAAACGTGGGGGAGGGGATTTCTGAGAGGCGAATCTGTTCGGCCTTTGCGTAATCCGCTTCTTCGACGCACTGCTTGAGCGCAGCGGCAACTTTCGGCGTCTCAGCAAGTGCGCGGATGGTCTCCAGGGTATGGGCATCCAAGGGAAGCGAGTCTATATCGATCATGGCGTGGTTCCTTCCTAAGCATTTTTTGTGGCGTCAGAGACGCGTTCTCCATCACTGATTGTAGCGGTTTCGCCGAGCGGCTCCGCGCTACTAGACGCACGCACGGATTAATCCGTTTTGGGCATGATCGAGCGCAATTTCTCACGGTTTGACCTCCTATACTTTGGACATCGTTTTTTCGTATTCCAAAGGACAACCTATGCAGAAAACTGGTTTGGCCGCAGCGCTTATTGCGCTCACCGTGGCGATGGCGGGCAGCGCAACGGCAGCTGTCAAAGTGGGCGACGCGACCTATGAAGAGAAGGCGAGCGTGGCGGGAGAGAGCGTGACACTCGCGGGCGCTGGGATGCGCACCAAGGTGTTTTTCAAGGTGTATGCGGCGGGGCTCTATCTCAATGGCACGGCCAAGAGTCTTGATGCGATTGCTAAGCTCCCTGCGCCGTTGCGCGTTCGGTTGGTGATGGCGCGTGACGTGGGTGCCAAGACGTTTGTGGAGGCGCTTGTCGAGGGGCTTGCTGACAACAGTAGCGAGCAAGTGCGTGCGCGTATTGCCAAAGAGATTGACGCGCTAGTGGCCTGCATGAAAAAGATTGGCGACGTGAAAACGGGCGACGTGATCGACTTTGACTACAGTGATGCGCACGGCACGGCGGTCTATGTCAATGGGCGTCGCATTGAAGAGAAGCTCGGTGGGCGTGACCTTTACATGAGTGTGCTTGGGATTTGGCTCGGCCCCAAGGCGATTGACGCCTCGCTCAAAGAAGCGCTTCTTGGCGCTAAATAAGGCTGCTCGCAGAAGACGCTCGCGAGTGCACCACGCACCTGAAAAGGCTTCGTTCGACGAACAGAACGAGGCCTTTTGCCATTTTTCGGGGTGGCCGATGCCCTATACCCAAGCGCGGCTAAGTGCGGGCCGCAGCGCGTTGAGGTAGCGTGCCGTTAGGCGCTGCGATTCCGATTGTGTCAAAATTGTATCTTGCAGCTTGCGCGCGAAGAGAAGCCTCGCGCCGTACAGCAAAGAAAAGCAAAAGAAAGGAAGCACAATGGCCAGCCTCAATGGGATCACGAACGAGCACGAGTTTTATAGCCAACACTTTCTCAATGAGCAGCTCGCAAGCACGCTCTCCGAGCGGGTCAAGGCAGAAAACGCCAAGGAAGCAGAGAGCAAAAGCGAGGAGGAGGCAGCTGCCGCGCGCGGCGTTAAGCACACCCGCTATCTCTCGCCTTGGAGCCGTCTCGAAGGTGTGGCGCGTGAAGTGCTACGCGACATCAAAGAGGCAGAGCCATTGACGGGTGCGGCACGTATTGCCGCCGAGCGCGAGGCTATTGGCGTGCTTATGGGGGCGCTGGGACTTCCCATGGCGCTCGAAGATCGTGAGCTCGAAAATGGCGTGCGCCTCCCTTTGCTCGGAGAGCGCCTGAGCTTGACGGGCGAGCCCTATCTTTGGATTTTGCATGCGAGCCGCGAGGGCGGCATCGAGCCCACTGAGGCCGATGCTGAAGGAGCAGCAAGTACTGCGACCGATGAAACCGATCCGCTAGAGCTCTGCATCAGCCCCTTGCAGCTCACAGAAAATTGGGCTACCACCCAGAAAGTCGCGCAACTCTCGCGCCGCAATTGGCTCACGCAGCTCATTGCCGGGGTGTTTCGCGAAACGCACGCCCCGCGCTGGGTGATTCTCGCTGGGCTTACTCAATGGGTGCTCATTGACCGTGCGAAATTCGGGCAGCGCCGTGTGATGCGTTTCAGCTGGCCCGAGATTCTCGCGCGCCGAGAAGCGGCGGTTCTGCAAGCCACCGCGCTTTTAGTGGGCTCAGAAGCCTTTGAGCAGATCGAAGGGCAGTGCTACCTTGAGCGGATCGATGAAAACAGCCATCGCCACGCGCATGGCGTCTCAACCGACTTGAAGTACGCACTGCGTGAGTCCATTGAACTCTTGGGTAACGAAGCCGCGCGCCAGCTTCGCGAAAAGGCGCGTGAAGGCAAAGAAGGGTTCTTTAGCGGGGATAAGCGCCTGCGCGAGGATGAGCTCTCGGACGAATGCTTGCGTTACATGTACCGCTTGCTGTTTCTCTTTTTCATTGAGTCGCGCCCCGAGCTCAAATACGTTCCCATTGAAGATGAGGCGTACCTCTCTGGCTACTCGCTTGAGAGCCTACGTGACCTTGAACTCATTCCCTTGGTGGGGGAGGCAGAGCGCAACGGCACATACCTGCACCAGAGCATTGATCGGCTCTTTAGATTCTTTGAAGAAGGCACGCCCGCGGGCACCATCACCAATACGATGGCCACAGCCAGCGCCTTTACGATCGAGCGCCTCCCAAGCAGCTTGTTTGATGCGAAGAAGCTCCCGCTTCTCAAAGAAGTACAGTTCCCCAACTGGGTGCTTCAGCGCGTCATCGAGCTCATGAGTCTTTCGCGCCCAGCCAGGGGCAAGCGTGGTGCTCGCCGAGGGCGCATTTCGTACGCGCACTTGGGGCTTAACCAGCTGGGGGCAGTTTACGAAGCGCTCCTCTCCTACCGCGGCTTTTTCGCTGACGAAACACTCTACGAAGTCAAGAAAGCAGACGTGGCCGAAGTGGACCCCTTGGAAGCCGCGTACTTTGTGCCCGAGTCTGAGATCGATCGCTATAGCGACGATGAGAAGGTATTCGTTGAGGATCCCGTTACGGGACTCAAAACGCTCAAGAAGTACGAAAAGGGCGCCTTCATCTATCGTATGGCAGGCTCCGCCCGAGAAAATTCCGCTTCTTACTACACCCCAGAAGTGCTCACCAAGTGCTTGGTGAAAGAGGCGCTCGATGTGCTTGTGAAGCAGCAGCTCGACGAGCTCCCCGACGACAAAGCGCGCGCAGAGAAAATCCTCACGTGGCGCATCTGTGAACCTGCGATGGGGAGCGCCGCGTTCTTAAACGAAGGTGTCAATCAGGTGGCGGAGCTCTACATGAAGTACGCCATGAAGGTGCCGGGCGCGAAGCTCTTGACACAAGACGAGTACCGCGAGGAGTTGCAGAAGGTCAAGATGTTCTTGGCAGATCGAAACATCTTTGGCGTTGACTTAAACCCCGTGGCCGTGGAGCTTGCGGAAGTCTCCTTGTGGCTCAATGCCCTCTCGAACGACCACTACGTGCCGTGGTTTGGGTTGCAGCTCCATAGCGGCAATTCGCTATTTGGCGCACGCCGTCAGTGCGTGGACTCCGAGGAACTTCTCAAAAAGAAGGGCAAAGGGCGCGTCGCGATTGAAGAGGTGGGTGCAAAGCCCCTTCCCGCAGGCGGCATCTGGCACTTCCTCTTACCTAACGCCGATATGGCGAATTACACCAACAAGGAAGTCGCTGCGCTTGAACCTGAGAAAATGGCAGCACTGAAAGTCTGGCGCAAGGAATTCACCAAGCCCCTGCAAGAAGGGGAATTGAGCAAACTGGTGTTCCTTTCAGCGATGGTGGAGGATGGTTGGCAACGCTGGGCTGCAGAACTCGCCAAGCTCAACGATCAAACCACGGACTGCTACGACATCTATGGTCGCAAGGACACGCCCAAAACAAACCTCACCTATGAGCAGAAGATGGCGCTCATGGATGAAGCGCGTTACGGAGACGGCTCAGCAAGCTCAGGGTACTTCGCGCGCCTCAAACTTGTGATGGACTATTGGTGCGCCCTCTGGGCCTGGCCGATCACCGAAGTGTACAAACTCCCGACACGCACCGAGTACCTTGATCAGCTCTTTGCGATCATGGCCGGGGTGGATGTATCTGCCCAAAACGTCCAGCACACCGACCTCTTTACGAAGGTCGAAGCCGAACAAGCTGAGAGCGACGAGCAGTCGCTTGGCATTAGTGAGCGGTGGGAGCGCCGAGTGCGTGACCTCGCGGCGCGCTTCCCCGCCATTGGCGTTGTGGCGAAACTAGCGAAAACGCACCGCTTCATGCATTGGCCGCTGCGCTTTGCGGACGTCTTTATGCCACAAGATGGTTCGACTCCTGGCTTTGATCTGACGCTCGGCAACCCGCCATGGATGGTTGCAAGCTGGGATTCGGCAGGCGTCATGGCTGATGCGGATCCGTGGTATCGCATTCGCGAAAAGGATTACTCAACCAAAGGCATCCAAGATGTGGTGCTGGGTAAGCGTGACAACGAGGGTGGAGCCTTCTTTGAGCGGCACCCTGCCGCCTACAAGAACTGGCTAGAGGCCTATTGCGCCACAGCTGGCAGTCAGAATTTCTTTAATTCCGAAGACACTTACCCCGAGCTCGTAGGTAGTGCGGCGGATCTGTTTAAGCTGTTTTTACCGACCGTCTGGAGAAATGCTGCGCCCAACGGCGTGCAAGGGCTATTGCACCCTGAGACCGTGTACACGGAAACGAAAGGGGTGTCGCTGCGAAAAGAAGTCTACAAGCGGGTGCGCAAGCACTATCAGTTCGAAAACAAAACGAAGCTCTTTGCGGATGTTGATGATCACATGAAGTTTTCAATCAATATCTATGGCAGTGGTTGTGACGAAGGTAGCTTTGTGAATATAAACAATCTTTATTTTACTAAAACGATAGATTTATGCAATATTGCAAATGCAGCTCCTGTTGAAGGACGATTGGATGCTAATGGGCGATGGAATGCTGCGGGGCATCCTGATCGAAAGATTATCTATACCTCAAAGAAACTTGCTTTAGTTGCAAGAATTTTTGATGGAAATCCTGCTGCGCCGCAACTCCCGAGTTTGCACGCAAAAGAGCTACTTGAGATTCTGGAAAAATTTGGCTCTATCGCTACTAGATTGGGAGACCAACACATTACCATCAGCTCAGGCTGGCATGAATCAGGAGCCAAACTCGATGGGACAATACAAGAGCAACAAGGTAATGCAACCGTTTTCCCGATTAAGGGTGAAGACGTCATCCTCAATGGTCCACATATTTTTGTAGGCTCTCCGCTGTTTAAGGTACCGTTGAATCCTTGCAACAGCAATAATGATTGGACATGCCTTGACCTAACGGATATTTCTGACGACTACCTTCCGCGGATCAAATATCTCCCGAATGTCGATCGTGACGAATACTTACGACGCATGCCCAAAGTGGAGTGGGATAAGGACGAAAAGCGACCAGATGGTTCAGTCAAACAAGGAACACCGATCGATGCGTTCTACCGTGTAGCATTGCGAAGTTTAGTTCCAACAGATGGGGAAAGAACGCTGACGGCGGGCATTCTTTCACCTTGTATTTCTCATGTCCACATTGTTGAGTCTCTAGCGTTTAAAGATCCGAAGCACATATTAACTGTGGGTGGGTATTTTGCTTCGTTGCCACTGGATTTCTTTGTTCGCCAACAAAATAAGACCAACCTGCTCCCCTCGTTGCTCGAATCGATTCCGCTTCCCGATTTTGGCCCATGGGAAACCGCATTACGAACCCGTGCGCTCTGCCTTAACGCGCTGACAACGTACTATGCCGATCTATGGAAGGATCAGTTCACCGAAGACATGCGCTCGGAGCGTTGGACAGTGGAATTGCCTGCGCTTAATCGTGACTTCTTCCATGAGTTGACTCCTGCATGGTGCCGCAGCAATGCACTACGCACGGATCTTGAACGCCGACAGGCACTCGTAGAGATCGATGTTTTGGTTGCACTAGCTCTCGGGCTGACACTTGCAGAGTTGCAGACTTGCTACCGTTTGGATTTCCGTAAGCTACAGGCCACTGAAGATGGAACCTACTACGATCAAAAAGGCAGAATTCTCTTCACAAGTAGCTTCGCCTTAGATGGCGTGGGGCTTCCTCGCAAGGCGCGTAAGCCTGCCGAAGGTGAGATCTTTGCCATCAATGGCTCGGTGCGTCTCAACGGTGTGGGCTTTGAGGATGTACGTGATATGGAGTCTGGCGAAGTCTCTTGGACCTACATGGATGACACGCTTCCTGGCGGCCCACGACAGCGCACGATTCGTTATCAGGCACCGTTCTTTAAGATGAATCGCGAGGAAGACTATGCGCGTGCTTGGCGCGTGTTCTCAGCGATGGGCGAAAAGGCTGCGGATTAAGGATGGCGAGCAGCTTCAACTTAGGCCTGATAGCTTGCCTGTCAGGCTTGGTTGTGAGCGCAGCAAAGATGATTTTTTGAAAGGTGCGTGTACGCATCAGGAGTAGAAATAGCATGGCACTCAAAAGCATTGCGGTGGCTGCCGCCGTAATCGTTCATGAGGGACGCATTCTCGCGACACAACGAGGCTCGGGTGAGCTCAAAGGTGGATGGGAGTTCCCTGGCGGGAAACTTGAGCAGGGCGAAACGGGTGAGATGGCCATTGTGCGTGAAATCGTCGAAGAGCTTGCCATGCACATTGAGCCCTTGACGTGCTTTACGACAGTGGAGCACGACTACCCGAGTTTTCACCTCAGCATGGCGTGCTTTCTCTCGCGCATGCGTGAAGGGGAGGAGCCCGTCTTGCTAGAGCACAGCGCAGCGAAGTGGATCACGGTTGAGGATCTTGACAAGCTGGCTTGGTGCCCAGCTGATCAGAAGGTCGCGCAGGCACTCAAACTTGCTTGGCCTGAGCTCTCAGCGCGTTTCGCGCTTTAGGCTCTCGGAGGGCGTTGTTTAGCTCTAGGTACTTTCACTGATTGCCATGGCAGAGCGCTACAGAGCGGGAGTAGGATAGAAGACGGTTGCCGCTTGTGGCGCGCGGGAGGCCTTTTTAGGTGCGCAGCACGGGCGGCAGAAGCGTTACCGAACTCATCGTATAGTGGAGTTACCTGTCATGGCCTTACTGATCAAGAACGCCACCCTTTACACCCCTGAAGAAGAGGGCGTCAAGGATGTGCTGATCGTCAACGACCGCATTGTTGCGGTCGAGAAGAACTTGTCCGTCAACCTACCTGAGCTCGAAGTGATCGATGCTAAGGGACTCTTGTTGGTGCCGGGCTTTTTCGACCAGCATATTCATGTCACAGGGGGCGGCGGTGAAGCGGGCCCAGTGTCCCGTCCTCCTGAATTGATGCTCTCTGAGCTCATCCGCGTGGGCACCACGTCAGTGGTTGGTGTGCTCGGTACCGACTTCATCTCGCGCTCGGTTGAAAACCTCCTAGCAAAGGTGCGTGGCCTCAAGAGTGAAGGGGTGAGCGCTTGGATGTATACCTCCAACTACCACTACCCACCCACGACGCTTTCGGGGACGGTTTCGCGCGACCTCTATTTTGTGCCAGAAGTGATTGGCTGCAAGATTGCATTGGGCGACCATCGCTCCTCCTTCCCTGATTTACAGAAGGTGCTCGAGCTGCTCTCTGAGGTGCGTCTCGGCGGCATGATCTCCGGCAAGCTCGGTGTGCTCCATGTGCATTCGGGCAACATTCCTGGCGCCTTTGATATGTACGACGAGATTGTGGATCGCGGCATGCCGATTCAGCATATCCGTCCGACGCATTGCGCTCGTATTGAGCACGTCTTTGAATCTTCGATCGCCTTTGCGAAGAAGGGTGGTTATGTCGACTACACCTCGGGCGGCTCCACAATCCACGGCCACTGCGCTTATTCCGTTAAGAAGGCGCTCGATGCGGGTGTGGATCCGACACACATCACGATGTCTACCGACGGCCACGGCTCGATGCCGCGCTTTAACGAGCAGGGTGTGATGGTTGGTATGGGTGTCTGTGGCGTCGAAGGCAACTACGTCGAAATGGTTCGCCTTGTGAAAGAATGCGGCCTGCCGCTCTCGCTTGCGCTCACGTTCATTTCAAGCAATGTGGCCGATGCGCTCAAGCTCGATGGCTACGGGCATGTCCGCGCAGGTCAGGTTGCCAATGTAAACCTGCTCAACACCGACTTGGGCATCGAATGGGTGGTGAGTCGCGGTCGCGTGATGATGCGCGAGGGTGAACTACTGGTCAAAGGCACCTTTGAAGAATAGCGTCTTACCGTGTGCACCGCTGGGCGCTCTTTATGAGCGCCCGTGCTAGCGTGATTTAGCACAACGCCCATCAGTGACTCCTTAGCGCTGGTGGGCGTTGCTCTGTGTTTAGAGCTGCGTTTCGGTCTTCTCGGGGGCGCTCGCCTGCCAGAGCTGCTCGACAGCATCATCGAGGTCGATCTTAAGCACCCCGTCGGCAAAGAGGCTTTGATCACGGTAGAGTGCGGTGAGTGTCGCATCAAGCGGCAATTGCATGAGGCCCTTGCGGTCTTCCCAGACGAGCGTCATGCGGGCGTCCGTCACTTGAAACGCTTCTTTATTTGTGCGATCGATTGCAAAGTCAAGCGCAATCTCCGCTTCTTTCACCTTGTACGGAGCAATGACCGCGTAAATTTGCTCACGCAGATCTTCTGGCGCCTGAATTTTGTCGAGCAGTGCATCGAGCAGCGCCTCAGCCTCTTCAATGCGATCGATTTTTTCGGGGTGCTTAAAGAGCACACCATTGAAGATTGTCGAGAGCCCTTCCGTTGTGAGCGAAATGAGCGAATCGGCGTAACGTTGTTTAAACGCTTCAGTGGCGTTAGAAAGCTGGCAGCTGAAGGTGACGACCGTTGCGCCTTTTTTCGAGACGCTCGTCTGCCACTTGGCAGACTTCTCAGCGCAGAACGGATAGGCAGAGAGTGCTCCACCCACCGTGACGGAGCGATCCGTGGGGAGTACGCCCGCTTGGACCACTTCCTCGGGGCGTTTTTCCGTGCACGCTGCTGTAAGAGCAAGCGTGATGGCAGTGCTGAGGATGAAAAAGAGACGGCGCATAGTTAAGTGAAGTAGTGAATCACGAGAATCCCAAGTGTAACGCCACCGAGGAGCAGTGCGCTAGCAACGAGCGCTCTTTGGAGCGAGGCGCGTCGAACAAGGCGCATCCAAACGTAGAGAGCGAGGGCAGCTACCGACGCCAAGAGCGGGTAGAGCGGCAGGATCAGCCGCACAACGACAACTGCGGCCACCAGTTCAAGCACAATGGCGAGCCACTTTTGCAAGCGCATCATCGTTTTTTATTCCATTTTGCGCATCCACGCTGTAATTACGCGGATCTGCGCTTTGGTATCTGTAACGGTACATAAGCTAGAGCCTCTCCGGTCTAACGCGAGACTATAGTTTGTCTCATCAAGGACAACTTCAAAGGATTATCGACGATGTTAGGCAACTTTACCTACGAAAATCCCACCCGTTTGCATTTTGGCCCCGATGCGCTGGAGATGCTCAATAGCGAACTGCCGCAGGTTGGCAAAACCGTGCAGCTCATTTATGGTGGCGGCTCGATCAAGAAAAATGGCCTCTATGACAAAGTGGTTGCGCTACTTAAAAAGCACGGCAAAACCATCGTGGAAGATAGTGGCGTGATGCCGAACCCCACTACCGATAAGCTCTACGAAGGGGTGCGCATCGCCCGTGAGTCGAACGCGGACTTTCTGCTTGCAGTGGGTGGCGGCTCTTGCTGCGACTACGCCAAAGCGGTTGCGGTCTCCGCGTACTGCGAAGAGGATCCTTGGGAGCGCTTCTATCAGCGCTTTGAGGAGCCTGCTGAAGGTCAGCGCATTATTCCCGTTGGTGTGGTGCTCACGATGGCGGGTACGGGTAGCGAAATGAATGCGGGTAGCGTCATTACGCACAGCAAGACACGCCAGAAAATGGGCAAGGTCTTTGAAAACCCGGCGGTCAAGCCGCGCTTTGCCATCATGAACCCTGAGTTCACCATGTCGCTGCCACTCTATCAGCTCAAGGCGGGGATTTACGACATTTTCAATCACCTCTGCGAGCAGTATTTCTCAGGCACGGATGACAACACCAGCGACTACATCAACGAAGGCCTCTTGCGCAGCATCGTGCACGATGGTCCTTTGGCAGTTGCGAACCCCAACGATTACACGGTGCGCAGCAACATTATGTGGACTGCGACTTGGGCACTTAACACGCTCGTGGGCAAAGGTAAGAGCCAGGACTGGATGGTGCATATGCTCGGGCACGCGGTAGGCGGGCACACCAATGCTACACACGGCATGACGCTTGCGGCGGTGTCGCTGCCGTACTACCGCTTCATCATGAAGGATGGGCTCGCTAAGTTCCGTCGCTTTGCGATTAACGTTTGGGGCGTTTCCCCTGAGGGGCTCAGCGACGAGGCCATCGCCGAAGAGGGCCTCAAGCGGATGGAAGCCTGGATGCGAGAGGTCGGTGTGGCGATGAGCATCTCGGAGCTTGGCGCCACAGAGGCCGATATCGAGCATATTGCGGGCGATGTGCTGCTGCTTGATGGGGGCTATCGTAAGCTCACCATTGAGGATGTGAAGGCCGTGCTGCGCGCCGCGCTCTAATTCGCTACAACGCACTCATAGCGCTCTCTTGCACGCCCGCGAGGATTGCTCCTTGCGGGCGTGCGTCATTGAGGGGCTCTTAGTCATCGAGCTCAATAGCGCCCTGTGCGGCGGAAGAGACGTGACGTGCGTACTTTTTGAGGTAGCCCGTGAGCGTACGCTTCGGGGGCTGCCACGCTGCGCGGCGCTTGGAAAGCTCCGCCTCGTCCAGCAGCACATTGAGGCGGCGCGCTGGGATATCGATTTCGATCAGATCGCCTTCTTCGAGGAGCGCGATCACGCCGCCCGCGGCGGCTTCCGGCGAGACGTGGCCAATGGAGGCGCCGCGCGTAGCACCCGAGAAGCGCCCGTCGGTAATGAGCGCGACACTCTCTCCTAGGCCCATCCCGCTGATCACTGAGGTGGGGGTGAGCATCTCTCGCATCCCTGGACCCCCTTTGGGGCCCTCGTAGCGGATCACCACCACGTCGCCCGGGTGAATTTTCCGCCCAAGGATTGCCGCTACCGCGTCTTCTTCAGAGTCAAAGACACGCGCGGGCCCCGTGTGACGAAGCATTTGTGGCGCTACGGCGCCTTCCTTAACGACTGAGCCCTCGGGGGCGAGTGAGCCCTTGAGAACCGCAATGCCACCCGTGGGATAGACGGGCTTATCGACTGGGTGAATGACGGCGCTGTCCGTAACGCGTGCGGAGGCGGCGATGGCAGACTGAGGTTTGAGCGTGACGGTGGGAGCCTCGCCGTGAAGGACGCCAAGCTCATCGAGGCGCTTGAGCACTGCGGAGACGCCGCCCGCGGCGTAGAGATCTTCCATGAAGTACGGGCCCGAGGGCGAGAGCTTGGCGAGTTGCGGGACGCGTTGCGCAAGGCGCTCAAAATCGTCGAGCGTGAGCTCCACTCCCGCCTCATGGGCAATCGCGGGCAGGTGCAACGCGGTGTTGGAGGAGCCGCCCAGCGCCATATCGAGCGCTACAGCATTTTCAAAGGCGGCTTTCGTCATGATGTCACGCGGCCGTAGCCCTGCGCGCAACACCTCAAGCACCTGCATGCCGGCGCGTTTCGCGAGCCGCATGCGCTCGGAATAAACGGCTGGGATGCTGCCGTTGCCCGGCAACCCCATGCCGAGCGCCTCGGTTAAGCAGTTCATCGTGTTCGCGGTGTACATGCCCGAGCAGGAACCGCAGGTTGGGCAGGCCTTGTCTTCAATTTCAGCGAGCTCCTCATCGGAGAGGTTCCCTGTTTGGTGTGCGCCCACGGCTTCAAACACATTGGAGAGCCCAATTTTTCGCCCGTGATGCACGCCCGCGAGCATGGGGCCGCCGCTCACAAAAATTGCGGGGATGTTGAGGCGCGCGGCGGCCATCAGCATCCCAGGCACTACCTTGTCGCAGTTTGGGATATAGACCATGGCATCAAACGGGGTGGCCATCGCGGTGGCCTCAACGCTATCGGCGATGATCTGGCGCGTCACGAGCGAATACTTCATGCCCAAGTGGTTCATCGAAATCCCATCGCAGATACCGATGGTGTTGAACTCGATCGGAACGCCGCCCGCGTTACGAATGCCGTCTTTGACGGCTTGCACGAGGTTTTTGAGATGGACGTGGCCAGGAATGATCTCGTTGAAAGAATTGGCAATACCGATAATCGGTCGATTCATTTCTTCATCAACAAAGCCAAGCGCTTTGAGTAGGGAGCGGTGCGGAGCTCGTGCAACGCCGAGCGTGAAGTTTTTGCTACCAGCCATGGGCCGTATCTCCAAAGAGGAAAAAAGAGAGCGGGCGAGGACGAAATACTTGTCCTGCGCCCGCTCTGCAATGGGAATGGTGTCACGCTGTACTGCTACGCACGCTCTCTGGCGCGAGCGAACACCCTAGCTGAGCATATTTGCGCAGGCGGGGCGGGCCAAATAATTCGAAAGCGTAGGAGCATGGCAGTACGTAAGGTAATGGGGTTTGAATTTGATCATGGCGCTCGTTTGAGCGTACTCACCTTGATCTTATCGTGAGCGCGCTGCGCGCAGAAGGGTAGCGAACAAGAAAGCACACACTCTTTTGCGTGGCGCAATTCGCGCTCGCTCTTCCTCTTAGGCAATAGTGCTAAGGGGCGGGGTGCGGCTAGAGCGAAAAAAGCGCCCGAGCTCCTTTATGGCTGAGTGCTCGGGCGCTTTTTATTCCTACACGGTTTACGCGCGTCGATTATTCCGTGGGACGGTCGTTTAGGGCACGCGGCTTAAACGAGCTAAATTCCGTCATCGGCGCGTGGCACATCACGCAGTTATTGCGTGCGCCATTGAGCGTGCCATCCGCCTTGTAGTGGCTTTCTGGCACGTTATAGACCGGCAGAGAGAGGTTGGGCGCAGCGGCCTTGCCCACTTCACGGTGACACATTGCACACATATTCATCGAGCCCGTAATCGGCACGTACCCTTCGATCGGGTGCGGGATCTGATGCGGGGGATGGGGTAAGTCTGCCGCCATCGCCACCGAGGCCGCCACCGTGCTGAGCAACGTGAGCGCTGCCACCTTCAGAACAGAAACTTTCATCATTTTCAATATCTCCAGAGAGAGTGTGTTGCAGCACGGCGCATTATTGTTGTTCGGCGCGCACAACGCGAACCGCAGTCTTCTTGTAGTCAGGCTCAAGCGAGATTGGGTCCGCGGCGTCAATCACCGCACGGTTGACCATGGCCGACTCATCAAAGAACGGGGCAAACACCGTGCCACGCGGCGGCATGTCACGTCCTTGCGTTTCCACCTTGACGCGGAAGCTCCCGTAGCGGCTCTCCACCATGGCCCAGTCACCGCGGGCGAGCCCGCGCTTTTGCGCGTCCGCTGGGTGCATGTAGAGGTAGGCACGCGGCACCGCACGGTGCAGTTCGGGCACGCGACGCGTCATCGAACCCGTGTGCCAGTGCTCGAGCACGCGGCCCGTCGTAAACCACATGTCATAGTGCTCATCGGGGGCTTCGACTGGGGCAGCATAGGGGCGGAAGAAAATCTTCGCGCGTCCTGCGTAGTTTTTCTGCTCGCTATCGGTCACGCCCGCGAGCGTCCCCGAGGGGATGCTCTTCATGAGCGGACCGTAGTAGAGGTTGTCGGCCTTGGCATAGGGGTCCGTGTCGGTGTTGTAGCGCCAGAGCGTTTCTTTACCGTTGACCACAGGCCAGAGTAGCCCATGCACATCTGCGCGCTGGTACGTATCGAAATCCGCCAGATCGTGCCCGTGGCCGAGCGTGAATTCGCGGTACTCGTTAAAGAGCGCCTTCTCAGGGAGGTAGCCCAGTCCCAACGCGTCCCCCGTGGCATTGAGCCCGTTCGGGTAGAGGGGATCCGGCCACTGCGCATTGCGCTTGGCGCTCGGTGCAAAGAGCACATCAAAGAGCGTGGTCTCTTCCGTGAGCCCCATGGCGCGCGCCGCGGGGAGCACATCGGGCAGTGCCCCACCTTCGATGCCTTTGACGGCCTTAGCGCCCCAGCATTCGCCGATTGTGAAGTGCTTAGCAAACTCCATCATCATCCAGACGTCGGTGCGCGCATCCCCCGTGGGCTTAACCATCTGTGGCCAAGCCTGTGTGCGACGCTCACCGTTACCATAGAGCCCCCATTTTTCAAAATGCATGGCCGCAGGCAGAATCAGGTCGGCACACGCTGCGGAGAAGGTCGGATAGACGTCCGAGACCACGACAAAGTTTTCGGGCTTGCGCGCCGCGGCAATCCAGTGCGAATTGTTGGGCGAGCTCTGGAAGATGTTCACCACCTGCGTCCAAAGGAAGCCCAGGCTTCCGTCCTCGAGCCCACGGAGCATCTTCATGAGATCAAAGCCCACTTTGGGGTTGAGCGTGCCCGCGGGCAGCCCCCAGATGGCTTCACTTTCCGCGCGGTGCTTCGGGTTAGCGACGAGGCGATCCGAGGGAAGGCGATGGCTAAAGCTACCCACCTCACGCGTAGAGCCGCAAGCCGAGGGTTGACCTGTGAGCGAGAACGCGCCGCTCCCAGGCCGCCCGTGCTTGCCAAGCAGAAGATGCATCGAGTAGCAGAGCTCGTTAGCCCAGACGCCACGCTGGTGCTGGTTAAAGCCCATGCACCAGAAGGAAAGGAGCTTGCGGGGCTTTTCGCACACCAAGTCCGCGAGCACCATGAGGCGGCGCTTAAAGGAGGATAGGCTCTCATCGGGGTCACCCTTGGCGAGCTCAGCAACAAAGTCGAGCGTGTACGGCTCCACCCCTTTCTTGAATTCTTCGAAGCTAATGGCCCAGTGCTTGCCCGCATCGGCACCACGGCTCTTTTGTTCAACGGGTTCTCCTTCGCGGCGACCCTGTGCGAGTGCTTCGTTTTTGTCAAGCACCTTGACGAGTTGCTTCGCGAGCGTAACTTTTTCCGCGGCACGCGCATAGGCGTCCGTGTCGCGCAACCCATAGCCAATGTCGGTGGGACCCGCGGCAAAGAGGCAGTGCTTGGCGACAAACTCTTGATCAACCGCGTTACGCGAAATGATTTCGCGGATGAGGAAGTTGAGAATCGCCAAGTCGGTGTTGGGCTTAAAGACAATCACCTCATCGGAGAAGGCGGCGGTGTTGTGGCGGAAGGTCGTCAGGCAGACGATCTTCATCGCAGGATTGGCTTGTTTAGCGCCCAACACGCGTGTCCAGAGCACCGGGTGGGCCTCAGCCATGTTGTTGCCCCAGAGCACGATCGTATCCGTGAGCTCAATGTCACCGTAATGGTTGGCGGGCTCATCCATACCAAACGTCTGATAGAACCCCACCACCGAGCTTGCCATACAGAGGCGCGCATTCGGGTCAATGTTGTTGCTACGGAACCCCGCCTTCATGAGCTTCATGGCGGTATAGGACTCGGGGATGGTGTACTGACCACTACCGATAATGCCCACGCCTTCAGGGCCCTTTTCCGCATAGACCCGCTTGAACTGACGGGCCATTTCGCTCATCGCTTCCTCCCAAGAGACTTCTTCAAAGTCGCCCGTCTTATCAAACTGGCCGTTCTTTTTGCGCATAAGCGGCTTGGTGAGGCGGTCCTTGCCGTAGAGAATCTTGCTATTGAAGTAGCCTTTCATGCAGTTGAGACCGCGGTTGACCGGGGCATCAGGATCTCCCTTGGTGGCCACCACGCGACCGTCTTTGGTCGCAACGAGAATGCCGCAGCCCGTGCCGCAGAAGCGGCAGACGCCTTTGTGCCATGTGAGCTCAGACTCAGCACTTGCCGCACCTTCCGTGGCGATGGCTACTGCGGGCATGCCAACGGTCGCTGCGGCGCTCGCAGCAAGACTTGCTTTGAGAAGGTCACGACGCTTGGTGTCAACGATTTCAATGATTTTTTGCATGAGGGCTTGTCCTCTAGAGGGTGGGCAGTACCGAGGCGAGGACGATAGTGTTGTCGCGAGCGGCTGCCAAAAACACATGAAATGACAGTTTGGGGTCTACACCCATGATGGCTCTCGATTCTAGAGAGCACCCCCACGCAGTTAAAGCACCCGCATTAGGGGGAGGGACGGGTTTTTAGAGAGAGGTGTGCTCTCCCTATTGGGATAGATCGAAGGACGAATGGTGCGCAAAAGCGCGCTTGATCGAGGTGCCTTTAGTGGGGTGCGCACAGACAAATTTGCTTGCAAAACCTTGATTGGAATGGAACAACCACTCGACTACACTCAATGTTAGGAATCTTAAAAGACACCATCAAACAATAGAGTAAAATGATCGAAAATTAATTTTCGATAGAGCGCTTGCATTATTCATGAGAATGTGTTAGAGTGCGTATATCGAAATTTGAAAACAGTTTGTTTTATTCTATCAAGTACACTTAAGGAGATTCGTTATGAACTATGCCTGTTCCGACCGCATCAACACGTATCTTTCCAACCTCGCACTCTGGACGGTGAAGCTACATTCGCTGCACTGGAACGTCACGGGCCGTATCTTTGTTTCGCTACACGAATACACGGAAAAGCTCTATGACGAAGCGTTTGAGAACTATGATGCCGTCGCGGAACTCTTGAAGATGCGCGATCAGTTCCCGCTTTGCACGATGGCCGAGTACCTCAAGCACGCCACGCTCAAGGAAGCGCCCGCCGCGGTCTTTACGTGCTGCGAAGTCGTGCAGATGGTCGAAGACGACATGAAGGCGATGCGTGCACTCGCGCTTGAAATCCGCAATGACGCGGCCGAGAAGGATGACTTTGCTGCGCAGAGCATGTTTGAAGACTTCGTCAAGAGCTTTGATAAGCAGCTTTGGTTCCTGCGTGCGATGAAGAAAGAAATCCCCGCGCCGGAAGCTGCCGAGTCCTGCTCGACGAGCGGCTGCGGCTGCAGCAAGTAATGCAGCAGTAAATGCACTAAAGAGCGCTACGCACACCGGCTGCGTAGCGCTTTGACTTTTTGCCGAGTAACGTCCTTGTTCTCCAACTCGTTTGATCCAATTGGCTGACTTAACGACGACAAAGCCCCCGTTCTCAAGTTCCCGAGCGGTATACTTTGAGCAGAATCACCCAATTCACACTGACGTTCTACCTTACACCGATAGACTAGGCAACCATCCGTTTGCAAGGCTATGCTCAATCGGCACAGCATCATGTTGTTGCTTGGTGATTATGTGAGGGGACATTGCTGCCAAACACTTGAACGCAGCTGATCCGAGTTTAAAAGGCTATATGACCGTGTGACCGATCTCTCGTATGCGCTCGCAGAGCGCCCCTCAGACGTCTGCCCAACAGGAGAATCAAAATGAAAGTGATCTTCCACAAGACGTGGCCGGAGGACTGGCCGAGTCCCGAAGAGCTGTTCGGGTCGGGCATTCAGATTATTCTGAACCCAGATCCGCCACCGCACTTGCGACCGCTTAAGCGGCACGAGAATCCGTCGATCGACGAGGTCAAGCTCTCACCGCCCCCGCCAATGTGGAGCGAGGAGCATACACCACTTTACCCGACGGCCGATCAGTCCGAGTTGGACGGTATCATCCGGCGGTATCAGAGAGATTGGAAAGCGCTAAAAGACGAATATTTGGTCATCTGCGAGCCGACCGTGCAGGTGCCTTATCGGACTGTGCGCAGCAAAGCCAGCGGCGCTCGAGTTCTTTTGGAAGACGCGAGGGGCGGGTGGGTACCGCCTTATCGTCGGGAGGACATGTATCCGTTACTCTTTCCGGACGAGCCGAGCGTTTGGGACAACCCAGCGCTCACGGTGAAGGAGTTCAGGGAGTACATGGACGAGATCACGTAGCCACATACCCCATACATTTGGAACTCGTTACGCCATTGTGCTGCGCGCTAAAACGCCTGTGCACATAAAGGCCTTTACTGTTGGCCAGTTATCTAGACGGTTGTGGATGACTGGCCTTTTTGTTGCCCGCAGCGAGTTAACACACCGTTAACAAAGCCACACCTTACTTGTTACACGCGCCTTCTACGATGTGCATCAAGAAAAACGTCACATCAACAAAGAGGAACCTAAAGATGGTGAAAAAAAGCGTGTTTCTGGGTAGTGTTTTCGCTTGTGCCTTGTCTTTGACAGGGGCGGTGAGCGCCGCGCAAGTGAGCACCGATGGCTCTACCTCCATGGAAAAGGTGGTGGGGATACTCGCTGAGGCCTATCACGCCGCGCACCCCAACGTTACCGTCACCTACAACCCGACGGGCTCTGGGGCGGGGATTGCCGCTGCGATGCAAGCGCGCACCGATATTGGCTTGAGCTCGCGCAAGCTCAAAGAGCAGGAAGCCGAAACTCTAACGGCCCATGTGCTTGCGCACGACGGCATCGTGGTCGTGGTCAACAAAGCAAACCCCGTCAAGAGCTTGACGATGGAAGAAATTGGCGCGCTCTATCGCGGTGAGGTTACGAACTGGAAGGCCCTAGGGGGTGAAGATCGCCCAGTGGTGCTCATTGGGCGCGAAGCGGGCTCGGGGACGCGCGACGGTTTTGAGAGCGTGCTCAAGATTGCTGGCAAGGCCCGCTACCGGCAAGAGCTCACGAGCACGGGCGACGTGCTTACCATGGTCTCAACCAACCCAAACGCTGTGGGCTACGCCTCGCTCTCTGCACTCAATAAACGTGTGAAGGCACTGCAAGTCGGTGGTGTGACTGCGACGAAACTCACCGTGCAGGATGGCTCCTACAAACTCTCACGCCCCTTCCTCATGGTGGTGAAAAAGGACGCAGAGCTCTCTGCCGATGCCAAGGCGTTCCTCGCTTGGGCGCTGAGCGCTGAGAGTGATGCGCTCAAAGAGCGTGCGGGCGTGATCCCTGAGAAGCGGAACTAAGCAATGCGCACGCTCAACGCAACGCGCGAGAGCGCGCAAGATAACGCACAGGTGCGCCGCCCCGCTTGGGGCGCGGCGCTCAAGGAGCGCGGCGTAGAACGTCTGCTTTTTCTTACAGCTGCGCTTAACATCGCGCTTGTTGCCGTCATCTGCCTTTATCTTGTTGCGGCGGGGCTACCCGCCCTTCGGCAGGTTGGGGTGGTGGATTTTCTCTTTGGCGCACGTTGGGCCTCAACGGATGTGCCGCCCGAGTTTGGCATTTTGCCTTTTATCCTTACCTCGTTAACGGGCACTGCGGCAGCAGTGGTGGTGGGTCTTCCTTTGGGGCTTTTCTCGGCGCTCTACCTCGGGCGTATTGCTTCAAGAAGGGTACGCGCTCTCATTGAGCCCTTGGTGGATCTGCTCGCCTCGATTCCTAGTGTGGTGTATGGCTTTTTGGGAATGTTGCTCCTTGTGCCTGCTATACAGACGATTTTTGGCGTGCCTGATGGCTCAGGCTGGTTGGCTGCGGTGGTGGTGCTCACGGTGATGGTGCTCCCCACCATCATCAAGGTGAGTTTAAGCGCGCTCGATGCCGTGCCCGAAGAATACGTGCAAAGCAGTTTAGCGCTGGGCGCCACACACATTGAGACACTATTTCGCGTGGTGCTTCCCGCGGCGCGCAGTGGTATTGCAGCGGCGGTGGTGCTCGGGGTGGGGCGTGCGATTGGTGAGGCCATGGCCGTGATGATGGTTGCTGGGAACGTAGCGAATATGCCCGCACCCTTTGAGAGCGTGCGCTTTCTCACGACGGCGATCGCAAGTGAAATGGCCTACTCATCGGGGCTACAGCGTGATGCGCTCTTTTCCATTGCGCTGGTGCTCTTTGTCTTCATCATGCTTGTGAACACCACACTCAACCTGGTGATCAAGAAAAAGGAGGAGCGGCGATGAGTGTCATGAGCACTTCTCTGGGCGCGGCGCGCGCTCGTCAAAGAAAGGACTTTGTGCTCGGGGTGTTGCTGCGCGCAGCAGCGCTCATCACGGCACTGATCGCGCTCGGGCTCTCGCTCAGTATCGTGGTGGGGGCGCTCCCCAATGTCACGCTCGAGATGCTTACCACCGCGCCAAGCTACGTTGAGGAGCGTATTGGTCTTTTGCCCGACATGCTCAATACGATTTGGCTCATCGTCACGGCGCTTGCGCTCGTGATCCCGATGGGGGTTGGCACCGCGGTCTGGCTCACGGAATACGCACCGAGCGGCAAGTTAAGTGCGGCGGTTGAGTATGCCGTTGAAACGCTGGCTGGCATTCCCTCCATCATTTTTGGGCTCGTTGGGATGCTCATCTTTTGCCAATGGATGGGGCTACAGACTTCGCTACTGGCTGGGGCATTAACGCTCATGGTGATGAATCTGCCGACCGTTATTCGCACCACACAGGAAAGTCTGCGCGCGGTGGACCCAGCGCTACGCGAAGCGGCGCTGGGCCTCGGGGCCATGAAGTGGCACATGATTCGCACGATTGTGCTACCGAGCGCCGCGCGCGGCATGGTCACGGGTGCGGTGCTCTCAGTGGGGAGAATGCTCGGCGAGAGTGCAGCGCTCTTATTTACCGCGGGGTTTGCACACACCGTGCATGGTTACTGGGAGGGGATGCGATCAGCAGGCGCTTCGCTGAGCGTTTCGCTCTACGTTTACGCCAAGGAGCAGGGCGAATTTGAGGTGGCGTTTGTCATTGCGCTACTACTGCTTCTCTTGAGCGTACTGGTGAATTTGGTAGCGGCCTATTTTGGCCGCAGCTTACGGAGAAACTAACACGATGTTGGCGAGTGAAGTAAAAACAGCCTTCTCGGTGCAAGACCTCTCGCTATGGTATGGGGAAAAGCGGGCGCTAAACGCTATTACGCTCGATGTGCCAGCGCGCTCGGTCACGGCACTGATCGGCCCATCGGGCTGCGGGAAATCAACCTTTTTGCGCACGCTCAATCGCATGAACGATCTGGTGAAGGATTGTCGCGTTGAGGGCAGTATTCGCTTTGAGGGGGTAGAGCTGGTGAATACGCCGCTTGATGTGAGTGAGTTGCGTCGCCGTGTGGGGATGGTGTTTCAAAAACCCACCCCCTTTCCAATGAGCATCCGCGATAACGTGGCTTATGGGCCACGCACGCATGGTGTGAAAGATCGCGCCAAGCTCGATGAGGTGGTGGAGCGCAGCCTCAAGCGCGCGGCTCTTTGGGACGAAGTGAAGGATCGGCTCGAGAGCAGTGCGTTGGGACTCTCGGGTGGACAGCAGCAGCGACTCTGCATCGCGCGAGCGCTCGCGGTCGAACCCGAGGTGCTGTTGATGGATGAGCCTACGAGCGCGCTCGATCCCATCTCAACAGGGCGCATCGAGGAGCTCCTTAGTGAACTAAAGCGTGAGCTCACCATCGTGATTGTCACGCATAACATGCAGCAAGCGGCGCGTATCTCCGAGCAAACTGCGTTTTTTCTCATGGGTGAGCTGATTGAAGCGGCGCCCACCGAGACGCTCTTCTCGCGCCCGAGCAATCGCCGTACTGAAGATTACGTCACGGGGAGGTTTGGTTAATGAGAACGCATTTTGATGAAAAACTCGCAGCGCTGCGCGCGGCGGTGGATGCGCTCGCGCAGAGTGCACTGACGGGGGTGGGGGTGCTCGGTGCGGCACTTTCCGCTGGCAGCACCGAGGCGCTTGCCGTGCAAGCTGCTAAGGTCGATGAGATCTACCGGCAGGAGAGGGAGAGTGAGTACGCGGCGCTAGCGCTGCTCCTTTCCGAGCAGCCCGTTGCGCGCGATTTACTTTTGGTTAGCACCGCGCTCAAAAGCGTCACCGACTGGAGTCGGATCAATGTGCAGATTGCCGATGTGGCGGCGATTTTGCAACGCGCAGAGCGCGAGCTCGACGCCGAGAGCCGCAAACGCCTCGCACTGATGGTGGCAGCCGTCTCGCGCATGCTCGAGGCAGCGCGCCAGGCGCTTGATGCCGATGAGACTGCGTTACTCGCGCTTTGCGCCATGGACGATGAGGTGGATGCGCTTTTTGAGTCGACGCGGGTGGCGCTCCTCGCTGAGACCAGCTCCTCGCAAGAAAACCGCACGCTCGCCCTTGACGTGTTGATGGTCTCCAAGTACCTTGAGCGCATTGGTGACCATGCCTGCAGCATTGCGGATTGGGTGCTCTTTGCCCGTCGAGGCGTGGGACCGCAATCGCAACGAGTAGGCCACCGAGAGAAGGAGCAGCGCTGAGCGTGAAAGTATTTTGTGTGGAAGATGATGCGGACATTCGAGCCATTGAGCTCTATGCGTTGAGCTCCTCGGGGCTTGAGGCGGAGGGCTTCGCAGATGCAGCGTCCTTTATGAGTGCGCTTGATGCAGGGCTCCCCGATTTGGTGCTTCTAGATGTGATGCTCCCCGATATGAGTGGCGTCGAGGTGCTCCAAAAGCTACGCGCAACGCCTCGCACGCGCCGTCTTCCGGTGATGATGGCAACGGCACGTGGGGCAGAATTTGAACGCATCCAAGCGCTCAACTTAGGGGCGGACGACTACTTGGTAAAGCCCTTTTCGATGCTTGAGATGGTGGCGCGCGTTAAAGCGGTGCTACGTAGAACCACGCCTGAGACAGCAGACTTTGAAGAGCAGGTGGGAGAGCTCGCGGTGAACGCCGCAGCGCGTAGCGTGCGTGTGGCGGGCGAGCCCGTTGAGTTAACGCACAAAGAGTTTGAGCTACTTGTTCTGCTCATGCGCCACCCAGGACGCGTCTACACGCGCGATCAGCTTCACGAACAAATCTGGGGCCGTGAGTATGACGGCGAAGATAGAACGGTGGACGTGCACGTGCGCCGTTTGCGCCAAAAGTTAGGGAGCGCCGAGCGCTTCCTGAGAACAGTGCGCAGTGTGGGTTACAAGTTTGAGGAGATGCCGTGAAGCGCAAAATCTTCCTCGCGCTATTTTTCTCCATGCTCGCAGGCGTAGTGGTCGCCGCAGCGGCGACTTGGCTACTGCTTGAGCGCGTCTCCAGCCTGCGCGCGCAAGAGGCACTCGAATTGTTTGCTACGCGCCTCTCGCAAACACCCCCGACAACCCGCGCCGATCTTGCGGCGCTTGACGCTTCGCCTTGGCGCGTTACGCTCATTGCGCCTGACGGCACTGTGCTACTCGATAACCGCGCAGATCCGCACGCGCTTGCCAATCACCGTGATCGCCCTGAGATTGAGGAAGCGCTCAAAAGCGGCGTGGGTAGCTCGGCGCGCTTTTCCGCAACCTTAGAAGAGCGCACGCTCTATCGTGCGGTGCGCCTCACCGACGGGCGCCTGCTGCGCGTCGCGAGCACACTCGATACGCCTTGGCGAGAAAAGAAAATGCTGATGCTGGGAGCGCTACTGCTCCTAGTCTTTGGTGCGGCGCTCTCGTGGCTACTTGCAGGGCGCCTCGCTTCACGGATCGTTGCGCCGATCAATCAGCTTGAGCTCGATGACCCTAGCCCCGAAGCGCTCTACGAGGAACTTGCGCCGCTCGTGAGCCGCCTGCGCGAGCAACGCCAGCGTATCGATGCGGGCGTGCAACGCATTAAAGAGCAAAACCGCACACTGCGCACCATTGCCAATGGCCTCTCTGAAGGGCTTGTGGTGCTCGATACCAACGGGCACATCCTCTCGATGAACGCTTCGGCTGCGCGCACCTTGGGGCTCAACGCTGAAACCTCGGTGGGCGAGGCGCTTGCGCTACCCTTTAGCGGGTGGGATTTTGCAGCGATGCACAGCATCGATGAGAAAGAGCACCAGCAAGAGGTCAAACTGGGCTCGAGAACCTATCGCTTCTACCTCACGCGAGTGAGCCGACGTAATCGCCTCATGGGATATGTGCTGTTCATTTTGGATATGACGCTAGAGAAGGAGGCGGAAGCACAACGCCGGGAGTTTACGGCGAACGTGAGCCACGAGCTTAAAACACCTCTGCAGTCCATTGTGGGAGCCTCTGAGCTACTTGAACACGGTCTCGTCAAAGCCGAGGACGTGCCGCAGTTTGGCGGCAGAATCCGCCGCGAAGGTGCGCGACTTGTGGCGATCGTCAATGATTTGATTTTCCTCTCGCGCCTCGATGAGGGGGCGACGCCCTTGCCTGAGCATACAGAAGCGCAGAGTGTGACGCTTCGAAGCATCGTGGGGGAGGTGTTTGAACGCATTAGCCCTGAGGCGCAAGCTAAGCACATCACGCTTGAGATGAGTGGAGCGCTAGATATCGCCTGCACGGAGGTGCGCTGCCTCACAGAGCTCATTCGCAATCTCTGCGAAAACGCGGTGAAGTACCACACGGGTGAGGGGCGAGTGCGCGTCACCGCCTCCCGCAGCCGCACGCACCTGCGCTTAGATGTGGAGGATGATGGCCCAGGGATTGCGGCTGAGGAGCGCGCCCATATCTTTGAGCGCTTCTATCGAGGCGAGCACGCGCGTGCACGCCGCATCGAAGGAACGGGCCTTGGGCTCTCGATTGTCAAGCGCGTTGCACGCTACTTGGGCGGTTCGGTGAGCCTCTTTGATGGGACGCTTGGCGGGGCAGCTTTTCGGGTGGAAATCCCCCTAAACGCCCTTGGAAAAGGCGAATAGAGCCGAGAGCACGATTTTTGCCGCGCGCCCGAGCGGGACTCTGTGAAAAGGAGAGGCGGCTTTCGTTTTCTGCGCTAAGAGAATGCTTGGTAATACCATGAGCTTGGTCAGAACATGTGTTTTTGCACTACCAAGTGCGGCGCACAGCATGCGAGAATTTTTCTCCACAAAGTGTCCCCCGACACATAACCAAGTTTTCAGGAGAAACAAACATGCAGCGTCGAATTCTTCTTGGCGGCTTTGCCGCGAGCGCGCTACTGAGCGCGTTTCCTTCGTTTGCGTTCGCCGATGAAGCCCCGGCCAAGCTCGCCAAACCGACGAAAATCAAAGTAGGCGTCACCGCTGGGATTGCTGGCGAAGTGCTTGAGCAGGTGGTCCCCATTGCGCGTGAACGTGGGCTCGAGATTGAAATCGTGGAATTTCAGGACTACGTGCAGCCCAATGTGGCGCTTCATAGCCACGATCTCGATGCCAACATCTTCCAAACTCGTCCCTTCATTGAAGCGCAGAGCCGCGATCGCGGCTACCACTTCGCCGTGGTGGGTCAGGCCTTTACGTTGCCGATGGCATTCTACTCAAAGAAAGTCAAGCGCTTTGAAGATGCGCCCGTGGGATCCACGGTGGGCATCCCGAACGATCAGGCCATGGGTGGCCGTGCCCTCTTGATTCTTGATAAGGCGGGCATCATCAAACTCAAAAAGGGCGTGGGGCTTTTGCCGAGCGTCTTCGATATCGAAGAAAATCCGAAGAAACTCAAGTTCGTTGAACTCGAAGCGGCGCAGCTGCCGCGCTCGCTCGACGATCTCACGATTGCTGCCGTCAACGGCAACTACGCTTACGTCGCGAAGCTCAATCCCAAGCGCGATGGCATTTTGATGGAAGAGGCTAACGGCCCCTACGTCTGCAATATCGTGGTGAACGTTGAAGATAAAGACAAGCCTTGGGTACCTGTGCTTGTGCAGAGCTATCGCTCCCCGTCGGTGCGTAAGTTCATCGACGATAAGTATGAGGGCGCAGTACTCGCTGCCTTCTAATTGAAGAGAGCCCGCAGGCTCTGTGCCTCTCTTGAACGAGCTCCCCAAAATACCCGTGTCGCACACAATGCGGCACGGGTTTTTGGTTCATGCTAAATAGAAGCGTGTGCTGCAATAGTGTCTTAAGCGTGTAAAGCGTGTAAAGCGCGTTGGATGCCGACGGCAACAATTTTTTGCACTTCAGAGTTCGTTGTTTTTGCGTAAAACTTCCCTTTCGGGAACTACGTATACAATCGGTGCGTTCTTGCGAGAGAGAAACCGCTTGGCCTAGAGTGTCGTGCAAATGCAGGCGGGAAAGCCTGCTATCTCATTTTTTTGGAGAAGCGTGATGCTCAACGAAATCATTTGGCCAGAAGCGTATTTGCCTGGCACGACGGACAATTTTGCTTCCAACGAAATCATTGTCGCCGGACTCACGGCGCAGGAAGTCTTTAGCCACCTGACACAAACCGCGCACTGGAGCGGCTATTATGACAACGTGGCTGACGTTAAGTTTTACAACCAGACGAGCACGGTCTTGCAGGCGGATAGCCGCTTTAGTTTCAAGACGTTTGGCTTTCCTGTTGAGGCGCAGGTCACAGAGTTTGTGCCGCCCACAGCGGGCGCTCCTGGCCGCCTTGCTTGGCACGGATGGGTGGAGGGCGATGCCGAGCATCGTCTCGATGTGATCCACGCTTGGCTCATTGAGGAGTTGCCGCAGGCTCGAGTCCGCATCCTTACACAGGAGTCTCAGAAGGGCGCGCCCGCACGGGCACTCTTTGAAACAAAGCCTGACGTCATGAATGCTGGTCACCAAGACTGGATCAAGGGGCTCGCGAAAGCGGTGCTTCAAGAGAAGCGCGCCTAAGGTGGTGAAAGCAGGGAGTGGGAGGAGTGAATGCCAATTGCCGCGAAGAAGAAGTTTGCCTGTCCTGTCGAAGCGGTCATTAGCGTTATTGGCGGCAAGTACAAGCCCGTGATTCTTTACCACCTGCTTGGCGGCGCGTTGCGCTTTAGTGAACTCTCGCGCATCATGCCAGAGGCCACAGCTAAGATGCTGACGCAGCAGTTGCGCGAGCTTGAAGCCGCTGGCATCGTGAAGCGTGAAGTCTTTGCTGAGGTGCCCCCGCGCACGCAATATAGCCTCACACCGTACGGTGAGACGCTCAAGCCCATGCTCGAGGCGATGTGCAGTTGGGGGCGCACCTACCTCTCCGAGCTCATCGAAGAGCCTAGAGTGCCGCTTGATGCAGAGTGAGCCGCACACCACACACCTATGAGAAAAGCCCGTCGGGATAGTTCCCGTGACGGGCTTTTCATTGAGAAGTGCGCCTTAAGTGCTCTGGCCCGCGTCTTAGGCGTGGGTGCGCTCCACATCCTTGACGCGGCCGCGCTTCCAAGCGGGCTCACGCGCTTCAAAGGCGCTGATCTCAGCCTCATGCTGAAGCGTGAGCCCAATGGCATCGAGCCCTTCGAGGAGGCACTTACGGCGGAACGCATCGAGCGTAAAGCCGTAGTGCTTCTCGCCCACGGTCACGTCCATCTTTTCGAGGTTCACCGTCACGGTCATCCCAGGGTTTGCAGCAAGCGCGCTGAAGATTTCATCTACTTCCGCTTCGCTGAGGCGCACGAGCACGAGGCCGTTGCCGAGCGCATTGTTGCTAAAGATATCGGCAAAGCTCGGTGCGATGATGGCTCGAAAACCAAAATCCATCAGCGCCCAAGGGGCGTGCTCGCGGCTAGAGCCACTGCCGAAATTGTCGCGCGCAACCAAAATCGAGGCGCCTTGGTAGGGGGCTTGATTGAGCACGAACTCCGGATTGGGCATCGTCTCCGCAGCATCGAGGTAGCGACGCTCATGAAAGAGGTGCTTACCAAAGCCCTTGCGATCAACGGCGAGCAGAAACTGCTTTGGGATGATCTGGTCCGTGTCGACGTTCGCAGCATCGAGCGGTGCGGCAATGCCAGTGTGTACGGTAAATTTTTCCATTTTTCTTTCCTCCCGCCGTTACGCCTTCAGCAGTTCACGCACATCGGCAATGTGTCCACACACCGCGGCCGCAGCGGCCATGGCGGGGCTCATGAGGTGGGTGCGACTGCCACGACCCTGACGTCCCACGAAGTTACGGTTTGAGGTGCTCGCCACCCGTGCTCCTTCGGGCGCGCGGTCGTCGTTCATCGCTAAGCACATCGAGCACCCGGGAAGGCGCCACTCAAAGCCCGCGTCTTTAAAGATCTTGTCGAGCCCTTCGGCTTCGGCGGCGGTACGTACCGCCATGGAGCCTGGGACCGCGAGCGCTCGCACGCCAGGCGCCACTTTACGGCCCTTGATCACGCGCGCAGCTTCTCGGAAGTCCTCAAGTCGCCCATTGGTGCACGAGCCGATAAACACCACATCGATTTTCGCCTCGGTAATGGGCATGTTCGCTTCAAGCGCCATGTACTTGAGCGCTGCTTCGGCACTGGCGCGCTCCACGGGGTCGGTCATGGTGGCAGGATCGGGGACACGTTCGGTAACGGCAATGGCTTGCCCCGGGTTATTGCCCCACGTGACGTACGGGGGAAGGTTCCCTGAGTCAATCTCAATTTCTTTATCAAAGACCGCGTCCGCGTCAGTGGGAAGCGTTCGCCAGTAGGCAAGTGCTTCTTCCCACTCGGCCCCCTTGGGCGCAAAGGGGCGGCCTTTGAGGTACTCAAACGTGGTTTCATCGGGCGCAATCATCCCGACCTTGGCGCCAACCTCGATGGCCATGTTGCTGAGCGTCATACGCGCATCCATCGAGAGGCTGGTGACGCCCGTGCCTGCAAACTCAATTGCGTAGCCCGTGCCACCCGCGGTGGTGATTTTCGCGGCAATGGCAAGAATCAAATCCTTGGAGTAAACCCCTTCGGGGAGCGGGCCGTTGCAGTTAATGCGCATCGTCTTAAAGCGCTGCTGCTTAAGCGTCTGCGTTGCAAAGACGTGCTCAACTTCGCTTGTGCCAATCCCAAACGCGAGCGCGCCAAAGGCGCCGTGCGTGGCGGTGTGCGAGTCACCACAAACGAGTGTGGTCCCAGGGAGCGTGAAGCCAGTCTGCGGCCCGATAATGTGCACGATCCCTTGCGCGGGATGCCCCAGACCAAAGAGCTGCACGCCGAAATCACGGCAGTTTTCGATCAGCGTCGTCACTTGCTTTTTCGCCATGGGTGAGCACACATCGAGCGTGTTCTTTTCCGTGGAGATATCGTGGTCCATCGTGGCGAGCGTGAGATCGGGGCGACGCAAGGGGCGGTTCGCAGCGCGCAGCCCCGCAAAGGCCTGTGGGCTCGTGACCTCATGAATCAAGTGGCGGTCAATGTAGAGAAGCGGTAATTCGCCTGGCACTTCCGTGACCACATGTGCGTCGTAGACCTTTTCGTAAAGTGTGCGTCCCATGATTAACCCTCCGTAACGGCTTGCGCAATCGCTGCACCCATTTGCGCGGTGCCAACGGGGCTGATACCTGGCTTAGCCCAAGCGAGATCCCCAGTCATGACGCCCGCGCGCAGCGTGCGCGCCACAGCGGCTTCAATCGCGTCAGCGGCGGGTGCTTCATTGAGCGAGAAGCGCAGCATCATCGCCGCGGAGAGAATCTGTGCGATCGGGTTAGCAATACCCTTACCCGCGATATCGGGTGCGGAGCCCCCTGCGGGCTCGTAAAGCCCAAAGCCCCCTGCGCCAATCGAAGCGGAGGGGAGCATCCCCATCGAGCCCGTGATCATGGCGCACTCGTCCGAGAGAATGTCGCCAAACATGTTCGAGCAAAGCACCACGTCAAAGTGAGACGGGGCACGAATGAGTTGCATCGTGGCGTTATCGATGTACATGTGCTCCAGCGTGACATCGGGATAGGCGAGAGCCACCTCTTCAACCACTTCGCGCCAGAGCCGCGACGTGGCGAGCACGTTGGCTTTGTCGACCGAGGTGACGCGCTTGCGGCGGCCCTGAGCCGTTTTGAAGGCGATGTGCGCAATGCGCTCGATTTCACGACGGCTGTAGGTTTCGGTATCGAAAGCGCGCTCATCAGCCCCCGTGCCCTCGCGCCCTTTGGGCTGTCCAAAGTAAATGCCGCCCGTGAGTTCCCGAACGCACACAAGGTCATAGCCCTGTTCAGCAATGTCGCGACGCAAGGGCGAGAGCTCGTAGAGCCCCTCGTAGAAGCGCGCGGGTCTGAGATTGGCAAAGAGCTCGTAGCGCTTTCTCAGTGGCAGAAGCGCGCCCACTTCAGGGCGGTCTTTGTGCGGGAGGTGGTCCCACTTGGGGCCACCCACCGAGCCAAAAAGAATGGCCTCGGCGGCGTCGCAGATCGCGAGCGTTTCTGCGGGCAGCGGCACGCCCACGGCATCAATGGCAGCGCCGCCGACGAGCGCATCGCGGTAGACGAGATCAAAGCCGAAGCGGCGGCCTGCCGCATCGAGTACGTGTTTAGCTTCTGCCATGACTTCGGGACCGATCCCGTCGCCTGGCAATACGGCGATTTGGTGTGTACGCGTTGACATGTTGTCCTGTTGGTGGTTGATTGTTTTTTCGATAGAAGTGGGGCGCGCGTCCCTGCTGCGCACCCTTCGGTTCGCGCTACGTCAGAAGGGTCAGAGCCTCGGGGTGGTGACGTAGCGCGATGATGGTTTTTTTCGGTGCGATTAAGGTAGGTTCAGAGCGGGCGCGGTGCTAGCCGCGGCGCTGTGCGTTTTGCGCGAGCTCTTATGGATGCGCTTGGCGCGTTCAATAACGTTACACGCATTGATGAGAGCGAGTGCCGCCGATTCCAGAATGTCCACTGAGAGCCCCGTGCCGTGGAAAATGCGACCTTCGTGATCCACGGTGACGTCGACCTTCCCGAGCGCGTCCATCCCAGCGCCGTTGGCGTTGATGGCAAAGCTCTTGAGCTTGAGTTTGATCCCAGTGGCTGTGGTGATGCAGTTGTAGATAGCATCCACAGGGCCGTTACCGACCGAGGAGTGAGTACGGGTGCGCCGTCCAACACGCAGCCGCACCGAGGCCGTCGGAATTGCGCCCGCACCGCTCGTGACGGTGAGCGCATCGAGCGCGTACGCGTCGTCCTCATCGTCGAGCGTGGCGTAGTAGAGGAGCGCTTCAAGGTCGTAATCAAACACCTGGCCCTTTTTGTCTGCGAGCGCCAAGAAGCGCTTGTAGATCTCGTTCATGTCGTAGTCGCTTTCATCGTAGCCAAGCGACTTGAGGCAGCTCTGCAGCATATGGCGCCCAGAGCGCGCGGTCATATGCATGGTGTTGCCGGTAAAGCCCACGCTCTCAGGGGTGAGAATTTCGTAGGTCGAGCGATTCTTGAGTACACCGTCCTGATGAATGCCTGAGCTGTGCGAGAACGCGTTACTGCCGACAATGGCCTTATGAGCGGGCACGGGCTCGTTACAGACCTTCGCGACAAGGCTCGAGGTGCGAGCAATGTTCTCACTCACAATCCCTGTGTGAAGTCCCCCTAACTGTGCTGAACGCAACTTAATGGCCATCGCGACTTCTTCAAGCGAGCAGTTCCCTGCGCGCTCACCGAGCCCATTCATACAGCATTCAATCTGGCGAGCGCCATGCGAGATCGCTGTGAGTGAATTGGCCGTGGCCATGCCAAGGTCATTGTGGCAGTGCACCGAAATGGTTGCTTGATCGATGTTGGGGACACGGTTAAAGAGCGTGGCGATAATGCCGCCAAACTCCTCTGGGAGTGTGTAACCCACCGTGTCGGGGATATTGACCGTTGTGGCCCCTGCGCGAATCGCCGCTTCGACCATACGGCAGAGGTTATCGATAGGGGTGCGGCCCGCGTCTTCACATGAAAACTCCACATCGTTGGTGTATTGGCGGGCACGCAGGATGGCGTTGACTGCCATTTCTTCAATTTGATTGAAGTCCTTTTTCAACTTGTCGCGAACGTGAATGTCGCTCGTGGCAATGAACGTGTGAATTCGGAAGTGCTCCACCCCCTTCATGGCCTCGCCACAGGCATCAATATCCTTAGCGACAGCGCGGGACAGTCCACAAGGTACGGCACGCTTGAGCGCGCGAGCAATTTGCTGCACGCTCTCAAAGTCACCTTGACTCGAGACTGGGAAGCCCGCCTCAATCACATCCACACCGAGTTGCTCAAGCGAGAGGGCGATCTGCAGCTTCTGGCGCATCGATAGGCTCTGCGGGAGCGCTTGTTCACCGTCCCTGAGCGTTGTGTCGAAAATAATGATGCGCTTGTCGTCAGTCGCCATAATTGGCTCCTCAATCGTGTGTGTCTTGAAAAAGGGTTCGGGGCTTTGTGTTTGGTTTCATCAGCCCCGTTGTTGAAACTCTAGTCCTTTGCAAAATAGGAGTCAATAGCAAAAGAAGTTGACTCTGAGAAAATTAAAGTAAGTTATTGAAAATAAAGGAAAAAGAATTTCTACTTAGGGCATTAACCCTAGTTTGATAGTTTTGCAAAATCTTGGATTTTGCAGAGACGTGCTTTTGCATGAAGGCGGAATTTGCGACGCTTGATGCAAATTGATGGGCTTGCGGTGAGTGTGCTGGAAGTCTGCAGAGCTCAATGTGCATGCGGCCCGCCTGAAGTGAAAGGCAAGGCCGCAGTGCTTGAGCAGGAGAGAGAAGGGCTGGGGTGGCGCGAGCCACCCCGAGGAGTTTAGAGAGTTAGCGCGGCGGCTTCATGCCCCACGGTGCCGTATCGTGGCAGGTCTCGCAGGTCAAGGTGCTCGGGTGGTGCTCGCGGTGGCAGTTGATGCATTCATCCGTGCGAGAGAAGTGGAAGTTGTCGTGCGGATTGATCGCGACCTTTTGTTCCTGCTTTTCACCATTGCGAGGATCGACGAAGGTGGTGGTGAAATTGAATTTTTCACCCGCGCGAACGATCGCCTCTTCGTTGTGGCACGCAAGGCACGATTCGCGCGAGGGCGCGGTTCCTGGCGTTTTTCCGTGGCAAGCCACACACGGGACGGCCTTATGCTTTTGGCTCAGTTGGGCATGCGGATTTGCGGACGGTGCCGTGTTGGGGGCGGCTGCGGCGAGCGCAACGCTCCCCAGAGCCAAGGCGAGCGCGGCAGCGACAATGCTTTTCATCATGGTACGGTCTCCTCTTTAGGCGGCAAGGTTGCGCTTGGCTAGGGCGGCAGCGTGCTCAGCGGCGAGCATGCCTGTCACAACGCAGTCGGGCATCGAGCAGGCGGTTAAGCGTTCTGCTCCATGAATACCACCAGCGGCCTCCCCGACCACATAGAGCCCAGGGACAGGCGCTGTGTTCTCAAGCGAGAGAGCACGGGCGTTCAGGTCCGTGGTGATGCCGCCTGGACAGTAATCCCAGCGCGGGCTCATGAGCGCACCGTAGTAGGGACCTGTTTCTGAAATCGGCTCTACCTGACGCTCCGAGCGCGTAAGCGGCTTACCAAACTCTTCGTCGAGCCCCGCGGCAATCATTTGGTTGTAGTGCGCGACAGTCTGCCGAAGCGCGTCGGCATCGGCGCCGTAGAAAGCGGCGAGCGCTTCGAGCGTGTCAAACTTCATCATCGTGCCGTTGCGTCCGTTCAGCCCAGCGAGACTACGCGCGACGCGCGTCATGTTGTGGAACTTCTTAATACCGCGCTCATCCCAGAGAATGAACGGCATGCGGCCTTTGTTGCGCGAGAGCACCGCGAGGCTCGCAGCAGATATCGGATTGCGGCCGAGCGCTTCGTTTGTGTAGCGCTTACCCGTTGCCGGATCGATCGCAACGCCCCAGATGAGATCTTCGGTGGGTAGCGCAAAGCTAAAGCGATAGAGCGAGAGCTGTACAGCGCGCGCTCCTGCGCGGATCATCGACTTCAGGGCGCCTGCCGTGGCGCCAATCGAAGCGCTGTTGGCGGTGTGTTCTAGGAAAGGCACCTCGTAGCGCATGAATTCCTTGTCGCGCGCGTAGCCGCCCGTGGCCATGATGACGGCTTGCGTGGCGGCAAAGCGAACCGCGTGTCCCGAGCGATTGTCGCGATCGTCACTGGGAAGTGACGCGTCAAAGAGGTAGCCCGTGCGCGCCGCGACGCCAAGCACCTCACCATTGGGCGAGGTAATGAGCTCATCGAGCTTGGTGCTCGTCATGACAGTGAGGTTGGGATACTGATTGAAATTGGCCCAGATGCTTTTGAGAATGCCGGCTCCGCCTCCCTCAGCGATTAAGCAGCGCTTTTCTGAGTGGCCGCCGAGCTTAAGGAGCGCCTTCCATTTGACGCCAGCCTCAAGGAGAATTTTCTGCGCTCGCGCCGTATTGCGCGCAATATTGAGCGCGCGCTCCCGATCGTTCAGGTTGGCGGCTACTTTACTCATGTCCGCAACCATCGCTTCGGGCGTATCCAGAATGCCTTCGGCCTTTTGCGCTTCGCTCCCAACGCAGGCAAAGTCGAGACCGCTAAAGCGCGAGGTTCCGCCCAGGCGGTTGAGTTTTTCAATGAGTAGGGTTTTGGCGCCAGATTTGGCGGCCACCAGCGCGGCCATCGAGCCGCTGATCCCAGAACCCACGATGATGATGTCGTAGTGCGCGTCCCATTGAGGTTGTGCGTTTGGGGTTTTCGCTTTCGCGGCGAGTGCGGTGGCAGGGGCGCTCGCAGCTAGGCCCAAGCCTGCCGCGAGAAGTTCACGTCGAGTGCTCTGCATGTGCTTTCTCCTAAAGGGTCGAGTGGGCCGGGGCCCACTTGGCAAAAAGTCTAGAAGCGAAGCATTGCAGAGAAATTGCAGTCAAGGCGCACTTGTTACAGCGATGTTACAGCGGCGTCACGTCTGTGCTAATTTTCGTCATCGCCGTAATCTTCGTCGTAGTGTGAGAGATCACCCAAGATGTAACCCACGTTCATGAGGCTTGAGAGAACTTTGGGATTGGCACCCGCGGCTGCGAGCTTTTTGCGCACACGGGTCATTGCAACGCGCAGGCGACTCGTGTCACCACTTGTATCCTGCGGCCAGCCTACGGCGAGAAGCCGTTCATAGGCGATGACGCTCGCAGGGCGTCGAACGAGAACTTCCAGAAGATCGTACTCCAGTTTGGTGAGCGCGAGCCGCTCCCCGCGCCAGAGCGCCGTGGACTCAGCGGGGATGAGGGTGAGCGGACCATTGACGATGCGCTCACTCTCGCTTGCGCGCCCCTGCGGTTCTGCGGCAGCGCGCCGCAGCAAGGCTTGCACGCGCATGACGAGCTCCTCCATCGCAAAGGGCTTCACAAGGTAGTCGTCGACCCCCGCTTCAAAGGCGAGCCGTTTGTCAGAGAGATAGTCGCGTGCGGTAAGCATCAGTACGGGAACAGTGCTAGTTTTGCGGAGTGCGCGTAGAACCTCAAGCCCATCCATCCCTGGCATCATCAAATCAAGCACCACCACGTCGGGCGGGATCGTGGCATGCGAAAACACCGCGAGTGCTTGTTCGCCATCTTGTGCTTGGCAGACGTCAAAGCCCACCCGCTCGAGCTCTTCGGCAACAAAACGGCGGATACGACTTTCATCATCGGCAATGAGTATGAGTGGTCTTAGTGGCATGGCTCTCCTTCATCGGTGTGCTGCTCGCCGAGCGCGTGCTCAGGAAGCGGTAGGGTGATGAGCAAAACGGTGGCAGCCTCGCGACTTGTGGCGATGATTTCACCGCCGTGCGCACGAATAATGGCGCGCGTAATAACGAGCCCAAGGCCCGTGCCGCCGCTAGGGCGGCGATTGCCGCGCACCACCTGATGGAAGCGCTCAAAGATGAGTTCGCGCTCTTTGGGCGGGATGCCAACACCATGGTCGATGCACGCAAGCTCAATGGCCTTATCCGTTCGACGCGCCGTGAAGGTGATGTCGGCCGACTCACCAGGGCGCGCATTGCGGCAGGCATTGGAGAAAAGATTCACAAACACTTCGATCATGGCCGTGGCATCGGCTCGGATGAGCTCGGCCTCTTCGGCGATGTCCACGGTGAGCGTAAAGTCATAGCGCGAGCGCACGAGGCGCTTTGCGCGAGAGATGAGCGGCGCCAATTGCAACACTTCGGGGTGCACCTCAAGGCCGCCACCGTCGATTTTGACCACTTTGAGCCAGTCGGTAATGAGGCGCTCGAGATGCTCAAGATCGGTGCGCATCGCTAGGAGCGCCGCGCGCTCGGGCTCCTGCGCGATGAGTTGCTCGAGCGCGAGTCGGCTCGTCGTGAGCGGTGTTTTCAGTTCGTGGGCGACGATGCCGATCAGGTCGCTTTTCATCTGCTCGAGTTGCGCACGCGCGGTAATGTCTCGCACTAGCAAACACCACCCGTCACGCAGTCCTGCGTGTGGCGCGGTAAAGGCAAACCAACTCACTTCGAGCGTGCGGTTGGGCTCTTCCTGCGCTGTCAGCGTCATGCGCCGCTCGGTGTTGGGTTGATGCAGCCGCTCATGCACGGCGCTTAGCAGCTGCTCACGCAAGTCAGCGGTAAGCATCGCGGTGGCGCTTGGGTTTTCTGCCTGCAGTGCTTCTGTCGTATCAAGAAGGAGCGCCGCATCATCCATTTCGTTGAAAACGGCTTCAAAGAGCCGCGCTTGTGCGGTGAGCTCTAGGCTACGCGCTTCCACAAGCGAGGAGAGTGAAGCATTGATGTTTCGCAGTTCCGCGGCACGCTCATCGAGTGCCTGGCGCATTGCCCGGTAGCGCTCCTGTAGTGCGCGTAGCTCTTCGGGCCCCGTGTTGACGAGTGAGTGCGCGCTCCCAAAGTGACGGTCATCGAGATCGAGCATGAGGCGCTCGAGTGCCTCGCCAATGGGGCGCGCGCCAAACCATCCAGCGAGCAGGGTGAGCGCGAGGAGCAGCAACGCAAAGAGCGCGGTTCTCAGCGCTAGTGCGCTCTGTTCCGAGAGGCGCTTGGCTTGACTGCGCGCCACGATAATCGTCCAGTCAGGAAGCGTTGCAGAAACGGCTTTAAGCCGCCCCGTGGTGACAAAGAGTGCGCCAAGCTCGGCATCGTTGGTGACAGAGAAATTTTCTAGTGAGCCCGTCCAGCGTTGGATAGACTCGTGGCTTTTGTGCGGATAGATGATGGCACCACCCGCATCAAGCACCGTGAGGTGCAAGCCTTTTTGCAGGAGCGAAGCACGCAGGTCATCAAAGAGTCGCTCAAAAACGAGCGCCCCGCTAATAATGAAGCGCGACTGCGCATCACTGATGGCAAAGGTAATGAGTGGGGTGGGGGTGCCGTGCGAGCTCAGAATGACGGGAGAGTAGTGTACGGTCTCTTGGTTGCGACTGCGCGCAACTACTGCATGCCAACGCGCTGAGTGATCTGCGCCCAAAGCGCTCCGCATTTCCGCCTCATCATGCGAGTGAAAGGCGAGCACAGTAGCGCGCCCAGCCTCATTAAGTCGATCGACATGTAGGTTATGCAGTAGCGGAAAGGAGTCCACGATCTGCGCGAGCCGCCGCTCAAGCGCGGCAGTGCTTCCCGCGGGAATGACCTCCGCAAATTCTTCCTTTGCAAAGGTGGCAATGTGGTTCACAAACCCGAGACGCTCTTTGAGTAGTAGCCCCGCCATATGCACCTCCTCGAGCTGCTCGTGATCCGAGGCGTCGATGGTACGAGCAATGTCTGCGCGCTCTAGCCAAGAGAGCGCGAGAAACGGGACGAGCGCGGCGGAAGCGAGCGCAAGAGTGAGGTAGGTGCGAAAGCGCATGGTGGGCTCCAGATGGAGTCAGCTCAATATGCTCCATTCTGCCACAGACTTTCTACAAAAAATGCAAGGCTTAAGAAAAGACGCAGAAAGAGGCGGGATAGGCGGTCGAAATCTTAAGTGAACGTAAAGAAACTAGTTCTTCAGAACTATGACATTCGGGTTGAGTCAAAGGAAAAGACACGCTCCATTAGGATTAACCCTTAAATTGTGTTGGACAACACATTCTGCTAAACACGTGTTCACTAGAGTAGAGACGTCAGAAGAAGTTCACCCTGCCAGCGCCGTTGACCCCCAAAGCGACGGCGTGGCACTACAGGAGAAAGACAATATGTTTAAACCCGCTGCCGCTCTCGCGCTTGTGATCAGTGCTGCGCTCATGACGAGCACTGCTTTCGCAGCCGATACGCATTTTGGTGCTGATCGCCACATTGCGCGTGGCCTCACTTGTGAATCCTGCCACGGTAAGGGCATGGATCCCAAGAACCCCAACATCCCGACGATTGACACCTGCACGGGCTGCCACAACACCAAGCAGCTTGTGGAGAAGACGAAGAACGTCAAGCCCACGAACCCGCATAACTCGCCGCACTATCAGGACACGCTCGAGTGCACGAACTGCCACTTGCAGCACAGTGAACCCGAGAACTTCTGCAATCAGTGCCACAAGTTTGATTTCAAGGTTCGCTAATTAAAAGTTTTTAGACACTCTGCCCCTTCGTGGGGTGGAGCACTCACTACGGTCGGAGTTCCCCCAGACCGGGGTTCTCCGCCAAACTGGAGACAACGATGACAAATCAATCCCGCCGTCAATTCCTTAAGACCGGTGCGCTTTTTGGTGCCGCGTCGGTTGCGAGCGCCGTTGCGCAGCCTGCTTTTTCGGCTGAACAGCCCCAAAAGTGGGACGAAACCACCACGTTCCTGATTGTGGGTACGGGTTTTGCGGGTCTGGCTGCTGCGCTCGAAGCGCACTACATCGGTCTGCCGAGCAATGAGATCATGATTCTCGAAAAGATGCCGACCGCTGGTGGTAACTCCATCATCAATGGTGGTGCTATCGCTGCGGCTGGTACCGACATGCAGAAGAAGGACGGCATCAAGGACTCGCCCGATCTGCTCTATGCAGACATTCTGAAGGCTGGTGGCGGTCTCTGCCACCCCTCGCTTGCTCGTCGTATCGCTGACGAAAGCGTGCCCAACTACGAATGGCTGCGTGATGAAATTGGCGTCAAGTTCAAGGCCGTGACCTATCACGGTGGTCATAGCGTCAAGCGCTCCCACGCCGTTGAAAACAACTCCGGCTCTGGCTTCATCCTCCCGATGCTTGCCAAGCTCAAGGAATTCGGTATTCAGCCGCGTCTGCGCGTCATCGTTGACCAGATCATCATCAACGATAAGCGTGAAGTCTTGGGTGTGAAGGCTCGCACGAACTATCGCTTCGGCAAGGAAGACTCCGGCAAGGTCGTCTACATCCGCGCCACGAAGGGTGTGTTGCTGGCTTCGGGCGGTTTCGCTCAGAACGTCAAGTATCGTATGTCGCAGGACCCGCGCCTCAATGAAAAGTTCACCTCCACCAACCACAAGGGTGCTACTGGTGAAATGATCATGAGCGCTCAGGAAATCGGTGCGAACACGGTTCAGATGGACTGGATTCAGCTCGGGCCGTGGACCTCGCCTGACGAAGAAGGCTTCGGTGTGGCGCCGCTCTTTGTGGAATCCGCTGTTGGCCTCGGGCCCATGGTCGATCCGGAAACCGGCAAGCGCTTCATTAAGGAAACGGGTAACCGCAAGGTGCGTGCTGATGCTATCGTCGCTATCGGCCATCCCTGCCTCATTTACACGTCTGAGCCCAACGTTCAGAAGTTCATCGTTGGCAAGAACATGACCGACAAGCTCTATGAACATGCTCGCAACACCAACGTGGTGCGCAAGTTCGAGACGTTGAAGGAATTGGCGGATTTCTACAAGATTCCGTATGATGTGCTCAACGAAACGAACACCAAGTTTAACGGCTACATGCAGGCCAAGAAGGATCCGGAATTCGATTGCCAGTTCTTCGATGGCTCTGCGATCAACGACAAGGGCCCGTTCTACGCTGTGCGCCTCTGGCCGCGCGTTCACCACTGCATGGGCGGTCTCGAGATCAACGACAACGCTCAGGTCATGAGCGTTCGCGGTGAACCGATCAAGGGACTCTTTGCTGCGGGTGAAGCCACCGGCGGTGTGCATGGTATGGTTCGTCTCGGCACGGTCGCTGTGGCAGACTGCATGATCTTTGGTCGTACAGCTGCTCGCACGGCCCTAAAGAAGTAATTTAGAACAATAACAAACGGTCGCCGCTTACCACGGCGACCTTTCCCTTATTCGAAATAAAGGAAAATAATTATGAAAAAGACTCTACTGGCGATGACCGTTGCGCTCGCAATGGCGCCTGCTGCTTATGCCGCTGATGTGACCCTCTACGGCTTGGTTGACGTTGGTCTCTCCTATGCGCACTCGGATGCGGACGTTGCTGGCCAAAACAGCAAGAGCGTTTTCTCGATGGAAAACGCTCAGGAATTTGGTTCCCGCTGGGGTATCCGCGGTAGCGAAAAGCTCGACAATGGCCTTACGCTCGGCTTTACGCTGGAATCGGGCTTTGAGTCCGATACGGGTAAGCTTGACACCAAGCAGGGTGGTCGCCTCTTTGGCCGCGAAGCGAGCGTGAATGTGGGTGGCTCGTTTGGTACGTTCTGGTTTGGTCGCTTGCCGATCTTCGGTAGCACGCTGAGCGCCAATGGCCTCTTCCGTGCGATTGACCCGCTCTTTGCGAACTACACCACGGGCTTTAGCAGTTCCTTTGCGACGGCGAGCATGTGGACGCGCGTGGATAACGCTATTTCCTATCGTACCCCGACCTTCAATGGCTTTACAGGCTATGCGATGTACTCCTTCCAGGATGATGCTGCAACGGGTACCGAAGGCAAGTCGAGCGCCGAGCGCTATGGCTCTCTCGCACTGCAGTACAAGGGTGGCGCACTCGAAGTGGTGGCTGTTGCTGATACCACGAACTGGTCCAATGTTCCTGCCGCTGGCTCTCAGACAGTTGCTCCTCAAGCCCGTGACGATGGCTACACCTTCACGTTGGGCGGCAACTACACGTTTGACAACCAGCTCAAGCTTATCGCCTTTGGCCAGTGGTTTAATAACCAGAAGCTCATGTGGCAGAAGTCGGGTGTGGTTGGTGACGGCGTCAGGTTGATCGCTGGTGACTACGGTTATGTCGACGGCTATGGCCTTGGCGTTGGTGTGCACTACCCGGTGCTCGGCGGTACCGCCAAGTTCACGGTTAACTACCGCGACATGGACAACCAAAATGGTGTGGACTTCACCCGCTGGACCGTGGCTGGGGCGTATGACTATCCGCTCAGCAAGCGTACTGCCGTCTACGTCATGACGGGCTACACGCAGGAAAAGGTTGAGACGGCTACGAAGAGTGGCACGCCGAACGGCTACCAGCTCTCGCTCGGTATGGTTCACCGCTTCTAATCGAACTGCTCTGTAGCGCGGCGAGGGGGGATGCCCCCTCGGCGCGCAGCAAAAGATGGACTCCTCGTACTGGTGTTTTGCAATGGTACGAGGAGTTTTCTTTTTGAAGAAATACGAAAAAGACTGCATGCGGCGGCGTGAGGGCAATAAGCTCTGCGAATGGTTCGCCGCTGTCGGTTGCTGAAAATAGTAAGCGCACCCGAGTTTGGGTGCGCTTTGTTTGTTAGGGAGCGCCGTTGACGGCGTGCGCTTTACTCTCCGTTCGCGGCGAGCTGCGCTTCGCGTGCTTCCACATTCGCGCGGATGAAGCGCTCATAGAGGAACCAGCCAATCAACGGGACGATCACGCCGAGGGCAGCAGTCATCGGGTCGTTGATCACCGTGTTGATCGTCAGACCAATCATGATAGCGATGATGAGGTAGACGCTTGCCGGGTAGAACCAAACGCGATAGGGGCGTTCCATCGTCGGATACTTTCTACGGAGCAAAATCACCGAGTAGAACGTCATGCCGTGGAAGACCATGCCAGTGACCGCCACCAGACTCGTGAGCTCAGAGAGCGAACGGAAGAGGATGAGCAGGATCGCAACGCCCGAGCTCGCGATAATGGCGTTCACTGGGGTGCGATACGTCGGATGCAGCTTGGCGCAGGAGGAGAAGAATGCGCCGTCCCGGGCCATGGCGTAGTAGACACGCGGGAAGACCATCACGCACCCAGAGAGCGAGCTGAACATCGCGAGCACCATCGCTGCGCCCACAATCAGAAGCCCCGTACTGCCGAAGATGCTCTGGGCGGCAGCCGTGCCAAGATAGTAGTTCTGCCCCGTGACCATGGCTGCGATCGTGTCAAAGGGAAGCACGCGGAAGATGGCGTAGTTAAAGAGCACATAGAGGATGGTCACGCCGACAATCGAGGTCATCATCGCAAGCGGAATGTTGCGGTGCGGGTTACGAATTTCTTCGGCGATCACGTTGAGGTTGGTCCACCCTTCATAGGCCCAGAGCGTGGCGATCACAGCAAAACCGATCATCGAGAGGAGCGATGGAATGCTCGGCATGTGCTCGGGCATTGTGAGTAGGTCTGGGTGCTGTTCACCCATTACCAGACCCGCAAAGAGAATCAACGCGATCGGTAAGAGCTTCAGAATCATGAAGAGGTTGTTGACCCAGGCCGCGTTACGCACACCGCGGATATTGATCGCCGAGAGAATCAGTACCGCAAGGATGGCGATGGCCTTTTGTGCGATGGTGCCCATGGGAAAGAGCGAGGAGAGGGCGGAGGCGAACGCAACGCCTAGCGCTGCGATCGAGCCAGAGTTACCGAGGGTGAAGTTTGCAAACCCAGAGATAAAGGCGATTCGCTCGCCGTAGGTTTCGCGCAGATAGACGTAGTTGCCACCAGCCTTTGGCATCATGGCACCGAGCTCTGCGTAACAGAGCCCGGAGAGCAGGGTGATAAGCCCGCCAATGAGCCAGACTAGTAGCGCGAGCCCAGGGCTCATGCCGCTACGTTCTAGGACAATGGCTCCGATATAGAAAATACCGGAGCCGATCATAATGCCAGCGAGAATACTCATCCCGCCGCCGAGGCCAATCTCTCGACGTAGTTCTGTCGATTCAGAAGACAAGCGCTCAATGTTGTGTTGCGTGACTTGCGTCATGGTGCATCCTTTCTTTGAGAATATTGTTTTGAGAGTTCAAAAAAAGCCGCATCCATCGATGCAACTCTAGAGCCCTCTTCAAATTCCCATGAAGAAAGGGTGTAGCCCGCCTCGACCCTAATGGGTAGAATGCTAGGCCACTCCGTCGTATGTCATCGATAGCTCCTCCGCCTGCGGTTACCCGCGGGCGGGAGTCATGGAGATATTCTCTCCATGCCCAACTGCACAGGCCTTACGGGCCTGCGGTTTCGGCGGATTGACCTTTCGCCACGGTCTTTGGGTGTCCCCTCGGGTGGCTACTGATTCTCACCGCGCCTCTATCCAACTTTTCATGGATAACTTTGCCACAGCCGTGGCTGAGTGGAATGGCAAATTACCCAAACCTTAAATCAGCACAACCCTACTAAGGGAAAGCCGCTAATGGAATGTGATTAGAAGCCGAAAACGCTACTGCCACAAGGTATATAGGGCTCTGATAGATAAGAAAAAGCGCTTAGGAGAAAGTGCAGAGCAGGAGAGCGAATGCTCGATATGTAACGGCGGGTACGTCGTGTTACGTGTTCTAGCGAACTCGACACATCTTCTATCTCAGGCCTTTCTAAAATGTTCCTATCGAGATTCCCAACACAGAGGTACACAATATGCTGACAAAACGCCAGTTTCTCCTTGGCGGTATCGCACTTGCGACTGCCAGCTTCATGAGCCCGACGATGGCCAGCAGCGCCGCATTGCTCGACGATATTCTGCATGGTGTCTCCGACGCGCTCGTGCGTGAATACATCCGTGAGCACTATCGCGAAGGGCGTTGGGACGGCAGTCATTGGGTGGTCAGTGACCATCGCTATACGCCGCACGAGTATGCGGTGTTTTTGGAGCGACGCTACCGTCGTCACCATCCCGCGCATCCCATGCACAAGGGGCCAAAACACGATGATCATCCTGGGCGCGGCCACGCGCGCGGGCATGATAAGCCCGGTAACCCGCACTACCGTGGTGATTGAGAAAGCGCTCGCGCTACGGCGCGCATTCGCATCATGAGATTTTGCGACCGAGAACGTTTTCCTTGTTGCGTTTCCTTCGGTAGCAAGCATCTGAGGGTCGTACTTGCTGTGCGGCCCTCTCTCTTTTTGTGGCGGCAGGTGCCACACACGAAAAAGCCTCCGCGCAGTGGGTGATGTGCGCAGAGGCTTGCGGTTGATGGCGGTGCGCGCCCCCCCTTTTTAAAAGACGCGCACACTGCCTTTAGTTTCCGCGTTCGTAGACAAAGCGCCCGCCCGTCATGGTGGCGACGGCATGCACCTCACGGATACGTTCCGCGGGCACCGAGAAGATATCCTCGCTTAGTACCACGAGATCCGCGTAGTACCCAGGAAGTAGCCGCCCCTTGACGTGCTCTTCAAAGCTCGCGTAGGCGCTACCAACGGTGTAAGCATCGATCGCCTCGTAGATGTCGAGGGCCTCTTCGGGATGGAAGCCCCCATCGGGCGTGCCACGCAGGTTCTTGCGCGTCACAGCGCAATAGAGGTTATCAAAGGGGCTAATCTCTTCCACAGGGCAGTCGGTGCCAAGCGAGGTGGGCGTGCCATTGTGAATGAGCGTGCGGAACGCGTAGCTCGTTGCGGCAAGGGCTGGGCCCACACGATCTTCGACGATTTGAATGTCGTAGTGTAAAAAGATCGGTTGCACGTAAGCGAGCACCTGTTGCTCAGCAAAGCGCGCAAGGAGTCCTGCGTCGGTAATTTGCACGTGCACAATGCCGAGGCGATGTGGGTTGTGGCCGCCCTCGGTGTAGGGGCGGTACGCATCAAGCGCGCGCTCGATGGCGCCGTCCCCGATGGCGTGCATTGCCACGGAGCAATTGTGCTCGACCGCTAAACCGACCATTTCATCAATCTGCTCGGGGGTGAGCGTGGCAATGCCCGTGACCGTGGGATCGTCATGATAGGGCTGACGCATGACTGCGGTACGAGCGCCGAGACTGCCGTCAAGGAACATCTTCAAGGGTCCCACGCGGTTAAAGGGGGTGCCCACACCCGTGTGCATGCCCGCTTCGAGGAACGCTCTAAAGCCATTGGGCTCCATGAAGTTCACTTGATGCCAGACGCGCACAAGCGGGTCTTCTTGCGCGATCTCATCGTAAAGACGCCACATCTGTCGCCAATTTCTCGGACGCATGTCCATCGTCTGCACGCTCGTTACCCCATTGGCGAGCGCATAGCGCATGGCGGTCTTGAGTTGCCGCTTGACGTCGTCATCGGTCGGGGTGCGAATGATCTTGAGCACCGTGTCACAGGAGTTTTCACGCACAATCCCTACCAACTCGCCTTGCTCATCGTGGTCGATCTCGCCCCCCTCCACGGGGGCAGTGTCGCGCTCGATGCCCGCTAGCGCCAGCGCAGGAGTGTTCGCCGTGAGGATGTGACCGCAGGCACGCTCAAGGATGAGCGGATACTCGGTGGTCATCGCATCGAGGTCGGCACGCGTCAGAAGACGGTTGCCGTCGACATCAAAGTAGTCTTGATTCCAGCCACGGCCATGCAGCACGGTGCTTGGCGCGGGGTTCCGGCGCGCAATGTAGTCGGCTACGCGCGCAGCGCACTCGGCAATGCTTGTGGCGCCAAGTAGATCAATATCGTCAAGGGTCTGCCCCTTCATCGCGAGGTGCAGGTGGCTGTCGTTAAAGCCTGGGATGACGGTTGCACCACCCAAGTCGCGCACTGCTGCGCCCGCTGGCGCAAGGCGTCGTAGCGCCTCTGTCGTGCCCACCGCGCTGATGAGCCCATCTTCGATGAGGAGCGCTTCGGCGAACTGCCCTCGGTTGAGGTAGATATGACCGTTAACTAGTAGAGTAGCTTCAGACATGGGAAGAATCCTTTCAGCAGGTAACCAACAAAAGAAAAAGCTGCATCCATCGATGCAGCCCTGTTGGTGTTAGGGGGCGGCGCGGGTGCAAGCGGCGTAGGCGCTCGGTAGAAAGCCCCACTTTGTAAGCGCCCCTTGGGCGCCTAGCACGGTGTAGCTTGACTTTCTCTTTGCACGCGGCTCCATGCTTTCTGCGGCTTGCGTCCGCCCTAACGGGATTCTGCGATCGATAGCTCCTCCGCAGGGCAGCAGTGCCGCCTTGCGGGAGTCAGGGAGATGTTCTCTCCGTGACCAACTCTAGGAGTCGTACCCAACTCCCGGTTTCGGCGGCTTGACCTTTCTGCCATCGTCGCAGGGTGTCCCCTCGGATGGCGACTCATTCGCGCCGCGCCTCTATCCAACTTTTTCGTTCTAAAACTCTGCCACGGCGCTTGCGCGTTTGCAAAGAAAAAGGGGCTCAATCGCCCCTTTTTTGGTAAGTCTCAACTCTGCTAAGCGCATCGCCTTAAGAGGGGGCGCTTAGAGTGAGAAAACGCGCCTAGGCTGCTGCGTTTTGGGCTTGACGTGCTACCCAAAGCTCAGCAATCTGCACGGCGTTCGTTGCAGCGCCCTTACGGATTTGGTCGGCACAGCAAAAGAGCGTGAGCGACTTTGCCATCTTCTTGGCGCCTGCGGAGAGGTCGCGGCGAATGCGACCCACGTAGACGAGGTCCTGGTCGCTCGTCAAGCTTGGCATCGGGTAGTGCTGAGCGTCTAGATCGTCCCAGAGCTTGACGCCAGGGGCGTCTGCGAGTAGCGCACGCGCCTCTTCTGGCGTGATCTCTTTTTCAAACTCCACCGTGAGCGCTTCAGAGTGAGAGCGAATGATCGGCACGCGCACGCAGGTGCACGCCACACGCAACTTCGGCTCATGCAGAATCTTGCGCCCTTCGTTTTGCATCTTCATTTCTTCGGAGGAATAGCCCTCAGCGTTGAAGCCGCCGATCTGCGGAATGAGGTTGTAGGCAATCGGGTAGGGGAAGACACTCGGCTTGGCCTTCTCAACCCCATTTTTCACCTGATCTTCGAGCTCGGCGATACCACCGAGCCCAGCGCCGCTCACGGCCTGATAGGTCGAGGCGATGATGCGTTTGACGCGTGCCTTCTTGTGCAGCGCGGCAATGGCCACAAGTCCGATGATCGTGGCGCAGTTCGGGTTCGCGATCAGCCCATAGCCCGTGAAGGTATCTTCAGGGTTGATCTCGGGGATGACGAGCGGGACATCTTTATCCAAGCGGAAGGCGCTCGAGTTGTCAACGACGAGAATACCCGAGCGGGCAGCCTCTGGCAGATACTGTTTGGCAACATCGTTGTCCGCGGCACCAAGCAGAATGTCTAGCCCTTGGAAGGCTTCCTGCGAGGGGAGCTGAACTTCGATTTCCTTGCGCTTGAATTTAAGCTTTTTCCCAGCGCTGCGTTCGCTACCAAAGAGTCGTAGCTCCTTGATCGGGAACTTGCGTTCGGCGAGCACGGTCATCATCTGCTGGCCAACGGCGCCGGTGGCGCCCAAAATGCCGACTTTGTACTGTTTCATAATGCTTTCTCCTCGATGTGTAGAGCTGTTGCACGTGCGCTCGAAGTTAGCGGGCGTCGGCAAAGGTGTTGTAAAGGCTCGCGATGGCGCGCTCAAAGTCGGCGTTATCCACGCCCACAATGATGTTGAGCTCGGCACTGCCTTGAGAAATCATGCGGATGTTGATGCCCGCAGCCCCAAGCGCAGAGAAGAGGCGCGCGCTCGTGCCGGGGCGCGCATTCATGTTGCGCCCGACGATCGCAATGAGCGCGAAGGGCTCGGTGAGTCGAACCAAATCCGCTTCGGTGCGCGCTTTAATACGAGCAATGATTTCGTGCACGTTATCGGCGACGTCGCTTTGGTTGACGACGACGCTAAAGGAGTCGATGCCGCTTGGGAGGTGTTCAATCGAGACTTTGTACTGCTCGAAGATCTCGAGCACGCTCTTGACAAAGCCCACGGCGTTAGACATGTGCTTTTTGCTGATTTCGATGGCAACGAAGTTCTTTTTGCCCGCAATGCCGGTCACAAGCGGATCCGCGGGATCCGGCTCAATCGTATCGAGCACGATCGTGCCCTTATCCTGGGGGCGATTGGTGTTGAGCACCTGTAGCGGAATGTTCTGCTCGCGTAGCGGGAAGACCGCTTCTTCATGAAGGACGCTCGCGCCCATGTAGGAGAGCTCTCGCAATTCCGAAAACGTAATGCGTTCAATCCCACGCGGGTTTGGCACGATGCGTGGGTCGGTCATGAGAAAGCCCGAGACGTCGGTCCAGTTCTCGTAGAGGTCCGCGTTGAGGCAGCGTGCGAGGATCGAGCCCGAGATGTCGCTGCCGCCACGGCTCATGACTTTGATACGACCGTTGGGGTAGCTACCGTAGAAGCCAGGCATCACAAAGCGATCGTGCTCGCCGATGACTTTCATCAGGTTTTTCTGCGTGAGCTCATAGTCAAAGCTCCCATCAAAGCGCATGGCCACGACGTCTTTGGCATCCACAAAGGGAAAGCCCAAAAAGTCTGCCATCAGCCGCGAGGTAAAGTACTCGCCGCGACTGACGATCTCATCGACACTCATGCTGCTCAGTTTGGCACCGAACTCAGCAATTTCATCTTCAATGGGCGTGGTGAGTGCGAGCGCCTCTTTGATTTCAAGGAAGCGGTCGGTGATGCTCTTTAGCAGTGGGCTCGGATCCACGTGGTAGAGCACGTGCGAGTGGCATAGGTAGAGCAAGTCCGTAATCTTGTTGTCTTTCTTGTGGCGTTTTCCCGCGGCACTCACCACCACAAAGCGGCGGGCGGGATCGGCCTCAACAATGGCCTTGACTTTACGAAACTGCTCGGCATCGGCAACAGAGCTTCCGCCAAATTTGGTGATCTTAATCATAGGGTTAATCCTGAAAATCGGGTTCAAAAGCGAGGAAGGCGCCCTTTACGCGGGCAATCGAGCAGGCGTTCTCAAGCGTTGTGGCGAGAACGTCGCCGCCAAGATAGGCGCGCCCTGTCAATAGTGACGGATCGTATTGAAGCGACCCATCAAGCGTTACCTCCTCATAGGTGTGGTGGCGGATGTTCATGAGATCTTCGAGCATGGCGTCGGCCGTCGGCAGCCCGCCCGCGCCCTGCGCGATGAGGTTCACTGGGCCGCGCACCGAGCAATGCAGTTCTGCGAGGTTCAGGTTTTTCCTCAGGCTCCCTGCGGGTGAGCTCGCGGGGAGCACCACGGGCACCACCCCAAGCGCGTAACGGCCCGCTGTTGCACGCGAGAGCAGCATGAGGCGTAGGCTCTTGCCGTCGCGTTTGAGCCCTTCAATGAGCTCAGCCGTCACGCCCACAATCCCCGAGACGGGGAAGGGCGCCGTGATCGGCGCGCCAAAGGCGAGCGAGCAAGCAATCACCGCCTTGTTGTAGACATCCATGCCACTAATGTCCGTCGTTGGATCCGCTTCCGCGTAGCCCAAGCGCTGGGCTTCTTTGAGTGCGGTTTCAAACGAAATCCCGTCAGTCTGCATCGCGTCGAGAATGTAGTTGCAGGTGCCGTTGAGAATGCCCGAGACACGATCAATGCAATTGGTGCGCTTAAAGCGCTTGATCGTTTCGATAATGGGTAAGCCCCCGCCCACAGAGGCTTCAAAAAGAAGCGGTACACGCTTCTCTTTTGCCAACGCGGTGAGCGCTCCAATATCTTTGGCGACCGCGGCTTTATTGGCGGTGACGACGCCTTTTCCTGCCGCGAGCGCAGCACGAATGTAGTCGTAGGAGGGCTGAGCGCCAGGGAGCGCATCAGCAATCACGCTTACCTCTGGGTCGGCGAGGATTTGGCTAAAGTCTGTCACCACCCGTGCGTCGTCAGCGCTAGCTGTTCGACGCAAGATGTACTTGACATTCAAACCGAGTGCCTCTTCTTGAGCGAGTGTTGCGAGACTACGCCCAACCGTGCCGTGGCCCAAAATAGCCAGCGTGAGTTTCGACATGGGACTTCCTTATTTGAGTTGCGGTTGATTTATTCATCATACCTAGGAAACGCTCAATTGACACGGCTTAGAGCGGGAAGGAAAACCCTCTAAGTGATAGTGCCTAGTCGTGAGCGTAAGCGTCGCAGAGCGCGGAAGCGGGGCTTTTTTGTGCCAAAATAGTTAAATCTTGGGTGCGAAGGCAGAGGCCTGCACCCCAAACTGTTTGTCTCAGGAGTAAACATGCAATACCACAGCACTCGCGGCAGAGATGAGAGTGTGGATTCACGACGTGCCGTTATTCAGGGGCTTGCCCGCGATGGGGGGCTTTTTGTCTCGGATGCGCTCGGAAGCCGCAAGATCGCGCTTGATGCGTTGATGAACGAAGATTATTTTTCGCTCGCCACACGGGTGCTCGGTTTGTTGCTCGATGACTTTAGCGAGGCCGAACTCAAAGACGCCGTTGAGAAAGCCTACCGTGGGAAGTTTTCAAGTCCCGCCATCGTGCCTGTGAGTGCCATGGGCGAGCGCTGGTTGATGGAGTTGCACCACGGCCCCACCGCTGCGTTTAAGGACCTTGCACTTTGTGTGCTCCCGCACCTCATGAGTAAAGCACTCGAAAAGAGTAGTGAGCGTGTCATGATTGCCACTGCAACGAGTGGCGATACGGGCAAGGCCGCACTTGCGGGCTTTGCCGATGTGCCAAATATCGGCATCACGGTGTTTTACCCAGAAGGGAAGGTGAGCGATATTCAGCGCCTACAGATGGTTACGCAAGAGGGCAAGAACGTTGCGGTTGCGGCTGTGCGCGGCAACTTTGATGATTTGCAGAGCGCCGTCAAGCGCCTCTTCCTCGAGGGCTCTGCGCACTCGGATGTGGTGCTCTCTTCGGCTAACTCCATCAACATTGGGCGCCTTGCGCCGCAGGTGGTGTATTACTTTGATGCGTATCGCCAGTTGGTCGCTGCGGGCGTCGTGGCGCTCGGCGAGTGTGTCGATTTTGCGGTCCCGACTGGTAACTTTGGTGACGTACTCGCGGGGTACTACGCTAAGCTCATGGGACTGCCTGTGCGGCACCTGATTGTGGCGAGTAACGCCAATAACGTCCTCACTGAGTTCCTCACGACGGGCGTCTACAATGCGCGCCGCCCCTTTGAAAAGACGATTAGCCCCTCGATGGATATTCTCGTTTCAAGTAACCTCGAGCGCCTCCTCTACTACAGCTGCGGGCGCGACACTGCGCAGGTGGCCGCTTGGATGCAGTCGCTCAAGCACGAAGGGCGCTTTGAGATTCCCCGTGCACTTTTGGAAGAGATTCAAACGACGTTCCGCGCAGGTTGGGCGAGCGACGCTGAGACCATGAAGACGATTGACCGCGTTTGGATCGAGGACGGTGTACTCATTGACCCACATACGGCAGTGGCCGTGAAGGTCGCTGATGAATGCGCGGCGCCGGGCGCTCCGCTCGTGGTGCTCTCAACCGCGTCTCCCTACAAGTTCTGCCGCGATGTGGTGTTTTCTATTGTGGACAATGCGCCCGAGATGGCAGACGGCTTTGCGTTTATGGATGCACTCGCTGGTCTCACTGGGGTGGAGCCCCCGAAAGCCTTGGCTGCGCTTAAAGAGATGCCTGTTCGACATGAAGCGGTGATTGATCAGGCGGAAATGGGCAACTTCGTTCGTGCGCAGATGGTGCGCCTCTATGGAGGAGCACACTGATGCGAGTCACTGTAAAAGTAGCAGCAACGACCGCCAATTTGGGTCCAGGTTACGACGCCCTTGGCCTCGCACTCTCTGTGGGAAGTGAGTTTACGTTTGAGCATGCCGCAGCGTTTTCGATTACGGGCTGCCCGAGCGCCTATGCTAGCGAGGATAACCTCTGCTGGGTCGCTTTTAAACGCGTGTATGCCTTGGCGGGCGTAAAGGAGCTCCCCGCAGTTCACATTCATATCGACTCTCATGTGCCGGTGGCGCGCGGCTTAGGAAGCTCCAGTACCTGCGTGGTGGCAGGCGTGCTTGCTGCCAATGCCTTTTTGGGCCAGCCCTACGGGGAGGATGAGCTTTTTCAGATCCTTAACGAACTCGAAGGCCACCCCGACAATGCTGCGGCGGCGCTCTACGGTGGGCTCACGGCAAGCTTTGTCCATGAGGGGCGCGCCATTGCGGTGCGCTGCCCTGTTGCAAGTCGCTGGCGCTTTGTCGCGATCATCCCGAATTACGAGGTGAGCACGCATGAGGCGCGCCGCCTACTGAAAACCGAAGTGCCGCTCAAAAACGCGGTCTTTAACCTCTCGCACACGGTGGCGGTGGTGAAGGCGCTGGAGTTGGGAGACGAGGCACTACTTGGGATTGCTTGCGAAGATACGCTACATCAGCCGCTCAGAAAGCCGCTCATCCCTGAGTATGACGATGTGCAAGCGATTGCGCTTTCGCAGGGGGCCTCCGCCTTCATGATCAGCGGTTCTGGCTCAACGATGCTTGCTGTCGCGGGTGAGGAGGCAACGGCCGAGCGGATCGCCGCGGCCATCTCCAAGGCCTATCCGCACTTTGGGACCATGGTGCTTGAGGCGGATAGCCACGGCGCACGTGTGACAATCGACTAAGAGCCGTTGAATTGTGTTGATAAGCGTCAACAGAGATCAAACGGCTGGCAACATTTTGTGATATGTATGCCAGTTCCCGATAGGGGGTTCGTTCATCAGACATCTCGGGTGGTTGAAGAGCATGTGTCTTCTCACCCGAGATGAAAGTTTTCCATCAGGAGTTTAGGTCTTGTCAAGCGGATGAATTTCTAACGGAGGTAAGCTCTTTACGATCTTCATCGTCTCAATACTGACGGTGATCACCTTGAGCACCAACGAGAGTGGATAGCGTGGATTCGGTGGCGTCATCTCCATACCGTAATCGTTGAAGTCGTTGACAATCCCGCTCTTTTTGTCAACCGAAACACAGGCGCGCTCCACAACCCAATCCAAAGCCGATTTCTTGTTTACCACGTACTCTTGAGCATCCAAAGGAATGTTTGAGATCGTGATATCTTCGTTATAGGTGATCATGGTTTTATCTTTGGCAGCGTTCCCCGTCTTGCCTTTAATCTTCCCATAGCGCATCTGAGTAACACGATAAGACGCACCTAGCGCTTCATCAATAGTTACGTCTGCATACTCGGGTTGTTGTTCATAATTAACGTGCAAATCGGCAAGTTTACGTCCCGCCTCTGAGAACGCCATAAATTGCTCATAAGTGGCCACACGTGGAATGCGTGGTAACTCCTTCATTAGGTTGTTTGCATAACGAGTACGGTAGTCCTCTGAGTGCAAAATGCCGTAGATGTAGTAGAACAAATCGTCAGCAGAAATGGAATGACCAGCATAGGCCTCAGCGAAATGCCGCAATGCCTCTGGGTTTATCCCGTCTTTCAGACCAACACTATTTTGAGACGAGAACAAATCGTCTTGTTTTGTCGACTTGGTGACCTCATCATATAAATATCGGGGGAAACTTTGCGTTTTCTCTACACAATCGTAGCATGGGATATTATCTACCATCAGACAGCTAAAGCTCTTACTTCCAACTCCAGACAAACAAATAACTAAGTTCTTAGCTTTTTGATCAGGGAAAAGCTTAGGCATTTGATAAACGCAGTTATTCCAAAAACGATCAAAATACAAATTTTGCTTCACAAATGGTCTGTAGAGACTATAACGGCTATTTGACTCTGAGTAAGACTCTGACTGCTTCCCTGTCATACATACCTTCTTTTGTGGTCTATCCCAATGCAGAAGGGTTTCGTCAAAATCTATATCTGCTGTCGGGTTTTCTGTCAGCTTAAGAACTTGTGTATTGTAATTTTTGATGCTTCGATTCATATTCTGCTTCAACTGTTCCGCAGATGAGTTATAAGCCCAAGCATCTCTTGATGTAACCACACCTAAAGAGAAATTAGCAAAGACAGGTAAAGTTGCTCCTTTCTTTTCACCTATTGGAATAAAGGAGCTAAATGAATCCTCACGCTGATTAAGCCAATCTCCGTGCCGATCGGGTTTTATTATGTGCACAGGCAGGTTCAATACCGAAACACTTGCTTTTACCTGAGCTAACTTTTCTTCACGACTCAAATAGTCATCGACAGCATGGAAGTAGATCTTTCCCTTAACAGGATCGTCAGGATTTTTAACAAAGAGAGTAATGGCTACGGGAGCACGGCTACCTTCCCCGAAAACATTATCCTTTTCTTTACGACGTTGCTCACCCTGTGTACGAGCATTCCCTTTTAAATGGAACACATAAATTGAGGAAAACTCTTCAGCAAGACACTTACGCATCCCATTTGCTGAGTTAGTCTCGATCCACCCAGCATTAGTGACAAAACCAATAATTCCCTTTTCACCAATTCGATCTGATGCCCAGCGAATCCCACGAATGTAAGAATCGTATAGTTTTCCTTTCAATGTTGCGTCGGTACGCGCAGCATATGTCTCTGCAATTCGACGATCCAGCTCTTCATAATGTTCATTCTGGTTATCATCATTTTGGGATTCCTGACCTACCGAATACGGCGGATTTCCGATGATGACCCGAATATCCTGCTTCGTTAAGTCGGCCAAACGAGAGTTATTCTCCTCCAAAGCAGTATTAAACAAATCCTTCTTACTGTGATCCACAAAAGTATCCGACAACACCATGACTCTATTCGGTTTGTACTCAGGGTCATTAGTCAAATCGTGATACACCGTTTCCACATTCATAGAAGCAATGTAATACGCCAAAGGAACAATCTCATTCGCGTGAAGTTCATGTTCAAACTTCTGCTTCAGCTTTTCCTTGGGGATTAACCCACTTTGCATCAATCGAGTAATGAACGTGCCTGTCCCTGTGAACGGGTCGAGAATGTGAACGCCATCGTCACCTAAACTCTGGCCAAATTCTTTTTTCAACAAATCCGATACCGATTGATTGATGAAATCTACGATTTCCTCAGGGGTATACACGATCCCTAGCTTGTCTTGTTGCTTCGGGAAGGCGTACTTAAAGAACTTATCGAAAAGCTCACGCACGACGATCATGCGAGACGCCGTATCGGTCACCTTACTTGCCCGATAGCGCACTGAGTCATAAAACTCAGCTAAGCGCTTTTTGGACTTTTCCATTTCCGTTTTATCGAGTTCACTGACCATCGATGTGAGCGCTTTACCGATAGGATTCTCATCAATAAATTTGTACTGCTCATTGCTGAAGAGAGCATCCATGATCGGGGCGGTAACGATGTGCTGCGCCAACATTTCAACGGCATCACCTTGCGACATACTCTCATTAAGCGTCGCCTTTAGATCCGAGAGGAACGCATCAAATGCCTTACGTTGCTTCGTCTTGGTAGGATCTTCAATCATCTTCGTGAGGTGCTCAATCTGAACCTGACAAACATCCCCCACATCTTTAGCCCAATCAGACCATTCGCGAGTGTTGCCCACTTTCTTCACAATGCGGGTTTTGATGTCCTCTTCCAAAATGGTATTGCGGCCGAAGTCGAAAGTTTCTTGGACAAAGGTTTGGCCATTTCCTGATTTACGCCCTGATGATTTACTTCGAGGCAGATCTACTGGCGACTTGGATTTTGATGATTTAGTTGCACGTTTGTGTACTTCTTTGGTCAGGCAAACGACTTCAATCTTTTCTTCATCGATTTTTTGGAGTTGCCCATCGACGATGGTACCAAAGGCAGGGTCGATTGAGCGCAAGGCTTTCAAAATCTGCCAAACGGTATCGAAGTCCTTATTGTTGTTGAGGACCAAGTCAGCTGAGACGCCAGCAGGTGTCACTATGGGTATGATGACATAGCCCCGTTTTTTGTTGGTTTGCTTCGACGTGCGCATGACGCGACCAACGGTCTGTACAACGTCTACTTGTGATTTGCGAGGAGAGAGGAAAATAACGGCGTCAAGAGAGGGAACGTCTACGCCCTCGGAGAGACAACGGACATTAAATAGGATCTTGCAATGATCCTGCCCCCCCGTGCGATATCTTTTCTTAACCAGTTTAATAGACTTTCTTTTTCAAAAGAGTCCATGCTTCCGTCGATGTGTTTTGTCTCACATTCGAGTCCAAATTCTTTTTGGAAAGCTTCTTCAGATATGACGCCAGTGTCGACTAGTTCTGTGTAGCGCTTGGCTTTGTAGCAGTCTACCGTCGATTGGAAGCAACTTGCGAATTGTTTTGACGACACGCGGTCGTTCTTGTTCGAGGGGTTTATCACCTGAGCAAAGCCCACAGCACGTTTCATCGGCAGCCTATCATCATCAACGATGTCTTGGATCAAGTCCTGCTTGGATAATGCTCGCCAGCAACCAATCACCTTAGCTGCATCAGATACACTCAATCCTCCCGAAGCGACTGCTTGATAAGTATCTGTGGAAGACACTACGTTCTCATCAACAGTGAGCACTATGACTTTGTAGTCAACCAAACTTCCGAGCTCAACGGCGCGACGGAACGTGATCAGGTGGAAGGTAGGTCCAAAGATCGTTTCATCGTCCATCGAGTACAGGACTGCTTCGTTATTGTCTCGAGCCTTTTGAGCATCAGTACCGTAGACCTTAGGTGTGGCCGTCATGTATAGACGCTTCATTGAGCGGATAAAATCGTTGTTATGTATACGTGTAAAGACCGTGTCCTCGTCATTACCATCGTCTCCAATTAAATAACCACCTGCAGTGCGGTGTGCCTCGTCACAAATGGTAAGCGCGATGTCAGGAAAGCCGTATTGCTTTTGAGCTTCACTGACCACGTCAATCGATTGGTAGGTTGAGAAGATAACCGTCATTCCGCCATTATCTTTGACCTGATTGAAGGCTTCCGTTAAGGCCTTCGCATTGGTTGTTGCGGGATAGCGAAGCTGAGAGATTTTCAGAAGACTGTCCTCTTCGCTTACATCGGCTCTTCCTGTTGTGCTGTCCGAGCAGACAGCAAAGGCATTGATTTCAAACTGGGAGTTCTTCTTCCAGTCATTTAAGGTTTGTGAGAGCAGTGCTAATGAAGGCACTAAGAACATCACAAGGCGCTTTTCTCCCTGAAGGTTTTTAACCATTTCTTCAGCGATCTTCATCGATGTGAATGTCTTTCCCGTACCGCACGCCATGATGAGTTTGCCGCGATCATGGGTTTTGAAGCCGTTTATTACGGCGGCGATCGCCTCTGCCTGATAAGGGCGAGGCTTACGCAGTTCAATCTTTTTTACTTCGTGAGGGTTTTTTAGGTACGCCGACCAGTCAATGTCGGAGGTCGCTAAATCTTGACGAGTAATCAACTGAACACTAGCTCCGCGGAGCTTATCCAATGCGTGCGCCGTCCATTTCTCTGCATCGTTGGTGGTCACTAAAATGCGCTCTGCAAAAAAGTTCCCAATACTTGAGGCGGCTATAAAGGAGTCAACATCTGCTGCTGAGACCTTGTGATTTTTTCCATAGAATTTGCACTGGATAGCAACAAAACGACCGTCACTCGCACGCGTAGCAACAAGGTCTATACCTATATCCTGGCCATTGAGTGGGAAGGATGGCGTCGAACGGACAAAATCGGCATAGGTTTGGATTTTTGAGAAGCGTCCCTCATATTCGCCTTTGGCTCGTTCAAAGAAGAGACGCGTCAAGGTTTCAAATCGCGTGCCCTTATCGCGTTGAGAGTCGCTGGCTTCTTCGATTGCGTCAAGAAGCGTACTAAACGCTGCCGCATTATCGACAAATTTGTCAGCTATTTGATCGGCTAAGTTTACAGTCATAAAAGAAACCCTGTAAGTTGGTCAGCGTGTTCTCCATTAGAGAGTCATCTAAATGATGAGTTCGCAGACTATCTAGTCGTTGGTGCTCGACAACACGCATATGACAATAGTCTTGGAGAGGTTGATCTCAAGAGTATACGAAACCAAAGAACATTGTTGCTTAGTCTTGGTTGTCAATGCTTGATGTGATTTTGACTAAAAGAGAGGTGAGTGCACAAGAAGGCTACTAATTTGTGAGAAGCAGCTGTGAAGGACTTAGGAGCGCTACCGGCCGCTTAACACGCCACCCTGGTGCGGTTGGCGAGGAAAGTATCTTGTTTAATTTGATGGTAATGTCCCAGTGCTGCACACCTCGGATGGGTTGAGCACTGGGAGACGGATCGTTAGTGTGTGGCGCGGCGAATAATCACGTTGCCTACAAACTGGAAGATTGAGATGATGGCGAGGATGATGAGCACCGTGAGCCAAATCATGTCTCGGTATCCCATCTGGTAGCCATAGCGAATCGCAAAGTCACCGAGGCCGCCAGCGCCAATCGAACCCGCAATGGCGGTGACGCCCACGAGCGAGACGAAGGTAATCATCGTCACGCGGGTGATGCCTGGCACACTCTCCTTGAGATACACGTCAAAAATGATCTCGCGGGGTGAAAAGCCCATCGCTTCACTCGCCTCAATGAGCCCGTGGTCGACTTCGGAGAGGACCTGCTCGATCTGACGGGCGAAAAATGGGGTAGTGCCGCAGATGAGTGCCACAAAGCTCCCCGTGACCCCTGAGCCCGTGCCTAGTAAGAAGCGCGAGAGCGGGATCAGCAGCACGATCAAGATGATGAACGGGATCGAGCGCACGATGTCGATCAGCCGATCAATGAACGTAAAGAGCCAACGTCGCTCAAGAATGCCACCAGGGCGGGTGGTGACAAGAAGCACACCCGTTGCCACGCCCAAAAACCAAGCGATGATTCCTGAGACCGCGAGCATGGTGAAGGTCTGCTCGATACAGGTGAGCAGCTCAGGCCAGAGGCGCTCAAGATTCGGTGCAATTGTAGTGAGCCACTGCATTTTTATAGAGCCTCCACGGTGACATGATGAGCCAAGATGTAGTCGATGGCGCGTTTGATGGCGTCTTCGGGACCCGAGAGCGTGACCCCTAATTTGCCGATGGCGGTCCCATCAACCAAGTCCACGTTGCCAAAGAGAATATTGGCCGTGACACCAAACTCGCGATAGAGACTCACCACAAGCGGTTCGCCCGTTTCCTCCCCTGCATAGGTGAGTAAGTAGACGGGCTGCCCCTTATGAATGCCATCCCCCTTGGTTTCTTCGAGATAGTCCTTGAGGTCATCGATGTTGCTTGCTGTATCGATGAAGCCCTTGGTGGTGGCCGTTTGCGGACGGCTAAATAGGTCGACCACGCGACCCTGTTCGATCACAACCCCGTGCTCCATCACGGCCGCGTGACGGCAAATGGCTTTCACCACGGACATCTGGTGAGTGATGATCACGATCGTGATGCCGAGCCGCTCATTGACGCTTTTGAGTAGCTTCAGAATGGAGCGGGTGGTCTGCGGGTCAAGCGCACTGGTGGCCTCGTCGCAGAGCAACACTTTGGGATCATTGGCGAGCGCACGCGCAATGGCAACGCGCTGCTTTTGCCCGCCCGAGAGCTGGCTTGGGTAGGCGTCAGCGCGATCGGCGAGACCCACAAGTTCGAGTAGCGAGGCGATCTTCTCGCGTTTCTCTTGTGCGTTAAGCGTACTGTGCTTAAGTGCGAGCGCAACGTTTTCCGCGACCGTTCGCGAGGGCATCAGGTTGAAGTGCTGAAAGATCATCCCGATGCGGCGTCGTGCAGCGCGTAGCGCCGCATCGTCAAGCGCGAGCAAATTCACGCCGTCGACGTTCACCTCACCTGCGTCAGGGCGCTCGAGTAGGTTAATGCAGCGCACGAGCGTGCTCTTGCCTGCGCCAGAAAAGCCAATAATGCCGTAGATATCCCCCGCCTCGATATGGAGCGAGACGTCGTTGACCGCATTGACGGTGCCCGCATCGGTGTGGAAAGTCTTACGGATGTGCTTAAGTTCAATCATGAAGCGCTCCTTAGACCTTACGCCACTTGATTGGCAACGCGCGTCTTGTGCTCAGCGCAAATCGCAGCAAGTGTTTCGGGCTCAAGAATTAAGTCAAGTGCCGTCTTGGCTAAGAGTTTGGCTCCGAGCGCAATGCTTGCGAGCCCTTTCTCAGAGCAGGCCGCCTCCACAAACGCTTGCGAGTGCGGGGTGACGCTTTCATCGTCGGTGATGCTGATGTAGGGTTGAATGGTCGGGACGACTTGTGAGACGTTGCCGACGTCTGAGCTCCCAAAGGAGGGAATTTTTCCCGTAGCGAGCTTTTCTCCTGCCGCCTCAAGGTGGCGAAGGTAGATCGCGTCAAAGCTCGGGGTGATGACCATGTTGTCAACCCGATTTTGTGAGGGTTTCATCTCGCCACGTGCGCCTGTCATCTGCGCAGCGCCCGCCACGATCGCAAGCGCGCGTTCATAGAGCGCATCGAGCGTGGGTGCTTTGGCCGCACGCAAATAAAAGAGCGCACGTGCGTATTCCGGCACGATGTTGGGGGCTGTGCCGCCATGCGTGATGATGCCGTGGATTCGCACGTCGCTCGTGACGTGCTGACGTAGCGCGTTAAAGCCGTTATAGGTGAGGATGAGCGCGTCGAGCGCGTTGATCCCTTTTTCTGGGGCGCTCGCGGCGTGCGCAGGACGCCCAAAGAATTCAATTTCCACGGGCGCACACGCAATGGTTTCCACTGAGAGACGATGCCCGCGAGAGGAGGGGTGTACGCAGAGTGCGGCATCCACATCGTTAAGGAGCCCTTCGCGTACAAAGCTACCCTTAGCAGAGCCATTCTCTCCGCCTTCTTCGCCAGGCGTGCCGTAGACGCGAATCTCGCCGCCCACTTTATCCACGACGCTCTTGAGCGCCACTGCTGCGAGCGCGCTTGTCGCGCCAAAAAGGTTGTGGCCGCAGCCGTGGCCCAAGCCCGCGAGGGCGTCGTATTCGGCTAGAAAGACAAGAACGGGACCCGGGCGGGCACTACGGTACGTGGCCGTAAAACCCGTGGGGTGACCCGCGATGTCAATTTTGATCTGAAACCCTTCTTTGGCGAGCAGGCTCGATAGTCGCTCGCAGGCGTAGTGTTCGTGATTGCTAGTTTCGGGGCGGGCGTGAATGTCGAGCGCGGCGGCTCGGTATTGGGCATAGGCGTCCGCAACCGTTTGATCGATGGTTTGGTGTAGTTCGTGCGTATCGGCCATTTTTGTTTACCTCGGGGATGGTGGCGTGCTAGGGGCAGGGTAGAGCGTTCTGTGCAGAGGGCAGAGAAATGAGCACCGTGCAGCAACTGGGCTCGCACGGTGCTAATCGCTCTGAACGAGAGACCAAAGAGTGGTCACTTACTTAGCGGCAGCCGGGTTTTGCGGGGCACCTTCCCAAGCAGCCTTATACGCACCGTTGTAGCTCTTGTAGATCACCTCGGCGACTTCTTTGGTGTGGTAGGCATCCACGATCGCCTTGTAGGTGGGGTTGTCCTTATCCTTGCTACGGGCAACGATCACATTGACGAGCTTGGCGGCAATGGGATTGACCGCAGGATCCGTGTTTTCGACGTAGATCGAGTCCTTCGTGGGATCAAGCTTCGCGGTGAAAGCGTTCCCGCCGTTGATGAGCGCAGCGGCAACGTCGGGGAGAATGTTCGCAAGAAGCCCGCTTTCCGCTTCCATGATCTTGATGCCAATCGGGTTTTCAATGATGTCGGTCTTGTTGGCAACGTAGCCCTTAGCGGGATCAAGCTTGATGATGCCAGCGCTTTCCAAAACTTTGAGCGCGCGGCCACCATTGGTGAGGTCCGCGGGGATCGCAATCGTGTCGCCCGCTTTCAGATCCTTGAGGTTCTGAATCTTCTTTTTGTTGTTGAAGACAGCGAGCGGCGCAATGATCGTGTCACCAATGGCTTCGATCTTGTAGCCATTTTGCTTGATATCGTTCGCAAGATAGGCCTTATGCTGGAATGCGTTGAGGTCGATCTCTCCATCGTTCAGCGCACGGTTCGGCGTAGCGTAATCGGTGAACTTCACAAGCTGCACGCGAATGTGCTTTGGTGCGAGCAGGCGGTTGACTTCATCCCACTGAGCGTTGTAGTCACCTACCACGCCCACTTTCACGACGGTTTCGTTTGTGGCCTTGTCGTCACCGCAGCCCGTGAGAACGCCACCGATGGCCAAAGAGAGAGTGGAGAGGGCGGCAAGTTTCAAAAGAGTACGCTTTTGCATGATATCTATCCTTTTCGTTTTTTAGGGATTGTGCGCACGTGACTCGGTGACGCTCTAGCTCCCGCTCCGTAACTCTTACGGGGAAGCGCTCAGCTGTAACGCAGGTCCAAGGCGCGACAATCGTGTTGTTTGGGAACATTCGAGCGGATGCTCTCCACGAGAGCTCCGTCGGAGGCGGCAGCGCAACCAAGACCAGGCGGTTTGGGCGACCTTGCGCTGTCGCAGTCTCAAGCCGAGCGGCTTGGCTCAGTGAGACGCTGAGTGGTGAGACCTGTCACTGCATCGTTGGGTGGATTCATGGTGCATCACGATTTGCATTGAACCCGTGCCGCAGACGTCAGGATGGTGGACCACGTAGAACTGTCTTGATGGGGAAGGCGGGCTCTCCACACTGGATGCCTTGCCTTCGTTCAACTAACTATAACCCTTGTGGCACAAGGCGTGCATGGTAATACCTCAAGCAGAGGGATTTTTTTGTGGCGTGTGTTTGAGCAATAAACTCGGTTCAAACGAGAACCTGTGAGAACACCACTTCCATGAATTCTGAGAGTGCTCGGTCGCTCTTTTCTGCACGCATGCGCAACAAGGCTCCCTCCCAACTGTTGAGAAGAAAACGCGCGAGAACCGCGGCAGAGAGTGGGTTCTGCAGAGCGCCGCTGCGTTGCGCCTCAGCAATGCAGCCTTCGAAGAGCGCACTCCAAGTGTTGAAGTGCGTGGCGAGTCGCTCTCGGATGATATGGCTCTGATCGGCAAGCTCAAGGCTCAAATTTCCGAGCATACAACCGTGAGTGTAGCCAGCCGAGCGAAAGGTTTGGATTCGCGTGCTGAAGTACAGTTCCAGGCGCTTGAGCGCAGGGATGTCATCTCGGTCAAAGAAGGAACGGAGGAACTCGAGGCTTTGTTCGAAATAGGTGTCTACGACCGCGGCAGCAAAAGCCTCTTTACTCTCAAAGTGGTTGTAGAAGGATCCTTTGGGCACATCGGCTGCGTTCACAATATCTTGAATGCCCGTGGCTGTGTAGCCCGCCTCATGAATCATACGGACGCCAGCCTCGATGAGGTTTTTGCGTGTCTGGGGGTTGGGTTTGGGACCGCGTTTGCGCGTGTTAGCAGCGTGTTGCATGGCGTAAAGACCCATTGAGTTGACCGGTCATTTTACTTTAGCACAGTACATGGCCATTGACAGGTGCAAGCGATTTGACAATATAAGACGACTGGTCATATTATAAAAAAAGAATAGCTCAAGGAGCCGAATATCGCCGCTCTAAATGAGGGGCTGATTTTTTTAAAAGGATGTTTCCCATGTCTTTGCCGACGCTTTTCTCTCCGATGCAAATCGGACGTTATCAACTTGCCCACCGCGTTGTGATGGCACCGCTGACCCGAATGCGCGCTGAATCGGGCAATGTGCCTAACCGTCTGGCGCCGATTTACTATGGGCAGCGCGCTTCAGCCGGCGGGCTCATCATTGCTGAAGCCTCACAAGTGACGCCCTTCGGACAAGGCTATCCGAGCACGCCAGGGATTTATTCTGAGGCTCAGGTTGCCGGCTGGCAGCTGGTAACGCAGGCAGTGCATGCGAAGGGGGGAATCATGTTCTTGCAGCTCTGGCACGTTGGGCGCTCTTCGCATTCGAGTCTATTGCCAGGCGGTGTGCTACCTGTTGCGCCGTCTGCCATTGCGATTACCACCGGCCAAGCGATTACGGCACGCTGGAAGATGGTGCCGTATGAGACGCCACACGCTCTTACGCTTGAGGAAATCCCATCGATCATCGAGGCCTATCGCGAAGGCGCTCGTAATGCGTTGATAGCCGGTTTTGACGGTGTAGAAGTACACGGCGCTAATGGTTATCTCCTTGAGCAGTTCCTGCACGATCGCTCTAACCACCGTACAGACAGCTATGGGGGTTCGATTGAAAACCGTTGCCGCTTGATACTTGAGGTGACAGAGGCGGTGATTGAAGAGTGTGGCGCTGATCGCGTCGGTGTTCGTTTGTCGCCATTCGGCACCTATAACGATGTGGGTGACTCTGATCCCATCAAGCTCTATAGCTACCTGCTAGAACGCTTGAATCGCCTTGGTGTGGCCTATGTGAGTTTGATTGAGGCGCGCGCAGGTGCTGGTATGGATATTCAGACGCCGCGCTCTGTAGCGCAACTGCACCCCTTCTGTACGCGACCCGTAATCGTGGCCGGTGGTTTTACTGGCGTGTCAGCGGAGGCCGCGCTACGCGAAGGTTGGGCGGATGCCATTGCATTCGGCCGTCACTTCATTGCGAACCCTGATTTGCCTGAGCGCTTGAGGATTGGTGCAGCACTCAATCATTACGACCGCGCCACTTTTTACGGTGGCAGCGCCGCGGGCTATATCGATTACCCGACGCTCGAGGAGTCAGCAGCCGTAGCAGCGCAACACTGATGCTCGACATGCTGCCGAGATTCCCAACGTAGATAAACCTGTTTGCACTTCGGCTTATCAAAGGTTGAGAGAGGACTTTGCGGCAAAAAAACGCGCTGCCTCATGAATCATCAAGCAGGAGGCAGCGCGTGAGATCAGGACTCAGAAATAGGGCGGCACAGCGTTTCGGGTGCTTCGCGGCTGTGCCGCCCACTGCTCTTAAAGAACTAGAGCCAACCAAGAACCTGTTTAGCAGCCTTGAGGTAGTTGGTATTGGGGAACGAGCTGATACCCAAGGCGTTCACCGCACTCGCCATAGCACCATAGTCCTCGCTTTCACAGCAAGCGGTTTCAACCATGGCTCCGTTGAACCACACGCGGGCGTACTCGCAAATCACGCCGTTAACGGAGAACCCGTAGCGCATTTTTTCAACGCGCACCAGAGCGAGTTGCGGATGGTTGCGAACCATCTCGCAGAATGTCTCAAAGCTGTACTCGTCTTCGTGTAGCGCGATCTCAACTTTGAGTGCCTCAAGGATTTTTTCGAGCTCAGCCTTTTTCACAGGAAACTGGAATTTCCCACGTGGTTGGAAGATCTCAAATCCCTCGGGAGTTTCACCAACTTTAGTTTTGATGTCGAGTAGCCCGTCACGAACTTTGACGTTGGCATCATTGGGGGCGCGCGAAAGGATATACGTCTCCTCTGGCATCACACGTGCTTTAAAAAGCACAGCTTTAGCGGACCACATGTGCTCTTCGACACCGCGAATAATGTCGCGACCAAAGACGCGGAATTCCGCACGAGGGACGATCTTTTCTGCTTCTGCAGCGCTGGTAGCTGCATTTTTTGCAAATATATCAGTCATGGTCGTGCACTCCTTACTTGTTCCATGTCGTGAAGGGATTTTTCACAAGATTGGAGTTGAAGTAACGAGGATCGCCTGAGACCTCTTCACCGATCCACTCTGGCTTGGTAAATGGCGTTTCTTCGTCAGGCAGCTCGATTTCAGCCACGATCAATCCTTCGTTAACACCGAAGAATTCGTCGATTTCCCAGACAAAACCGTCCATGGGAATCTTGTAGCGGGTTTTCTCAATGATGGGCTTTTCGGCAAGCGTGTCGAGCATCGCCGTGCAGTCCTCATAGGGAATTTCGTACTCAAATTCCGTGCGCGTGATGCCCTTGGTCGGGCTCTTGACGGTGATGACCGCACGATCTCCGACGGTGCGGATGCGCACTGTACGCTCTTTTGTGCTATTGAGGTAACCCTGACGGTAGTGCACACCTTGTGCGAGCTTGCGCCAAGCATCGCCTTTGACGAGGAACTTGCGTTCAATTTCCTTTGCCATGCTACGACTCCTTACTAAAACGGTACCTAGCTACAGATGATGCCTGCTCAAAGAGAGTTAGCAACCGTAGCCCTTACAGTCATTGTGGTGTATTTCTGGACCGACTAAATTTTGTTTTGAGATTAAACCTATAACAATTCATGATGAATGGGTGAGCGCGTGGGCTTATCTAACACGTGCCACTTTTGTGGCGCTTTTGAGCGCCATGCCTGTTGCGCTCAAAATCGCTAGCTCCAATCTGCGAAAAAGTGAAAGTAGCTCGACATGGAGTGCGCTCGTGTCGAGCGCGCCTGCCGTGCCCTTAGCAACACGTGCCATGTGCGTGGTGAGTAGTGAAGCAATTGCAGCATCACGCTCGGCAAGCAGAGTGCGTAACGAGTCCACGGCCTCAGTGCTTTGAGAGGTTTCTGGTGAAGATAGAAGTGGGACTAACTGTCGAAAGGCGCGAGCGATCTCTCGGTGTTCAGCAAGAAGCTCACGCTGGCCCTCGCTTGAAAAATAGAGCTCTTCACGGCACTTGCGTCGCTCGACAAGGTCGATGAACTGCGTCATCACATCGATCGAAAGGACCAGGGCATCGTTTGCGGCACGGCGCTGTTGCCAGATGAGTGCGTCGTCGCTCGTGAGATTCATGTGCAGAACGCGTGCGAGAAAAGCAGTGACGACCTCTGTCCGTTTGGAAAGTCGCGCAAGCTCATCGCGAAAAGCGAGTCTCACGCCCTCAGGAGGATTGGTTTTGAGGAAAATCTCGAGTCTCTCCCAAAAGCCAGCCATGAGTTGAGCGGTGTTGCCGGTTTCGAGCGCGATGGTGAGCAGGGCAGCTTCGGGAGAAACCGTGTTTTCTTCACTCGCCAACTCGAGGTTGTCGCTCGGCAGGAGCGCTGGAGCGGGAAGGAGTCGTTCAACGAGACGGCCGACGGGTTCAACCAGAAGAAGGCCTACGGCGCCGATGATTGCGTTCAACGCTAAGTGAAAGAGAATAAGAGGGGCCGTATAGTGCCCGAGTAGAAGTGCAAACTGCGGTGAAAGGTCGAGAAGCAGTCCACCAATCAGTATGCCGCCCGTGCGGAATATCAGGTTCCCAGTGGGGGCGCGGCGTGTCGTGGCGGAGCTACCAAATGTGGTGATGACCGCAAGTAGGGCGCTACCGAGATTGGCGCCGAGCACGATCCAAAGACCCGTGGGAAGCGTGATGATTCCAGCAGCGTAGACGCTAGCGGCGAGCGTGACTGCTGCCAAACTTGAAAAGCACACCATGGCAAGAACTACACCAAGTGCGGCTGAGAGCGCGGAGCTTTGTCCGAGCTCACCGAGTGCGTGCAGCAATGTAGCGCTCTCTTTGAGCGGTGTGGTAGCCGAGACAATCATCTTCAGGGCCATCATAATGAAAGCGAGCCCGAGCAAGATTCGTCCAAACTGCCCAAGCCGCATATCAGGACGTGCGATAAAGAGCGTGACACCGATGAGAACGAGAGCTGGGATACAGGGCGAGAGGTCCAAGGAGAGCACTTGGACCATGACGGCGCTACCAAGGTCGGCCCCTAGAACGGAGCCGAGCGCGACCGCTGTGCTAACAAGTCCCTTGTTTTGTAGACCTGCAACGAGAAGTGCCGTTGCTGTTGAGCTCTGTAAAAGCACGGCCAGTCCAAATCCAGCAGCAAAACCCGCTGTACGCGTTGTCAGCCGTGTGGAAAGCCACTTTCTCAAACGCTCACCAAAGGTGCGGAAGATGCCCGTTTTGATCATGTAAAGGCCCCAGACAAGCAGGGCGATGGCTCCAGCAATGTTGAGGATCTCAGGCATGGCATGCTCCCAAGGATGTGCGGCGGCAGTGCCTATATTCTAGGAAGTCTTGGGGAAAACCATAGGGTGGCTAAAACGAAGTGTTCTGAGACCTATAATGATTCGTTATACCAATCTGTTCGGGTACAAGACTCTAGCCATCCAACGAGGAGCCGATCATGATCAACCTCCTGCATCTGAAGACATTTCTTGCGACAGCGCGCTTGAGGAGCTTCACACGTGCTGCGCATGAGCTCTGTCTCACACAACCTGCGGTGAGCGGGCATGTGGCTGCGCTTGAAGAGGAACTCGGCGTGGAGCTTCTCAATCGTACGGGTCGCAACGTTACCGTTACGGACGCGGGTCGTATCGTGCAGCGGAGTGCGCACAAAATTTTCGATGAAATCAATGCAATGCAAGGTGAAATCGAAGACCTTACGCCGCTAAAAGGCGGAACGATCCTCATCGGTGCATCCAAGATCATCGGCGTGTATCTGCTTCCCAAACTCGTGACGGCATTTCGCGAAATTTACCCCGATATTGAGATGCGTATCAGCATCCATTCCGCGCATACGATCGCTGCGATGGTGCTAGATAACGCGTTTGACATAGCGTTTGTCGGAGAGGGTGATCGATTTTCTTCGGAGAACGTTGGGTGGACGCCTATAGGTCAAGATACGCTTACGGTGATTGCCTCACCCAAGTATGTGCAACGGCACTTTGGGCGTAAAACGCTGACGATTGAGCAAGCCTCGCGCGAGCACTTCATTCTCTCGGGGCGAGAAACGGCATCGGCTCAGAATCTCGCTTCTGAGCTCACGGCACTGGGTATTCGATTAACCTCCACGATGGAGATGGATGAGGCAGGCGCGATCAAACGTGCGGTGCAAGAGGATGCTGGTTTGGCGGTGATCTCTCGCTGTGCCGTAGAGCGTGAGCTCGAGGAAGGGCGGCTCGTTGAACTCACTATTGAAGGATGGGCGCCGAAGCGTTCCATTCTCATGCTTTGGCGTAGTGACCGGCGCTTTTCAAAGAACACCGAAGCGTTCATGCAGTTTGTGCGCAAGAACCTCCCGCACAGTAGCGACAGTGGCCGCCATGCGCATCCTCATGACAGCCGAGGAAAAGCGTTGCGATTCGAGGATGAGATAGGTTCTTCGAGTGAATCGGGCGAATCACAAGGCAACTAACTTGGCGCGGACAGCGGCCCTAGGTGTTGGCTGTTTTACACGTCATCACGTTTCGTTATAGATCGCATGCCAAAGCTTGATGGCACGCAATCCTGCACTTGAGACAATGTCCTTATAAAGCAGGACGCTTGTGCGCCCGCTCCTACCGAAAACGCTCCCTTATTGGAGGGCAAGGAGGAAACACTATGACCGCCAGCACATCTGCCGTTGCGACACCTCAGGAGAGTGGATCATACGATCCGCTCGACATGAACTCGTACTCACTCAATAAGATTCCGAAGCGTCCCTTGTCACCCGTCGGGAAATTTTTTCGCGTCTGGGGCCTGCCGATTGCCGCACTGATTTTCGTCGTTTTTTCCTATTGGGTGCAGTTTCCCATTTTGAATGCCAAGCAACAGGTGATGTTTGGCCTTTTTGCGACGGCGCTTTTCCTCTGGGTTTCTGAGGCCATCCCAAACTATCTCACGTCGATGCTTTTGATCTGTGGTCTTGTGCTCACGCACACCATCAAGGCGAAACCCGCGATGGCGACTTTGGGCGACCCAGTGATTTGGCTCAATATTTCCGCATTTGTCATGGCCTCTGCGATGGTCAAGACGGATCTTGTGAAGCGTGTGGCGCTTTGGCTTATTATCCGTTTTGGACGCAGCGCAAACACGATCTTTCTGACATTCCTCGCGATCAATATGATCTTGGCAGCTTTTGTGAATGCCACGGCCGCCAAGGCCGCGTTGATGATGCCAATGTTCATGGTCGTTTCAGCGATTTACGGCGCACCTGGGACCGAGAGTACCAACAATTTTGCTCGTAACCTCGTGCTTCACAATTTGCTCATGATTAACGCCTCGTGCAACGCGTACCTGACGGGCTCGGGCGCCAACCTTCTTGGTGTGGCGCTACTGGCTGGCGCAGGCGTCTCTGTCTACTATTTCGACTGGTTCGTGGCGGGTTTGCCTCTTGTACTAGGTTTTGGCGTGCTCTCGTTTCTCATTGGTATGCGTTTTGTCTTCCCACTTTCAGCGGAAGATAAGCAGCCAAAACTCTCGGGAGGTCGTGAGGCGCTTGTGCAAGCCTACGAGGCGCTTGGCTCACTCAAGATCAGCGAGTTGAAGGCGGCAGCAATCTTTCTCATTGTGTTGCTCGTTTGGGCCACTGACAAGCTTCACGGTCTCAATTCCACCGTGGTAGCGATGCTTGGTGCGGTGGCGATGCTCTCTCCGCAACTCAAGATTGTCAACTGGAACGACGTGGATGTGCCCTGGCACCTGATGATGTTCTCGGCGGGTGCTTATGCGCTCGGCGCCGGTCTGCAGGCAACCGACCTCATGACCGTGCTCACCAATGCTCTGATGAAGAGCTTGGGTATGGATACGATGAGCTACTTCACGCTCTACGCGGTGCTCACGGGCATCTTCATCATCAGCCACTTCATTTTCCAGAGCAAAAATATGCGAACCATCATCTTCATGCCGATTGTGATTGGCATTGCGAAGACGCTGCACATCGATATTTTGTCGCTTGCGCTGCCGGTTGCTCTGTGCATCAACGTGTGCTGGTCGCTCCCCTTCAATGCGAAGCCCAACGCGATGCTGTACGGCACGAACAAATACACCATGGCTGAATCGTTCCGTTATGGCTTCGTGATGTCGGTCCTCTATTGGGTGCTACTGCTCATCTGTGGTGCGACGTATTTCAAGTGGTTGGGCATTACGCCTGGGTTCTTCTGATAGGGTTGTGCGTCGTTGCTCGTGCAACGTTGGCGCTAGCGGGGGTTCATCTACGGATGCCCCCGCCGCGGGCATAATATTGGACACTGTCTCCTTCACTACCAAGAGTTACCGAGTGTGGCCAAAGTCTGTTGGATGAGATTTTAATTCTGCTTGGCAGTTGGCGGTTTGTGATAAAGTACCATTTGGTAGGGAGTTGTATGAGACAGTTTCTCAAGGCCAGCTCGAGCGTCTAAATTATTCTGCATCTCCCACCTTTTTCCTACGATTCATTCAAATGTGGATAGAGTTCACTCAGGTGTGATCTATGTCTGATATCCCATCAACCGAGCGTCCCATTCGACGTAAGGATCGGCAGCTGAGTCCCGAAGAAACGCGCTTTGCTGCTAAACAAGCGCAGTTTGCGATTGTTTCCACAACTGATGCGAGCGGTACGCCCTACGGCATTCCGTTGAGTGCCGTGTATTGTGACGAAGACCAAACGCTCTACTGCCACACGAACAACGATATAGAGAGCCGCTTCTATCAAAACCTCAAGCAAAATCCAAAGGTGTCGGTTTGTATGATCCTCAATGCCAAACCCGCCGTGGATGAAGTCCCGAAAGAATTTACGGTCAACTTCGTGAGCGTTGTGGCCGCTGGCGAACTCCATGAGGTTACCGATGAAGACGAACGTCAACGCGTCATGGCGTTGATTAGCCAGCACTACCTCCCGATGGTCACGCCTGAGCAGATTAAGGACTACTACAAGGCCTTTGGTGCCGACACGCGAATCTGGGCAATGACGATTCACTCCATGACGGGCAAAGCGCGTCACAAGGAAAAGTTCTTCGATCGATTCCAATAAGCGTTAAACGTGCGGGCATCAACCACGTACCGCTCTGTAAAGCATTTGGGTCCAACTTTTTGTTCGCGACCTTAGCTCTACTCTGTGACGGGCATTTTGAGTAGCACCCGTGCTTTGGAACCCATGAAATGACCCGCTTGAGGAAACTCAAGGGTTTCAGAGAGTTCCCGATGGAGCGCTTCGAGCGCGCCTGCACTCTCGCGGTGTGTGGCGCGCATGGCGCTAAAGTCTCCTCCATAGCCCCAAGAGAAGTCCATCACATAGGGTTTTGCGTCGGGAGCGCTCGACCAAGATTCGATTGTGAGGGGAGCGTTTTCGTTACGCCCTGCGAGGCGTAGGCTCCCTGGTGTCACACTCTTGGCATAGGCGGCATGTGGCTGCAGAGCGGCGCCACTGATCTCTAAGCTGCGTAGCTCGGGAATCTTGTCGAGTACCTCGGCCCAGAGTTGCTGCGCATCGAGCGCATGGGACGCTTTCCAAGTGAGCGTGAGTTCTAGGTAGCTTACGGGCGCACCATTGGGTCCAATGCCTACGTTGTCTTCGAGGGTGCGTTGAGCGGCGTTAGCGCGCTTTTGCTGACGCGCGAGCGCGAGGATTTGCTCGTCAGGCGTGTTGATGCGCTTTATGACGACTTTGTCGCTACGTGTATCTTTCCCGTTGAGGCTTTCCGATACGCGGATGAGCCAGCCATGCTTCCATAGCGTCATTTCGGGCGTATCCCAAAAGGTTTTGATGGCGTGCCGAACTTTCCATTGCTTTTCGTCGCGATCCAAAAGCGTGTAACCGCTTTTGGCGAGTGCCGCCTTGGTGTCTGCCCAGAGAACTTTGAAGGCATCTTTCTCGCGATCTGGGAGTTTGGATGGATCCACCAAAAACTTGAATTCGCGCGAGGTGACAAGCGCTGCGTCATCGCCCCACTGCTCAAGTGCGCGTTCATAGAGGGGCGTGGCGCTAGCGGCCGTGCTGGACTGGGCGCCGAGCGCCAGCGCGGCGAGTGTGGCGAGTAGGTTGCGCATCATATTGGGCTCACAGCGTGCAAGGTTCGTGGATTGTTGTTGCTATCCTAGCGCAGGTGAGCGCTGGATGGGCTCCTTTGGGTGCTGCGCTTCCGCTAGGGAAAAAAGCGCAGGGAGGCGCGCGTAGGCAGCCTCCCACTCAGCTCGCCGTGGTAGCGCACACTACTGCGGATTACATGCCGCGATGTAAGGTCTCAAGCACTTGAGCGCAATCTTCAAGAGGAATTTGGCCTGGTGCGCTAGCTTTGCCGCCGACGCTAGCGAAGGTGAGATCGCTCCCAAAGCCTTCACCCGTGATGCGGGTGAGCACGCCGTACTTACCCATGGCCATGGTGAGTATGGGTTTTGCGCTGTAGTAGTGACGCATTTTTGCGGTGGCGCTCATCACAGTGAGAGCATCTTCGGGCGAGTGCGCCATGAGCGCAATTTTGAGGATATCGGCACCAAGCGCTTCTTCTAGTTGCAGACGGCGAATGATTTCCGCCTCATCGGGCATGAATTTGAATTCGTGGTCACTGATGATGACGGAAATTCCATGCTGGTGTGCGGCCTCGACAAGCCGAAGGAGCATGGCTCGGTCTCGGAAAAGTTCGAGGTCGATGATGTCCGCGCGACCGTCGCGAATGATCGCAGAGTTGAGCGCTTCGTACGTCTTGTCGTCAATGACATAGCCGCCGCCATCGGTTCCGTTTCTCAGTGTCACAAGCACGATTTTGTTTCCTGCTACTCGGTAAGCCTCTTTGCTTAAGTGAGCAACCTCCTCTGCGCTGAGCCCAGCGCCCAAGTAATCAAGGCGCACTTCAATCATGTCGAGCGTATCGAGCGCAGCGAGTGACGCTACGGCCTTTTTGAGGTCTTCGGCAGTTTTAGCGGTGGTGGGCGCAATGAGCTTGGGTCGGCCTTCGCCGATGCGACGCCCCTTGATTTCCAAGACGTTCACCTTTCCTGGTACAAAGCCTTCGGCTTTATTCATCGTATCGATGGGACGGGTGGCCTCACCGAAACGGTTAACGACGCTCGCTTGCACAAGGTTTGCTGCGCTCGCGCAAAGGATCGAGGCGCTCGCTAGCAGTGCACGACGTTTCATGATGGTTTTCTCCTTAGGTTGAAGTTGGAATCTGTAGCGGGCTGAGGCGAGGGCGCTCGTCACAGCTCTTCGGTGTGTGGTGTGTATTTTGGTTGCCTCCTTGGGCGCTTACTACCGCAGTTTGGCGGTAGTGAAAGCCTAGGGTGCTTGGCGGTTGCGGCACTTGCCGTCAAACCCATACTTTGTGGGGTTTTTTGAGCGCAACGGGTTGGTTAGAATCGATATGAGTTACCCAATTCCGCCCAACTGGGCAGCCCTTTCCTATGCCAAGATTCTTCCGATTGATGATGTGGGCCACGTGCGCGGTGGCGCTAGCAGCGGCTTCACTGGCTGGTGCCGCTGAGTTGGCACGCACGCCTATGGCTTCGGCACTATCGTCAGGTGGGGAAAGTGCGCAGGCAGCGCGCGCCGATGACGTGGTGGTGGGCTTTGTGGAGTCGGCGGAGCCCGACTTTCTTGCTTCGACCGTGGAGCCGCTCGTGACAGCAATTGAGCGCGCGCTACCGGGACGTAAGGTGCGGCTTGCGCGCCTCTCAGGTTTTACGGTGGAAAGCGACCTCTCGCTACAGAAGCCCGATCTCTTTATCGCCCCTGTCGCGAGCGTGGTAACGCTCATGGATAAGCAGGCTGTGCATCCGATTGCGACTCGCAAGACGGTGCTCGCGCGCGACCCCTCTCGCAGCGTGGGTGGCGCGGTGATTGTGCGCGCCTCGCGCACGGACCTCAAAAGCCTCGATGATTTGTACGGTAGGCGCCTTGCCGCCACGCTTCCCAATGGGATTGACGGCTGGCTTGCGTTAGCCGATGAGCTCAATCGCACCCCAGATGAAGCACAACGCTATTTTTCTGCGGTCGACTTCTTTGGCTATGGGATGCCGAGCGTGATCTCTGGGGTGCTCTCTGGCGCGTATGACGCGGGCGTGATTCCTGCGTGTTTACTTGAGCGTGCTGTGGCCGACGGGCTACTTGAGAGCGGCGCGCTGCGTGTGCTTTCGCCCAAAGAGGAGGATAGCCTAGCGTGTGCGCACAGCACTGCGCTCTTTCCTGACTTGGTGGCCGCGGTCTTGCCCGAGACCGATCCGCAGCTTGCAAAGACCCTTACCATTGCACTGCTTTCCACGGACGTGGGTCGCTCTGGCTACTCATGGCAAGTCACAAGCGACTTCCATGCGGTGCGAGCGCTACAAGAGAAACTTCATCTCGGGGCTTGGGCCTATTTGGACGACCGATCGCTCGCTGGGCTCTGGGCACGCTATGCCCCGTATGTGGTGGGAGCAGTTGCGATTCTCGGGTTTTTGCTACTTAACGAGTGGCGGCTACGCGCCCTCGTGCGCCGCCGCACCGAGGAGCTCGCAGCAAGCTTTGCGGAGCGAGATCGCTTGGCGCGCGCAGAAGAGGCAAGCCGCGAAAAGATTAAGCAGCTTGAGCATATGGGCGCGATTAGCCAGCTCTGCGCAATGATTGCCCACGAGCTCAAGCAACCCGTCACGAGTGTGATCAACTACGCCGCCATTCTCAACCTCAAACTCATGACGCTCGCAGGCGATGTGCTCGAAGAGGATGAGACGATGCAAAAGGCGCTCTCGGGCACCGAGCGCGAAGCGCGGCGTATTGCCACCATTGTGGATCGGGTTAGAGCTTATGCGCGTCGGGATCGTTCCTCGCACGAACCCGTCAATTTGGGCAAAGCCTTAAGTGCTGCGATCCGTGAGAGCGACTCGTTCCGCGCAGCGCGCACGCTGCTTTTGCCCGCCGAGCTTCCCAAGGATGTCTTCATCATGGGACACGCGCTCGAGGTGGAGCTACTTTTTATCAATATTCTCAAAAACGCTCATGAAGCGCTCGCGGCAGCAGGGGCGATGCCAGCAGACGAGAAACTTATCACGATTACGCTTGCCCTTACGGACGATACCGTCTCGGTGAGCATAGCGGACAATGGTCCCCCCATTAGTGAGGCGAATTTCCTCAAACTCAAAAACGTGAGTGAATCGGTCAAACCCGAGGGGCTTGGCATGGGGATGGCCATTGTGCGAAACATTGTCGATGAGCATGGCGCAACAATGCACGTTGAGCGCAGAGCCCCCTCAGGCATTGTCGTGACTGTTCTTTTCTCACGCTTAGTCACTCACGAACCCAAAAAAGGAGAGGTACTGTGAACAAACCCATTGTTCATCTCGTCGACGACGACGCAGAATTGGTGGCGTCATTTTCACTGCTGCTTGAGACCATGGGTTGGGAGGTTCGCACCTATAGCGACGGAGCAGATTTTCTCGCGCACAGTGAGCGCCAGGCCCCGGGCTGCATTGTGCTTGATATGCGAATGCCCACGATGACAGGGATTGAAGTACAGGAGGCGCTCAGAAAAGAGGGCTGCGCCTTGCCGATTCTCTTTCTCTCTGCGCACGGTAGCATTTCGCTTGCGGTGCAGGCCGTACAACACGGCGCCCTTGACTTTATGGAAAAGCCCGTCGACCCGATGGCGTTTGTGCAGAAGGTCTCTCGTGCTATTTCGCACTCGGTCTCTCGCTCCATGCAACAAGCGCAGGCGGATGACTTCCGCAGTAAGTTCGCTCGCTTGACGCCGCGCGAGCACGATGTGGTGCTTGCGGTGATTCGTGGAGCGCAAAACAAAGTAGCCGCTCGGGAACTTGGCTTAGAAGTGAGCACGGTGAAGATGCACCGTGCCAATGCCTTTGCCAAATTGGGTGTGCATTCACAGGGGGAGCTCATTAAGCTCGCCTATGCCAACGGAGTCGTCGATGAAGCGAAGGACTTTACTTGAGGCGGCAGCAGTGGGCGCGGCACTCGCGCTGCCGCCGCGATTCGCGCGCGCCTCGTTTGACTCGCAAGCAAGCGTCTTTGATGTGATCGTGATTGGCTCAGGCACCGCGGGGCTCTCTGCGGCCATTGCTGCCAAGGAGGCTGGCGCACAACGTGTGGCGGTCGTTGAAAAGCACGCTCTCGTCGGCGGGCACGGGATCGTCTCATCGGGTTCGGTCTCGGTGGCCTTTCGTCACCCCAAAGACGCCGATCCCGAGCGCGACTTGCGTGCGATGGAGCAGGAAATGCAGACGGTTGGCGGCGCAGTTGCCGATGCGGCGCTTATTCGCACGCTCGTCGAGGGTAGCGAAGCTGCTGTGCATTGGCTATCTTCTATGGGCGTTGTTTGGGATAAGCGCTTCTTCCGTGCGGTGAGTAGCGTTTCGGCGCGAAACATCTCGACAGGGTCTCCTCAGGCAGGTTACGACTACGTGCAGGCTCTGGTGCGGCGCGCCCATGCGCTCGGGGTGAGTTTTTTCATGAGCACACGCGCATTAGCCTTGGTGCTGACCGACGGGCGGATCTCAGGGGTGACCGTGCGTCCCATGCGTAATGCTCAGGAGGCGCAAGCGATGCCGGTACCCTTCCGGGGCGATGTGGATGCGCGGGTACTGAGTTGCCAAGCGCTGGTGCTTGCAACGGGAGGGTTTTCCGCCAATGCCGCGATGCGAAGCTACTGGGACCCAAGTATTCCTGAGGATTTACCAACGACCGCGAACCCGCGGCGCACACTGCTCGACGGGGCAACGGGCGATGGGATTCTCATGGCGGAGGCGGTGGGCGCGCGCGTCACGGGCATGGAATACATTCAGGTGATTCCTTTTTCGGGCGGACGTTTGCTCGACTACGTGGGCGCAGAGATTTGGATTAACGATGCGGGACAGCGTTTTGTCTCGGAGGGCTCTCCTTTTCGAGAGCTACGGCGCACGCTCGTGCGCGGTGAGGCCAGAGGGTTTTGGGCGGTCTCTGACTCGCAAAGCCGTAAGGGTGCCTCGCTCGGCTTTAAGTTGCTTGAAGGCACTGTCAAGCAGGCCGAGTCGCTTGAAGCGCTGGCGCGCGGCATGAATGTGCCGCTTGAGACACTACGTGAAACACTTGCGCGCTGGAACGCCTCGGTCGCAGCCGGCGAAGACCTTGACTTTCATACGCCGTTTTCTGGCACAAGCATTATGGTGCCTCCCTTTTTCTATGGGCGCGAGACGTGGAGCGTGCACTTTACCTGTGGGGGTGTGGCCATTGACACGCAAGCACGCGTGCTCGCTAAGAGCGGTGGGGCAATCCCCGGGCTCTACGCAGCGGGCGAAACGACAGGGGGCGTGCACGGGATGGATCGCTTGGGCGGCAACTCCATGACGGATACGTTTGTCTTTGGACGCATTGCGGGTGAGTCAGCCGCGCGCTATGCGGAAGCGCGGCGTGAGCAGGGCGCTTTTTAGCTGCTCGCCTCAGTCCTATTCGGGTTTTCCCTTCCGCCGCCGACTACGGGTATCGGGAGGTATTGCCAGAGCGGTGCGATTCTTAAACTGTCTTAAGAAAAGAAATCCTTCTGCGCCAACAACCCTACCAAGCAAGGGGGTGCAGAGGGGCAGATCAATAAGACAAAAGGATCGTCCTATGGACCGTCGACAATTTATCGCTTCGGCAGCCGCCGTTACGGCGGGTGCTGGTCTCTTCACTCGTACGGCTTCTGCGAAAGTCGCTCCCGTGACGCTCAAAGATAAACACTTTGAGCCCCTCAAACTTCCCCGTCCCATTTCGCTTGCGGCCCTCACCGTGTTGGATGTCAACCCCGCCAACCAAGTGCTTTGCGCGGCGGCTGCGGGCTACAGCCACGTGGGCATTCGCTTGGTGCCTGCCACCCCCACAGAAACCCAATACCAGATGATTGACGATACGCCCATGATTCGTCAGGTGGAGGCGAACCTCAAGGCCACGGGCGTTAAGGTGCTTGATATTGAAATCCTGCGACTTAAGCCCGATACACGTGCGATCAACTGGAAGGCCTTCTTTGAAACGGGCGCAAAGCTCGGCGCGCAGCACGTGCTCTGTGCGGGTAACGACCCTGTCATGAGTCGCCTTGAAGATAACTTCGCAGAGCTCTGTGAGATTGCGCACCCCTTTGGACTCTCGCTTTCCATTGAACCCATGCCCTGGTGCGATATCGCCACGGTTCGTCAAGCGGGCGAGGTGATGCGTCACATCAACCGTGAAAACGCGGGCGTGCTCGTCGATCCAATCCATTTCTTCCGCGCTAAGAACACGTTTGCTGATATTGATGCGCTACCCAAAGGTAGCCTCAAGTACTGTCAAATGTGTGACATCACCGCTGAGGTGCCCAAAGACATGGACGGCATTCTCTATCAGGCGCGCAACTATCGCCTCTCGCCTGGTACGGGTGCCGCAGATCTCGTGGGGCTCCTTAAGCACCTGCCGGACCTGCCGATCTCGATTGAAGCTTGCAATGCCGATCTTGCGCTCACGATGAGCCCGCTCGATCGGGCGCGACTCTACCTTGAGGATATGGTCGCCGTGCTCAACAAGCTCCCTGCGGCTTGATGCTGCTCTTCGATAACAAAGAGGGAGAAACCCGAGTGGGGATTTCTCCCTCGCCCGTCAACCCCAACCAAAAGTGAGATTAACAATGCTGAAAGGAACGCTTATGGCTCTCGCAATGGGCCTCGCTCTCTCGGCGAGCTTCACGGCGAATGCCGTGACGATCGCTGGTCCTCACGCCAACCTCTCGTGCGATACGTGCCATAAAGGTGCGAAGATGGTGGCGCCAGCCAAGGAAACGTGCCTCACGTGTCACCAGTCCTATGAAGCGGTGGCAAAGCGCACGGAAAAACTCAATCCCAATCCGCATTTCTCCCATCGCGGCGAGCGCGAATGCACGGCTTGCCACAGCATGCATGCTAAGCCGCACTTTGAATGCAACGATTGCCACAACTTTGCTATCAAGATGAAAGGAGAATGACCATGAGTAAGGCTGATCTTTCCCGTCGCCACTTCTTGGGGGCTGCTGCCACGGCAGCGGCAGCAGCTGTTGTGCCTGCTGCGCAGGCTGCGTCTGTCAAGCATGAGCTACCCGCCAAATGGGACATGGAAGCGGATGTGGTCGTTTTGGGCTGCGGCGGTGCTGGCCTCATGGCGGCCTGTCAGGTGCATGATGCTGGTAAGAAGGTGGAAGTGTTTGATAAGGGCATGAGCCCATTTCATACCGCCACGAACCTCTGCGGTGGTCTTTTCACCGCTTGGGGTTCGAAGATGCAGAAAGCGGACCCTGAAGGTCAGAAGGACACTTGGGAGCAGTTTGCCGAAGACATCATCGCGTACGGCGAACATATGAGCTTGAAGGAGCCGGTGTACGGCTTTGTGAAGCACTCGGGTGAGGCGTTTGACTGGCTCGCGGACCGCGGCCTTGCCAAGCACCACCTTGAACCCTATGCGGGACACTCGCGTTTGCGCGCGCACCGTCAGGACTCCTTCAAGGGTCGTGACTACATCGAAGTGCTCGTAAAGGAAATCGCCGCGCGTGGTATCAAGATTCACCACGGCATGGGCGTGAAGAAGTTCTACTTTGATGCGGAAAAGAACCGTGTTGTGGGTGTGGCCTGCGGTGTGGACGGTAAGCTCGTTACCTGCCGCGCGAAGCTCGGCGTCATTATGGCGACGGGCGGTGTGACGGGTACGCCCGAGTCGCTTGACTTCTGGGTGCCGAGCGTTGCTGGGCGTGGTGTCGCGATTGGCGGCCCCTCCAACGACGGTGAAGCGCTCCGTATCGCGGTACGCGATATCGGTGTGCCGCTCTCGCACATGCAGTACATCGCCTCGTACCCGTGCGGTGTGGTCACGAACGGCCGTAATGGCCCGTACTGCCGCTGGTGGTTTATGACGGGGCAGGGTGCCATTCTTGTGAGTAAGGATGGGAAGCGCTTTGTGACGGAAAAGGAAGGCATTAACCACGTCACACCGAAGCTCGCGGGTCTGCCTGACGGCTGCCACTACGTGCTCGCCGATCAGGCTACGTGGGAGCGTACGCTCAAAAAGATCAAGCTCGGTGCTCTCTTTGGACTGCCGAGCTGGAACGAAGAGCGTGTGCAGGCCGAGTTCGAAAAGGGCGTCAACCTCTGGAAGTGTGACACCATTGAAGAGCTCTGCAAGCGTAGCGGCCTCAACTATGAAAACCTCAAAGCTCAGCTTGAGACGTGGAACAAGGCCGTTGAAACGAAGAACGACCTGCAGTTTGGCCGTAAGGATCAGGAATTCAAGCTCAAAAAGGGCCCCTGGTACATGGTTCGTATGTTCCCGTGGAACAACCTCTCCTGCGGGGGCGTGCGTGTGACCGAGCACTTTGAAGTGCTCGGCTGGGATCTCAAGCCCGTCGGTGGCCTCTACGCGGCGGGTGAGACCGTCGCTGGGGTGCACGGCGCGTACTACTGCGGCGGCAACGCCTGCGGCTTTGCGCATACCTCGGGCTACATGGCTGGCCGCTACATTACGGGCTACAAAGAAGCCTAAGGGCTGAGGCGAGGGGTGTAGCGCTCGCAGTGCGAAAGCGCCCCCCCTCTCTAATTTCTCTTTGCGCTCGCAAGGTTCCTCACAGGGGTGTAGTCGGGAACTTTGCGGGCGCTTTTTTGTGGGAAGCAGAAGCTTCGAAATCTCAGAGGGTGGTGGGCGCGCCGCGCTAGAGCGAGTGCAGATATTACCCAAACGACCTAATCCACTGCACGGTTTGGGGTGCAGCGGGAGGTGGCAAGAAAAACGTATTTTGCTAACATGACGTTCGCGCACGCAGGCAGAAAAGATTTATTTAGGATGCAAAAATAATTTGCCTCAATATCCTTACTCTCACAAGGAAATCGCTTGATTTATAAGGGTTAATACTAATCTTTTGCGCATATCAAAATGTCATAAAAAGCGTATCAGTTGTCAAATTTAAGGCTTGCGTAAGGGTCAGCTCAGGCTTAGGCTAGAGGTATGTGCTGGACAGGATCCCAAGTGTGTTCGGCACAGCATCTGCGACCAAAAGCAGAGAGTCAAGAAGGAGATAACTTTTATGAAACGTCGTGACATTTTGAAAGGCGGTTTGATTGGTGCAGGCGCATCGTTCGGCGTGAGCGAAGTGTTTGCCAAGGCCGCTGCCCCGAAGGCGGCTGCGGGTGACTTCCCCTCCGAGACCTTTGATGTGGTGGTGGTCGGCGCAGGCATGGCTGGTATGTGTGCTGCGCTAGAAGCCGCTGAAAAGGGCGCCAAGGTTGTGTTGCTTGAAAAGCGCGGCCGCCCCGACGGCACCACCGTGTACTCTTCGGGCTGGATCGCTGCGGTGGGCAGCGACATGCAAAAGCACCATCCGGAAGACACGAAGGAAGCCTTCGTCAACGACATGATGAAGCTCTCTCACTACAAGAGCGATATCAAGTGCATTCGCCGTTACGCCGAAGAGGCGGGCGATGGCGTCAACTGGCTCATCAAGCTCGGTGTGCCGTTTAAGCTTTGGGAAAATCTCCCTGCGCCGGAGCTCTCGCGCTGCGTGATTGCGCAGGGTAACGGCATTACGGGCGGCTCCATGCTTATTCGTGTGCTACTCAAAGCGCTCACCGAACGCAAAGTCCCCATTCGCTACAACACCAACGCCATTGAACTTATCGTCACCCCGAATAACGAAGTGGAAGGGGTGAGCTGCCACACGCCCGAAGGGCGCCGCAACTACCTTGCTAAGGGTGGCGTCATTCTGACCACGGGTGGTTATGGTGCCAACACAGCGATGACGGGAGCTTGGATTGGCCCCTGGGCGGATAACCTTGTTTTGCGCGCCTCGCCCTGGAATACGGGTGAAAACATCACGATGGGCATGCAGGTTCGCGCCAAACTCGTGCACCTTGACCAGTTCTATGCGGGTCCGATTACCCCCGATGGGCACGCTAACCCCTCGCCCCTGATGCACGCGGGCTACGGGATTCAGGTAAACACCGCGGGTAAGCGCTTCTTGCCGGAAGACTGGCTACAGGTTCCCAAGGCCAAGGGCATTGCCAATATGACGCCGGACAATCGCTCCTTCATGCTCATTGGTAGCGACGCGGACAACAACGACCAAATCCTCACCAAGACGCTCAAGCGTTTTGCCAACTTGGGCTACAAGGTCCCGAGTGGTAACACGATTGCTGAAGTGGCCGAAGCGGCGGGTGTGCCGCCCAAGGCACTTGAAGAAACGGTGGCTGAATTCAACAAGGCTGTGAAGGCAGGCAAGGCCAAGGAGCTCAATCCTCCGTACGACTTCGCCACGCCGCACGCGCTGGAAACTGGCCCCTTCTACATGATCCCTGCCGCCGGTGGTATGGCCACCACGATGGGCGGCCCGAAGATCAACGAGAACGCTCAGGTCGTGACCTGGGAAGATGAACCGGTCCCCGGCCTCTACGCGGCAGGCGCTGCCGCGGGTGGCGTCTGGTGTCATGACGACATCGGCGGCAACCAGTTGGGTGGCGGTATGGTCTTCGGTCGCGTAGCGGCTCGTCACGCCTTGGCTCGCGCTAAGGCTCGTGGTTAAGAGGAGAGGGATTATGACGAAAATGATGCTTAAATCGGCATTGGTGGGTCTGCTCATTGCAGGATCGATGGTAGCGGCGGCGGCCGATGGTGGCCATTTCTTGGCAGACCGTCACGTCTCGCGCGGCACGACTTGTGCGCAGTGTCACGGGGATAAGGCCCCAGCGCCTGGCGTGAAGGTTGACGCGGCGGTTTGCACAACCTGCCACGGCAGTCTTGACAAGGTGGCTGAACGCACGAAGAAAAAGGGCGTGACGCCGGATCCGCACTACAACCACCTCGTGGGTCTCAAGTGCCTTGAGTGCCATCAGGGTCATAAGCAGAGTCAGAACGTCTGCTCGAGCTGCCATCACATCCAGTTCAAAGTACCCTAAAGTGCGTTGCGCCTAGCCCCAAGCGGGCTAGGGCTACCCCGTGTGAACAGGTGCGCGCTCCCATGGATGAGAGTTGCGGTAAGTCACTTATTGAATTGCCCGCCGGTTGCGGCGGACTGTGACCGCTTCAAATTGTCCGCGGGTAGCGCGCACTGGCCCATTTGCCTTTGAGAGGAAAATTAGGCCCCGACGATTGCCGCCGGGGTCTTGTTTGTCCTGTATAGTGAGTCTAGACCAAGTCACTTAGTACCTACAAATAGGAGTAACCATGCCCGCGACCTATCCCACCCATTGGCCGGAAAACTTTGAGACCGAGCACCTCCCTTTTGATGCTTCCGCTGCGATCGTGCACCGTGGCGAGCGCAATGAGCTTCGTATGCATAAGCACATTACGGGGCAGATTGCGCTCTGCTTACGGGGTCGCATTAGCATGCTGCTGGAAAAGGGTCATTTGGCGGTGCCCGCTCGCTGCGCGGTCTGGGTGCCTGCGGGCGTGATGCACTGTGGGCAACTCACTGAAGGCAGTGAAAGCGTCTTTTTGATGGTGAATATGTCGCCAGAGGTGAAAAAGAGCCTCCCCAAAGAGCCCGCTCGACTGATGATCAATCAGATGACCAATGAGATGATCCGTTACTTTGCGACGGTTCGTCCGAGCCAAATTGGGCGACGCCACTATCAGAGCCTTGCATACGTGATTATTCAGCAGCTGGTGCTTGCGCGCCCGCTCCCCATGAGCTTTGCGCCGATGCCCGAGCATCCAGCACTGCGTTACCTCTCGGAAAACTTTGCCGATCGCGGTCAGCACGCGAGCAACGCTGATTGGGCCGCTGCAGTTCATATGAGCGAAACAACGCTCCGGCGCCTCGTATTTAACGAAACGGGTCTGACGCTTAAGAATTGGCGCGTGCATCTTGCTCTCCTTGCGGTGTTGCCGCGCATTATGAGTAGCGAGAGCGTTGAGAGCGTGGCGCACAGCTTGGGTTACCTCAACACCTCCGCCTTTATCAAGGCGTTTCGCCGCGTCTTCGGTATGACCCCAGGGCAGATGCGACTCGCCGATACCATGCAGCGCGAGCACAGAGCACAGCAGGAGGTCACACTCGATGCTGAGTTTGATGAGGTCGGCGGCGCGGATGGCGACGAGTCGTTTGCGGATGAGGAAATCTAGAAAAAATTCTATATGTCAGTGTGAATTCATCATGATTCGGGGGCGGCCCGCTTTCTGAAGGCGTTGCTTGCGCAACCCAAAGTGCGCCATGGCGGCTGTAATTGCTTAGGGGTAATCCCTAAGTTTTATGCCGCTCGTTACGAAAAGTTGGGAATAGCGCGTTACATCTTGCGAATGCTTTTTGATGCTTATCAAAAATCTGACCGAGAGGGTGCAAATACTTAATTTTTTTATCCGTTTTCCTCGAAGTAGACTCTTTGGCATGTCGGAAATCTCCCTCTTTGTGGGTAGATTCCGCTCCTACAAAAGTGGACAGTTTCCCTAACTGTCCTTCTGATCTGGGCAAATCCCGATGCCCTAAAGGAATGACTTATGCCAAAGCTTTCCCGTCGTAATTTCCTCACTTCGTCTGCTGCCGTGGGTCTTGCTGCAGCCATGCCTGCTGCGGAAGCGGCGATTACCGCAAGTGAAAAGAGTGCACGCCACAGTGCTGAATATGCTGCAAGCGGCGATGCCGCTGCGCGTTTCCAAGCGCTTGATGAACTAGGCGCGCCCGATCTGAAGCTCTCCAACACGTTTAGTCTCGGTAACTCCACCATTGATGAAGGCGTGGTGATGACCGCGAACCGCTGGGGTGTTGCGCGTGCACACGTGCAGGGTGGCAAGCTCTCGCACCTGACGCCGTTTGAATTTGACTATGCGCCGAGCATCAACCTTAACGGCTTGGCGGAGCTCCCTTACAACACAGCGCGTATCCGCTACCCGATGGTGCGTGAAGGCTACTTGAAGAACGGTTCCGCCTCTCGTAGCCAGCGTGGTCGTGACAAGTGGGTGCGTGTCTCGTGGGAGAAGGCGCTTGACTTGGTTGCTAAGGACCTTGCTGCAACCTACGACAAGTATGGCCCTGCGGCCGTTTGGGGTCGCTCCTACGGGTGGATGTCCACGGGTAAGGTGCAGGGCTCGATTCCGCTTCTGCAGCGCTTCCTCAACCTCTGCGGTGGATTCATCCAAACGAAGAACAGCTATTCGAGCGCGGCCATTTCGACCATTCTCCCCTATGTGGTCGGCTCGGGCGATCCGCGTTGCACGTCTTGGGACAACATTCTCAAAAATAGCCAGCGCGTGGTGTTCTGGGGCTGTGACCCGATCGTCACCAACGACATCGACTGGTACACGACGATTCACAACAGCGCGGGCTACCTCCGTGCACTCAAGGCGAAGAAAGATATCAAGACGATTGCGATCAATCCGCTTAAGCCCGATACCGCTGCGTACCTTGATAGCGAATGGATTGCACCGCGCCCTGGTACCGACACGGCCATGATGCTTGGCATGATCTGCCACTTGGTGGACTCGGGCAAGGCAGATATGGCGTTCTTGGAAAAGTACACCGCAGGCCACAAGGAATTTTTGGCTTACGTTGCGGGTAAGAGCGATGGGGTGAAGAAGACGCCTGAGTGGGCTGCTGAGATCTGCGGCTTGCCCGCGGCGAAGATTCGCGAACTCGCCGACGAATTGGCCTCGCATCGCACGATGATCATGATGGGCTGGGGTATCCAGCGTATTGACCACGGTGAACAGTATCACTGGATGGGTTATGCGCTCGCTGCTGTGCTCGGTCAGATCGGTCTGCCTGGTGGGGGGCTCGGGACCAACTACCAGTACAGCAATGGCGGTAGCCCCGCGGCCTTTGGCCCGTTCTTGGGCTCGATCTCGAGCTCTGTGAAGCCCGTGCGTGAAGTCAAGGTGCCGTATCCGGCGGGCTTGGCTGTGCCGGTTGCGAGCTTTGTGCAGTGCTTCTTGCACGGCGGCAAAGAAATTGACTTTAACGGTAAGCACATCAAGTTGCCGCAGGTGCACTTCGTCTTCTGGGCGGGTGGCAACCCGTTTGCTCACCATCCTCAGACCAACCAAGTGGCTGAAGCTTTCCGTGCGGTTGATACCGTGGTGGTTTCCGACATTAACTGGACGGCAACGGCTCGCCACGCCGACATCGTGCTACCGGCTTGCACGACCTTTGAAACCAACGACATCACCAACATTGGTACCTACACCAACGATGGTTTCGTAGCGATGCAGCAAGCAATTGAGCCGCAGTGGGAGTCGCGCACGAACTATTGGATCTTCACCGAGCTCAGCAAGCGCATGGGCGTGGAGAAGGAATTCACCGAAGGCCGTACCGCCGATGAGTGGATTGAAAAGCTCTACACGGATGCGAAGAAGTTTGGCGAACGCGTCGGTATCAAGATGCCCGAGTTTGCCGACTTCTGGAAGAAGGGCTACCACATGTTCGATGTCAAGCCCGAAGACCGTGACTATGTGATGTTTGGGAAGTTCCGCGAAGATCCGAAGGCCAACGCGCTTGGCACGGAAAGTGGCCTCATTCAGCTCTATAGCACGAAGATCGCCTCCTACAAGTATGACGACTGCCAAGGGCATCCGATGTACTTCAAGCCCGCGGAAGGGGTTCTCTCGGCAACGAAGGAATTCCCGCTTGCGCTCATGAGCTGTAAGAGCCGCTATCGTATGCACAGCCAGCTCGACAGCACGGTCTCCAACCGCTTTGCCGATATTCAGGGTCGTGAACCCTGCTGGATCAATGTCGACGACGCGAAGGCGCTCGGCATTGCCAATGGCGACATCGTCCTTGTGGAAAGCCGTCGCGGCGCGATCCTTGCGGGTGCTTACGTCACTGACCGTGTCATGAAGGGCGTTGTGGTGGTGCACCACGGTGCTTGGTACTCGCCCATGAAGGTCAATGGTCGCGAGATCGATATCCACGGTAACTCGAACACGCTCACGCTCGATAAGCCCACCTCGAAGCTTGCCAACGGCAACATCGCGAGCACGGCCAATGTCCGCGTGACGAAGTGGACGGGCGAGGTGCCGCCGGTCTACACGTGGTTTGAGCCGACCTTTAAGGCGGCGTAATGTATGCCGTGAGCGGTAGGCGCACATGCTTGCGCTAGAGCCGCTCGCAAGAGTAGGGTGGTGCTGCTCCTTTCTGAGAGAGGAGGGCACCACTCTTTTTATCTGAGCGCCTCTCGCCTCCGCCCTGCCTAATCTTTGGGAGGGCGCTTCACAGGGGAGGCGCTTGCGCGTTATGATGAGACGGTCTCTGTCTCAAAATTAGACCCGCAACTTGCGCGCTTGCTACGCCCTGACGTCGCTGCGTTCTGAGCCTTGCGGGTTCCACTGGGTTGATATGGGTGCGAAGTATGTCCGAGAAGAAAGAACTGCTCTACGTTTTTGATGCTTATTGCGGGTGGTGCTACGGCTTTGATGAGCTCTTTGCGCCGATGCTTGCGCGGCTCCCGGAGCTGCCACTACGAATCCTCTCTGGCGGACTTTTTACCGGACGACGCGCTCAGCCGATTAAGAGCTACGGATACTTTCGTGAGGCGAACGTGCGGATCAACCGCGTCTACGGTGTGACCTTCGGTGAGGCCTACAACCGCTTGTTGGAAAGCTCTGACGAAGTGCTCGACAGCACGTACCCCGCGCTCGCGTTTAGCTACTTTCGGCAAGTACTCCCGATGAGCAAGTGGGGCGAGGCGATTCTTGGGATGCAGCGCGCGTTCTATCAAGATGGCTTGGTGCTAGGCAAGGCAGAAAATTACCGCGCACTCGCAGAGCCGCTCGGGCTAGCGGCGGATGCGCTCGTTGAGGCGCTCTCACAGCGCTTTACAGAGCCAGAGCTCGCTCAAGCGGAGTTTGCCGAGGTGCGCGACATTGGTGTGGAGACGTTCCCAACGTTCGTAGGGCTTCGTGACGATGGTGTGGTGAACCTAATTTCTGGCGCCAGAACGCCTGACGATCTCATTGCCCATGTTGAAGCGTTTTTGAAAGACTAATCCATTCTGCGTGTGGCAAGTGAAGGTGTTTCGCTCGCCACAGCACCACCACCCGAGGAGAGCCGAGCACCATGACCGAAGAACTTCCTATCTATGGCGCGCTGAGAGCATGCTATTTAGCCGCTGATCGTCGTAATCTTGATAAGGCGCGATCCTTTCGAAGCCTCTTAGAGGATTTTTTCCGTAGTGTAGGCATGACGGTTGCGCCGGGCGTGAAGGGAAAAAGCCTTACGCAGGCGGTTTATCGCTATTTCAGCGGGTGCAGTAGTTCAAAAAAGGCCATTACGGCGCTCAATAAGCTCATCCACGAGCTCAATGCGTGTGTGCATGAGGAGCGTGAATTGAGTGACGAGGCGTTGCTCACGATGTATCAGACGCTGCTGCGTACGCTTCATTCGGGCACGGGCATTGCGCCGCACCTTGAGACGCTCGAGAGCGCGAAGCTCGCGGGGCGTCAGTTCTTAATGGGGCTCAATAAAGAGCAGCACGATGCGGTGCTTGACAACGCCAAGACCGTGGTGGTGGACGCGGGCCCTGGGACTGGGAAAACCTTTTTGCTCGTTCGGCGCATGCTTGTGCACTTGGATAAAGCGCCGAACGCGCACGTCGTGGCCCTATCCTTTACGAACGCGGCCGCGGTGCAGCTGCGGGAAAAATTTACCGAAGCCTCGCGCCAAATTTCCCCAACGGCAGAGGTGTTTTTCAATACCCGTACAGCGACGATTCATAGCTACTGCTACCACCTTCTAGCTGATTATGCACTGCAGAACGGAGAGGTATTTACTGTGGAGTTCATCGATCCTGATGATGCTGCGGATCTTGCCGATGAGCTTGCTGCGCGTGAGCACCTCGATAGCGATGAGCATGCCTCTGCGCTCAGACTCTTCGAGGAGGGGATGCGTGTACAGGCGCTTGAGCATGTGCGAAAACTGGTAGTGGCCTTTAAGCGTGAGCGCCATTTGATTCACGTCGATGAGATTCTCGACTTATTTATCAAGGCGCTCGAAGCGGAGCCATTTCGAGCGTGGTTGCGCGGAAAGCTCGATCTGCTTTTGGTCGATGAGTGTCAGGACCTTACGAGCCGTATCTACGAGATCATTCGCGCCCTTATTGAGCTTAATCCCGATGCGAAGCTCTTTTTTGTGGGAGATCCCCGACAGAACATCTTCGCCTTCAATGGGGGCTCGTACCGCAATCTGCTGAAGTTTTTGAAGCAACAAACGGAGCCGGTGTCGCATCGCACGTTGCGGCTAACGTACCGTTGCCCGCAAGTGGTGATTGATCGCGTGAATGCGCTCAACTTTACCGATTGCGCTAATGCAAAATTGGCTCGGGCGGATTCGTCTTTGATTGGCGAGACGGAACTCATTATGGCCGAAGATCCAGTTGCTGAGGCAGCGGCGGTGGTCGAGCGCATTGCGCGCCTCGAGGACCCCGCGAGCGCAGCAGTGCTTTGCTCGTGGCTTTCGCCCTTAGAGGCGGTAGCAACGGAGCTCAATCGAGCGGGTATTGCTTGGGGGCTCAAAGGGGGGCGACGTACGGCGGCGCGAGATATTAAACGTCTGATGGCGTGCCTGCGCTATATCGAGCAGCGCACGGCAGATACGCATGACCGACTGCGCAACCGCTTTGCGGATTTGGATGAGCAACTCGTAGAGTCGCTCATCGAAAAGCTCAACCTCATCGCGGATAAGCACAATGCACAACCGCAGAAAGTGGCTGACATCATTCGTGCTGTAGCACCCTTTATCAGCATCATCACCGAGCCCGATGAGGCGAGTGATCTTGAAGCGTTTGCGGCGCTCGCGGGCGAGGGCACGGATATTCGCGCGTTTCTCTATGAAGTTAACATGGGCCGTGCCGACCGCTTCGCTACCTTTTATGTATCGAACTTCGCGGTGCAATGCACGGTACCTACCACGGCTGATAAGCCGCAGGTAACGCTCTCAACTATTCACTCGGCCAAGGGGCTCGAGTGGGAGCATGTCTATGTCATCAGCCTCTTTGATGGCTGTTTACCCTCGTACCTCTGCGAAAAAGAGACCAACGTGGCCAAGTGCGAAGAAATGCTCAACGATGAGTGTAAGAAGTTTTACGTGGCCTGCACACGTTGCAAAGGCGAGCTGACGTTGAGCTTGCCACTGAAGACCTCAACGAGTTGGGGGATGCGCCGGCAGGTGCCGTCACGGTTCCTCTCGCTCGATTAAGTGGAGAGGGCGCTCGGGCGGAAGCGGCACTCGCCTAGGAGAGCGGCTTAACCACATGAAGCGCCTCACCCACGAGCTTCACGTCCTCTTTACGATAGGGGTAGCGCAACTCTCCTTCGCGCGGCTCTGCGCAGAAGGATACGCTAGCATCCGTGCCGATCGTGAGTCGCGCGAGAAGCCGTCCCTCTGGCGTATCAATCAACACAAGGGCATTGGGGCGCACGCGATGTGTGGTGCGCACCAGCACCAAGTCCCCTTCGTCAATGCCTGCAGCTAAGAGACTGCGGTCTGGCATGCGGTACTCGATGAGTTCGGCATCGAGTAGCGCTGGCAACGCCGCTTCGGCCCGCGCATAAAGCGGCAACTGTAAGCGCCGTTCACGTTCGGCGCAACTTAAGTTGCTGGTGCGATCTAGGACGCGCCGCAGCCACTCATACTCGCCGAGCACCCGATACGCCTCGCGCTGTGCATGGGTGAGCCGAACCTGTACCGTTACGCCCATCGGAGCGTTCGCCTTGGGACGACGCCCTCGGCGTTTCAGTTGGGACTGGACTTCAGCGCTCGCACCACTGTCGGGCGCGCTGCGATCATCGTGGGTCGTTGGCACAAATGGGCTCCTAATGAGTGATTGGGTGAAGCCCATTGTCGCACAACACTGCTCGCTTTGCGGCAGGCGCTTAGCGCGCGTAGTAACGCTCAAGGTGCGCAGCAAGCCGCACCCAATCGGCTTCGAGGGTAGGATTTTTGAAAATGTCGTTGATCATGAAGCTGGGCATTGCGCGCATGCCAAGGAATTCAAAGGCCTTGTGCACGGGGAAAGCCACCGCGTCAAAGCCTTTGCCTTCAAAGAATTCGAGCGGTTCTGTAAACGCTTCAAGTGGTGCATTCCAGGTGGTAGAGAGCATATAGGTTTTGTCGTGGAAGCGCCCACCGCTACCGTAGAGGTGGGTGCGGTTAGCGCGGCTGCGTCCATCCGTTGGCTGCACCGCGTCGGTCATGAACACTTCATCGATATAGCGCTTCACTTGCCAAGGCAACCCCATCCACCAACCCGGGAACTGGAGGATGACGCTATCGGCGGCAAGCAACTTTTTGCCTTCTTCTTGTGCGTCCCACTGATCGTCGACGTTCGTGACGACAACCTTGTGACCGTACCCAGTGAGTTGTGCGCGCATGCGCTCAACAACTGCGGCATTGAGGCTGCCGCCCTGACCGTGAAATTTCACACCACCATTGATAATCAGAATCGAGAGACCGTCTTGAGACATTGTGATTCCTTCGTATTTCGTTTTTTGTCAACGCGCACTCTTTGCGCGGCGAAGTGTCACCGAGTATAACGCCAAAGCTTAAGGAACAAAAAGGTGACCGTCTATCGCTGGTGTCGAGCTTGATCGTGTTGGTACATATTTGCGCGCCTTGCGCGTGGGACGTTCTTGTGCAACGGGGAGCGCACTCAGCGGTGTACGCCGTGCGGTTGACTGAGCCGCTTTTGTGCTTTGTCTTTGCAAGCGTGTCGTGGATTGAGAAGCGGCAGAAGAGGCTACTAAAGAAAACACATCAAATTTCAAAGGTTGCTTCGTACGCGTGAGCACGTTCGAGCGCCTTTGTGAGTTCTTCCAGTGAGTGCACGCGTAGTTTACGGTAAAGGTTGTTACGATGTCCTTGTACAGTGCGTATTGAGAGCGCGAGCTGTCCGGCGATCTGACGGTTTTCTAGCCCCTTCATAAGGAGTTTGATGATTTCCTGCTCCCGCTCACTCATCCCTCGTAGCGCCCAATAGCAGTCTCGTGCATTGAGTTGTCCTTCTCGTTCGAGGTAGCTGAGCTCACAAGCGCGCTCTATCGTTTGCACAAACTCGTCAATGGCTACGGGTTTTTGTAGAAAGTCAAAAGCACCATAGCGAAACGCTTTAACGGAGACGTCAAGGTCACCGTGCCCCGTCAAAATGATAATGGGGATGTGGTGTCCACGTGCAATGAGCTCACGTTGCAACTCCAACCCATTCATTTCTGGCATGCGAATATCAAGCACCAAACACCCAGGCATGTATCGATCGTCTGATGAGAGGAACTGTTTTGCACTCTCAAACATTTGTGTGCGCCAACCGCGGCACTCTAGGTCAAAACTCACGGCTTCTCGGAGACCTCTATCATCGTCGACGATACGCACTAACACCTCTTGTTTTTCTTTCTCGCTAAGCATGGTCAACTCCTTCAGAGCTATTCCAACGGGGCAAGGTAACCTGAGCGGTTAACCCGCCGGTTGGGTTAGGGGTGAGAGAGAGGCGACCGCCTGTGAGCTCTAGGATGGACTCAACAATGGGCAATCCTAAGCCTAAGCCATCCTTTTTCTTGCTAGTGAGTGGTGTGCGCATATCGTCTATCGCTTTGGTGGTTAGCAGCACGCCTGAATTCGTAATGGTAATCACGATGTGTTCGGTTGTCGCTTTGGTGTCAATGCTTAACGTTGGATGAGTGGCTTCGAGTGCAGCATCTCGTGCATTTTTCACGAGATTCCAGAGGGCGAGCTCCAACTCAAGCTCATCTCCGTGTGTTGTGAGAGATTTTGGCAATGGCGAGTGAGCCAAAAAGTCAATCCCCTCTACACGAAGCCATCCAATGAGCTTAGAGAGAATAGGAACCACGTCAACTACTTTTTCATTGTGGCCCTTTGAACGGCCATATTGACGAACTTTGTTCACAATAGAGATCGCACGCTCCGTTTGCTCGAGTAAGCGCTCTCGACTTTTGCTGAGTAGCTCACGGTTTGGACGCTCCGCTTTGAGCAAAATGTTTTGAGCATCGAGGTAATGCCGTAGCGATGAGAGTGGCTGTGCGAGTTCGTGTGTGATCATACTCGAGAGCATGCTGACGGTATTAGCTTTTTGAAGCTTTTCCATGGCGGTGTTGACCGCTCGGTATTTGGCCTCAAGTGCGCGCTCTTTTTGGATGGTGTTTTGTAATTCCTCGGTTTTTTCCTCTACTAATTGATTTGCACGGATGCTATGTGCGACAACGCCTGCCATGATCAGCAGCAGCGCACTTAGCCAGACCTTATTCCCGTTGACCCAATCCCGAAAACTGGTGTTGTTGAGATAGGCATATGGACCGATCTTGAGAACGCGGTAGAGTGTGTCGACAGCAGTAAAGTCCGTTGCAATGCTCCATGCTTCGCTAGTGCCCTCCGTTTTTAGAGAGAGCACTGTGCGAGCAACTTGTCGTGCCAGCTCTGGGTCTACGCCATTTAGAACAGCTAAAGTGTGACCAGGGTAGGTTCGTGTGCTCACTTGGCACTGCAGAGCTTGCGTTGACTGAGCATTAATGACGCGAAAGTCTTGCGATAGTTTTTCGGGTAATGCCTCTAAGGCGCACGCTGGCAAAAATGCTACATCTGCCTGGCCTGCGTTAAGTCGCTCAAGAATACTGTAGAGGTGAGGATTGCCTACGAATTGAGTGCTCTGGAAAAATGTGTACGGATCGGTGTCGAGGGAGAGCGCGATTTCCGCTAATCCAATGCGGTACCCGTAGAAGGCCGTTGGGTAGGATGCGATTAAGCGTTTACCACGTAACTCACGAATGTCTTGATAGGTTGAGGTGCGAGTAACCACGTAGGCGATACCTGCGCTGTGGTTGGGGTCAGGGAGGTGTTCGTTAAATTGCGTAGCAATGCTTCTCGCCCCATAGGGGATATTGCGCCAGAAAAAACCAGAGCTTGCAATAAAAAAGTCCACGTCACCGGAGTGGATTTTTTTCTCAAGTGTTTCGGAATCGAACACTTGGAAAACTACTTCTCTAGGGGCGAGTGCTTTACGAATGGCGGTGAGCGTCCCGTCAATACGATTCGTGAATTCCACCGTGGAATTGAATTCAATCATAGCCACACGTACCACTTCGCTAGGGGTGTGGACATTCGCGTTGGTTTCGGCCTGTTGGTGTCCTTGAGGGGCTGCACTGTAAACCTGAATGGAAAAAAGTCCAAGGGCGCACAAGCCAAAAATGAGGCTAAGCACTACATTGTAGAGGTGCGACTTTTTCATTTTCTCCTCCCAAGTCCGAGTGTGATTGCGCCGAACATTAAGCATGATCGGCGCGAAGAAAGTCTACTTGTGGCACGAGCTGCAAGCCTGGAACTTATAGTTGTGGTGGCATTCATAGCAAATGCTTACTTCAACTTTAGTGTCCTTGAAGCCTTTTGGAGGCGGAAGCGTATGTGGCTTATGGCAGTTGGTGCAATCTGGAAAATCTTCGGGTTTCTGGGAGTCATGCGGCACAAAGCGGTGCGGATTAATGGTCTGCCCGTCTGTATTGTAATGGACTTCTTTTTTGAGGAAGGTCTCTAGCGGACCATGACAAGTCAGACAGGTATCTTTGCTGCTTTTAGGAGCTTCTGCCTGAGAGGGCAGTGCGGTAAGCGCCAGCCCAGCACACAGGGCTATTGAGAGAAGAAATTGTTTTTTCATGACAGGCTTTTGGGCAATGATGAGGCCGTAGCAGTACTCGGAGACAAGAAGTCACTGCTACGACCTCTAGGAAAAAAGGAAGAATCGGAAACGTTAGCCTTTGACAATGTGTTCACCGGCAAAGCGACCAGGCATGATGGCGCGAGGCATACCATTGCCAACGTACAGACCACCCGCGGTTTCACCTGCGGCGTAAAGCCCAGGGATTACATGACCGAAAATGTCAAGCACTTGAGCGTTTTCGTTGATCCGTAGACCTCCCGTAAGGTTGTGAACAAAAAGCACGACTTGAACTGCATGGAATGGCCCCTGCTCAATTTTGTTGAGCATGTCAGCGGGCTTTTCGAAGTCCTCGTCTTTCTTCTGATCGCAGAAACCGTTGAAGCGAGATACAGTCTTTGCGAGGTTAGGCGTGCCGAGTTTCGCTGCCAGTTCTTCAATGGTGGCGGCGCTAAAAGCAAAACCTTCGGCACAAACAGGGGCTTCTGTTGTCCAATGGTTACGTTTAGCTGCGGCGTCATCAAAAATGCACCAAATTTTCTTTTCAGGCTGAACGTAAGCGATGTCATAGAAGTTGTAGCCACCCAAGTCTGATTCATCGACTTCTTGTACAAAGCGGTCTCCAGCCTTGTTTACAAAGATAATGTCAGCCCAACGCGGTCCTTTGACTCCGATGCCAGGTGCACCGTACGGGGAGTTTTTTGGAAAACCATAGCGGTTTGTGCCGAACATGCGGCGCATATGGGGGGTATCCTCGCCACGGTCGCCCAAATACATTCCACCCGCTTTAAGGCCTGCCAAGATAGCCGAGCCGTCGGGTTCTACAAACGGGAATCCTGTAGCAGGCATATCAGGCGAAAAACGCGGATCAGTGATTTGACGCAATTCGGCGTTTGCCTTCCAACCGCCCCCCGCAAGAATCACACCCTTGGTAGCCTTGATGTTGAGTACGCCGTTGGGTGTTTCTACACGAGCCCCAATGACTCGGCCATGCGCATCCTTGTAGACGTCGGTGAGTTTATGCTCGAGTAGAATTTGGCCGCCTTTACCTTCAAAGTAGGTCTTAAACGGAACCATGATGCCGCGGCCCGTACGGTAGCCACCTTTGAGGTTTTTATGTGCATTCCCATCACCACGATCTTCAGAGTAGATGTGAAGATAGGACTCTTTGTGCTGGCTGTCGTACTGACCAGCTGCAGTGGAGGTGTTTGAGAATTTGACGCCATGAGCTTCTAACCATTCCTGCGTCGGACCGCAGTATTCGCTATAGCGCTTCGCTAGCTTCGGATCGTTTTTGCGGTATTCGATATTTTTGGGGTTGGTCAAGTGGGCGTAGAGCGCTTCCGGCGTGTCGTTGTCACCGCTTTCTTTTTGGAAGCGGGTACCACCGCGGAGCGCAATAATGCCGCCATTGATCATGGCGCAGCCGCCATAGTTCTTGCCTTTTTCGATCACAAGAACCTTAGCCCCAAGGTCAATCGCAGAGATGGCTGCACTCATGCCTGCAATACCAGATCCCGCAACCAGCACTTCTGTGGTGAGGTCCCACTTCTTGGGCGTTGACAGGGGAGTGTCGTGAGATTTTGCAGAGGTAACACTGACAAGACTGGCGGTTCCAGCGAGCGTCATGGCTTGAAGCAGGGTGCGGCGGGAGGTTTGTACTGAATCCATAGTAAGTCTCCTAAGTTGAGGTCTAAGTGTTAGCCCTAATGGGCGGATCACTGCTACGTGAGAACTTTACTCAGCGGAGATACTCGAGTATTTGAGGTGATATTAAGAGTTCTTCTTTTACTTGCTGCTCCCCATGAAAAAAAAGACATCCCTTTTGCATGAGGGATGCCGCAACCGTCAAGAGGAGCAACATTCAGGACCAGTCATCGTAACCTTTGAGTGCCGTCTATCTCATGGAGGCATTAATGCGCCATCTGTAGAATTTTTAGGATGTTTAAAGTTTATGAGGACTCTCTCAATGATCAGTAACAGCGCGAGAGCAGGGGTTATCCGCAAAAATTTATCCGGCGATCAATCCTATGGTTCGTTCGTCCCAACGCCGCTGCCACCGAATCCGCGCTTAGCGCTCGATGCGGAGATGGTTGAAGCGCTCGTGGCTGCGCACCAAGCGCTCGCGCTACTCAAAGGAACCGTACGCTATATTCCGAACAAGGAGAGGCTTCTTGCGATGTATATACGCAAAGAAGCGCTCTTTTCAGCCCAAATCGAAGGAACCCAAGCAACGCTTGACGATATCCTTGATCCAATGATCGATGAGAATTGCAATCGCGATGTTCAGGACGCCATTGACAATGTCAACGCAGTTCAATACGCGTTGGATCAGATTGAGGATGAGCATGGTCTTCCTGTGTGCCTGAGGCTCTTGCGTGAAACCCACAAGGTTCTTCTGCAGCATTCACGAGGTCAGGACAAATCTCCGGGCGAACTGAGGACTACGCAAAACTGGATCGGACCCGCCGGTTGCTCGTTACGGCAAGCGGCCTTTGTTCCGCCCAATCCTAGCGACATGATGGAGGCGCTCCATGCGTTGGAGCACTATTTACACACGGAAGATGAGCTAGATCCTCTGATTCGAGCCGCGCTCATTCATTATCAGTTTGAGACGATTCATCCGTTTTTGGACGGCAATGGCCGCATCGGTCGCCTTTTGATCCTCCTCACTCTTATCGAGCAGAAGGTCATTGATTCGCCGTACCTTTACATCTCCTATTTCTTAAAGTTGAATCGTACTGAGTACTATGAGCAGATGAGTTCAGTTCGAACAAATGGAACCTATGAGGCGTGGGTAAAATTCTTCCTCACTGCCGCAAAACAAGCTTCTCAAGATGCACTCGAGACGATCGAGCGTTTACATCGGCTCTCAGAGGCGAGCCGTGCAAAAGTTATGGAAGGTGTACGCGGAAAAGTTGCGCTCGAAAAGTTAGAGCGTTTCGTGAGCTATTTGGAGAGTTCGCCCATTATCGAGATCAGGCAGACTGCGGCTACGTTCGGATGGAGTTTCCCGACGACATCCAAATACGTGCAACGTTTCACCGAGGCAGGCATCCTCAAGGAAGTTACGGGACGAGTCCGAGGACGCGTTTTTGCCTATGAGGCGTACTTGGCGATTCTCAGGAAGGACATGGAGCCGATCTAAGAGAGGCTGTGTTGACTAGCCGTAGAGAGGGTGCCGCAAGTTGCGAGGCTCGCACCTGCATGGCGCTCAGAATGACAGCGCTCGCCCCCTCGAGGATTCAGATACTCAAGAGGACGAGCGCGAGAGTGGTTTACTCGTTCAAGAAGTTGAGGGCGGTCTGCACGTAGAGTGCAGCGCCCTTGACGAGGACGCTTTCATCGACCTTGTACTTGCCCGAGTGCTGCGGGTAGACCGCGTCGAGTTCAGCATTACGCACACCCAGGAAGCACATGGCACCAGGGACCTTTTCCGTGAAGTAAGCAAAGTCTTCACCACCCATGGTGCGACCATACTGGGCTTCGCAACCTTCGCCGAAAATGCTTTCCGCGGCAGAGAGGGCGAGCGCATTGATGTGCGCATCGTTGACCGTAGGCGGCACATGCGGAATGTATTCGACCTCGGCGGTGGCACCAAAGGCGCGTGCCGTCTCACCCGCAATACGCGTAATCTGTTCAGGGAACTTCGCACGGATTTCGGGATTAAAGCAGCGCGTGGTTCCTTCGAGATAGGCCGTTTCGGCGATCACGTTAAAGCGCGTGCCGCTCTGGAAAATGCCCGTCGAGACGACTGCGGTTTCTGTGGGTGGCGTTTCGCGGCTGACGATGGACTGAAGGTTCTGCACAATCGCAGCGCCCACAACGACCGCGTCCACGCAGAGGTGCGGCTGAGCACCGTGCCCACCCTTACCCTTGACGTGAATCTTGAAGAGGTCGCCACTTGCCATACGCGGACCCGGCTCAAGGGAGACTTTGCCTGCGGGAATGTCGCTCCAGACGTGCATCCCGAAGCAGGCGTCAACCCCGTCGAGCGCGCCGCCCTCGATCATGGCCTTAGCGCCACGTGCAGTTTCTTCAGCGGGCTGGAAGAATAGCTTCACCGTGCCGTGCAGCTCATCCTTGATGTCATTGAGCATGAGCGCCGCAGTAAGCAGCATCGAAGTGTGGCAGTCATGGCCGCAAGCGTGCATGACACCCTTGTTTTCGCTAGCAAACGGGCAGTCCGTGAGCTCGAGCACTTCGAGCGCATCCATGTCGCCGCGCAGCATGAAGGTTTTCCCAGGGTGCGCGCCTTTAATCGTTGCAACAATCCCCGTCTCAAGCCCCACCTGCACGAAGGGAATCCCTGCGCGAGCAAGTTCTTCCTGCACTCGGCGGCTCGTTTCGTACTCTTTGCCGCTTACTTCAGGGTGCTGGTGGAAGTGCCGGCGCATCGTTACCTGAAAGTCGCCGTACTTTTGCATGAGTTCTGTTAAGTTAGCCATTTTTCTTTTGTCCCACTAAATTAGAGCATGTTGACAAAAATACCCGCGATAAAGACCGAAGTAATGGTCACCGTGACGAAGCCACTGACAATCATCGCAGGGAACATACGGCTCATCAAGAAGGCATGTTCCTCGGGCGTCTTCGCAAGCGAATCGCAGGTCTGAATAGTGATGATCTGGTCAAAGGGGTAGCCGTAAAGGGCGGTCAAGCAGTTTGCAAACGCGAGCTCCGTGGAAATCTTGAAGAGCTTTGCCACGAAGTAGGCCACCGCGAACATCCCCACAAGGCCGATGACGATGAGTTCTACCATCGGGACGATGATGCCCGAGAGCATCTCAGGAGTGCAGTCCTTGAGGCCATCAAAGATGTACATCGTGAGCGCCATCATCATGATGCCTGCAGAGTTGGCCTTCACCAATGCGTTGCGATCCAAAAAGCCCAAACGGCAGAAGATGATGCCGAGCACCAAGGCCCAGATCGCCGCAGAAATCCCCGTCTTCGGACCAATGATGAGCGCAAGCCACGCCACAAGACCCAGCTTGGTGAGAATCATCACGGGCGAATTGAAGGATTCCGGCAACTGCAAGGGCAGGCGTGCGGTGGGCGCTTCGACTTTGCCTTCGCCGAGCTGCGTGGCGCTATGCACTGCTTCGAGGTCTTCCTCATTGAGCTTAAGCTCCCCTTTGCGATAGCCTTCGAGCAGTCGAGCGCCTTCGCGCTTCAAGCAAATTGCCGTCAGCGGATAACCCGCAAAGCCCTGCACGCAGTACATGGAAATAGCAAAGACCGCGGCAACTGTGAGCCCCGCCTTAGTGGCGGCGCTCTGCATCATCGTGGCGGCCACGATCCCACCCGTGAGCGGCGGCAGACCCGCAATCACCAAGTTACGGTCCATGACAAGGGGCGCGACAAAGTAGCAAAGCGCGACCATGCCCGCAAGCCCCGAGAGGCAGACCAGTGCGGTGCGCCACTGCGCGAGCAACTGCTTCAAGCTAATAATCGTGCCCAAGTGCGTGATGAGCAGGAAGATGCCGAGCGTTGCACCAAAGGGAATGAGGTAGCTGTCTTTGACGAGACTGTGCGGTAGCACCGTCCAGTAGCCGATCAAAATGAGTACGGCCGAGGCAAAGACAGAGGGAATCCAAGCTTTGGTGATGCGGGCGACCATGTCGCCAAAGAGCACAATCACGCCGCAGATAACAAAGGCGAAAATAAAGTTGTACATAGGTCTGCCCCTAGAGTCAAATGAGGGTTTGCTATGTCCATTCTATGCATGGTACGTTTCGCGCCGTTCGCACGATTACGCCTTTATTGATCGTGCGCCGACTGGCTGGGATATTGCGCCTAAGTGGAAGCGCCTAGGGGACGCGCGCTGCGCTAGCCCAAAGGCTGAGCGCTTCTCTTCGTTCTTCCGCCGCTCGAACTATCCCGCATGGGAGGAGGGGCGGTGTCTCTCCCATTGGGGGTGTTTACCTTTTCCGAGTGCGGCGGTAGGATTAGCCGCATGTAAATGTTGTATTTCAAATGCAACATTTGAAGATCCCTCTGCGACAGGCTTCTAACGCCGTTGCGGATTCAGAAACGAAGAAAAGGAATCTCCCTCATGGGTCAATACAAGAAGCTATGGTATCTGCTCATTGCGGTACTGATTTTTGCATTTACTCTTCTTGGGTTTGCGGGACGTGAAGTCTACAAACACGCGCCACCGTTCCCGGAAAAGGTGCTGGCAGTGGACGGCACGGTGCTCTTTACCAAGGATGATATTTTGGCGGGTCAGACCGCTTGGCAGTCTACGGGCGGCATGGAGCTTGGCTCGATTTTGGGGCACGGTGCTTATCAAGCCCCAGACTGGACGGCGGATTGGTTGCATCGCGAGTTGAGCGCTTGGCTTGATCTTGCGGCTAAGAACGACTTCGGCAAGACCTATGTCGAGTTGAGCGCTGCGGAGCAGGCGTCGCTGCGCGCACGCATGACCACCGAATACAAAGAGGGTGGTAAGCCCGATGCGTCGGGCAATGTGAGGGTGAGCCAGACGCGCGCAGTTGCGATTGCCGAGACGGCGAAATACTATGTGGCGCTCTATGGGAACGCTCCTGAGCTCAACACGACGCGCGAACACTTCGCCATGAAGCACAACACGCTTCCCGATGTGAAGGATCGTGAAAAGCTCACCGCCTTCTTCTTCTGGACGGCGTGGGCCGCTTCCACCAATCGTCCTGATACGGCAGCAACCTACACGAACAATTGGCCTCATGAGCCCTTGATCGACAATGTGCCGACCACGGAAAACGTGATTTGGTCGGTGGCTTCGATCGTGGTGTTGCTCCTTGGTGTGGGTCTGCTTGTTTGGGGTTACTCCTGGCAGAAGGCGCATGATACGGTGAAAGTGCCGGAATCCGATCCCCTTGCTCGCCTCTCGCTCACCCCGAGCCAGAAGGCGCTCTGGAAGTACATTGCGCTCACAGGCGTGCTCTTCCTCGTGCAGGTCTTTTTGGGCGGCTTTGTTGCGCACTACACCATCGAGGGTGGCGGCTTCTACGGCATCGATACCTCGGACTTCTTCCCGTACTCGCTGGCGCGTACGTGGCACATCCAAGCGGCGATCTTCTGGATTGCAACGGGCTTTTTGACGGCTGGGCTCTTCCTTGCGCCGATCATCAATGGCGGCAAGGATCCGAAATTCCAGCGCTTGGGCGTGAACCTTCTCTTTGTGGCGCTTTTGATTGTGGCTGGCGGCTCCTTTGGCGGTAACTATATGGCCATTGCACAGACGCTCCCCAAGCACCTCAACTTCTGGTTTGGCCATCAGGGCTACGAGTTCCTTGACATTGGTCGCTTCTGGCAGGTGATGCTCTTTGTGGGCTTGCTCCTCTGGCTCTTCTTAATGCTGCGTTGCACGGTAAGCGCGCTCAAGAATAAGAACAGCGACCGCAACCTCTTGGCGCTCTTCATCGCGTCGATGGTGGGTGTGGGGCTCTTCTATGGTCCGGGGCTCTTCTACGGCGAGCACACGTCGCTTACGGTGATGGAGTACTGGCGCTGGTGGGTGGTGCACCTCTGGGTGGAAGGCTTCTTTGAAGTGTTTGCTACCGCTGCCATTGCCTTTGTGTTCCACAACTTGGGTCTTGTCACGTTGCGTACCGCGACGGTGAGCACGCTCGCAGCTGCCTCGCTCTTTTTGATCGGTGGCGTGCCTGGTACCATGCACCACCTCTACTTCTCGGGTGTGACGAGCTCTGGCATGGCTATGGGCGCTGTCTTCTCCGCGCTCGAAGTGGTTCCGCTTGTGCTGCTTGGTGTGGAAGCGCATGAACACTGGTCCTACCAGCATGCTGCGCCGTGGGCTAAGCGCCTGCGTTGGCCGGTGATGTGCTTCGTGGCAGTGGCCTTCTGGAACATGCTCGGTGCTGGCGTCTTCGGCTTCCTCATCAATCCGCCGATTTCGCTCTACTACGTGCAGGGTCTCAACACCACCGCGGTGCACTCGCACTCTGCGCTCTTCGGGGTGTACGGGTTCCTCGCGCTCGGCTTTATCTTCCTTGTGGCTAACTACATCAAGCCCAAGGCTGAGTACAACCAGACTCTGATGGGTGCAGGTTTCTGGGCGCTGAACATCGGGTTGGTGGTGATGATCATCACGAGCCTTCTGCCGGTGGGTGTTATTCAGGCGGCTGCCTCGATTAACGAAGGTCTCTGGTACGCTCGTAGCGAAGCGGTGATGCAGTCGGCTGCGCTTGTGAACCTGCGCTGGATCCGTATCGTCGGTGACACGGTCTTCATCATCGGCGCGGTGCTGGTGGTCTGGCAGGCTCTGAAGCTAGTCTTTGCCAAAGACAAATAAGCTGGCAAGAAGAAACCCGGAAGCGAGCGTGCAAGAGGCGCGCTCGCCGAGCGGTTGACTGAGAGGTGGGCGTGCTCGCAATCAAGCGGCACGCCCTTTTCACACGCATTGGCCGTGCTAGTATCATCTCAGATGCCGCTCCACATTCCCTAGGAGCTGGTCGTAGATAAGGAGAGCACAGCATGACAGACCTCGTAGTGGTAGATGCACAGAACGACTTCATTGATGGGACGCTAGCTTGCGCGCATGCGCGTGAGGCAGTGGCGTACTTGGTTGACTATATGAATGGTGCGGTCGTGCGCACGTTCTACACCTCGGACTGGCACTCGGCACAAAACGGCTCGTTTTCAGATAACGGTGGTATCTGGCCCGTGCATTGCGTGGCGGGGACGAAAGGCGCTGAACTCTCTTCAGCGTTTGAGCGCGTGACCGATCCTGCTAACCGCCCCAACGTGGAGAACCGCTTTCTCAAAGGTGTGCGCGACGATGTGGAGGAGTATTCGGCTGCGGCTGCGCGCAATGCGGCGGGGACTGTGCTCACCGATGTGCTAGGGGATACGGTGCTTGTGGCGGGTATTGCGCTGGAGTACTGCGTGCGCGAGACTGTGCTCGACCTTGTACGCTCGGGGCGCACTGTAATATTGTTGCGAGAAGGGGTGGGCTATGTCGATCCCACCAAGGTCAATGCAGTGATCGCCGAGCTCGAAGCGCTAGGCGTACGCGTGCTCTAGAGTGCGCAAGCGACCAAACCATTTTCTGATGTTTTCTCAGGGTTAACCCGTTTTCGTGCGAAAGCGCACGCTTTCTGTTGGGTGATTCTTTCAGAATCAGTCTGTCGCGTGGGGGCGCCGCGCTTTGGCGCCGCACGCCGCACACGGTTTTTGGAGGAAAACATCATGAACGTCAATCGTCGTCAATTGTTGGGTACGGCTGCAGCGGGTGCTGCGCTTGCCGCAAGCCCCTTGGCGCTCGCCGCGGTAAAAGAAGAAAAAGCTGACCTCGTCATTGTGGGCGGTGGTTTGGGCGGACTTTCTGCAGCCTACGCTGCGGTACGCAAAGGCCTCAAACCTATCGTCATCGAAAAGTTGAAATTCTTGGGTGGCGCTGGCCTTTTCCCAGAAGGCTCGCTCGGTGTGAACACGCGCTACCAAAAGGCACACGGCATTACCACGACGGTGAGCCAAGTGCTCGATGCTGCACTTCAGTACCATCACTATCGCGCGGATCCCGCGGTGTTACGTCGCCTGATTGAGGAAAGTACACGCACGATTGATGAGCTCGAGGATCTCGGCATTGAATTCCGCGGCATCCGCACGATGTATCCCAAAGAAGAGTCGCTCATGTGCTGGCACCTCTTCAAAGGTGGGTGCGCAGAAGTCTGTAAGCGCTTCATCGACCAGATTAAGGCGCATGAAGGACGCCTTATCACTCGTACGCGCGTCACCAAACTCATCATGAAAGGTGGCCGCGTCGCCGGCGTGGAAGCCACGAGCGAGCAAGGTGACAAACTCATTATTCATGCCAAGAAGGTGATCATTGCCACGGGTGGCTTTGCCGCTAACAAGGCCATGCTGGCGCAGTACGTCTTCGATAGCTCAGAGTTGGGCATGGTTGAGCCGATTTGGCTACGTGGCTCAGTGGTCGATGGTCGTGAAGGTGATGGCATCAATATGGCGCGCTTGGTGGGCGCAGGTGTGCGCGGCATGCATACGGTTGCGGGTAACGCGCCGTACCTACCAGATGTTCCGCCTATTAATCAGTTCTCAGGTCCCGACGCGCTGAAGCAAGGGCGCTGTGCGCTCGCTCAGCCTTGGCTCTGGGTTGACCATACGGGTCGGCGCTTCTTCAATGAGTCGCGCGGCTCGATCTTTGTCGATGTCTACAATGCGATGACCACGGCGGGTGGCGTCTCCTACACGATCTTCGATAAGCACATGATGGATAAGCTCGTCAACGAAGGCGCCGTGCTTCCGTTCAACGCTATTGTGCTTGCGGGTGTGCCGCTCAAAGAACTGCCAAACACCTTTGCCATGGGTAAAGAGCGTGGTTGGGCCTTTGAAGCGAATACGATCGAAGAGCTCGCTCAGCAGATTGGCGTGCCGCCAGAAAACCTCAAGGACACGATGCGCAAAGTCAACAAGTACGCCAAAGACGGCTTGGATCCAGAGTTTGGCCGCCGCCCCGAGCATTTAATGGCGTTCGACCTTGAGCATGGCCCGTACTATGCACTCAAAGCCATCCGTTGCTTCTTCTTGACGTTGGGCGGTGTGACTGTGACGCCTAACTTTGAAGCGAAGACCCCGCAAGGGGACGTGATTCCCGGGCTCTACGTCATTGGTCAAGATATTGGTGGGCTCTATGACAGCAGCTACGACTTGCGTTGCGAAGGCTCTGCCTCTTCCTTTGCCATGACGAGCGGACGCGTGGCGGCTGAGCACGCGATTGCCATGTTGGAAAAGGGCGCGTAAAGCGCGACAGAGCTCCATCATGCTCTAAACTTTGGGGACGCAAACTGCCTCGGTGAAGCCGCTGAGGCTTGCGCCCCCTTTCTCTATCTTCTTTCGCCCAGATTGTCATGACCCATATGGACGAAGTAACGAGCACAGACTTACAAAATCCCGAACAACTAACAGCCCGTGCCATGGTTTACGGGAAAACGCCGTGGCTCGTGCCCGAGGCGCCCAGACGTCTAAGGGAGTTTTTGCTAGAGCACGGCACGCCGCTAACGCTACGCAGAGGCGAAACGCTTCCCTTTGGCGCGCAGAGTCGTATCTCACTCGTGGAAGACGGACTTATCGGCACGCTTCCCTTGCATCTCGGGGACACAAACCGAGTGTGCGGGCTCTTTGGCGCTGGTAGCGTCATGGGCCTTGTGATGGCGTTGAGAATGGGCAATACGCGGCCTGCCTCTTCTGGGATGCAGATTTTCTCGAAGGTCTTTGTTGAGGCAAGGCTTCGCGCTGTGCCGATCGAGCGGTTTCTGACGTGGTTCTCCACGCTCTCTGAGGCGGACTCACAGGCGCTCTATCGCGCGGCAATTCTGATCACTGAGAGTCAACTCGAGGGCGTTTTTGTCAACGATATCTATCCCGTGCACGTGCGGCTCCTGATTGTGCTTGAGGTACTCGGGCGTGGCCGTGCTGTCAGCGAGGATGGCCTAGTGGAACTTGCCCATGGACTAACACTCGCGGACATCGCCCAGATACTGCATACGAAGCGTGAGATGGTATCGCGCGCATTTTCCCTAGCGCAACGCGCAGGGGTGGTGGTGCGGCGCGGCCGTGTCTTGGGCTATTCTCCCTCGGCGCTCGGTGTGGCGCTCAAGCGGGCGCTCTCTTAGAGTACGCCCGCCTCACACTTTGCTCGGCGTGCCTCAGGCCTATTACGCTCTCCAGCGTCGGAAAATGAGTGAGGTGTTCACGCCGCCAAAGGCAAAGTTGTTGCTCATGACGAACTCGGTGTCGATGTGGCGCTCCTCGCCCATGATGTAATCGAGTTTCCCGCATTCGGGATCGGGCTCTGTCAGGTTCAAGGTTGGGCTAAACCAGCCCTCACGCATCATTTCAATGGCAAACCACGCTTCGAGCGCGCCACAAGCGCCGAGTGTATGCCCAAAGAAACTCTTCATGGAGCTCACAGGAAGGCGACTGCCAAAGACTGCTTCGGTGGCAAGGCTCTCGGCAACGTCGCCACGACCCGTGGCCGTACCGTGAGCGCTCAGGTAGCCGATCTGCTCGGGGGTGAGATTCGCATCCGTGAGTGCATCCCGAATGCAGCGCTCAATCGTGATGCGGTTGGGCTGTGTGATGTGTGTTGCGTCACAGTTGGTGGCAAAGCCCGCGACTTCAGCGTAGATGGTGGCACCACGCGCTTGAGCGTGCTCGAGTGATTCAAGTACCAAGGCGCCAGCGCCCTCCCCAATGACAAGCCCGTCACGGCTACGGTCAAACGGTTTTGGCGTGAGGCTCGGGCTGTCATTCAGGGTGCTCGTAGCAAAGAGCGTGTCAAAGACCGCTACTTCCGAGGGGCTCAGCTCCTCGGCGCCGCCCGCGACCATTGCGTCCTGCATGCCGTAACGGATTGCTTCATAGGCGTAGCCGATGGCTTGCGAGCCCGAGGTGCACGCAGAGCTTGTGGGGATGACGCGACCTGTAAGGCCAAAGAAAAGCCCAGCGTTGACCGCGGTGGTATGCGGCATCATCTGTACGTAGCTTGTGGCGGTGATTTTGCGTGTGGATTTTTCTGTGAGCATCGCCGCAAAGTCGCAGACTGCGTCCACCCCGCCCGTGCATGAGCCAAAGGCGATGCCGACGCGCCCCCCTTTTAGAAAAGCTTCATCCTCAAGGAGCCCAGCGGCTTCTAGGGCATACTCCGAGGCACGCGTTGCCATGAGTGATACGCGCGACATGCTGCGCGTGCGCTTGCGCGTATAGTGCTCGGGTAGCGTAAAGTCCCGAACGGGCGCTGCGAGCTTCGCGTTCATGCCGCTGATCTCATCCCACTCGGGCATGGCGCAGACCGCGTTTTTGCGTGCGAGAAGCTCCGCGCGTACCGTATCCCAGCTTTCCCCAAAGGCGGTCACGCCGCCCATTCCGGTTACGACAACTCGACGTTCACGCATCAGAGCATCCCTCCATTGATGGAAATGACCTGACGGGTGATGTAACCCGCGGCATCACTCATGAGGAAAGCAACGAGCTTGGCTACTTCGTCGGGCTGTCCAAAGCGCTTCATCGGAATCATGCTCATCGCGTGCTCGAGCGCGAGCTCGTTCATCTCAACGATATCCGTTTCGATGAGCCCTGGGGCCACGGCATTGACGGTGATGTTGCGTGAGGCCAGCTCCACCGCAAGCGCTTTCGTTGCTCCAATGAGTCCCGCTTTGGCGGCCGAGTAGTTCACTTGTCCCCGGTTACCCATGATCCCTGAGACGGAGCTCATCGTAACGATGCGCCCGCCCTGACGGGCACGCACCATGGGCATGATGGTGGGGTGCACGACATTGAAAAAGCCAGTGAGGTCGACATCGATGACGCGATCCCAATCCTCATCAACTAGCGCGGGGAACGCGCCGTCACGGGTGATGCCCGCGTTCACTAGCACGCCCCAATAAGCGCCGTGCTGCGCGATGTCCGCGTCAATCGCCTTGCGTGCCGCGTCGCGATCCGATACGTCAAAGGGGAGGGCGCGAGCGCTCCCCGCCACGCGCGCTACGTCGTCAAGCACGCCCGCAAGCGCCTCCGGACTGCGGGCGTTCAGCACAAGGTCAAAGCCCGCACGGGCAAGCTCGAGCGCACAGGCGCGCCCAATGCCGCGCGAAGCACCAGTGATGAGGATGGTTTTCTTTTTGTCGGTCATGTGTTTAGCTTATTTGTTGTTATCGCTGAGTGTGTCAGCTCAGCTGTCGGTGTTTGTCATTTTAGTGGTTTGTGCGCGAAAAGAGCGCAGGCATTTCACGCACTAGCGGCTGATAAACAGTGATTCGGCCGCGAGCGAGCTCACGTCCCTCAAGTGTCACCGCGCCCTCAAAGGTGGCGAGCTGCCCCTCTTGAAGGAGCTTTTGCATATGGGTGATGACTGTGCCAGTCGCGGGCACAGCCGCCTCGAGAAACTTTGCTTGTCTTACTGAGAGGAGAAAGCCAACTTCGGCAGGCGTTTCCCCTTCGGGGGCTGCCACGCCCGCGCTTTTTCGTGCTCCCGCCCAGATACCAATGCTCTGAGCCATGATTTCAAGGAGAAACTCATTGGGCACCGTACCCTCGGCGTAAGCAAAGCGCGCGAGCGGCCCCTCTGCGCCGAGCTTCGTGCACGTGCGCACGGCATCCTCTTCGATCAGTAGCACCTCGCTCACAAGCAGCATGGGCGGTCGGTGTGAGAGGTAGGTCTCTGGTGATTCGTAGGGCATCATGATTGAGCACTATCCATGCGGGTGAAAATAAGGGATGTGTTATTGCCGCCAAACGCAAAGTTGTTGCTCATGACGGTGCGCGGCGTGAGTCTCGTGGGCTGAGTGATCCATTTTATCCCCGAGAGCGTTTCATCAAAGTGCAAATTTTCTGGGATCTGCGCGGGATGCATGATGGGGTGCGTAAGGAGCATGACGGCAAGCAGCGCATCCGTGATGCCTGCGGCACCCAGGGTGTGCCCTGTGAGACGCTTGGTTGAACTCACAAATGGCGCTGAGCCAAAGACCTCGCGCACAGCACGACACTCGGCCGCGTCGTTTTGCAACGTCCCCGTACCATGCAGGTTGATGTAGTCCACTTCTGCAGGCGTGAGGCGCGCTCGGCTGAGCGCGTCTTCCATTGCGAGCTTCGCGCCAAGGCCTTCGGGGTGCGGAGAGCTCATGTGATACGCGTCACTACTTTCACCGACACCGAGAAGCGCGATGGGGGACGGAGTGCGTGAGAGCCACATGAGGCCCACTCCCTCACCAATGGTGATGCCGCAACGCTCCGCAGCAAGCGGCGCAGTGAGGTCTGCTGCGAGCACACCGAGCGCTGCAAAACCGTTAATGGGCATACGCGCGAGGCTGTCTGCGCCGCCCACAATGGCTGCGTCAATGACGCCCGCTTCGATGAGGCGCGCCCCTGTGATGATGGCTCGAGCGCTTGAGGTGCACGCTGTGCAGATCGTGTAGGCAGGGCCGCGAATACCGAGCCACTCGGCGAGGAACCGTGCGGGGTCGCCCATTTCTTGCGCGGTACTTGAGAAAGCGCGCGGCGATGTGGACCCATTTATCACTTCCTCGATATAGCGAGCCGCTTCTTCACTCCCAGAAGTGGAGGTGCCTAAGAAAACGCCCGTATGTGAGGTGTCTACGCTTGCAAGAAGCGCCTCCCAGCGACTCCGCTCGCTCTCTATCACACGCATGAGAAGACGGTTGTTGCGCGAGTTGTGCCGAGCGCGAAGCGGCTCGGGCACTGCGGGCAAGTCTCCTAAGACGTGGCCAAATGGGATGGCTTTCTTTTTCCCCTCGTCGGTGACGAGCAGTCCCTCTGTCAAGCGCATCCCTGGCGCCTCGTTACGCGCCCAGTTCGCAAGAATCTCGCGCGGCGAGTTACCGAGCGCATTGACGAGTCCATAGTGGTGAACGTAGATCATGGCGCGGCGCTCTCCTTAGTGTCCTCTAGGGGCGTAAATGTAATACGGTAGCCAAATGCGTGGTGAATGATTTCAAGCGGGGCGCCCTCGGCATAACGGATGGTCTCGATGGTGCCCGTGGGGCTCTCGAGCACGCGACGCATCCCGCCCTTGGTTTCGGTGAGCAGTACCTCTTCAGGGAGATGCCCCTGCCAGAGCGACGCGGGTAGGCTGGCGAGGAGATGCTCGCCTAAAACTTGCTTTGCATCGGGTAGCTTCTGGCTTGGCACGCGCGTGGACGCTTCAAGGTGCTTCCCATCCCAGCGCAGGGTAAAAAGCGGCAGTCCCGCAGTACTGAGTCCATCCATGAGGAGAACGCCAGCGCGGCAGCTCGTGACGACGATGAGCCGCGAGTGCCGCTCACCGTACTCAAAGGCGAGTAGCGCGGCGCGAGCGGCTTGCTCTTTCACGCAAGCTTCTTCTGGGAGTGTCGCGCGCAGCTTCGGGGCGATGAAAAATTCAGTGCCCTCCGGCGCGAGCGGCCCAGCACTCTGGCAGGCGGTGAGAAGTGTGCTCGCTGCGAGCGTTGCTAGCGTGAGCATGCGTAGGTCAATCACGGTCGATTCTCCAGAGTAGTGGCATGGGTGCAAGCAGAAATGCTACCAGCACCCCTGCGCTTAAGACCCAGCCAAAGTTAGCAACCGCTTCGGTTGCAGAGAGCGTGAGGATACCCAAACTTGCGAGCGTGGTGAGTAACGCTGTGAGCATTGCGCGTAAGGTTGCTTCAGCGTCTCGCTCAAAGCTCAAGAAAAACACCACATAGTCGATGCTAATGCCAAGTATCAGAATAAGCGCAAAGAGGCTAAAGAGATTCACTGGGATCCCAACCAGCGTGGTGGCCGACAGGCCTGCCGCCATGCTGAGCGCCACAACGAGCGCGCCAAGCGTGCCACGCGCCACGCCAAACTTGCGCACAAGGCTCACGAGCACAGCGCCCCAGGAGAGCGCAAGGAGCGCTAGGAGTGTGATGCGCGTGTGGTGAAAGGTCTCTTCGATGGCGGCACGACGGTTGAGCCACGTGATGCCCGGATGGTTAGCAAGCTTCTCAAGTGTGGCCGCATCTTTGACGCCAGAAACGGTAAGCAACGCCGAGAGTGACCCATCCGAATGCTCATAGAGGAGCCCCGCGGCCCTTGCACCAAAAACGCTCTGGCGCCATTCGGTGAAGCTTACGACGCTTGGGAGTTGCGGGTTTTGCAGGTGGATGCCTGCCGCATCGGCGAGCGTTGCTTCAATCATGGGCAGCGCCGCTTTGACTTGAGCGCGAACTTGTTCTTGCCGTGCCTCTGGAAGGGGCAAATTGTAGAGAAGCCGTCCATAAGCAGCAGAGACCTTAGGGGAGTCGAGCGCTAGGGCGAGCGTCATCGCGCGTGTGAGTACCACTTCAGCACTCTCTCCATGCACGATAAAGCCCGTCTGTGAGAGGTTTTGTCCTAGAAGTGCGGCAAAACCCTTTTCGTGGGCGACGAGCGTTTCGGGTGGCGACTGCAGCATGCGTAGATCATCGTTGTAGTTTGCGCGCGAGAGCCCATAAAGTGTGAGCGCGATGAGGCTCGCAGAGAGCGCGAGCACGATTGGGTGGCGCGCTCGCCAGAGCGACACCACTCGCGCAAGCTGCGCTGCAGGCGGGGTGCGCCGTGCCGCAAACCCCTTCACAAGGAAGGGAAAGAGCAGATAGACGGTAAGCCACGAGGCAGTGAGGCCGCAGGCCGCAAAGACGGCGAGCTGTCGCAGCCCTGGGAATGGGGCAAGCGCCATCAACGCATAGGCGGCGACGGTGCTGAGCACTGCATGAAGGAGTGCGGGCCGCAGAACGAGCAAGCTCTCGAGCGGGGATTCATTTGCCCCTTCGGTGCGCCGCCTTGCTAGGTAGTAAGTGGTGTAGTCCGCGCAAAGCCCGATGAGCGAGAGGCACATCACGAGCGTGATGATATGCACGCTCCCAAAGAGCGCCAGTGTGGCGGTGAGTCCAACGATAGCGCCAGCGACGATGCTGAGCGTAGCGAGGATGAGGGGTCGGAGAGAGCGAAACGCAATGAAGAGTAGCGCAAAGAGCGCCGCAATGCTTATGTAACCCAGCGTATTGATATCGTGCTGCGCGGTGGCTGCGGCAGCAACCGAGTGAAAGAGCGCACCTTGATGAAAAAAGGCAATGCCAGAAGCGCTCAAGCGCTCTTCAAGCGCTGCGATTTGCGTGACGACTGCGGTGCTACGTTCTCCGTGCACGCACTCGGACCTAAGTTGTGCGCTAATAAAGCGCCAAGGTGTGCCGTCTGCGGCGGCAAGCGTAAGCCACCCATCCTTGACGGTGAGCGGGAGGAGGCTTTGTGAGCTAAGGCGTGAACTACGCAAAAGAAGCGCAGGGTCACGAGTGAGCTCCCCGAGTGATGGGGCCGCAAGCGGCGCGTAAAGCGCTGCGAGCACACGTTGGGCTAATTTCTTGGGGTCTTGCAGCCGCTCAATGGCGCTTGGCGCAAGGAGTGCGGCGCTCATGCGCGAGGCTTCTTCTAGCGTCTTGGCCGCTTCTGCTGCGCTAATCTCCCCGGTGATTTGCGTAAACGCCCCAGTTGCGGCGAGCCCCTTGGCAAAGTCTTTTGCGTGAGCGCTATCGGCATTGATGAGCCAGAGGACTTGCGTGGAGAATGTTCCCGAGAAATGCTCGATTGCCTCGCTTTGCGTGCGGCTCATCTCGGTTTTTGGCAGAAGTGAAAGGACGTCTGAGTCGATGCGCTCGCCTCTGAGCGTCATGGCGAGCACCGCGCCGAGCACAATGACAACAGCTATCCATGCCCACGCCCAGCGTGGGCGAGGGAGAAAGCGCGCGTGGGGGATGCGAGACTCAGTCATGCGGCATGCTCCTGCGGGGCCACTCAGTGTGTGTTCGCGCGCGGCAGTGGTGTGAAGCGAATGTGCGTCGAGCTGCCATCGCGGGCGGCGAAAGCGATTTCCTCGAGGGTGGCGTTGCCGCGAACGGTTGCGTGCTCAAGGATTTTGACAAGTAACGCATCTTTCGGCGCGAGCGCGAGCTCCCAAGCGCCGCTCTCATCGGTACTGAGGCGCTCAAGCGTAAAGAGCGCTTCAAGCGACGCAACATCGAGCGCGAGTAGCGAGGGTAGTGCCGTCATCAGCCCCGAGATGGGTGAGCCAGCCTCAGCCGTCACCTCCTCAGGACTCTCCCCTTCAACACGCATACTGATGCCCTTTGGGGAGAAAACGATGGTTTGCGCGACGGGCGTTTTTTGCACCCACTCTAGTGTATTGGGTTCCGTGCGATGCACTTCGCCGCGGCTTCTGAGCGTGATGCCCTGCGCGGGGAGTGTGCGCTCCATCAGAAAAGCTGCGTCTGGCGTAAGGGTGCCTTTAAGGCGTTGGGCGAGTGCGGAAAGCGTGAGAGTTGGCTCTTGCGCGGCTTGCACCCTCAGAGGGATAAGAATGGCGAGAAGCGCTGTGAGCGGTAAGGTGGCGCGAAATCGGTTGACTACCATGGTAGTGGTACTCCAAGTTTTTCAAAGAGAATCGCGGGCGACGCGAGCGAGCCTTCGCCGGTTTTCTCATTGACTGCCATCTGAATGGTTTTCCCGCGCGCAAGAAGCGTCCCCGACGCTTTATCGTGAATTTCGTAGGCAATAACGAGTCGGTTCTCAATTTCGGTAATGGTGGCCGTCACGAGCGCGGCGGCGTCGACTTTCATGGGGCGGCGGTAATCAACCTCTACGCGAATCACAGGCCAGACGTAGCCCGAGGCGTGCATTTCGGCGTAGCTATAGTCAATGGCGCGAAATAAGGCTTCTCGGGCGCGCTCGAAATACGCGAGGTAGTTGCCGTGCCAGACAACGGCCATCGGATCCGCCTCATGAAAGGAGGGAATGAGCTCGATGGTGGCTGTAGAGCGCGGCGAGACGGGATGTGGGGTCATGGTTTTTGCCAAAAATCGTAGAAATTGAACCAATTTTGCGGAGACCGCATTGCCCAGTACGCAAGGCGCGTTGCGTAGCGTTGTGCTTCGCACTGATAGTGGGCTCGCCGATCGCGGTGCTTGGGGCGATCGAGCCCCGTTGCAAAGCGCTCAGCATGAATCACGATACCGTCGGCCTCGCGTAGCGCAAAGAGCGTGATTACGGGGGCGCGTAAGAGGTGCGCGAGCACATAGGGGCCAATGGGCAGATAGGCTGTCTCACCCAAAAACGAAACGGGTGTTGCATTACGCGCGGCGGAGTCGCCCACGGGAATACGGTCTGCGGCGATTGCGACCCACTCACCGCGGGAAACCGCCTCTTCGAGCGCTGCAGCGGTTGCGGGGCTCATGTTGTCGATAGGAATGACATGGAGCTGACTGTCGGGGGCGCGCTTAGCGAGCATGCGCTTGAACTGCTCGGCATGACGCTCAAACATAAGCACGTTGACGATCTGCTCGCGAGAGAGTTGTGCGATAGCGCGTGTGACATCCGCAACGCCCAAGTGTGAGGCAAGCAGCAACGTGCCGCGCGCACCGCTGCGCGTTGGTTTCAGGAGTTCTTCACTTAGTGCATCAGCAAAGCGCACATCACGTCCGAGTTGCATTTCCCCGCGCCACGAAAGAATTCTGTCAAGAATCGCGTTACCAAAGGCGCGATAAAGCGCAAAGGCTGTGACGCCCGAGGGCGGAAGACCTTCCGCCGCACGTGCAGCTTCTACCGCTGCGACAAATTTCTGTGTCGCACGCCGTTGCATGCTGCCCGTGAGCCAAAAGACAGCGAGAACAGGGAAAAGCACCGCGTTAAAGAGCGTGCGTCCGCCAAGACGGTAGAGGTAATAGAGGCAATCGAAGCCGAGCGTCCCAACGAGCGCGCTGCGCTCGGTTTGCTCCGCCCAGTGTGAGCGGCTGCGACGTAGTGCTCTTCGTGGCATTTCGATGAATGACTGAAAAAAGAGCTTGGCGTGCATGCGAGAGATCGCCACATTGTCGGCAAATGCGCGGAAGTGGGAGAGACCGCCCTTGGGATAAGTGACGTGCGTGGGCATAAAAAGAACATCACCCCCTCGCCAGTAAAAGCGCACCATGATTTCAGGGTCAAAATTCATCCGTAACCCGATCGGGGCAGCGTCAGCGGCGGCAAGTGTGCGCTCTAGCGGGTAGACGCGAAAGCCGCAGAGACTATCCTTGATCGCAAAGCCCCATGTTTCGACCCAAACCCAAAAGTGCGTGATGTAGCGGCCGATGAGGCGCTTTTTAGGAATGGATTCGTCGTAGACGGGTTTGCCTGAGATGAGCGCATCAGGATGCTGCTCGGCAAGCGCGAGCATCTTTTTGGCGTCGTCGACATCGTGCTGCCCGTCCGCATCAATCTGAAGCGCGTGCGTAAAGCCCTTCTCTGCGGCAAACCTAAGGCCAGCGAGTACCGCGGCGCCTTTCCCGCTATTGATGGGGAGGTGGATCACGCTCAGAAAGTCAAAGACTTGCACGAGCGCGTCAATTTCTTCACGTGTCGCGCGCTCTGATCCGTCGTCAACGATGATGACAGGGCACGCAAGCGGCGCGAGTGCAGTGAGCACCCCTCGAAGGGTGCTCCCATGGTTGAAGCACGGAATAACAATAGCAGGGCGAAACTCACAACGCATGAGGGGCGAGCTCCACTTTTCCGTGCGAAGCGGCAAGCGCTTGCGCGTCGAGAAGAATGTCGTAGGTAAAGGCGATTTTGCGTGCGTTGGGCTCGGCGCGTGAGAGGGTGAGTCGCAACGTATCCTCAGGGATAACGGGTTTGACAAATTTCATCTGCGGTACACCCTGCAGCGTGCAGGGCTCATCGAGCCAGAGCGAGCAGAGCTCACGGACCCAGGCGAGTTGAATCACCCCGGGGAGCAGCGCCTTCGCAGGGAAGTGTCCCTCAAAGGCCCACGGGGCACGACGCAGCTCAATGCGCGCTGTGATCCCCAATGCGTCTCGCTGTTCGATCTCAATAAACTCCTTTAGTGATGGCATTCAAAAAGTTTCTCCAAGTCCTGTGTCTGCACTTTACCCTGTGGGTTAAGAGGCCAGTCGGTCACGCTGCGCCAGTAGCGAGGAAGTGCCAGCGGTTCAAGCTTTTTAGCGAGTTTTGCTCGGTAGAGTCGGTGCTGCGCTGGGTTGTAGCCGGGCGAGGCACTCTCACGTATTACGACTCCTATTGTCTCACGTCCGTGAGGGCGCACGATGATTGCCCGACAATCAAAGCCAAGTTCTTGCGCGATAACTTGTTCTATGGCGGTAAGGCTCACGCGTTTATCACCAATTTTGGCAATTCGATCAAGGCGTCCAAGGAGCTGAAAGCGCCCATCCTCCAAGAACGCCAAACGATCCTCAAGCAGTTGAGGCACTGGAACGTGTGGCGCGCGGATTTGATACGGCCCCTCCTGGGTGGGTGAGAGCACGATCCCAGGGAGCGGCGTCCACGCTTCGTGCAACGAACGTTCGTGCACGCGCGCGGCCACTGCCCCTGTTTCCGTTGAGCCGTAGATTTCTAGCAAGGGCGCAGTGGTGTGCGCGCGAAGCGCGGCAAAGTCAGCTGGTGCAAGTTTCCCAGCTGCGCTCATCACGAGCGTGGGCGTCGCTCCCGAAAGTGAACTCAGGTGCCGTAAAAAGGTTGGCGTACTCACAAGAAGGAGCGGAAAGGGGGCGGTTTGCGCGAGCATTTCCTCGTAACGAATGCGCGGCGCGTGCTGCGAAAAGCCCATCGCGAGCGGCAGCCATACCGCAAACGTAAGCCCGTACTGGTGATGAGGAATGACGGAGGTAGCGATGCATGTGTTCTGTGGGAGCGCCGCAAAAAGCGGGGCGAGCGCACGAATTTCTGCGTCCATCTGCGCGAGTGTCTTCACAACGCGCCGAGGAGCGCCGCTACTCCCTGAGGTATAGAGCTCCATGGTCTGCGTTGGGTGAAGCGCGCTTTCGCCTACGGCGCACCGCTTATGGGTGTCGATTCTTGCGAGCTCGACGCCCTCTAGCCCTGTCGCTTCATCTGTGGTGCTTAAGAGGAGACAGTCGCTCTCGGATGCAAGCTTATGGCGGGTAATCGGGTCAGGGGCGGTGAGCACCGGCGTGACGCCTGCGAGTAACGCCCCTAAGAGCAGCACGGTAAAGTCGATGAGATCCTCACTGCCACCGAGCGCCACACGACTTACGCCAAGCGCACGGATCTGCGCGGCGACGCCTGCTGCCCGCTCAAAGAGGATGTGATGTTGATCTTGGGCGGCCCAAGCCACCGCAGCGATAGGTTCAGTCATGCGAAAAGCGCGGTCTTAGTAGCCATTCTGCGCCGAGCAGTAGTGCTACCGCAACGTAGCTCAGACACCCATTCCAGAGCGTCCAGATATCGATATCGGCGAAAATGACTGTGGCAAGCGCAATGCTGCCGTTGATGATAAAAAAGGCGCACCAAATACCGGTGAGCCGTCGCAGATAACGTTGCGCGGCAGGGATCTTCTCTAGGTTGGTATCATGCAGTGCCGCGATGCGGGCAATGAGTGGCGTGCGCCCGGGCAGTAAGCTCTGAGCAAACGTGGCCAATAGGGAGGCGTTCACGAGCACGGGGTACCATAGAAGCGAGCCCGTTGAGCGGGTGATGAGCGAGAGGGTGACGAGAGCGAGCGCGAGCACGCGCACCCCAAGCGCCTCGATTTGAGGGGGCTTGCTGCCCGAGGGGCGCGCCGCAAAGAGCAGCGCGAGTGCGCAAGCGACCCACATCACCCAAAGCAGAGGCTCGAGCGCTGGAATCCGTGCAATGCCAAGCACCATGAATGGCCAAAGCAGCAGGATGCCATGCGTAAGAGCCTTGAGAACGCTCATCATAGGCTCTGCGTTTACTGAGCGTTTTTCTGAAGCGCTGCAAGAATTTCGACGACGTCTCCCACCGTGCGTACGCTCTTAAACTCCTCTGGTTTAATGCGTTTTCCCACCATGTTTTGCAGTCGCACGATCAAGTCGACCGCATCAATACTGTCAAGGTCGAGATCTTCTACAAGACGGCTCTCAAGCGTGACTTGTTCGGGGTCGATTTCAAAGAGCTCCTCGAGGACAGTTTTGAATTGCTGAAAAATGACTTCTTTTGCGTTATCCATAATGTATCCTTTCCTCGATCAAGCGGCCTGATGAGCACGGATGAAACGTGCAAGCGCAGCGACGCTCGCAAAATGGGCGCGTACCTCCTCGGTGGGGCCAGTAAGTGTGACGTTAAACCGCTTTTTGATAGCAAGCCCCAGCTCTAGCGCGTCGATACTGTCGAGCCCAAGCCCTTCGCCAAAGAGCGGCGCGTCCGTATCGATATCCTCGGGCGTGATGTCCTCGAGGTTTAGCGCTTCGATGATGGTCATTTTGATGTCGTTAACTAGCGTATCCATGCTGTCAAGCCTTTAGTTGTTCTTCAGTTCTTTGGTGAGTATATCGCTCAGGTGCCGTGTGAGACGGCGCGACGAAAGCGAGTGGGTTTGCTCAGACTCGTCGACAAAATCCGAGGGCAACACCCGCCCCACACGATGCACGCGAAGGGTGCTACCGCGACGTGGAATTTCATACCATTTGGCGTGTTTACTGAGCCATCTGGGCGGAGCGTTGATGGCGAGCACTTCAATCGGGGCATTAAGCCGCAAGGCGATGTGAGCCACGCCACGCTTTAATTTGAGAGGCTCCCCTGGTACCGTTCGGGTTCCTTCAGGGAAGATGAGAATGGAGTCGCCCCGAGCAAGTCGAGCCTCGCAATCTTGAAGAATCGCTTCGCCGTGGTCATTGAGAAGATAGTCCGCCGCGGCTACAACGCCCTTGAGGAAAAAATTTTGCTTGAGCTCGGCTTTCACAAGGCAATCTAGCTCTGGGAGCTGCGAAGCGATGAGCACGTAGTCGAGAATCGTCGGGTGATTGGCGACGATGATGGCGCCCTTGACTGTGCGAAGTTGCTGAATATCCTCGAGCTCAATGCGCGTCACTCCTAGCACAACCAGCATTCGCAGAAAGAGCCGGAATGAGCACGAAATAGAAGCGCGTGCGCGTTTGATGCGCCGCTCCTTATTGTGTTCAAAGAAATTAAGGTACGGAAACCATAAGAGCGTCAGCAGTAGCGCCCCCGTGCCAAAGACGACCCAAGAGAGCCCTGTGAGTAAACGGCGCAGCTCAAGCAGTACGCGCGGCTCGCGCGCAATGGGTTCATTACTCGCAGGCATGATGCCACTCTCCGTGTAGTGTGTGCAGACTGCCCACTAAGTCAAAGGAAGGCTGTGCTGCAATGAGCGACGCGTAAAAGCTAAGCGCTTGGGGAAGCGTTGCGCGATCGGCATGGCCGTGGTGGCACTCGAGGGTGAGCTCAAACGCGCTCTGCTTGCTGCTTGAGGTAGCGCTCTCAAGCGCAATACCCAAAGCGTAGGGCACAGATGGGGTGGGCTCAGGAAACTTCGCACCAAGCAATGGGGGAAGGGGGCCCTCAAAATCAACGACAAGCACGCGTTGGTAGCCCGCCGCAATGAAGGCGTAGGCTTCCATGAGCGCGGCAGAAAAACTCTCTGTGCCTGCCGAGACCGAAGAGACAGGTAGAGGGCACTTAGCCTGAATACTGTAGGTGCCTGCGGCAGCGTTGTGAACCGACATCATGAAGTCTGTGGGGGAGACGTTTTGCCCAGCTGCAAGGGTAGCAAGGAGCTTTTCTCCGCGTTCAAGTTCCCCATGGCGTGAAGAGAAAACGACAGCATCGGGCGCCCAGTTCACACTCAGTTCTAGAGCAGTTTCGACAGCAAGCCTTGCGCCAAGACTTAGCCGCCGTGCCACCATCATCGGGAGGCGCTTTGGGAGTTGAGAAAACTCATGAACAGCGGGAAGCGCAGGGTTTTGGGCCCAGCGTTTCCAATCGGTTGGGGAGTCAATTGTGGGTAGCAAGGCAAATGCGCGCTCGACAGCAAACTGCATCCTCAGCTCCTCCTGCGACAGACGAGTAGCGTGGAGTGTGCGCCAATATTGTCTTTGACCTCAATAATGTCAAAACCCGATTGTGCAAGGAACATCTCTAAATCCGCATAGGCATAGAAGCGGCTGGTGCCGTTGGCCATGACCGTGAAGTAGAGCGAGTAGGCGGCAAGCGAAAGTCGCCCCGCTTCATAGGGTTGGCGATCGGTAAGGGGCTCGAGAATATAGAGCAGAGCCTCTTCAGACATAGCGGCGTGAACGCGCTTCAAAATGGAAACCACCTCAGCTGGGGAGAAGCAGTCGAGGAACTGACTCATCCACCAAGCTTGGGCGTTGTTCGCGGTTAGCGCTTGACCATCCAGTAAATTAACGGGATGCGTGTGAATTCGATCAGAGAGTCCAGCTGCGCGAGCATTTTCCGCTGCAATCTCACACTGCTCGGGTAAGTCATAGATCGTTACCTTGACTTCGGTGTTGTAGCGGCAGCACGCCAAGGCCCACTTTCCTGTGTTTCCACCAATATCCACGAGTGAAGTCACAGTGGACGAGAAAACAACGGGCAGAGCCGCGCGGAACGCGCTATCGGAATAGAAATGATCAAAGGCGAACCAACTACTGCGAGCGGGTTCAGGCAAATCGCGCAAGTGTGGGTAGAGCGTTTCCCACTCTCCAAACACGCTGAGTCCAGCGGGACGGTGCTCTCGTAGCGCAGTCCCGAGGTGAGTGAGTCCCTTATAGCAGACGTCACGGGTAAAGTCGAAGTTAACCTTGACGAGGGGATCATTGAGAAGAAAGAACCCCGTATCGCTTAAGCGCCATCGATTGTCTTCAAGACTAATCATGCTGAAGGCTAGCCCGGCAGGAAGTAGCACATCGAGCACGTAGTCTTCAAGGGACAGCGTCTCTGCGATCTGCTCTTTGGTCAGACCCTCCGAGAAATGTTCGTCAAGCACTGCGAGAATGCCAAAGTCCTTAAGTGCGCAAGCCGTTTGAAAAACGAAAGGCGCTACGCTCAGACGATGGGCAGCCGCAAGTGCATCCAGACCCGCATGGGGTTTCACTTTTGAGGAGGGCATGACCAGGGGAGCACTTAGTTAGGATCAGAACTTCGAATTAACAATAGCGCGCTGCAGGTCCGCATCAAGCGTTGCGACCCACTGGTTGTACTTGCGGTGAACTTTGCCATCCTTCTCGATCAGGGTGGTGTTTTCCTTGTCCATCAGAATTTTGTAATTATCACCGTTGTACTCAACGATGATCGCGGCCACGGATTTACCGTAATTCTTCGAGAAGCGGGCGTACGTCTTCCCAGGCTTTTCATCAGTGATCGTCCACTTACGAGCAAGGAGACACTTACGAAGGATCTCTTTGAACTTCGCAGGAGAGACGCCCTGGGTAGAACTGACGGGGTTGATTTGCTGCACAGCACAAGCGCTTAGAAAAACAGCTGCACCAGCGGCCAACAAGAGACGGCGACGTTGCATGATTAGGTCCTCATAGGATTTGGTGAGAGCACCAAGAAATTGGTCGTGACTACCAATTGTATCAATTGGTGTAGGTAAATACGAGCGCTTGGCATATTTTTGGTAGCTGTCAAGCGACAGAAGTATGTTCCATCTTTGGTTGGATTCGAATTGTCGAAAAACAGTCAATGCCTCGGCGCGTCGTGCTGTGCCGAGATGAGGTTAGCTCTGCGTAGCTATCTCAATGGAGTCCTCTCTGATGATTCAATATTTTTGATCGTGTTCACCATTTCATCGAATAGATCAGGGTTTACCCTAGGATTTTGATACACTGGTAGACCTACTAGGGGCAGCTAGGGAGCGTTTGGTTCAAGCGCCCCTCTGCTGGTGTATTGAATCGTATGAATGTCACAAAAAACAACAATCGACTTTTTCTAATCATCCTCTGCGGCGCCATGAGTGCGTTCGGCCCGTTCATTATGGACTTGTACTTGCCGTCGCTACCGGAGTTGCAGGCCTACTTCAACACCTCAGCTTCATTCACGCAAGTCTCGCTCATGACGGCGATGATTGGTCTAGGGTTTGGTCAGCTACTCATCGGCCCGATTAGCGACAAGTACGGCCGCAAGACGCCGCTCCTTGTTTCGCTAGCCATCTATACGCTGAGCTCCTTTGCACTCATCTTTAGCCCCAATATCCATGTGCTTATTACGTTGCGCGGTATTCAGGGGCTTTCCGCGGCGGGCGCCGTGGTGAGCTCGCGAGCGATCGCAACTGACCTTTATAGCGGCAAAGAGCTTGGTCGTTTCTTTGCCATGCTCATGACCGTGCATGGGATAGCGCCCGTCATCTCGCCGATGGTGGGTAGCGCACTGCTCACATTTACCGATTGGCACGGGGTCTTTGTGGTGCTCACAGCGCTTGGCTGCGTGCTCATACTCGCCGTGAGTCGCTTTTATGAGTCCTTGCCCGTTGAACGTCGTATCAACCGCTCGATTCTTCAGACCTTCAAGATTTATCCGAAGATTCTTGCCAACCGTACCTTCATGGGCTTTATTTCCATGCAGGCCTTTGGCTTTGGGGGGATGTTTGGCTACATTTCTGCCTCCCCCTTTATCTTTCAGTCGAATTTTGGTCTCTCGCCCCTTGCTTTTGGGCTTTGCTTTGGGGCAAACGGGCTTGCGGTGATGACGGGGGCAAACGTCAGCCAACGCGTTGACAGACGTAAAGCCCTTGCTTTCGGTGCCTTTCTCTACTTTGCCGCGACCTGGTATGTCGCCTTTGCGTTGAATACGGGGTTAGGGTTCTGGTTTGTAGAACCTGCGTTTTTCGCGATGATGCTCTCGCTTGGGTGCATTTTCCCCACTGTTTCCATGCAGGCCATGGCGAGCGAGCGTCAAAACGCAGGGAGTGCCTCGGCGATGCTCGGGTTTTGCCCATTCTTGCTTGGAGCCATTGTCTCGCCGCTCGTGGGTGTCGGTAACATTTTCCTCTCCACCTCGATTGCACTCTGCATCTCGAGCCTCTTGGTGGTGCTGATGTACTTTAAGGTGCGAGGCAAGCTCGTCTTCCAATAGCACCCTGAGCCATAGCGGCACATGAGTTCACGAGATAGATGGGGGCGCATGCGTTGCGCCCCCTCAGCATTTGTTGGCTTAGAGACGAAGGAGCGCCGTAAGGCGTTCTGCGCCTCGCGGCTCTTCGGCGAGCAGGGGCACGATGGCGAGCTTGTCTGCGGGCCGAGTAGCGACGAGCTTCTCTATGACCTCGGCTTCGTGACGAGCACGCTCACAGAGTAGTGGTGCGTGAGTTTGCGCGGCTGCGACACTCTGATTGATGATCCATGCCGCGGGCTGAATTCCTGCGCGTTTGAGATCTTGCTCAAGCTGCATGGCCTCGAGCACTGGCGTGGTTTCCGCGAGTGTCACAATGAGCACACTGGTTTCAGCCGGGTTTTGAAGCTGCATGAGAGGGGTGAGCACAGGCGTGGCTTCGCGGCTATGACGCAGCACTTCACGGTGATATGCTCCTGTCGCATCGAGTAGCAACAGGGTGTGTCCCGTGGGTGCCGTATCCATCACGACAAACTTTTCACCTGCCTCACGGATAATGCGGGAGAAAGCCTGAAAGACAGCAATCTCTTCCGTGCAGGGTGAGCGCAGATCCTCTTCGAGTAGGGCGCGTCCCGCCTCATCTAAGTCCTTACCTTGTGCGTCAAGCACCTGTTGACGATAGTGTTCAGTCTCGAGCGCTGGATCAATGCGGCTTACCGTCAGATGCGGATGCACGCCCGTCAAGGTTTCAGCCAAATGCGCTGCGGGATCAGAGGTGCTAAGGTGCACGGGGAAGCCGCGTTGCGCGAGCCCGAGCGCGATGCTCGCTGCCATCGTTGTTTTCCCAACGCCGCCTTTACCCATCAGCATCACGAGGCCATGGCCGCGCGCCGCAAGCTTCGTTAGTAGCGCGTCTAGCGACTGCTCCCCAAACTGCGTTTTCAGTTCGCTCGCGCAGTCAGCATTGCTCTCAGCTTCCGGGGAACACACCCCACTTGGCGTTTCGTCGAACAGTGCTTCGAGCGCGGCGCATCCCACGAGGTTGAAGGATTTGAGAGGAATCATCTCCGTCGGAAGCTCTCCGAGTGTCGAGGGGAGTGCGTTAAGCGCTGCGATTTCTCTTTTGCGAATGGCACTCGCGAGCGGATCACCCTCGACGGCACTCTCAGGGTAGCAGCCGTTGACGACAAGATACTGGTTGCATAACCCAATGCTTGCAAGCTCCTCATGGGTGCGCGCCACTTCTTTGAGTGCACCGTGCTGAGCACGCGCTACAAGGATGAGTCGAGTACGCGTAGCATCTCGCAGTGCGTCGAGCGCTTCGCGATACTGTGCGCGCTGCTTTTCCAACCCCGCTAAGGGCCCTAAACAGGAGGTGCCGCTCTTGCTGCTCTCGAGAAACCCGCTCCAAGCGCCAGGCAGTTGAAGTAGGCGGATGGTATGACCAGTGGGCGCCGTATCGAAGATGATGTGCTCGTATGGTGCAGTGAGCTCACTCTTTGTGAGGAGCGCAGTGAACTCATCAAACGCGGCAATTTCTGTTGTGCAGGCTCCAGAGAGTTGCTCTTCAATGCCTTGAACGACATCCTTAGGGAGGATCCCCCGAACGGGATCGACAATTTTTGCGCGATAGGCAGCTGCAGCTGCCTGAGGATTAATCTCGAGCGCCCAGAGATTGGGTACTTTTGCAATGGGCGTGATGGCATTTCCAATTTGCTGCTCAAACACTTGAGCAACATTACTTGCGGGGTCCGTGCTCACAAGGAGTACGCGCTTGCCTGCTTTAGCGAGCGTGAGTGCAGTTGCCGAGGCGATCGAGGTTTTCCCAACGCCCCCTTTGCCAGTGAAAAAGAGGTACCGAGGAGGGTGATCTAGAAATTTCATGATTGACCTCACTTACCGTTGTGCCCACGTAGCGATCTCTTCGCGACTCGGGTAACGGGCTGATAAAACCACTTCACCGTTGACGAGCACCACGGGCAAGGACTTTGCACCGTGCAACAGAAGGTACGCTTGTACAGCAGGGGCATTGGCAAAGGCACGAGGGTTTTGCGCGAGGTTATAGCGCTTGATGTCAAAACCTTGCTCCAAGGCCCATGCCATATCCGCCGCAAAGGTCACTAGCGCAGGATCCACGTTAACGCCGCAAATCCCAGTGCTGCAGCAGAGCGCGGGATCAAAAACTTCAATTATGGCCATGATGATTCTCCACAAAAAAAATAGGATTAGGCTGAGCGCAGGGAATTTGCGCCGCCACTCGAATGCTTTGAATGGTTTTCGTCGCGCAGAAGCGCACAAATACGTTCTTTGAGAGTCAGCAACACCGCTTCAAACGCGGCTTGCTGTTCGGCAAGCGTGCCTGCGACGGCAGCTGGGTCTGGCAGCCCCCAATGCGCCTTTCGCGACGTAGCTGTGTAGAGCGGGCAAGGCTCGGCTGCTGCCCGATCGCATAGCGTGATGACAAGGTCAAAGGGACCTGTCAGCGCCGAGAGCGACTTGCTTACTAGCTGGTCGTGGGCAATGCCAAACCTCTCGAGCGTTGAAATCGCAAGAGGGTGCACGTATCCCGCAGGGTGGCTCCCAGCACTTTCCGCCTGATGCGCGGGTGCCGCCATGGCATTAAATAGCGCCTCGGCCATTTGTGAGCGCGCTGAGTTGCCCGTACAGAGAAAGAGCACACGCATTGACGACGCCCTCAACAGCCACAGTTTTGGTTTGTGCAGAGCGCTGCACAGTGACTTGGGTTACCAGCGCAACAGTTTTCGGTGAGAAAACCGATCAACTCAGGCACTAACGCTATATTGGCGCGGTAACGCTGGTAGAGCCCTTCTTGCGTTGCGGTGATGAGCCCCGTCTGTAGCAACACCTTCGCGTGAAAAGAGAATTTGCTTGGACTCAGTCCAAGCTCGGAAGCGATTTCGCCCGCAACCATCCCTTCAGGCTCCATCCGTACGAGGAGCTGAAAGATGTCGAGCCGTGTGCTGTGAGCGAGCGCATCGAATACTTGAAGAGCAGATGACTTGTCCATATTTCAATATTTCAAAAAATATTGAAATAATACTAGCATAACCGTCCATACTTGGGTAGAAGCCGAAGTCTGGTGCCTATTTAGTGAATGTGATCGACTTGCGCGGGTATGAGCGGAAAAGCGTCTAAAGGATGGGTCGAGGTGGCACGGAAAGAGAGCCACTTCTTGCAGAAGCTGGGTGCAGCGTGCCCACTGCGAGTAGCATTTGCGCCAAGCCTATCGTCTGCAAGTTCGTGTGTGGGAGGCTACAATGTAGCCCAATTTCAACTTTTCTCGCCGTGGGACTGTTTTTCTCACTGGCTCTCTGGTCATGACAATTAGCGAAACGATCCTTGCCCGCCTCAAAGAGGCGGGGGCCCCCTTTTAAATCCAACGACAACATTGCCGCCTTCATCAAGGAGGGCGAACTCGATCTTCTCAAGGCGGAAGTCGCCGACCGTGTCCGTGAGGTGTTACGCACTCTGGTCATCGATATCGAGCACGACCCCAACATGGAAGAGACGGCTGAACGCATTGCCAAGATGTATTTAGAGGAGACCTTTGCGGGTCGTTATCGCGAAATGCCGAAGGTTACCTTTTTCCCGAATACCAAGGCTCTCAACGACATGTTGATCGTGGGGAATATCCCTGTGCGTTCGACGTGCTCGCACCACTTCGCGCCGATCCTCGGTGAGGCGTGGATCGGGATTGTGCCAGGCGAGAAGGTCATTGGCATCTCGAAGTTCTCCCGACTCATTACTTGGATTATGAGTCGCCCGCAAATTCAGGAAGAGAGCACGGTGCAGATTGCAGACCTGCTTGAATGCCTGATTGAACCCAAAGGCGTTGCCGTCTACGTGAAAGCGAGCCATGCCTGTATGAGTTGGCGCGGCGTTAAAGATACGCACTCCTGCATGACGACGCAGGTTTTCCGTGGTGTTTTCGAAAATGCCGATAAGCGTCGAGAGTTTCTGGAGGCGACCAAATGATCACTGCCTCTCGCTACCACGACATCTCTTGTGGGCACCGTGTCGCCAACCACGAATCCAAGTGCTCGCACCTGCACGGTCACAACTACCGCGTGACCTTTGATTGCGCGGCAGAGTCTCTCGACAGCGTTGGGCGGGTAATCGATTTTTCAATCATCAAGACGACGCTTTGCGCGTGGCTTGAGGAGCATTGGGATCATCATTTCCTCGTTTGGGCTGAGGATCCGATCAAGGATGCGCTCCTTGCGATCGATCCCACCGTGGTGGTCGTGCCCTTCAACCCGACCGCAGAAAACATGGCGATCTACCTTGCCGAAACGGTAGCCCCCGCGGTGCTCGCCGGCACCTCGGTGACGGTTGTGCGGGTCACCGTTGAAGAAACCCGCAAGTGTTCGGCTACGTGGAGCCTAACGAATGTCCTCTAAGCTCTACGTCAACGAGATTTTCTACTCGGTGCAGGGTGAGGGCGTCAAAACAGGGATTCCTGCGGTATTTATCCGCCTGCAGGGCTGTCTCTGCCAGTGCCCGTGGTGTGATACGAAGTGGACGTGGAAGATGGGCCGTGAAACGGACATGCCGCTCTCAGCGACTTTTGAGAAGGCGGATAACGGCCATTTCGCGCAAGCCACCGTCGATGAAATTGTCGCTGCAGTAACGGAGCGCTTCGCGAAGGCGCCGCTTGCGGTGATCACAGGGGGCGAGCCCTGCTTGCAGGATATAGCGCCGCTCTGCGCAGCACTCATGGCGCGTGGCCTCGCGGTGCAGATCGAGACGAGCGGCACCGAGCCCATTGTTGTGCCTGATGGGGTATTTGTGACGGTAAGCCCTAAGGTCGGCATGCCTGGCGGCCGTACTATGCATATCCCGTCGCTCGCGCGCGCTGACGAAGTGAAGATGGTCCTCGGAAGCGCAGAGGACGTAGATACGCTCGATACGCTTTTGCCCCATTGCCGCAAGGATGTGGTCGTTTCCCTGCAGCCGCTCTCATGCGGGCGCGCTTCGACCGAGCTCTGCATTGAAACAGCCTTAAAGCGCGGCGCACCCTACCGCGTGTCATTACAGTCGCACAAGTACCTTTTGGTGCGATGACAAATTGGCCACCTAAGCGTCTACGCCAAGGTGGCCATTAAGATGGGTATTGTGTGTTAGTTTAGTGGTAGTTCTTAGCTGACTAAAGCCAAAAAATCACGATCTAGGCTATCGAGCGCCTCATGTAGCGCTTTCTCGAGTCGAGTAATGTCGGCATGCCAAAGCTGAGCCCCACGCTCAGCGCAAGCAAAGAGTTTGTCGAGTGATTCTGGTTGCGGTCCTCCCTGAACGGCTCTTTGCGCAACAATGTGTGCAGGATCGAGTACCGCTCGAAACTGCTCTTGTGAAAGCGGAAACGCTTCAGGCAAGTGTTCAAATGCGTCGGGCATTTCAGCACGGATATCGCGGTAGATGTCGCTAACGACATCAACGGAAATGCTCTTTGGCGTTAGGTGCTTTTGGCGTGCTACCGTCACCATACGACTTGCGAGTGTGTGGCCGATACGGAACGGAATGCCAAAGTCGCGCATGAGCACGTCGGCGAGTTCTTGCGAGGCAGACCAATCGTGATTGAGTTCTTCGAGTGCTCGCTCACGATTAACTGTCAGCATGCCGATGAGTTTTGCAAAGCGTCCAATGACATTGGTGGCATCTCCCACTGTTTCGCGGTTCAGAATCTCGTCCTTTGCGTCATACATGCCAGTAGGCAGATTGTGCGCACGCATCACTACACCCTGTATGCGCGCTAGCACTTCCCCTGCATCACGACGGATATCAATAATCGGACCAGGGTTGCGCTTTTGCGGCATGGCGCTCGAGGCGTAGGTGGTTGATACCAAAATCCACGGCTCAGGCTGAGCATATTGCTGCATCACTTCGGCGATGATTTGGCAGATGTGTAGGAGTGGATGCGTAAGCACAAGTGAGGCCTCTACGGCCACGTCGGTGCCGGCCACCTGTCCTGCATCGAACGTATTCTCAACAGGTTTTTCAAACCCCAGATAAGCTGACATCCCTTGACGGTCTAAAGGCCAGCCCGTGCCGTTGAGCACGCAGCTTCCCATCGGGCATTCGTTTAACCGTTGGTAGAAGGCCGCAGTGCGATCGAGGTCTCGCATGAAGGCGGTTGCGTGCGCAAGGAGCACATGTGAGAAATCCGAAGGTTGGGCAACAACGCCATTGGTGTAGCAGGGCACGAGCGTGCCGCGTTGCTGCTGTGCCATTTGGATGAGTGCATCGACGACTGCGATAAGCGCCTTCATAAGCTCGAGCGTCTCGTCGCGCAAGATCGCTCGCTGAAAAGTCGAGTGAATGTCTTGACTCGAGCGACCTGCGTGCATGAGGCTAAGTTCATAACCCGCCTTCTTAACAAGAAGCGGTTCGTAACGAATGTACATCCGCGGTCGCGCAGCCCCTGGAGTCTGAGCCTCCGCATAGACCTCACTGACGGCGCGGGCAAAGCGGACAGCCTGATCGTGCGTTAGTAACCCCTTGCGTACATTGGTGAGTAGGGTCGCCTTGTTGACTTCAGTCATCCAAAAGAATTCGTCACGGCCTGCAATGCCTTTCCACGCATCATGATCTGCCTCTGCGGCAGCTGCTCCAGATGAAATGTATCCCAAAGACATGTGTTACTCCAAAAAGACAGTTTTTACGGCAGGAGGATGACCGTTGCAGCCAAAGAGACGATAAGTCCAACAGTGCAAGGAATCCACGTTCTCCTCACTACTTCAAGTGGGCTCACCTTTGCAAAGCCCGCCATGATAATGACGATGCCCGCGACGGGTGAAACTGGGCGCATCATTTCGCTTGCAAGCTGCATCATCATGGCAAGACTAGTCGCGTCGCCGCCGAGACCATGCGCAACGGCAGGTGCTATCGGAACCAGGCCAGTAAAGGATGCAACGCCAGAGCCAGTAAGGACGGTGACAATGGTGATGACGATGGATACGACAATACCAGTTCCTGCCATGCCGAGGCCAAGTGAATTCGCGCTGTTGACGAGGAGGGCGACTAGCCCAGTGTTCTTGAGCCCCTCGGCGAAAAGTGCTGCTACGAAGATGAGCCCCACAACATTGGTGAGCATGTTTCCCATGCCTTGGAACATGGCATGCCCATCCTTGAAGACGTTAAGGCTGCGGCGCGTAGCGAGATCGACCAAAATGGCAACAACCCAACCTACAAACATGGCTGTTGCAACATCGAGAACGATGCTCTTATAGACGAGCTTATTGAAGATGAAAAGCAGAATCAGGGGAGTAAGAGGCAAGAGTGCGTAGTATGCGGGTGTTTGTGCAGCTTTAGCCTTTTTAGCTTCGACTTCCGCAAGGTCAAAGGTATTCGAAAGTCTCCCAGAAGCAGCGTCCTTTTTGTCGAAGTATTTCTGCACGACGATGTGTAGGAGGAGGACGACCAAAATGGAAGGAACTGCGACGGGAATCTGATAGGTGAGCAGGTAGGTCATTGGGTCGACAGCAGTTGTGCTCGCTGTCAGCACCGCGATGGCGCTAGAGGGTGCGTAAGAGAACACCAGTGCGGAAGAGATGACCGCTGCAGCAGCAACTGAGCTCACACCTACGCCAATGAGAAGCGGAAAGACAGAGACGGCAAGTAGTGTTCCAAGACCCGCAGCAGACGTTACAACGAGACCGAGAAGATGCCCAAGCAGGAATACGGCACCAAGAATCACATAGGGGGCACTTAGTTTAGAGAGTGGCTTCGTGCAAAGTGCAACCAATTTATCCGAGGCGCCTATCCGATCTATGTAGGTGGCAAAGCCCCCTGCCACGAGGATGATGAAGCCCGTGCCTGAGATCTGCGAGCGAGAGAGCGCACGGAGTTGCTCGAAGAGGTCAAAGCCGATCCAACCAGTCGTCTTGGCGCCTTTGGGAAGTATCCCGTCCACGCCGCCGAGCACGGCGAGTATGTTGAGCGCGAGCCCTGCAAAAAGCAAAAGCGTGGTGACCTGAATCTTTTTGTAAATACCTATCCCAGTGAGGATCACGATGAGAATGGCAAGGTAAGGAAGAAGCGTGTGCATGTCAGAGTTTCCTGTGAATCATGAGTCTTGTGGCTGTGCTTAGAAGAAGTGCACCATGCCTGCGACGAGCTCCATACCGTTGTCACGAACTGTGCCTTGAGCCTTTTCCGTCTTTTGCTTGATGTAGCCGTAGTTGACGTAGAGATTTGTGCGCTTAGTAAGGGCGTAGTCATAACCTACGCTCGCACCCATGCGGGTAACATCGCTAGTGATCGTGGAGTAGCCGCTGCTACTAGAGGCTTTCATGAGACCGCCGCCCATCTTTGCCTTCCCTCCGAGTGCTGGCCATTGCAGCACGAACGTTCCACCCGTGCCGTCAAACAGCCCGTTGCCTTTGAGATAGCCGCCTACTGTATTGAGTGGGCTATCACGAAAAGTCTCAGCCATTGCAAATGCTTTGACTGGGCCGAAATCATACGCAGCTTGCAACCCGAAACTGATTGGATCGCGATAGACGTCGTTAGAGAGAGCGGTCTTGCTGCCCCGCGCGGTTGTGTCGATAATGGCCTGTAGCAAGAGCGAGCCATTCATATAACGAACTGCCCCTGCAAAATAGCGATCCTGCTCGTGGTAGTGGGCACTCTCGTCTTCAACAGCGTTGGAGTATTGAACGTACACCGTGGTGTTGGCGAGCGTTGGACTTTGCCATACGATGCCATTGTTGGTGTACCAAGTGGTACCGGTTGTGTAGGCCTTGTAACCCGTGATGAAGTTGGACATTTGGCTGCCGAAGGGATTCACGCGGTACGAGTTAAGCAGCGCCGTAGAGCCAACCACACCTTTAAGGTAGCCGACGTGCCCAGCTGTGATCTTACCGAAGGGACCCTCAATCCAGAGAGAGGATTCACGCTCCCAGAGGCGTCCCTGTGTTTGCAACTGCCCTGAGTCAGCTGCAAACTGACTCTCGAGAATAAAGCCAAGTTTGTAGCTGTTGCTTAGCGTTTCACTGCCTCGAATGCCGAAGCGGGAAGAATTGCGCATGCCGGACTTCATGGCAACGCTTACATGACCATCACCATGGTCACCCCCTTGGCGCGAGAACGACATACCGAGATCGACGTTACCGTAGAGGGTGATTTGCGAAGCATAAGCGCTGCTAAGCCCGCTGAGTAGGGCGGCAGCTAACAGGGTCTTTTTCATGAGGGTTTCTCCTAGGGAGTCTGTTTGACAACTCTGTCATTATTCGTGACGAAACCCTTGAGGTAAATGCTCAAATCATCCACAATATTTTGCATATTTCCACAATATGTCTAACGGGTGATGGGGGTTGCATGCAACGCGATTGCGATCTTGAGAGTTGGAGGGTGTTCTGCGCAGTGGCTGATACGGGGAGCATCAGTGCTGCCGCGGAGAGGTTGAATCAGGATGCCTCGGCAGTAAGCCGTACCATTAAGTCGCTCGAGATGGCGCTCGGCGGCGTCGTTTTCTTTGATCGGTCTATCCGACCAATGAAGCTCACCGCCAACGGTCAAACCGTGCTAGTGCATGCGCGCGAGATGCTTGAGAGCCACCGACAGCTATTGGAGTCGATTGACGCCGATCCAATGGCAATGCGTGGCTCGATTCATGTTGGCTTCCCACCCATGGTGTTGCAGCGCTTTTTACTGCCGTTCCTTATGGCGTTCCACAAGGACTATCCCGAGATTGTCCTCAAGATCGCTGAGTATACGGGGGGCACGCCTGTGAACTTCGACACGAGAAACGGCAGGCTCGACCTGATTTGCGGCTACGGTGCCGATGCTTCCCATCCAAACATCGTTCAGATCCATTACGGTAATGGGGTGCAGATACCGTGTGCCTCTCCGCTCTATCTTGAGAAGCATGGCACGCCGCAAAGTCCTTCTGATCTCATCAATCATACGGGCGTCATTTTCGATAGCCCTCTAAGGCCTCCAGTAAGGTTCCTACAGAAGGACGGCGTGACGCAATACCTCAAGTGGCGTGATGAAATTCATTTCGATTCTGCTGGGTCCGCCAAGACTGCCGCACTCTACGGTGCAGGCATCCACCCTGGTATTCCAGCCCTGCATGCCTATGATGCTATCGCTAAGGGTGAGCTTGTCCCCGTGCTTACAGGGTGGTCTTCTCCCGTGACGAAGCTCTATATCTATGCGAGAAGTGAGGCGGTCAGGCTCAAGCGGGTGCAGGTCTTTATCGAACGTTACCGTGCGTTTATGAAGGAGCTGCACAAGAACTGCGAGAAGACGCTTGAGCCATTCTGTGGTGAGGTACGGCTCGGCCTTGACTGAAAGAGGAAGCGGTAAGTCGTTTGTATAGCGCGGGTTAACACCCTGCCATTTCTCTTTACCAGTTGGGGCTCTCTGTTTGGTTGTTTCAGAAGAATCCCTAGGGGGGAGTCAGCAACTTGAGATGGATCTCCCAAAAGTAGACCTCCAACTTGATCTAGGAGACAAAAATGTCATCTATGGAGGATATGACCATCATGCCCCGCATTCGTCGGAAGTTCACAGTGGAGTTCAAACGCAACGCCGTTACCCTTGTTGATGAAGAACACCGCCCCATCTCTCACGTTGCCCATGACCTGAACATTTCACCTAAAACCCTCGCGACATGGATACGCCAAAAGCAGGAGGGAAAACTTGAAGGGAAGATTGCCGCAGGGGTAAACGAAGAGGCCATGCGGATGTCTGACCTCTTGGCAGAGAACCAACAGCTCAAGGCGGAGATACTGCTGCTAAAAAATTCGCGGCGTATCTTTCCCGCAACGGGCTCGGGTGAGATACGCTTTTATCGATGAGGTTCGCGCAGTCCTGACCTCTTGATCCGTAGCCTACGTCTTGAGCGTATTTGCGAAATCATGGACGTTAGCGTTAGTGGTTACTACAAGTGGAAAGCAGGTCTCCGTCAGGAGGCACCGCCACGAGTTAGGAAACTCGTTCCCGAGCAAGTGATCATCAACGAGATGTACCAGTTTCGCAAGAAGCACCGTTTTACCCCTGGCGTGCGCCAATTCCATGCGTACTTGAGAACCCGTGGGCTAGCTGTCACCGTGAAGCGGCTACGGCCTCTGCTACGGTCAAACGGCTTCATTGGCTATCGACGTCGTTGCCGTGTCAAGACGACGGACAGTGGTCATAACATGAGCACGTATCCAAATGTGCTCAAGCGAGAATTCCACTCTGGGCAGTTAAATAAGGCGCGGTGCTCGGATATTACGTATCTTCCGACCTTGGAGGGGTTCGTTTATTTACTGTGCAACATCGACATAGGAAGCCGTCGACTCATTGGGTGGCCGCTCGACACAACTATGACGGTCATTAGCGCTGAGGGCGCTTACGATGGCATTCTGCAATCAAGGTCAGGACAAGTTACCAGAAACAATTTTCCACTCCGACCAAGGTTGTCAGTACTGTGCGCACCAGTTCCAAAGCGCCCTTCGCGACGCTCAAATGATCACAAGCATGAGTAGAAAGGGGGGGAGTGTTGGGACAATGCTGTAGCCGAGTCATTCTGGAACACAGCCAAGCGCGAAATTTTAGGCGCTCGCCCCCACTTCAATGGCATAGTTGAAGCCATCGAGCGCACTGAGGCTTGGATTCGATATTACAATGAGGAACGTCCTCACTCAGCCATTGGGATGATCTCACCCATGGCTTACGAGCGCCAATTGACGGGCGTTTCAATGGTAGGATAGTTTTTTAAAACTACTTATAGGGGCCCACCTCAAATTGGAGGGGGGTACTCACTTCACATAAGTATCCCCCCCCCCACAGGTGACTGGGCTGTTTCCCAGTCGTTCATTCGACTTTTACGATAGGAGAATCATTATGTCGAATAAACTTTTTGCCATCGCTGGCAATCTTGGTTCCGCTCTCATTGACTTGACTGCGGGTTTGGCTGTTGTTGCCAAGGATGTGAGCAATCGTGCTCCAGCGATTCTTCGCACTGGCACTGACATCATCGATGCTGGTTCCTTCCTGCTCTATGTTGGGCAGGATTGTGCAATCCGCAGTGTCGCTGGTCAGAAGGGTGTGGAGGCTGTTCGTAAACTGAACAAGTCTGCTCACACCCCTGAAGACTACGACATCGCTCGTGATGAATTTCATCAGGGCATGCTCGACCTTGAAGAAGATGATAACGACAAGGAAGAGTAACAAGTGAAAAGAACCAGAGGGAAAAATCCCTCTGGTTCTGAATCTTAATACCTTGGCATGTTATGTGTCAAGGTATTAGGGTTCATGTTAGCGCAACGCGATTTTGACAGTAAATGCAACGCGACTTTGTCAGTCATTTACTCAGCGATTTTGATAGTGCAGACGCTTCCAACCTACTGAGTTCTGTTGTTACATTTAAAAACATGATACTTAGAGGTGTGGCATCTTTATGTAGGTGATCGGCTCCGCGGTCGGAGACGATATGCGTCGTAAACCTATTACTGCCCCTAAGAATCTTGGAGATATTCTCCTGGCATACGAGCAAAAAACCATTGTCCTTGCTACAGCCTTAGCGCTAACGCGGCTGCAGGAGCGGACGTTTTATAGGAGGTTAAAGCACTGGCGTATGGCGGCTCCCTCGCACTGCAGCATCAAAACACAGGGAAGATTCCTCACAACAAAATGTCGACCGAGGACAAGGACAAAATCATTATCCTTATTCGGGAAAAGTACTGGGACTTTAGCACCCAGTTGCTGACCGAAACCTTGGCGGACTCTGAGGCATCTATATTTCTAGAGAGACTGCTAGGCGTTTAATTCGGGAGGCGTTCCCTACTTCGGAAAGTCGGAGGGATAGGCAAGAACATCCGCTGCGTAGACGCCGCAGTTCGTTTGGGGAGCTTATCCAGATTGACGGCAGCCCACATGATTGGTTTAGTACGGGAGAGATCTCAGCCTGCTTGATTGCGTTCATTGACGACGCCACTGGTAGGATCACCGCAGCCCGATTCTTCAAAGTAGAAGAGTTTCAAGCTCTTACAGGAACGTATCCGCCGTTATGGTATCCTGATCGCTCTCTACAGCGATCGTCATAGCGTTTTCACAGCCAAATACGATCGACGCACTTGTGAATATCAGACTGAAACACAGTTTTCACGCATGTGCAACGCCCTTGGTATTGACCTAATCCTTGCTCAGTCGCCAAATGCGAAAGGAAGGGTGGAGCGCATGTTTCAAACTTTACAGCAACGGTGGCCCCCTTTGTTTCGCGTCGCAGAGATCACTACCATTGAACAAGCGAACATGCGCATAGGAGAGTTTATCGAAAAATTCAACCAACGATTTGCGGTCGCTCCAAGAAATGAACAAGATGCACACGTCAGACTTGGAGAAGACGACCTACAGGGACTAGAGCGTATAGGGGCAGTATGGTTAGAGCGAACCATTAGTTCTTCACTAACCGTATCTGTAGCCCGAAACACATTGCAGATTTACGGGGGTGGTGCGGAGCGAACTGCCATTATGAAAACTCGCTGCCGTGTTATCCAATACCCGAGCAACAATCGGTTTGAGATTGTCTGGAAGAGCCGCACAGGGGAAGAAAAAGCTACTCCCCTTCAAGGTCATCGAACGGGCAAAAGTTATGCAACCCACACCGTTAGAGGCTACGGCCAAGACGGTAGATGTAACTATCAAAACCGGCAATGCATGGGTAAAAAGGTACCACAAAGAGGCGGCTCAAGCTCAGCAAAAAAAGTTGTCGAAAGAACGGCAACTCGAAGAGGCCGAAGCTCTGGAACGTAAGTTGGCCGAAATCCATGGCCCTGAAGTGGCGGCCAAAATTGTTGGCACTAAGAAAGACTAACTGAAACACGCAGGTGCCGATCACACATTCCTGCTGAAAATGGGGGTAGGCTCCTAACGGAGCAGGGCTCTGCCCTCGTCGCGCAAGCGCGCCTCACCCTAGGTATTTAGATAAACGAAAAAGATGGCCCTCCTGAAGGTAGATACAGAAACTCCCACCCAAAGACTGAGCGGGGAGCTCTTTTTCGTTTACGGTCATCGCCACCTCTAGCTGTACCGTACTGGCAGATTACCCTCTCCTAGGTCAAAAATCAAAACCCGTGTTTTAACCAAAAGTTGCTGCAATGGGGATGAGGTTAGGAGCTATCAACGCACAGGGTCTCATCGTTTCCACATGCTCGATTCCTAAGATTTTGGAGTCCATTTAGTGCTAAAAATTAGCCAATTGTCACCCCGTTTTTTTACTGTCAGAATCGCGTTGCACTTACATCGAAGGCAATGAACGGTCTACACCCCTTACCGCGCTGGCGTGAAATGAGATCCCTCCATTAAATTCGACCTGCACTTGCCCGTTAGGCAGCTTACTTTGGGGTAAACCTAGGACAGGCTCGCGCTCGTTGGCGCTCGGAGACGTGGCCCAATGCAGAAAGATAAGAGAGGGAATAAAAAGGATGAAATAGCGGTTACAATGAAGTGGTATCAGGATTGTTATCAGAGAGCTACGGCTCGCAGAGATGGAGAAATTTTTAGGCCACCTTTGGATCCAATAAAAAGCTCAAAAACTTGCTATTGAGGGCATCGCATAAAAAGCACCCTTTTAGAGCTGAAAATGGTGAGACACAAAATTTCTTACATACTCTCCCACCCATAGTTATTTATTCTTAAAAGGATAATTTTCAAAAAGAAGGAGTTATTGTGGAAGATATTATTGAGAAACCGCTCGCATATACCGTGAAGGAACGCGATCACATTATTTTCATCTTAAACATAATTGTGCAATCAATTGATGTTAATGATCTTCTACTTCGTGAAATAGATGAAATGTTTAGTCTGGTGTCTGAAATTCAAACAACAATGGATACTCTTGATTATAAGTTCAGACACTTTATACCATCTTTCGTTGGAAGGTACGCTGCACTAGTGTACTTCCTTAAATTACATCAAGATCTCCTTAGAGATATACAAAGACGAGAGCCACAAAAATTTGAAGTATTCAATTCGGCAATGGATAAATTAGAAACACAGTCGGAACTGGCTGCAAAAAAAGCTAGAGAGTATTTACAAAAAACTAATAACATAGCTGGATATTTAGAAAAGACGCAATCAAGCATCGAAGAGAGTTTAAAGGTCTTAAATGACACATTTAATAGCGAAGAGATGCAAAAAATTTTAGCCGAAATAGAAGATCTCCTTGAAACCTCTAAGTATGCAACAAAAAACTAATAAAAATAAATTCAGCACAATTTGATATTATTTCTCTATAGCATGCAAAACGATAGAGAGTTATGGGTTGCCTCCCCTAATATCCTTTGAAAGAAGGAGATAGTAAATGTTTATAACGACACATAACTCTCAATTCATTATTGTATGTCTGCTAATTTTCAATAAACGTTCAAAAGCAAAAGAAAAGTAACCATGCCAGATGCGATAAAAGAACAATCACCATACACTACTCAGGAACGCGATCACATTATTTTCATTTTGAATAATGCTGCAAAGTCTATCGATTTTAGCAATCTCGTACCATCAGGGTTTGATGATTTTGTCAATTCTTTAAGTAGTCTCAATGCTGCAATTAATTCCATTGACTACAAATCAATAAACAATGGAGTGGACTTTATTAATAATTTCGCATCCATCATTTATTTTATACACTTGAACCAAACAACTATTCGAGAAATACAAAAAAGAGAGCCAGAAAAACTTGAAGAGTTTAATTTATCACTCGACAAAATAATCTCAGATTCAAATGATTTAGTGGCAAAAGTTGAAGAGATAAATAAGATTGTATTATATCTTCAAGAGAGCGTCTTAAAATTACAAGAAAATATGGAGAAATTTAAAAATCTGTACGATAGTACTCTTCGAACTGAAGAAATGAAAGCTATTCAAGAAGAGATAGACGACTTATTTCCATTAAAAATAGACAATTTATGATCACTTTCTTTCACTACCGACACTCCCTCTCTGTGCACGCCCACAGGAGGAAGTCACGGTGTATAACGTTATAAGATGCTTTCGCCCTAAGCATACAGTCGCATACGCCAACTCAATGAGGCGGTCGCCAAGCTGAGGCGTGATATTCTTCGTAGGCTTGTCGTACTTCTTCCGGAGAGCATCAGGTGGGGTGCGTCATTCAAATGGCAAGTTCCTACTTGATTATTTGACACTTACCCTCCAGAGAGGGGGGATCAAAACTTTTGTCGAAAAAGAGGGTACATACTTTAGTCGCTTGACACGCAAGTTTCGAGCATGCAATTTCGCCATTAAATTTTTTAATCCTTGCGACGGCCTGCGGTGGTGGCGGTGTAGGATGTAGTGTAGAACGTGGAGCAACCGCTAAAAAGCCGACTCGGGAAGCAGGCGGCATGCGCTTGCCTTCGTTAATTACGACATCATCCCTTGCAGAACAACTACTCGGCAAATGAACAAAAGCGATATCTACCAGCTACTTCAAATGCGAGCGCTCTGGCATGAAATCACGGAGCATGAAGCCGTCTTCAACATGGAGGAGGTTTCGCATGTGGCGCTCCCGTACCCTGAGTGCAACGCGAAAAACCTCTTTCTCTGCGACAAAAAGAAGACGAACTACTACATGGTGACGGTGCAGGGAGACAAGCGGGTCGACCTCAAATCCCTGCGACAGAAGCTTCAGTCGAAGCCTCTCACCTTCGCCTCGGAAGACGTGCTCAAAGAGATGCTTGGGCTCTTTCCTGGCGCCGTGACTCCTTTTGGGCTACTTAACGACGAAAAGCGGGCGGTTTCGCTCTATATCGATGACGGCCTACTCAAGGAGTCAGGCATTATTGGGCTTCATCCCAACGACAACACCGCGACCGTTTGGATGAAGGTCAACGATCTTGTGGCGCTTTTGCGCGAGCACGGTAACCGCGTCGATTTCGTTGACCTCTCAGCCGATTGAGCACTGTAGCCACTTTAGTGGCTGACGCTCAATCCCATACCGCCAATTCCTGACCAAAGCACATAGGCGGTGGCCATAGGGATTTCCTTTTGCGCAAGGTAGAGGAAGATCATGGAGGTGATCATGGTCGTCACCGACATGGCAATCCAAAGCATGTACGCCGTGGTGTTGTGCTCCGCCTCTGCTATGCTCGCGAGCTTCAGCCCAACGGGCCAGCCCAGTTTGCTTGCACTCACAAGCAATAGATAAAACCAACTCATCGTTGCTCCAACGTCATAGGGTTGCAAGATTTTAAATCTCCCCTTATAGGGGAGAGTCAATTGCTCTGCATGGTTGGGTCGCTTAGGAGTGCGAGAGGCTGAGTTCCATCAACCCACCAATGACAGCGATGAGGCTGATCACGTGTACGATGTCCGCTGACTCGTAAAAGAGGAAGATTCCAACGTGTGTGGTACCTACACCACCGATGCGGCCACATCATGTACGCGCTTCCCATTGGAATTGTGGCCAAAGTAGAGAAAGACCATCGAGGTGCAAGCACGGCAACCGCAAAGGCAAGCCACAGCGTAGCTACTAGCGTATTTTCATTTTGCTGAGCGAGCGGAGGGATATTGTGAATTCTGATTTTTGTGAACGGTTTCTGAAAGTCGTGAACAGTGCCGAGTTAAGCGTTCCCTTAACTAATCCGGTTGACTTATTTTTGCCGTCAAAGTCACCTTGTGACCAATGCTTTGATCGTGTATAAGCGTAGTTTGATCGCAGGAAAGAGCTTCTGCTGGTGTCACCCCCGCCAGACTCAACGAGTTATTCAGCTATGAATACATAGGCTTTCGATACATCACATCGTTGCTGTATCGGCCTGTAAGAGATGCCTGCAACGAGACATCGTAGGACCTCACGAATGACGGTCATGCAAAGTTTCCTTCTCATAAAAACTCCTACCGGATGATTGGCAGAAATTTTTATGCTAATAGAAATTGACATGACGGCTGTAAAATATGACTCAGAGGATTAAAGGGTGGCGCTAGTTCTTTGGGGGTTATACCCCGTTCATAAAATCAGAATAGGCCCTGTTCACAAGAATCAGAAATCACAAATTTGAATCCAAAACGTCACGAAGCGGTAAAGGACACACGGCAGGCTGTTTAATCCTATCTTTCATGCCGTATTACGGTGTGCCGCTACGATGCAAGGGCTAAAGTTATCGTTACCACATACGACAGCCTGACTTTCTATTCAACTTAGCCCAAAACTTTGGAATCATCTCTGTGGGTCTTAGAAACTCTTTGATGGGCGTTACTGCTTTTCCAGAAAATTTTCGCTCTCCTTAGTGAAGCTGATCACTAACGCTTAAAATCTAATGCAATTTGTTTTATGAGCTATACTGTTCTTAAATATTATTGCATAATGTTGCATAACTTCTTAAATTAGTGGGCCTAGTAAATTCAACCCAAAGAGCATCGCATGAGTAGCCCAATCGCATTCTCTAAGAACATAAGTGTACTGTTAGCATGGGCCTCTATTTCACCAAATCGGCTTGGCGAGCTTATCGGAATGAGCGGATCTTCGGTATACCGTCTTCTTGGCCGCACTACAACGGGCGTGCCTACAATGCCTCGTGTGAGCACCACTCGTAAAATTGCTGCTGTTTTCGGAATCAGTACGCACGATCTTTGTTACGTCGACATTTCAGACTGGTCATCAAGTCGCATATCAGAAATAGCGGAACATGTCAGATCTGTAGAGTCGTTACATGACAACCAAACTGCAGGTATCCTTAACGGTAATCTCGCTGAGACCGATAACGGAAACCTTGTCGGTAACCCCTCGTTTAACGGTCTCGGTACGTCAACACCGATAGCCAGCCCAGTAGCGCCAAGTTCTTATTTCTCTTATGGTGTTACACAGGCCTGTAACAGCGCTTCTAGTAATGCTATCAGTCAGCCTTCATTTATGCCCCTCGAAGTGCGTTCTGTGCCCATACTACGTCTAGCAGATCCTGTAGCTATCCCGCCAAATGGTGTTGTGCAATGTCTAGACGCTTTCTATCAAGGGCTGCCGGCTAACAACCTAGGATGCTCGGTCGAGTCTCAAACCACATTGCCGCTTAGACATGGACTGGTTTCTCCCTTTGCCGTGCGTATGTTCTCGGATGTTCTCAGTCCTGATATCAATCGAGGTGACGTTGTTGTTTTCACTCCCGCTTCAGAGCCACAAATTGAAGAAGGGAACATCCTTTTGCTTGTCATTGAGATTAATGGCTCCCCAACGTTCGCCATCCGCAGGGCACATTTCGATGAACAGAAAAACTTGCGGGCTGACGGGAATAAATTCACCCAAGCCAGTGTTGAACTAATCTCGCGCACCCTCGGAATTGCCGTGGCCGTCATGCACTTACTCTGAGCGCTACTGTTGGAGTAGGGGGATCTTTATCACAAATACCGTATCGTCCGTCATGAGTCGGCGCCCTCACTCTAGATGTGGTGGACAAAACTTTTATCGCTTGACAAGCTCTCCCCTCACTCGCATTTTGACTATCCCAGACTGTTATGCAAAACAAGCGTATTTCACTTTGGAAATTTATCACTAATAATTTCAAGTTGGAGACGCAACGAGCAAGGCTTACAGCAGCACTATTTCTGGTTTCTGTTATTCCCTTGGGTGTCATGATCGGATATCAAGCGCATCTGCTTGATCGAACCCGCATCGAGGAAATTCAAAAACAACAAAATCTGACTGAACTGATTGCCTCTGAGTTACGTTCTTTTGTCGAAATGCACAGACGCGGGATAGAGGCGGCAACATTTCAGATAGACCAAAACCATATACACGACCTTAGGTCACTGACAACCATTTTAGAATCTCTAAAACGACAATTTCCGGGCTTTATTAATCTATACGTGGCGAATAATAAAGGGGTAACTCAAGCCTTTTTCCCCGAGATCAATAGTAAAGGGGAGTCTATGGTGGGGGTGAACTTTAGCGGAAGGTGGCATTACCAACAGCTATTACGAAATCCAAAAACATATATTTCTCCGGTCATGAAAGGGATAGGAGGAACGGAGAAACTTTTGTGTACCATAGTTTCCCCTTTTTTTGATAATCATGGAAATTTTGATGGATTTGTTCTTGGGGCGTTAAACCTAGATAAAGTAGGAGAATTAATCAAACAACTTAATTCAGACTCCAGCATTGTTCTTGTCGTTGATGCGTTAGGACAAGGTATCTATGCATCCCTTGGCATGTCTGCAGAGGGCCCACAGAAGATTCATGTAAACACAACGTTTGAACACACCAGCAATACACAGCATTTCTTACCAATTATTGGAGCTGAAGTTTTCACAACTAGTGCATTTATTGCCGAGCCTCAATGGCGAGTGCTCGTTAGCGTACCAGTGACTGAAAGAAATGCCTTATTACACAATCTATTTCTCTATGGTCTAATACTGTTTATTTCTACCGTATTTGCCATAATATTTACTTCTCGGCGGCTGTCGGAGAGACTCTCAGACGCAATCGAAATGCTCTCAAAAAAAGCGGCACTTATTAAGGAGCATCGATTCTCCGCCGCAGGAGAACTGAAATTAAGCAACTCATCCCCACAAGAAACGTTACTTCTGGCCAAGGTTTTAGACGATATGGGGAAAGGAATTTCAGAATCTCACGATGCCCTACAGCGCTTAAATGGCGACTTAGAGGCAAGAGTCAAAATGCGAACTGCGTTTCTACGCGCAATTCTGCGTAGCCTTTCTGACCCATTTTTTATAATCATTGATCAACAAATCCCACTTGCGAATAGGGCTCTTAAGGAGTGGCTTTTCTCCTCTTCTGCCCCTGAAAATCTGCAATTGAGTGACATACAGGATGCCTTAGCCGATAAGAATTTGGCTGATCTCAATGAGTGGCGCTTAATCCTTGATCACACTGGCCAAGTTCTTCTGAACAATCCATCTCATACCCAGTATTGGCTGTGTTCGAGTTTTCCTGTAGAAGGAAGCGATGGGCATTTTTACGGATTAGGAGTTTTGTTCAGGGATATTTCTCGAGAGAAGCGGCTTGATCAACTAAAAGATTCCCTACTTGCGGTGGCTGCACACGAGTTTAAAACCCCCATCACGAGCCTGAAAATTCAAGCAGAAACGCTGGCCCGTCAAGATATTGACTTGGATAAAAGTGATATCGATGAAATGGTTGTCGGTATTCTTGAAGACACCGAGCGCCTTGAACATATGGTTCGAGATTGGCTAGATATTTCAAAAATAGATTCTGGAAACTTAACCTTATTTTGTGAAACTGATGACCTACTAGTGATTTTGACTGAGGCATGCAAACTCGTCCAGAAGAGTAATGCAACCTTGGAGGTGCATGTTACTGATGACACAATAAATGGCACTCTTATTCAAGTAGATCATCAACGCATGCTACAAGTATTCATTAACCTTCTAACAAATGCATGTCGATATTGTGACGGCAGACCCAGTGTCAACGTGATTTTGAGAGATGAAGGCTCCAGTTGCCTCATAGAATTTCACGATAATGGGATCGGAATTAGCCACGAAGAGATTTCGCTTATATTTGAAAAATTCCATCAAGTGGATAGTTCTGCTACCCGCAGGGCAGGTGGCACAGGTCTTGGGCTAGCAATTGCTAGAGGTATTGCTCAAGCGCATGGCGGGAACATTACGGTCAAGAGTACTCTAGGCAAAGGTAGCGTGTTCACAGTTTCCATTCCTCGACATGTTATCGAGGGGGGCAATGCCAATACTGAGCATTTGGAATTGCTTAGCTAACTGAATGGTGAAGTCATGAAAACTATACTCGTGGCAGATGATGAAGCCAAGCTGAGAAAGCTTGTAGCGATCAACCTAAAATCATGGGGATACAACGTTTTAGCTGCAGCTGACGGGGCTCATGCACTACAGCTTCTTAGTTCTGAGCAGGTAGATTTAGTGCTCCTCGATATCATGATGCCGCAGCTTGATGGCCTTTCAGTCCTTCGAACAATACGGGAAAGCAGTACCCTGCCAGTGATCATATTGACTGCCAAAGATAGCTTAAACGATAAAGTGCTAGGTTTTAATCTAGGAGCAGATGATTACTTACAGAAGCCATTCGCTCTTGAAGAGCTATCAGCCAGGGTTAAAGCCGTCTTAAGAAGAACTGAGACTCCCCTAGAGCACGAGATGGAAGCGTTGGAATTCAAAAATGGGCCGATGCGTGCTTTGATTAGGGAACGTCGTGTTTGGGTTAATGACGTTGAGGTTCGGCTTAGCAGTTTGGAGTTCAAACTGCTCATTTACTTTCTCAAGCACATTAACTGCGTACTGACGCACGAGCAAATTATGACCCATCTATGGGGAGAGGATGGTCAAGCAGAGTTGCAATACCTACGGGTATTGTTGGCACGCTTAAGAGCCAAGTTGAGAGATGCTGGGCTTTGTAAAGAATGCGGAATTGTGAACTATTCGGGCATTGGTTACCTTATGGAAGGTGCTCCCACAAGACTCAATCGGGGGGCAAGTGCCACGTAGACACAGAGCCCCCTGAGCCAAACGAATCTTGCTATGGTGTTGTATAGGTGAACTCTTTATGGCAGTTTGAGTTGTTGCAATCTAAACGAGATTGGCTGTGTTCGCGGTGGCAAGCAACGCAATCCGCATAAGTGGCATAGTGCAAGGAGTTATGAGGGTTGTAGTATTGCTTGTACTTGGGTGCTGTTTGCTCTGCAACTTTTTCTGCTGGATGGCACTTTGTACATGTTACAACAGTTGGCGCAGTAGGCATTTTTTCCTGGTGGCACGACTCACACTGCAACCCTTTGTGGAAGGGTTTTAAAGTGTGGCCAGTAGCGGCAAAGGCTGAAGATACTGTGGCCAAAGACAAACTCATGGCAAGTAGCGCTACACGTAATGTAAATATTGACTTCATATGACCCTCCTTATACAGCTTCTAAGTTTGCAGCCTCTCGACCAGCAATGCGTCCAAATACGGTGCAATCACTCATCGAGCAGCCAGTCACACGGACGGCTCCATGCACACCTCCGCTAGCTTCACCACAAACATAGAGTCCAAGGATCACCTCATTTGTATCGGCACTAATTGCCCGGGTTCGTTCATCAATAGCGATTCCGCCCTGTGAATAATTGAATTTTGGATACACGGGACACGCATAGAAGGGCCCAGTAACGATAGGAACAGAATGGGTTTTTGTAAAGTCTTTCCCAAACTCCTCATCCTTCCCATTTTTTAGGAAGCCATTGTAGCGATCGATTGTCTTCAATAATTCTTCTTCTGGGATCTTGAAGTGCTTAGCTAAGTTCGAAAGGGTTTCGAACTTTGGCATCTCCCCATTGTTAAGAATGATATTTAGCTTGTCGCGATCGTAGAGTGTGGCCAAACCTTTTTCATCGTATATAAGTACTGGCCATTCACTACCAGCATTCACAACATCGATGATCTTATAAGACAAGCCCATGCGTGGAGCACCTTCATTGATAAAGCGCTTCCCGCTTTTTTGGTCAACCAAAATTCCTTTTTCAATATCTTCATAGCCGATGGAAATGGCAAAGCGTACGTGAGCAAGATGGATACTGCGAGCTCCCGCTTTCATCATGGCTTTCAGAGCTCCTGCAGTAGCTCCGAGTTGTACTGTGGAAGGCACTTTATTGTACTGAGGGAATTCGCGACTTCTAAACTCAAAATCTCTAGAGAAGCCGCCACTAGCAAAAACCACACCTCGTCGCGCCCGATAGTACTTAACCACGCCAGTCTTATTAAGGCGGTCATCCGCAGGGCTTTCGGGATCGAATAGGTAAGCAGTGCGAACCTTTAACCCAACCACTCGACCTGTATCGTCGCGGATTAGCTCATCAACCTTTGTCCGTAACTCCATAGGAGCACGCAATTTTTGCAAGTAATGCCTCATAAGTGGCTGAATTACACTCAAGCCATTGTTATACAGCGGTTGAAAGCAGCGCATGACGCTATGGCCAGCCACCTTTCGCAATTCAGGGTTATATTGAGCACCTCGTTCACGCAGGAACGCGAGACCATCAGCAGACTGTTCGCACATTGTCCGCACTAGTGCAGGAACATTAAGTCGTTGCCCTGCCTTTAGTACATCTGCCATGTACAAGTCAACACTGTCCTTAATACCTGCCTTTTCTTGTTCTGGAGTATTGCATGCGGCAAATGTGCCTCCACTAATTACAGAGGAGCCACCGGGTACAGCCATTTTTTCCAGAATAACGGTTTTACGTCCCATTTCGGCGGCAGTAATTCCTGCACAAAAACCAGCTAGACCACTACCGACGACAATTACATCAAATGTTTTATCCCATTTTTGCGGTAGCTCCGCAATATTAGTAGCAGGTTTGGCCATTGCGGAAGACAGAATTCCAGAGACTCCAATTGTGCCTGCTCCGATGATGCTTTCTTTTAGTAAGTGGCGTCTTGAGGTCATATGCGACTTACTCATAATCTCTTTTCTCCATAAAGCTGAGGTCTAATAGAGCGTAGCGATTCGGCCTGCTCTGAACTCAAGCGTATAAAAAAGTCATGACAAATCCATTACAGATTTTGGGGAATTAATTACAACAAAATTACAAGATTTGGCTGATTCGATGAGAGGAGATTAAAAAGAGATGCTTGATCTGATTGGTTTTTTGGCTATGTGTGACGTGCTTCACTCAACCCTGACATAGAAATTCATAGGGGATAACGAGCATGGATTTGAATCACTATCGATTCATATACTCCCACCTGTCTAGAAAAGCATTTCTTTGAGGAGAATGACCATGAACACTTCACGCAGAAAACTGCTCAGACTGAGCGGGTTAGGTATAGCTAGTTTGCCAGTTTGCACTGGTGCGTTTGCTCAATCTGGAAAACCAACTTGGGAAAAATCATTCGATGTAATTGTCATCGGATCAGGTGGTGCAGGTTTAGCTGCCGCTGTTGCGTCGGCCCAAGCAGGTGCCAATACCATTGTGCTGGAAAAAATGCCTGTAACAGGAGGTAATACCCGCATCACGGGTGGAGCATTTAATGCGGTCGATCCTGAAGAACAGAAGAAAAAAGGCATTGAAGATAGTGTTGAAAAACACGCTGCCCAAACTTTAGCGGCTGGCGATTATCGCGGTAATCCTGAGCTGGTCAGAGCATTCACAAAAAATGCTCCAGATGCCTTAGCATGGCTTAAATCTTGCGGAGTTGAGTTTGCTTCTGGCGTCTATCAGGTTTATGGAGGACTCTACCCGCGTGCCCATAACACAGTGAAGCCCTTTGGAAATGGGTATATAGACGCTCTAACAGAGCAGTGCAAAAAGCTTAACGTGCCTATTTCTTTGAACATGAAGGTGACAAAACTCATCCGCGAGTCACAGTTAGAGGGCAAAGTCATCGGTGTAGAAGTTGAGGACAGGCGTGGAAAACGTCATTTGTATGAAGCGAAAAGAGGGATTGTCATTGCTACTGGCGGATTCGCTGCCAATCCTCAAATTCGTTCTCTTTATGATCCGAGACTATTGGATCTCCCTACCACAAACCACAAGGGCGCTACAGGAGATTTGATTGCACCTGCTGAAGATATCGGAGCACAGGTAGTAGGGATGGATTTCATTCAGCTGCTCCCAGGGGCAGCTTCTAATGGGCGGTTTATCGGAATGGTGAGTCCAGTGGAAAGTGTGATCTTCGTGGATGTGGAGGGTAAACGCTTTGTAGCAGAAGATGAACGTAGAGATGTGGTAGCGAATGCTATTCTACAGGCTCCGAAGAAAATCGCATTTGGAATTCGAGATGCTGATGGATATGCAGCGATGAAGACAGGTGCAAAGAAAGCATTTGACGGAGCTTACAATACAGGAGATGCTTTCAAAGCCGACTCTTTGGATGACCTTGCCCGCCTAATAGGTGTTCCAGTCGAAGCGTTGAAAGCCTCCGTCGAGCAATATAACCACGCAGTAGAAACAAAACAGGATCCACTAGGTCGCAAACCCCAAGTTCTAATTAATAAAATCACAGTCGCTCCTTTCTATGCAGGTAAGCTAACGATGGCGGTGCACCATACTATGGGGGGTTTAGCGATCAATACCAATGCACAAGTGATGGATCGTTACGGTAGGCCCATTGAAGGGCTTTATGCTGCAGGCGAAGTTACTGGTGGGATTCATGGAACAAACCGTGTTGGGGGTAATGCGGTTGCCGAGATATTTACTATTGGCCGAATTGCTGGTATGAATGCAGCGAAGCAACTGTAACTTATTTACCTCACTTCTAACGAGGGATAGACGTTCGACTATCCCTCGCTATTTGTTAGTGGAAGTCAGAAATCATCCGATAACTTGGTACATGTTGGTTGAGGTGGCGGTGTAGGATGTCATGCAGAACGTGGAGCAACCGCTCGAAAGCCGACTCGGGAAGCAGTTGGCATGCGCTTGCCTTCGTTAATGACGAAATCATTCCCTGCAGAACAACTCTACTCGGCACATGAACAAAAGCGACATCTACCAGCTACTTCAAACGCGAGCGCTCTGGCATGAAATCACGGAGCATGAAGCTGTCTTCAACATGGAGGAGGTCTCGCATGTAGCGCTCCCGTACCCTGAGTGCAATGCGAAGAATCTCTTTCTTTGCGACAAAAAGAAGACGAACTACTATATGGTGACGGTGCAGGGTGACAAGCGCGTCGACCTCAAATCCCTGCGCCAAAAGCTCCAATCGAAGCCACTTACCTTCGCTTCGGAAGAGGTTCTCAAGGAAATGCTAGGACTCTTTCCTGGCGCCGTGACTCCTTTTGGGCTACTTAACGACGAAAAGAGGGCGGTTTCGCTCTATATCGATGACGGCCTACTCAAGGAGCCTGGCATTATTGGGCTCCATCCAAACGACAACACCGCGACCGTTTGGATGAAGGTCAACGATCTTGTGGCGCTTTTACGCGAGCACGGCAACCGCGTCGATTTCGTTAACCTCTCTTCCGATTTGAGCACTGCAGCCACTTTAGTGGCTGACGCTCAGTCCCATACCGCCAATGATCACCATCGCGATGCAGATAATGCGCATCAGGGAGGCGGGTTCATGAAAGAGCCAAATACCGAGAATGGCGGTGCCCACGCCGCCAATTCCTGACCAAAGCACATAGGCGGTGGCCATAGGGATTTCCTTTTGCG
>OOBP01000032.1_pt1 | contig 215717 bp, 175 predicted proteins | sample 1671681 | NCBI WGS metagenome assembly OOBP01 (sample SAMN06348181, study PRJEB24527) | human gut metagenome
CGGCCTCTTGAACCCCATTCAAGCGCGCTACCAAAACTGCGCTACACCCGGATATTTGTTGTGGCTCATTGCTCACAGCTCCATTAGTATACCCGCTATAGGCCGTTTTGTCAAGCGCTTTTTTTATTTTTCTTGGATTTTTTCTGGATTTTTCGCTCATTGTCCAGAAGCTCTCGATGGTGCGTCCATTTCATTTTCGGTGACTGCCATTGCCACGGCAAAGACGCTGTGGGCGCCCGCATCCAGCAGTGCCTGCGCACAGGCTGCGGCGGTAGCGCCGGTGGTGATGACGTCATCCACCAGCAGCACCCGCTTCCCTTCCACGAGTTCCGGTCCCTGTGCCCGGAAGGCACCGGCTGCATTTGCCAGACGCTCGTCCAGCGAGAGTCCTGCCTGATGGCGTCCGGCCCGGACGCGGCAGAGCGCCTTTGGCAGCAGCGGGAGGCCCAGTGCATGGGCCAGAGGCTGCGCCATCCGTTCCGGCACATTGTAGCCGCGCCGACGGCTGGTGGCAGGCACCGGAACGATGCAGTCGTAACCGATGGCCGCACCTGGGATCAGGCCCGGCACCAGCTCTGCAAAGTGCATCTCCACCTCTGCCCCGAACAGCCGGGCCGTCATCTCCACGCCAAGCTCCACCGCTGTCCAGCTTTCGCCTTCGTATTTGGCACGGAGGATAGCGCTGCGGACGACGCCCTCATACCGGTAGGGCGCAGCCGCCCCGTCCAGAGCACCCAGATAGTGGCGGCTCACGTCCAGCCGCATGACCGGGCCGCGGCGCAGCTCTTCCAGCCGCGGTGTACACACCTCACAGAGCGGCAGCGTTCCCAGCACCCTGCGGCAGAAGGGACACCGCCTCGGAAAAAGCAGCTGGCGCATCTGCCGGGCAAGCTGCGCGGAGCGGCTGTAATAACCTGCCATCAGTCTTTTTTGACGGCGACGATGATACGCACCTTTTTGCCAGCGGCGCAGCCAAAGTTGTCGTACCAGCCGGTAAGATAGTAATCATCAGAGTTGACGGAAGTGAGCTTGGTGTAGTAATATTGACCCTTGTACCACAGGTAGACCTGCGTATTATCGGCCATTTCAAACCTTTCGCCCTTGGAGGAAAGGACGCTGGCCGCACCCACCTTGTCGATCTTCATGGGCATCAGCTGCACCATGTTGCGGACAGAGCCGGTCGTCTCCTGACAGACCGCAATGCCGCCAGCCAGCACAGGATACTTGATGGAAGTGCTCAGACTGGCCTGCTGGCCGTTGACGTAGCCGATATAGGTCGCACCGCTGCCGATGAAGTTGAATATCTGGCTGAAGGGAGTGCCGGTGATCTGGGCGATCTGCTGGAAGCCGAGGCCCAGAAGTGCGCCGGTGTTGCTGGTCAGGCGCTCCCATGCCGTGCTGAGGATGTCGCCGGAGATAACGCCCCACAAGATCTCTGTGGTGGTGGGTACCATAATGCTCTTCACCTGACTGACGACTGCATCGGTATCAATGGTGCCGTCACCCGGCTCAGCCTGGATGGCGCTGAGAAGGGTGCTGTAGTTGGCGGCGACATTCTTCACATCGTCCAGCACACCGTAGTACCACAGGTCGCCGGTCACATCGTTCAGAATAAGCGTGTCGATCTGCCCCTGCGGATTGGTGGTGTAGTAGCGGACATCGGAAGCCTTTAAGTTTACCCCCGATAGGCGGCTGGGACGAACCGTCCCAGCCACACCCCCTGTACTCGTATCAAGGATCTGCACGTCATCTGCCAGGGCCATATCGCCCAGCGCGGTGGCGTTCTCGTTCACAGTGCCGCTGACGGAGCGCTCATCGATTTTTTCCACGCTCTCGCCTTCGGGGCTGACCCGCACTTCCACCAGCCAGCCGGTGGGAAAATTCAGGCTCTTGTCTACATTCACTTCGCGGGCAAGGCCGTCGGTACACAGGACCTTGACGGTCTGAAGCACATCGGCACTGTTGTCCTCGTCGATGAGGTTGCGGGCGGACGACTGCACCACGCCGTAAAAGACCTCGTCGGCCTCCTCGCCGGTGATGATGCCTGCGGCCACATTGTTCATGCCCAGCAGCAGAGTGACCACCTGGCCGACACCGCCGCCGTTGAGAGAAGACACCTGAGAAGCAATGGCCGTACTGCCCAGCGTATAGGACGTGCCTGCCACCGTGATGGAAGCGGGGGCGCTGGCCGAGGGAGACACCTCGGTGATGCGGCCTGCGGCACGGCGGGTATAGACCCACAGGGTCTTGAGGCTCTCGCTGTAGTAATAGACGTCGTATTTGTTCAGCTCTGCGGAGCCGGAGACCTTATCGTTGCGGTAGACGCTGGCAGGGACGAAGGGCAGCACCGTGCTCTCCGAAGCCACGAAGGGACCTTCCAGGCTGCTGAGCAGGATGGTGGAGCCGTCCACCTGACCATTGCTCACGGTAAAGCCAAGGGTCGTGCCGTAGGCCGAGCCGCTGGCGTTGTTGGCGGTGAGGGCATTGTAGAGCAGGACGGCGCAGTCCTCGTAGTTCATCGCTTCGCCCTGACGGCGGTCGAGGCCGGCACGCAGGCCGATCTCGCTGGCCTTGTTGAGCTGGGCGTTGGGAAACGCGCCGCTCAGGTCGGTCATCTTATAGCCCATCAGCTTGAGCACTGCAGTGCATGCTTCTTCCAGCGTGACGGCGTTGTTCGGGCGGAAGCTGCCATCGGTGTAGCCGTTCATCCAGCCCTGCTGCACGGCGATGCGGACATAGGGCGCCCATGCCGAGGAACCGGGCAGGTCGGTGTAGAGGGTACCCACTGCCCCCTGAGAAGAGACGCTCTCCCGGTAGGTAGAGTAAGAGGTCAGCATTCTGGCAAATGCGCCGCGGGTCACGGCTGCATTCAGTGCGCCGGACTGCTCGGAATCCATAGCACCCAGCGTGATGGCAAACTGGACGGCGGTGTTGTTGCCCGCAGCCGATGCCGGCATCACCAGCATCGACACCGCGATGCTGACCGCCAGCAGAAATGCGAGAAGACGTTTTTTCATTGTGATCTCCTTATAAAAAATGTTAAACCTCTCAGTCTCGCTTCGCTCGACAAGGCCGGGTTGCGGCACCCAGCATCCGCTGCGCATTGCGCGCGTCTTGCTGGCCGCTGCCCCAGCAACGACTCCCTGTTTCCGCCACTGGCGGCGGTCGTCGTTGTTGCCCCTACCGAGGGGAGCCTCTGGCGAAGAGAGAAAGCTTTCCGTACTGCCAAGGCCTCCCCTCGTCAGGGGAGGTGGCTGCGCCAAAGGCACAGACGGAGAGGTTAATCATATCTCAACGCGTCGATGGGGTTGAGCCGCGCGGCGCGTTTTGCGGGCAGATAGCCGAACAGCACTCCGATGAATACCGAGATGCCGAAAGCTGCCGCGATGGAGTTGAAGGACGGGCTGACCGTGATGTCCATGCCATCGGTGAACATGGGCAGCACCTGATTGGCGATGGCCGACACGATGTAGCCGAGGACGATGCCCAGTGTGCCGCCCAAAGCCGAGGTAGTAGCCGCCTCGGTGACGAACTGGGCCAGAATGGTCTTTTCCTTTGCGCCCATGGCCTTGCGGATGCCGATCTCACGGGTGCGCTCGGTGACGGACACCAGCATGATGTTCATGATGCCGATGCCGCCCACCAACAGCGAGATACTGGCGATGCCGGTGAGGATGACGATGACCATGTTGATCATCCTGTTCATCTCTTCCAGCCACTCGCTGGCGCTGTAGACGTAGTAAGCATTGTCGCTCTTGAAGATGTCATACAGTCCCTGCTCCACCGCAGCCTTGGCCTCGTTGGCCTGGCCCTCGTCCACCATGATGGCGGAGTAGGAGTCCGGCGAGCTTTCGTTGGAAAGGCGCATGGCTGTGGTGTAGGGCAGGTAGACGCTGTCGTCGTCGCTGCCCTCCTGCTGGTCGAAGTTGGAGATCTTGGCCTTCAGCACACCCACGATGCGGAACTTATAGGGGCCAAGCTTGATGGTCTGGCCCACCGCATTGCCGCCGTAGGCCGTGCGGTTGATGTAATCGCCGATGACGCAGATCTGCTTGTTGTCTGCGATGTCCATATACTGGATGTTCCGGCCCTTGGCGAGGGTGTAGCCCTTCGACTCGATGTAGTTCTCATCCACGCCGTACACCGTACCGTAACGGTATTGCGTCGTGCCCACCTTGGGGGTGTTGTCGCTGAAATCCAGCTGCGGCGAGATGGAGGAAAGCAGTTCTGGGTTCTTTTTGACGATGTCGTACAGATCATCCACCGTCGCAGTGCGGGAACCATAGCCCCATATTTGGATGGAGAGGGTGTTGGTTCCCATTGCGGAAAAGCTGTCCCGCATACTCCTGGTCATGCCGTTGCCCAAACCGACGATGACGATGACCGCCATGACGCCGATGATGATGCCCAGCATGGTCAGAAACGTGCGCAGTTTATTGCTCCAGACGTTCTGCAGTGCCTGACGGAAAGTCTCTAATACCATTATTTTGCTTCCTCCTGTGCCGCTTCGCCGGACAGAGTGGGCTGCACGACAGCCTCAGGCGCGTGGGCGTCGCCGTCGTACACCACCTGACCGTCTTCCAGACGGATGATACGCTCCGCCTGCACGGCGATGGAATTGTCGTGGGTGATGAGCACCACGGTATGGCCCTCTCTGTGGAGCTGCTGAAGCATCCCGATGACCTCGCGGCCAGTGTGGGAGTCCAGAGCGCCGGTGGGCTCGTCGGCGAGGATGACCGCCGGGTTGCGCACCAGAGCACGGGCAATGGACACACGCTGCTGCTGGCCGCCGGAGAGCTGGTTGGGCAGATTTTTGAGCTTATCCCCTAGACCCACCTTTTCCAGCACTTCCTGCGCCATCCGGTGGCGTTCGGCGCGGGAGATATTCGCGTAGATCAGCGGCACCTCCACGTTCTCCATCAGGTTGAGGCGGGGCAGAAGGTTATACTGCTGGAAGATGAAACCCAGCATCTCGTTGCGCACATCTGCCAGCTCGTCTCGGTTCATCTTGCCCACGTCCCTGCCGTTGAGCCGGTAGGTGCCGTAGGTGGGGACGTCCAGACAGCCGATGATGTTCATGCAGGTGGACTTGCCCGAACCGGACTGGCCCACGATGGCCACAAACTCCCCTTTCTCGATCTTCATCGTGATGTGGTCGGCGGCCTTTACCAGCGTATCGCCCATCTGATAATACTTGCACACCTGCTCAAATTCGATCAGAGCGCTCATGGGGCACCTCCTTACCAGATACTGTCGCTGTAACTGTCGCTGTAATAGTCATCCGACACAGAGCTGGTGTCGTAGGCCACCGTGTCGTCCTCCTGCAGGCCGCTCTTGATCTCGGTGTAGCTGTCATCGCTGACGCCGGTCTCGACCTTGACGTAGACATAGCCGTCCGGTGCGTCCATGTCTTCCACCGCATTGGCTGCGCTGGGAGACTTCTTGCTCACCAGCACATAGCCGCCGCGGATAACGGCAGCATTCGGCACGACGAGAGCGTTGCCGGCCTCGGCCACGACGATCTCAGCGTTGGCGTTCATGCCGGGGCGCAGGCCGTCGGTGTTGTCAATGCGGATGGTGATGGGGTAAGTCGTGGTGCCGCCGCTGGAGCTGCCCTTCATGGACACACGGGTGACTGTGCCGACATAGGTCTTGTCCGTCACAGCGTCAGCGGTGATCTGGACTTTCTGGCCCACGGACAGTGCGCCGATCTGCAGCTCATCCACATTGATGACCATCTCCAGATAGCTCAGATCGTAGATGACGCAGAGGGTGCTGCCGGAGGTCAGGGCGTCGCCCTGCTTGGCGTCCTTCTCAATGATGGTGCCGCTGATGGGCGAAGTAATGGTGTAGTTGGACATATTGTCCTGCTGGTTCTGCATTGAGATCTCAGCGCTGCGCAGGGACTCGGAAGCAGACTGGATGGATTCGGTCAGCTCGTCGCCGGTCAGCTCGATGATGATGTCACCCTTGGAGACCGCGCCGCCCTCCTGCACATTGATGGCGGAAACGGTGCCGCTGGCCTGAGCGGTCAGGGTGCGCTCTGCCTGATAGGCAAAGGTGGCAGAGGCGATGGAGCTGACGCCATTGACGCTGGCGGTAGCGGCCTGGGCGGTGGTCAGACCGCCGGCATTGTTGACCCGGATGGTGACGGTGCGCACCAGCAGGTTGCCGGTGCTCAGCTCATCGGTGCCGGTGACGGCGGTGATGGTGCCTTTCAGCGTCTCAAAGGTGCCGTCCAGCACCACGTCAGCGCTCTGGCCCACCGAGAAGTTGGCGGCATCGGCTGCCGGGAACAGCAGGTTCAGCAGCATCTTGGAGCTGTCGCGGATGACCGCCACCTCCTGGCCGCTGGTCACCTCGTCGCCCTTTGCGACCTTGAGGCTGCTGACGGTGCCGTCCACCTCTGCGCGGACATACTGGCGGTCCACAGTCTTGTCATAGCTGCGCTGGGCCTGCTGCAGGGCAATGCTGGCTTTTTCCAAATTGGTGGAAGCGTCCGAGCTGTCGATGGTGTAGAGCACATCGCCCTCCTCCACCTTGTCGCCCTCTTCAAAGCCGCCGGTGAGGATCTTGCCGTCCACCAAAGACTTGACGGTATATGTATTGGCCGGGTTCAGCGTGCCTGTGCCGCTCAGGGAATTGGAGACATCCTGACGGACCGGCGTCGTCTCGGCGTAGGTCACATCGCGGCTGGCAGCGCCATTCCTGCCGCCGCCTATGAGAAGGACAGCGCCCGCTGCCGCCACGACGACCAGCGGCACGAGCCATTTCCAGTTCTTTTTGGCAAATGCGCCTGCACCGGTCCTGCCCTTGGCTCCGGTCATTTCCCCGGCAGCCTCAGCAGACTGAGCCGCTGCATCCTTTTTCTTTTTCCAGATCATGCTTTTCCTCCTAGTCGATGCAAAAGGGCATAGTTGCCCCTTTGCACGAAAAATCTGTTATTGGTAGTGTATCGCATTTCACCAAAATACTCAAGCGTCCAAATTTCATTTCACCCTTTATTTACAAAATACATGTCCGTTTTTATGCAAAAAGAGACACCCGCAGCGCCCTTTTCAGAGCAATGCGGGTGTCTCTTATTTTTTATCCTATCAGGATGCGGCTTCGGCCTCGCTCAGCGGAGCCAGCTGCACATACACCCCGGCAGGGACGCAGGCCGCCCATGCACCTTCCTCGCTCAGCTGGCCGAACTGCTCACAGACATGGTCCGGGCATTGGCTGTCCTGAAACGAGATGGTGCCGTCTTTTACCTGTAAATGAACGACATAGCTGCCCACATCGTACAGGTAATCGTAGTCCTTATCCAGCGGCAGCACCTCGGTGATGCCGTCGCCGAAATCCACGACTGCTGCCAGCGGCTCCGTCCTGCTGCGCGGACGCAGCAGAAAGACCAGCAGGACAGCTGCCGCCAGGACGACGGCTGCGAAGAGGAGGTTTGCCTTCCAGCTCAGGCGTTTTGCGCCTTTTGCCGGCTCAGGCTGCTTGCGGATGCTCATGCAGCGTAGTCGCTGGCAGCAGCACCGGCAATGCGGCCAAAGACGGTGAAGTCAGCAACAGCGTTGCCGCCCAGACGGTTTGCACCGTGGACGCCGCCAGTCACCTCACCTGCTGCGAACAGGCCGGGGATGACCTCGCCCTTCTCGTTCAGCACCTCGGTGTTGGCGTTGATCTTCAGGCCGCCCATGGTGTGATGGACACCGGCGGTGACCTTCACAGCGTAGTAGGGAGCGGTGTTCAGGGGGTTGGCGAAGCTGGTGCGGCCGAAGTCGGGGTCATTCTTGGCCTCAACGTAGCCGTTCCACTTCTCCATGGTCTCTGCGAAGGCAGCGGCATCGACGCCCATAGCCTTGCCCAGCTCCTCGTAGGTAGCGCCGGTGACGGTGTATCCCTTCTTGATGTAGCCCTGGATGACGCTGGAAGCATCGGCCATGGCCTGATCGACGACCAGCCAGCTGTAGCTGCCGGTCTGAGCGATCTCAGCGGCGGAGACGACGTCGCGGGTGCCGACCTCGTCGATGAAGCGCTGGCCTTCCTCGTTGATGAGGATAGCGCCGTCGCCGCGCAGGCCCTCGGTGATGAGGGCAGCGGTGTTGGCCTCAACGGTGGGGTGGATCTGGATCTGGTCCATGTCCACGGTAGCAGCGCCGATGGCCTGTGCCATCTCGATGCCCTGGCCCTGGATGCCGGGGGCGTTGGTGGTCATGAAGCCCTTCAGCTCGGGCTTGTACTTGACGACCATGTCGAGATTTGCACCGAAGCCGCCGGTAGCCAGAACGACTGCCTTGGCGTTGACGGTGACGGTCTCGCCGGAAGCACCGGTGGCCTTGACGCCCACGGCAGCGCCGTTGGCATCGGTCAGGATCTCCGTTGCAGTGGTGTCCAGCATCATCTTGACGCCGGCCTTCTCGCAGTTCTCCTGCAGCAGGGGGATCATGTAGGAGCCGACGGAAACGGTCTTGCCCTCTGCGTTCACAGGGCGATGGATGCGCTTGACGGATGCACCGCCGAAGCTGGAGACGTTGTGCAGGGTGATGCCGTGCTCGTCCAGCCAGTCGATGGCGTCAGCAGAGTTTGCGCACAGGGTCTCGACCAGCTCGGGGTCGTTGATGCCCTTGCCGCCGATCATGGTATCCAGCTCCATCAGCTCGACAGAGTCGAAGTAGCCGGTGGGGTTGGCCTGATAGGCAGCCCACTGCTCGGAGACGGTCTTTGCCAGAGCGGTGATGGTCTCGTTGTCGGCGTACTTCTCGGCAGCAGTCTTCAGGGTCTTCTCGACGCCGGCAGACTCGCCGAACTCGTTCTCATCCTGATAGACGGTCTTGCCGGCGTTCATGCCGCCGGTAGCGCGGACGGAGTTGCCGCCCACCATGGACTGGCTCTCGAGGATGACGACGGTCTTGCCCTCAGCGGCAGCGGTAATGGCAGCAGTCATGCCTGCGCCGCCTGCACCGACGACGACGACATCTGCGTCAACGGTGGAGTCCTCGGCGGCAGCGTTGTTCTCCACAGCGGTCTTGTAGTCATCGGGGTTCAGGCCGGCAGCGGTCAGAGCAGCTGCAGCAGCCTCCTTGATGGCGGTAGAGGTGACGGTAGCGCCGGACACGCCGTCCACGGCGATGCTGCCGCTCTCGGCGATCTCGCCGGGCATCTTGGCGATGGCCTCAGAGCCGACGCCCTGAGTCTCGTCCTTGCCCTCGGCGGTGCAGCCGGTGATGGCGCCGTCGGTCAGGGTCAGGGTGACGGAAACGTCACCGCCGAAGCCCTTGGCAGTGCCGGTGAAGTCACCGGACACACCTGCGTCAGAACTGGTAGAGGCAGGCTTTGCACCGCAGCCGTAGCCAAACAGGCTGACCGCGATGACCGCTGCCATAGCCAGTGCAGACACGCTCTTCTTGATCTGAGCTTTCTTCATGATTTTCCTTCCTTGCTTGCTTCGTGGTTTGTGGTTGCGAACATCTATCAGCATAAAAAGGGGGCTGCCCTTTTACAAGCAGCCCCCTCTGCCGAACTTGGGAAAAGGATTTAGGCGTTGGCCTGTGCAGCAGCAACAGCGCAGGCGACAGTAGCGCCGACCATCGGGTTGTTGCCCATGCCGATGAGGCCCATCATCTCGACGTGTGCAGGCACAGAAGAGGAACCTGCAAACTGAGCATCGCCGTGGACGCGGCCCAGAGAGTCGGTCAGGCCGTAGCTGGCGGGGCCGGCTGCGACGTTATCGGGGTGCAGGGTACGGCCCGTGCCGCCGCCGGAAGCGACGGAGAAGTACTTCTTGCCGTTCTCGATGGCCCACTTCTTATAGGTGCCGGCGACCAGGTGCTGGAAGCGGACGGGGTTGGTGGAGTTGCCGGTGATGGAGCACTGGACGTCCTCCTTCTTCATGATGGCAACGCCCTCCATGACGTCGTTAGCGCCGTAGCACTTGACAGCTGCGCGCTCGCCCTCGGAGAAGGGGATCTCCTTGACGACGGTCAGGGTCTGAGTGGGGATGTCGTACTCGGTCTGCACATAGGTGAAGCCGTTGATACGGGAGATGATGTAAGCGGCGTCCTTGCCCAGGCCGTTCAGGATGACGCGCAGGGGGGTCTTGCGGACCTTGTTTGCGGTGCGGGCGATGCCGATAGCACCCTCAGCAGCAGCAAAGGACTCGTGGCCTGCCAGGAAAGCGAAGCAGGTGGTGTCCTCGCTCAGCAGACGAGCGCCCAGGTTGCCGTGGCCCAGACCGACCTGACGCTGCTCAGCGACAGAACCGGGGATGGTGAAAGCCTCCAGGCCCTCACCGATGGCGGCAGCGCACTCGGCTGCGTCGGTCAGGCCGCGCTTCACAGCGATGGCGGTGCCCAGGGTGTAAGCCCAGACAGCGTTATCAAAGCAGATGGGCTGCACACCGCGGACGATCTTGTCGCAGTCGATGCCCTTGGCGAGGAGCATCTCGTTGCAAGCGTCCAGAGACTCCAGGCCGTTAGCCTTCAGGCATGCCTCGATTTTCGGCATGCGGCGATCCATAGATTCAAAAGTTGCCATGAGTTGTTCCTCCTCTCTTATTCCTCACGCGGGTCGATGTACTTCACAGCGCCCTGCTCCTTGCTGAAGCGGCCGTAAGTACCCACGTTCTTCTCGTAAGCCTCGTTGGGGGTCTTGCCGTGACGGATGTCCTCCATCATCTTGCCCAGCTTGACGAACTGATAGCCGATGACCTCATCGTTGGCATCCAGAGCCAGCTTGTTGATGTAGCCCTCGGTCAGCTCCAGGTAACGGACGCCCTTTTCCTTGGTGGAGAAGATGGTGCCGGTCATGGAGCGCAGGCCCTTGCCCAGGTCATCCAGACCTGCGCCGATGGGCAGACCGTCCTCAGAGAAAGCGGTCTGGCTGCGGCCGTAGACGATCTGCAGGAACAGCTCGCGCATAGCCACGTTGATGGCGTCGCAGACGAGGTCGGTGTTCAGAGCTTCCAGAATGGTCTTGCCGGGCAGGATCTCGCCTGCCATAGCAGCAGAGTGGGTCATGCCGGAGCAGCCGATGGTCTCCACCAGAGCCTCTTCGATGACGCCGTTCTTGATGTTCAGGGACAGCTTGCAGGTGCCCTGCTGGGGTGCACACCAGCCCACACCATGGGTGTAGCCGCTGATGTCCTTGATCTCATAGGCCTTGACCCATGCGCCCTCTTCGGGGATGGGAGCCGGACCATGCTTAGGACCTTTGGTGATCGGGCACATATTCTGTACTTGCTGCGAATAGGTCATAATCATACTCTCCTTTTGACAAATTGATGCCGTGCGGCAGAAGCTTCTCTCCCCTGCCGCCTTGCATTGACCGGGCCGTGCCGCTCTCTTTTCAGCGCCTTTCCCGGTACTACCACGCACAATTTTATTATAGAGGACGTTGGCCCAATTTGCAAGTCATTTCTGACAAATTTTTCGCAATCTTTTTGCCATTTTCGTTTTTCTGCGCAGGAGCGCAACTTCTCAATTCGGTTTTTTCTGCGGCTCCCGCCGCACCGGCGTGACGGCCCAGATGCAGGCGAAGCCCGCCGCCGCACCCGCGATGGCGAGGATGTGCCGTCCCTGCTCGAATCCCCAGAAATCAGCGATGCAGGGGAACAAAAGGCTTCCCACGCTCTGGCCCAGCGCCAGAAAGCCGTAGTTCACCCCGGCGTGGGGCAGGCCGAATAAATCGGTGGAGAGGGCGGGCAGCACCGCCGCCAGCGCCGAGTAACAGAACGTCAGCCCCGCATACACTGCCACGACGGCCCACCCCCGGGCGAACAGGAACGCCGCCGAAAGCCCCAGCGACACGCCGAAGAGGATGAGGTCGGTGGGGCGGCGGCCGATCTTGTCGCTGAGCAGGGGCATCAGCAGCCGTCCGGCCGCACTGCCCACGCTGCCCAGCACCACGGCCCAGAGGGCGGCGCTCTCGTCCAGCCCCCGCTCCATGCCAAGCTTCAGGATGATGGGGCTGAACAGCAGCACCGCCGGGGTGGAAAAGCAGACCGCTCCGGCGCAGAGCCAGTACTGCCGCGTGCCAAGCATCTGCCGGGGCGAGAGGTCGAGGGGCGGCGCGGCCTTAGTCTTTCCCTGCTGGCTGGGCTGAGGCTTTTCGGGCGGCGGGTCGGTCAGCAATGCACTGCCCGCGAGGCAGACCGGCAGGGTCAGCGCACCCAGCGCCCAGAACGCGCCCCGGATACCCTGCACCGGCCCGAAACCCCGCAGCGCCGTGCGGACAAAGACGGTCAGGAACGCTCCGCTCAACCCCACTGCGCCCCCGATAACGCCGGTGGCGAGGCCCTTCCGACCCTTGTACCACTTCTGGGCACAGGACTGGATGGACGGATAGAGAAAGGCTGTGCCGAGCCCTGCCGGGATGCTGAACACCCCGAAAAAAGCCCTCCCCTTCTCTGCCGGGAGAGCCGCCGCCGCGAAGAATCCGCCGCAGAGCAGACCCGTCCCCCACAAAGCCGCAAAGCGGGGGCCGTGCTTATCCTGCAGAAAGCCGCCGATGACGCACCCTATGCCGAAAAATGCGATGAGCACTCCGAAGGCATAGCCTGCCCCCTGCTCGCTGAGGCCGTATTCCTCCATGACGGGTCTTTGAAACACGCCCCACGCGGCGGGCAGACCTGTCAATACCTGAATGGCCGCGCCCGCCGCCAGGATGGCCCAGGGTCTTGTTTTCTGCATTTCGTGCATCACCTCAGAGAATAGTGTGTCCTTTTCGATTGACAAAAAGACAGTATTCTTTATAATAGATAAGTATTGGATGTTATTTTATTTTTGATATACAGAAAGAGGACTATATTATGAAAACTCAGGCCTTAAAAGGTATGCGCGACCTTCTGCCCAACGAGCAGACCCTGCGCGACTACATTCAGGGCAAAATTCTCGAGACTTACCGCGCATCCGGCTTCGAGCGCATCTCCACCCCCATGCTGGAGGATATGGAAAACCTCGACAAGTCCGATGGCGGCGACAACCTGAACCTCATCTTCAAAGTGCTCAAGCGCGGCGACAAGCTCACCGCCGCCCTGAACTCCGGCGACCCGAAAGAGCTCTCCGACATGGGCCTGCGCTATGATCTGACCCTGCCCCTGAGCCGCTTCTACGCCGCCAACAAAGACAAGCTCCCCCACCCCTTCAAGGTCATCCAGACCGACCGCGTCTTCCGCGCCGAGCGCCCCCAGAAGGGCCGTCTGCGCGAGTTCGTCCAGTGCGACATCGACATTCTGGGCGATGAGAGCCCCAACGCCGAGGTCGAGCTCATCGACGTGACCACCCGTGCCCTGCTGGGCATCGGCTTCGACGGCTTCACTGTCAACATCAACGACCGCCGCATCCTGCGCGGGATGCTGGAGAGCATGGGCTTTGCCGCTGATACGCTGGATTCCGTCTGCATCACCTTCGACAAGATGGATAAGATCGGTGCCGACGGCGTGAAGGCCGAGCTTCTCGAGAAGCAGCTGCCCGAGAGCGCGGTCAACGCACTGGCCGACTTCATCGCCGCCGGCGAGGTGACGCTGGACGCCGTGGCCGCCCGCTGCGCAGACCCCGCCATCGCCGACGACCTCAAGTACGTCCTCGCTACTGCCAACGCCATGGCCGCAGGCCGCTATCAGGTGGCCTACTGCCCCAGCCTCGTGCGCGGTCAGGGCTACTACACCGGCATGGTCTTCGAAATCACCTGCCCGCAGTTCAGCGGCGCAGTCGCCGGCGGCGGCCGCTATGACAACATGGTGGGCAAGTTCCTCGGCACTCAGGTGCCGGCAGTCGGTTTCTCCATCGGCTTTGAGCGCGTCTGCGGCATCCTGCTCGAGCAGGGTTATCAGATCCCCGGCGCAAAGCAGAAGATCGCACTGCTCTACGGCAAGGACGCCGACTTCACCGCCGTCCTGAGCAAGGCCGCTGCCCTGCGCGATACCTACAACGTCACCGTCCTGCCTCAGGGCAAGAAGCTCGGCAAGCAGCTGGGCCAGCTGGAAGCAGCAGGCTTTGCCGGTGCCGCCTTCATGGACAAGGACGAGGTAAAGGTCTTTGCCGCTCAGTAAGGGCTGAACAAATCAAAAGCACTGCACTCCCCAAAAGCGGGCGGGCGCAGTGCTTTTTTGCGTTTATGGCTGCCGGGTCAGCCAGTTTTTTTGGCGTTGGGGTACACCCGCTCCATCCGGGCGTTGTCAAAATGTTCGTCGAGGAAGACGTCCAGCTGGTTCGCCGGGGCGAGGCCGCTGGTGCGGGCGTCGTACCGGGCCAGCGCCAGTGCCGAAAGCCCCATGTTCACGGCCATGAACACCGTCAGCACCACGGTCATCCAGGGCAGGATGTGCTTTTTCAGGTTTGCCATCAGCTTTGCAACGAGGGGGTAGCCGTACCGGATCCAGACCACCGCCGCGATGCCCCAGAAAAAGCAGTAGAGCAGATTGACACGGCCTCCCAGATTGAACTTGAAGCCGCTGTAGTCCCAGAAGATGACGCCGAACAGCAGCTCACCCACGGCGCTGCAGATATACTCATATGCGCCGCCCATCACGAAGCCGAACAGGAAGATGGAGCGGTCGCTCCGCTCCTCGCTGCCCCGCAGCAGGACCGCCGCCATGACCAGCGCCAGCCCCCACACCACGCTGAATGGTCCCCACACGAGGCTCGAGCGGCTCATCCAGACGCCCGCCGTCACCCGGCAGAACAGCGTCTCCACCACGTCGCCGAGGAAAGCCCCGATGACAAAGAGCCAGACGAGGTCGCCGAAGCTCAGAGCCTTTTCTTTCTGAACAGTCGGCTCGGGCTGGACGATGGCCGGGTAAGCCCGCTGGATACGCTTTTCCACATGGGCGATGAGCCGCTGACGCAGCTTGTCCGAGTGCTTTTCCAGCTCGAGATTGAGCTGTTCCAGCCTTGGATGGCTGGCGGCGTACCGGTTGACGGCCAGCGCTGCGCCCAGCTGGTCGAGAACGGCCAGCGTCATCGCCACCCAGACGCCGATATGCAGCAGCCAGCCCGGCAGCAGGGCGCAGAGCCGCAGCAGCAGAACGTTGCCCCACAGCACACTCGCCATGCCCAGCAGGCCCCAGAGCACCGAGTATTGCAGGCAGACGTAGCCGTCCAGATTGAACTTTTTATCTGAGTAGTCCCACCAGCGGCGGCGGTGCATCCTCTCGAGCAGCTTGGCCGTCACCCACTCCACCACGGTGGCGTTGGCCGCACAGCCGAAGAAGAGGGCCACCGGCGTCGAGCGCAGGTCGGCAAAGCCCACCGCCATCAGCACAGCCGCCGTGCCGTACACGAAGCAGAACGGGCCGGACGCCACGCCGCGGTTGACGAAAGCGCGGCCCTTGATGGTCGCCACCACCGTCTCGGCTACCCAGCCGAGGAACGAGTAGACCAGATAGATGACGCAGAGGGTATAAAAATTCAGCTCCATTGCGTGTTTCCTTTCCCATATAAACGGTTATAGGACTATTGTATGCAGTTTTGGCCGCGTCCGCAAGAGGGAGACGGGATTTTTACGCAAAAAGGCCGCTGTAAGAAACCTCTCCGTCAGCGCTAACGCGCTGCCACCTCCCCTAGCGAGGGGAGGCTTTGGCATGACGGATAGCCTTGCCTTTTCGCCAGAGGCTCCCCTCGGTAGGGGAGCTGTCGAGCGAATGCGAGACTGAGAGGTTATTTTACAGCAGCCTGTATTTTTTATAAGGGTAAATCGCTCCGACTCAGCTTACAGCTGGCTCTTGTACAGCTCCACGATCTCCTCCACGCTGGTGTCGCGGGGGTTGCCGGGACGGCAGGCGTCAGCATAAGCGGACTCGGCGAGGAACCGGATATCCTCTTCCTTCAGGATGCCGTTCAGGTTTGCGGGGATGCCCACGTCAGCGCTCAGCTGCTTGACAGCGGCGATGGTGGCATCTGCGGCCTGTGCGTCGTTCATCTCGTCGATGCCCTTCACACCCATGGCCTTGCCGACGGCACGATAGCGCTCACCGGCGACCGTCTTGTTGTACTCCAGACCGACGGGCAGCAGGATAGCGCAGGCCACGCCGTGGGGAGTGTCATACAGAGCGGACAGGCCGTGTGCCATGGAGTGGACGATGCCCAGACCCACGTTGGAGAAGCCCATGCCGGCGATGTACTGGCCCAGAGCCATGCCCTCACGGCCTTCCGGAGTGTTCTGGACAGCGCCGCGCAGGTTCTCACTGATGAGCTTGATGGCTTCCAGATGGAACATATCGGAAATGGTGCAGTGGCCCTTGGTGATGTAGCCCTCGATGGCGTGGGTCAGAGCGTCCATGCCGGTGGCGGCAGTCAGACCCTTGGGCATAGAGGCCATCATATCGGGGTCAACCACAGCGATCTCAGGGATGTCGTTGGTATCAACGCAGACGAACTTGCGCTTCTTCTCGACATCGGTGATGACGTAGTTGATGGTGACTTCAGCGGCAGTACCGGCGGTGGTGGGGACAGCGATGGTAAAGACGGCGTGCTTCTTGGTGGGAGCGACGCCTTCCAGAGAGCGCACATCGGCGAACTCGGGATTGTTGATGATGATGCCGATGGCCTTTGCGGTGTCCATGGAAGAGCCGCCGCCGATGGTCACGATGCAGTCAGCCTCTGCAGCCTTGAAAGCGGCCACGCCGTCCTGCACATTGGCGATGGTGGGGTTGGGCTTGATCTCACTGTAGACGGTGTAGGCGAAGCCTGCAGCGTCCAGCAGGTCAGTGACCTTCTTGGTGACGCCGAACTTGAGAAGGTCGGGGTCAGAGCAGACGAAAGCCTTCTTGTAGCCGCGGGCGGTCAGCTCGGGAACGATATTCTCGATAGCGCCGTGGCCATGATAAGAAATAGTATTCAGAACGATACGATCAGCCATTGGTAAAACCTCCTGATTTTGCGCCCCGCCGGGCGGCGGGTACGACTCTCTTTGCTTTTACTTTACCACTTTGTTAAAATTTATTCAATATCAATTCTTATGATTTCCATGAAATTTTTATACTTTTTTTGAGTTTTTGCAGAGAAAGTAGACAAAACCAGAGGTTTGTTGACAGCAAAGCGCCCTCCGGCGCGGGCCGGAGGGCGCTTTGAATGATTCTTTACTTTCCTGCGCCCTCGCCCGCGAAGAACTCCTTCGTGAGCTTTGCCACCGTGCCGGACAGCAGGAGCAGGGCCATGAGGTTCGGGATGCTCATCAGTCCGTTGAAGGTGTCGGCGATGCTCCACAGCAGGCCCAGATCGACCGTCGCGCCCAGAATGGACACGAAGGAGTAGACCACGAGGAAGGGGCCGACCACCTTATCGGTGTGGAACAGGAACTCGATGCACCGGGAGCCGTAGAGACCCCAGCCGATGATGGTGGAGAATGCAAAGCTGCAGAGCGCCACCGCCGTAAAGATGGACGACCAGCCGCCGTAGGTGGCCGTAAAGCCGGAGATGGTCAGTTCTGCGCCTGCCGCACTGCCATAGCCCACCGGCACGCCGCTGCACAGGATGACCATGGCGGTCAGGGTGCAGATGACGATGGTGTCGGCGAAGACCTCGAAGATGCCGAACATCCCCTGCTTGACGGGCTTGCTGGTGTCGGCGCAGGCGTGAGCGATGGAGCCGGTGCCGAGGCCGGCCTCATTGGAGAAGATACCGCGGGAAACGCCCTTCTGCATACTGAGAAAGATGCTGCCGATGGCACCGCCGGTGAAGGCCTGCGGGTCGAATGCACCGCCGACGATGGAGGCCAGCACCGCCGGGAAGCGCCGGTAGTTGATGACCACGACGCCCAGCGCCAGCACGACGTAGAACAGTGCCATAAACGGCACCAGCTTCTCGGTCACGCTGCCGATGCGCTTGACGCCGCCCAGCAGCACCATAGCCACCATCATGGCCACCACCACGCCCACGACGAGGTTGACCGTGGGCAGGATGCTGTTCAGGCTGCTGCCGTAGGCCAGCAGGGCCGAGTCGATGGCTGTGACGATGGTGTTGACCTGGGTGGCGTTGCCGGTGCCGAAGACCGTCAGCACGCCGAACAGCGAGTACAGCACCGCAAGGAACTGCCACCGGCTGCCGAGGCCGTTTTTAATATAGTACATGGGGCCGCCCACCAGCTCGCCGTTTTTGTTCCGCTCGCGGAAATGCACAGCCAGCGTCACTTCGGAGAACTTGGTACACATGCCCAGCAGAGCCGAGCACCACATCCAGAACACCGCACCCGGCCCGCCGATGGCGATCGCGCCCGCCACGCCGGCGATGTTGCCGGTGCCGACGGTAGCGGCCAGCGCCGTACACACTGCCTGGAACGGAGTCATAGCGCCGTCAGAGGCGTCCTTTTTGCGGAAGATTCGACCAATGGTCGTTTTGATGGCATAGGGGAATTTCCGGAGCTGCAAAAAGCCTGTCCGCACACTGAGCAGCAGGCCCACGCCGATGATGCAGACCATCGCCGGGATGCCCCAGATAAAGCTGTTGACCGCCTGATTGACGGCTGTGATGGTTTCGAGCATACTTTTACGCCTTTCTTTTTCACTTTGACACAACGAAAAATATTTTATCGTATTTTAAGCGGCCTGTCAATTTACTTTGAACGTGAAATCTGCACGTCTCAGCTGAGAGTTTGTTAAAATAGCTTCACCTTTATTTTCTCTGCTTCTTTGCCGCTTTTTTGCCCGCTAAAGCCCTACACAAACCGCGTGGGTTGTGCTATGATAAGGGTGAAATTTTGGTTTGGCATTGCCAACCGCAAGGAGATGTCATGGATGTCTGAAACATCTGCTCTGATGGATACGCTGCGGCAGGAAGGGATCTCCCCCGATCTGCTGCGCGCTGTGGAAGAATACCGCGCCTCTCACGAGCTTTCTGAGGCCCTGCGCCCCCGCATCCCCTCCCCTGCCTTCGTCTACTACGGCAGAGAGGTGTGGGAACAGGCGCTGGCCGCCCTGCTCTGCGGCGAAAACCTGCTGCTGGCAGGCGGCAAGGCCACCGGCAAGAACGTGCTGGCCGAAAACCTCGCCGCAGCCTTCGGACGCCCCGCGTGGGACATCTCGTTCCACGTCAATATGGACGCGGCGTCCCTCATCGGCATGGACACCTTCGAGGGCGGACAGGTCAAGTTCCGCCCCGGCCCGGTCTACCGCTGCGCCCAGAGCGGCGGCTTCGGCGTTCTGGACGAGATCAACATGGCCAAAAACGAGGCGCTGGCCGTCCTGCACGCGGTGCTGGATTTCCGCCGCGCCATCGATGTGCCGGGCTACGAGCGCATCCCGCTGGCCGAGGAGACCCGCTTCATCGCCACCATGAACTACGGCTACGCCGGCACCCGTGAGCTGAACGAGGCCCTCACCTCCCGCTTCGTGGTCATCCAGATGCCCACCATCACCGAGGAGAACCTCGAAAAGCTCCTGCGCACCCAGTTCCCCGATTTGAACAGCAAGTATGTCAGGCAGTTTGCCCTGCTCTTCCTCGATTTGCAGAAAAAGTGCGACAGCGCAGAGATCTCCACCAAAGCTCTCGACCTGCGCGGTATGCTGGACGCCCTGCGCCTGATGCGCCGGGGCGTCGCTGCCGGGGCTGCGCTGGACATGGGCATCACCAACAAAGCCTTCGACTCCTACGAACAGGGCCTCATCCGGGACGCCATTGCCGCCCGCATCCCGGCCCAGCTCACCGCCGCAAAGCTCTTCGATTAAAAAAAAGGGGCGTTTTTATGGAAGCGCAGAGCTACACCGCCGAAGAGCGGCGGGCCGCCAATCAGGTGTGGGCAGCGGCAGGAGCCTACGGCTTCGAGCCGCTGTTCCTCGCCCGGAACACCGACGGCACCATTGATTTTTACATGAACTGCGTCGTGGGGCTGGTCCACAAATACTACGGCGACGAGCTGGTGCGCAGCCTCTTTGACGCATGGGAGGGCGACATCCGGCAGGCCATGCTGGACGATTTGACCTGGCTCTACCTCGAGAGCGCGGTCTACGCGCTGGAACTGCCCCGCCGTCCGGTGCTTTCGGCCCTCCGCCGCGCCCATGCGGACTACTTTTTCGGCATCCAGTACAAGCTCTCGCGGCAGGAGTGGATGGCGAAGAACCAGCTGGTCTACTCCATGCAGGCCGCGCGCTGGCGGGCTGTGCAGGGGCGCACGCCGCCGGTCATGACCCCCTACGAAAAGGATCTCGACGCTGCCCTCAGTCCCGAGACGCCCCCGAAGCCGGACGAGCTGAGAGCCGCACTGCTGGCCGTCTACGCCAAATTCGAGCTGTTCAACGGCACGGTGCATCAGAAGGCCGGGCTGCATCTCCATCTGGACGGCCTGCTGGCGTCGCTCATGACCCGCACCATGCCCACTCAGATGATAAAGACCGACCGGGTCACGGTGGAGCATTCCGGCTCGGTGGACGCCTCCGGCAGCGGCATCCACGCCGACAAGCGGCTGGCCCACATCACCCTGCGCCAGCGCGCCGAGGAAGACCGCGCCTACATCGAAAGCTGCTTTGGCCGGTCGCTCTATCCGCCCGAGCGACTGCAGAAGGCCGAGCAGGAGCTTTGCACCGGGGAGCATCTGGGCTGTCACCTCTGGTTTGCCTCTGGCGTCCCCAGCCCGGAGCAGGCCCCTACCCCCGAGGCAAAGCACCTGGCCGAACAGGCTCAGCTTCAGGCTGAGCGGAACCGGGCGTACTATTCGAAAAATCTCGAGCTTCACCGCAGCGTCGTGCTGCGGCTGACCGAACAGATACGCAACTGCATCCTCGTCCACCAGCAGCCCAACGCCCGGGTCGCCCGCAGCGGCAACCTCGACCCGGAGCGGGTCTGGCGCACCGTCATGGACGACGACCGGGTGTTCCGCTGTGCGGAGGAAGAGAACCACCCGTCCTTCACCGTTGACCTGCTGCTGGATGCTTCGGCTTCCCGCCTGCACTGTCAGGAGGTCATCGCGGCGCAGGGGTCTATCCTCGCCCAGAGCCTCGCGGCCTGCGGCATCCCGGTGCGGGTGAGCTGCTTTTCCAGCCTGCGGGGCTACACCGTCCTGCGGGTGCTCAAGGGCTTCAAGGAGAAGAGCTTACAGGGCATCTGCCAGTATTTCGCCTCGGGCTGGAACCGGGACGGTCTGGCTCTGCGGGCCGCAGGCGACCTCATCGACTTCGACCCCGGCCCCGCCGCGCGGCATCTGCTCATTCTCCTGACGGACGCCTCCCCCAACGACAGCCGCCGCATCCCGCCCTCCCCCGATGACCCGCTGGGCCGCGACTACGGCGGCAGCGCGGGCGTGGAGGACGCCGCCGCCGAGGTGCGGGCGCTGCAGCGGAAGGGTCTGCGAGTCTCCGCCGTCTTTATGGGCGAAGACGCCAGCGCCGCCGACGCCTCCCGCATCTACGGCAAGAACATGGCCCGCATCCGGGGTATGGACCAGCTGGCCCGGGCCGCAGGCCGACTCATCCAGAACGAGATACGGGAGCTGGGCGACTGAACCATAATAATGTACGGGGCCGCTGTGCAGTTGTATCTGCTGCCAGCGGCCCCGTATTTTTGTTGTCGCTCACAACCATCTTGTTTTGCATTGCCGAAGAATCAAAAAGTTTTTTGGTTTATCTGCAAACTTATAGTTGTACTCTGGCGCAATTTATGATATACTACAACCAACGAAGGGCCGCACATCTACACACCGCCCCGCGCGCCCACAGGAAGGAGAACCGCTATGGATGCCGCACGTTATTTTGAAGAGATGCATCTTTCCATGTCCAGCCAGAAGCCTGAGTACCGCCTTGTGCTCAGCGTCAAGGTCCAAGACCTCGGAGGCGCAGACGCTTATCTCGAGCTGCGGCAGGAGCCGGTCAGCGGCAAGGCCCGGGTGTTCTATTCCACGATGGGACGTCAGAAGCTGAACTTCCAGCTCGTCCGCAAAGGCTGGCAGAGCTGCCACAACGCCTCGGGCGAGCTGACGGGGCGTTTTCCCCCCACCGCCGACGGTCTGCTGGCCCAGACGGATTTCTCTGCTTTTGTCCGGGACGACGCCCTCGACAGCGGCCGGATGGCGCGCATTCTGGATGTTCTGGCCCATACTGCCGGTGGTTGTGGGACGGTCTCCCCCTCTGCTGCTCGGGAGGGTGCGCTCATCACGGTGGAGCGGTTCGTGGGCCGTCCCGCCCATTGGAGCTATTGGAGCACCCGCGCCGCCGAACAACTGAACATCGCAGCCATCCTCTGCTGGCTGGGCGACTACCTCGCCGGGGCCGAGCGCCGCACCCTGCAGAGCTGCCCGGAGGCCATGCAGCTTGCCGCCGCATGGCAGGCCGCACTTTTCACTCCCCTGCCCCAGACGGCTCAGCGGCCTCAGCCTGTACAGCCCCGGCCCGTCCGCCGTGCGCCCGCCGTCGAGAATCCGCGCTGGCAGAGCATCCTCGCCGTGCTGGCGACGGTGTAAAAGAAAAGCTTCCCGCGAGGGGAAGCCAGTTGCCGTATTCGGCGTATATTCGTTTATATTTTCACCTTTGAAAAATCTGTGCAGAGATATTCATAGAGCTTATCGACAGCCTGAAATCCCATCTTTGCATACATATCCTTCGGGGTGTCCTCGGGGTCGGCATGAAGATACAGAACAGCCCCGCGTTCCTGTGCCTTTTCGGCAATGTGCTTCACCAGGGTCGTGGCGATGTATTGATGACGGAAAGCTTCATCCACCAAAAGACTGTCCATGCAGACGTATCCATCGGATGCGAAAATATAGCAGTCGCCCGCCAGTTTCCCGCCCAGATACGCTCCAAGGTAGGTCAGTTTTTCCCGGAGATGCCGGTTGTTCCGCACGGTGAAATCTTCTCCGTACAACGGCCCGTAGTATTTCAGCTCGTGCTGTTCTAGTTGGTCAAAGTCCGGGGTTTTGATCGAGACCTCCGGATTCGCTTTCCAGCCGCTGATGTCTGTTCCCTTCGGCAGAACCATCGTCACAGTCTCCTCGCACTCCATGCCGAATGCATTGGCCAGCGGCTCGTATCCTTCCAGTTTGAGGAAGGCGTCTCCCCGCGCTTTCTGATAAGCCAGCGCGGCCCGGAGCTCGTCCTCCGTGGGCTGGCCGGAATAACAGAACGCATTGTGGTCGTATTTATCGCGCAGTTCATTGTCTTCCCGCTTGGTCAGATGCTCTGAAAAGGCGTGAAAGGTCGAAAACAGCCGATAAAATTTTTCATCGGTCTTTCTTGTAGGTATCATTGTGTTTCTCCAAAATTTGCCGCTCACTTCCACCCCCGGGCCGAGGGGTCGAGCATCTCGGCGGCGGAGTAGATGAGGGCGTTGCAGATGGCCGCGGCGACATTGCTGCCGCCCTTGCGGCCCATCGCCACGATGGCGGGTACGCCGTGCTTTTCGCAGACGGCGAAGAGCCGCTCCTTGCTCTCCACCACGTTCACGAAGCCCACCGGCACACCGATGACCAGTGCGGGCCGCAGGCCGCTTTCGATTTGTTCTGCAATCGTCAGCAGAGCCGTGGGCGCGTTGCCGACGGCAAGGATGGCCCCGGGATGCTCCTGCGCTGCCTTTTTCATCGCTGCGACGGCCCGGGTGGTGCCAGCCTCTTTTGCGGCGGCGGCCACCTCGGGGTCAGCCATATAACAGCAGGCCGTGCCGCCCAGCTTCTCCAGACCGGGCTTGGTGATGCCAGCCAGCGCCATGTTTGTATCGGTCACGATGACGGCCCCGGCGTGGAGGGCCTTGACGGCCTGCTCCACCGCGCGGGGGGTGAAGTGGAGATTCCGCGCATAGTCGAAGTCGGCGGTGGTGTGGATGACCCGCTTGACCACGGCTTCGTGCTCGGGCGGCGGGGTCATGCCCATCATTTCCAGCTCTTCGGTGATGATGTGGAAGCTCGTCCGCTCAATGTCAGCAGGTAAATGATGCTGCGGCGTCAATATTCTATCCCCTTTCGTGCTTTTATCCCCTTCTGGTAGGGGTGGCGGTGGCATTTCATCTCGGTGGAGTAGTCGGCGGCGTCCAGCATCCACTGGGGCGGTGTGTGGGCCGTCAGGACGCACTCACACCCAGCAGGCCGCTCCAGAACGGCCTTTTTTAATAGATCGACGTCCACCATATCCAGCTCTTCTGCGCTCCCGGCTTCGTCCAGTATCAGCAGGTCGGCAGGCTGTGCCATGGAGGCGGCGAGGTTCTGGTTTTGCAGTTCCCGGGTCGCGGCCTTTTCCTCCGGCGTCATCTGAAAGACGAATTTCTGCCCGGCCTTGCCCCGGTAGATCTCCGCGCCAAGCTGGGCCAGAAGCGGTATCTCGCCGCTGTTCCCGCTCTTCAAAAACTGGACGATGACCACCCGCTTCCCGGACCCCAGCGCACGGAGCGCAAGACCCATAGCGGCGGTGGTCTTCCCCTTTCCGTCGCCCCAGTACAGATGCAAAAGTCCCTGTTCCATTCAGCGCTTCTCCATTCCCATCGCGGCATACACCGCGTCCATATCCAGCGCCCCGCGCACACCGTCGGCCAGGATGTCGAACTGCTGGCGGCGGTACTCTTCCATCGGGATGAGGGCTGCGTCGGAGGGGTCGATGCCCTTCCGGCGGCAGAGCCAGCCCGCCAGCGCCTCGGTCAGCGTACCGGTGTCGAACAGACCGTGGAGGTAGGTGCCAAACACATTGCCCTGCACGCAGCCTTCCCGGCCTCCGTCGGGGTAGTGGGCGAAGGGTTCGCCCTCAGCCTCGGTCACGCCGGTGTGTATCTCATAGCCTTCCAGCTCTGCACCCGCAAAGGGGGCGGCGGCAACGGTCGCTTTGACCTGTACACGGCGCTTCTGCTCGCTGAACACGGTCCGGGTGGGCAGCAGACCCAGCCCCCGCAGAGTCTGCTGCCGGCCGCTCTCGCTGCCGGTGGGGTCGTCGAGGGTCTGGCCCAGCATCTGGTAGCCGCCGCAGACGCCCAGCACCGGCGTGCCTTTCGCGGCCAGCTTGAGCAGAGCCGTTTCCAGCCCGCACTGCCGCAGCCAGAGCAGGTCGTCCACCGTGTTTTTCGTGCCCGGCAGCAGGATGAGGTCGGGTGCGCCCAGCTCATGAGCGTTCGAAACATACCGCACGCCCAGCAGCGGGTGCTGTTCCAGCGGCATGAAGTCCGTAAAATTGGACAGATGCGGCAGACGGATGATCGCCGCATCCAGCGGCTTTTTGCCGTCCCGCATCTCGAGGCGCTGGCTCAGGGAGTCCTCGTCCTCGATGTCCACCTTCAGGTACGGTACGACGCCCACCACGGGCAGATGGGTCTTTTCTTCCAGCATCGAAAGGCCGGGGCGCAGAATTTCTACATCTCCACGGAATTTATTGATGACGAGCCCCTTGATGCGCCGGCGTTCTTTTTCTTCCAGCAGCTCCACCGTGCCGTATAGCTGGGCGAACACGCCGCCCCGGTCGATGTCGCCCACCAGGAGCACCGGCGCGTCCACCATTTCGGCGAGGCCCATGTTCACGATGTCCTCGCTCTTGAGGTTGATCTCTGCCGGGCTGCCCGCGCCCTCGATGACGATGACGTCAGCCTCCTCGGCGAGGCTGTCATATGCCTTCAGGATGTCCGGCACCAGCTGCCGCTTCGTGCGGAAATACTCCGACGCTTTCATCTGGCCCCGCACCTCGCCGTTGACGATGACCTGACTGCCCACGTCACTGCTGGGCTTCAGGAGGATGGGGTTCATCCGCACGTCCGGCTCGACACCGGCGGCCTGCGCCTGCACCACCTGCGCCCGGCCCATCTCGAGGCCGTCTTTGGTGACGAAGCTGTTCAGAGCCATGTTCTGGCTCTTGAACGGCACAGCACGCAGGCCGTCCTGCGCAAAAATGCGGCAGAGCGCCGCGCAGAGCAGACTTTTGCCTGCACCGCTCATCGTACCCTGCACCATGATGCATTTTGCCCTGCTCATCCCAGCACCTCTTTCATAAGTTCCAGCAGCCGGGCGTTCTCGGGGGCCGTGCGCACCGCCGTGCGGTACCACTCCGGCCCGAGGCCCGGATAATTCGCGCAGCTGCGCACCTGTGTTCCCAGCGGGCGAAGCCTCTCGTTCAGGTCGGCGGGTGCGCGGAAGAGCAGATAGTTCGCCTTTCCGTCGATGACCCTCAGGCCCAGCGCCCGCAGGCTCGCCGTCAGAACGGGCCGCTGCCGGGCGATAAGGGCGCGCACCTCGTCCACATAAGCGGTTTCTTTCAGGGCCGCGACGCCTGCCGCCTGCGCCAGACTGGACACGGCCCATGGCTGGCCCGCTGTCTGCATTTTTTCCAGAAGCGCTTCGTCGCCGCAGAGGCAGTAACCCAGCCGGACGCCGGCCATGCCGTAGAGCTTGGTGAAAGCTTTCAGGATGACGAGGTTCCCACTTTCCAGCAGAGGCTTCGCGGTCCACCCGTCGGCATCGGGCAGAAAGTCCAGAAAGCACTCATCTACGGCCAAAATCGTGTGGCACTCCTTGCACCGGCGCAGCAGCTTTTTCACCAGTTCGGGTGAGGCCAGCTGCCCCGTCGGGTTGTTCGGCTGGCAGAGGAACACCATGTCGATGCTCTCGTCCACGGCGTCCACGAGGGCGTCCGTCGGGGCGAAATCCTTCGTTTCATCGAGGAAGAAGCGTTTCACTTCGCACCCCACCGTATCCAATGCAGAGGCGTACTCGGCAAAAGTCGGGGCTGTCACCAGCGCCTTATGGGGCTTTACGGCCCAGACCAGCCGGAAGATGAGGTCTGCCGCGCCGTTGCCGCAGAGGATACGCTCCTGCGGCACACCCTCGACCCGGCTCAGCGCCGCCCGCAGGGTACGGCAGAGGGGATCGGGGTAGCGGTCGGCCAGAGGCAGAGCGTCCCGGATGGCCTGCGCCACCCCTTCGGGCAGGCCGAGGGGGCTGACGTTCGCCGAAAAATCCAGCGCGTCGCGGCCAAAGCGTTCGCGGTAGCCCATCCAGTCACCGCCGTGGACCAGTTGTTTCATCCCAAGAACCCCCGTATCGCACATCCAAACGCCAGCGCAAACCCGCTGGCTACATACATCATCCGATTTGCCCGCAGAATATCCTCCGGCTCGATGGGCCGCAGCGGGTCGCCGATGGTGGGTTTCGGGTAATATTCGCCGAAATAGTAGGCCGGCCCGGCCAGCTGAACGCCCAGCGCACCTGCGCAGGCGCTCTCGGTCTGAGCGCTGTTGGGGCTGGCGTGATTGCGGCGGTCCCGCCGCCAGATACGCCACGCGCCCTTGGCGTCATTGCGGGTGAACGCCGCCGCCATGATCCAGAGCAGCGCCGCCAGACGGCTCGGGATATAGTTCGCCACATCGTCCAGTTTTGCAGCGGCACGGCCAAAGTAGAGATATTTTTCGTTTTTGTAGCCCAGCATACTGTCCATGGTGTTGATGGCCTTGTAGGTCAGGGCCAGCGGCGCACCGCCCAGCAGCATATAGAGCAGCGGCGCAATGACGCCGTCGCTGGCGTTTTCGTCCACGGTCTCCACCGCAGCCTTGGTCACGCCCTCGGCAGTCAAGGCTTCGGTGTCGCGGCCCACGATGCGGCTCACAGCCTTCCGGGCGGCGGGCAGGCTGCCTTTTTTCAGCTCGGCATAGACATTCGTGCTCTCCTGCACCAGTCCCTTTGCGGCCAGCGCCTGCCCGCACCAGAACATCTGGACGGCCAGCCCCAGCAGCGGGTGAAGCATCGCCGCGCCCCAGCAGACAAGGCCCGTGAACAGCAGCGTCCCCACCGGCAGACAGAACGCCACCACTGCACCGCCCAGCAGCTCGCCCTGAGGCGTTTTGGGCAGGCGGGAGCGGAGGAATTTTTCCAGCCGAGAGATGGCTTTTCCCATGTACACCACCGGGTGGGGCAGCCACGCCGGGTCGCCGAAAATGGCATCCAGCACGAAGCCTCCCAGCACAGCCCAGGCGGTCATCATACGCCGGCCTCCGCGTCTTTCGTATACTGCACGGTCTTCACGAGATGGAGCTGGCGCTTCTCGGCCCAGTCGGCGGCGTCCAGCACATAGCCTCCCGCGTTGGGGCCGCACCACGCATAATAATCGCGCCTGGGCAGGGCGTACCGCTCCATCGCGGCCATCTGGGTGCCGCCGTGAGCCAGGATGACCAGCAGCTCTTCGCCGTCGGCCAGCGCCTTGTCCACCAGAGCAGAGAAGGCGCTGCAGATGCGGTTCGAGAAGTCGTCCTTCCGCTCACCGTCGGGGCATTTGCTCTCGCAGTTGGCCTGCACCCACGCCTGATAATCGGCGTCGTGCTCCATCTCGACGTAGTTTTTGCCCTCGAAGCTGCCAAAGCACATCTCCTGCAGGTCTTTCACGACCACAAGCTCTGCCTCCGGGAAGAGCACCCGGGCTGTCTGGGCCGTCCGCTGCAGCGGGGTGATATAGACCACCTTCGGGTCGATGTCGGCCCGGCGCAGCTGGCTCAGGCCCTCCGCCGAGAGCGGGATGTCGCGCTGGCCCTGATAGCGCTTCTGGGCGTTGTATTCGGTCAGGCCGTGACGCAGCAGATAAATCAACATTGGGGTAATTCTCCTTTCAATACCGTCGGGATGCCGCAGAACATCTGCACCACGCAGTCGGCGCGCTCTGCCAGCAGGCAGGCCAGCCGTCCGGCAGCCTCCCGCCCGGCGCGCTCCTCAGCATCCATCGGGACAACACCGCCGCCGACCTCGGTGGCGATGACAATATCATATTCCGCCAGCTCCCGGGCCAGCGTTTCGAGCTGCTCCGGGGTCTGAGTCTCGGCGGCGGCGTCCTGCACATCGGCGATGATGCTGCCCCGGAAGTTCCGCGCAAAGGTGCGCTTGCCGCTGTAAAGCGGCCCTGTGATAAACATCATTTACAGCACTCCTCCCCACTGGCTGACGGCCAGCGCCGCCAGCATCCACAGCTCGGCCCGCTGTAAAAACCACCCGGCCAGGTCGCCGGTGATGCCGCCAAACTGCCTTTTGGCCACGAAATAATAGCGCCACAGCGCCAAAAGCGCCGCCGCCGCCAGCCCGCCGCCGCCCAGCGCCGTCAGCGCCAGGATGAGCAGAGCCGACAGGCCGCAGAGGAAGCGGCAGACGGTCTGCTTGTCGGCCGCTGTGGCAAAAGTATGGACGAGGCCGGTGTCTTTCGCCAGCGGGAACGCCGCCACGGCAAAGCCCGACAGCGCCCGCTCCAGCACCAGCGCCAGCGTCCAGCACAGGCCCGCCCGGGGTGTGAACCGCACACTGCCGCAGAGGCCGAAGTAGGCCACAAAGTAGCAGCACAGCCGGATGACAGCGAAGGCCCCACAGTGGGAGTCTTTCAGAATTTCAAGCTTTTTTTCGCGGTCGCCGTAGCTCGAGAGGGCGTCCGAGGTGTCGGCATAGCCGTCGAGATGGATGCCGCCGGTGACGGCCACCGGCACGAGGCAGAACGCCGCCGCCCGGGCCAGCTCCGGCAGGGGCAGGACGCCGCAGAGGCACCACAGCCCGCCGCACACCAGCCCGATGAGGGGGAAGGCACACATGGCGTACCGCATATTTTTTTCGTTCCACTCGAACTGCGGCACCGGCAGGGCCGAAAACATCGCAAAGGCCACCGCGATGGTCTGCAAAACAGTCACAGCTTTTCTCCCCCTTTGTAGTACACCGGCAGGCCGCAGACCACCCGGCAGACGTTGTCCGCCCGGGCGGCGAAGGCGTTGTTCACCTGCGCCAGCGCCAGCAGATACTGGTCGGTGTCGCCCGCGTAGTCGGCACCGCCGCTGAACACCTCGTTCGATACGACGATAAGATTATCACACCCGGCGGCGAGGCGTTCCAGCCCGGCCAAAACGGCCTCGGCGGTGTGCTTTCCTGCCCCGCCGGGGCTGTAAAGCTCGTTGGCGACGAGGTTGCCGAGGTCTTCCAGCAGGACGGTCCCCCGGCCGGGCAGGGGCAGACGGTCGAGGTGGAGCGGGCATTCCAGCGTTTCGAACTGCTTTTGCGCCCGCATTTTCCGGTGCTTTTCCACCCGGGCGGCGCACTCGGCATCCCAGACCTGCATGGTGGCGAGGTAATAGCGGGGCAGGCCGGTCTTGAGCACAAGGCTCTCGGCGTAGGCGCTTTTGCCGCTGGCCGCGCCGCCGAGCACCAGCGTCAGCATCCTTCGCCCTCCTGCGGCGTGTAGGCTTCGATGCCGCCCTCTTCAAAAGAATAACAGCCATCGTAGACGGCCAGCGCCATGTCCCACAGCGGGATGGCAGCCACCGCGCCGGTGCCTTCGCCCAGATGCAGGCCCGCCGTGATGAGGGCTTTTTTGTTCAGCGCGTCCAGCACCAGCTTTGCGGCCGGCTCGGTGGAGCAGTGGCTTGCAAAAACAGCCTTGGCCGCCGCCGGGCAGAGCCGGACAGCGCAGAGCGCCGCCACACAGCTGATGAAGCCGTCGGCCAGCACCGGCACACCTTCCAGCGCACCGCCGAGGAAGACGCCGCAGAGCCCGGCAATATCGAAACCGCCCAGCTTTGCCAGCACGTCCAGTGCATCGGCAGAGTCGGGCTGATTTTTTGCGATGCCGCGATGGATGGCGTCGATCTTCCGGGCAAGTCCCTCGTCCGAAAGGCCCGCGCCCCGGCCCGTCATCACTTCGACGGGCTGGCCCAGCAGCACAGCGGCCACGGCGCTGGATGTCGTGGTGTTGCCGATGCCCATCTCACCGGTAGCCAGCAGGCCGACGCCCGCTTTCTTCTGCTCCCGCACCAGCCGGATGCCCCTGCCGATGGCCTCCACAGCCTCAGCCCTGCTCATAGCCGGGCCGAAGGTGAAGTCCGCTGTGCCGGGGGCGATGCGGCAGTCGAGGACGCCCGGGACCGGTTCGCCCGCGATGCCCATATCCACCGGCACCACCTCGCACCGGGCGGTCTGTGCCATCCGGCAGACGCTGGTGCGGCGGGCGGCGAGGTTCTGAGCCACGACGCGGGTCACGCTGCTGTCGGTCTGGCTGACGCCCTGGGCCACCACACCGTTATCGGCGCAGAGCACCAGCACCGCCCGGCAGGAAATATCCAGCTTTGCGCTGCCGGTGAGGGCGGCGGCGTCCTCGATGGTCGTTTCCAATCCGCCCAGCCCGCCCAGCGGCTTTGCAAGGCTGGCCCAGTGGGCGTGCGCCGCCGCCCGGGCGGCTTCGTCCGGCGGCGTGACGGCCGCACAGAGGGCGGCGAGTTCTGTCTCAGTCATGGTCTCTCCTGTAATTTTCAGCCGCGGCGGCAAAGCGCTGCGGCAGGGGCGTACCCGCCCAGTACAAATGCGGGAAGCCCGCATAGAAATGCTCGTTTACAGATCCGCACCGCCACGCTGCGCCGCCCACCGGCTTTTTTGCCGCGAGGGCCGTGCCGTTGGCGGTGGAATCCCAGTGGTGGAATTCGTGGATGGGAAAGCTCTCCCCGGCCCGGAAGAGCATACTGTCCGAGTCTGCGCTCAGCGCGGCGTAGCCGAAGCGGACGAGACGTCCGGCATCTTTTGCTTCGCCCGGCAGAACGCCCACCATCGGCCAGCTCTGCCCCTCGGCGTCCGTGAGGCTCTGCCCCAGATAGAGGAAGCCCCCGCACTCGGCCGCTGTGGGCAGACCGGACTCGATTTTTTTCTTTATCTCGCGCAGAAGCGAGGTATTTTCACTCAATTCTCTTGCGTGAAGTTCCGGGTAGCCGCCGGGCAGATACAGCCCGCCGATGTTTTCCGGCAGAGCCGTGTCGCGGAGGGGGCTGAAAAAGACCACCTCTGCCCCGGCGTCCCGGAAGGCTTCCAGCGTCTCGGCGTAGGTAAAGCAGAACGCCTCGTCCTGCGCCACGGCGATGCGGACGCGGGCCGGAGGCGTCTCCGGCTGCACCGGCAGGACGGGCGGCTCCTTTTCGCAGAGGGCCAGCAGGCGGGGCCAGTCGATGTGCTCCTCCGCCGCGTCGGCCAGAAGGGCCAGCTTCTGCTGTAAATTTTCCACTTCCGCTGCCGTGTAGAGGCCCAGATGGCGGGAACCGATGACGGCCTCCGGGAGTTTCGGCAGAAAGCCCAGCACCGGCAGACCCGTCTCTTTTTCCAGCATCGGGGCCAGCAGAACGTGCATCCGTGCCGTGCAGTTGTTCAGCAGGATGCCTGCGATGTGGCTGGGGGTGCGGAAGTTTACGAGCCCGTTCAGCTCTGCGGCCAGCGTCAGGCTCTGACCCTTTGGCTCCACCACCAGCAGCACCGGCAGGTCCAGTGTGTCGGCCAGATGCCACGCGCTGGCCCTGTCGCTCACGCCGCCGAGGCCGTCGTAAAAGCCCATGGCCCCCTCGCACACCGCCGCACCGTGGCCGGCGGCGCCCTTCGCGTAGAGGGTGCGCACCGTCTCGGGCGCAGAGAAAAAGAGGTCGAGGTTGCGGCTCTCCACCCCCAGCACGGCCCGGTGGAACATGGGGTCGATGTAGTCCGGCCCGTTCTTGAAGGCGCAGGGCGCACAGCCCCGCCGCTTCAGCGCCATGAGCAGGGCGCAGGTCATGGTGGTCTTGCCGCTGCCCGAGCGGGGCGCCGCCAGCAGAAACTGTATCATGTCATTCTCCTGTGATGAGGTAGATGGGGTTCTGGGCCATCATAAGGTGCAGTCCGCCCACGGCCCTGGCCCGACTGACGGCGATCTGGCTCACCTGCACGGTCCGGCCTTTGGCCGTCAGCGCGGCCACCGCCGCCGAAAGGCTCTCAAGGGCGATGGCCGACACGCAGATGCGGGCGTCGGGGTTCTTATCCAGCGCGGCGTCCACGATGGCGGCAAGGCTGCCCTTGCTGCCGCCGATGAAAACAGCGTCCGGCGCGGGCAGGTCCGAAAGCGCGGCGGGGGCAAGCCCCTCCACGAGGACGAGGTTCCGGGTCCTGAATTTTTCGCGGTTGGCTTTGATGAGCGCACATCCCTCCGGCCTGCACTCCACCGCGTACACCCGGCCTCGGGGCGCAGCCAATGCCAGCTCCACGCTGACGCTTCCCGTCCCGGCCCCCACGTCCCACAGGATGTCTTCCGGGCGGACGGCCAGCTTCGCCAGCACAGCGGCCCGGACTTCCTGCTTGGTCATGGGAACGTCGCCCCGCTCGAAGGCTTCGTCCGGCAGGCCCGGGGCGCGGCGGGGCAGTCCCTCCACCGCCTCCACGAGAAGGACGCTCAGGCTGTTGAAGCGGCCTGCGGCCAGCTCTTTGACGCTGCCGCGGAAGAGCTTCTCTTCCGGCGTGCCGAGGCACTGGCCCACGACGGCCTGCACGTCCCCGAAGCCCTCTGCCGCCAGCTGGGCGCAGAGGGTGGCGGGGTCTTCGCTGCCGCCGGTGAGGAAGAAGGTGGGTCTGCCCTGCATACACTCGGCCACCGGGTCACAGGTGCGGCCATGGGCCGAAACAAGGTTCCACCCCTGCCACGGACGGCCCAGCGCCGCCGCCAGCAGCTGGATGCTGGAAAGGCCGGGCAGCACCCGGGCGCGGACGCCGAGGGCCTCCAGCTTTTCCATCATGGAGGACGCGCCGGAGTAAAAGCCGGTGTCGCCGCTGTAGACCAGCACGGCGTTCTCTGCGCCGGAAGTCTGCAGCAGCTCTGCCACCTCGTCGGGGCGGTAGGCGGCGGCGCGGTTCTCGGTGCAGCCGGCAGGTAGAACTGCCAGCAGACGCCGTGCGCCCAGGATGAGGTCGGCCTGCCGCAGTGCGGCCAGGCCCTGAAGGGTCAGGTTCTCCGGCTGGCCGGAGCCCATGCCGATGAGTGTCACATTCATCTTATCATCTCCTTGCAGCGTTTCAACACCTCGGAAGCCGTCTCGCCCTGCTCGGGCGGGCGGCGGATGACCACCAGCTGCGCCCCGGCGGCAGAGGCGGCGGCGGCTTTTTCGTCGAAGCCTCCGGCTGCGCCGCCGTCCTTTGTGACGAGCCAGCGGATATGGAACTGCTCCATCATGGCCTGATTGAGGGCAAAGCTGAAGGGGCCCTGCATGGCGATGATGTTGCGGTGGGGGATGTTCGCCGCCTCACAGGCTGCGATGCTTTCCAGCGTGGGCAGAACACGGGGGTAGAGCCGCTCGGGCGGGATGGCCGCAAACTGCGCCAGCTCCTTGGCCCCGGTGGCCAATAGAAGGTTGCCCTCTTTTGCGGCCAGCGCCTCGGCTGCCTGCTTTGCGCTCTCAAAGACGAGACAGTTTTCCGGCAGCGGACTGGCCGGGCGCAGCAGGCGGAGGTATTCCACCCCGGCCTTCTCTGCCGCTGCTTTGATGTTTTTGGTCGCCTCCACTGCGTAAGGGTGGGTGGCGTCGATGCAGAGGGCGGCATCCCCCAAGAGCGCAGCCATCTCATCGGGCAGGAGCCGCCCGCACCGGACGGTGACGCCGGGGGTGCTCCCCTGCTCTTCCTGTCCCAGCGGGGTGGCCACGCTGACGGTGACTTCGATGCCCAGCGCCGCCAGCTGGCGGGAAAGCTCCCGCCCCTCGGTAGTGCCGCTGAAAACGACGACATTCATCGGCGGTACCCCCGCGGCGTGACCATCCGCCCGCTCAGCGCGCGGGTGGCGGCGTTCCCCACAAAGACGGTGGTGAACATATCCACCTCAGTGTCCCGGAGCTGGCTGAGAGGCAGGATGTGCTTTTCCTGCCCTTCCCGGCCGATGTTCCGCACAGAACCGCAGAGGGTGTCCGGGGCTTTGCCGTTCGCCAGCAGGACGTCCACGGCCCGGCGCAGATAGTCCGGGCGGCCCTTGGACGAGGGATTATACAGCGCCAGTGCGAAATCGCCCTGGGCGGCGCAGACCAGCCGCTTTTCGATGACCTCCCACGGCGTGAGGCGGTCCGACAGCGAGATGACGCAGAAATCGTGGGCCAGCGGCGCACCCAGCACCGCGCCGCCGCTGAGGGCGGCGGTCAGGCCGGGGACGACCTCCACGTTGACGTCCGGGTACTCTTCGGCCAGCTCCAGCAGCGGGCTGGCCATGCCGTAGACCCCGGCGTCGCCGGAGCAGACCAGCGCCACGTCCCGACCCGCCCGGGCGGTGTCCAGCGCCCAGCGGCAGCGGTCGATCTCCCGGGTCATGCCGGTGGTGTAACACTCTTTTTCCGGGTAGAGGGGGCGCACAAGGTCGATGTAGACCGTATAGCCGCACAACACCTCGGCCTGCTGCAAGGCGCTCTGCGCCTGCACGGTCAGAAACTGTCCGCCGCCGGGGCCAAGCCCCACGACGAACACGGTCTTTTTACTCTCACTCATTGCTCTGTCCTCCAATCGGGTGCAAAGGGGCGGACGGCCAGCGCCAGCGTCACGCCGCCGCCTGCCGTTTTGGGCAGAAGGAGCGTCCCGCCCGAGGCTTTTACCGCCGAGCGCTCACAGACGTTGTCCACGCCGGTGACACTTGCCACAAAGGCCGACGGGGTGAACTGTCCCGGCACGGCCCGCAGTTCGTCGGCCGGATAGAACGTGATGGGCCAGCCGTGGGCTTTGCAAAACTCTGCAAGCCCCGGCTCATCTTTTTTCAGGTCGATGCTGGCGGCTGCGCAGGCCGCCGCCGGGCTGAGACCGGACGCGGCACAGAACGCCGCAAAGGCTTCTTCCAGCTGCTGCGCCGTCGTGCCGCGGCGGCACCCCACCCCCAGCACCCCGATCCGGGGTACGAGGTGGAGCGCCTCGCCCTGCGGCGTGAGGGTCAGGGCGAAGTCGGCGGCTTCGGGTGCGTCAGTTTTTTCCACTCCGGCGGGGGCCTCCCCCGCCACCGGCCACGGCGACCAGTACCGGACAGTCTGCCCGGCCAGCAGGGCGCCGCTGACGCGCTTGATGCGCTCCGGCTCAAGGACAGCGCAGTTCTGGGCCTTGGCCCAGAGGTCCACGGCGAAGAGACCGTTGACGTCGGTGGCCGTCGTGATGACCGGCACCGCGCCGCACGCTTTTGCCAGCGCCCGGGCCAGCGCGTTGGCACCGCCCAGATGGCCCGACAGGAGCGGCACGGCGAAGTTCCCGCCCTCGTCCACGACCACCACCGCCGGGTCGGCGGCCTTGCTCCTGCAGTGGGGCGCGATGGCCCGCACCGCGATGCCCACAGCTCCCACAAAAATCAGGGCCTCATCCTGTGCAAAATGCTCCGCCGTCCAGTCTTTCAGGGTCACGTCTCCGCCGCAACGGCTCACGCTGCCGGGCAAAGCTTCCGCCAGCCGATGGGCCAGCGCTTCGCCTTTTGCGGTGAAGGCCAGATATGCCCGGCTCACTGCCCGGCCTCCGTCCCCTGCCGGAACTCGGTGGTAAAGGCGGGATCGTAGAGCTTGCTGCGCTCGTAGTTTTCGCCCAGAAAGTCGCCTACGACGATGAGGGCGGTCTTGGTGATGCCGTTTTTGCGGGTCTCCTCGGCCAGTGTGGAGACGGTGCAGCGCACCACCTTCTGCTCGGGCCAGGTGGCCTTATAGACCACAGCGGCAGGGGTATCGGGGCGGTAGCCGCCGCTCTCGAGAAGGGCCTGCCGGACTTTGTCCACCAGCCCGATGGAGAGGAAGATGACCATGGTAGCCCCGTGAGCAGCCAGCTTTGCCAGCTGTTCGGCCTCAGGAACAGGAGTGCGGCCCTCCATCCGGGTGATGATGACGGTCTGGCTCACGTTGGGCAGGGTGTACTCGGCACAGAGTGCCGCCGCCGCACCGCAGAAGCTGGACACGCCCGGGGTGTCATCATAAGGGATGCCGTCAGCATCCAGCGCGTCCATCTGCTCCCGGATGGCCCCGTAGAGGCAGGGGTCGCCGGTGTGGAGGCGGACCGTGGTTCCGCCGGCCTTTTCGGCGGCGCGGATGGTGTCCAGCACCTGTTCCAGCGTCATTTCCGCGCTGTTGTAGATGGCACAGCCGGGCTTCGCCAGCCCCAGCAGGGCCGGGTTGACGAGACTGCCCGCGTAGATGATGCAGTCGGCATCGGCCAGCAGGGCCGCGCCCCGCCGGGTGATGAGGTCGGGCGCACCCGGCCCGGCTCCTACAAAATGGACCATATCTTACCCCTCCTTCACCAAAATCGTTGCGAAATAGCCCGCCGACCGGACCGGGTCATAATCGGCCAGGTCGGGCCAGACCTCCTCGTTCGGCAGGCCGCAGTTACAGACCATCGCGCTCCGGCTCAGAAGCCCGGCGTCGGCCAGCGCGGCCAGCGTCTCGGGCAGCTGACGGCCCGATTTCATCAGCACTTTTGCGCCCGGTGCGGCCAGCACCTCAGCGGCGCAGCGCCCCGGGGCGATGGTCAGCGGCTGCTCCATGCCGCCCGTCAGGGACTGGCCCAGCCGGGCCGCAGCGGCGCAGAAGCTCGTCACGCCGGGGAGCATCACGGTCTTGCAGCCCTCGGCCTCCAAGATCTCCTGCAGGTAGCCGAAGGTCGCGTAGACGGACACGTCGCCGAGGTTGAGCATGGCGACATCCTGCCCGGCGTCGAGATATTCTTTCACAGCCCGGGCCGCCTCGACGTGGGCGGCTTTCTGCACCGCCGGGTCAAGGCTCATGGCGAAGCGCAGCGGCAGGATGGTCTTGCCGCTCAGATCCACCGCACCTTTTGCGATGTCCAGCGCCAGCATCCCGCCCTTTGGGGTCTGGGGCGCGGCGATGACCGGGCAGTTTTCGAGGCGGCGGACAGCCTGCAGGGTCATGAGCTCGGGGTCGCCCGGGCCGACGCTGACGCCGTAAAAAGTGCCTATCCGTTTTTCCATTCGTCCAGCAGCTCCTTTACAGTCCTGGTCTGGCCCAACGGGCCGTATTGGTTCGAGAAGAGCACCGCGCCCACCCGGAACGCCCCGGCGGCGCGGCGGTCGAGGTGGAGCTGGATGGCGTCCAGCAGACTGGACAGCACCGGTTCTCTCATCTCTGCTTCGTCTAAGATCTCCATGCAGGCGTCGGTGGTAGCCGCGTTCATCAGGGCCGCGCAGACGTCCCGGGATGCACCGCAGAGGGCGGCGTGGGCGCAGAGCAGCTCGGTGCGGCAGTCGGCTGTGCGGGAGTGGGTGTTCATGACGCCGCCCGCCAGTTTGACCAGCTTGCCGATGTGGCCCACCAGCACCACCTCTTCGAAGTGGGATGCCGCCGCCATATCCATCGTATCCCCGATGAAGTTCGAGGTCTTGACCACCGGGATATTCTTTAGGGCGGGCATCTTCTCGTGGAGATAGTCGAGGCCGTAGTTGCCCGGGGCAAGGATGAGCCGCCGGGGGCTTCCGGCCCGAAGCGCCGCCTGCCCCATTTCCAGCTGGATGGTGTCGAGGATGGCCTGCTGGCTCATGGGCTCGACGATGCCGCTGGTGCCGAGGACGCTGAGGCCCCCTTTCACGCCCATATGGGGGTTGAAGGTGCGCTTCGCCGTTTCGGCCCCGCCCTCGATGGAGATGGTGACGTCAAAACCGCCCGCGTACCCGGCAGATTCGGCCTCTTTTTCCAGCGCTTCCTTTATCATGGCCCGGGGGACGTGGTTGATGGCAGCTTCGCCCACGGGCTGGTCGAGACCGGGCTTTGTCACCCGGCCCACGCCCTCACCGCCGTGGATTCGCACCTCGCCGGCCAGTTCGGGCCGGAGGGCGACACTGGCGATGACCGGCAGACCGGTGGTCACATCCACATCGTCGCCGCCGTCCTTCCGGATGGCGCACTCAGCCCCCCCGCCGGACAGGCGGCAGAAGATAGGCTCTACCTCCACCACGATGCCCTTCGGGGTGCGGAGGGCCACCGTCTCGGGGGTGCGGTCGGTGAGCAGCAACCGTGCCGCGCCCGCCGCGCCCAGCGCCGCACAGGTGCCGGTGGTATAGCCGCAGCGTAGGAGCTTCTGGCCGCTGCGGACGTAGTGCTCAAAGAGCGGGCGCTTTTTCTCCGGCGCTTTTTCTTCGCCGTAGAGGAATGCGTACTGCTCATCGGTCAGAGCATAAATTTTGCAGATGTTTTCCCGGGCAAAGGCCTTTTCCGGCGTCATGACGTCCGAGACGCCCGCTGCCGAGACGCAGACGACCTTGTCGGAAACTTTCTGCGCCAGCTCCAGCTCGTGGAGGCTCAGGATGACGGCCATCTTCTTGTCGCGGGCGAGGCTTTTCAGGATGGCCAGCAATTCGGCCTTGCCCTTGATGTCAAGGAAAGACGTAGGCTCGTCCAATAATATCAGCTCCGGCTGCTGGCAGATGGCCCGAGCCAGCAGGACGCGCTGGCGCTGGCCGTCGCTGATGCGGCTGAAGTCCCGGCCTGCCAGCGCCTCGGCCCCCACGAGGGCCAGCGCGGCGTGGACCTGGCACTTATCTTCTGCCGAGAGGACGCCCAGCCGCCCCGTGTAGGGGTAGCGCCCGGCGGACGCCATCTCGAAGCAGGTGATCAGCTCGGTGCGGCGGGTGTGAGGCACCATCAAGGCCATTTTGCGGGCGCGCTCCGGGCCGGAGTAGTCCGCGAGATTTTTGCCGTCCAGCAGGACAGCGCCTCCCTGGGGGGCCAGCTGCGCTGCCAGCGTCTTGAGCAGGGTGGATTTTCCCGCGCCGTTGGGGCCGATGAGGGTGAGGACGGTCCCCTTCCCGACGCCGAGTCCGATGTGCTCTATTAGGGGCGTTTTGCCGTAGCCGATGGCAAGGTCCTCGGCGCGGCAGTAGAATTTCGGATCGCTCATTCCCGGCCCTCCTGTGTCTGGCGGCGCACCAGCAGCCAGATGACCACCGGCGCACCGAAAACTGCCGTCACCGAGCTGATGGACAGCTCAGTGGGCGCGAACAGGCTGCGGGCGATGAGGTCGCAGAGCAGACAGAACGCTGCCCCGCCCAGACAGCAGCCCGGCAGGACATAAAGGGGCTTTGCGCTGCCCAGCAGGTTCTTGACCAGATGCGGCACCGCGATGCCCACAAAGGAGATGGGGCCTGCAAAGGCCGTCACGCAGGCAGAAAGCAGGCTGGAAAGCAGCACGAGGGCCGTCGAGAAGGCCCGCACCGGTACGCCGACGCTCCTGGCGTAGCTCTCGCCCATCTGGTAGGCCGCCATGGGCTTCGAGAGCAGGAACGCCGCCGCCAGCGCGGGCAGCACCACGCAGGCCGCTGCACCCACGTTGGCCCAGGTCATGCCGGAAAAGCTGCCCATCGACCAGTTGTGGAGATTGACGATGTTGGAGTCCTGAGCGAAAGTCACCACGATGTCGGTGACAGCCGAGCAGATATAACCGATCATGATGCCGCAGATGACGAGGATGCTCATCCGCGGCACCCGCCGGGCCACCACCAGCACAAAGGCCATAGCCGCCATCGAGCCTGCAAAGGCGGCGATGATGAGGGTGGCCGAGCTGGTGAGCAGCCCCTGCTGTAAAAACACCACCATCGTCAGGGCCACTGCCAGCTTTGCACCGCTGGACACGCCCATGACGAAGGGGCCGGCGATGGGGTTGGCGAAGAAGGTCTGCAGGAGGTAGCCTGCAGCTGAGAGGGCCGCGCCCAGCAGCACGACCATGACCGCCCGGGGCAGACGGAGCTGGAGCACGATGCCCACGGCCAGCGCATCTTCGCCCCGGCCCAGCAGAGCTGCCGCCACCGCGCCGGGCATCAGGGACACACTGCCCCAGAACAGATTGAGTGCAAACAGCACCGCGACCCCCGCCGTGAGGGCGAGGTACGCGAGGCTGAGGCGGCGGGTGGTGGTCATGACAAAGCTCCTTTTATACGATGCGCTGTAAGAAACGGAGGGACGCCGGGTCGGGCGAGCCCTCGGTGAAGACGAGGTTCATATCCGAGATGAGGTCGGCCAGCTCCATGCTCTGCTGGAAGAGGCTCTGGGCCGTACACCAGCAGTCGCCGGACTGGACGGCCTTGAAATCTGCCAGCATCGGGCATTTTTCGATGAGCTGGTCACGGGTCTCCATCACGCCCTCGATGGTACTGTTGTAGATGAGGACGTCGGCGTCCCTGGCCCGGGCGTAGAACGTCTCCAGCGGCAGTTTGATGGTAGACTGGGCCGACGTCTCCCCCTCGAGGTCGTCGAAGATGTAGACGCCGCCGGCCATCCCCACCATCTGGGCCACATAGTCGCTGGTGCGGCGGACGGTGATGAGGTTATTTGTGGTGATGGAGAAGAAGGCCACAGTCTTGCCGGTGTTTTCCTGCTCGAGGATGGGGGCCACCTGCTCCACCTTCTGGCGAAAGACCTCTTCCGCCATCTCAGTCTTATTCAGCAGGATGCCGTAGAGCTTGAGCCACTCCATCCGGGCCAGCGGGCCGCTCTCGTAGCTCGAGCGCTCCACGAGGACCGGCACGCCGAACTTTTCCAGCTGCTCCTTGACCTCGGGGTCGTGGAGCACCATGGTGTTCTCGATGGCGAGGGTGCAGCCGGCGGCAAGGATGCGCTCATAGTCCGGGGCGCTGTACTTGCCCGCGTAGGCGATGCGGCCCTCCTGCATGGCCTGTTTGGCCTCTTCCACATACCAGCCCTCGGCCTTCGTGCCGGAGAGGGCGATGCTGTCCAATGCGTCCAGATGGACGAAGAGGTCCATCACCGAAGTGGAGACAAGATAAATATGATCCAGCGGCCGGCGCAGCACCACGACATCTTCGGGCAGGTCGTCCACCTCGGCGGCCTCCTCGGGGACGACGAGGAACCGCCCGGCGTCCGGGATGTCGATCATCACATAGCCGCCCTCATAGCAGTCGGCGGAAAACTGGGTGGCATAGTCCAGCGGATAGCTGTGGTCGAACACGAGGGATGCTGTATTGGCCGGGGCGGTCTTGTGCTGCCCGCAGCCAGCAAGGGCAAGGGCGGCGGCAGGCAGGGCTTTCAGGAAATTGCGGCGTTTCATCGTTACTTTGCCTCGATCAGGGATGCAGAGGCGAAGGTCAGCGTATACTCGATCTCATGCGGGGTGCTCATGGCGACGGTATCGCCCACCACATCCAGCGGGGTGTCGAGAGCAGTGACGGGGATCTCGAAGGTAGAGTTGCCCTCGGTGTTGGTGGGCAGATACTTTTCGCCATCCACCAGCATATAGTCGTAGTTGGGGCTGGACCAGACGATGGTGGCGGTCATCCTGCCGTCGGCCACGGTCAGGGCCGCAGGGCTTTCCACGGTGGCGCGGCCAGAGCCGCCCTCGAGGGTCACGTCACAGGTGTAGGTGCCGTCGGCAGGTGCTTCCGCCGCAGCAGGCTGGGCGTTGGCGACACGGACGGTATGGTCGTACCACTTGCCCTTGGAGCCGAGGATGGCCAGCTGGAAGTCCTCGTCCAGAGCCTTCACCGGGATGTCGAAACCGTAGACCTCATCGGACAGGCCGTCGGAGTAGGTGACGGTGTCGGTGGTGGGCTGGAGCCAGTCGCCCTCGTGGGCCTCGGCGTCAGCGGCCATGCCGACGTAGAGGTTGACGATCTTCTTGGAGACGAGGCTGACGTGGAAGGTCATCTGACCGTCCTTCACAGTCAGGGTCCCCTTGCCGTCATTGGCCTCGTTGGCATGGAACATGGAGCTGTCGGTGTCAAAGTCGGCGGTGTAGACGCCGTCGGGCAGAGCAGCCTCTGCTGCCGGTTCGGAAGCTGCCTCGCTCACGGCAGAGGAAGCCGCAGCCTCGGAGGAAGCGGCAGAGCTGGCCGGGGTTCCGGATGCGCCGCAGCCGGTGAGTGCGCCAACCAGCATTGCACCGGCCAGCAGAAGAGCGAATTTATTGTTCAGTTTCATGATGATATACCTCGATGTGTCTATTTTACAGAAAAGATTATAACACGCAATGGCCTGAATTCAAAGCAGACGGAAAAGAAATTGCCCGAAAAGGCACTCCTTTCCGGGCAATCATAGAATCAGAATCAGCCGTTCAGGGAATCGACAGCGGCCTTGGTGTGTGCGACGTAGAGCTGCTGGATGTCAGCGATCTCGCCCAGACCGGCGATCTGGCAATCGACAGAGTCGAATTCGCCGGATGCCTCGAACTGGCTCTTCCAGGAATCCTCGTCGTCGCCAGCCATATCGTTGTTGGCGTGGTCACCTGCAACGACCATCAGGGGACGCAGGACGACCTTGGTGTAACCGGCGGCCTTGACAGCTTCGATGACGTTCTCGCAGGCAGTCTCCTCAGGCTCGCCCTCGACGGTGCCGATGAAGACATTCTTGTAGCCCAGAGCGTTCATCTGAGCCTGCATCTGGCTGTAGCTCACCTTTGCGGTGTGGGAGGTGCCGTGGCCCATGAAAACGAAGGCGGTGCCGTCCTCAGCAGCGGCGTCCAGACTGTCGAAACCGGCGGTCTTGACGGCCTCAGCGGTGATGGCCTTGGCGACAGCCTCCTTGTCGGCGTTGATGACGGTGGCATCGCTGCCCACCTCGCCCAGCAGAGGCTCGGCGATGGCGACGGACTCGAACTTATCGCGGTAGCTGTCCACCATCTCCATCATCTCGTCGTACTCAGCGCCATGCATCAGATGGGTGGGCTGGACGACCAGATTCTTCACGCCGTTGGCAACAGCGCGCTCCATGGCCTGCTCCATGTTGTCGATCTTCTCGCCGTCACGGGCCTGGACATGGTTGATGATGATCTGTGCGGTGAAGGCACGGCGGACAGACCAGTCGGGATATGCGGCCTGGATGGCGTCCTCGATGCCCTTGATGTCCGCTGCGCGGCTGTCGTTGAACGAGGTGCCGAAGCTGACGACCAGGATCTCGTTGTCGCCGATGTTGTCCTGGTTGCGGGCGTCGTCCTTAGAGGCGTCGCCGGTGTCGCGGCCAAAGTAATCGGGGTCAGCCTCTTCGCCCTCGACCAGCTCCTTCTGGGCGTCGGTCAGGGCGTCCCATGCAGCCTTGGCGGCCTCGCACTGGGCGTCGGTGTTCTCGCTGCGCTCCTGCACATAGATGGCGTCGATGAGGTCTGCCACATTCTTTGCTGCCATTTCATCGGCCTCCTCGCTGCTCACCTCGCTGGCGGCAGCAGAGCTTGCTGCAGCGCTGCTGGCAGCAGTAGAAGAAGATGCACCGCAGCCGGTGAGCACACCGGCACACAGGGCCAGTGCGGCGGCAGCGGCGGTGACGCGCTGCCAGTTCTTGTTGGTTGCCTTACGCATTGTTTGAGTCCTTTCTGTTGTGTGGAATGTACGTTTCCGATAGAAAGGGTACGAAACGGGGGTCAGCTCAAACGAAAAAAGAGCCTTTTCACCGCGCGGAAGGCACAGCAAAAAGACCCTTTGAACGTTCGGGCTTTTTGGTACGACCAATTCCTCGTGATCCGGAGCCGGACGCTCCTGTACCAACAGCGGGCAGGTTTCCTGACTGAAAGCTCACCGCCCGCTGCCGCCTTCCCAGAGGCAAAGCCTCCAGTGACCGGCGCTGAGCGCCAAGGCAGCGGACTCCCTTATCACAGTGACGAGATCGCGCGGGACTCGCACCCGCTTCCCTTTTACCCTCCCGACCGGGGACGAAGCCCCAGCGGCAGGCACCTGCTGTTTTCTATTCAGACGAGGTGAAGTATACCACACTCCGCCCTAAAATGCAATATCTCAGCCCTCCTGCGGCACGGTCCAGACCATGCCCAGCGCTTCGAGCTTTGCGATGCGCTCCGCCGTCAGCTTTTTCTCGGCACAGGCGTAGTTTTCGCGCATCCGGCGGACCCAGTCGCCGAGGCAGAAGCCGTCTTCGGTCTTATAGTTCACCGGCACCAGCAGGTCGCCGTGGGCGGCGCGGTACTCTTCGGCGCGGCGGAACGCCCCGGCCCACTTGGCCTCCCGGGCGTCCCACTGCATCCCGATGGCGTCCAGCAGAGCGATATGCTCCGGCGTTACCTGAAACGAGCCGGGCCGGGCCTTGCGGGCAGCCCGGAGGTTCGAGATCCAGACGCCCAGACGGAAGCCGTTCTCGTCCACATATCCGGCAGGCACGAGGAGGCTGCCCTTCTTCTCGGCGTAGAGTCTGGCGCTCTGGTAGTTATCCAGCCAGTTCTGCTCCCGCACGCTGCACGCGGGCGGCACCGGGGCACTGAGACGTCGGCCTTTTTCGCCCTTGAACAGCTCTTTCAGGGCCGCGCGGCGCTTGGCGGAAAGCTTTTTGCCCTCCCGCAGCATCTGCTTCTGACGGGACAGCCAGCTGCCCAGCCAGATGCCGTCCTCCGTCCGGTACTGGGCCGGAACGGCCAGACTGCCGTGCTCCTTTTTGTATTCCACGGCCAGCTCGTAGCGGTGCTGCCACGAGTCGGTCTTTTCCCAGTTCATGCCCAGCTCGTCCAGCAGAGCTTTCCGCTCCGGCGTCACCCGGGCGCTGCTGCGCTCGGGGTTCTGCCATGCGTACCGCTGGCGGGACACCCACTTGCCCAGCAGGATGCCGTCTTCGTCGATGTACTCGGTGGGAACGTCGAGGTTCCCGTGGGCGGCGTGGTACTTCACGGCGGCCTCGTAGGCGGTCTGCCACTTGCGGTCGTTCCGGTTCGTCCAGTCCACTCCCAGCGCTTCCAGCTTTTCGATCTGGGCGTCGGTCAGCACACCTTCTTTATAAGCGGCACGCTGACTGCCCAGCCAGACGCCCAGCGCCATGCCGTCCGGCGTGACATACTTGACGGGAATTTCCAGCGTGTGGTTTTCCAGATAATACTGGACGGCGGCGGCATAGCTCTTCTCCCAGAGGATGCTGCCGGTGTCCCACACCATGCCCAGTGCCTCGAGGCGTTCGACGCGGTCTGACGTCAGGTTCCCGCTCAGATAGCGCTGGCGGTTATAGACGATCCACTCGCCCAGCGCAAAGCCGTCCTTATCCTTATAATGGACCGGCACCAGCAGGTCGCTGTGGCTGTCGCGGTACCGCCGGGCCGAAGCACAGCCGTTCTCCCACGCCAGCTCGAGCCGCTTTTTCCAGTTCATGCCGATTTTGTCCAGCCGGGCGGCCTGTGTGGCGGTGAGGCGTCCCTTTTTCTTTCCGGCCCGGACAAGGCGCTGGTTTTCCAGCCAACGGCCCACGGCCACGCCCCCGAAGCTGTAGGAGCGAGGCACGTCCAGCGTCTTTCCCTCTGCCGTCATCTGCTTTGCGGCGGCATAATAGCGCTCCCAGTCGGAGTCCAGCGCGCGGCGGAGCTGCCGGTAAGCCCGGCGGCAGGCAGAAAGGGGCTCTTCCAGCGGGAAGGCTTCTGCCCCCGCCGCGCTGCACTCCTTCCGCAGCTGCTGCACACAGGTCAGCGCCTCAAAGGCCGCGCTCAGCTCTGCCACCGGCACACTGCCGCAGGCCGCAAGGGCGCGGGCCAGCATCTGCCGGTATGCGGTCGGTTCAGCGCTGCGGCGCACCAGCACCACGCCCGAGATCCCGGCCAGAGGAGCCTGCACCGCCGGGCCGTTGGCACAGACCAGCAGCCGGAGGGTGGCCGCTTCATCGGCCGCAAAGCCTTCTGCATCCTTATAAATATGTGTTCCTGCACCAAACAGCTTCTCGGCCTGCTCTGCGGTCTGCGCCGCCGCTGCATCATCCTCGCAGAGGACAAGATACCGCCCGGCAGCATCCGGGAGCCACTGCGCCAGCAGCTGTTCCACCGGCAGAAGCTTTTCTACGGCGAGGCTCAGAGCCTGATATTTCTCGGCGTTGGGGTCAGGGCAGCCCGGCAGATGGAGGTTCTTCACCTCAGCACGGAGGCGGGCCAGTGCATCTTCCAGCGGCCAGAGCAGGGCCGTATAGGAGGCCGGCATGGGCAGCAGACCCTCGGCCATCGCCCCGCCCAGCGCCAGCGGCTCCACGATGGCGTCGGCCAGCATCTCCTCGGCAGCGCGGCAGCTGTCGCCCGGGGCGTCCGGTTCCCCCAGAGCCAGCAGCTTTGCCCCCGGGCAGAGGCGGAACAGAGGCTGGACGCAGTCGGCCCAGTCCTTTGCGCTCATCTCCCTCCAGCCGTCCAGCACCAGCAGGCCGGGCCGGAACTCAGCCAGCGCCACCCAGCCCAGCGCATTCTGCACGGCCAGCTGCTCGCAGCTCATCAGCCGCACCCGGCCGCCCAGCGTCCGGCCCAGCCGCTTTGTCAGGGCGCGGCGCAGTTCCAGACGGGCAGCGCAGGACACCACCCAGAGCACGCGCATCTCAGGGTGGGTATCCAGCAGCTCCCACACGATGCAGCCTTTGCCCGTACCCGCCGGGCGCACCAGCGCAGCACAGTTTTTCTGCTGCAGTCCAGCCTCCGCTGCACGGCAGGCTGTTTTATTTGAATCATCTACCAAAATCGACATATCCTATCCTTTTTGCCCCTTCCAAGGGTTCAGAAATTCGCTTTTTCTGCAAAAAAGAAACGCGCCTGCGCAAAGCCGACTTTCCTGCCTGCGCTGCGCCTGCGTTTTTCCTGCAAAAATGTTACTTTCATGCTCTATTTTTATCATAAAAGTTTATTTCTTGTCAAGATGATTTGCACAGATTTTTCCAAATAATTTTACATCCCCTTTTTCCGAAAATTCCGGGACCGTTCCCTGCTGGCCGTTGACGGCGGGGACAGTTGGTGGTAGACTTTTTTCATCGGCTCCCCCTTTTGGCGGGAGACTCCCCTATTTATGATATGTGAGGTAATCGATATGAACATCATCAGCACCGAAAAAGCTCCCGGCGCCATCGGTCCCTACTCTCAGGGCTACACCGTAGGCGGTCTCGTCTTCACCTCCGGCCAGATCCCGGTAGACCCCTCCACCGGCGCAGTCGCCGAGGGCATCGCCGCACAGGCTGACCAGAGTTGCCGCAATGTGGGCGCTATCCTCGAAGCTGCCGGCGTGGGCTTTGACAAGGTGGTCAAGACCACCTGCTTCCTGGCCGACATCGCCGACTTTGCCGCTTTCAATGAGGTGTACGCCAGGTATTTCACCTCCAAGCCCGCTCGCAGCTGCGTGGCCGTGAAAGACCTGCCCAAGGGCGTGCTCTGTGAGATCGAAGCCATCGCTGAGGCCTAAACCGCCTTTTCAGCATAAAGAGGGGCCGTCTGCACTCTATTTCAAGTGCGGACGGCCCCTCTTTGTCTGCCTTCGATTCCAGTTTTTCATGCTGTCCAATTTTCCCCGCCGAAGAAATTGACTTCGTTTTTTGCTTTTGTTACAATAGAATCGAACTGTTGTAAAAGATTTCCGGTCAAATTTGAAAGAGAGGTCCCTGCCCATGTCCAATTCCCGTGTTGAAAGCCACAGCCGCGCCGAATTGCGCAACAAGATCATCAGCGCAGCCACCCTGCTCGAGATCCTGTTGTCCGGCCTCGTCCTCATCGGCCTGCTGCTGTCGATGGTGCCGCTGCTGCAGTGGATGCCCGGCCTGCTGTTCGACGGCAACGACGTCGAGGTCAGCATCTTCTTACAGCGGGCGCTGGACATCGTCATCGGCATCGAGTTCATCAAGATGCTGGCCAAGCACAGCCCCGGTTCCAGCCTCGAAGTGCTGCTCTACGCCATCGCCCGCCACATGGTGGTGGGGCACGAGTCCGCCATGGAGAACCTGCTGAGCGTGAGCGCCATCGCCCTCATCTTCATCGTGCGGAGGTTCTTCTTCGTGCCGGCCTTCGGCGCTCATCTGCCCGACGGCCACCCCGCACCCGACCTTTCCCCCAGCCAGAGCGGCATCCCGTCAGAGGAATTCGCCGCCCGGCTGCGCAAGCACCTGCATCATAACGACACCGACACGGAGCTTGAAGTCGCCATCGAAGACCCCAAGTACGAGGACAACACCGACACGCTGCTGGAAGCAGACCCGAAATGAGCCTGACAACGTAAAATGCCCCGCAGGACGCTCGTCGAGAGCTGCCTGCGGGGCATTTTTTTGCTTAGTTGCTCTTGTGCTTCTGGCCGAAACGGTACTCCTTGCCGTCCCGGATGCGCTGGATGTTGGAACGGTGCATCCAGATGACCATGCCGCCCATGATGGCAGCGCCGACGGTGCAGACCACCACGTCCTGAGTCGGCAGGCCGCGCATGAGGCTGTACACCAGCGTCAGGACCGGGTAGGCTGCGGCCATGGTGATGCTGCCCAGCGACACCATGCCGGTGGGGACCAGGCAGACGAGGAAGATGAGTGCCAGCACCGGCAGCAGCACCGGCTGGACTGCCAGAATGGCACCGGCAGCCACCAGCACACCCTTGCCGCCCTTGAAGCCGAAGTAGATGGGCTTGGAGTGGCCCACCACGGCGAGGATGGCGGCGAGGTAGACGCCCAGATAGGGCGAGACGGCAGCGTCGGCGGGCAGATGGCCGAACAGCCACCGGCCAAGGCAGACGGCCACGACGCCCTTGAGCACATCGCCCACCGCCGTGAGGGCAGCGGCTTTCTTGCCGAAGGTGCGCAGCATGTTGGTCATACCGGCAGCGCCCGAGCCGTGGGTGCGGACGTCGTCATGGTACAGGTATTTGCTGACGAGGATGCCGGTGTCCACGCTACCCAGCAGATAGGCTTCGGCAGCGACCGCCAGCACAATGAGAAATGCGGTCATAGAACCAGTCTCCCTTCCTTATACGTCCTTCGCGCCCACTTCGCCGGAGCCGCGCTCACGCACGACAAGGCGGATGGGGGTGTGCTCCAGACCGAAGTTCTCGCGGATCTGGTTGATGATATACCGCTGATAGCTGAAGTGGAACAGGTGCTTTGCGTTGACGAAGGCCACGAACGTCGGAGGCCGGGTGGAAGCCTGGGTCAGGTAGAAGATCTTCAGGCGGCGGCCCTTGTCGCTGGGCGGCTGCATCCGAGCGGTGGCACGGGCCAGCATCTCATTCAGCACACCGGTGGGTACGCGGGCACCGTTCTGGCTGTCCACATCGCGGATGAGCTGCATCAGTTTGTTGACGTTGTAGCCGGTCTGGGCCGAGATGAAGATGATGGGAGCGTAGCCCATGAAGCTGAAGCACTCGGCATAGCCCCGGCGCTGCAGTTCCATGGTGTTGGTCTCCTTGCCCTCCACGGCGTCCCATTTGTTGACGACGATGATGCAGGCTTTGCCCTGGTCGTGGGCATAGCCGGCCACCTTGCTGTCCTGCTCGGTGAAGCCGACGGTGGCGTCCACGAGGATGAGGGCCACGCGGCTGCGCTCGACGGCGGCCAGTGCGCGGACGACCATGTAGCGCTCGAGGCCGTCGGTGATGTTGCTGCGTTTGCGCAGACCGGCGGTATCGGTGAAGATGAACTTGCCGTAAGCGTTGTCCACGGGGGTGTCGATGGCGTCGCGGGTAGTGCCGGCCTCGTTGGCCACGATCATGCGGTTCTCACCGAGGATGCGGTTGGTCAGGCTGGACTTGCCCACGTTGGGGCGGCCGATGATGGCGACGGGGATGCGGTCTTCCTCCACGACGGTCTCGCTGAAATCGAGGTGGGCGCAGACGGCGTCCAGCAGGTCGCCGGTGCCGTGGCCGTGGACGGACGAGATGGGCATGACTTCGTCGAAGCCGAGGTTATAGAACTCGTAGAGCTCCATGGGGGTCTCGCCCACATTGTCGCATTTGTTGACGGCGAGGATGATGGGCTTGTGGCTGCGGCGCAGCATATGGGCCACGTCCTCGTCGGCGGCGGTCAGGCCGTTGCGCACGTCCACCACCATGATGATGCAGTCGGCGGTGTCGATGGCGATCTGGGCCTGCTCGCGCATGTGGGCCAGAATGCCCTCGGTGGCCTTGGGCTCGATGCCGCCGGTATCCACCAGCAGGAACTCGTGGCCGCTCCACTCGCAGTTGGCGAAGATGCGGTCGCGGGTGATGCCCGGGGTATCCTCCACGATGGCCAGACGCTGGCCGCAGAGCTTATTGAACAGGGTGGACTTGCCCACGTTGGGGCGGCCCACCACAGCAACGATCGGTTTGCTCATAGGGGGTTCCTCCTTTCACAAAAGGGGTAAAATTACGGTCTTCTCCGGCGGGCGATATGCAGGCCGCTGCGCAGCAGGGCCTTGGCCTCGTCGCCGCCGCTGGTGGGCAGGACTTCCACCTTTACGCCGAGCCGCTGGCCCAGCTGCTCGATGGTCATATCATCGAGGAAGGTGTCCTTCTCCTCCCGCAGCATCACGGCAGGCACGCCCAGCGTGCCGCTGGACAGCCGGCCCTCGCACTGAGCGATGATGTCGGTCGCCGTGACGAGGCCCGCCACGCCGACGTTGCCGCCGAAGAAGTTGTTTTTGATGGGATGCACTTTTACTTCTATCATGGGGTACTGGCGGTGGAGCTCGTCCATCATCTCGGTGATGAGGGGCGCGGCCATGGTGCCGGTGACGACATCCATCTTTTTGGTGCCATAGATGCGGTGGGGCTTTTCCAGCTCGGCCAGAAATTCCTCCCGGAAGAGGCTCATCATGCCCACGCCGTTTTCCAGCTGGTCGTAGTCCTCATAGAACTCCGGCTCCGGGATGGGGCGGCCGGCCTTGAGATACCACTCATCGCTGGGATAGATGATGCGCTTGCCGTGGCGGCGCTTGCACTCGTCGCCGAACTCTTCCATGATGTCGATGACGGCGGCACTGGTCTCAGCGTCGTAGGGCGTCTGCTTGAAGAGGTTCTGGCGGTAATCCGTCACGCCGCAAGGAACTGCCGCCACGCTCTGCACCATCGGGGTCAGCTCCAGCAGGTCGGTGAGGGTGCGGCGCAGCTCGTCGCCGTCGTTGATGCCCCGGCAGAGCACCAGCTGGCAGTTGACGGCGATGCCGCCTTCCACCAGACGGGGCAGGTACTTCAGCACCTCGCCGCCCCGTTTATTCGCCAGCATCCGCACGCGGAGCTGGGGATTGGTGGTGTGGACCGAGATGTTGATGGGCGAGATATGCATCTTGATGATGCGGTCGATCTCGTGGTCCTGCATGTTGGTCATGGTGATATAGTTGCCGAACAAAAAGGACAGGCGCTCGTCGTCGTCCTTGAAGTAGAGGCTCTCACGCATTCCCGGGGGCAGCTGGTCGATGAAGCAGAACATACAGTGGTTGGAGCAGGAGTGCTTCTGGTCGCCCAGATAGGTGGAAAAGTCGCAGCCGAAGGGGCCGCGCTCTTCCCGCCGGACGTCCCACTCCCGGATGCCGTCCGCCACTCTCGCTTTGAGGTGGAAGCTCTTGCTGTCGGTATAAAAATCATAGTCCAGCGTGTCGTTCAGCTCGTTGCCGTCCACGCTCAGCAGCTCGTCGCCGCCAGCGAGGCCGAGGACAGCGGCTTCGCTGCCCTCTTCCACGCGCTCGATCTTGATGGCCATGCTTTCACCTCACAATTTCGTTTTCAAGACAAAGCAAGAAGGGGAAGGCATTGCGCCCTCCCCTTCTGTACATAACACCAATGTGCCACCAATTCTGCGCAAATTAGCCCTTCTTGATGACTTCCTCGCCCTTGTAGTAACCGCAGTTGCCACATGCCTGGTGGGGGAGCTTCAGAGAGCCGCAGTTGCTGCACTTGACCAGTGCGGGGGCCTCCAGCTTCCAAACATTGCTGCGACGCTTGTCGCGGCGGGCCTTGGAAAGATGTCTCTTAGGTACTGCCATATTTTTGCACCTCCTTGATGGGTTTCTCAGTTCAGCAGTGATTTGAGTATCGCTAGCCTTGCGTCTGCGGGTTCGGCCTCAGCTTCTGCCGGAGGGCAGGTACATTCGGCCATCTTCTTCCCGCACCGGGGACACAAGCCCGGGCAGTCAGCGCTGCAAAGCAGCACCGTCGGTATCTGGAACATGAATTCCTGACAGAGCCATTCATCCACATCCAGATGTCCTTTTTCGTTGAGGGGCAGGTCGAAATCCGGGTCATCCAGATCGCGCTCCCTGACCGTCCACTCTGCTTGCACCGTCTCTTCCCGTTCGACGGGGTCGAGGCAGCGGGCACACTCTCCGTGCACCAATGCGTTTGCCCGCAGCGTCATCCGGATCTCCTCGCCATCCGGCACCGCCTCAAAGCGGGCCGTTACAGGCTGCTCGATCCTTGCACCGGCAAAATCCTTTGCAGACAAATCACACTGAAACTCTGCGGTGTAGGGCTTCGTGCCGGATACGATAAACTTTCTCAGGTCAAATTGCATAGTACACCTCATAAAAGGCTGCTTTGTTAGTATAGCGCCAACACAGCCCTTTGTCAACACTAAAACAGGCAGAAAACCGAAAAAATTTCAAATTCTCCGGTTTCCTGCCTGTCTGGGATGCTTCAAATCAGAAATTTCAGAGTTATTTTACAGGTACTTCTTCACATCGTGGGGCAGAGCAGCCTCGTCAGCGCTGACAGTAACGGTGACCTTGATGGAGTCGCCGGCAGCAGCAGCGATCTCGTCCAGAACGACGCCCAGACGGTTGATGTCGTGATCCAGCACCTTCAGGATGCCGTCGATGTACAGGTCAGTGATGTCATAATTGCTTGCCAGCAGGCCGGCCACGAAGCCGTACAGCATCTCGCCGCCGGCGATCTTGTACTCGTCCAGGTCGATGAGACGGGCGGCGTTGGGGACCTCATAGGTCAGCTTCATGCCCTTCTCGACGACAACGACGTTGCCCTTGGAGGTCTTGACCGAATCATTGATCATGTCGATCATAGCCTTGGTCTTACCGGAGCCTTTGGTGCCAACAATCAGTTTAATCATAGTTCTGTCCTCCTGTATTTTCCACGCCTCACGGCGGGAGATCGTTTTTTGTTCCGCTTGCTCTTACTTCAGCTTTGCTTCCAGCTCGGCGGTCAGGTTCTCATAACCCGGCTTGCCCAGCAGAGCGAACATATTCTTCTTATAGCTCTCGACGCCCGGCTGGTTGAAGGGGTTGACGCTCAGCAGGTAGCCGCTGCAGGCGCAGGCACGCCAGAAGAAGTAGATGAGGTAGCCCACATTATAAGCGGACAGGTCGTCCACCTCGATGACCACCTCCGGCACACCGCCGTCGGTGTGGGCGAGGATGGTGCCTTCCATGGCCTTGCGGTTGACCACGCTCATGTTCTGGTCAGCCAGGAAGTTCAGGCCGTCGAAGTTGCCCTCCAGCTTGTCGATGAAGAGGTCCTGTGCGGGCTTCTTGACATCCACGATGGTCTCGAACATGGTGCGGGAGCCTTCCTGGATGAACTGACCCATGGAGTGCAGGTCGGTGGAGAAGATGCAGCTTGCGGGGAACAGACCCTTGTTGTCCTTGCCCTCGCTCTCACCGAACAGCTGCTTGTACCACTCGTTCATGAGGGTGAAGTTCGGCTCATAGCACTCGAGGATCTCGATGCTCTTGCCCTTGCGGTACAGGATGTTGCGGATGGCCGCATACTTGTAGGCGTCGTTGTCGGGGCTGAGCACGGAGAAGCGCTCCATAGCGTCGGCTGCGCCCTTCATGACGTCGTCGATGCTGATACCGGCAGCAGCGATGGGCAGCAGGCCCACAGCGGAAAGGACGGAGTAGCGGCCGCCGACATCGTCGGGGACCACGAAGGTGGGCCAGCCCTGCGCGTCAGCCAGCTGCTTGAGGGTACCCTTGGCGCGGTCGGTGGTGGCGTAGATGCGCTTGTTGGCTTCTTCCACGCCCATCTCGTCTTCCAGCAGCTTGCGCAGCACACGGAAGGCCAGAGAGGTCTCGGTGGTGGTGCCGGACTTGGAGATGACGTTGATGGAGAAGCGCTTGCCCTTGCACAGCGCGATGATGTCATTCAGATAGGTGGGGCTGATGCTGTTGCCGCAGAAGTAGATCTTCAGGCCGTTGTCCAGCTCGTTGTGGTACATACCCTTGACGGCTTCGATGACGGCGCGTGCGCCCAGATAGCTGCCGCCGATGCCGGCGACCACCAGAACATCGGAATCCTCACGGATCTTGGCAGCAGCTGCCTTGATGCGCTCGAACTCTTCCTTATCATAATCACGGGGCAGATACATCCAGCCCAGGAAGTCGCTGCCGGGGCCGTTCTTGGCTTCCAGCGTCTTGTGCGCAGCCTCTACCTGGGGGTAGATGGCCTTGTATTCCTCTTCGTTGATGAAACTGGAGAGGTGCTTTGTATTCAGAGCGAGACTCATTCTATCAAAACCTCCAAAACATTTTACGGGCTCTTTGCCCGGCGAGGGTTTTTCTTGGTATAAGTGTACCGTTCCCGCCGGGCAAAGTCAAGGCCAAAATCCTCGCTTTTCATACAATTTTAATAGTGTTGTTTTGTATGCTCTTACATCTTTTATACAAACGTCCAAGCCATTCTTTGCCCTCGCTGACCGTTTTTGACCGGTAGTGCGCAGTTTTCGGTCATGCCGCGCCGGTGAGGCTCTGCCACAGCAGGCCGATGGCATCCCGGACAGTCATCCTCGGCGCATCGGCTTCAGCACGCACTTCGTACTCTTCCAGAAGTGCTTCCCCCTGATAGACCGCGGCTTTGCCCAGCGTCTGGCCCTGCTCCACCGGGGCTTCCAGCTCCTCGGGCAGGGTCAGCTCGGTATGCAGGGATGCCCCGCTCCCCTTCTCCACCAGCACCGTCTCCGGCAGGGCCGAGTAATCCAGCGGGACGCTGCCCGCTGCGCTGCCCCTGACCGTGATCTGGAGCGGCTGCGCCTCGAGTTTTGGCAGCGGCGCGGCCTCATAAGCCCCGAAGCCGTAGTCCAGCAGAGTCGTGGCGGCGTCGAAGCGGTCGGCGCTAGACGGTGCGCCCAATATCACCGCGATGAGGGAAAGGCCGTTCCGGGTAGCGCTGGCCGAGATGCAGATGCCCGCGCCGCCGGTGGTGCCGGTCTTGAGGCCGGTGATCCCCTCATACCGGCGGAGAAGCTTATTCGTATTGACCAGCTGGGTCGCCCCGCCCCGGAGGGTATCCGTCCAGATGCCGGTGTAGTGCAGCACCTCGGGGCAGGTGTTCAGGATGGTGCGGCTCATGGCGGCCACGTCCCGGGCCGTGGAGAGATGGCCTTCGGCGTCCAGCCCGCAGGCGTTGCGGAAAGACGTCTGCTCCATCCCCAGCGAGGCGGCCCGGGCGTTCATCTGCTCCACGAAGGCCGGCTCACTGCCGCCCACCAGCTCGGCCACGGCCACTGCCGCGTCGTTAGCAGAGGAAACGCAGATCGCCTTTATCATCTCGTCCAATGTAAAGTGCTCCCCCGGCTCCAGCCAGATCTGACTGCCGCCCATGTGGTAGGCGTGCTCACTCACCGGCACCGGCGTCTCCATGGTCAGCCGCCCGTCGTGGACAGCCTCGAAAGCAAGCAGCAGAGTCATCACCTTGGTGATGGAGGCGATGGGGACTCGCTCGTCGGCGTTCTTCTCGTAGAGGACCCGTCCGCTCCCCTGCTCAATGAGGATGGCAGCGCGGCAGTTGAGGTCGAGCTGAGGTGCGGCGGCTGCAGTCGGCAGCAAAATTCCTTCCGCCGCTTCCTCGACGTCGGCGCTGACGGCCCGCTCTTCCGGGTGCATGACAGCCCGCAGGCCCACGCCCTCCGCCGTCCCAAGGGCCAGTGCAAACAGCCAGAAGCAGAGCACGGCTGCGCAGAGCACCGCAAAATTCTTTCGTTCCATCCCTTGTCCCTCCCCGCAATGTCTGTCTGATTGCATTCTATGCAAAAAAAGAGGCCGGAATGCTCTTTTCTCCCTGGGAAAAATCTGCTATAATAGGATGGTTTATTATAAGGTAATAACCTCTCAGTCTGCTTCGCAGCCAGCTTTCCCGACAGGGGAGCCAAATCGGAGAGGTTTTGGAAAGGACACCCCATGCGAGTTTGTTTTTATACCCTTGGTTGCAAGGTCAACTTAAACGAGACCGGCGCGCTGGAACAGATGTTCCGCTCCGCCGGTTTCACTATCGTGCCGGAGGGCGAAGAGGCCGACGTCTTTGTGGTGAACAGCTGCACCGTCACCAACTTCGGCGACCAGAAGAGCCGCAAGTGGCTCCGCCGGGCCAAGCGCGAGAACCCCGGCGCCGTCACCGTCCTCACCGGCTGCTACCCGCAGGCTTTCCCCGAGGAAGCGGCCCAGTTCATGGAGGCCGACCTGGTCTGCGGCAACGGCGACCGGAAAGCCATCCTCGACAATGTGCTCAAGCTGCTGGACGGCCACGAACGCATCGTCGCCATCGCCCCCCACGCGAAGGGCGAGCGGTTCGAGGAACTGCCGGTGGAGCGGTTCGAGACCCACACCCGCGCCTTTATTAAAGTAGAGGACGGCTGCAACCGTCAGTGCGCCTACTGCGTCATCCCCCGCGCCCGCGGCCCGGTGCGCAGCCGCTCGGAAGAGAGCATCCTCGCCGAGCTGCGCCAGCTGGCCGCTTCCGGCTACCGGGAAGTGGTGCTCAGCGCCATCTCCCTGCCCAGCTACGGCCTCGACACCGGCACCAACCTTGTGGAGCTGGTGGAGAAGTGCGCCCGGGTGGAGGGCATCGAGCGTATCCGGCTGGGCAGCCTTGACCCCGATATGCTGACCCCCGAATACATCACCCGGCTGGCGGCAGTGGACAAACTCTGCCCCCAGTACCACCTGAGCCTGCAGAGCGGTTGCAGCGCCACCCTGCGCCGGATGCGCCGCGTCTATACCGCCGAGCAGTACGCCGAGGTGGTCCGCCAGCTCCGCGCCGCCTACGGTGACCGCCCGGTCAGCTTCACCACCGACTGCATCTGCGGCTTCCCCGGCGAGACGGAGGAAGATTTCCGGGAGAGCTGCGCGTTCCTGAAGGAGATCGGCTTCCTGAAAGTCCACGTCTTCCCCTACTCCCGCCGCAGCGGCACCCCCGCCTACGACTTCCCCGACCAGGTCCATGAGCGCGAAAAGCAGGCCCGCAGCCGGGAGATGAACGCTATCGCCGAGGACATCCGCCGCGAGGTGCTGGCCGGCTGCGAGGGCAGCGAGGACGACGTTCTGCTGGAGACCCCCCTCTCCGGCACCCTCTTCACCGGCTACACCCGGCTGTATGTTCCCGTCGTGGTCTCGGCCCCGGGCCATAAGAGCGGCGAGATCGTCCACGTCCGGCTGGGCAGCTACGACGGCGAGCGTGTCCGGGCCGAGACGGTGTAATCTTAGCCGTTTCTTTGCCGTTTTGTACAAATCCGTTTGTTCGCATTTGTGCAAGATGTACCAGTTGTGAATTTCATAACAAATTTTGGGCTTTTCCCTTTTCTTCCAGAAGGGTTTATGCTACAATAAAAGTGGATTATTCGGGGCATCCGGCTGTTTGCAGCAGCCCAGTATCAAATTCCCCGGAGAAAAGCCGCGTCAGAGCGGTTTTTTGTTCTGTTGTTTCAAAGCAAGGAGAGATTGGAATGAGTTTCAGAGGAATCAACACCACGGTCATCCAGATCCGCCGCCAGGTCTTTACCGAGGTGGCACGGATGGCCTACGCCAACGTCAAGGGCGAGCAGGCCAACCACCTGATGCGCAAGATCCCTTACACCATCATCCCCGGTGAGGAAGGCAAGCTCCGCAAGGACATCTTCCTCGAGCGCGCCATCGTCGAGGAGCGCGTTCGTCTGGCCATGGGCCTGCCCACCCGCCGCATGGACGAGCACAACAGCGTCGTCTCCGGTCTGGAGGACGCTTCCATCGCCGATAAGTATTATGACCCCCCGCTGGTGAACGTCATCAAGTTTGCCTGCAACCGCTGCCCCGAGAAGCTGGTCAAGGTCTCCGACCTGTGCCAGGGCTGCCTCGCACACCCCTGTATGGAAGTCTGCCCCAAGAAGGCCATCACCTGGGAGAGCGGCCGTTCCACCATCGACCAGGAAAAGTGCATCAAGTGCGGCCGCTGCGTCGGCGTCTGCCCCTACAACGCCATCGTCAAGACCGAGCGTCCCTGCGCCGCTGCCTGCGGCATGGGTGCCATCCACTCCGATGAGCTGGGCCGCGCCGAGATCGACTACAGCAAGTGCGTGTCCTGCGGCCAGTGTCTGGTCAACTGCCCCTTCGGTGCCATCGCCGACAAGGGCCAGATCTACCAGCTCATTCAGGGCTTCAACCGCGGTGACCGCATCTACGCCCTCGTCGCTCCCGCCTTCATCAACCAGTTCCCGGGCCTGGCCTCCACCGGCAAGCTCAAGGCTGCGCTGAAGGCTCTGGGCTTCTACGACGTCGTGGAGGTCGCCATCGGTGCCGACCTGTGTACCGTGGATGAGGCCCACGACTTTCTGGAGGAGGTCCCCAACAAGCTGAACTTCATGGCTACTTCCTGCTGCCCGGCATGGAGCATGATGGCAAAGACCGCCTTCCCGGATCTTGCAAAGAACATCTCCATGACCATGACCCCCATGGTCTTTACCGCCCGCATGATGAAGCAGGCCGACCCCGAGGCCCGTATGTGCTTCATCGGACCCTGCGCCGCCAAGAAGCTGGAAGCTTCCCGCCGCACCGTCCGCTCTGATGTGGACTTCGTGCTGACCTTCGAGGAACTGGCCGGCATCATCGAGGCTAAGGACATCGATGTGGCCAACCTCGAAGTCGACCCCGATGAGATCGATCTGGTCCACGCTTCCGGCGCAGGCCGCGGCTTCGCACAGTCCGGCGGCGTCGCCAAGGCTGTCGCCGACAAGGTCAAGGAGTGGCACCCCGATATGGACGTCAAGATCGCGTCCGCACAGGGCCTCGCCGAGTGCAAGAAGCTGCTGATGCTGGCCAAGGCCGGCAAGTACAACGGCTACCTGCTGGAAGGCATGGGCTGCCCCGGCGGCTGCATCGGCGGCGCCGGCACCATCGCCGACCCCACCCGCACTGCTGTCGCCCTGAACAAGTACGTCAAGGAGGCTCCATTCCAGGACCCCGAGCAGAGCCCCTTCATGACCAGCATCCATGTGCTGAAGGACGACCCCAACTTTGAGGTCTGAGTTTTCCTGACTTCTGCCGCTTCCCGTCCGCCGGGAGGCGGCTTTTTTGTGTCTTTGGCAAAGTCTGCGTCTTTTCTTCCACAAGATGTGTCTTATGTGAAACATTTTTGTGAAAGCCTCACAAGCCAGATTGACTTTTTCTTCTGAATATGTTATTTTTGCGGTGACAAATTCCTTCGCGTTCCGTTTTGGAACGCACAGAGCCGCCTCTGCGGCTGGAAAGGTCGATTCTTGAATATGACGATTTCTTTGAAGCATATGGGCAGACGCACCGGGGCGGTCCTCGTCTCGCTGCTGCTACTCCTGACGCTGGCGGTCAGTGCCAGTGCCGCCGCCGTCAAGATGACGGTGGGCGTCCGGTTCTGGCGGGAGTCCGGGGACAAGGAGTCGATGGCCGATAGTGCCGTGGACACCACCCGCGAAGCTACCCTTACCCGCCAGCCCAACGGCACCTTCACCCTCGAGCTCCCGGTCAAGCAGCTCTCTTCCATGAACATGACCGGCCGTCTCACCGGCATCGCCATCGGCGAGGTGAACTATGACGGCACTCTGAGCGGCGACCTGTCCGACGGCACCGCCGTGCTGACCCTCAAGAACCTGCCCGCCTCGGTGCTCACCGGCAGCGATTCCAACAAAGCGCTGGCCGTGACCTGCAGCATCAAGATGGACACCATCCTTCTCGGCGACATCACTACCAGTGCGAAGATGTCCATCTGGGTCGAGCGCTGAAAAGCCAAATAGCACAAGAAGCGCCCCGCAGCTCTGTTACGAGCTGCGGGGCGCTTGCGTTATTTCAAAAAAGGTTTACTCAGCGATGATGCTCTTGCCGGTCATCTCTGCCGGGACGGGCAGGCCGATATAGGGCAGCATGGTGGGTGCGATGTCGGCCAGGCAGCCGCCCTCGCGCAGCTTCACATCGCCGCAGCCGATGGCCACGAAAGGCACGACGTTGGTGGTGTGGGCGGTGAAAGGAGTGCCGTCGGGGTTCTTCATCTTCTCGGCGTTGCCATGGTCAGCAGTCAGGAAAGCGCAGCCGCCAGCGTTCAGCACAGCGGTAACGACCTTTTCGACAGCAGCGTCCACAGCCTCAACGGCCTTGACGGCGGCTTCAAAGACGCCGGTGTGGCCGACCATATCGCAGTTTGCGAAGTTCAGGATGACCACGTCGTACTTGCCGCTCTCGATGCGCTTAACGCACTCGTCAGCGACCTCGGGGGCGCTCATCTCAGGCTTGAGGTCGTAGGTGGCGACCTTCGGGCTGGGGATGACACAGCGATCCTCGCCCTCGTAGGGAGCCTCAACACCGCCGTTGAAGAAGAAGGTGACATGAGCGTACTTCTCGGTCTCGGCGATGCGCAGCTGGGTCTTGCCGTTCTCGGACAGGTACTGGCCCAGGACGTTCTTCAGCTCAACAGGAGGATAAGCGACCTCGCAGTTGGGCATGGTAGCGTCATACTCGGCCATGCAGACGTAGTGGACCTGCTTGCGACCGCCGCGGCGCTCGAAGCCGGTGAAGGCGTCGTCGCAGAAGATGCGGGTCATCTGACGGGCGCGGTCGGGACGGAAGTTCATGAAGATGACGGTGTCGCCGTCCTGCACACGGCCACCCTCGCAGGTGACACAGGGCAGAACGAACTCGTCGGTCTTGTCGTCGGCGTAGGATGCCTCGATGGCCTCCTGCGCGTTGGCAGCGTGGTTGCCCTCGCCGTAGACGAAGGCAGCGTAAGCCTTCTCCTCACGGTCCCAGTTGTTGTCGCGGTCCATGGCGTAGTAACGGCCAGAGACGCTGGCGATCTTGCCGATGCCCAGCTCATCCAGCTTGGCCTGCAGGTCGGCAAGGAAGCCCTTGCCGGAGTGGGGATCGGTGTCGCGGCCATCGGTGATGCAGTGGAGGTAGACTTCCTTTGCACCCATCTGCTTTGCCATTTCCAGCACACCGAACCAGTGGTCAGCGTGGCTGTGGACACCGCCGGTACCCACCAGACCCATCAGGTGGATCGCCTTGCCGGCGTCGATGGCAGCCTTCATATTCTTGACGAGGACGGGATTCTTGAGCATCTCACCGTCGCGGATGGACTTGGTGATGAGGGTCAGCTGCTGGTAGACGATGCGGCCAGCACCCATATTGGTGTGACCCACCTCAGAGTTGCCCATCTGGCCGTCGGGCAGGCCCACAGCCATGCCGGAAGCATCGATGGTGGTCATAGGATATTTTGCCATCAGAGAATCAAGGAAGGGCTTCCTGGCTGCAACCACGGCATTGCCGTAGGTCTCGTTGGGGGTCCAGCCAAAGCCGTCCATGATGCAGAGCAGAACAGGTTTCTTGGACATAAAATAGGATCTCCTTTGAAAATTCAACAAATAGCGCCCGGCTCCCTGCCGGAAATGCGGCGCAGCCGGGCGCAGAGAGAACGATTTTTACCGCTCAGGGCTTAGCCCTTGGTGGCAGCGTTGACGATGACAGCAAAGTCAGGAGCCTTCAGGGAAGCACCGCCGATGAGGCCGCCGTCCACGTCCTTCTTGCTCAGCAGCTCCTCGCAGTTCTTGGCGTTCATGCTGCCGCCGTACTGGACGGTGGTAGCCTCGGCCACAGCTTCGCCGTAGACCTCGCCGATGACCTTGCGGATCTGAGCGCAGACTTCCTCAGCCTGGTCGGCAGTAGCGGTCTTGCCGGTGCCGATGGCCCAGATGGGCTCGTAGGCGATGACGACGTTTGCCATCTGCTCGGCGGTGACATCGCGCAGGGCGATCTTGGTCTGCATCCGGACCAGCTCCTCGGTGACGCCCTCCTCACGCTGCTGCAGGCTCTCGCCCACGCAGATGATGACCTTCAGACCGGCGTTCAGAGCGGCCAGAGCGCGCTTGTTGACGGTCTGGTCGGTCTCTGCGAAATACTGACGGCGCTCGGAGTGACCGACGATGACGTACTCGACGCCCAGATCCACCAGCATATCAGCGCTGATCTCGCCGGTGAATGCGCCGGACTTCTCGAAGTGGACGTTCTCGGCACCGACATGGATGTTGGTACCCTTGGTCTTTGCCACAGCAGTGACCAGGTCGGTATAGGGAGTGCAGATGACGACCTCGCAGGATGCGTCCTTGACGGCGGGGATGAGCTCGTCCACCAGAACAGCAGCCTCGGAGGCGGTCTTGTTCATCTTCCAGTTGCCAGCAATAATGGCCTTGCGCTTTGCCTTATCCATGATACGTTCTCCTTACCTTATTTACCTTATAAATAAAGATGCGGCGGCGAAACAGCCGCCGCACCGTTCATGATGCTGTGATTATGCGTTCTGGATGACTGCGATGCCGGGCAGCTCCTTGCCCTCCAGGTACTCCAGAGAAGCGCCGCCGCCGGTAGAGATGTGGGTCATCTTGTCGCCCAGGCCCATCTGCTGGACAGCTGCTGCGCTGTCGCCGCCGCCGATGACGGTGGTAGCGTCGCTCTCAGCCATAGCCTTGGCAACAGCCAGAGTACCGGCTGCCAGAGTGGGGTTCTCGAACACGCCCATGGGTCCGTTCCAGACAACGGTCTTGGAAGCCTTGACGGCGTCAGCAAACAGCTTCATGGTCTCAGGGCCGATGTCGCAGCCTTCCATGTCAGCAGGAATAGCGGTGACAGGCACCACGGTAACGTCCACAGGAGCGTCGATGGGATCGGGGAAGTCCTTGATGCAGGCAGCGTCCACAGGCAGCAGCAGCTTGACGCCCTTCTCCTGAGCCTTAGCCATCATTTCCTTGCAGTAGTCCAGCTTGGTGTCGTCGCACAGGCTCTTGCCCACTTCGTAGCCCTGAGCCTTGACGAAGGTGTAAGCCATGCCGCCGCCGATGATCAGGGTATCGACCTTCTCCAGCAGGTTGGAGATGACGTTCAGCTTGTCAGCGACCTTAGCGCCGCCCAGGATGGCGGTGAAGGGACGGACGGGATCGTTCACGGCGTTGCCCAGGTACTTGATCTCCTTCTCCATCAGGTAGCCGACAGCGGTGTCCTTGATGTAGTCGGTGACGCCTGCGGTGGAGCAGTGTGCACGGTGGCAGCTGCCGAATGCATCGTCAACGTATGCATCAGCCAGAGAAGCCAGCTCCTGGCTGAACTCGGGCATGTTCTTGGTCTCTTCCTTGCGGAAACGGGTGTTCTGCAGCAGAACGACGTCGCCGTTGTTCATGGCAGCCACAGCAGCCTTTGCGTTCTCGCCCACAACGTTGTCGTCGTCAGCAAACACAACGGTCTTGCCCAGCTTTGCGCTCAGAGCCACAGCAACGGGTGCCAGGCTGAACTTTGCCTCGGGGCCGTTCTTGGGCTTGCCCAGGTGGCTGCACAGGATGACCTTAGCGCCATCGTTGACCAGCTTCTGGATGGTGGGCAGAGCCGCATTGATGCGGTTCTCGTTGGTGATGACGCCGTCCTTCATGGGGACGTTGAAATCGCAGCGGACAAGGACCTTCTTGCCGCAGTAGTTCTGATCGTCGATCGTCTTTTTACCTAAACCCATAGTGATTATTCTCCTCTCAATTCGTTCTTCGGAATCGAATTTCGCTCACTCTCGGGGTCTTAGCCCCTATGACACTATTATAAACAAAATATGTGTGTATTGCAAGGACGGGAGATGGATAATTTATTAACAAACTTTTCCCGTGATATTCGGGAATTGTGTCTATTTTGACAGTAGTCCGGCCCGGCTGCCAAAATGCCGCAGGCGGTCTCCCCTCCTGCGGCGCTTAAAACGATTCACTTTAATCCCGACGGAACAGGTCGCGGGTGTAGACTTTGTCCTGTACATCATCCAGACAGCTGTCGTAGCGGTTGGCGATGATGGCCTGGCTGCGCTTTTTGAAAACGTCCAGATCGTTCACCACTTCGCTGCCGAAGAAAGTAGTGCCATTCTCCAAAGTCGGCTCATAGATGATAACTGTTGCGCCCTTGGCCTTGATACGCTTCATGACGCCCTGAATGGAAGACTGACGGAAGTTGTCGGAGTTGGCCTTCATGGTCAGGCGGTAGACGCCGATGACACAGGGCTTCTCGTCCGCCGCGTTATACTCGTTCTCTTCCCCGTAGCTATAGTAGCCCGCCATCTGGAGCACCCGGTCTGCAATGAAATCTTTGCGGGTGCGGTTGGACTCCACGATGGCCTCGATGAGATTTTCCGGCACATCCTCGTAGTTGGCGAGGAGCTGCTTGGTATCTTTCGGCAGGCAGTAGCCGCCGTAACCAAAGCTGGGGTTATTATAATGTGTGCCAATGCGGGGGTCGAGGCAGACGCCCTCGATGATATGCCGGGTATCAAGCCCCTTCATCTCGGCGTAGGTGTCCAGTTCATTGAAGAAGGAAACGCGGAGGGCCAGATAGGTGTTGGCGAACAGCTTGACCGCCTCGGCCTCGGTGAAGCCCATGAAGAGGGTGTCGATATTCTCTTTGACAGCACCTTCCTGTAACAAATAGGCAAAGGTGTGTGCCGCCTCCACGAGGCGCTCATCCTGCATATCCGTACCTACGATGATGCGGCTCGGGTAGAGATTATCGTATAGTGCCTTGGACTCCCGCAGGAACTCCGGGCTGAAGATGATATTCCTGCACTGATACTTTTCACGGACACTGGCCGTGAAGCCCACCGGGATGGTAGACTTGATGACCATGACAGCCTCGGGATTCACCTTCATCACCAGCCGGATGACCGCCTCCACCGCCGAGGTATCGAAGAAATTCTTCCGGCTGTCGTAGTTGGTGGGGGCCGCGATGATCACAAAGTCAGCGTTCCGATAGGCCGTCTCCCCATCCAGCGTAGCCGTCAGGTCGAGATTTTTCTCGGCGAGGTATTTTTCGATGTAGTCGTCCTGAATGGGCGATTTTTTCTGGTTGATGAGCTCCACCTTTTCCGGCACGATGTCAACAGCCGTGACATGGTGGTGCTGGCTCAGCAGGACAGCAATGGACAGGCCGACGTAGCCCGTACCCGCGACAGCGATGTTCAGTTTTTCGAATGCTTTCATGGCTTTCGCTCCTACGACACAAATAGAACAAATTGTGGTTTTGCTTTATTGTATCATGAAGTTTGCAGAGTGACAAGTATCGACAAACAAAAACACCCTTCCCCTGCGGCGTACCGCAGAAGGAAGGGTGTCAAACTCACGGATTAGGCTTCCCGCTTATTCAGCAGGGCACCTCAAGCACTTTTGAGCGTAGAGCTGTGATTAGCAGTTCTCAGCGAAGTACTTAATGGTACGGACCATCTGAGAGGTGTAGGAGTTCTCGTTGTCGTACCAAGACACGACCTGAACCTGATAGGTGTCATCGTCGATCTTAGCGACCATGGTCTGGGTAGCGTCGAACAGAGAGCCGTAACGCATACCGATGACGTCGGAAGAAACGATCTGATCCTCGTTGTAGCCGAAGGACTCAGAAGTAGCAGCCTTCATGGCAGCGTTGATGGACTCAACGGTAACGTCCTTACCCTTGACAACGGCAACCAGGATGGTGGTAGAACCGGTGGGAACGGGCACACGCTGAGCAGAGCCGATCAGCTTGCCGTTCAGCTCGGGGATGACCAGGCCGATAGCCTTAGCAGCACCGGTGGTGTTGGGAACGATGTTCTGTGCGCCAGCACGAGCACGGCGCAGATCGCCCTTGCGCTGAGGACCATCCAGGATCATCTGGTCGCCGGTGTAAGCATGAACGGTGGTCATGATACCGGAAACGATGGGGAAGGTCTTGTTCAGGGCGTTAGCCATGGGAGCCAGGCAGTTGGTGGTGCAGGAAGCAGCGGAGATGACCTGATCCTCAGCGGTCAGGGTCTTCTCGTTGACGGAGTAGACGATGGTCTTCAGATCGTTGCCTGCGGGAGCAGAGATAACGACCTTCTTTGCGCCAGCCTGGATGTGAGCCATGCTCTTCTCCTTGCTGGTGTAGAAGCCGGTGCACTCCAGAACGACATCAACGTTCAGTTCGCCCCAGGGAGCGTCCTTTGCGTCCTTAACAGCGTAGATCTTGATCTCCTTGCCGTCAACAATGATGGAGTCCTCGGTAGCCTCGACGGTGTGCTTGCCCTCGCCGATCTTGCCGCAGAAAGAACCCTGAGCAGTATCGTACTTCAGCAGGTGAGCCAGCATCTTGGGGCTGGTCAGGTCGTTGATTGCGACGACCTCGTAACCCTCAGCATCAAACATCTGACGGAAAGCCAGACGGCCAATACGACCAAAACCATTGATAGCAACTCTAACAGCCATGTTAATAGTACCTCCTAAATGTTCTTACCCTGATTCGGATAATTCACGGTACTCTTATTTTAGTCCAAAACGGCCAAACTTTCAAGTGTCTGCCAAAAAATTAACAAGTCATTTTCATACTTTTTTGCTTTTGTACTATTTTCTCGGGGAATGGTGTGCTGTTTTGAGCAATTCAACCAAGCGGCTGCTGACACATTTATGCATCCTGCGCAGTCCTTGTGCAGCGCACAGCGCTCAAGGCTCCCAAAGCGCCCACACAGCACAGCCCCAGCCGGAACAGCAGCGTCGGCGTCAGCAGAGCCCCGCCGCCCTCCTGTACAAGGGTCTGCAGCACGGTGGGCAGCTCCCAGCACAGGCAGAGGGCAAAAGCCGCCAGCCCGCCGGCGCAGAGGGTGCGCCCATCCGACGTGCCGGGCAGGTAGAGCGCCCGGGCCAGCGCCGAGAGGAACACCAGCCCCGCCAGCAGTTGCCAGACCATCGCCGTGGGGGCCACCCGGTGCCAGCTGGAGCTGTTCTCCATAAAGCGGGCCAGCACGCACCAGTAAAAGATGACGCTGCCCAGCACGGCGGGCGTGAGGCTGCGGGTGGGGGTCTTCCAGTCCTTCCGCAGCCAGCTCAGACCGAGACCGATCATCCAGAACGCGCACAGCGCCTCCAGCACTGCGCGCAGGAGCATCACCACGCTGCTGTGCATCCAGAGGATGCGCAGCACAGCGGCCTCACCATAGCAGACCGCTGCCGCCAGTGCCACGACGCCGGAAAGCGTGCAGTGGCCCCGCAGCGCGTCGGCCTGCGGCTGACTGCAGCGGCCCGCCGCTACGGCGGCACCGACGGCCACGGCCAGCGCACCGTACCGCAGCCAGCCCGGGCCAATCACGCAGAGGCCCGTTTCTGCGTCCGTCCAGAACGTCAGGTCGATGCCCCGGAAAACGCCCAGCGCTGCGCTCAGGAAAAGCGAAACCATGATAAAAAAGTTCATCTGTAATCCTCAAATCTTTATCCCCTTTTCGGGGAAATTATCACAAGTGTATGATAGCGCGTTTTGGGCAAAAATGCAAGGCATCCCCCTCTTGTGCGCTTTTTTGCCGACGGAGGCCGGTATACTGAGTCCAAAAGTCTGTCCGGGAGGGAGATATGCCCCATGAAAAAAGCCTTTCTGCTCCTCTGCGCCCTGCTCCTCGTGCTGGGCAGCGCCCTGCCGCTGGCAGGCTACCGGCTGGCCCGGGCCGTGCTGGGCCGCAGAGCGGACGTTCCCCCTGCCCCGGCGTCCAGCACCTCCGCCGTATCGGAAGCCGCGCCTGCCGCTTTCGAGGGAGACGCAGACGTCTTTCTCATCGAAGACCTGAGCACCGGCGAGGTGCAGCAGGTGCCGAAGCGGGACTATCTCATCGGGGCCGCCGCGGCTGAAATGCCCCTCACATGGCCGGACGAGGCCCTCAAGGCGCAAATCGTCGCGGCCCACAGCTACGCGCTCTACTGCCGCGACCACGCCTCTGCAGCCAACGGCAGCTGGCTCTCTGCCGACCCGGCGCGGCGGCAGGGCTATCTGACCGACGCCGTCCTCCATAGCTACTGGGGGACCGACTACGAGGCCAACCATGCCCGCCTCTCGGCCCTCGCGGACGCCGTCCTCAGCGACGTCCTCTGCTATGACGGTGCGGCGGCAGGGACGAGCTATTTTGCCATCTCCAATGGCCGTACCGAGGCCAGCGAGAACGTTTGGGGCAGCGCCCTCCCCTACCTCGTCCCAGTGGACAGCAGCACCGACCTCTCCGCCGACAACTACGAAGTCACCCTCACCCTTTCTGCCCCGCAGGTGCAGCAGCTTCTTTCCTCGGGACTGGGCATCTCCGCTGACTCTGCCGCACCGGAAAGCTGGTTCGGTGAGACGACCCTGACAGCTTCGGGCTATGCGGCCTCTCTGCCCGTCTGCGGCCAGACCGTCTCCGGCACGGCCCTCCGGCGGGCTCTGGGGCTGCGGAGCGCCTGCTTCAACATCCGATATCAGGACGGCAGCTTCCTCATCACGACAAAAGGCTACGGCCACGGTGTGGGCCTGAGCCAGTGGGGTGCAAAAGCGCTGGCCGAGCAGGGCTGGACCTACGAAGCCATCCTCACCCACTATTTCCCGGGGACGCAGCTCTGCCGATGACACAAAAGCAGGGTGGTCAGCATTGCCGACCACCCTGTGTCTTTTTATTTTGGGGAAGCTCAGCCCAGAAGCCAGCTCCACATCCCCTTCTTCGTCTCGGTCACAGCCTCAGCTTCACTCTCGACTGCCTCAGCCACAGCCTCTTCGGTCTCCTGAACGAGCTGACCCAGCTTCGTGCCGGAGGGGTCCTGCACCGTCCAGTAGGTCGCGGTGCTGCTGGCGCTGCCGGAAACGGTAAAGTCGCTCATGAAGCAGAGCGTCTGGCCGTTGGAGTCGGTCAGTACGACCATGTAAGTGTAGCTGCCTTCGGGCAGCTCACCGAAACGGAGCTGGCTGTCGAAGTTCTTCAGAGACCAGCTGGACGCATTGGGCGCGGCCTCAGCGCTCTGAACGGTCTGGTCGTTAGCGTCGAGGATCGCCGCTTCCACGCTGCTCAGCACAGCGCCCGATGCGCTGGCGGCAGTGCCGCTCACGCTCATACCCTTGCCGGTACGGATGTTGACCGGGTAGCGCATTCCTTCCAGACGGAGGCTGTCCAGCGTCGCGACGGCGCTGTTATGGTCGGAAGATATGTACCAGTAGCAGGAGGCACCTGCGATGGAGATGCTGGCTGCCGAGATAGGAACACGGCCCGAGGAGACGCTGCCGGCGGGGTCGGAGCAGTAGAACACGCCGTCGGTGTAGTCCGTCAGGAGAACGGCGTGAGGCTGGCGGCGGTCATAGAGGACGATGCCCTCGGGGTGCTCTGCCAGCAGCTGGATGAGCACGGCCTTCTTCTCCTCGTTGTTGGACGGCAGAGTGGAGTAACCCACCTGCATTGCGTTATAGTTGAAGCTGTGGGAAAGGCCGCCTGCCCACGCACTGCCGCGGACGCTGTTCTCGGTCACGTCCGTCCAGTCGGTCAGGCCGTCCAGAAAAGCGCGGCGGCGGAGCATCATGGCGGCGGAGGCCAGCGTACAGGTGCCGCCCCGGCTCTGCTTGAAGTAAAATCCTGCGTCCACGTTGAGGTCCACCGCCAGCGCTCCCGGCAGCATCACTGCCATCAGCACGAGCGACAGCACAAGGGCCATCAGTTTTTTCCAGATCCGGTGCGGCGCACATTCCACGTTTGACTCATCCCTTCATCTTTCATTCATTGCTGTAAAGTATACCATTTTGTTACACTTTTGTAAACCGAAGGAAGACTTTTTTCTCAGATTTCACACGCTTCGTACACAATTTCGGGGCAGAATGCACAAACATCGTCTAACTTTTTGGAACATATAACAAAAAAGCCCCCGCCGTCCCGAGGGACAGCAGGGGCAAAACTGGAACGAATTTTCGTTTAGAACAGGCCGGTGATCTTGCCGTCGGCGTCCACATCAATGCTCACAGCGGCGGGCTTCTTGGGCAGGCCGGGCATGGTCATGATGCTGCCGCAGATGACCACCACGAAGCCGGCGCCGGCGGCCAGACGCACCTCGCGCACCTCCATCGTGAAGCCGGTGGGCGCACCGGTCAGCTTGGCATTATCGCTGAAGCTGTACTGGGTCTTGGCGATGCAGACGGGCAGGTCGCCGTAACCCAGCTCGGTGAGTTCAGCCAGAGTCTTGCTGGCGGCGGCACTGTAGTTCACGCCGTCGGCGCGGTAGATCTTGGTGGCGATGGCGTTGATCTTGTCCTTGAGAGGCATTTCCAGCGGGTAGGTGTAGCGGATGGGACGGTCCTCCATGATGTCCAGCACCTTCTCGGCCAGAGCCTTGCCGCCCTCGCCGCCCTTGGCGAAGACCTCGCTCAGGACGCAGGGGACGCCCTGCTCGGCACAGACCTGCTCGACGTAAGCCTGCTCTTCGGCGGTATCGGTCGGGAAGGCGTTGATGGCCACCACGACGGGCAGGCCGAAGCCGTTCTTCATGTTGTCGATGTGGCGGACGAGGTTGGCTGCGCCCTTCTTGACAGCCTCGAGGTTAGGAGTGTTCAGGTCGGCCTTGGCTACGCCTCCGTGGCTCTTGAGAGCACGGAGGGTCGCCACCAGCACGCAGGCGCTGGGCGCGATGCCCGCATAGCGGCACTTGATGTCCAGGAACTTCTCTGCGCCCAGGTCTGCGCCGAAGCCGGCCTCGGTGATGACGTAGTCGGCCAGCGAGAGGCTGAGCTTGGTGGCCATGACGCTGTTGCAGCCGTGGGCGATGTTGGCGAAGGGGCCGCCGTGGATGATGGCGGGGTTGTTCTCGAGGGTCTGGACCAGGTTCGGGTCGAGGGCATCCTTCAGCAGGGCAGTCATGGCACCCGCTGCGCCGATGTCCCCAGCCGTGACGGGCTTGCCGTCGTAGGTGTAGGCGCAGACGATCTTAGAGAGGCGCTCTTTCAAGTCGGAGATGCTGGTGGCAAGGCAGAAGATGGCCATGATCTCGCTGGCGACGGTGATGTCGAAGCCGTCCTCGCGGGGGGTGCCGTTGACCTTGCCGCCCAGGCCGTCCACGATAAAGCGGAGCTGACGGTCGTTCATGTCCATGCAGCGCTTCCAGGTGATGCGGCGGGGGTCGATGTTCAGGGGGTTGCCCTGCTGGATGCTGTTGTCGATCATGGCCGCCAGCAGGTTGTTGGCGGTACCGATGGCATGGATGTCGCCGGTGAAGTGGAGGTTGATGTCCTCCATCGGCACCACCTGTGCGTAGCCACCGCCGGCTGCGCCGCCCTTTATGCCGAAGACAGGGCCGAGGGAGGGTTCACGGAGGCAGAGCATGGTCTTTTTGCCTATGGCGTTCATGGCGTCGGCCAGACCCACGCTGGTGGTCGTCTTGCCTTCACCGGCAGGGGTGGGGCTGATGGCCGTGACGAGGATGAGCTTGCCCTGCTTCGATGCCTTATGGATGAGGCGGTGGTTTACCTTGGCCTTATAGCGGCCATAGGGAATCACGTCCTCGTCGGCGAGGCCCAAACTGGCGGCGATGTCGGCGATGGGCTTCATTTTGGCTTCCTGTGCGATCTCGATGTCAGACTTCATATTCAGCATCCTCCTTAAACAAAAAGGGCAGCTTTGCGCACCACGACGCAAGGCTGCCCAGACGGTCGGCATTAAAGCTTCTCTCCCCTTCTGCACTGTGGTGCTCCACAAGATCCGTCAGCAGAAGGGTCAGCTAACATCTATAAAATAGCACATCAGCACAAGGTTTGTCAAGCACAAAAAAGACGCCCCCGCTTTGCAGCGAGAGCGCCTTTTTGTTCAAGAATCGAAATTCAAGAAGCAAGCTTTAAGGGGGTTAAATTACTTAACCTCAACCTTAGCGCCGGCATCCTCCAGCTTCTTCTTGATGTCCTCAGCCTCAGCCTTGGAAGCCTTCTCCTTGACAGCCTTGGGAGCGCCGTCAACGATAGCCTTAGCCTCCTTCAGGCCCAGACCGGTGATCTCCTTGACCAGCTTGATGACGCCCATCTTGCCAGCGCCAGCCTCGACCAGGATGACGTCGAACTCGGTCTTCTCTTCCTCAGCGGCAGCAGCAGCGCCAGCAGCAGCGGGAGCAGCAGCAGCAACAGCGGACACGCCGAACTCTTCGCAGTAAGCGTCGATCAGCTCTTTCAGCTCCAGAACGGACAGCTCCTTGACGGAGTCGATGATGGCAGTAATCTTCTCAGAAGCCATAGTAGTAACCCTCCAATATAAATGGTTTGTTTGTTGATTTCAGATGTTTTTTAAGCAGCGGTCACGCGGCCATCAGGCAGCGGGCTCCTCCTGCTTGTCGGCATAAGCCTGCATTGCAACGGCCAGACCAGACAGAGTGCTGGTGAGGGCGCCTGCAAACATGGACAGCATGCCTTCGCGGTTGGGCAGCTTTGCGATGGCGTTGGTCTCGGCAGCGTCCATGACCTTGCCTTCCATGAAGCCAGCCTTCACGACGAACTTCTTGGACTTATCGCCATCCTGATACTTGCACAGGATGCGGGCAGCGGACATGGGATCCGCTTCGTGAGCAAAAGCGATAGCGGTATCGCCCTTGAACTGCTCAGCCAGGCCCTCCAGGGAGGTACCCTTGACAGCCAGACGCAGCATGGTGTTCTTCACGACCATGTAATCGACGCCTGCCTCACGCAGCTCCTTACGGAGCTTGGTGTCGTTCTCGACGTTAATGCCGCCGTAAGCGACGACGCAGCCGGAAACCGCACTCTCAAACTTTGCCTTCAGATCAGCGACGTAAGCCTGCTTTTCAGAAAGAATCTTTGCACTGGGCATTCGGTTTCACCTCGTTTCAAAAACTTGTATCGAAAAGCCGGAATCTGCATGAAAAAAGCCTCTTTCCCGCACTTGGCCGAGAAAGAGGCATAAAGCAACTTTACGCACGTTTCTCGGCAGGCGGCATAGCCTTACGCTGGACTCCAGCACCTGCTGTCTCAAAAACAGCATGATTATTTTACCGCAAACGTGCGGGGTTGTCAAGTGCTTTTTTGAAATTTCTTAAAAAACCTCTCCGTCAATGCTTCGCATTGCCACCTCTCCTATCGAGGAGAGGCCTTGGCATACCGCAAAGCCCAATCTCTTCGCCAGAGGCTCCCCTCAGTAGGGGCAACAACGACGACCGCCGCCAGTGGCGGAAACAGGGAGTCGTTGTTGGGGCAGCGGCCAGCAAGACGCAAACGAAGTGCTGCGGATGCTGGGTGCCGCAACCCGGCCTTGTCGAGCGATAGCGAGACTGAGAGGTTATTCCTTCAATTCAAAAATCAGACACCGTACTTCAGGGTGTTGAGACGGATGCCAGGGCCCATGGTGGTAGCGATGGTAGCGCTCTTGAAGTAAGTGCCCTTTGCAGCGGCGGGCTTTGCCTTTGCAATGGCGCTCATGACGGTATCCAGGTTGGTGTACAGCTTCTCTGCACCGAAGGAAGCCTTGCCCACGGGGACATGGATGATGTTCTGCTTGTCCAGACGGTACTCGATCTTACCAGCCTTGGCCTCAGAAACTGCCTTGCCCAGATCGGGAGCGACAGTGCCGGCCTTGGGGTTGGGCATCAGGCCGCGGGGGCCCAGGACCTTACCGAGACGGCCAACGCGGCCCATCATGTCGGGGGTGGTCACGACGACGTCAAAGTCCATGAAGCCGCCGGCGATCTTAGCGATCAGCTCATCATCACCCACGATGTCTGCACCAGCAGCCTCAGCAGCGGCAGCTGCGGGGCCCTTGGCGATGGCGCACACGCGCACGGTCTTGCCGGTGCCGTTGGGCAGAACGACAGCGCCGCGGACCTGCTGGTCAGCGTGACGGCCATCAACGCCCAGACGGACGTGCAGCTCGACAGTCTCGTCGAACTTGGCGGAAGCGGTCTTGCAAGCCAGCTCCAGAGCCTCGTTCACATCGTATGCCTTAGTAGAATCGACCAGCTTTGCAGCGTCGACATAGTGCTTGCCATGTTTCATTGTATATCCTCCTGTGTGGTCATGCGGGCAGTGTTATGCCCTCCCACTGTTTATGTCTCAGCCCTCGACGGTAACGCCCATGCTGCGGCAGGTGCCACGGACCATGCTGCATGCAGCTTCCAGAGAAGCAGCGTTCAGGTCGGGCATCTTGGTCTTAGCGATCTCTTCCACCTGAGCGGCGGTCAGAGTAGCAACCTTTTCCTTGTTGGGCTTGCCGGAAGCGGTGTTGATGCCAGCGGCCTTCTTGATCAGAACGGCTGCCGGAGGAGTCTTGGTGATGAAGCTGAAGGAGCGGTCAGCGTACACGGTGATGACGACGGGGATCACATAACCCATCTGGTTCTTGGTACGCTCGTTGAACTCCTTGGTGAACGCCATGATGTTGACGCCCTTCTGACCCAGAGCAGGGCCAACAGGGGGAGCCGGAGTCGCCTTGCCGGCCTCGATCTGCAGCTTAATGTAGCCAGTAACTTTCTGTGCCATAGTAAATGCACCTCCAAAAATCTGTGGTGAGTTGCGGCGCGGTGTTTCCGCGCCTCCCACGAGCGCATGCTCCCTGCACACGCTCTATAAGAACCGCACTGCGGTCTTACCTTGGTAAACGGGTTGTGCCGGTTGGTTACGGCAGCTCGACCTGGCCGAGCTCCACCTCTGCGGGGGTCTCGCGGCCGAACATGTTGACCTTGAGCTTCACTTTGAAGTTCTCGGTATCAATGGCCTCCACAAGGCCCATAAAGCCTTCCAGAGGACCGGCGGTGATCTGCACGGTATCGCCGACAGCAAAATCGACGCTGAGCGGTGCAGCCTTCTCCACGCCCATCTTCTCCACTTCCTCAGCGGTCAGCGGAACGGGCTTGGAGGCAGGGCCGACAAAGCCGGTGCAGCCGCGCGTATTGCGCACGACATACCAGGTATCGTCGTTCATCACCATTTTGACCAGAACGTAGCCGGGGAACAGCTTGTGCTCCACCATCTTCTGCTTGCCGTTCTTGTCGATCTCAGGAACCATCTCGACGGGAACCTTGATGTCGCAGATCAGATCCTGCAGGTGGCGGTTCTCCACCATGGTCTGCAGGTCGTTTGCGACCTTGTTCTCATAACCGGAATAGGTATGCACAACATACCAAAGAGCCTCAGTGGACTCATCTACCAGCTTGGTTGATTCTTCCATTTTGGTTGACCCTCCGTTTCAAGATGATTCTCAGGCGCCGATGATCAGGCCCAGAATACCACCAAAGATGGCATCCAGCAGGATCATCACAACCGCTGCGATCGCGACGGTCACAAGCACGACGATGGTGTTGGTCTTGACGTCCTGCTTGGACGGCCAGACCACCTTCTTCAGCTCGCTCTTGGTATCGCGGAAGAACTTTGCGACCCGTGCGCAGAAGCCCTTGACAGCGGCTTTAGCTTTGGCCACAAAGCCCGGCTTTTTCTCGGTTTTGTCTGCCATTATGCTCCGCCTTTCTTTTACTTGGTTTCGCGATGAACGGTGTGCTTCTTGCAGAAACGGCAGTACTTCTTCATCTCGAGACGATCGGGGTTGTTCTTCTTGTTCTTCGTGGTGTTGTAGTTGCGCTGCTTGCACTCGGTGCAGGCCAGAGTGATTTTAACGGTCATTTGTTGACACCTCCATTATAACGGTTGTTTTGAACCTCCCTCGGCTTGCGGGAGCACCCGTTCGACAGGCGCACTTAATAACCCCGCAAAAGAGGTGTTACCATTGTATCACGTCTTTTTCCATTCGTCAAGCGGGAAATCTGCGTTTTTTCAGGTTTTTTGTGTTTTTTTTCTCTTCGCCCGACTGCGTGACACCGCTTGCATCCCGGACATAAATATTATATAATAAGTATATCTATGTATGTAGACAAAACTTCGGGCTGTCTGCCGCGCGCAGCGGCCCTGAAATCAGGAGAGATCGATTATGTTATCCGATTCTGAACATAAAATGAGCGTGGTCGTCCTGTTCGGCGGAATGTCCAGCGAGCACGAGGTCAGCCGCGTGTCCGCCGGCACCTTCGTGGACCAGCTCGACCGCCAGCGGTACGAGCTGCTGACCATCGGCATCACCAAAGAGGGCCGCTGGCTCTACACCGAGGCCGACTCGGCCCAGATGGCCGACGGCAGCTGGGAAGAGCTGCCGGGCAATATGCCCTGCGTGCTCAGCCCCGACCGTGCCGACCACGGCCTCATCCTCTTCACCCCCGCCGGGCAGGTAGAGAAGGTCCATGTGGACGTGGTCATCCCCGTGCTCCACGGCCTGTGGGGCGAGGACGGCACTGTGCAGGGCCTGCTGGAGCTGGCCGGCATCCCCTATGTGGGCTGCGGCGTTCTGGCCAGCGCGGTCTGCATGGACAAGGCAGTCGCCAACGCCATGTTCGACGCCTCCGGCATCCCTCACACCAAGTGGCTCTCCGCCACCCGCTGGGAGATCGAGTCTGACCCCGACGGCGTCTGCGACGGTGCCATCGCAAAGCTGGGCTGGCCCATCTTCGTCAAACCCGCCAACGCCGGTTCCAGCGTGGGCATCACCAAGGCCCATGACCGCGATGAGCTGAAGGCCGCCATCCGGCTGGCCCTCGCCAACGACCGCAAGGTGGTGTTCGAGGCCTTCGTGGACGGCCACGAAGTGGAGTGCGCCGTCATCGGCTCCGACCCCGCCGTCTCCACCCGCCCGGGCGAGATCTTGGCCGGTGCCGAGTTCTACACCTACGACGACAAGTACAAGAACGGCGTCAGTCAGGTGGTCATTCCGGCCAAACTGCCTGAGGAAAAGCTGGATGAGGTGAAGACCTACGCCGCCATGGCCTACACAGCGCTGGGCTGCGAGGGTCTGGCCCGCTGCGACTTCTTTGTGGAGAAGGACACCGGCCGCGTCCTCATCAACGAGATCAACACCTTCCCCGGTTTCACCCCCATCAGTATGTACCCCAAGCTGATGGAGCATGAGGGCATCCCCGTGCCTGCCCTCATCGACCGCCTCATCGCTCTGGCTCTGGAAAGGACGGAAAAGCAGCATGGATAACCGTCCCATCGGCGTATTCGACAGCGGCCTTGGCGGTCTGACCGGCGTGCGGGAGCTGCGCAAGCGCCTCCCCAACGAGAATATCGTCTACTTCGGCGATACCGGCCGCGTCCCCTACGGCAGCCGCAGCCCTGAGACTATTCTGCAGTATGCACGGCAGGACATCGCATTCCTGCTCTCGAAGGATGTCAAGTGCATCATGGCCGCCTGCGGCACGGTGTCCAGCATCTACCCCGCCGCCGAGGCCGCAAAGCTCCCTGTCCCCTATCTGGGCGTCGTGGACGCTGCGGCCCGGGAGGCCGCTTTCGTCACCCGGAACCGCCGCATCGGCGTCATCGGCACGGCGGCCACCATCCGCTCCCGCAGCTATGAGACCGTCCTGCGCAAGCTCGTTCCCGGTGTGGAGATCACGGCCCGGCCCTGCCCCCTCTTCGTGCCTCTCGTGGAGGCCGGCTATGTGGACCACAGCGCCCTCGACAAGCAGCAGGTGACCCGTCTGGTCATCGCCCAGTATCTGGCCGAGGTGCGGGAGGCCGGGGTGGACACCCTCATCCTCGGCTGCACCCACTACCCCCTCATCAAAGAGATGATAGGCTGGTACATGGGCAGGAACGTCACCCTCGTGGACCCGGCCCAGACCGCCGCCCACCATCTGGAGCGGACGCTTAGCGAGCACGGCCTGAAGGGAAATCACGAAAAGGGCGAGGCCCACTTCTACGTCAGCGACGTGCCGGACAGCTTCGCCCAGACCGCCGACCTCTTCCTCGGGGAGTACAAGGGCGGGCTCATCGACCAGATCGCCATTGATAAATACTGATAAGGACGCAAAACTGTGAGCAAACCACTGGAAAACTACATCATCCGCATCAAGAGCTCCATCGACCAGTTCGACAATGAGGGCGTCATCCGCGAGGAGGACCGCGACCACATCGAGCTGATGACCCGGGGCAGCTTTACCAAAAAGAACGGAAGCTACTACATCTCTTATAAGGAGACGCAGACCATCGGCTTCGAGGGCTGCACCACTACCATCAAGATCGCCGAGGACGGCAGCCGAGTGGCCCTGCTCCGGTTCGGGCGGGCCAACAGCCAGCTCCTCATCGAGCGGGACCGCCGCAATCTCTGCCACTACGAGACGGAGGTTGGCTCCCTCACTCTGGGCGTCACCGGCGACGGCATCGACTGCAAGCTGACCGAGAAGGGAGGCAGCGCGGCGTTCAGCTACCTGCTGGACGCCGACGACGCCCGCATCGTCAGCCGCAATACGCTGGAAATGACGGTACAGCACGTCAACTGACTTCTCATTGTTTTTTGCCTGCGGCTCCTGCGGCAAGCGGGCTTCGCACTCAAACACGAAAGGACACTTGAAATGACCGACTTTGAAAAGACCTACCAGAACTACAACCCCCGGCAGACCGCGCTGGACGAGGCCCGCGCCCTGCTGACCGCCGCTGCCAAGGCTGCGATGGCCGACGGCACCCTGGCCGAGGCCGAGCTGCCCGCCTTCATCGTAGAGATCCCCGCCGACGTCAAGAACGGCGACATCGCCTCCAACATCGCCATGGCCGGCGCGCGCACCTGGCGCAAGGCCCCGAAGATGATCGCCGACGCCCTCATCGCCCACCTGCCCGCACTGGACGGCGGCGTCTTCGCCAAGGTCGAGGTGGCCGGTCCCGGCTTCATCAACCTGTTCCTCGCCCCCTCCTTCTGGGCCGGCGTCGTGCTGGGTGCCTGCTCCAACAAGGAGTATGGCCGCACCGACCACGGCAAGGGTGCCAAGTACAACGTGGAGTTCGTCTCCGCCAACCCCACCGGCCCCATGCACATGGGCAATGCCCGCGGCGGCGCTCTGGGTGACTGTCTGGCCGCTGTCCTCGACTGGTCCGGCTACGACGTGACCCGTGAGTTCTATATCAACGACGCAGGCAACCAGATCCAGAAGTTCGGCAAGAGCCTCGCTGTCCGCTACCTGCAGAAGTACTGCGGCGAGGAGGCTTATCCCCTGCCCGCCGAGTGCTATCAGGGCGGCGACATCAAGGTGCTGGCCGGTGAGTTCGCCGAGCTGAACGGCGACAAATACGTTGCCTCCTGCAAAGGCATGGACGAGGAAACCCTCTTCGAGAGCGAGGCTTTCGCAGCTCTGAAGGACGCCCTCGTTGCCTACGCCCTGCCCAAGAACATCGCCGCCCTCAAGCGCGACTTGGGCAAGTACCGCATCGACTACGATGTCTGGTTTCACGAGAGCACCCTCCACGAGTCCGGCGCTGTGCTGGCCGTGGTGGACAAGCTGCTGGAGCTGGGTGCCTGCTACAAGGCCGAGGACGGTGCAATCATGTACCGCAGCGCACAGTACGCTGCCAAGTACGGCACCGTCAACAAGAAGAAGACCGACGACGGCACCGAGGAGGAGGCCAAGGACGAAGTCCTCGTTCGTGCCAACGGCATCCCCACCTACTTTGCCGCCGACATCGCCTACCACTACAACAAGCTGGCCACCCGCGGCTTCGCCAAGGCCATCGACGTCTGGGGCGCTGACCACCACGGCCACGTCGCCCGCATGAAGGGTGCCATGGACGCCATCGGCCTCCACGGCGAGGATCTGGACGTCGTGCTGATGCAGATGGTCAACCTGATGCGTGACGGTCAGCCTGTCCGGATGTCCAAGCGCACCGGCAACGCCATCACCCTGACCGACCTGCTGGAAGAAGTCCCCATCGACAGCGCACGCTTCCTGTTCAATATGCACGACGCCGGCAGCGGCATCGACTTCGACCTGGACCAGGCCGTCAAGACCGACAACGACAACCCGGTCTACTACGTCCAGTACGCTCACGCCCGCATCTGCTCCATCCTCAAGAAGATGGAGAGTGAGGGCGTGGCCTTCGCGGGCGCTGAGAACATCGATGCCACCCTGCTGACCGAGCCTTCCGAGATGGACCTCATCCGGATGCTGGCCGCCTTCCCGCAGGAGATCGTCATGGCCGCCGAGAAGTACGACCCCAGCCGCATCAACCGCTTCGTCATCGACCTGGCCAGCGCCTTCCACCGCTTCTACGGCAGCTGCCGCATCCAGGGCGCAGACCCCGCTGTCCAGCAGGCCCGTCTGGCCCTCTGCATCGGCGTCAAGAACGTCATCTTCAACGTGCTCACCATGTTCAAGATCAACGTCCCTGAGAAGATGTAAGCCGCTTCTCCGTACCTTATAAAAAGCAAAGCGCCCCCGGAACTCGAATCTGAGTTCCGGGGGCGCTTTTTGTCTTGTGCTTTCGGGAGGCGGAGAATTACTCCTCCGTTACCTCAAAGTCCAGCGGCTTGCCGCAGCTCGGGCAGACAGGGTCGCCGTCCAGCAGGGCCTCTTCGTCCACCACAGAGGTGGCGCCGCAGGCGGGGCAGGTCACTTCGTACTGCACGGGGCCGTCGTTCTCAGCGGCCTCGTCGTCCTCGGGGTCTTCCAGAGCCACCTCGAAAGCCACCTTGCAGCTGGGGCAGATGGCCTCGCCGGCGTCCAGGTCGTCCTCGCTCACGTAGACGGTCTTGCCGCAGGCAGGGCAGGCCACCTCATAATAAGGCTCACCGGCCACATCGGCGTTGTCGTCATCGTCGTCTGCTTCGGTCTCGTCGTCGGAGTCGTCGGAGTCGTCCTCTTCGTCCTCGGCATCTTCGTCTTCGTACAGGTCTGTTTCAAGGTCTTCCAGCTCTTCGCTCAGGTCGTTGATCTGGTCGTAGGCGTGGGTGACATCCTCGTCGATGCTGTCCACGGTCTCTGCCATCTCACTCAGCAGCTCGCTCATGGCCTTGATGACCTTGCCTTCTTTGGTGTTCTCATCAATGCCGAGGCCGTCGATCAGGCCCTTCAGGTATGCAGCTTTTTCCTTCATAGGGAATACCTCCTATCGCAAAACAGCTCTTCTTTTTAAGAAAAAACCGGGCAAACGGTCGCCCGCTGCCCGGTCTTATCGTCGTCAGAAAATCAGACGCGCTCCATATACTCGCCGGTGCGGGTATCGATGCGGATGTGGTCGCCCTCGTTGATGAACAGGGGGACGCGGATCTCAGCACCGGTCTCGACGGTAGCGGGCTTCAGGGTGTTGGTGGCGGTGTTGCCCTTGACACCCGGCTCGGTCTGGGTGACTTCCAGCTCGATGAAGTTGGGGATCTCGACGCTGAACACCTTGCCCTTGTAGCTCAGCAGCTTGCACAGCTCGTTCTCCTTGCAGAACTTGAAGTTATCGGGCACATCGCTTGCGTTGACGGGGATGTCATCGTAAGTCTCGTTGTCCATGAAGTGGTACAGATCGCCATCCTCATAGCTGTAGGTCACGTCCTTGCGCTCGATGAAAGCCTGAGGGAACTTAGCGGTCGGGTTGTAGCTGGTCTCGACCACAGAGCCGGTGATGACGTTCTTGGTCTTGGTGCGGACAAAGGCAGCGCCCTTGCCGGGCTTGACGTGCTGGAACTCAACGACCTGAAGAACCTGGCCGTCCTGCTCAAAGGTCACGCCATTGCGAAACTCGCCTGCAGAAATCATAGGAATTCCTCCATTAGTTTAATGTCTCAGATGCATTACGCATATCTCTATTTATTTTACCCAATCCTGCGCCATTTGGCAAGGGGTTTCGGTAAAAAAGACGATGAAAATGACAAAAAGTGTGGAACACAAGGTAAGTTTTCCTTCGTACAACCTCTCAGTCTGCTCCGCAGACAGCTCCCCTGGTAGGGGAGCCTCTGGCGAAGAGGCGAAGTTTTCCGATATGCCAAAGCCTCCCCTCGGTAGAGCAACGACGACGACCGCCGCCGGTGGCGGAAACAGGGAGGAGTTGTTGGGGCCGCGGTCAGCAATACGCAAGCAAAGCGAAGCGGATGCTGGGTACCGCAACCCGGACAATGGCAGCGCGTCAGCGCTGACGGAGAGGTTGCTCCCCCCTCGCCGCCTCGTACATCCTCTGCATCGCCTGCGCGTCCTCGGCCTGCGTACCGGCGCTCTCGCAGATAATGACCGGCTCGAGGCGGCGCTCTGCCAGCAGCTCCATCAGGGGCTGGGGCTCCGGGCCGAACTGGGTCTCAGCAAAGGTCCAGTGGCGTTTCTCGCCGCCGGCAGAGAACTCGATGCGGGAGAAGTGGACGTGGAACCGCCGGGCGCGCTCGTCGCCCAGCACCTCATCCATCCGGTCGAGGATGGCGGCGTAGTCGGCCCTGGACTGGATGCCGCCCAAGGTCCGGGCGTTCAGGTGGCCGAAGTCGATGCAGGGCGTGATGCGCTTGTCCACCCCGCAGAGGGCCAATACTTCGTCCAGCGTACCCAGCTGGCCGATTTTGCCCATGGTCTCCGGGCAGAGAGTCATATCGCCGTAACCGGCTTCGTCCAGCGCTTCCACGGCACGGCGCATGGTATCCAGCGCCTTTTCGAGGGCGGCTTCGCGGCTCTGTTTGCCGCAGCTGCCCGAGTGGAAGATGATGCGTTTTCCGCCAAGCGCGCGGCAGACCTCGGCGCTCTGGAGCAGATAGCGGACGCTGCCCAGCCGCTTTTCTTCCTCGAGGCTGGACATACTGATATAATAAGGTGCGTGGACGCTGAACAGGATGCCCCGCTCTGCGGCGTCTGCGGCCATCTTCCCGGCCTTGTCCACCCCGAGGCGGACGCCGTGGCCGCACTGGTACTCGAAAGCGTCCAGTCCCATCTCTGCCGTGTAGGCGGGGATGTCGAGGCTGGACTTGTAGCCCTTCGCCTCGAAGCTGTCGCTGGTGCCGGCAGTGCCGAACCGGATTTTCCAGTCACACTCGCTCACAGTGTCTTCCCTCCCCGGTCATAATACTTCTGCCAGTGGCGCTTTTCCCACTTGCGCTTGAGCACCACCTGCGCGCCGAGGTCGGGGCCGCGGGGAATGACCATCAGGCCCGGGATGCCGTAGAGGGCCGCCGCCATCCGGTCGGCGTAGAGCTGGTCGCCCACCATGGCCATCTGTTTCCGCTTCACGCCCATCCGGCGGCGGGCCACCATCAGCGCGAAGGGCAGAGGCTTGGCGGAACGGTAGAGGTACGCGAGGCCCAGTTTCTCGGCGAAGGGCCGGACGCGCTTCTCCGCACCGTTGGAGACGATGGTGAGGCCGATGCCGGCTTCCTTCATCTGAACCAGCCACCCGGCCACTTCGTCCGGCAGCTCCTGGCTGCGGTCAGCTGTCAGGGTGTTGTCGATGTCCAGCACGAGGGCGCGGATGCCCTTGCCCGCCAGAAACTCTGGGGTGATGTGGGTAACATCCTTGAACACATATTCGGGGGTGATGAGCATAGTATTTCTCCCTGCAATGAAAATAGGGGAGCCTGCAATACAGGCTCCCCTACATCGGCGTTAGCAACGCGTTTGAAATCTAAAGCAACAATGCGATTCCAAGCAGTTAATTACTTGAACTTACGCTTGCGGGCTGCTTCGGACTTCTTCTTGCGCTTAACAGACGGCTTCTCGTAAGCCTCGCGCTTACGAACCTCTGCGAGCACACCGCTGCGAGCAGTGCTGCGCTTGAAGCGACGCAGTGCGCTTTCCAGCGACTCGCCCTCTTTAACACGAATTTCCGACATCTTATTCCCTCCCTTGGACCGTGAGGCAGGAATTTCGTTGTTACATGGTAACTAACAGTAGACAGTATAGCGCATTTTCATGCGTTCGTCAACCTTTTTCAGAAAGTTTTTTTGAAAAAACTTTAGCCCTTGACGGCCAGATTGACCAGACGGCCCTTGACGTAGATTTCCTTGACCACGGTCTTGCCGGACAGAGCCTCGGCGACAGCCGGGTCAGCCTTTGCGGCGGCGATGGCGTCCTCAGAGGTGATGTCTGCGGCCACCTTCAGACGGGCCTTGACCTTGCCGTTGACCTGTACTGCGATCTCAACCGTGCTCTCAACACACTTGGCCTCCTCGTACTTGGGCCAGGGGTAGTAGGCCAGCTGCTCGTCGTGGCTGTGGCCCAGCTTCTCCCACAGCTCCTCGGTCATGTGGGGAGCGAACGGGTTCAGCAGCTGGACGACGGTCTCGAACTCGGCCCTGGTAGCGCCGCCGTTGTCGTACAGGGCGTTGACCAGAGTCATGAGCTGTGCAATGGCGGTGTTCATCTTCAGGCCCTCGATGTCAGCGCCCACCTTCTTGATGGTCTGGTGCAGCAGAGTCTCCAGCTGGGGACGATAGCCCTCGCCCTCCACCAGCTTGTCGGACAGAGCCCACACGCGGTCGAGGAAGCGGTTGCAGCCGGCGATGGCAGAGGTCTGCCAGGGTGCGGCCTGCTCGAAGTCACCCATGAACATCTCGTACAGACGCATGGTGTCAGCACCGTACTGGTCCACGACCTCGTCAGGGTTGATGACATTGCCCAGAGATTTGGACATCTTGACGATGGGGTGGCGGGCCATCTCACCGTACTTCTCTTCCAGAGCCTTCTCGGCGGCCTTCTGGCTGCCGTACTCCTTCAGCAGCTTCTCCTGCTCCTCAGCGGGCAGGTTGACGAAGCTGTGGGGGTTCAGGCCCAGGATCATGCCGTGGGCGGTACGCTTGTTGTAGGGCTCGGCAGTGGGCACTGCGCCGATGTCGTACAGGAACTTATGCCAGAAACGGCTGTACAGCAGATGCAGGGTGGTGTGCTCCATGCCGCCGTTGTACCAGTCCACCGGAGACCAGTACTCCAGAGCCTCCTTGGAGGCAATGGCGTCCTTGCAGTGGGGGTCCATGTAGCGCAGGAAGTACCAGGAAGAACCAGCCCACTGGGGCATGGTGTCGGTCTCGCGGGTAGCGGGGCCGCCGCAGCAGGGGCAGGTGGTCTTGACCCAGTCCTTGTGGCGGGCCAGCGGGGACTCGCCGTCCGGGCCCGGCTCAAAGTCGGTGATGTCCGGCAGGGTCAGGGGCAGGCTGCTCTCGGGCAGGGGCTGCCAGCCGCACTTGTCGCAGTGCACCATGGGGATGGGCTCACCCCAGTAACGCTGACGGCTGAACACCCAGTCGCGCAGCTTGTAGTTGACCTTGTCGCGGCCCTTGCCGGTCTCCTCCAGCCAGGCGATCATCTTCTTCTGGGCGTCGGCCACAGACAGGCCGTTCAGGAAGCCGGAGTTGACCAGGGTGCCGGTGGCCACATCGGTAAAGGCAGCCTCCTCCAGGTTGGACGGGGTGTTGCCCTGGACCACCTCGATGATGGGCAGGCCGAACTTCTTGGCAAACTCCCAGTCACGGGTATCGTGGGCAGGCACGGCCATGATGGCGCCGGTGCCATAGGTGGACAGGACGTAGTCGGAAATGAAGATGGGGATCTCGGTGTCGTTGACCGGGTTGATGCCCATGACGCCTTCCAGCTTGACGCCGGTCTTTTCCTTGTTCAGCTCGCTGCGCTCAAAGTCGCTCTTGCGGGCGGCCTCGGCCTGATAGGCCTTGACGGCATCCACGTTTTTGATGATGCCCTTGTCCAGCCACTGCTTGACCATGGCGTGCTCCGGGGAGACGACCATATAGGTGGCACCGAACAGGGTGTCGCAGCGGGTGGTGTACACGGTCAGGCTATCCCCGGCAGTGGTGCCGAAGTTGACCTCTGCGCCGTGGCTGCGGCCGATCCAGTTCTTCTGCTGGGTGGCAACGCGCTCGATGTAATCCAGACCGTCCAGACCGTCGATGAGCTTGTCCGCGTAGGCGGTGATCTTCAGCATCCACTGGCTCTTGACGCGGTGGACGACCTCGCTGCCGCAGCGCTCGCAGACGCCGTTGACGACTTCCTCGTTTGCCAGCACGCACTTGCAGCCGGTACACCAGTTGACGTTCATTTCCTTCTTGTAGGCGAGGCCCTTCTTGTACAGCTGCAGGAAGATCCACTGGGTCCACTTATAATACTCGGGGTCGGTGGTGTTGATCTCACGATCCCAGTCGAAGGAGAAGCCCAGTGCCTTGAGCTGCTCCCGGAAGTGGTCAACATTCTTCTTGGTGACGATGGCCGGATGGATGTGGTTCTTCATGGCGAAGTTCTCGGTGGGCAGACCGAAAGCGTCCCAGCCCATCGGGTAGAGCACGTTATAACCGTTCTGGCGGCGCTTGCGGCTCACGACATCCAGCGCAGTGTAGCTGCGGGGATGGCCGACATGCAGGCCCGCGCCCGAGGGATACGGGAACTCCACCAGTGCATAGAACTTGGGCTTCTTGTGGTCGATCTCAACGTGGAAGGTCTTTTCGTCTTCCCACACCTTCTGCCACTTGGCCTCCACGGCCTTGTAATCATACTTCATTCTTGTAATCAGCTCCAGACTTTTTCTAAAACAATACCAATGATATATGACAAACTCAGCAATGCGGTGGATAACCTCTCAGTCTCGCTTCGCTCGACAGCTCCCCTATCGAGGGGAGCCTCTGGCGAAGAGATTAAGTTTACCGAAATGCCAAAGCCTCCCCTCGTTAGGGGAGGTGGCACGGCGTCAGCCGTGACGGAGAGGTTATCTCCACATCCGAGCTGTTTTCTTACAGACTGTTATCCGGGGTCAGGTACTCCGAGATGTCGATGGGCTCACCATCGGCCCACAGGTGCTCGAGGTCGTAGTAGGTGCGGGTGTTGGGGACGAAGACGTGGACGATGACGCTGGAATAGTCCAGCAGCACCCAGTTCTTGGAGTCAAACCCCTCCGTGGTGTGGGGCTCGATGCCGCTCTGGGAAAGCTCATACTCCACCTCGTCGGCCAGAGAGCCCACCTGCGTAGTGGAGGTACCGGAGGCGATGACGAAGTAGTCGGTGAGGACGGTCAGGCTGTCCACCTTGAGCACCCGCACGTCCTGAGCCTTCTTCTTGTCGAGGATCTTTGCGATCTCAATGGCAAGGGTCTTGCTGTCGATGTTCTTATCCATAGATTTTTCTCCTTATCATTGTCCGGCCGGCTGACCGTCGGTGGTGGTAGCGCCCGCCACGTCGGTGTCGCCGCTGAGGATGGCGTCGTCCGACTCCTTATCCAGCTGGCCCACGAACTGGACGTTGGCGCTGGTGGAGGCGGTGCCGTGGGGCCAGTCGTTGGTCACGAGGTTCAGCTCGCTGGCGCTCACCGGGCCGGTATAGTTGCGGAAATAGGTGTTGAGCAGCTCTGCGATGGAGCCGGCGTCCGGCACCACACAGGAGTAGCCGTCAAAGGTATCGGTCACGCCCACGTTCGGCACACCCATGAAAACGGGGGTCTGTGCCAGCATGATGTTGGCGCTGTCGATACGGGTGAAGGACACCAGCATCTTTGCGATGGTGGTCAGATCCATATCCGTGTGGATATAGTTGTTGAAGATGAGGGGCAGCTGGTTGAGCACATCGGTGATGCCCATGCTGCGCACCCGCTTGAACAGACCGGCATAGAAGTAGCGCTGCATGTTCAGGCGGTCGATGTCGGAGTTGGAGTAGCCCTGACCGTGGCGGCAGCGGACAAAGAACTCCGCCGATGCGCCGTCCAGATTGCGGTAGCCCTGCTTGAGGGCGCTGCCCGCAAAGGACATATCGTGGGGGATATAGACTTCGATGCCGCCGAAGTTGTCCACCATCTCCACCAGAGCCTGCATATCCACCGTCACGTAGTAATCGATGGGCAGCTTATACTGGTCGTAGATGACCTCCGCCAGGGCGGCAACGCTGCCGCCGTTGGAGAGGGCCACGGAGTTTATCTGGTAGTTGGTGGCGGCGTAGGTCTTGCCGTTGGAGAGGGCCACCTTGCGGCCCTTGGTGGCCACAAGGCTGTTGCGGGGGATCTGGAGCATCCGCAGCGCGCGGCCCTTGATGTCGAACTGGCAGTAGAGGATCATATCCGTCATGCCGTCGTTGGAGGTGGGGTCGTTGGAGTAGTTGCGGCCTTCTTCATAGTCGATGCCGCAGACAAGGATGTTGACCACATCGCCCTTGTACTCCTCGAGGGTCTGTATCTCCTCGGTGATGGAGGGGGCGTCCTCCTCCGGACGGAGATTCTCTTCCACCCTGCTCACCATGCCGGCGGCATACACCACCACGCCCGAGATGACGGCCAGCACCGCCAGCGTCACAGCCAGCGGGAGCCAGAGCGGGGTCTTTTTCTTCTTTTTGCGGCGGCGGGGAGGCTCATTGCCGCCCGCAGGGGCCGAATGACGGGGCGGCTTTGCGCCGCCGCTGCCGCCCGCGCGGCGGGGAGACTCTGCGAGGGAGGGCTTTTCCTCTGCAAAGAAGTCCGGCTGGGCAGGCTGCACGGGCCGGGATGCAGGAGCCTTTTCGGCCCGCCGCTCCGTCGGGCGGTTGAGTGAACGGTCTGTCTTGATATGACGCGGAGTCTGACTCATTCCATCTTATTCCTTCCAAGCGTTTTGGGGAGCCGGCTGTTGGCCGAAAAACTCCTGTTCAGGGTTTTGTACTCTTTAGTATACCATTCTTCCCCACGATTCGCAATCAGCATTCTTTCTTCTGATGGGCCAGGATGTCTTCATAGGCGGCAGCGGACTGGGGGTCCAGCGGCTTGCCCTGGGAGAGGACGAAATCGTTGGTCTGTTTCAGCGCAGCCAGCATGGCGGCGTCGAGGTCTTTCATTTCCAGCTTCCGCAGCTTGCCAACGCCCGGCCAGTCCCGCTCTTTGCTGGTCATGTCGGCCAGGTAGACCACCTTATCCAGCTTCGACATCCCGGCCCTGCCTGCCGTGTGGCAGGCGATGGCGGAAAGGATGGCCTCATCCTCCACGCCCCACTGGGTGCGGGCGAGGATGGCCGCACAGATGCCGTGCCAGACGGAGGCAGGCCGCTCTTCCCCGCCCTCGGCGTACTGGGGATACTGCCGCATCAGTTCTCGCATCTCGTCCTTGGAGATCTCCTTGGCCGAATCGTGGAGCAGGGCGGCCAGCGCAGCCTTGTCCTCATCGACGCCGTAGCGCTTCGCCAGCCTGACGGCCATTTTTTTCACGTTCAGGGTGTGCTCATAGCGCTTGTCACTCAGCCGGCTGCGCACAAGCTCTTTTGCCTGTTTCTGATTCATTTGTGACTTCGTCTCCTTTGGTGTACAGCCCCTCGCGCCGGATGACCCGGCGCACCGAGGCCGGAAGCTCGTTTTCACATTCCTCACCGGCGGCGAGGCGGGTGCGGAGGACGCTGGACGCCATGGGCAGAGCCTCCACCGGCGCGAACAGGATGCGCGCACCGGAAGCGTCCAGCTGCCGGGCCTTGGCGTGGAGAGCCGGGTCGTCGCCGATATTCCGGCTCGTGACCACCAGATGGGCCAGACGAAGGATGTCCTCCCAGCGGTGCCACCCGTCGAAGCTCAGCAGCATATCACTGCCGATGGCGAGGTACAGCTCATCGCCGGGATTCTCCCGGGCCAGCTTTTCCAGCGTGAGGACGCTGTAATTCTTCCGGCCCTGCTCCGCCTGCTCCACCTCCCAGCCGCTGACCTTGAGGCCGAAGCCCATCTCCCGGGCCAGCTCCGCAAAGCAGCCGCACATCTCCACCCGGAGCGGGCCGGGGGCGGATGTCCCCTGCTTGAAGGGGGAGACGCCCGCCGGCATGACCACCACGCGGTCCGGGCAGACCCGGGCAGCGGCGGCGCGGAGGTTGTTCAGGTGGCCGTAGTGGGGCGGGTCGAAGGAGCCGCCGTAAAGCAGGATACGCATTACTTCAGCAGGTCGGCGTAGGCGCTGTCCTTCTTTTTCTGGAGGTAGAGCACGAACTTGGAGCCGATGACCTGCACGCAGTCGGCGCCGGTGGCTTCGGCCAGCTTGACAGAAGCCTCGCGGGCGTTGTACATGCTGCTCTCAAGCACCTTGAGCTTGATGAGCTCGCGGGCGTCGAGGCAGTCCTTCACACCCTGGATCATGGTCTCGTCGATCTCACCCTTGCCCACGATAAAAACGGGGTCCATGGTGTTTGCCTTACCGCGCAGAATGGCGCGCTGTTTGCTCGTCAGCATAATAGTTTCTCCTTTAATTTGCAGCTTATTTCTGTTTTCTATTAAGTTTTCTCTTCGTACAACCTCTCAGTCTGCTTCGCAGACAGCTCCCCTAGTAGGGGAGCCTCTGGCGAAGAGGCGAAGCTTCACGAAATGCCAAGGCCTCCCCTCGGTAGGGGAGGTGGCATTGCGAAGCAATGACGGAGAGGTTAATTTTCCGCCAAAAACTCCGGCAGCTCCTTCTCCATCTCCGCCAGCGCATTTCCGCGGTGACTGATGGCGTCCTTCTCGTCGGGAGTCAGCTGGGCATAGCTGCGGCCCTCCGAGTTGGGGCGCTTGTCCGTCTTGCCCACACCGCACTCGTCGGGGATGAAGAGCGGGTCGTAGCCGAAGCCGTAGTTCCCGGCCAGCCGCTCAAAGGCGACGCGGCCCGGGCATTCGCCCCGGCAGGTGAGGTGCTGGCCGGTGGGCAGGATAAAGCAGACCGCCGCCACGAACTTCGCGCCGCGCTGTCCCGCCGGGACGTCCTTCATGTTCTCGAGGAGCTTGTCGTTGTTGGCCTCGTCGTCGCCGTGGTGGCCGCAGTAGCGGGCGCTGTAGACGCCGGGAGCGCCGTCCAGCGCGTCCACGCAGAGGCCGGAATCGTCGGCGATGGTGGGCAGGCCGCTGGCCTTGCAGATGGTCTCGGCCTTGATGAGGGCATTGGCCTCAAAGGTAGTGCCGGTCTCGTCCGGCTCGATGGTGATGCCAAGCTCCTTCTGGCTGACCACTTCGTGGCCCTGAGCCTCGAGGATGCGCCGCAGCTCGCGGAGCTTTCCGGCGTTGCCGGTGGCTGCACAAATCTTCATAAGATCGCTCCTTAATGCTTCCATCCCGTGCGGGGGATGAGCTCTTCCACAAAGCCCTCCGGGGTGAAGGGGATGAGGTCGTCGATGCCCTCGCCCACGCCGATGAACCGCACCGGCAGACCGAGGCGCTGCTTGACGGCCACCACGCAGCCGCCCTTGGCCGTGCCGTCGAGCTTGGTCAGGATGATGCCGGTGGCGTCAGCAGCCTTGCAGAATTCCTTCGCCTGGCTGATGGCGTTCTGGCCCGTGATGGCGTCCAGCACCAGCAGGGTCTCGAGGCTGGCTTCGGGAGCGGCCTTCTTGACGCTGCGGCTGATCTTGGACAGCTCGCTCATCAGGTTCGACTTGTTGTGGAGACGTCCGGCCGTATCGGCGATGACCATGTCATAGCCCCGGGCGGTGGCAGACTTCACGGTGTCGAAGATGACGGCGGCGGGGTCTGCGCCCTCGCCGGCCTTGACGATCGGCACACCGGCGCGGCCCGCCCAGATCTCCAGCTGCTCGCTGGCAGCGGCGCGGAAGGTGTCGCCTGCGGCCAGCATGACCTTTTTGCCCTGACGGGTGTAGTAGTCGGCCAGCTTTGCGATGCTGGTGGTCTTGCCCACGCCGTTGACGCCGATGACGAGGATGACGGCGGGATGGCCGTCCAGCGCCATTTCGGCCTCCGGGCGCATCTCATCGGCGATGATGTCGCGCAGAGCGTCAGCCGCCTGTTCGCCGGTCTTGAGGCCCTTTTCCTGCACGCGGTCGCGGAGGGCGTCCACCAGCTTCATGGCGACGTCGCCGCCCACGTCGGCGAGGATGAGCTGTTCTTCCAGCTCATCGTAGAGGTCGTCGTCGATCTTGCTGCCGGTGAGGGTGTTCAGGATGTTGCCCCAAAAGCCCGTGCGGGTCTTTTCGAGGCCGTCTTTCATTTTGTCCTTTTCTTTTTTGCCAAATCCAAAGAGTCCCATGGGTTCTCTCCTTTTTCAGGTTTTATGCTCTTTTTTATCTTATCCTTCGTACAACCTCTCAGTCGGGCTTGCGCCCGCCAGCTCCCCTAGTAGGGGAGCCTCTGGCGAAAAGGGAAAGTTCCCGGTTTTGCCAAGGCCTCCCCTCGTTAGGAGCAACAACGACGACCGCCGCCAGTGGCGGAAACAGGGAGTCGCTGTTGGGGCCGCGGCCAGCAAGGCGCAAGCAAAGCGCTGCGGATGCTGGGTGCCGCAACCCGGGCAGTGGCATCGCGCAGCGATGACAGAGAGGTTCAGCTCCGTCTTATTATACCTACGAAACCAGTTCCGCGTCAACCTGTTCCAAATCGAGTTTGAGCAGTTTGGAGACGCCGTCCTCCTGCATGGTGACGCCGTAGAGGACGTTGGCGGCCTCCATGGTGCCGCGGCGGTGGGTGATGACGATGAACTGGGTCTTGTCGCTCACCCGGCGCAGGTACTGCGCGAAGCGGACGACGTTGGCGTCATCCAGCGCGGCCTCGATCTCGTCGAGGATGCAGAAGGGCGCGGGGTTGACGGCGAGGATGGCGAAATAGATGCTGATGGCCACCAGCGCCTGCTCGCCGCCGGACAGGGCTTCCAGGTTCTTGATGACCTTGCCCGGCGGGGCCACCCGGATGCCGATGCCGCAGGAGAGCACGTCGCTTTCATCTTCCAGCACAAGGCTGGCCTCGCCGCCGCCGAACAGTTCGGTGAAGACGCGGCCAAAGTTCTCGTTGATGGCCCGGAAGCTGTCGGTGAAGATGTCTTTCATCTGACCCGACAGGCTGGTGATCATTCTGGTCAGCTCGTTCCTGCTGCCCTCGACGTCCTCCACCTGAGCGCGGAGGGTGTCGTAGCGGGCCTTGACCTCCTGATACTCCTCGATGGCGCTGACGTTGACGTTGCCCAGAGCGCGTATCTTGCCCCGCAGGTCGGCCACCTGCGCCCGGAGGACGTTCACGTTCTCGAACTCCACGCAGAGCTCTTCGGCCTGAGAGAGGGTCAGTTGATACTCGTCCCAGAGCTTCGCGGCCATCTGGTCGTATTCGCCCTCGGCGGCGGCTTTCCGCTCCGCCAGACGGGCCATCTCGCGGCCCATCTCTTCCCGCTCATCGGCGGCGGTGCGGCTTTTTGCAAGAGCCTCCGTCTCGTCCTTCTGGCAGAGCAGGCGCTTCTCGGTGGCCTCGCGTATCTCGGCCTCTTTTGCCGCGATGAGCGCGGTGCTGTCGGTCTTGGCCCGGCGGATGGCCTCTATCTCTTCCTGACAGGCCCCGCTGCGGGCGGCGAGAGCCGTGAGGCTCTCTTCCAGCGCGGCGCGGCGGCTCTCAGCGTCTCTGGCCTGTTTTTCCAGCGCTTCGATCTGGCTGCGGGCCAGCTCGGCGTCCTTCTGACGGGCCAGCTGCTCCATCCGCTTGGCGCTCAGGCGCTCGGCGAGGCTCCGCTGCTGTGCAAGGAAGGCGTCGTCGCCCTCGGCGATGCGTTCCAGCTCGGCCGTCCGCGTCTCGATGTCGGCGGCAAGGGCTTCTTCCTGCTTTGCGGCGTCTTCGGCACGGGCGCGGGCGGCGTCCAGCTGGGCTTCCCGCCGCTCCATCTCATCCTGACGCCCGGCGAGCGCTGCTTCCGACTGCTCCACAGCCGCCTCGAGGCGTTTCTGTTCGGCCTCGGCGCGGATGCGGTCATTGGCCGCCGTAATGATCTCGCTCTCGGTGGCGGTCAGCTCTGCGGCCAGCGCATCCACCTGCGTTTTCAGCTCGTCGGTGCGGTCCTGCGCCGCGAGGCAGTCCTTCTGGAGTTTGGCGGCCCTGACGCGCAGCTCTTCCATCTCCTGCTTGCGGGTGAACAGGCCCGCCGACCGCTGGACGCTGCCGCCGGTGAAGCTGCCGCCCGCGTTGATGACCTGACCGTCCAGCGTGACCACCTTGTTGTGGTAGCCCAGCTCCCGGGCCACACGGGAGGCTTCGTTGATGGCGTCCACCACCACGATGCGGCCCAGCAGATTCGACACGATGTTCGCATAGCGGGGGTCGGCCTTGACGAGGCTGGACGCCAGCCGGGCCGAACCGGAAAGACTCCCCCGGAAAAAGCCGGGCTGAACGGTGTCCAGCGGCAGAAAGGTGGCGCGGCCCGCGTTCTCGCTGCGGAGCAGGGCGATGCCGGCCTTGGCAGCGGCTTCGTTCTCCACCACGATGTTCTGCAGCGCGCCGCCCAATGCCGTTTCGATGGCGACTTCCCGCCCCGGCTCGACGCTCAAAATCGACGACACCGGCCCGATGATGCCCCGCAGACGGCGGGCCGACGCGGCCCGCATGACCGTCTTGACCGAGTTCTGGTAGCCGTCCATATTCTTTTCCAGCTCTTTCAGCACGCCGAGGCGCTGACGGGCGGCGTCCAGTTCACGGCCAAGCTTCTGCTCGGCGGCATCGGCCTCATTGAGGGCGGTGCGACGGCCTTTCAGCTTGAGCTCCACGCCGGCCTTCACATTTGCCAGCTGCTTTTCGTTCTCGGCCAGCATCTTCCGGTACTCGATGGTATCGGCAAGGTCCTGCTTTGCCTCGTCCCGCTGGGCCTCGAGGGCCTCAGTGTTCTCGGCGAGGGTGGGCAGCTGCTCCTGCGCGGCCTGAGCGGCGGCTTCGGCGGCGGCTTTCGCCACCTGTGCCTCGGTACGCTTCGCCGTCAGGTCGGCCACCTCAGCCCGCAGGATGTCCCGGCGGGCGCCGCTGGCGTTGTTCTCGCTGGTCAGACGCAGGAGTTCCGCGTCCAGCTCGGCCAGCTCTGCGGCCAGCTTCTCCCCTGTCGCTGCCATGGACCGGGCCACGGCGCGGTGGCGTTCCAGCGCGGCGGCAGCCTCGGTGCTGTCCTGCTCGCCTGCGGCGATGTCCTCCCGCAGTGCGGCGGCGCTCTCCTCGTTGCGGGCGATGTCGTTTTCCAGCACGGCGATTCGGCTGTCGCTGCCGGAAAGCTCTTCTGTGATGCTGCGAATATCCCCATTCAGGCGCTCGACGGCAATGGTCAGCTGCTGTGCCTGCATACGGATCTTCTCAGCCTCGGCCTCGGCGGCTCTGGCCTCCCGGTCAAACCGCTCATACTCGGCCTGAGCGGTCTCATAGTCCCGCACCTGACGGCGGACGGCCTCCCGGGCGCGGTGGACGCCGTCGGTCCAGAGGGTGACTTCCAGCGTCTTCCGCCGGGCGCTGAGCTCGAGAAAGCGCTGGGCCTTCTCGCTCTCTTTTTCCAGCGGGCCGACCCGGGCTTCCAGTTCGTCAAGGATGTCCCGCAGACGCTCGAGGTTCTCTGCCGCCGCAGCCAGACGCCGCTCCGCCTCGTTTTTGCGGTAGCGGTACTTGGCGATGCCGCAGGCTTCCTCGAAAATTTCGCGGCGCTCGCTGCTTTTTGCGGCGACGATCTCCGCGATGCGGCCCTGTCCGATGACGGAGTAGCCGTCCCGGCCGATGCCGGTGTCCAACAGCAGCTCGTAGATGTCCTTGAGGCGGCAGAGCTGGCCGTTGATGGTGTACTCGCTCTCGCCGGAGCGGTAGTATTTGCGGCCGATGACGGCTTCGTCAGCGTCGATATCCAGCGTGTGGGCGCTGTTGTCCAGCGTCAGGCGCACCATGGCAAAGCCCATGGCTCCCCGGCGGCGGGTGCCGCCGAAGATGACGTCCTCCATCTTTCCGGCAGCGCGAAGCTGGCGGGAGCTGGTCTCGCCCAGCACCCACCGCACCGCGTCCGACAGATTGGACTTACCCGAGCCGTTGGGGCCGACGACGCCGGTGACGCCCTCGTCAAAGCGTATCTTGACCTTATCGGGGAAACTCTTGAAACCTTGAATTTCCAGTTCCTTGAACACCATGTTACTTTTCCTTGATGACGCCCAGCAGTTTCAGGGCCTCGCGGGCGGCGTGCTGCTCCGCCATTTTCTTGCTGCGGCCCTCGCCCCGGGCCACGCAGTCCGAGTTGAACCGGACGGCCACCACAAAGTGCTTGTTGTGGTCGGGGCCGGTCTCCTGCTCCACCACATAGCTCAGCTTCTCTTCGGGGTTCTGCTGGACGATCTCCTGCAGGCGGGTCTTGTAGTCGGCCTCGGCGTGCTTGCCCTCGGTGATGAAGGGCAGGATGAAGTTCTTTGCCACCTCCATGCCACCGTCGAGGTAGAGGGCGGCGATGAGGGCTTCAAAGGCGTCCGACACGACGCTGGGGCGGGTGCGGCCGCCGCAGTGCTCTTCGCCCCGGCCCAGACGCAGGTAATCGCCGAGATTGATCTCCTGAGCGAACTGGAACAGTGCGCCCTCGCTGACGAGGCTGGAGCGGATGCGGGTCAGATCGCCCTCGGGGCGGTCGGCATAGGCGTGGAACAGATAGTCCGCCGAGACGATCTGCAGCACGCTGTCGCCCAGAAACTCAAGCCGCTCGTTGTGCTTGACGGGCGGGCGGGTCTCGTTGGCGTAGCTGGTGTGGGTGAGCGCCGTTTCCAGCAGCTCCGGGTGCTTGAACTTGTAACCAATAATTGTTTCGAGTTGATGGCTCATTGATGTTATATCTCCCTTATGTCATTGCTTTTTTATGCCGTTCTTTTTATGAAAAACGTCTTGCAATTATAAGACTCAAAACCGTTTTGCCAAAGGCTCCCCCCTTGGGGGGCTGGCCGACTTCAGTCGGCCTGAGAGGGCTTCAGTTCGTCCAGCGCAGCCTGCATGGTGCCGCACAGATCGTTCTCCACGCAGATCTTAGCCTGCCGGATGGCGTTCTTGATGCCCTTGGCCTTGGATGAGCCGTGAGCCTTGATGACCGGCTGCTTTGCGCCCAGGAAGGGTGCGCCGCCGTACTCCTCGCTGTCCATCTGGTGCTTGAGGTCGGACACGCTGTCCTTCAGCAGCAGATAGGCCAGCTTGCCGCCCAGATTCTTGAGGAACATTCCCTTCAGCATCCCCAGCAGCATCTTGGCGACGCCCTCGGTCAGCTTGAGAATGACGTTGCCGGTGAAGCCGTCGCAGACGACCACGTCCACATCGCCGTTCGGTACGTCACGGGGCTCGATGTTGCCCACGAAGCGGATGCCCGGAATGGTCTTGAGCAGCTGATGGGCTTCTTTGAGCATCGGGGTACCCTTGCTCTCCTCTGCGCCGTTGTTGGCCAGCGCCACGCTGGGGGAGGTACGGCCCTCCACCTTGTTCACATAGCAGCTGCCCATGACAGCGAAAGCGGCCAGCATCTCGGGGCGGCACTCGACATTCGCGCCGCAGTCCAGCAGCAGATACGCCTTATTTTGGGCCGGCACCATGGTGGCCAGCGCCGGGCGCTTGATGCCCCGCAGGGTGCGGACGATGAGGCTTGCGCCCACATGGAGCGCGCCGGTGCTGCCGGCGGAAACGAAGGCGTCGCCTTTGCCCTCTTTGAGCATATTCAGGCCCACGACGATGGAGGAATCCTTCTTCGTGCGGATGGCCCTGGCCGGCTCGTCGCACATCTCAATGACCTCAGTGCAGTTCACCAGCTCGATGCCGTCCAGAGAGATGTTGTTGTCGGCGGCGGTCTTGCGGACAAGGGCCTCGTCGCCCACGCCGATGAGCTGGACGCCGTATTCCTTCACGGCAGCAGCCGCGCCTTCCAGCACGGCCAGGGGGGCGTTGTCGCCACCCATCATATCTACGATGATCTTCATAGGTTTTTCTCCCTTCTTGGGGGACAACCTCTCCGTCACGCCTGCGGCGTGACGGAGAGGTTGTCCATCTTACAGAGAATTTTCATCCAGCCACTGCTGGAAGCTGGCCACAGCCCGTTCGGCCACGGCCATGTAACGCAGGCGCTTGTCGCGGGGACGCTGGTCCTCCGGCAGCGGGGGCAGGATGCCCATGTTCGCGCCCATGGGCTGGAAGTGTTTGTTCTCGGTGGTGAGATACTGGATGAGCGCACCGCACATGGTGTCGATGGGCGGTGCGGGCAGCTCTTTGCCCTCGAGACGGGCGTAAATGTTCCGCGCCGCCAGCAGGCCGCAGGCCGCGCTCTCCATATAGCCCTCGAAGCCGGTGATCTGGCCTGCAAAGAAGACGTTGGGGTGCTCCTTGAGGCAGAGCCCTGCGCTCAGCACCCGGGGTGCGTCGAGGAAGGTGTTGCGGTGCATGACGCCGTACCGGACAAACTCGGCGTTCTCGAGGCCGGGTATCATGCTGAACACCCGCTTCTGCTCGCCCCATTTCAGGTTTGTCTGGAAACCCACGATGTTATACAGGGTCCGCTCCTTATTTTCGGCCCGGAGTTGGACGTTGGCCCAGGGGCGGTGGCCGGTGCGGGGGTCGATGAGGCCCACCGGGCGCAGGGGGCCGAACCGCATGGTGTCGGCACCCCGGGCAGCCATGATCTCGATGGGCATACAGCCCTCGTAGACCGTAACGGTATCCGCTTTTTTGCCGTGGGCATCGGGGTCGGGCTGTGCGCCCTGCTCTGCGCCCGCGTCGAACTCATGGAGCGGGGCTCGCTCCGCCGAGGCCAGCGCGGCGTGGAATGCCTCGTACTCGGCCTTGTTGAAGGGGCAGTTGAGGTAGTCGGCCTCGCCCCGGTCGTAACGGGAGGCGGCAAACACCTTCTCATAGTCGAGGCTCTCCGCCGTCACGATGGGGGCCACGGCGTCGTAGAAGTGGAGGCGCTCATCGCCGGTCAGGCGGCCGATCTCGTCCGCCAGCGCACCGTCCGTCAGGGGGCCGGTGGCCACGAGGATGGGGGTGCTCTCGTCGATGTGCTCCACCCGCTCCCGGTGAACGGTGATGTTCGGCTCAGCCTCCACCATCCGGGTGACTTCGGCGCTGAAGGTGTCGCGGTCCACGGCCAGCGCACCGCCTGCGGCCACGCGGGCCGCTTCGGCGGCGTTCAGGAGCTGACTGCCCATCCGGCGCATCTCCTCTTTCAGCAGGCCGGAGGCGGAGTCCAGACGCTCGGCTTTCAGGCTGTTGGAGCAGATGAGCTCCGCGAAGCCCTCGCTCTTGTGGGCCGGGGAGAAGTGGGCAGGCTTCTGCTCGTAGAGCTCCACCTGCACGCCTTTGCCCGCCAGCCAGAGGGCGGCTTCGCAGCCCGCCAGACCGGCACCTAAAACAGTAACTTTATAGTTGCTCATTTAATATCCCTTTCATCTTACTTCAAGCCCGAGGCAGTCAGCGGAGACTTTCCCGCCCTGCCAAGGGCTCCCCTCGGTAGGGGAGCTGTCTGCGAAGCAGACTGAGAGGTTTACTCCTTATTTAGTCTTTCTTCGGCACCGGCATCTCAAAGTCGCAGCCCTCTTTTGCGCAGTAGAGCTTGGAGCCCTTGCGGAACAGAGTGGAGCCGCACTTCTCGCACTTGACGGCCACCGGCATATCCCAGGTCATGAAGTCGCAGTCGGGGTAGCGCTCACAGCCGTAGTAGATGCGGCCCTTGGCGCTCTTGCGCTCCAGCATACGGCCCTTGCCGCACTTGGGGCAGATGCCGCCGGTGTCCTTCACGAGGCGCTTGGTGCCGCGGCACTCGGGGAAGCCGCTGCAGGCCAGGAACTTGCCGTACTTGCCCACCTTGATGACCATAGGACGACCGCAGAGGTCGCAGACCTCGCTGGACGGCTCGTCCGGCACCTTGACCTTCTTGCCTTCCATGTTCTTCTCGGCCTGCTCGAGGCTGGCGGCGAAGCCCTTGTAGAAGTCATCCACGGTCTTGTGCCAGTCCGTCTTGCCGCTCTCGACCTTATCGAGGTTCTTCTCCATCTCTGCCGAGAAATCCACGTCCACGATGTGGGGGAACTGCTCCAGCATCAGGCCGTCCACGGCCCGGCCCAGCAGGGTGGGCTTGAGCTTCTTCTGCTCCCGCTCCACATAGCCGCGGTCGATGATGGTGGTGATGATGGGGGCGTAGGTGGAGGGGCGGCCGATGCCGTTCTCTTCCAGCGCCTTGATGAGGGTGGCTTCGGTGTAACGGGCGGGGGGCTGGGTGAACTTCTGCTCGCTCTTCAGCTCCCGCAGCTTGAGCACCTGACCCTCCTCGAGGGGAGGAAGGCTGGTCTCCTTCTTTTCCTTCTCGTCGGTGGCCTCTTCGTACAGGGCGGTGAAACCGTCGAAGGTGACCGTGTAGCCGCTGGCCTTGAAACGGTAGCCGCCGGCATAGACGGTGACGGACACGGTGTCCTGCTGGCAGTCCGCCATCTGGCTGGCCATGAAGCGGCTCCAGATCATCCGGTAGAGCTTAGCGGTATCGCCGCTGATGCTCTTGTCCACCTCGTCGGGGGTCAGGCCCGGCACAGAGGGACGGATGGCCTCATGGGCGTCCTGCGCTGCCGTAGCGCTCTTGGTCTTCCAGGTGCGCTTGTAGGGGCAGATATAGCTCTCGCCGTAGGCCCCGGCGATGTACTCTCTGGCAGCTGCCACAGCCTCGTCGGAGATGCGGAGGCTGTCGGTACGCATATAGGTGATGAGGCCCATGGTGCCGTGGCCGGCGATGTCCACGCCTTCGTACAGCGTCTGGGCAGCCCGCATGGTGCGGGTGGCCGTGAAGCCCAGACGGCGGGATGCCTCCTGCTGCAGGGTACTGGTGATGAAGGCCGGGGTGGGCTGCTTCGCGCGCTTGCCCTTTTTCAGTTCGCCCACGGTGTACTCGGCCCCCTCGAGGCCCTTTTCGATGGCGCGGGCCTCGGCCTCAGAGTGCGGCAGGAGCTTTTTTCCCTTGTCGTCGGAGGCCAGACGGGCCGTAAAGCTCTTCCGGCCCACACCCAGAGTAGCGTCCACGTTCCAGTATTCCTCGGGCTTGAAGGCTTCGATCTCCTTCTCGCGGTCGTCGATGATGCGGACGGCTACGCTCTGGACGCGGCCCGCCGACAGGCCGCGTCGGACTTTCCGCCACAGGAAGGGGCTCAGCTTATAGCCCACCAGACGGTCCAGCACACGGCGGGCCTGCTGGGCGTTGAAGAGGTCTTCGTTGATGGCGCGGGGGTGGGCCATACCCTCCTTCACGCCCTTCTTGGTGATCTCATCGAAGGTCACGCGGTTGGGCTCGTGGGGGTCGAGACCCAGGATGTTGGCCAAATGCCAGCTGATGGCTTCGCCTTCACGGTCCGGGTCGGTCGCCAGCAGCACACCGTCGGAGTGTTTGGCCTTGCTCTTCAGCTCTTTGATGAGCTTTTCCTTGCCTTTGATGCTGATGTATTGCGGCGCATAGTCATGTTCGATGTCGATGCCCAGCTGGGAGGCGGGCAGATCGCGGATGTGGCCCATGCTGGCCGTAACTTCGTAGTCTTTGCCCAGATATTTGCCGATGGTCTTCGCCTTGGCAGGCGACTCCACGATGACGAGTTTTGCCATTGCAGTTTTTCTCCTATATATAAAACCTCATGGACTGAGAGGTTTGCTCTTAACTTGCGCTTCCTCCGCGCAGAATATACCGTTTGCCCGGCAGACAGCTCACCCGGCCCGCAAGCTCGAGCTTCATCAGGACGCCCAGCAGCGCCGCCGTGGGCAGGCCGCTCTTGACGCCCAGCTCCTCCACGCCCTGCGCCTTTGCGCCGAGACAGGAGAGCACCAGCCGCTCATTTTCACTCAGGGGCCGGGGCGTCTCCCGGGGTGCCGGGGCCGGTCTTGCGGTCTGCAGCCCCAGTGTACCAAATAAATCCGCCGCTGTACAGACCGCTTTTGCGCGTCCGTCCCGCAGAAGAGCATTCGTCCCCGCCGAGGCGGGCGAAAAAATGCTGCCCGGCACGGCGAACACCGGCTTACCGTACCGCTCTGCGTGGCCCACGGTGGACATGGTGCCGCTCTTTTCCTTGGCCTCCACCACCACCAGCGCCCCGGAGAGGGCCGCGATGAGGCGGTTGCGCTGCAAAAATCCCACGGCACCCACCGGCTCACTTTCGGGCGGGTACTCGCTGATGACGCAGCCCCGCCTCTCGATGGCCCGGCGGAGTTCCCGGTTGGCGGCGGGGTAGGTCCGGTCGATGGGTACGCCCATCACCGCGATGGTGGGGCAGTTCTCCCCTACCGCCGCCCGGTGTCCGGCACTGTCCAGTCCGTCGGCCAGACCGCTCACGATGACGGCCCCCGCCCGGGCGAGGCCCCGCCCAATATCCTCTGCGGCCCGCAGACCGTATTCGGTGGGCTTCCGGGTCCCCACCATTCCCACAGCGGCAGGCTCATTGAGCCAGCGGGGGTCGCCGGTGCAGTAGAGCACCAGCGGCATATCGGAGATGCGGGAGAAGGCCAGCGGATAGTCCGGGTCGTCATAGGGCAGGATGCGGATGCGCCGGGCCGCGCACCGCCGCGCAAAGGCCCGGTAGTGCTCGGGTGTGTTATCCGGCAGGCAGGCGCGCTGGACGGCGGCAGGTCCGGCAGCGGCGGCAAAGGCGTCGGTGTCCCGGGCCTCCCATGCCTCCTGCGCCCCGCCGAAGGCGTCCAGCACGGCTCCGGCCCGCTGACTGCCCGCGCCCAGCGTCCCCGCCAGCCAGAGCCCGCACAGGAGCGGGTCGGGGGCCGGGTCGGGCGAGAAAAGGCTCAGCTGCCCCTCCCCGGCCCGCGTCACAGACTCTCCTCCCGGAAATGCCAGAGCAGGATGCTGCCCGCGATGCCGGCGTTCAGGCTCTCGACCCGGTCGGTCATGGGGATGCGGACAGTGCCGGTGCAGGCAGCGATGGTCTCATCCGTGAGGCCCTGACCCTCGCTGCCGATGACGACGCAGACGCCGTCCGGGCAGCTGGACGCCGCCGCACTCAGGGGCTGGGACTGGTAGAGGGCGGCGGCAAGGCAGGTGATGCCCTTCTCCCGCAGCAGGGCGATGGCCTCAGGCATCTTCCCCGCCTCGATGACGGGGATGCGCACCGCTGCGCCCATGGAGGCCCGAAGGGTCTTGGGCGCAAAGACGCTGGCGCAGCCGTCGCTGAGCAGCACGCCGTCAAAGCCGAAGGCCGCCGCAGAGCGGAGCAGCGTTCCCACGTTGCCGGGGTCCTGCACCCGCTCGAGGGCGAGGTAGCGCCCGCCGGTCTTCACCTCTTCTAAGGTATGCACCGGGGTGCGGAAGACGCCGAACACGCCCTGATGGGTTCCCACGTCGGCCAGCTTATCGGCCACATGGTCTTCCACAAGGTAGTGTTCGCCCGGCAATTCCGAAAGCTCCGGGCATTTTTCCAGCGCCGACTCGGTGCAGAAGAGGGTCTCCAGCTCTGCGCCCCGGCAAAGCTCGGGGCAGAGCTTCCGCCCCTCGGCCAGAAAGCGGCCCTCGGCCCGGCGGAACGCCCCGCTGGACGCCAGACGGCAGGCGTATTTGACTTTTGCGTTTTCCCGGCTGGTGATCTTCTCCATCCGTCTTTCCTCCAACTACCAAAACATACAAAAAGGACGCCCGCGTATTTGATACGCGCGGGCGTCTTTTCTAAGGTCTATTAGGCGTTCTTCACGGTCTCGACCAGAGCTGCGAAGCTCTTGGGATCGTTGATGGCCATCTCGCTGAGCATCTTGCGGTTCAGCTCGATGCCAGCCTTCTTCAGGCCAGCCATGAAGCTGGAGTAGTTCATGCCCAGAGGACGGACAGCGTTGTTGATGCGGCAGATCCACAGGTTGCGGAACTGGCGCTTTTTCATGCGGCGGCCAGCCAGAGCGTAGTTGCCGCTCTTCATGACCTGCTGCTTAGCCATCTTAAAGTGCTTGCTCTTGCAACCGTAGAAGCCCTTGGCCAGCTTCAGCATCTTCTTGCGACGTTTGTGAGTCATGGTTGCGCCCTTAATACGTGCCATTTTTTATATCTCCTTTAGTTATCTCAGTAGAATGTGTTTGCCTGCGGCTCGCTCTTAGGCGTAGGGCAGCATGCTCTTGATGGTAGCTGCGTTGGTCTTATCAACGTAGCTGGGCTGACGGTAGCCACGGGTCAGCTTGGTGGTCTTCTTGGTCAGGATGTGGCTGCGGAATGCGTGGCCGCGCTTGATCTTGCCGTTCTTGGTCAGCTTAAAGCGCTTCTTAGCGCCGGAGTGCGTCTTCAGTTTCATCTTAGCCATTTTAGTTTCCTCCTAAAATTAGTCCTTATTGGGTTTCGGGATCAGCAGAATGGACATCGTGCGGCCCTCGAGGACCGGCGGCTTATCCATGCTTGCCTGAGGCAGGGCCTCAGCAAAGCGCTTCAGCACGTCAGCACCGAGTGCGCTGTGCGCCATCTCACGGCCGCGGAAACGGATCGAGGCCTTTACCTTGTGGCCAGCGGCCAGGAACTTGGCCGTCTGGTTCAGCTTGGTGTTGAAGTCGTTGGTGTCAATGTTGAGCGAGAGGCGGGTCTCTTTGACTTCGACCACTTTCTGGTTCTTCTTGGCTTCCTTCTCCTTCTTCTGCTGTTCAAAGCGGTACTTGCCGTAATCCAGCACCTTGCACACAGGCGGAACAGCCTGCGGGGCGATCTTGACCAGATCAAGTCCGGCGTCCTCAGCAGCGCGCATGGCCACCTGAATGCTGACCACGCCCTTCTGCTCGCCGTCGGCTCCGATCAGGCGAACCTCACGGTCACGGATCTGACCGTTGATCTCCAGTTCCTTCGACTTTCCAGCGGTAGCGATAATGAATGCACCTCCAAACAATAGTCCATAGTGTTGCGTTTTTTGGCATAGAAAACGCGGCCGCCCCAGTTTCGGGACAGCCGCGCGAAATTCACTCAAGAGCGCGATTCGGTCTACAAGACGAATCGGTTCAGGGTATAGCCCGGGGGTCCTTACCCCTCAAGGCGAGCGCGGCACAGGCCGTAGCTGCTTTCTTTACTCGAATATTCTACCACACCCCGGGGAGGCTGTCAAGCATTTTTATGCGGGAATTTGAAAAATATTCTTAAACTTCAATCAGCTCCCCCAGCTCCAGCGAATATATCCCTTTATAAGTCACCCTCCGGGGGGCAAAGCGCTTATCGATGGCCCTGGCGTAGAGTTCCAACTGAGCGCGGTAGGCTCGGACGAAGTCGGCAGGAGTCTTGCGGCGGTCCGTCTTGTAGTCCAGAAGCTCGAGGTGGTCGGGGTAGATGAGGACGATGTCCGCGATGCCCTGCACCAGCACCCCGGCGTCGGCGGCAGGGCCGTCGGGCAGGGCGCGGCCCTGGGCAGCCATGACTTCGGCGGCAGGCAGCGACGTGATAAAAGCCAGCTCCCGCAGCACATCCTCTGCCCCGCAGATGCGGCGGAACGCCTCGCTGCGCAAAAAGCGGAGTATCTTATAGACATCCAGCTTCCCGGCAATGGCGGGGGACGTGAGCTGCGCCGCCGCCTGACGCTCCCGCTCGGCGCGGACGGCATCCAGAACGGCAGCGTCCTCTGCGTCCCGCACAGCGGCCAGCGCCCCGAAGTCTGCGTGCTCGAGGAAGGCATGGAGAGCCGTACCCATCTCGGCGGCGGTGAGGCCGTCCTTCGAGAGGAAGCCCGGGCGCTCAAGGGTGGTCTGCTCAGCAGCGTGGACGAGGCTGGTCACGCTGACCTTGGCCGGGATGTCCGCCAGCGCTGCCGCCGGATACCGCCAGCCGAAGCCCTGCCGCAGTGTCTCCACAAGGGCCGGGTCGGCCTCGGGCCGGGTCGGCTCTTCCGCCTCGGCGGGGGCTTCTTCAGGCGGGAGGACATCGGCCTGCACTGTGAGGGCGATGGTGCTTCTGGTGTCCGCAAAGGGCAGCTCGAGGTTCCCCGCCAGACGGCGGAGAGGCCCGCCGTTGGGGTGGACGAGGAGCGCCGCCCGCAGCCAGTCGGCGAAGCTGCCCGCCTGAGCGTTCAGGGTCTCCCCCGCCCCGGCGGCGAGGAAGGCGGCGGCTTTGGCGAAGGGGTTGGACGTCCGGCCAATGCCCAGCGGCACCGTCAAGATCAGCTTATCCTGCGCCCGGGTGAGGGCCACATACAAAAGCCGCATCTGCTCGCTCCGCATCTCGGCGGCATGGACCGTGGAGAGGGCGGTATAGGCCGCCGTCTTATAGGCCCCCTCGCCGCCCTCGGGACGGAGACGGAGGCCCGCGCCGCAGACACGGTGGAGCAGGACAGGCTGGCGGGTGTCGGCGGCGTTGAACTGCCGGGCCGTGTCGGCCACGAACACCACCGGAAACTGCAAGCCCTTGGAACGGTGGATGGTCATGATGGTGACGCAGCCGGGCCGCGCCCCGCCGGGGGCAGTCTCCTGCCCGGTGGAGCCCGCCAGCGTGGCCGCGTCGATGGCACGGACGAGGGCCGAGATGCCACCCGCGCCCGCTCCTGCGCAGAAGGAGGCGAAACGCCGTGCGTCCTCCCGGCGGCGCTGGCCGTTCTCCATGGCACCGAGGGCGGCGAGGTAGCCGGTGGAAACAAAAATTTCTTCCAGCAGTTCCTCCACCGGCACGCTCCGGGCCATCCGGCGCAGGGCCGTCAGACGCTGGTAGAACGCCTGCACCCGGCGGGTGAAATCATCCTCCGCCCCGCTCTGGACGGCCTGTAAAACTGCGCCGTAGAGGCTGATGCGGGTGTGCTTATCGGGTGTCTGCGCTCCGGCTCGGAGGCGGACGAGGTCGTCGTCCGTAAAGCCGAACATCGGCCCCAGCATAGCGGCAGCGAGATAGATGTCCTGCGCGGGGTTGTCGATGACCCGCAGCAGGGCGATGAGGGGGCGGATGTGGGGCGCGTCCAGCAGGTTCTCCCTGGCGTCGGCGTAGACCGGGATGCCCCGGGCCGTCAGGGCCTCGGCGTAGGCCGGAAAGTCGCCTCTCGCCGCCAGCAGGACACAGCAGTCCTCGTACTGCACCGGGCGGGTGGTGCCGCCGTCCCGCACCGGCTCACCGGAAGCCACCATCGCCTCGATGCGGTCGGCGATATATTTTGCGTCCGTCTCGGCGGCATCGTCGGGCAGGAAGTGGGCCTCCACACTGCCCTCGTACGCGCCGGGTGCGCCGCAGACGAGGCGCTGTCCGTCGCCGTAGGCCGTGTCGCCCAGAGCAGGCGTCATGAGCTGTTCGAAGATAAAGTTGATGCCCGCCACCACCTGCGGGGCAGAGCGGAAGTTGGCGTCCAGCGCCAGCATGGCGTTCTCGCCGGGCCTGCCGTCTTCGGGCCGGGGGCGGGCCTCGCCGCCGGGCAGGAGGGGCCAGCTCTCCAGCTTTTCCCGGAAGATGCTGGGGTCCGCCTGACGGAAGCGGTAGATGCTCTGCTTTAAGTCGCCCACGAGAAAGAGGTCATCCCCTGCCGGGCTGGCCAGACAACGGTAAAGGGCGTCCTGCAGGGCGTTCGTGTCCTGATACTCATCCACCATGACGGCGGCGTAGCCCTGCCGGATGCCCTGACACAGCTCGGTGGGCTGGCCGTCGGCGTCCCGCAGGAGCCGCAGGGCCAGATGCTCGAAATCGCTGAATTCCAGCAATCTTCTCTCCCGCTTCCGGGCCGCAAAGCGGGCGTCAAAGTCCCGCACGGCGGCAAAGAGGGCACGGAGGCAGGGTTCGGCGGCTTTCCGGTCAAGCTCGGCTTCGTCGAGGCTGCAACTGATGAGGTCTTCGATTTTTTCAAAGAGCTTCGCGGCCTCGTCGGCCCGGGTCTTGACGGCGTCCTTGTGCTCACCGGTGAGCCGCTTTTTCATATTTTTGAGGCCGGGGGCCTGTTCCATGCCGAGGACATAGGGCGTCAGCCTGTCGTAGAGGGGCGTCCACTCCCCCGCCCCGGCCAGACGCTCCACCTCGCCCAGCAGGGCGGCGGAGTTTTCCAGCCGCTCGAGGGGTTCGGCGAACTTCTCGTTCACTGCCGCCACGGCCTTTTCCTTGGCGGCAGGGGTCTTCTTGCTGGCCTCGGCGTCGGCCTGCGCAGTCACGAAGTCCTCCCTGCAGTCGTTCAGCGCGGCGCAGAGCAGCTCCTTCGCGGCCCGGGCAGAGCGGGCGGCCTCCTGCATCAGAATATCATGCCAGCAGGTGCGGGCAAAGCCGTTCTCGTCCTGCCACGGGGCCAGCATCTCGTCCAGCTTTTTATCGTAGTCCGGCAGGGCGCGGAGGAAGTCATAGACCTGCAAAACAGCCTCCCCCGCCGCCTTGTCGGTGCGGCCCTTGCCGTAGAGGTCGGCAAAGGCACAGAAGTCCGCATCCTGATAGGCCGCTTCCAGCGTCTCGGAGAGGGCCGCGTTCCGCAGCATCTCCACGCTGCCGGGGTCAGCAGGGGTGAAGTCCGGCGGGATGTCCAGCGCCTGAAAGTGCTTGTGGAGCAGGTCGAGGCAGAAGGCGTCGATGGTGCAGATGGGGGCTCTCTGCAACAGCATCCGCTGGCGGCGGAGGGCCGTGTTGCCCGGCTCTGCCTGACTGCGGCGGAGTAGCGCCTGCCCGATGCGGGCGCGGAGCTCTGCGGCGGCGGCGTTGGTGAAGGTGACGATGAGGAGCCGGTCGGCGTCCACGGGATGTTCCGGGTCGGTGATGAGCCGGACGGCCCGCTCCGTCAGCACGGCGGTCTTGCCGCTGCCGGCGGCGGCGCTCACCAGCAGCGCACCGCCCCGGTCGTCGATGGCGGCACGCTGGGCCGGGGTCCATTTTGTCTCGCTCACTGGTCTTCCTCCTTTTTCTCTTCCGGTTCAAAAGGCTTTGCAGGGGCGTCCAGCGCCCGCTCTCCGATGCCGTCCTCATGGCAGCAGATGAAGCCGTAGTCGCACCACCGGCAGGGGCTGCGGCCCGTGACCAGCGGCTCGGCGGCGATGCAGCCGCCGTAGAGCTGTTCGCCCATCTGGGTCACGAGGTCGTCCAGATGGAGCTGGATGCGGGAGAGCTTGGCCTTGTCGGCACGTTTCTCTTTCTGGTAGGGGCTGGGTACACCGCCCCGGAAGCTGAAGGGCAGATACCGCCCCGTCTCCTCGGCGTCCATGGCGTCGAAGACCTTCTGCTCGTCCCGGACGAGGCCGTCCAGCTTGTATTCCATGCTCCGGGCGGCCTTGCCCCGGGTGGTCGTCTCGGGGGCCGGGTCGGCCAGCAGGTACAGCACACCCGCAGGTTCTGCCCCGGTAAAGCGTCCGTCGGCGTCCCGGGTCAGGCTGAACAGGTAGAGCAGCATCTGACAGTCGAGGCCGCAGTAGACTTCCCGCAGGTCAAGCTTTTTCGTGCCGGTCTTATAGTCCACCACCCGCACCCAGCGGGTGCCGTCGTCCTCGATCCACTCGTCGGCGCGGTCCACAGTGCCGATGAGCTGCACCGTCCGGCCATCCGAGAAGCGGTAGGTCTGGCCCCGCACGGCGTCCTCGCCGGGGCCGATCTTCAGCTCACAGGCCACTGGTTTGAAGCTGGACTGGCGCTGCTCGTCCCGCAGGTAGCAAAGCAGACCCGTCATGCTCTTTTTGAGGCGGGAGAGCAGATATGCGAAGCGGGCTGTGTCCTCGGGGAGGTAGCGCTTTGCGTACTCATCTACGAGAAGCCCGGCCAGCGCCGCCATGGCCTCGTCGTCGAGGTCGAGGAAGGGCTGTAAGCCAGCGCAGGGGTTGTCAGGGCCGGGGTGGGGGTCGAGGGCCATCTGGAGCACCCAGTGCATGAGGGTGCCGCTCTGGTCGGCGGAAAGCTCCGCCCGCTTCCGGGGCCGCAGACCCAGCACGTACTGCAGGAAATAGCAGTACCGGCAGGTGTAGTATTTTTCGAGCTGACTGGGCGAGATGCGGAGCCGCCGGCCCAGCAGCGTTTCCAGCGCCTCGAGGTCGCTGACCTGACGGGGGCTGCGGCCCGCCATCCGGCGCAGGAGGGCGAGGCCCTCGGGTTCTGCCCCGCCGGGGGCATGAAGGGCCTCGGTAAGGCTGGCGCGTTCGATCTCCGTCAGGGGCCAGCCGCCGCCCAGCACGTCGAGGCCGTCGGCGGCAGTGGCGGCAAGGTCGGTCAGGTCGAGTTCCGGCGCACCCGGTCTCAGCACGTCCACGATGGGCTCGAGGGCGGCACAGAGGGTCTGTCCCTGCCCCTTCGGCCAGCTGAGCCAGAGGCCTCTGGCCGGGGCGGTGAGGGCCTTATAAAAGCAGACCTGTTCCCGCACCACCCGGTTCTCGAAGCAGTCCGGAAGCTCGATCTCCTGCGCCATCAGGGCGTCGCGGTCGGCGTGGGTCAGCAGGCCTGTCTCGCCGGGCGCGGCGGGGAATTCGCCCTCGGAGAGGCCCAGCACAAAGACATAGTCCGGTGCGTCAAGGCGCATCTTGCCTGCGCTGGCCAGCACCACGGCGTCCAGCGTCTGGGGGATGTGGCCGAGGTCCGACGAGCGCAGCAGCAGCCCGAACAGCTCTTCATACTCGGGGATGGTGACGCTCTGGCCACCCAGCAGGCCTGCCATCTCGTCCAGCAGTCCCATGACCACGTTCCACTCCCGGGCGGCTTCCTCGGCGGCGGGGATGCCCCGCTCGGCCCGGATGGCCTCCACCTGCGCGGCCTGAGCGTCCTCCGCGCCCAGCTCCTTCAGGCAGAAGTAAAGGGCGCGGCTCATCTGCTCGGCGTTGGCAGAGCGGAGCTTCGCGCGCAGGCCGTCGGCGGCGGTGATGAGAAGGGCGCGGGCCTTTTCGGCCCGGGCAAGGTTTTCTCTGTCCTCGTCGGTAGGCTCCACATCGCCGAAGCCCCGGGGGTTCTTCTCGAAGGGCGCACGCCACGCCGCCGCATTCGGCGACCAGGTGTAGGCGTAGTTCTCGAGGGCGCAGACCTCTTCCTCGGTGAGGGCGCAGAGGCCGGTCTTGGCCAGGGTGGTGAGCTGTTCCGTCAGCTCCGCACCCCGGGCAATGGCCAGCAGACACCGCACCGCCGTGGCCGGGGCGCTGAACTCGGGCGTCGTCGGCTCGTCGCAGTAGAGGGGGATGTCCGCCATCCGGAACTCGTACTTCACGGCGGCGCGGTATTTCGAGATGTCGCGGCAGACCACCGCCACCTTCCCGCAGCGGACGCCCTGCCGCATGAGGCGGCGGATGGCGGCAGCGGCGGCGCGGGCTTCTTCCTCCCGGCTGGGAGCAGCGAAAAGCTTTATCTCCGGGCAGGCCGGAGGCGGGTCACACCGGCCCGTGGCCAGCAGCTGGGCCGCAGCGGCAATGCCGGGGGCATCGGCGTGGCGCACGTCCCGGCGCAGCAGTTCCGGCACGGCCACTTCAGTGCCGTTCCGGCGGGCCAGCTGGCGCAGCTGGGCCGCCACCTGCTTCGCGCCGGAGAAAAGGCTCACGTCCCCCGGCACGAGCGGGGTGCCGTCGTCGCAGAGGGCCACCGTCACGGTGGGCAGCGAGGCCAGCAGGGCGCCCATCAGCCGCTTTTTCGGGGCGTTGAAGGTGTCGAACTCGTCGATAAAGACGGCCCTGTCCCGCAGGAACTCCGGCAGTTCGCCCCGGGCCAGTGCGGCCTCGAGGCGGGATGCGGCCAGCTCCAGCCGGTCGGAGGGGTCCATGCCTGTCCCGGCCAGCAGGGTCTCGTAGCCCTGAAAGATGAGGGCCAGTTCGCTGAGCTTGGCGCTGTCGGTGCCGCAGTCCTGCGCCAGCTCATAGAGCTGCCGGCCCGAGAGACCCGCGCTCTTGAGCTCGTCGATGGTCTCGGCGGCCATCTGGCAGAAGGCGGCCGAGCGGCGGTGGCGGTAATAGTAATGGACGTTGTCCTGCAGTTCCTCGAGGGCGCGGCGCACCAGCACGGCCCGGCCCGCGTCGCTGAGGGTCTGGACGGCAGAGCCGCCCTCCGCCGACAGGATATGCTCGGCGAGGCTGGTGAAGGAAAAGCTCTCCACCAGTCCGCTCAGTGCGTCGCCCATCTCCCGGTGGATGCGGCCCTCGGTGGACGAGGTAAACTGCTCCGGCACCAGCAGGATGCTCTTCTCCCCCGCCTCAGCCCGCGCCCGGATGCGCTGGTACAGCAGGGTGGTCTTTCCGCTGCCGGAGCCGCCTAAAAGTAGTTTTAACATGGTGAATTTCTCCGTTGGGTCAGTTTTCTATCGTGGGCGGCTTGCCCTCATTTTTCTATCATTGTACCACAAAATTGCAGCGACATCTATTCTGTGGTACAATGAAGAAAAAATCATCTCAGAAAGAGGACACCTGCATGAAAATTTTAGCAGTAGATTACGGCGACAGCCGCACCGGCCTCGCCACCTGCGACCGCACCGAGTTCCTGACTTCCCCCATCACGCCTCAGATCACCGTCAAGGCCCGGGACAAAGTCGCCGCCAGGGTCTGCGAGGTGGCAAAAGAAATCGAAGCCGAGCTCATCGTCATCGGCCTGCCGCTGAACATGGACGGCACCGAGGGCGAGCGCGCCCGCAAGAGCCGCAAGCTGGCCAAAACCGTTGAGATCTGGAGCGGCCTGCCCGTCCGGATGTGGGACGAACGCCAGACCTCCTGCGCCGCTGCTGACCTCCTCGACGAGAGCGGCACCTTCGGCGCGAAGCGGAAAAGCATCCTCGACTCGGTGAGCGCGACGGTCATTCTGGACGACTACCTCGCATGGCGGAAGGAGCATCCGGGGGAGGTCTGAACGCCCCCGCCGCCCCTGTGGCAAAGTTTCTTTGCGAAGTCCGGACAGTTTGTTGCAAAGTCCGCAGAAAATCGTCGTTTTCCGGTTTGTTTTCACAGTTTTTCTGAGCCGAATTTGTATAGTTTTCCAGCTTGACAGCACCGGCTCTTCTCCGATAAAATGAGGGTAGAAGAACCCCTGCCCAGATGGCCGGGGATGATGCTTCTTCACGAGAAAAACGACTGGACTCACCAAAACAAAAACGATTGGAGGCGACCCACATGACAAAACTGAGAAAGCTGACTGCCCTGCTTCTGGCCGGTGCACTGACCCTTCTGCTCCTGACCGCCTGCAGCGGTGGCGGCTCTTCCGGCCCGGAGGCCCAAGCCGAAGCCGAGGTGATGAGTGCCATCCGAAGCAACTCCTCCACCAAAAATCTAGAATATGACGTTGGGATGTGCAATATCGCCAAAGACGAGCTTGCCAAAACCAATCTAGACACCGAACTGAAAGGCAGCATTGGAGGATACGGGGTCTACCACAAAGTAAAGATTGATCAGGAAAAATCCACCCTGACCCTCATCGCCCAATACGATTATCAGAACACCAATCTGGACGATCTCATCGGTTGCATCACCAAGAACAACGAGGCTTCTAACCTGAACTTCAATCTTTCCAGTAAATGGACTAAGGTAGGCGTAGCAGCCAAGACCCATAACGGGAAGACCTACATCGCCATCACTCTGCAGGTAAAGAGGACCTGACCTGTCCCTTTTCCCCTATAAACGCAGATCACCCGCCAGTTGGCGGGTGATTTTTTTGCAGCTGTCCCACCGCCCGGAAGGCGGAAAAGCAGCTTCTTATTCGTATTTCGTAATGGTCACGCTGTTGATGGTGATGGGTTCGGTGGGGCGCTGAGCTTCATCCACGCCGGTCTGGGCGATGGTGTCCACCACTTCCATCCCTTCGTACACCTGCCCGAAGACGGTGTCGGTGTAGTCGAGGTAGGGTGCGCCGCCCGCTGTCTGGTAGGCGCTCACCACGTCGGCCCGCCAGCCGGCGGCGTTCATCTGGTCGATGAGCTCCTGCGTCACCGAACTGCTGCCCGGCAGAGTCTCCATGATATAGAAGACGCTGGCGCAGTCGCCGGAGGCGTCCGCTGCGGCACAGAGTGCGCCGGAATAGTGGTGGAGCTTATCGGTGGTCTCGGCGGAGAAACGGTTCCCATTCCAGATGGTGGTACCTCTGCCGTCCGCGCCCTGCCCGGCCTCCACCACGAAGTCCTTCTCCACCCGGGTGACGGTCAGTCCGTTGTAAAAGCCCTGCTGGGCCAATGTGGTGAAGTTCTGCACGGCCTGCGGGGCCTCGGTGGGAAAAAGCACTGCTTTGAACACGCCTGCCGAGGTATCGAACACCGCGATGGTGTCCCCCGCCGCCGGGTGGGTGAACTGCAGCTCTGCCGACTCCACAGCCGGGCGGCTGACCGTCTGCACCGTGCCAGCCTTCCCGCCCTGGATGCTCGAGAGGATATTGTCCGCACTGCACCCGGCCAGAACTGCCGTCAGGGCCAGTGCCGCCATTATTTTTTTCAAGGCTCTCATAAACGGGCCTCCCTGTCCATATGTTATAGCAGCGATGGCTTTTCAAAAGCTATCGCTATAGTATATCACATTCCGGCCCGGGAAGCGAGAGGGAAAAGCGTGAAAATTTGTTATTGGATTTCTATGCGAAAAACATCTTGACGAGCGGGCAAAAAAACGCTACACTATAGGCGTACCCGGAACCCACAGCTCAGAGGGAGCAGAGCGGGCAGGGTGTGACAGTTATCCCATTTTTTAGATATTTGACAGGAGAACGCGACTTATGGCAGAAGATATGAACAAGTCCGCCGCTGAGACCGAAGAGGAGTATCAGCCCGACCTGATGACCCTCGAGGACGAGGACGGCAATGAGGTCACGTTTGAAGTGATCGACGCTCTGGACCATAAGGGCGTGCATTACCTGGCCGTTGTCGAATACGCCGAGAATGAGGAAGACCTGGACGAGGACGCCCAGCTGGTCATCCTGAGCGTCGGCGAGGACGACGAGGGCGAGTATCTCGACGTCGTCGAGGACGATGAGACTCTGCTGGAAGTCAGCAAGCTGTTCGAGAAGCGTCTGAGCGACCAGTTCGAGATCGAGTGATCTTTCAGAAAAGACTTCCTGCCCGGCGCGATTTGTTGCGGTTTATATGATCCTACTAATCATTCAACGGGAGCTTGGAGTTCGTCGGTGGATTGCAGACCTCCCCGTCATGGGTCGACCATGAAGGCTCGATGAGGAAGCGCGAAACCGGAGACAGAGCACCCACCTGTCCGCAAGGGTAGGTTTGATTGCCGCAGACGTCCGGGCGGGATTCTTTATAGGTATTAAAAAGGCTCTCGTGCCGTATTTCCTGCCGGCATGAGAGCCTTTTTCTTTTGTCTCTACTCCCCGGTCTCGTCTGTAAAAAGGCCCGGGATGCCGCAGACAGCGGCCACACCCACCAGCGTGAACACGATGCGTGACCAGATGGACGCGCTGCCGCCCAGCAGCCAGCCGACGAAGTCGAACTGGAACAGGCCCACAAGGCCCCAGTTGATGCCGCCGACGATCATGAGGATGAGACAGATTTTATAAAAGGTCTGCACAAAAAGACCCTCCTTCCTTTGGGCAGTATGCCCGACGGGAAGGAGGGTTATGCATTTTATAGGAATAACCTCTCCGTCATTGCTTCGCAATGCCACTTCCCGGGTTGCGGCACCCAGCATCCGCAGCGCTTTGCTTGCGTCTTGCTGGCCGCGGCCCCAACAGCGACTCCCTGCTTCCGCCACTGGCGGCGGTCGTCGTTGTTGCTCCTACCGAGGGGAGGCCTTGGCATAGCGGGAAACTTTATCTCTTCGCCAGAGGCTCCCCTACAAGGGGAGCTGGCGGGCGCAAGCCCGACTGAGAGGTTGTACGAAGGCGAGGCTTCATCTCTTCCGCAGTATCTGCACCTCCGCCCCTCCCCTGACAGGCTGGGCGGTATAAACCTGCGTCCAGCGGGCGCGGAGGGCGTCAGCGGCGGCTTTGGCCTCGGCTTCGGTGCGGAACACGCCGAAGACCGCCGCGCCGCTGCCGGTCATAAGGGCGGTGACGGCCCCATTCTCCCGGAGGGCGGCCTTGATGGCCTCGTTGTCCTTGGCCCCGCTGCACTCCTCGAGGGCGTTTCCGGCAGCGGCGCAGACAGCGTCCAGGTCGCCCGCCCGGATGGCGGCTTCCTGGGCGGCGCAGTCGGGATGGACGCTGCTGCCCACCTTATCGTAGGCCGCAAAAGCCTCCGGCGTCGAGACGCCATAGTCGGGCATCACCACTGTGAACCAGCACTCGGGCATGGGCGGCAGCGCCTTGATGAGGTCACCGAGGCCCTGCACCCGGCAGGTGCCGCCCATGAGGGCAAACGGCACGTCTGCGCCGATACCGGCACCCAGAGCGCAAAGCTCGCTCATGGACAGACGAGCGCCGTACAGCTCGTTCAGACCCACCAGAACAGCAGCAGCGTCGGCGCTGCCGCCAGCCATACCGGCCCGGACGGGGACGTTCTTATAGATGGTGATGTCTGCACCCGCCAGCAGGCCCGTATAGTGGAAAAAAGCCAGCGCCGCTTTGATGGCGGTGTTGCCCGGGCCGGGCTTGACATTGCTGCCGGGCAGGATCAGATCGAGGTAAGGACTGCGGCGGATGACCACCCGCTCGTAAAGCGAGATTGCCTGCATGGTCATATCCAGCGCATGGTAGCCGCCGGGCAGGATGCCCACCACGTCCAGTGCCAGATTCAGCTTGGCCGGGGCCAGGACCGTCACACGATCGCGCATCGTTTTTTCCTCCTCACTTGCAGTTCTCGTTCAAAAACTCCCGGATGCGGCGGATGGCCTCCATCAGGTGCTCCACGCTGTAGGCGTAGGACACACGGGCGTATCCCTCGCCGGACGCGCCAAAGGCGTTGCCCGGGATGATGGCGACATGCTTCTGCTCCAAAAGCTTTGTGCAGAACTCCTCGCTGCTCATGCCGCTGGACTTGATGCAGGGGAAAGCATAGAACGCGCCCCGCGGCTCAAAACAGCTCAGGCCCATATCGTTGAAGCTCTTCACCACGAGGCGGCGGCGCATATTATACTCGTTGCGCATCCGCTCGATCTCGCCGTCGCAGTCCTTGAGGGCCGTGATGGCGGCGTACTGGCTGGTGGTGGGGGCGCTCATGATAGCGCTCTGGTGGATCTTGGTCATGATCTTGATGATGGGCGCGGGGCCGCAGGCATAGCCCAGCCGCCAGCCCGTCATGGCGTAGGTCTTGGAGAAGCCGTTGACCACCACCGTCCGCTCGGCCATGCCGGGCAGAGCAGCGATGGAAACGTGGTTCTGCAAGCCATAGTTCAGCTCCGCGTAGATCTCATCCGACAGCACCATGATGTTGGTGCCGCGCAGGACTTCCGCGATGGCCTCGAGGTCTTCCCGCTCCATCACCGCGCCGGTAGGATTATTGGGGAAGGGCATGATGAGGAGCTTGGTCTTCGGGGTGATAGCGGCTTTCAGGGCGTCGGCCCGGAGGCGGAACTCATCCTCCTGACGGCAGGCCACATGGACCGGTACCCCGCCGGACAGGGTGGTGATGGGCTCGTAGCAGACGAAGCACGGCTCCGGGATGATGACCTCATCGCCGGACTGCACCAGAGTGCGGATGCACATGTCGATAGCCTCACTGCCGCCGACGGTGACAAGAACTTCCTTTGCCGGGTCGTATTTCAGGCCCATCCGGCGGTCGAGGTAGCGGGCGATCTCGGCCCGCAGCTCTTTCAGGCCCGCGTTGGAAGTATAGCGGGTGCGGCCATGCTCGAGGCTTTCGATGCCCGCCTCACGGACGGCCCAGGGGGTCTTGAAGTCGGGCTCGCCGACGCCGAGGCTGATGCACTCGGGCATCTCGGCGGCGAGGTCGAAGAATTTGCGGATGCCGGAGGGGCGCATGGCCGCAGCGGCAGGCGCGATCAGTTTATCGTAATCCATCACAGCACGGTGCACTCTCTTTCATCGATTTCTTCGTCCTGATACAGACGACCCTCTTTTTTGTAGGTGCGGAGCACGAAATGGGTGGCCGTGGACAGCACATCGTCCAGCGGCGACAGCCGCTTTGCCACAAAGAGGGCGATTTCCTGGAAGGTCTGGCCCTTGATGACCAGCTGCAGGTCGTAGCCGCCGCTCATCAGCAGCACGCTCTCCACCTCGTCGAAGGAGGCGATGGTAGCGGCAATTTCGTCAAAGCCGCGGCTCTTCTTGGGGCTGACGTTCAGCTCGATGACGGCTTCCACCCGGTTCACGCCGGCCTTCTCCCAGTCCACGAGGGTCTTGTAGCCCTTGATGATGCCCTGCGCCCGGGCCAGGTCTATCATAGCCGCCACCTCGGCGGGGGATTTATTCAGCATGGCCGCGATGTCCTCCACCGACATCCGGGCATTGTCTTCAAGGATCTTCAGAAGCTGTTCCATCGTTGTCTCTCCTTCGTTCAGCCTGTGGCGATATTTGTAGATAAGTATAGCACACTGCCCGGCAGTTTGCATCTGGTTTTTGCAAGTTCTGCCGGAGATAGACATTCTTTTTCCCTTTTCCCCTGCTCTTTTTTCCAAAAAGAGTGTTCATTTTTCGTGAAATCTGCTATACTTGAGAAAACCTCTCCGTCGCAGCTGCCGCTGCGCCACCTCCCCTACCGAGGGGAGGCCTTGGCATTTCGTAAAGCTTTTTCTCTTCGCCAGAGGCTCCCCTACCAGGGGAGCTGTCTGCGAAGCAGACTGAGAGGTTGTATGAAGGCAAGCCTGCCCTCACGGCGCAGCCGTGACGGAGAGGTCTAACACTATAACAGAAGGGGTAGGAATTATGAAAGCATTCATTACCGTCATCGGCCACGACACCGTGGGCGTCGTCGCCCGCGTCTCGGGCCTTTGCTGTGAGCTGAACATCAACATCGAGGACGTCACCCAGAGCATCCTGCAGGGCATGTTCGCCATGATCATGCTGGTGGACATCTCCAAGTGCAGCGTCTCCCACGAGGAGCTGCACCAGAAGATGGACGCTCTGGCCGCTGAGATGGGGATGCAGATCAACCTCACCCGCCAGGAAGTTTTCGACGCGATGCACACCATTTAAGGAGAGACTGCTATGAGCATGATGAACACCGGCGACATCCTCGAGACCATCGAGATGTTCACGCAGGACAATCTGGACGTGCGCACCGTCACCATGGGCATCAGCCTGCTGGACTGCATCGACCCAGACCCCAGGAAAGCCTGCGAAAAAATCTATAACAAGATCACCACCCGCGCCGCCCGGCTCGTTCCGGCTGTGGAGCACATCAGCGCCGAGTACGGCATCCCCATCATCAACAAGCGCATCAGCGTCACCCCCATCGCCATGCTGCTGGGTGCCTGCCCGGATGCCGACCCGGTGGACTTTGCCAAGACCCTCGACGCCGCCGGCAAGAAGGTGGGCGTCAACTTCGTGGGCGGCTACACCGCCCTCGTCCACAAGGGCTTCTCGGCGGGCGACCTGCGCCTCATCGAGTCCATCCCCCGCGCACTGGCCGAAACGGACATCGTCTGCAGCTCGGTGAACATCGGTGCCACCAAGGCGGGCCTGAACATGGACGCCATCAAACTGATGGGTGAGGCCGTCAAGACGGCCAGCGAGCTCACCGCCGACCGTCAGTGCATCGGCGCAGCAAAGCTTGTGGTCTTCTGCAACGCGCCCGAAGACAATCCCTTTATGGCGGGTGCCTTCCACGGTCCCGGTGAGCCCGACTGCGAGATCCACGTCGGCGTCTCTGGCCCCGGCGCGGTCCGCGCCGCGCTGGCCCGGCTGCCCAAGGATGCCCCCATCGACCAGGTGGCCGAGCTGGTGAAGCGCACCGCCTTCAAGATCACCCGCGTGGGTCAGCTGGTGGCAAACCTCGCCTCTAAGGAGCTGGGCGTACCCGCCGGCATCATCGACCTGTCGCTGGCCCCCACCCCCGCTGTGGGCGACAGCGTGGCCAATATCCTCGAGGAGATGGGCCTTGAGACCTGCGGCTGCTGCGGCACCACTGCCTGCCTCGCCCTGCTCAACGACGCTGTCAAGAAGGGCGGCGTCATGGCCTCCAACCACGTTGGCGGCCTGTCGGGCGCTTTCATCCCCGTCAGCGAGGACGACGGCATGATCCACGCCGCTGAGTGCGGCTGTCTCACCATTGAGAAGCTGGAGGCCATGACGGCTGTCTGCTCTGTGGGCATCGACATGGTCATCATCCCCGGCGACACCACCCCTGCCGTCATCAGCGCCCTCATCGCCGACGAAGCCGCCATCGGCATGGTCAACAGCAAGACCACCGCCGTCCGCGTCATCCCGGCCATCGGCCGCAAGGCGGGCGAAGTGCTGGACTTCGGCGGCCTGCTGGGCTACGGCCCCATCATGCCGGTCAACCAGCATGACCCCTCCGTCTTCATCAACCGCGGCGGCAGACTCCCCGCCCCGATGCAGTCGCTGAAGAATTAAAGAATAATTTTCTAAAAACAGGCCCATCCTCTGGATAAACTTTCCAAGAGGGGGCCTGTTTTTTATGTTATCCCGCCGCAAAATGGAGGCGCTGTGCGCCTCGCTGCTGTTCTGCCTTCTGCTGTCGCTGGGGGCAGGCTGGGCGCAGAGCCAGCTCACCATCGCCGACCAGCTTGCCGCCGACACCCTGCGGCTCCACATCCGGGCCGACACCAACTCCGCGCGCGACCAGAGCGCGAAGCTGGCTGTCCGGGACGCCGTGCTGGCCCTCACCGACGAAGCCTGCCCGGCGGACAGCCGGGCCGACGCCCGGGCGTGGGCGGCGGAAAACCTCGTCCGCTTCGAGCTGACGGCCCGCCAGACACTGGCCGCTCTCGGCATCCGCGCACCGGTAAAAGCCTGCCTCGTGAATATGTACTTCCCCACCCGGCGCTATGACGGCGGAGCTCTGCCCGCCGGGCGGTATGACGCGGTGCGGCTGGACATCGGGACGCGGCGGGCAGGCCGGAACTGGTGGTGCGTGCTCTACCCGGGTCTCTGCCGGTCAGCCTGCGGCGGGTACGACACGCCTGCCGAAAATGACCTTGTCTGCGGGGAATATATCGTCCGGTTCCGGTTCGTGGAGTGGTGGGACGGCCTCACCGCACCCCGGGAGGACGTGGTGCTGGCCGGGTGAACAGGCCGTCGGCCCGCCGCATAGGATGAGCGCGGAAGGAGTGTGACAACACTATGGCAATTCCTGCTTACTACTCGCTCATCCAGCGCGGCAGCTCCGGCCCGGACGTCGCCCTCGTGCAGACCTGGCTCAACGGCATCCGGGACAGCTGCACCTGGTACGCCGCCCTCACCGTGGACGGAAAGTTCGGCGCAAACGCCGAGAAGGCTGTCCGGGAGTTCCAGCTCCGGTACGCCCTCAAAGAGGACGGCAAAGTGGGCGCGAACACCTGGAACGTGCTCTACGCCCGCTACACGGCCAGGCACGGCCTCACCGTTCCCTACCCCGGCATCGTGCTGCGGAGCGGCAGCGCGGGCGGCTGCGTCCGGCTGGTGCAGCAGAAGCTCAACGCCGAGGGCGAGCGGCTCACCACCGACGGCAAGTTCGGTGCCAGCACCGTCGCCGCCGTCAAGCGCTACCAGACCCGCCACAACCTGACCTCCGACGGCTCCGTGGGCAAGGACACCTGGGAAAAGATGTTCCCTGCCGCGTGACGTGAAAGAAAAACCTCTCCGTCACGCCTTCGGCGTGCCACCTCCCCTATCGAGGGGAGGCCTTGGCATACCGGGTCACCCTGAGCTGGACGCCTAAAGCCTAATGGAACGCAAAATAGAGTGCCCTGCTATAGAGATTCACAGCAGCTTGACAAAATGCGATTGTCCAGAAGCCGCTGCCCTCTGTAGCAGGGCACTACTGTTTCCGAAATCAAAAAACTTTCAGCGTCCAGCGTGGGCCTGCCCGGCTCGCCAGAGGTGCTTCGCACCCGGGTTGCGGCTCCCAGCGTCTGCTTCGGCCCTTGGTGCGGGCCTCACATCCTGCTGGCCGCGGCCCAAACAGCTCCTCCCTGTTTCCGCCACTGGCGGCGGTCGTCGCCGTTGCCCCCTCGACAAACGCCCCCAACTCTTCTATAATAAAATCATCCCAACGAAAGGCGGTGTCCCCATGCGTCTCCTACACCTCTCCGACCTGCATCTGGGCAAGCGGGTCTGCGAGTTCTCCATGCTGGACGACCAGCGATACATTTTAGAGCAGGTCCTCTCCCTGCTGGACGCCCGGCCCGTGGACGGCGTTTTGCTGGCAGGCGACCTCTACGACAAGCCCGTGCCGCCCGCCGAGGCGGTGCGGCTGCTGGACTGGTTCCTCACCGAGCTTGCGGCGCGGGAACTGCCCGTTTTTGCCGTCAGCGGCAACCATGACTCGGCAGACCGCATCGCCTTCGGCGCACAGCTGCTGGCGGGGAGCCGGGTGTACGTCAGCCCAGTCTTTGCCGCACCGCCCGCGCCCATCACCCTGACGGACGAATACGGCCCGGTGGACGTCTGGCTCCTGCCCTTTTTGAAGCCTGCCGCCGTGCGGCACGTCTTCCCAGACGAGAAGATCGAGAGCTACAACGACGCCATCGGCTGTGTGCTGAACGCCTGCGCACCCGACCCCGCCCGCCGGAACGTGCTGGTAGCTCACCAGTTCGTGGCCGGGGCGGCGGTCTGCGAGAGCGAAGAGCCCAGCGTGGGCGGGGTGGACAGCATCGACGTCTCCCTCTTCGAGGGCTTCGACTATGTGGCTCTGGGCCACCTCCACAGTCCCCAGAAGGTGGGACGGGACACCGTCCGGTACGCAGGCAGTCCCCTCAAATATTCCTTCTCCGAGGCCCATCAGCACAAAGCCGCCCTCTTCGTCACCCTGGGCGAAAAGGGCAGCGTCCGCTTCGAGGCCGCGCCTCTCACCCCCCGGCACGACCTGCGGGAGCTGCGGGGCAATTACATGGAGCTCACCGACCGCCGGGCCTACGACGGCACGCCGACGGACGACTACCTCCACATCACCCTCACCGACGAGCAGGACGTTCCCGACGCGCTGGCCCGGCTGCGGGTCATCTACCCGAACCTCATGCGGCTGGACTACGACAACCGCCGCACCCGGGCCGCTGAGACGCCCGACGCCGCTGCACGAGCCGAGAGCAAAACGCCCCTCGAGCACTTTGCGGCCTTTTACGAAGCCCAGAACGGCCAGCCCCTCTCCGACGAACAGGCGGCGTTCTGCCAATCGCTCATCGAGGACATCTGGAAGGAGGACGAAGCATGAGGCCTCTGAAACTGACCCTGTCGGCCTTCGGGCCTTATGCCGCCGAGACCGTTCTCGACCTCGCCCAGCTGGGCAGAGGCGGGCTCTACCTCGTCACCGGCGACACCGGCGCGGGCAAGACCACCCTCTTCGACGCCATCACCTACGCCCTCTACGACCATTCCAGCGGCGGCGTCCGGGAAGGAGCCATGCTCCGCAGCAAGTACGCCGAGCCCGGCACCCCCACCTTCGTGGAGCTGGAATTCGAGGTGCGGGGGCAGCGCTGCACCGTCCGCCGCAATCCCGAATACCTCCGCCCGAAAGCCCGGGGCGAGGGCTTTACCACTGAAAAAGCCGACGCCTGCCTCACCTACGCTGACGGCCGCCCGCCCGTCACCCGGGCCAAGGACGTCACCGCCGCCGTGGTGGACATCATCGGGCTGGATTACAACCAGTTCTCCCAGATCGCCATGATCGCCCAGGGGCAGTTCACCCGGCTGCTCAACGCTTCCACCGAGGAGCGGAGCAAGATCTTCCGCAAGCTGTTCCGCACCCAGCCCTACCAGCGTCTCCAGGAGCGGCTGCAGGCCGAGAACGCCGCCCTCACCCGCCAGCGGGAGGAGCAGAGCGTCCGCATCGGGCAGCTGCTCTCCGGCCTGAGCTGGGCCGAGGGGGACGCCGATGGAGCCGTTCTGGACGAGCTGGCCCCCCTCTGCGAGGCGGGCGGGCAGGCGTCGCCGGAAGCGGTGCTGCCCCTTCTGGACGCCCTGCTGGCCGGGCAGGAGCAGGCACTGAGCGCCACCTCCGCCGCCCGGACTGAGGCCGAGGCAGAGCTGGACAAGCTCCAGCAGACGCTGGGCCGGGCCGAACAGGCCGAGAAGCTCCGCCTCGAGCTGACCGCCGCGCAGACCCGGCAGGACGCTCTGCAGCCCGTTCTGGACGCCGCCGAGGCCGAAGCGGCCCGCCACGCCGGAGATGCCCCCGCGCTGGACGCGCTGGCCGGAAAGCTCGAGCGGGCGAGATCCAACCTCGCGGCCTTCGACGGGCTGGACAGCCTCGAAAAGAAGTTTTCTGCCGCCCGGGACGCCGCCGCCCTCGAGAACGCCAGAGCTGAAAAGCGCCGCGCCGCCCTCGGGCAGCTGGACGGAGAACTGACCGCTTTGGAGCAGAGCCTCGCCGCCCTTGGGGGCGCGGAGGCCGAGAACGTGAGCCTCGAGGCCCGGGCCGAACAGCTGGCCCGGCGGGAAACGGCCCTCGAGCAGCTGGCCCAGAGCCTCGCCGAGGGGCAGCGCCGGGGGCAGGCCGCACGGCAGGCGCAGGAGCGTTATCTTCTCGCCGACGGCGCAAAGGAGCGCGCCCACGCCCTCCGCGACCACCTCGAGCGGGCCTTTCTCAACGCGCAGGCGGGCCTGCTGGCCGAAGGGCTGACGGACGGCACCCCCTGCCCCGTCTGCGGCAGCACCCATCACCCGAAGCGGGCCGTTCTGCCCGCCGAAGCCCCCACTCAGGCCCGGGTAGACGCGGCCAGACAGTCCGCCGACGAGGCCGACCACGCCGCACAGGAAGCCAGTGCGGCCGCCGCCAAGGCTGTGGCCGCAGACCGGGAGGCCAAAGCCACCCTCCGCCGGGACGCCGAGGCCCTGCTGCCGGAGCGGTTCACCTCACCGGAGGGGCCGGTGAAGCTGACCGTCTCGCTTCTGAAGACGGCTCTGGCCGAAGAAAGCGAGGCCCTGCACGCCGCACAGGAAGCCCTCGACAAGGCTCAGAAGCAGAATGCCGCCGCCCTCGCCGCCAAGGCCCGGCAGGAGGACGAGCGGCAGAAAAAGACCGCCCAGCGCTCTGCCCTCGAGGCCGAGGCACGGGCTTCCGCTGAGGAAGCCGCCCGGCAGTCTGCCTCCGCCAAGGCTCTGGAGGCCCAGTGTGCCGAGGCCCGGGCCGCTCTGCCCGCCGCCGACCGGGAAGAAGCCCGCCGGGCGCTGTCCGGGCTGGAAAACGAGCGCTGCACCCTCCGGGCCGGGATGGATGCCGCCGCGTCGGCTCTGGCCAGAGCCCGGCAGGACTACGCCGCTGCCGAAGCCGCAGTCACGGCCCTGACGGCCCAGCAGACGGAAGCGGGCGAAGCCGCCGACCTGCCCGCTCTCGAATCCCAGCGGGACGCCCTGACGGCCCGGCGCACCGCTCTCGCGGCTCAGGAAAAGGCCCTGACGGCCCGCCTCCTGCCCAACCGGAAGGCCGCTGACCTCTACCGTCAGCACGCCGCCGCCCGGGCGGAGCTGGAACGCCGCTGGCAGTGGGTGAACGCTCTCGCCTCCACGGCGGGCGGCACCCTCAGTAGCAAACAGAAGATACGCCTCGAGGCTTACATCCAGATGAACTACCTCGACGCCATCCTCGTCCACGCCAACACCCGCCTTATGCAGATGACCGCCGGGCAGTACGAGCTGGAGCGGGTGGGTGCCGAGAACCAGCGCAGCCAGTCCGGCCTCGACCTCGGCGTCATCGACCACTACAACGGCACCCGCCGCAGCGTCAAGACCCTCTCGGGCGGCGAGAGCTTCAAAGCCTCACTGGCGCTGGCGCTGGGCCTCTCGGACGAGGTCCAGAGCGCGGCGGGCGGCATCCGGCTGGACACCCTCTTCCTCGATGAAGGCTTCGGCTCGCTGGACGACGAGAGCCTTGAGCAGGCCATCCGGGTCCTCGCCGGCCTCACCGAGGGCGACCGCCTCGTGGGCATCATCTCCCACGTCGCCGCGCTCAAGGAGCGCATCGACAAACAGGTGGTCGTAAAAAAGGCCCGCAGCGGGGGGAGCACGGTGGAGGTCATTGTGTGACCGCTTTCCTTCTCTTCCTCATCGCCTACCTTCTCAGGGCCGCGTCTTTCAGAAAGTCTTTTGCCTGCTCAAGCGGGAGGGGCGCTTTCCTTCCTTTCCTGTTTTGTATTTTTCTTCGGTATCTGCAACTCAATGCAGTTTGTTTGAGTCAAAAAGTCAACCTTTTTGAGAAAACAGTCGAAAAGACGTAGAAAAGATAGCATGAAATTCCCCCGCATATTCTCCCCCGCCTCCGCACACCCTAGGTGCGGAGGTGTTTTTTATGGAATCTCTGACGCCCTTCATCCGCCATGAGCTTGAGGATGCGCCCGGGCCGAGCGGCCCGCCGGAGGAGACGAGCAGCATGGTCAGTCCGCCTTTGGGCGCGGAACCCGGTCAGCCGCCCGTCACAGAACCGCCAAAACCGGGTCGCGGCTCCCAGCAGCCGCCGTCGCAGCCGGACGGCCCGGATGTGCAGCTCCCGCCGCCGGAAGTCCCACAGCCCCGTCCAGACTGCGGCATCCCCATGACCGACGGCACCCCTGCGGCCTGTCGGCAGAAGAATGCCGCCGAGTATCTGGCCGGGCGGTCGCCGGGGGTAATGACGCAGTACGGCGGCGGGCTTTTCGGGGCCGAGCAGCATCTTCACAGCCGCGAACCTGCGCCCGACGAAGACAAGAGCGGCGTTTTACAGCTGGTAGAGTGGCGCGAAGAAGCGCCTTACGGTTGAAAGAGATGTAAAATTCAGAAATTATTTTCCAATTACCTGTTGAAATCTTCGCGCGCTTCTTTTATTATGGTAGCAAACAAAGCAAAGGCAGGTAATGCACTATGGCAGAAATCAAATACGAGATCGTTGAGCGCATCGCAGTTCTCGGAGAGCGTCCCCGCGGCTGGGAGCGCCAGCTCAACCTCATCAGCTGGAACGAAGGCGAACCCAAGTACGACATCCGCGACTGGTCCCCGGACGGCACCCGCATGGGCAAAGGCATCTCCCTGAGCCACGACGAGCTGGCCATCCTGAAGGGCATCCTCGAGGATATGGAGCTGTAAGATGACGGACCGCGAGGAATTTCTGGAGATATTCCGCACCCACGTCACCCGGCCCGGCAGCGAGAAGCTGCTGGACTGGATGGACAGCAAGACGGACTTCTTCTCCGCGCCGGCGTCCACCCGCTTCCATGGGGCCTGCGATGGCGGGCTGTGTGCGCACAGCCTGAACGTCTACCGCGTGCTCCACGGCACCTTCTTCACGCCGGACGAGGACAGCGAAGAGACCTTCGCCATCTGCGCACTGCTCCACGACCTGTGCAAGGCCAACTTCTACAAAAAAGGCACCCGCAACGTGAAGAACGAGGCGACGGGCCAGTGGGAGAAAGTCCCCAGCTACAGCGTGGAGGACATGTTTCCCTACGGCCATGGCGAGAAGAGCGTCTTCCTCATCGAGCGGTTTATGAAGCTGAAGGTGGAAGAGGCCGTGGCCATCCGCTGGCACATGGGCGGCTTCGACGACGCTGTCCGGGGCGGCAGCTTTGCCCTGTCGGGGGCCTTCGAGAAGTACCCTCTCGCCGTCAAGCTCCACATCGCCGACCTCGAGGCGACCTATCTGCTGGAACAGCGGGGCGAATGATACAAAAAAGACCACCTGTCTCTCGACAGGTGGTCTTTTTAACTCTTACTTTTCCTGCGGCATCAGCTTCGAAAGCTCGGCCAGAACCTCGTCGCCGAGGTGTTCCAGCTTTGTTTTCGACTGACGGTCCGCAGCAGGCGGTGTCTGTGCAGCCGTCTCCGGGAACGGGACAGTGGGCAGTGCGGACGGAACATCCAGCCGCAGCGGGGCGGTGGATATTTTGTCCAGCTCGCTCCGCAGCTCCTCACACCGAGCGGTCAGCTCGGCGTTCTCCTTCCTCAGGGCCAGCATGGTGCGCTCGTAGGCGAACATCCGTGTCTCATAGCGGCGAAGTTCGGCGTTGGCCGCGTTGAGCTTCCGGCTCAGCTGCTCAAGCTGAGTCGGCCCGGACGCAGCGGGCAGAGCCTCAGGGCATGACTTCTCCCGTTCGGATGCCATCGCCTCTTCCACCTCCTGCAGTCTGCGCTGGGCGCAGCGATGCTCCCGGGCAGTCTCCCGGCAGAGCTGTTCCAGCCGATGCAGCTCCGGCGTCCGGCGGCTGCTCAGCCACTCCAGCGGCAGCTTCGTCTGTTGCTGCTCCACGGTACGGCCTCCTTCCGCTTTTTCTGCGCAAGGGGTTCTCTATTCTTGCGCTTATCTACGCTTGTTCAGGATCGCCAGCAGGTCGTCGTAGTAGCTGGTGTCGCTGTTCTCCTCTTCCACGGGCTTGGCGGCAGAAGCATTGCCGGAAGCGACGGAAGGAGTGTTGACCTCGGCGCTGAAGACAGCGGACGGAGCAGAAGCCGTCACGCCGGGAGCAGTACCGGCGGCAGCAGTACCCAACGTGCTGCGCAGGCCGTCAGCAGCCTTATTGTCGAAGCCGGTAGCCACGACGGTAACGCGCATCTCATCGGAGAGGTTCTCGTCGAAGGCAGTACCCCAGATGATGTTCGCATCGGGATGTGCGCTCTGGGTGATGAGACCGGCGGCAGTCTCGACATCCTCCAGACCAATGTCGGGGCTGGAAGTGATGTTGATGATGACGCCGTGTGCGCCGGCGATGCTGGTCTCCAGCAGCGGAGAGGAGATCGCGGCCTTGGCGGCGTTCTCAGCCTTGCCGGCACCCTTGGCGCTGCCGACGCCCATGTGAGCGTAGCCGGCGTCCTTCATGATGGAGCGCACGTCGGCGAAGTCCAGATTGATGAAGGCCGGCACATTGATCAGGGCGGAGATGGACTCGACGCCCTGACGCAGCACGTTATCAGCGGCCTGGAAGGCGTTCATCAGGGTGATCTTCTCCTGACTGATCATCTTCAGGCGCTCGTTGGGGATGACAATGAGGCTGTCCACGTGCATCAGCAGATTTGCGATGCCCTGCTCAGCCAGACCCATCTTCCGCTTGCCCTCAAAAGAGAAGGGCTTGGTGACGATGCCCACGGTCAGGATGCCCAGATCGTGTGCCACCTCGGCCACCACAGGAGCAGCACCGGTGCCGGTGCCGCCGCCCATACCGGCGGTGATAAAGACCATCTGGGAGCCCTTCAGAGCGTTTGCGATCTCGTCCTTGCTCTCCTCGGCAGCGCGCTGGCCGATCTCGGGGTCAGCACCTGCGCCGCGGCCCTTGGTGAGCTTGGAACCCAGCTGCACCTTGGTGGCGGCATGGTTCTTCGCCAGTGCCTGCTGGTCGGTATTCATCGCGATAAATTCGACGCCCTGCAGGCCGTCGCTGACCATGCGGTTGACGGCGTTGCCGCCGCCGCCGCCCACGCCGATGACCTTTATCGTCGTTACGTTTTCGTCCATTTCTTCGTCGAGCATGAGTGCCATATCATTGTCCTCCATCGGATTTTATCGTAGACCGCGCCTTGGCGCAGGATAGAACTCAACATTACTGCTACTATATAACAGTATCGTATCATCTTTTGGCCCCGAATGCAAGATAAATTTGCTTTTTCGATGGTATTTTTTTCACAGCGGCGTCAAGGGGCTGCATTTCTCTGCCAATTCGTCCCCCTAAAGAGGCCAGAACTTCGCACAGGCCGGCATAGCCCCGGTCGATATGACGAGTCTCTTCCACGAGGCTTTTTCCCCGTGCCGACAAAGCCGCCACCACCAGTGCCGCGCCGCCCCGCAGGTCAGGCGCAGTGAGGGTGGCGCCGTGGAGGCCGCTTTCCGGCAGCGGACCGACAGAGAGCACCCGGCCTGACCGATTTACCCGCCCGCCCAGCCGCTCGAAGCCCTCCGCGCAGCCGAACCGCCGTTCGAAGACGACGTCCTCGATGCTGCTCTCCCCCTCGGCACAGAGCATGGCAGCGGCCAGCAGGGGCGCAGCGTCGGTGGCGAGACCCGGGTACACCCCGGTGAAGACCCGGCCCGCCCCGTACAGCCGCCCGAAACGGGCCACCTCGGCCCGGTCTGCGCCCCGCTCCACGGTGCAGCCCATTTGTTCCAGAATTTCCAGCACCGGCGCATAGAGCGCGGGCGGGCATCCGGTGAGTTCCACCCGCCCTCCGGCAGCAGCGGCGGCGCAGGCCAGTGTGGAGGCGAAGATGCGGTCCGGCAGGGGCGAAAAATCGCAGCCGGAAAGCGCCCGCCGCCCCTCGATGTGAATCGTTGAAGTCCCCGCGCCCTCGATACGCCCGCCGCAGCGGTTCAGGAAGTCGGCAAGGTCAGAGATCTCCGGCTCCCGCGCCGCGCCCCGCAGGACGGTGGTGCCTCGTGCGCAGGCAGCGGCCAGCAGCAATGTCTCCGTCGCCCCCACGCTGGGGAAGCGGAGGGTGAAGTCTGTCCCGTAGAGTCCCCCTGGCGCGGCCAGCACCAGCCTTCCCGCCCCGGCGTCCAGCTCCTTTGCCCCCATCCGGGCCAGACCTTCCAGATGTAAGTCGATGGGCCGGGCGCCGATATTGCACCCGCCGGGCAGCGAAGTCTCAGCCCGGCCCAGCCGCGCCAGCAGCGGCGCGCAGAAGAGGATGGAGGCCCGCATTTGTGCTGCGGTTTCTCCCGGAAGGGTGCTGTTTGAGGGCATTCCGGCCACCACGATGTCTGCCCCCTGCCAGTGGGCGGCGCACCCCGCGCCCCGCAGCAGCCCGAGGCTGCATTCCACGTCCGACAGCCTCGGCACGGCCCGCAGGCGCACCGTTCCCCGGCAGAGCAGTGCCGCCGCAAGAAGCGGAAGTACGCTGTTTTTCGCTGACGGTATCGCCGTCGTACCGTTCAGCGGCCGTCCGCCCATCACCCAAATCCGCCCGCTCTGCTGTGTCATATCCGCTGCCCCCATTCCGCAAAAGATACCCCACAATATGCAAAAGCAGGGGCGGATGTCACGATTTGAGTTTGTAATAGTATTTCTGGTTTCGCCAAGGCTCCCCCCTCTGGGGGGCAACAGCGACGACCGCCGCCAGTGGCGGAAACAGGGAGGAGTTGTTGGGGCAGCGGCCAGCAAGACGCAAGCGAAGCGCGGCGGATGCTGGGTGCCGCAACCCGGCCTTGGCGCGGAGCACCTGAGAGGGCTCTACATCTCCCCGCGTGATACCCCCAGCACCACCCCCATCTCCCCCAGCAGCATCATGAGGCTGGTGCCGCCGGAGGAGAAAAATGGCAGCGAGATGCCGGTGTTGGGGATGGTGTTGGTGACGACAGCCACGTTCAGCACCGCCTGCAGGGCCACCTGCACCACGAATCCCACCACCAGCAGCGCCCCGAACCGGTCGGGCGCGTGGGCTGCGATGGTGATGCCCCGGCAGAGCAGCAGCACGAACAGCCCCACCACTGCGCAGGCCCCCACGAAGCCCAGTTCCTCGCAGACGATGGAGAAGATGAAGTCGTTCTGAGGCTCGGGGACAAAAAGATGCTTTTGGCGGCTTTCCCCCAGACCGAGGCCGGTCGCCCCGCCGGAGCCGATGGCATAGAGGCTCTGGATGGTCTGGTGGCCGTCGCCCAGCGGGTCGGCAAAGGGATCGAGCCAGGAGCGGAGCCGGTCGGCGGCGTAGGGGACGAGGTCGGGCATGACGGCCACCGCTGCACCAATGGCCCCGACGCCTCCCGCGCCCGCCAGCAAAAACCACCGCAGCCCCGTACCACCCACGAACATCAGCACCGCGCCGATGCCAAGGATGAGGACGGTGCCGGACAGGTGCGGCTCCAGCAGCATCAGGGCCGCCACCACCCCCAGCACCAGCGCAAAGGGCAGGACACCCACGCTGAAATCCTTCATCCGGTCGTGGTTCAGTGCGATGATGTGGGAAAACACCAGCACCACCGCAAACTTTGCGATCTCGCTGGGCTGCAGGGTGCCAAACCCCGGGATGACCAGCCACCGCTTGCAGCCGTTGTACTCGGGCATGAAGAGCACCGCCGCCAGCAATATCAGTGACAGCCCCAGCAGCGGCCACGCCAGCTTATGGAAGACATGGTAATCTACCCGGCTGGCCAGCCACATCCCGCAGAGCCCCAGCGCCGCGTAGAGCAGCTGAGGCCGCAGATAGGCCCAGGCGTCGCCCCGCCGGTAGAGCGCCACGGCGCTGGACGCGCTGGCCAGCATCACCAGCCCGAAGCCCACCAGCGTGAGCACAAGTATCAGAAACGGCAGGTCCATGCCGGGCAGCGGACGCAGGATCCTCTTCTTCATCCTCTCCCCCCTTCCCTTTAGTGTACGCACCGGGGCGGGCGGCTAGTCACGGGGCCTCGCGCATATGATTGCAGGAAGGGAGGTGCTGTCTCATGTCCGAATCGCCAAAACCCGCCGACGCCCTGCGCACCCTGCCGGAACGGGCGTTCCGCGCCCGGGCAGGGCTGGTGGCGGGGGTGTTCTGTCTGGTCTGCTGCGGGCTGGCGGTGCGGCTTTTATTTTTGCAGGTGCTGGGCGGCGGCTGGTACACCGACCGCGCTCTGGGCCAGCAGCTGCGGGACACCGTCGTCCCCGCCGACCGGGGCCGCATCTACAGCGCCGACGGCGTCCTTCTGGCGGCCAACAGCAGCTGCTGGACTCTCCGGGCCTCGCCCCGGGAGATGCCGGAAGATAAACTTGCCCTCGCGGCCAAGGGGCTGGCAGAGATCCTGGAGCTGGACGAAGGAAATCTTCTCGAGAAATTCAGCGACCGTCACTCCAACGACTGCCTCCTGCGCTACCGGGTAGACCGGGCCATGGCCGACGCCGTGCGGGACTTCTGCGAGGCAAACGGAATCACCGGCATCCGCATCAATCAGGACTCGAAGCGCTGGTACCCGCAGGGGGAGTTTCTGGCTTCGGTGCTGGGGTTCACCAATGTGGACAACGCGGGCGTCTCGGGCCTCGAACTGAAGTATGACGACCTGCTCACCGGCGAAAACGGCGTCGTCCTCACGGCGGTGAACGCCTGGGGCTACACCCTCGAGCAGAGCTATGAGACCGAGCGTTTCCCCACCGAGGGGGACGGCCTGCGGCTCACCATCGACGCCAACATCCAGCACTACCTCGAGAACGCGCTGGGCTACGCGGTAAAGGAACACCACGTCGCAGCCCGTGCCGTGGGCATCGTCATGGACGTGAACACCGGGGCCGTGCTGGCCATGTCCACCACCCCCGCCTACGACCCCAACCAGCCCCGTGTGCTGGCCGACAAGGCCGCCCGGGAGGCCGTAGAGGGGCTTTCCGGCGACGAGCGGGCGGCGGCATTGCAGCTGGCCCAGCAGACCCAGTGGCGGAACAAGGCCGTCAGCGACCTCTACGAGCCGGGCAGCGTCTTCAAGCTCATCACCTGCGCGGCGGCGCTGGACACCGGGGCTGTGAGCAAAAATTCCAGCTTCTACTGCGGCGAGAGCATCTCGGTAGCCGGCACCCGCTTCCACTGCGCCAACCACAAGCGCCACGGCGCGCAGACCGTCACTCAGGCCCTTGAGAACTCCTGCAACCAGAGCTTCATCCAAATCGGCGCAAGACTGGGCAAAGAGGCGTTCTGCGACTACTTTGCGGCCTTCGGCCTCCGCGCGCCCACCGGCATCGACCTGCCCGCCGAGCCGAAAAAAAGCCTCTACTACACCGCCGACCGGATGGGGCCGGTGGAGCTGGCGTCCTGCGCTTTCGGGCAGAGCAGCAAGATCTCTTACCTCGAGATGGCGTCGGCGGTCTGCGCTGTGGTCAACGGCGGGCGGCTGATGCAGCCCTACGTCGTCTCAGACATCCTCGGCCCGGAGGGCGAAGTCATCGACCACCTCTCCCCCGTCTGCAAGCGTCAGGTACTGAAAGAAGAGACCTCCCGCACCATGCGGGAGATGATGGAGGCCGTCGTCCTCTACGGCGGCGGACGGAACGCTCAGATCGCGGGCTACCGGGTAGGCGGCAAGAGCGGCACCAGCCAGAAGCTGGACAGCGCCGACGAGAAGGCCCGCATCGCCAGCTTTGTGGCCGTGGCTCCCATCGACGACCCCCAGTTTTTGTGTCTCGTCTGCCTCGACGAGCCCCACAGCTGGACGACAGCGGGCGGCAGCCTCTCGGCCCCGGTCTGCGCCGAGGTCCTCGAGCAGACGCTGGTCTATAAAGGTGTCCCCCGCGCCGCTGTCCCGGATACGCCTGCTTCCGATGCTGAGACTTCCGCCGACCTTCCCGAGGACGGCGACAGCTTCGACGGGGCGTAAAAATGGGCAAAAGAAAAGACCGCTGGATGGCGGTCTTGGAAGGTCGATATTTTTCAGCTCTGCTGCGGCTGGTCGCGGAACACGATCTCGCCGGTGGCGCTGTCCATGGACTCGACGATGGCGAGACTCTCCAGCTGGATGCCCTTGCTGCGGATGAGGTCGCCGCCCTGCTGGAAGCCCTTCTCGACGGCGATGCCGATGCCCTCAACAGTGGCACCAGCCTTCTCGGTCAGCTCCAGCAGCCCCAGCAGGGCGCAGCCGTTGGCCAGGAAGTCGTCGATGATGAGAACGTGGTCCTCGGGGGTGAGGAACTTCTTGGAGACGATGACATTATAAATTTTCTTGTGGGTGAAGGACTGGATCTTCGTCTCGTAGTTGTCGTAGTCCAGGTTGATGCTCATGGACTTTTTGGCGAACACCACCGGCACGTTGAACTCGCTGGCCACCACAGCCGCGATGCCGATGCCGCTGGCCTCGATGGTGAGCACCTTGTTGATGGGCTTGCCATCGAACAGGCGCTTCCACTCCTTTGCCATCTCGCGGAACAGCGGAATGTCCATCTGATGGTTGATGAAGCTGTCCACCTTGAGCACGTTGCCCTCACGGACGATGCCGTCTTTGCGGATGCGGTCTTCCAGCATTTTCATAGTTCGTCTCTTCCTCCCAATTTTCCTGTCACAAAACGGTCAATATTTCATATCAGTATACCGGATACTTTCCCGGTTGGCAAGGCTTTTTCTGCCCAAATTTGACTCGTTCTCTCCGGTTTTTTCAGCCCTTTCGATTATAAGTATGACTTTTGTGGTACGGTCTGTGTCTCAGGGCGGGCGATTTGTGCAGTTGTCTCTTGTTTTCTGCGCAAAATCGAGTATACTGGTAGCAACCGGAAACGGCTTGCTGCGGCCGACGAGGGCCGCACCGGGAAAAGGAGTCAGTATATGAAGACAGGGTTAGTATTAGAGGGCGGTGCCATGCGGGGGATGTTCACCGCAGGCGTTCTGGATGTCCTGATGGAGCACGGCCTCACCACCGACGGCACCATCGGCGTGTCGGCGGGCGCGGTGTTCGGCTGCAACTTCAAGTCGCACCAGATCGGCCGTGTCATCCGCTACAACACCGAATATTGCAACGACAAGCGCTACGCCAGCTTCCGCAATCTGCTGCGCACCGGCAACCTCTACAGCGAGGATTTCTGCTACCACGAGGTGCCGGAAAAGCTGGACCCCTTTGATGAAGAGGCATTCCGCGCTTCGTCCATGGACTTCTTTGTCGTCTGCACCGACCTGCATACCGGCGACCCTATCTACCACAAGTGCCGCAGCGGCGACGCCGAGGACGTGCGCTGGATGGAGGCTTCGGCGTCCATGCCGCTGGCGGCGAAAGCCGTCAGGATCGGCCACTACTCCCTGCTGGACGGCGGCGTGGCCGACTCCATCCCCGTCCGCTTCTTCGAGAGCCTGGGTTACAAGCGGAACCTCATCATCCTGACCCAGCCCAAGGGCTTCGTGAAAAAGAAAAACCCCATGCTGCCCGCCATCCGTGCGCGGTATCTGCGCTATCCGGCCTTCGTGGCAGCGGTGGCCGACCGTCACGAGCGATATAACGAGGCCCTCTCCTACATCGCCATGCAGGAGGCATCGGGCAAGGACTATGTCATCCGCCCGCCCATCCCGCTGGAGATCGGCGCTATGGAGCGCGACCCCGCCCAGCTGCGCCGGGTCTACGAGACGGGCCGCGCCGTAGCGGAGAACCAGATCGATAAGATAGAGGCGTTCCTGAACGATGTGAAGGAGACGGAGGAATAACCTCTCCGTCACGGCTGACGCCGTGCCACTGCCCGGGTTGCGGCACCCAGCATCCGCAGCGCTTTGCTTGCGTCTTGCTGGCCGCGGCCCCAACAGCGACTCCCTGTTTCCGCCACTGGCGGCGGTCGTCGTTGTTGCTCCTAACGAGGGAAGGCTTTGGCATTCCGTAAAGCTTTGCCTCTTCGCCAGAGGCTCCCCTACTAGGGGAGCTGTCGAGCGGCAGCGAGACTGAGAGGTTGTACGAAGACGAGCCTAACCTACAAACAAAGCAGGAGCCCCATCCATTCGGATGGGGCTCCTGTTTTTCTTATTGCTTACTGCATATCCGTCTCAGAGATGGGGGTATCCAGCTCATCGGCCGGGGCGTCCGCCATCTCGGGCTGTTTGCCCTTCTTCTCCCTGCGGGGCTTTTCGCCCTTGGGGCCGCGCTTCGACTTGATGCGCTTTGCCAGCAGCAGGAGCAGCACCAGCAGGGCTGCGCCGCCGGCGCAGAAGGCCCAGATGGGAAGCTTTGCAGGAACGAAAGCCACTTCGACCTCGGTGCCGGTGGTGGTGAAGGTGGTATAGCTGCCGAAGCTGCCCGTCTCCACCTTATGCCAGCTGCCGTCGGCCTGCTTGACGTAGACCTTGCCCTTGGCCTTGCCGGGGGTCAGATAACGGATCTGGTGGGTCTCATTGCCGTCATCGGTGAACTCCAGCAGCCACTGCTCTGTCACACCGTGGACATCGGCTGTGATGTCCTGCTGGGTGACCTGCACGGCGTTGGAACCGCCGAAGAAGCCGTCCACGAAGAAAACGGGGCGTCCGTTCTCGCGGGTGACGCTGCTGCTCAGAGACGGGATGTAGGGCGTGTACTCCACATTGACCACGGTGTCGGTGTGGAGCTGGTCGAGAACGGGTGTGCTCCACTCGGCGTAGTATCCATCCTTCTGGGGGATCTCGGGGTAGTCGGCCAGAGTGAAGGACGCACCGTAGTCAAAGCTGATCTTCTTGATGATGTGGCCGTCGGCCTTGAAGGTCAGGTTCAGCTTGCGGAAGGAGTCCGGCACATTCTCCTGAGCCAGCAGGGTCTCATAGGTGACCGGCTCTGCCTGACCGACGCGGCTCAGGCGGTCGATGCCCTGCAGATCGTCGGAGACGAAGAGGTTGCCATAGAAGTCGCCGTCCTGTCCGCCGGAGACAGCACCCACGTACTGCTGGCCTTCCAGCACAGAGACGATGGCGCGGTTGTTGATGGCGATGAGGCTGCCGTCGGTGAGGTCGCTGTCGGTACCCTGACCGACGATGCCGCCGATGTACTTTTCACCACTGAGGGCGCATTTTGCCCAGTTGCTGCGGAGCTTGGCGCTGGCCGCACCGGCAATGCCGCCCACCTGATTGACGCCGGTGACGTCGCCGTAGGACTCGCAGGCCGTCACAAGGCCCAGCTCCTCCTGGCCGACGATGCCGCCGACCATATCCTTCTTGGCGGTGATGCTGCCCTCGTTGATGTTGCCGGTGAGGACGGCGCTGACGGTATAGGAGGTGCGCAGCAGCGAGGTACCCTCGTCCTTGTTGTCCTCCTCGGGGTCCAGCAGGTTTTCGACGCCCATGGTACCGGCGATGCCGCCCACGTTCATGTCGGCGTCGATGCTGCCGCGGTTGATGCTGTTTTCAATTTTGCCGTCGGACTGGGAAGCGATGAGGTCTTCCGACTCATCCTCGTAGATGGTCTTGCTGCCCGGGTCGCTGATCTCTTCCACAGCATCCAGCATCAGGTTGGACACAACGCTGACCTGTGCGGTCACGGCGCGCATCTTGTCGGTCAGCTGGTTGCTGGCGGTGCGCATGGTGCTGTTGATGTCGTCCATCTTGTCGTTGATGGCGCTGACAGCATCAAAGAGGGAGTCCTTGGTGTTGGTCAGCTCTGCCGAGGGACGAGGCACCTTGATAGGGTCCTGCTGGTTGAGCCAGTGGAGAATATCGCGGGTCTGGCCCATCATATCGGTCAGGCCGCCGAGGCCGTCCTGCATCTGGCCCAGAGCCACGGAGGTATGCGCCAGCGTTGCACTGGTGAGGGCGGCGTCGGTCTTAAGCAGGTCGAGGGAGTCGCTCAGGTCATCCATGGCGTCGCTCAGCTTGTCGGAAGCATCGCTCAGCTGATCGAGACCATCCTTGATGCTGCCGCCGCCGTTATTGCCGACCCAGTCCTTGATGTTGTCCATGATGCCGTCGGTGATGCTGCCCATGCCGTCCAGCGCGTCAGAGGCTTTGGTCAGAGCCGCAGCCAGCTCGGGGTGGTCGGAGGCCGAGACGGACTTGGCAGCGCTGCCCACGATGCCGCCCATCTGGGTGGCAATGGTAGAGATGGTGCCGATGGCACTTGCGATTTGGGAAGTAGCACGGGCAATGTCACTGTCGTTGGACAGGAGGGACGCCGTGCGCAGCAGGCCCATGCCTGCGGTGACGGCCTTCATTGCCGGAGCCATGCCGCTGCCCAGCGTGAAGACGCTGGCCACAGAGTTGGCCACCTTCAGCAGCTCAATGCCGGTCTTGAGGTTCTTATCCGACTTCTTCTCGGCAGAGAGAGAGTCGTAGCCGGTCAGGATGGTGGAGATCGCCTGCGAGGCAGCGCTGTCATCGCCGGTATCGACAGACTCCAACAGCTGTTTGATACCCTCAGAGATAGCCGACATCCCGTCACGGCCATCCTCGGCCGCGTCGCTCACCTTGTCCAGACCGGAGCTGGTCTTGCTGAGGGCGCTGGATGCCATCAACATCTCAGCGGCCATCTCGCGCATGGCCCACTTGAGGTTTCCGGTGGCATCGGTCAGCTTGGTCATGGCATCTTCGCCGGTGTCCATGACGGGTTCGAGTTTGGTGAGGGTATCGGCCAGCAGAGTGGAGGCGCGGTCGATCTCGTCGGCCACCTCGTCGCCGTAGTCGCTGGCCTGATCGTCCAGCTGGCGTGCCGCTGCAATGGCGGTGTCCATCTGGCTGGTCATGGCGCTGAAGGAATTGGAGATGCTGGCGGTGGAGTTCTCGACAACGCCGGTGGTGTCATCGACAAGGCCGCGCAGAACATCCAGCTCCGAACGGAGACGCTTGATGGTGTCCTTAGAGAGGTCGAGTTCGCGATAGGGTTCCGCCTGACCGGCAATGCCGCCCACGTCCTTGCGGCCCAGAACACGGCCCTGGTTGATGCAGCCGGATACGAGGCCGTCAGTGCGGCCCACGATGCCGCCCACGTTGTAGCCGATATGCTCGTAGCCGACAGTTCCGGTGTTGACGCTGGTCAGGATCATGCCGGAGGAGCGGCCTGCGATGCCGCCGGTGTCGGTGGCGACGTTGGTGACGGAATTGGTGGCGTCGTCATCGGCGGCGGCTATCTTGTTGTTGATCTGGTCCACCATCTTGGCGGTGAAGCCGTCGGTGTCGAGAGAGGCTTCCTGATATTCGGTGTTGATGCTGCCCACGTTGGTGCAGCCGGTGATGGCGCCGAGGTTGTAGCCTGCGATGCCGCCGGTGGAAGATTTGCCGGTGACGATGGCGCGGGCAGTGCTGTGGTCGATGGTGCCTTCGGACTCGTTGCGGCCCACGATGCCGCCCACCTCGCTGTCGCCGGTGACGACGCCGGTGAACTGGCAGTTGATGAGGGTACCGTGGTTGATGCCTACGATGCCGCCGGTGGTGGTGTCGGCAGAATCAGAGACAGACACGATGCCCCGCACGCTCAGGGACTCGATGGAGCCCTGTTCCTCCACGATGCCGAAGAGGCCCGCCGGGGAATACTGGCCCGTAATGGTCAGGTCCGAGATGGTGTGGCCATTGCCCTTGAACTGTCCGCTGAAGGACGGGATGGGCTCCCACAGCATCCCCTCGAGGGAGAGGTCTTTCTGTAGAATAACCGTCTTGCCCACCGACCACTGGTCGTAGGCACAGCTCTTGGCCAGCGAAAGCAAGTCCGAGACGCTGTTGATGTAAATGGTATCGCCGTCGTCAGACGCGAACACTGGCAGTGCGATGCTCAGCGCCAGCACAGCGGCCAGAAGCGCAGCCGTCAGGCGGCGCAGCAGATGGTTACTGGTCTTCATTCTGCACCTCCTGTTGTTTATTGTCGTCCAGTTCCTGAGAGACGTTGCCCGAGATGACGGTCAGCTGGACGTCGCCGTCCACGATGGCGTTCATCGTACCGGCCACAGAGCCGTGGATCTCGCCCTGCACGATGCCGTTGACACGCATACGGCCATTGCCGCTGCTGCGGGCCACCAGCTTCGGCACAGCAAAGGAGGTACGGTCCACGATGCGGGTGCCGATGAGCAGGATCTGAGGCAGGACGAAGAGGACGAGGATGATGGAGATGATGGTGCCTCGGCCCAGACACTGGCCGATGCCCACGATGCAGGCGTCGGAAGTCATCTGGCCGATGAGGATGCCGGACACGGTCATGATGGTGCCGGAAGTCAGGATGGTCGGGAACGCGAAGTTGATGGTCTCTATCATGGCCTGCTTGTGCTCCATCTTATCCTTCAGCTCGTTGAAACGGGTGGCGATGACGATCGCGTAGTCGATGTTCGCGCCCATCTGGATGGAGCTGACGATGAGGTAGCCCATGAAGTAGAGGTTGGTCCCCATGAAATACGGGAATGAGAAGTTTATCCAGATAGCGCCCTGAATGACCACGATGAGCAGGATGGGCATACCGACGGACTGGAAGGTGAACAGCAGCACCAGCAGGACGATGAAGATGGACACGACGTTGACGACGACATTATCGACGGCGAAGGACTTCTGGAAATCGTACTCGTTGGTGGCGTCACCGGCCATGTACAGCTCGCCGTCCGGGTAATACTTCCGGGCGATGGAGCGGATGGTGTCGGTGAACTCATAAGTAGTCTGGCCGGGTTCCAGAGAGGGGCTCAGGTAGATGAGGACGCGGTTGTAGTCGTTGCCCTGCAGCTGGGCCAGTGCGCTCTCCATCTGGTCGCGGGCGTCGTGGAGGTCGTCCAGGTCTTCCTGAGAGAGGGAGACGATGCCGGTGTCGGCCTCGTCGCAGACGTAGAGGAACATATCCACGAGCGGCACTTTATAGGAGGCGAAGTTGCCGATGACCTGGCCGTACTCCTCGTTCTCGATGGCGTAGGCGGTGTAGATCATCTGGGCGGCCTCGTAGTCCAGGTCGGCCATCTCGGAGAACTGGCGGGCGGTGAGCTTGTCTTCCAGCATATAGCCGTCCTGGGCCTCGATGTTGGACAGACCCTTGGTGGAGTCTATCTCATCGCAGCTTTCCAGCTCCTCCAACATCTTTTTCTCGATGCTGTAATCGTCGTTCTTGGGGTAGACGAGAGCCACGAGGTTCGACTTGGTGAAGTTCTCTTCGATCATCTGGTCCGCGATGAGGGATTCGTTCATCTTCGGCACCTTGATGACATCGTAGCCGTAGGCGTAGGGACAAAGGTTCGAGAAGTGGTGACCGATGAGGATGACCACCAGGAAGATAACAGGGATGACCTTGCGGGTGCGCCATGCAAAACGGCCCACGAAGGGGATCTCCGGCACGAAGTTCCTGTGCTTGGTCTTATCCATGTAGGGTCCGAAGAGCATCAGCAGGCCGGGCATGACCACGAACACCGAGAGCATCGCAAAGAGGATGGACTTGATGAGGCAGATGGCCATATCGGAGCCGATGCGGAACTGCATGAACAGCATGGCCACGAGGCCGCCGATGGTGGTCAGGGAGCTGGAGCTGATTTCGGGGATACTCTTGCTCAGGGACTCGATGACGGCCTCCTTCAGAGGCATGGTCTGGTGTTCTTCCTTGAAGTGGTTGCAGAAGATGATGGCGTAGTCCAGCGACAGCGCCAGCTGCAGGATGTTCGTGACCGAGTTGGACACGAAGGAGATGGTGCCGAGCATGAAGTTGGTACCCATGTTCAGGATCATGCCCACCACGAAGGTGAGGATGAGGACGGGTACCTCGGCGTAGGTCTGGGACGTCAGGAGCAGGACGATGACGATGATGACGGCAACGTACACCATGATGACCCGCACCTCGGCATCAATGGTTTCCTGCTGGGTATTGCCCAGCGAGGTGGAGACGTAGATGTCGTAGTCGGCGAGGTATTCCTTCACCCGGTCGAGGGCCTCGAGGCACTGGTCATCGTCCTCGGGGTAGTCGAAGGTGATGGAGTAAAGGGCCGACACCGAATCCTTATTATAATGGTCAGTCGTGTCGTCGTAGTCCAGCATCTGGACGCCCTTGAGCTCGGTGAGCCTGTCGGAAAGCTCATCGGCCTCAGTGGGCGTGATGTTGGCCACCATGACGTCGGCAGAGCCGTAGGTCGTGAACTGCTCGTCCATGATGTCAAGGCCCATGCGGGTCTCCGAGGTCTTGGGCAGGTAGGTGGTCATATCGGTCTCGACCTTGACCCACCGCACCGAGAACACCGTGAAGATGGCAGCCAGAATGACAAACAGGAACACAAGGTTGCGGCGTTCCACGATCTGGCGCGCAAGCTTGTGCATGAAGTCTATCTGCGGTTTTTCGTGTTCGTTCAAAGCGTCCGTCCTCCTTTGTCGTGATTTTTTTGCAGTTTCATCCCCGGGGATGGGCTGCGCAGTCGTCTCATAAACAACCTCCGTCCGATAAACTACATTTGGTGATTTTGTGAAAATTCGAAGGGAAATATTTGTACAAATGATATAATAGAGCGCTGCCCATCAAAAAGCAAGCGACAAAACCGCGCGAATGATAAAATTTGATTGTTCTTAGCCGCCCTCTCAGTCATCGCTGCGCGCCTGAGAGGGCTAGTGTTTCCGTTTCCTGCGCGGCCCCGCATTGACGTAGCCGAACACTGTGCCACAGACGCCGCCGACGATGTGCATGAAGTTGGCCACGTTGTCCCGCACAAAGATGATGTCATAGACCTGCTGGCCCAGATAGAGCGCCGCCACCAGCAGCATGGTGACGGGGATGCCGCCCGAGAAGCCGGACAGGGATGCCAGCATGATGAGCATGAAGACGATGCCCGACGCGCCCAGCAGCGCCGTGCGGGGGAACAACGCACACTGCAGAATGCCCGAGATGAGGGCCGTGAGCAGGATGCCTTTGAGCAGGGGCAGGCTGCCGTACTTTTCTTCCATCGGCGGGCCGACGACGAGGAGAAGTAGCATATTATTCAGGAAATGGTCCCAGCTGCCGTGGCCCAGCACATGGCCGAAGAGCCGGATGTAAAACAGCGGGTCTTTCAGCGAGGAACGGTAAACGCTGAACAGATGGGTGGTCGTCCAGCCGCCGGTGTACTGGCCCAGGAACAGCACCCCCAGTGAGAGGAGGAAAAATGTCAGGATGACCGGCGAATTGTACTGCACAGACAGCGTGAATTTGGGTCGTTTCGTAGTTGTTTCCTTCTTTCCCGGCCCGTCCGGGGCCGCAGTATGAGTGATACGACCATCATATCATAATCTTCAAGGTTTTTCCACAACTTTCGTCGGTTCAACCCCGGGTCTGCTCCCAATAGGCCCCCATGCTCTGGCCGGGCTGGTCGGTGACTTCGTCGTTCAGGTAGTCCGCGAGGCCCACGGCGGCAGGCTGCCAGCTGCGGGCTGCCTCTACCGTGGGGTACTCCACCTCGGCATACCAGAACTCCGTCGGCTGGCCCTCGTCCACATGATTCACTTCCAGCACCGCACCGTCCGGCAGCAGATAGCTGCGGCGGAGCTTCGGGATAAGGGGCCTGCCGATGATCTTCGTCTCGAGGTCATTGAAAAGCGCAGGGTCGATGTCCCGCTCGATCTCTTCCCTCGCCAGCCCGCTGCCCGACTTGAAGCAGAGGACGTAGTGGGTCTTACCGCCCGTCAGGGCCTCTTCCCGGATGCGGACGGTGGGCCGCACGCTGATGTAGCCCTGCCGCATGGCAAACTCCTCTTTCAGCGGCAGCCCCTCCGGCCAGCCGTTTACCATCCACTTGCGCTCGATCTCCATGATGTTTTCCTTCCTTTCGGCGGTTTTTGTATTTATTCTAACATATTTTTATGGTATTATAAATGGTGAGTTAGCCAAAAGATAACCTCTCCGTCACGGCTAACGCCGTGCCACCTCCCCTATCGAGGGGAGGCCTTGGCATTCCGTAAAGCCTCGCCTCTTCGCCAGAGGCTCCCCTACTAGGGGAGCTGTCTGCGAAGCAGACTGAGAGGTTGTACAAAGGCGAAGCCTTCCCTCGTGCAGCAGCCGTGACGGAGAGGTTCATCCTCAATTATTAAGGAGCAACCATGAAATCAGAACGCAGCTATCCTATTTATAAAGTAAGCAAAAAAGCCGAAGCCAGCCTCGTGGGCGGGCATCCGTGGGTGTACGAGAACGACATCCTCGAGTTCCCGGAGACAGAGCCTGAGAACGGAACCCTCGCCGACGTGGTGAGCCCGAAGGGCGCTTACCTTGGCACCGGCTTCGTCTCTCTCAAGAGCAAGATCCGCGTCCGCCTCATCTCCCGCAACGCCAACGACACCTTCGACGCCAGCTTCTGGCGCCGCCGCGTCGAGTACGCCTGGGCCTACCGCAAGACTGTCCTCGAATCTGCCGACCTCTCGGCCTGCCGGGTCATCTTCGGCGAGGCCGACCAGTTCCCCGGCCTCACCGTGGACCGCTTCAACAACATCCTCGTCACCCAGACCCTCAGCGTCGGCATGGAGAAGCTGAAGCCCGTCCTCTTCCCCCTCCTCGCCGAAGTCCTGCGGGCCGACGGCCAGACCATCGACGGCATCTACGAGCGGAACGACGAGGCCCTGCGTGCCAAAGAGGGCCTCGAGCAGAGCAAGGGCTGGTTCGAGCTGCCGGGTGAAAGCCACCCCGCCTCCACCCAGACCGAGATCTGCGAGAACGGCGTCTACTACCACGTCGATTTCGAGAACGGCCAGAAGACCGGCTTCTTCCTCGACCAGAAGTACAACCGCCGGGCGGTCGCCCGCCTCGCCGCCGGCCACACCGTGCTGGACTGCTTCACTCACACCGGCAGCTTTGCCCTCAACGCAGCCAGCGGCGGCGCAGCCCGGGTCACGGCAGCGGACATCAGCGCCGACGCCATCGCCATGGCCCAGCGGAACGCGGAGCGCAACGGCCTGACCAACATGGACTTCCTCTGCGAGGATACCTTCGAGCTTCTGCCCCGCCTCGAAAAAGAAGGCCATCCCTACGATTTCATCATCCTCGACCCGCCGGCCTTCACCAAAGCCCGCCGCACGGTGGAAAACGCCATGCGGGGCTACAAAGAGATCAACTACCGGGCCATGAAGCTCCTGCCCCGGGGCGGCTACCTCGCCACGGCAAGCTGCTCTCATTTTGCCACCGAGGAGCTGTTCATCAAGATGCTGCGCTCCGCCGCAAAGGACGCTCACCGCCAGCTGCGCCAGATCGAAGTGCGCCAGCAGGCCCCCGACCACCCCATCCTCTGGGGCGTGCCGGAGACGAACTATCTGAAGTTTTTCCTGTTTCAGGTCATTTAACCTCTCCGTCACGGCTTCGCCGTGCCACCTCCCCTATCGAGGGGAGGCCTTGGCATTTCGAAAGGCTTTCCCTCTTCGCCAGAGGCTCCCCTACTAGGGGAGCTGTCGAGCGGCAGCGAGACTGAGAGGTTGTACGAAGAACAGCCTGACCACGCAGTGACGCCTGAGAGGGTAATAGTCATACCATCCGCGCAATACTCCAAAAAATCGGGAGTCAGTTTGTGCAGAATCGTCAAATCTGTCTATTGCGTTTTTCGCCCCGTTCGGCTATAATCATCGCATAGACAGCAACGACGCTGTGAGTCACCTCCTGACTCGCAGCGTCGTTTCGTTTAACCCGATATTTCGCGGGAGAGCCCGCCTCTTTCCGCGTGAAAATCCGCGACCAGCTGAAGTATTTCAATTCAAGTAAGGAGTAGGATTTATGGCAGCAAATGTTATGGAGATCTACGGCAGCAAGGTGTTCAACGAGCACGTCATGAAGGAGCGCCTCCCCAGCGCTACCTACAAGAGCCTCGAGAAGACCCTGCACAAGGGCGCACCTCTGGACATCGAGGTGGCAAACGTCGTGGCCAGCGTCATGAAGCGCTGGGCTATGGAGCTGGGTGCCACCCACTACACCCACTGGTTCCAGCCGCTGACCGGCATTACCAGCGAGAAGCATGACGGCTTCGTCTCCCCCGTGGGCGATGGCACCGCCATCATGGAGTTCAACGGCAAGGAGCTGGTGCGCGGCGAGCCCGACGCCTCTTCCTTCCCCTCCGGCGGCCTGCGCGCCACCTGTGAGGCCCGCGGCTACACCGCATGGGACCCCACCAGCTTCGCTTTCGTGAAGGACGACGTCCTCTGCATCCCCACCGCATTCGTCAGCTACACCGGCGAGGCGCTGGACAAGAAGACTCCCCTGCTGCGCTCCATGAACGCGCTGTCCAATCAGGCCGTCCGCGTCCTGAAGCTCTTCGGCAAGGATGTGGACTATGTCTCCACCACCGTCGGCCCCGAGCAGGAGTACTTCCTTATCAAGAAGGAAGACTACGAGGCCCGTCAGGACCTCATCCTCACCGGCCGCACCCTCTTCGGCGCACCGTCCGCCAAGGGTCAGGAGCTGGAAGAGCACTACTTCGGCGTCATCCGCCCCGAGGTCTCCGCTTTTATGAAGGAGCTGGACGAAGAGCTGTGGAAGCTGGGCGTCCCCGCCAAGACCAAGCACAACGAGGTAGCTCCCTGCCAGCATGAGCTGGCCCCCATCTTCGACACCACCAACGTCGCCATCGACCACAACCTGCTGACGATGGAGATGATGAAGAAGCTGGCCCCCAAGTACGGTCTGGTCTGCCTGCAGCACGAGAAGCCTTTCGAGGGCGTCAACGGCAGCGGCAAGCACAACAACTGGTCCATGTCCACCACCCACGAGAACCTGCTGGACCCGGGCGACACCCCCATGGAGAACCTGCAGTTCCTGGTCTTCCTGGCCGCCGTCATCAAGGCTGTCGATGAGTACGCCGACCTGCTCCGTACCTCCGTCGCCACCCCCGGCAACGACCACCGTCTGGGCGCTAACGAGGCACCTCCGGCCATCATCTCCATCTTCGTGGGCGAAGAGCTGGAAGCCGTCATCGACGCCATCGCTTCCGATTCTCCCTACGCCGGCCCCGTCAAGATGAAGATGGACCTCGGCGTCGATGTCCTGCCCAAGTTCAGCAAGGACACCACCGACCGCAACCGTACTTCTCCCTTTGCCTTCACCGGCAACAAGTTTGAGTTCCGTATGCCCGGCTCCGCCGAGAACCTGAGCGACTGCAACACCATCCTGAACACCGCCGTCGCCAAGGAGCTGAAGGGCTACGCTGACGAGCTGGAGAAGGCTGACGACTTCACCAGCGCCGCCATCGCCCTCGTCAAGCGCACCATCCGCGACCACCGCCGCGTCATCTTCAACGGCAACGGCTACACTGCCGAGTGGGAAGAGGAAGCAGCAAAGCGCGGCCTGCCCAACAAGAAGAACACCCCCGCCGCTCTGCCCGCCCTCATCGAGCCGAAGAACATCGCCCTGATGGAGGACTTCGGCGTCCTGACCAAGGTCGAGATGGAGAGCCGCTACGAAGTTGAGATGGAGCACTACTCCAAGATCATCAACATCGAGGCCCTGACCATGCTGGAGATGGCCCGCAAGCAGCTGCTGCCCGCCGTCAACGCCTACATGAGTGAGGTCGCCAACACCGCCGCCTCCAAGCTGGCCGTCAGCGAGAGCCTGAGCGTCCGCAGTGAGACGAAGGCACTGACCCGCCTGTCCGCTGACGCCGACGCCATGAGCGACGCTGTGGACGAGCTGCAGGCTGCCGTCGATGCCGCAAAGGCTCTCTCCGACGAGAGCGCAAAGGCCGTCGCTTTCCACGATGACGTTCTGCCCAAGATGGACGCTCTCCGCGCCGCCGCTGACGACGCCGAGACCATCTGCGGCGAGGACTACTGGCCTCTGCCCAGCTACAGCAAGATGCTCTACTATGTCTGATCTTCACATACCAGCGTAGAATAAAGCACCACAGGCTGAGGCGCTTATCTGAGCCATTCTCCTTTTCCTATTTCTTACACCAGCCTGAAGACCTGCCTCTGTACAGAGGCAGGCCTTTGGGCGTTTTTTAAGAAGACATACTTTTCAGAGGACACACACCTATGAGTTATACGACACAGCAGGACATCCTCGATTTCGTCGAGGACAACAACGTAAAATTTGTCCGCTTCGCGTTCTGTGACATCTTCGGCTTCCAGAAGAACATCGCCGTGCTGGCAAGCGACCTTCCCAAGGCGCTGGAAGATGGCGTCTGCTTCGACGGCAGCGCCATCGCGGGCTTTATGCACGTGGAGGAGAGCGACCTGGTGCTCCGGCCCGACCTGTCCACCATGACCATCCTGCCCTGGCGCACGGCTGAGGGCCGGGTGATGCAGTTCTTCTGCGACGTGGAAAAGCCGGACAACACCCCCTTCGGCGGCAACTGCCGCGGCTTCCTGCGGGACATCAACCGCCGGTTCAAGCAGCTGGGCCTGCGCTGCAACGTCGGCACCGAGTGCGAGTTCTATCTCTTCGAGAACGACGACCGGGGCCGTCCCACCCGCATCCCCATCGACGCAGGCGGCTATTTCGACGTAGCGCCGCTGGACGCAGGCGAGAACATCCGCCGGGACATCTGCCTGACCATGGAGCAGATGGGCCTCGCCCCCCAGCACAGCCACCACGAGAACGGCCACGGCCAGAATGAAATTGACTTCCACTACGCCGGCCCCCTCAAGACCGCCGACAACATCTTCCTGTTCAAGCAGATCGTCCGGGCCGTGGCGGCCAGCAACGGCTTCCACTCCAGCTTCCTGCCGAAGCCGCTGCCCGACCAGGCCGGCAGCGGCCTCCACATCAACCTCTCGCTGACCATGGACGGCAAGAACCTCTTTGAGGGCGACATCGCCCCCGACAGCATCCCCGGCAGCTTCATGGCGGGCATCCTCCGCCACAGCCGGGAGCTGACGGCCTTCACGAATCCCCTGCCCAACAGCTACCTCCGCTTCGGCTGCGACGAGGCTCCCCGCTACGTGAGCTGGAGCCGCCAGAACCGCAGCCAGCTGGTCCGCATCCCGCAGGTGAAGGGCGACAACTGCCGCATGGAGCTGCGCAGCCCTGACCCCGCCTGCAACCCCTACCTCGCCATCGGCCTCGTGCTGGCAGCAGGCCTCGACGGCATCGAGAACCGGATGGAGCTGTCTGCCCCTGTCAACCGCAACCTCTTCATCCCTGGCGAAGCCACCGGTCTCGGCCTCGAGACCCTGCCCGCCTCGCTGGAAGAGGCCGTCGAGGCGGCCAAGAACAGCGAGTTCCTTCACAAATTCCTGCCCGACGAGCTGAGCCGCCGCTACTATGCCGAGGCTCTGCGCCGCTGCAAGGCGCTCAAGAACGCCTCCGACCCCGCCGAATATGAGCGCGTCCACTACTTCAATGCCATCTGATGCAGAATGACATAGGAAAGGAGTGAGCCGAATGGGACGTTCCCTGATCGTAAGCGCGGGCGCAAGCTCCAACGAATATATCTCCGCACGCCTGACGGAGCTGGGCTATGCGCGGCCTATCATCGTACCAAGTGCGGCGGAGGCGCGGCGGAGGATGCTGGAATCCGACTTTGAGCTCATTGTGGTCAACTCGCCGCTGCCGGATGAGTTCGGCCACGAGCTGTGCGCCGACGCCGTGGAGAAAACGGATGCCGGTGTGATATTTCTGGCCAAGGCCGCAGCCGCCGAGCAGCTTCTGACCCCGCTGAGCGAAGAAGGCGTTCTGCTGGTCACAAAGCCCTTCTCCAACACCTTCTTTTTGCAGGCCATCCACATGGCCGCCGCCAGCAACCACCGCCTCCTGCTTTTGCGGCAGGAGAATCAGCGGATGCAGGAAAAGCTGGCGCAGGTGCGGCTGGTGAGCCGCGCCAAGTGCTGCCTCATCGAGCTGGGCCGCATGACCGAGGCCGAGGCGCACCGCTACATCGAGAAAAAAGCGATGGACACCCGGCGCGACCGCGCCGAGGTCGCGCAGGAGATACTGGACTCCTACGACCCCGCGCAATAATTCGTATTGCGCCCCCACTGAGGGAAAATATTTGCTTATCGTGATATTCACGGAAAAGAATATCTGTAAATTAGAGGAGAACCATTATGGCAAAGTTTATTTTCGTGACCGGCGGCGTCGTCTCCGGTCTGGGCAAAGGCATTACCGCCGCCTCTCTGGGCCGACTGCTGAAGTGCCGCGGCCTCAAGGTGGCCAGCCAGAAGCTGGACCCCTACGTGAACGTGGACCCGGGTACCATGAGCCCCCTGCAGCACGGCGAGGTCTTCGTCACCGACGACGGTACCGAGACCGACCTGGACCTGGGCCATTACGAGCGCTTCATCGACGAAAACCTGAACAAGTATTCGAACCTCACCACCGGCAAGGTCTACTGGAACGTGCTGAACAAGGAGCGTCAGGGCGCTTACCTCGGCCAGACCGTTCAAATCATCCCCCACATCACCAACGAGATCAAGAGCTATATCTACAATCTGGCCTCTTCCACCGAGGCCGATGTGGTCATTACCGAGATCGGCGGCACCACCGGCGACATCGAGAGCCAGCCCTTCCTGGAGGCCATCCGGCAGGTGGGCCTGGAGCAGGGCCGCGACAACTGCTGCTTCATCCATGTGGTGCTGGTGCCCTACATCTCCGGCTCCAACGAGTACAAGTCCAAGCCTGCCCAGCACTCGGTCAAGGAGCTGCAGGGCATGGGCGTCAACCCGGACATCATCATCCTGCGCGCCGACGGCAGCGTGGGCACCGACATCCGCCGCAAGATCAGCACCTTCTGCAACGTCAAGCCGGAGTGCGTCATCGAGAACCTGACCATGCCCAGCCTCTACCAGTGTCCGCTGATGCTCCACACCGGCGGCCTCGACGACGTGGTGGTCAAACAGCTGCATCTGGATGTTCCCCCTGCCGACCTCACTGAGTGGAAAGAGATGCTGGCCCGGATCGCCACCCGCAGCAAGACCTGCACCATCGCCCTCGTGGGCAAGTACGTCAAGCTGCATGACGCCTATCTGTCCGTCATGGAAAGCCTCTACCACGCCGGCTTCGAGAACGACAGTCAGGTGGAGATCAAGTGGGTCGAGAGCGAGGACCTGCCCGACCAGGCAGCCTGCAAGGAAGCCTTTGCGGACGTGGACGGCATCATCGTCCCCGGCGGCTTCGGCGACCGCGGCATCGAAGGCATGATACAGGCCGCACAGTACGCCCGCGAGAACGATGTTCCCTACTTCGGCATCTGCCTCGGTATGCAGATCATGGTCATGGAGTTCGCCCGCCATGTTCTGGACTACGCCGACGCCAACTCCAGCGAGTTCACCCCCGAGGGTCATCACAACGTCATCGATCTGATGGCCGACCAGCAGGGCAACATCCCCAAGGGCGGCACCATGCGCCTGGGCAAGTACCCCTGCACCGTCCTGCCCGGCACCAAGATGGCCGAGTGCTACGGCCAGAGCGAGATCTGGGAGCGTCACCGCCACCGCTACGAGTTCAACAACGACTACCGTCAGGAGATGCAGGACGCCGGTCTGGTCATCTCCGGCACCAGCCCCGATGGCCGCCTCGTGGAGACCGTGGAGCTGCCGGGCCGTGACTTCCACCTCGGCGCACAGTTCCACCCCGAGTTCAAGAGCCGCCCCAACCGCGCACATCCCCTGTTCAAGGGCTTTATCGCAGCGGCGCTGAAGTTCAAGAAGGGCAAGATGGGGCACTGAGAGGTTGTACGAAGGCAAACCTGACCCTAAACCCAAAAGCACCCGCTTTCCACATCACTGTGGAGAGCGGGTGCTCTTTTTGCTATGATGCTATGTAGCCGTGCTTACTTGCTGGCCTTCGTGCTCTTCTTACGAGTGGCGGTCTTGCGGGCAGGCTTTGCAGCAGGAGCGGCCTCGGCGGGCTTTTCCTCGGCCTTGGCGGGTGCGGCTTCGGCCTTTGCCCCAGCGGACTTCGCAGCAGTCTTGGCGGCGGTCTTCTTTGCCACAGGCTTTCTGGTGGTCTTCTTCGCGGCAGGTGCAGCCTTTTCCTCAGCCGGCTTTTCCTCGGCGGGAGCAGCGGCCTCGGCCTTGACCTCAGCGGGCTTTTCCTCCGCCTTGGGGGCGTGCTTTGCGCGGTCCTTCACCTCGGAGATGGTCCACAGCTGGTCCTCGCCGGCAGTCTCCTGCCAGATCTGGAGCACAGCGCCGTCTGCAGTACCCATGCCCACGGTGTCGATGCACTTGCCGGCAGCCCACATGGAGCGCAGGCGGACGGTGCCGGCCGGGGTGGGCTCCATCTTCCACATCTGGGAAGTGCCGCCCACGTCCTCCCACAGGTGGAGCCAGGTGCCGTTTGCGGTGCCGGTCATCATCAGGTCGATGAGCTTGCCGGAAGCGCGGTTGCGGATACGGTAAACGCCGTCGCCCTCGCGGACGAAAGCCCACTCCTGCTCGGGCTTGTGCTCGTACTTGCCCAGACGGATGTTGCCGCCGTCCTTGACGCTCTCCACAGCCTGAATGACGCTGCCGGTCTTGGCAGCGATGGTGTAGAAGCGGTCTGCTTCAATGATAGTCTGTGCCACAGATTTCATAAGATTCCCTCCGTATCCCGGGGCAGGATCTCCCCGGAACTCTTCTCTGCGCTGTTTTTTGTCTTCGCGCTTTTGTTTCTTTCCATAAATTATACCACTTGACGTGATTTTCTACAAGCAATTCGACCTTTCTTTGGCAAATTTGCCAAAAGGCATTCCATTTTCTCCTGCTTTTGCACTCAATACCCTAACTTTTTGCAACGGAGCCGACCGCCGCCAGCGGCGGAAACAGGGAGGAGCTGTTGGGGCCGCGGCCAGCAGGATGCAAGCGACAGCGCGGCAGACGCTGGGAGCCGCAACCCGGTCACCGTATCTGAGGAGAAAGCTTCCACCGCGCCTGCCCGCACTGCTGTCTCGACATTTCCCCCGATCTGCGCTATACTTATTATATATCTGCATTTTACCCGTTCTTTGCGCAAAGAACGGTATTTTCTTTGATTTCCGAAAGTGAGGTATCACTTCATGCCGTCTTCCCCCCGCACCGCATCCGACGCCGCCGAGCTGGAGCGCAGCAGGCTCCAGTTCGAGAAAATGACCCAGACCCCCGTGCCGAAGCTCATTCTCGGCCTCGCGGCCCCCACCATCCTGAGTATGCTCATCACCAGCATCTACAATCTGGCCGACACCTTTTTTGTGGGCCAGCTGTCCACCAGCGCATCGGGCGCGGTGGGCGTCGTGTCGAGCCTGATGGCCATCATTCAGGCCCTCGGCTTCATGCTGGGCCACGGCGCGGGCGGCATCATCAGCCGCAGCCTCGGCAGTCAGGACACCCATGCGGCCACAAAGTTCGCCTCCACCAGCTTCTTCACGGCGCTGACCTTCGGCGCAGTGCTGGCCGTTCTCGGTCTCGCTACCCTGCCCGACTTCATGATGCTGCTGGGCAGCACCGACACCATCCTGCCCCACGCCTGCGCCTACGCGCGGCCCATCCTCATCGCGGCCCCGCTCATGATGTCGAGCCTCGTGATGAACAACATCCTCCGCTACGAGGGCAAGGCCAGCTTCGCCATGATCGGCCTCGTCACCGGCGGTGTGCTCAACATCGTGCTGGACCCCGTCTTCATCTTCGGCCTCGGCATGGGGACCGGCGGCGCAGGCACGGCCACCGCCCTGAGCCAGAGCATCAGCTTCTGCATCCTGCTTTCCATGTTCCTGCGCGGCAAGACCGTCAGCCGATTCCGCATCACCCAGGTCACCCGCAGCGCCCGGGACTTCGGGCAGATCTTCTTCAACGGTGCGCCCAGCTTCGGCCGTCAGGGCCTGAACAGCATCGGCAGCATGCTGCTGAACGTCGCCGCCCGCAACTACGGCGACGCCGCCGTGGCCGGCATGAGCATCGTGTCCCGCATCTTTCAGTTCGTGCTGTCGGTGGCTATCGGCGTCGGACAGGGCCTGCAGCCTGTAGCGGCCTTCAACTACGGCGCCCGCCGCTTTGCCCGGGTGCGGAAAGCGGCCATCTTCACCATCTCGACGGCTTTCGTCTTTATGGCGGTGCTCAACTCCCTCTGCTGGTTCAACGCCGAGCCCCTCATCCGCCTCTTCCGCGATGACCCCGAGGTCACCGCCGTGGCTCTGCCCGCCCTGCGGTATCAGTGCGTCGCCATGTTCTTACAGCCCGTCATCATCGTGACGAATATGATGTTCCAGTCCATCGGCAAGTCGGGCCGGGCTACCTTCCTCGCCTGCTGCCGTCAGGGCGTCTGCTTCATCCCGCTCATCCTCACCCTGCCCCGCATCTGGGGCCTGAGCGGCATCGAGCTGTGCCAGCCCATCGCCGATGGCCTCACCTTCTGCATCTCAGTGCCTTTCCTGCTGCCCTTCCTGAAGGAATTGAAGGAACAGGGAGACGAAGAATAAGCTTGTCATAAAACTGTAACCAGGCCCGTCCACATTTCTGCAATGAAATGTCCGGGTCTTTCGTATATACTATAGATGGGAAAGTCAAATTCTGGGAGACTGTGAGGTGTTTCTATGAAGACCACTCTGCTTCGACTCAGCCGCCGCGCCGCCTGCCTCGTGCTGGCGGGCGGGCTGCTGACGAGCTGTTCGCTGCTGCCTGCGGCGTCGCCCCGGCACGAGGGGACGGCGTCCTCGCAGGCTCCGCAGTATTACAGCGACGCATGGCTCAGCGATGACTCGCTCCACTACCTCTACTCTTACGCCGGGAACGGCGGCGGCACCATCCTCCGGGGCGGCAGGGTGCTCTACAAAGCCAGCAGCTCCGACAGCATCCAGCTGCTGAAGGACACCCTCACCGGCGAGACGGGCCACTACCTCGTGGCCCACTCCACCCCCGGCACGGAGGACCGCACTTCCACCCTTTACGACGCCGACGGCAATGCCGTCATGACCTTTCCCTACGCCGTGAACGCCACCCTCTCGGGCGGGCTGCTCATCCTGCGGGATGACGCCGACGTCTGGGCTTTCGAGAACGGCACCACCGGCGGCATCCGGGTGTACGACCTCGCCACCGGAGCTGAGCTGCCCGTGCCTGAGACGGCCCTTGACTGTATCGTTGTGGATGAGGGCGGCCAGCGCCTCGTCTTCAACTGCTACGACCTGCCCGAGGGCCTTACTTACGCCTACGACGACCCCGACCAGCCGCTCCACCAATACGTCCTCGTCACCGACCGGGAGGGCAATGTGCTGATGCGGGAGGACGGCTGCACGGCCAGCTCCCTCGCATCGTACTGCGGCGGCTTTGCCGACTGGCTCGATTTGAGCTGGTTCCGCGGCGCAGACTGGGGCATCGCCCGCGAAGCCCTCTACAACGTCACCACCGGCGAACTGCTCACCGGCGAAGACGACAGCGCCGTCTCTGCCTGCGGCGTTGGCGTCGCCTGCCTCCAGAGCCGTCAGGACAGCCGCTCCATCCTCTACGATTTGAACGGTGGCGAGGCCGTGGAGCTGGGCCGCTTCGACCGGGCCGTGAACACTTACACCCCCGGCTGCGTCGTCCTCTCCGGCAGCGATGACCCGGACAGCCCCTACACCCTCATCGATCTCGACAGCGGCGAAAAGACCGCCGTCCAGCGGTACGACACCGACTACCGCTCCGGCAACGTCGCTGTGCTGACGACGGACAACATCCTCAAAGTCTACGACGGCACCACCGGTGCGCTGCTGACCGACGTGGAGGCAGCGCCCGTTGAAGAAGCACAGTACATCAGCGTGACGGCCCTGCCCGACGGCTACGCCCTGCTGCAGTACAACGACGAAAACTACGACATCCTCGCCATCCAGACCTATGGCGGAGAGGGTCTGCTTTGGTCGTCCGCCGGTGAGGCCCAGCAGTACACCTACGCTTCCTACCTCACCAACACCGCCAACGGCCCTCTGCTCACGGCCCACCGGGACAACAGCGACTCGTCGAACCTTTCCGACGTGCTGGACATGGAGGGCAATCTGCTTCTCCGCCGCCTCGGCAGCTGCTACATCCCGGACGACCTGCCCGACGACTGCTTTATCGCGCGGCAGGGCTTCGACTACGGCCTGATGGACTCCACCGGCCAGTGGCTCTACCGCGAAAGCATCTTCTCCTCCCCCAGCGACGACGCTGGCGGGGGCTACCTGTACTGACACGGAGGTTTTGATATGAAAGAGATGATTTCCCGCCGCAGCTTCCTGCGGGTGATGGGCCTCGGCTTCGGGGCGGCGATGCTCACTGCCTGCAATACCGGCACGGCGGACTCCCCCGCCGACTCTCCGGCGGCGTCTGTCCCCGATGCGGACACGCCCGTCCCCTTCCTGACCGAGGACGAGTTCCCCCGCCTCGACGGCTCCACGGCCTGCATCCCCCTGATGGCCCAGATGAAGGCCGATGTCACCGGCATGGACCTTCTCGAGGCCCAGACCAGCATCACCGTCAGCACCACGGCCTATGCCTGGGAGAACTTCGGCCTCTGGTCCCGCAGCGACAGCGAGGACTACGGCGCACAGCTGCTCATCGTCTACGAGGCCCCCGAGTACGTCAAGGAAGAGCTGGCCGAGGCCGACGCAAAGCTTGAGCAGAAAGCCATCGGCCGGGACGCGCTGGTCTTCATCGTCAACGAAGAGAATCCCGTCCAGAGCCTGACCCAGCAGCAGCTGCGGGACATTTATGCGGGCCGCATCACCAACTGGAAAGACGTGGGCGGCGCGGACTCCCCCATCGTGGCGTTCCAGCGGGGTGTGGACTCGGGCAGTCAGACCCTCTTCAAAAAGCTGCTCATCGACAAGGGCGACGGCCAGCTGATGGCCGCGCCCACCGAGCTTGCCCCCGCCGACATGGGCGGCCTCGTGGACAGCATCGCCGAGTACAACAACTCCGCCAACGCCATTGGCTTTTCGGTCTACTACTACATCGACCAGATGTACTCGAAGCCCAGCCTCCGTCTGCTGGCCGTGGACGGCGTGACCCCCGGCAATGACACCATCGCCGATGAGAGCTACCCGCTCTGCAACGAGTTCTACGCAGTCGTCCACGCGGACGCCGCCCCCGACAGCCCCCAGCGGAAGGTCTACGACTGGCTGGACACCGACGAGGGACGCAGGTGCATCAAGAAGGCGGGGTATGTAGCAGTGGATTAAACCTCTCCGTCATCGCTGCGCGATGCCACCTCCCCTACCGAGGGGAGGCCTTGGCATTTCGTGAAGCTTCGCCTCTTCGCCAGAGGCTCCCCTACCAGGGGCAACGGCGACGACCGCCGCCAGCGGCGGAAACAGGGAGTCGTTGTTGGGGCAGCGGCCAGCAAGACGCAAGCGAAGCGCCGCGGATGCCGGGTGCCGCAACCCGGGTGCGAAGCACCTCTGGCGTGACGGTCAGGCCCACGCTGGACGAGCAAAGTTTCTTTATATTGAAAACAGCAGTGCCCTGCTACAGAGGGCAGCAGCTTCGGAACAATATCCTTGTCAAGCTGCTGCTAATCTCTGTAGCAGGGCACTATTTTTTACGTTATATCAGGCTTCCGGTGTCCAGTAGAAAGTAACCCGGCCTGCCAAAGCCTCTTCTACAAGGAGAGGTGGCACGCCGCAGGCGTGACGGAGAGGTTGTACAAAGACGAGCCTGCCCTCTGTAGCAAGGCCCGCTCTTTTACGCCATATTACGCCTCAGGCGTCTAGTAGGAAGTTGCCCGGCCTGCCAAGGGCTCCCCCTCTGGGGGAGCTGGCGCGAAAGCGCCTGAGAGGGCTACACCACCAAACACCACAGCGGCGTCGTGATGAGCCAATTTCAACACCCGCGCCCCTCCGGGCGGTATGATTTTTCTGCATACCTTGCAGAAAAAGAGGCCAAGACCCATTCTGTCAGGTCTTGGCCTCTTTTCTGTTTCCTTTATAGGCCGAACAAATCGGCGTGTGTGCCGGTGCGGTACAAATACAACTCCGTATCTGTCTGGTAGTAAATCAGCAGCCAATCCGGCTGTATATGACATTCCCTATGGGGAATGCAGCTACCCGTCAAGCTGTAATCTCTATTCTGTGGCGGGAGCTGTTCAGGAACGGCCAGTACATTGACGACCTGCTGAAGCAAAGCCATATGTAATGCCGCTTCTGACACACTTTCAAATCTTTCTTAAATCTAGTGGAGTATTTTACTTCAAGCACTTTCATCCTCCAGCAACGAGCTGATCAGATTTTCAACCGGCCCGTTGTAGGTATGACCGCCGCCGTTATCCAGTTCTTCAAAGGCTTCCAGCGTGTCGGCATTCGGTGTTTCACTTTCATCCGGAATAGCAGCCCCCTGCAAGTAGGCAATAATATACAGCAGCTTGTTTTCCGGCACTTGGTCAATCAAGCTCTTCGCCAATTCTCTTATACTCATAACACACCCATCCTTTCGTGTAAAGTTTCAGGCTTATAAGTATTATAGCACTTTTTTTCTTTATTGAACAATCCTGCGTACCTTTTCCCAAAAAGCAAAAGCCCCACGACACACGCCGCTTTTCAGCGGTATATCGTAGGACTTTTTGGAGCTGGTGACAGGAGTTGAACCTGCAACCCACTGATTACAAATCAGTTGCGCTGCCATTGCGCCACACCAGCAAAGATACAATCGTTTCCACGTCACTTTTCCGAGCATGCGCAAATGATTTCTTCAAGTTGAGCAACTGATTCGCTCTGTTGATTCTGGAAACCTTCTTGCGTCGTACTGGAAATCAACTGTCTTAGATAGAATAGCAGAAAATACATTGGTTGTCAATATCAACAATCAGTTGCGTCTCCAGAATGTTCATTTCAAATTTTTCTTACATTTTTCCGAAATATTTATCTACACAATTCATCATTATCACCGATTCTTTTATCACATAACGCTCGATATGTCGTCATTTTTATCGTTTTATTCTGATTATTCAGGCCGGTATCACATTGATTGCATTTCATATTTTTCAGTCGCATCTTCGTCCTTTTATCAATATTCAAAGTTTCTGGTATTCGCCTGTCAATGATTGCCCCTTAGACGGTCGGCCAACTGCGCCAACAATGCAATATCTTCCTCATTCAAGCCCGTGACATTGACCGTCTCCAACCGCTCCACACCCAACAGATAGTCGGTTGAGACAGAAAACAGCTTCGCCAAGTCAACCAGACAAGCAGGCGACGGCATAGAAAGCCCTTGTTCCCACGAGTTGACACCATTGCGCGTGATACTCAGCCGCCGAGCAAGCTCTGCCTGTGTCCAGCCGCGTGCCTCTCGCAGTGCCTTGATTCGTTCTGAGGTCATCTTCATCACCCATCGCCTCCTATTGTCCAGTATAGGTTACGATGATGATTTATCATTATCATTTTTGACTCTATTGCTTGACATTGTGATAAAAGTGTGATAGCTTTGTGTCAAGAACTTTTGGGGCAGTTGTACAGATTTGTTCATCTGCTTCAATGACTTGATTTTGAGGAGGTCGCTTATAATTATGAAGAGAAGAGTATGCTTCCTACTGCTATTGTCCGTATTCATGTGCAGTATCCTAACAGCTTGCAGCGGTTCTGGTGGTGCTGTCTCAGGACCCAATAATTCTTATTCATCGGGTACTTCCCAAAAAGACCAAATCACCACAAGCCTCGGCTGGTTGCATACACAATCCCATAGCACACCTGCTTCCGGCAGTGGCGGATATGGCAGTAATGGTTGGGGATACGGTGAAAGCACATACTACACACTTGAAACCGATATAACCATAGAAAATACGGGTGATGTCACCGCCAATATTGACAATTCTCTCTTTAGTGCCTATTGGGATAACGATAAGCTTTCCCCTTATAGCTCCGGCATTAGCCCTGTTCAATTAACCCCTGGCAAGAAAATCACCGTGGAACTTGCATATGAAATTACTGCAAATCAATATAACAGCTGGTACTCTAGGGGTCATAATATTACAATACTTATTCAATATGGCGGAGACTCCTTAGCTTATGTTTATTCTACAACTACAGATGAAATTACTGTAGTCCAATAATTATACTTGCCAACAAGAATATCTTGTTTTTTATATTTTATCGAGGTTCTATCATGAAAAGAAAAGTTTGTTCACTGCTTCTTATGGCAGTATTGGTATGTAGTCTCCTGACTGCTTGCGGCGGCTCCGGAGGTTCTGTTTCGGGTCCGAATGGTTCTTATCCTACCGGAAATAACGAAATCTCCACTAGATTTGACCAAATGTATGGTGTACCAACAATTTGTGCAGGATTAGATATTGAAAAAGACTCCTCTGCCTCCATCTCCTGCGACACATATCAATGCCAAGTTGATTTTGAGGATAATGACATCATAAGTCTTAACGCCAAACCACTTACAAATGGTGATAGCAGCTGTCCTAATATCAGCATCTATGTCACGCAGTGGCTCTAATTTAGAGTACACCCTATTTATTATCCCGATTCCATCCTATCCTTTACAATTTAGGGTCGGTTTTGGCATTCTTTTCAAAGATTTCTCTCATCTCTGACCCTATTTTTCTATCATCCAGTGAGGTACATCTATGAAGGTCGCATATGTCCGCGTCAGCACCGAAGAACAGAACGAAGCGCGTCAAATCGAAGCACTCAAGAAACACAGCATCGAGAAGTGGTTCACCGAAAAAGTCAGCGGCAAGAGCATGGACAGGCCCCAACTCCAAGCAATGCTCGACTATGTACGGGAGGGCGATACCGTCTACATCCACGACTTTAGCCGCCTCGCACGCAGCACCAAAGACCTGCTCGAAATCGTGGAGCGGTTGCAGGCCAAGGAAGTGCATCTCGTCAGCAACAAAGAGAATCTGGACACCGGCACACCCACCGGCAAGCTGATGCTGACGATGATTGCGGCCATCAACGAGTTTGAACGGCAGAACCTGCTGGACAGACAACGGGAAGGAATCGCCATCGCCAAGCGGAATGGAGTCTACAAGGGACGCAAGAAGGTCACCATACCCGATAACTTTTCTGCCCTATATGACCGGTACACCCGCCGGGAGATGAACAAAGGCCAACTTGCAGAAGCTCTTCATGTCACTCGTCCGACGCTGAAACGGATGATACGGGAGCATTTATCAGCAAAAAATCCCCAAAATTCTTAAAAGTGCACTTGTAAGTCCAACTAGCGGGACACTAAGTGCGATATTCTTCAATCAGTCCAAAGGAACACATGATAATACAGGAGGATTTACTATGAGCCACAAATGTGACCATGATTGGTTTGACCACTATATGATGTACAGCGCTATGAGCAGCAACAAAGGCGGGGGCGGAGACTGGGGATGTCTGCTTCTCCTGATAGAGGCCGCTGGTGGAACTATTTTAATGGGTGCCATCCTGTATTTCATTCTCTCAATCTTCGGTGCTGTTTAATATCATAAGATATAAAGAAGCCCTGCTGCTCACCATCGAGTAACAGGGCCATTTTATATCAGCTTTAGCAATAGAATTTCGACTCTCCGAACACGTCATTCCACTGTGCAATGATGTAACTGGAACGGCTTTCCAGAACATCCACAATAGCGTTCAACGTTCGAGTCGGTATCTTCGAATTATTATTGGCGATGATACAGCCACCCGCTTCTGTCATCCAGATTTTTGTCGCATTGGCATTCGGCACACCCTTCGCAACATGAACATGGACAGGTTCCAGCGGTGCCCCCTCGTTGCTCCAAAAGAAAATCACATAACCGAACAACCGGAACAAACTAGGCACTCTCGATTCCCCCCTCACGAGAGAAACGAATCAGCAGATGTGCTGTCGATTTGATCAGTTCTTTCAGGCTTGCCATCTCGATTTCGGAATAGCCATTGTTCGTCCACAGATAGCCCGGCAGGATACATGTCGCAGACTTGAAGCCATTTTCTACAGGCGTCTCGATCTGCACCTTTACCTGTTCCTGATTTCCATTCTGAATCGGTGAGGAATAAACGATTTCCGTACCATCGTTCAATGTCATAAATGGGTAAAGCATCAAAACACCCTCTTTCCTTCTTCATTATATCACGTTACTGAACACGTTGCAATCTGTTTCATATCCACAAAAAAGTGTCTGTTCAAGCTCTTTTCTGCGTAATTTTTCGTGCAGTATCTATAGAATCAACACGAATTTTTACGCACATCGGGTGTCAAGTCAGTTCCACCAGCATCCAGAATGTCTTATTACGCCATTCCCCTGCATTCCCTTGGTCTGATATGATTTCCACACCATACTTTTGAAGTTCCCGATTCAAAAGCAGCTTGCCAATCGATTCTTTACTGGAACGGCCTTTCGCAGGAGTCATTCCAAGAACACGAATCAGTTCCTCCTTCAGATTATTTTTCAGCATTGGCTTATTGAGGTGTTCCGCGATATAGGCCGACGCATTATCAGATTTATACTCCGGAACAGACCCGCCCAAATCATCCCGAATCATACTAAGAATCGCATCATGATGACCTTTCTGTATCATTTCCAGCGCAGTATGTTTCTGATATAAGAAGAGCAACTCCTTCATTTCATTGATGTGATACTCGCCGGTTCGGTGGTCATAGTTCAAAACAGACTCCTCCCCGATTCGCACATTCACATCCGGCGTTTCCAGAAACTTCTCCCAAGCCTCGCCTCCTGTACGATAGCAAAGCGCTGGTTCAAGATTCTGGTTTGCCTCTTTGAGCCGCGTTTTCAGTTCTCGCATCCCTCTACCGCGCAGATACAGCTTGCAGGTATCATTTTCACTCAGAGAACGCTTTCGGCCAATTTCCTGAATCACTTCCATAGGAAGCCACTGCTCAATGAAAACATGTTTGACTGTCTCGTCTTTGATGTCAACGCCATTATAGAGGACTGTCGTGGTAAAGAGGATTCGTTTCAGGAGCCTTCCTCCCCTGACACAGTCGCGCAGTGCGTCCATGGCCCCGTGCTTGTTATTATCAGAGCAGTAATATGCAGCATCGTCGCCGTATATCAGCTTCATTTTCTCAAGCGCCGCATGGGTCGTCACAAATACGATGGCCTTTTCATCGGGTGGAATCGCATCCAAAAGGGCTTTCCGCTCTGCATCCCGGTAATAGAATCGAATCTCTGAGACGCACGATTTTCTTCTTTGGATTCGGTAGTAGTTCTCCGGAGGAAGTGTTCCCTCCTCTTTCCATTTCCGAATCAAAAACTCCATCGTAGCGCTCATATAGACAACCGTTTTGCACGAAATCAACCGCTCAATGCACTGGTACACCGTGTCTGTTTTGTGGTTAAAGCTCGCATCATTCACAAAATAATGCGCTTCATCGCAGACAATATACGTATAGCATCGTTTGATGTGCTCTATCGTCTTCTCCGGGTCATTCTGATAGTCCTTCTGAAGCTTCTGATAGGTCATGACATCGACAAACTCAAAGCTCAGGCAGTCCATCATTTCCCATTTGATCAAATCCCAATCTCGGAAGTCTCTTTCGCAGTCATCCCCAAAGACGGCTTGAATAATTTGCTCCCGCAGTGCTTTCCGGTTGCACAGGTACAGGATTCGTTTGCGATCGACGGCCTCATATCTGGGAGTCGAAGCCACGATTTCTTTCAGCAGGTTCATGATAGCAGTTGTCTTACCTGCCCCTGTTCCCGCGTCGATCGCATAGCGCCCAAATCCCCAGCTCCGGATAGAATCGCCGATTGCCTGTGAGACATAGTAAGTATCCTCTGGCAAGACCGGTGCAGCTCTCTCGAAAAGCATTTCTGCGATTCGCGCTTCTTCTATGAGCCGCACTTGCTCTGTCATTTCATCCGTCGGCTGTTTCACCAACTGAGACGGTGCAGGGCTTTGTTCACCCGGTGCCAATCCCAGCTCAGAGAATCCTCCCAGCAGTTCTACTGCCGCCGGGACACCACTCCGTCTTCTTTGGGGCGGAGGTGCAATCAGCATAGTTTTTTCGTTCGTATCTTTTTCGAGGCTCATATTTTAGGCCCTCCCGTGAAATAAAATTTGCTGTAAACCTATTGCTATCGGGTTCGTTTACAGCTGCCCGAATGTGTCTTGCTATTTCACAGGATGGGATGAGCCTTTTCTGGCTACCGCCCCCTTTCAATCGTTTGATAGTCTCATTATACTATAAATAGTTGTTTATTTCAAGCTTATTGTTGAACATATTTTGTTTTTGTATCAAAAGGAGCAGCACCGCCCACATCACGATGCCGCCTCATTAAAAAGTATATTTCAATCCTCTTCCGCCCGATGAATCGCCCTCGCGCGGCTCGTCTTGCGCTTTGCATTTGCCAGCGGCGAGAACCGGTCATAGTCGCTTGTAATATCTGCCGCAGCCAGATTCACATACCGCCGGGTCATTTCCATCGTCGAATGACCGAGGATTTTTTGCAATTTGAACTGATTACCGTTATTTCTTATATAGTAGAGCGAAAAGGTATGCCGCAGACCATGCACATTGTGCTGCTTCACGCCCCGGCTCAGACAATACCGCTTGAACGCGCAGCGGAGTCCACTCCCCCATCAGCTGCTCTCCGCCGATATTGGGAAACAGCCATGCATCCCCTCCCACATCATAACGCCATTTGCGGATGTACTCTTTCAGAATCTCCGGTAACGCCGAACTCAAAGACGTCAGGGGCGGCAATCTCGCTGCCGGCATCGGCTCAGGCTATGACTCCGACAAGGTGGACGTCGTGATCGACGGCGGCACCATCAACGCAACGGGCGGCGATTCCGCTGCCGGCATCGGCTCGGGCCTTAATAGCCGCAGCAGCGTGACCATCAAGAGCGGCACGGTCAACGCCAAAGGCAACCAGCATAGCAACAACTTCGGTTCTTCGGGCATCGGCGGCAGCTACGCCGATGTCACCATCAGTGGCGGCACCATCACAGCCACCGGCTATGACACCGGCGCCGGCATCGGCGGCAGCGACAACAACAACTCCAGCAGTATCACGATAACCGGCGGCACCATCACCGCCACCGGCACCAGCGACGCCCCTGCCATCGGCGGCGGCAGCGTCTCCATCAGCAATACCGACTCCGCGCTGGACATCACCGCAACCGCCCCCGACGCCGACAATGCTATCCAAAGCAGCGACGGCAAGAAGCTGGACAAAGTCATCCAGCTCGCGGAAAACGGCAAGAAGGGCCTCGTGAAGCTCGTAAAGAGCGGCACCACCAGCATCTCGCGGCTCTTCCACAACGGTGTCTACGCGGACAGCCATTCCACTTCTCACTCCCCCGACCGCGTAACGCCCGAGATGAGTGAGGCAGAAAAGGCCAAGTACGGCGACATCGCTTCTGTCCACAACTGGAAAGTCAGCGACCGTCAGGAGCCGAACTGCGGCAAGGACGGCTACATCGATTACATCTGCATGGTGAACAAGTGCGGCGCCACGTTCCGCCACACTCTCCCCGCCACCGGCCAGCACACCTGGAACGAGGGTGTCGTCACGAAGGAGCCCACCTGCACTGAGCTGGGCGTGCGCACCTTCACCTGTACCGTCTGCCACAATACCCGGACTGAGGTCATTGAGGCCCTCGACCACGAGTACGGCGAGTGGGTCATCGACCGGGACGCTACCTGTGTCGAGGAAGGCTCCAAACACCGTGATTGCATCCGCGGCGACGATACCCAGACCGAGAGCATCCCCGCCACCGGCCAGCATCAGTGGAAAGTCCTCTCCACGACAGCGGCTACCTGCGGCCAGGACGGCACCGTCACCTACCAGTGCGAGGTCTGCGGCGATACGAAGACCGAAACGCTCAACGCCACCGGCCAGCACAGCTACGGCGCGGGCGTCGTGACCAAGGCCGCGACCTGCACCGAGACGGGCATCATGACCTATACCTGCGTCGTCTGCGGCGACAGCTACACCGAGAGCATCCCGGTGGATAAGACCGCCCACAAGTGGGATGCAGGCGTCGTCACGAAGGAGGCCACCTGCACTGCCGACGGCGTGCGCACCTTCACCTGTTCTGCCTGCGGCGATACCCGGACTGAGGCCATTGAGGCCCTCGGCCACGAGTACGGCGAGTGGGTCATCGACAGGGACGCTACCTGTGTCGAGCAAGGCTCCAAGCACCGTGACTGCATCCGTGGCGACGATACCCAGACCGAGGCCATCCCCGTCAGCAAGACCCACACCTTCGGCGAGTGGGTCATCACCAAAGAGCCTACCTGCACCGAGAAGGGCGAGAAACAGCGCAGCTGCACGGTCAGCGGCTGTGTCGTCACTGAGACGCAGGAGCTGCCCGCCCTCGGCCATCAGTGGAGCAGCTGGACGCCTGTCGAAGGCGACAGCAGCCGCGAGTACCGCACCTGCGCGGTCTGCGATGCGGTGGAGTACCGCGATGTCTCCCACAGCGGCGGCAGCAGCGACAACAGCACCATCTCCACCGGCCTGCGTGTCCTTGACCCGGCTCAGGCCAACATCCTCCAGAACGTCCAGCTGGTCCAGCTGAACCAGATCAGCGATGTTCTCTACATTGATGTCACCCATGAGACGGCGTCCCTGCAGGGCGTCCTTTCCGATTTGACCGGCCTCCGCTCTGAGCGCATCGAGACCGTTGTCTTCTCCACCGAACGCTGCACTTCCACCCTCTCCCTCTCCGATGTTGCAGCCCTCGGTGCGGGCGATACGCCTTTCACCCTCAGCCACAGCGGCTCCACCGCCACCTTCACTGTGGGCGGCGCAGACCACTCCGCACTGCTGAGGTAAGCACATTGCCATTCTCTATTCCTTCCACATAACGACCAAGGCCCCCGCAGTTCTGTTCCAAACTGCGGGGGCCTTGGCGTTTTATTATGATAAAATTTTACTTCAGCTCCCGCTGTACGGCAGCGAAGTCCTCGAGGGTCAGGGCCTCGGGGCGGATGCGGGCGTCGAAGCCCGCCGCCTCGATGGCCGCGATGACCTTATCTTTCGGCAGGCCGAGGCCGCTGGCGATGGCGTTGGCGGCGGTCTTACGGCGCTGGCCGAAAGCGGCACGGATGAGGGCAAAGTAGCCGTCCTCGTCCTCCACCTGTACGGCGGGAGTGGGGCGGATGTCCATCCGCACAACGGCGCTGGTGACCTTCGGGGCCGGGTAGAAGCTGCCCGGCGCGGCGGTGAACATCAGTTTTGAGGTGGCATAGTAGCTCACGGCACAGCTGATGGCGCTGGACGCCCGGGTGCCGGGGGCAGCGGCCAGACGGTCGGCGGCCTCCTTCTGCACCATGACGGTGAGGTTCTGGATGGGCAGGCGGTCGCCCAGCAGCTTCATGACGATGGGGCTGGTGATGTAGTAGGGCAGGTTGGCGCAGACAGCCACCGGCATCCCGGGGAACTCCTCCTCGATGAGAGCGCGGAGGTCTACTTTCAGAACATCCTGCAATACCAGCTTGAAGTTATCCACGCCCGCCATGGTCTCGGCCAGCAGGGGCGGCAGGCGCTCGTCCACCTCGATGGACACCACCTTGGCAGCGCGCTGGGCCAGCTCTTTGGTCAGCACGCCGATGCCGGGGCCGATCTCCAGCACGCCCCAGCTCTTATCGACGCCGCTGGCGTCCACGATCTTGGGCGGCAGGCCGGGATTGATGATGAAGTTCTGTCCAAAGCCCTTGGAGAGCGCGAAATCGTATTTTTCGCACAGGGTGCGGATAACGGAGAGGTCGGTCAGCTCCGGCATAGTGGTTTTCCTTTCTGTTTCTTGCTAAAACAGCAAAACCTCTCCGTCACGCCTGCAGCGTGCCACCTCCCCTATCGAGGGGAGGCCTTGGCATTCCGCAAAGCTTACTCTCTTCGCCAGAGATTCCCCTCGGTAGGGGAGCTGTCTGCGAAGCAGACTGAGAGGTTGAGCTATTTACACGACTAAAGTTATTTTTAAGAAGTGTTTACTGCGCACTTGCAGCCTCCTGCTCCCCTTCTGCACCGGCCTCGGAGGAAGCCTCTGCCTCCCCTGCGGCCTCGCTGGAAGCGGTGCTCTCGGCTGCGGCCTCCGAAGAGGCTGCAGCGGAGTCGGCGGCGATGTCAGCGTCGTTCACGCCGCCCACGGTGGTGACACCGGTGAGCTGCTGCGCGGTGCTGACGGCGCGCTGTATCTGCGGGTCCGTGTCGAGGGTGTAGTCATAGTAGCTGGCCTGCTCGTCGGCAGTCAGCGGGCGCTCCACGTCCACGGTCAGGCCGGTGCCGTCGAAGCAGGAGCCGTCGCCGCAGATGAGCTTTGCCACCGTGACCACGACAGCGCTGCCGTCCGAGAGGCGCTGGGGGCTGCTCTGGATGGTGCCTTTGCCCATCGTGGTGCTGCCCACGAGGCGGGTGCCGCACAGGGTGCGCAGGCTGGACGCAAAGAGTTCTGCCGCACTGGCGGTGTTCTCGTTCACGAGGCAGACGGTGGGCTGGCTGATGACCGAGTCGCCGGTGCTGCTGCCCAGCAGGGTGCGGTTGCCTGCCTTGTCCTCAGCGTAGGCCAGTACGCCTTCCGGCGCGACGAGTTCGATGCAGCTGATGGCGTCGTCAAGGACGCCGCCGCCGTTGTCGCGCAGGTCGAAGATGAAGCTCTGGGCGCCGCTGGCGGTCAGGCTGCGGAGCGCAAAGTCCAGCTCACTGGGGGTGGAGTTGTCGAACTGCCAGATCTTGATATAGCCCACATTGCCCTGCACCAGCGCGGAATCGACGCTGTTGGCCGTAAAGCCGGAGTGGGTCAGATCGGCGGTGTGCTGGGCGTTCTCGCTGTCCAGCCAGCCTACATTGACGCTCGTGCCGCTCTCGCCCCGGAGTTTGTTCTGGACAGCCTCCACGCTGCCCAGACTTTTGATGTCTGCGCCGTCGATGGTGGTGATGTAATCACCCCGCTGGAGGCCGGCCTCCTTGGCAGGAGACTCGTCATACACTTTGATGACCTTGGCGTAGCCGGACTGGTCGATGGCCAGCTCGACGCCGATGCCCATCAGCTTGCCGCTCTGGGCGTTGAGCAGGTCGGTGTAGGCCGAGGCGGTGTAGTAGCGGGCGTACTTGTCGCCGGTACCCAGCAGATAACCGGCAGTCAGACGGTCGTACAGCACGGTCTCGTCGATGTCGTAGTAGTCGTTGGCGCGCACATAGCGGTCTACCTCGGCCACCTTGTTGTACATGCTCTCCTTTTCCTTCACGCTGGTGACGGTGTGGTCAAACAGCCGCATCGCCATCAGCATCGTGATGGAAAAAGTGACCGTCATTGCCAGAATGACGATGGTCACGGTCATCCCTACGGAAATTTTGCGGTTCATTCAGTGTCCTCCCCAGTTCAGACCAAAAACATCAGGATGACACTGCCCAGTACCGACAGCAGGAACACTCCTGCCAGAATCAGACAGCCCACCCGAAGGATGCGCTTGCGTTTTTGCTCGTTCATTTCGCCTTGTGGCCTCCTTTGACCCCTCGACTTCAATTACAGTTGTATTATCTTATCGGAATATAACCGCGGGGATTGACCGCATTGGCCTTGGAGCCGCCCTTCCACACCTCGAGATGGAGGTGGTTGCCGGTAGAGTTGCCGGTGGAGCCCACATAGCCGATGAGGTCGCCCTGGTTGACATACTTGCCCGCCGACGTTGCCACCGAGCGCATATGGCCGTAGAGGGTGGAGTAGGCGTTGCCGTCTGTCATTTTGCCGTGATAGATGATGACATAGTTGCCGTAGCCGCCGCTGGACCAGCCGGCCACCTGCACATAGCCACTGGCGGCTGCGTAGATGGGCGTGCCTGCGGGGGCGGCAAAGTCGATGCCGGCGTGGAGTTTGTTGACGCCGGAGACCGGGTTTTTGCGCCAGCCGTACTCGCTGGAGATGCGGGTATAGCTCCTGAGCGGGCAGATAAAGCCGCTGAAGCTCAGCTGGGGCTTGCTGGCCGCTGCCGCTGCGATGAGCTTCTGGATCTCCTTCTTGACGGCCTCGTAGTTCATCTCGTCCGACTCGATGGCCGCCTGGGCGTTCTTCTGGGCCTGCTGGGCCTCAGCGGCGCTCAGACGGGCCTCCTTGACGCTGTTGTTGAGCTCGCTCTGCTTGGACTGCATCTGCTTGTTCTGGGCATCCAGCTCAGCCTTTTTGTTCTGCAGCTGGGTGCGCTCCTCCACGAGCTGGGTGCGGTCGGCCACGAGGGCTTCCTTCGCAGCCTTCATGTTGTCGAGTATCTCGGTATCCTTCACCGAAATGTCCTGCATGACCTCATTGAAGGTCAGAAGCTCGTACAGATCGTTCACAGACCGGAGCATGGCGACGCTGCCGCCGTCCCGCAGCTCCTGCATCGCGGCCATATGGCTCTTGAAATCGTCCCACTGGTCGGCGATCTCCTGCTCTTTCCGGGCGATCTCATTCTGCTTGGCGGTGATCTCCTGCTCTTTGACGCCGATGCTGTTCTGCACCTCGGAGATCTGGCTCTTGAGGACGCTGATCTGGCTCTGGAGCACCGAGACTTTTTCCTTCAGCTCAGACTCGAGGGCCTTGGCAGCAGCTTCCTTCTTTTTGGCGTCGTTCAGCTCCGTCTTATGCTGCTTGATGGACGCAGAGATCTTGTCCAGCTTGTTTTGCAGCGAGCTCATGCTGGTGGCCGCACTGGCCGGATAGACCGTCACGCTCAGCACGAGGCAGGCGGCGGCCAGAAAGGCGCAGGCGGCACGCATCATGGCCGAATGGCCCGACGGCTTTGCGTGGCGGGGCGGATGGTGCAGGACAAAGCCTGCGGAATGCTTGTCGTGGTACACAGTAGGCCCTCCTTACACGTTCAGGTGCTTGCGGATGGAGAACATACTGCCCAGACCGCCCACCAGAGCGCCGCCCGCGAGGCTGTAGGTCAGGATGGTGGGCCAGACATTTTCCAGCGGCACCAGAGCCGTACCCATAAGCATCTGCCACAGGCCGCCCAGCGTGGGCGACAGCTGAACAATGTAGGCATAGCCGCCGATGGTGGCAGCTGCCGTCAGGATGCCGGAGAGCAGGCCCATAGTCAGGCCCTCGATGACGAAAGGCAGGGTGACGAGGGCGTTGGTAGCGCCGACATACTTCATGATCTCGATTTCACGGCGGCGGGCAAAGACGCTCAGCCGGATGGTGGTACCCACCGTGATGATGCTGACAGCCATCAGCACCAGCACCAGACCGCGCCCGACCTTGGTGACAGCCTGCTGGACCTCCACAAAGGTCTTGGTCATCTCGATGGGAGCCGTGACGCTGTAGACGCCGCTGATGTTCTCGAACTGCTTGCTGATGTTCTCCATCTGGCTCAAATCAGACAGGGAGACGCGGTAATTGGCCTTGAAAGGGTTGTCGTTCTCGAACTCGTTCAGCAGGGCGGCATAGTCGGACATATACCCCTTGTACTGGTTGAGGACGTCTTCTTTGGACATATACTGCACCCGGCTCACACCTGCGGTGCCGCTGAGGGCATTGCCCACAGACTGGATGGTGGCGTCATCAGCCTCGGGGTCCACGTAGACCACCATCTCGTTCTGGCTGCCCAGATAACTCACCATGCTGTCCACATTGACTTCAATGAGGCTGGCGAAGATGTTCAGGGTCATGCAGACGCTGAGGGAAGCGATGCAGGCGATGGTCATGGCCCAGTGCTTACCGAGGTTGCGCACGCCGCGCCGGGTGAGGAACCCAAACGTAGAGATTTTCATACGTGTACCTCCTCGCCGAAACTGGCCGGAACATCGGAGATGATGCGGCCATGCTTCAGGGTGATGGTGCGGCGGTTGAAGCGGCGCACCAGTTCATGCTCGTGGGTGACGACAAGCACCGTGATGCCCATCTCGCTGACGCGTTCCAGCAGTTCCATCATCTCAAGGCTCATCTCGGGGTCGATGTTGCCGGTGGGCTCGTCCGCAATGACGAGGCGGGGGCTGTGGGCCAGAGCGCGGGCCACGGCCACGCGCTGCTGCTCACCGCCGGAGAGGAACTCGGGGTAGACCTTTGCCTTATCTTCCAGATGCACCAGCTCCAGCATGTAGTTGACGCGCTCTTTGATGTCTTTTTTGCCGATGTTGGTGACATGCATGGCAAACGCCACATTCTCGTAGACCGTCATGGTGGGGATGAGGCGGAAATCCTGGAAGATGATGCCCATCTGGCGGCGAAGGAAAGGCACTTTGCCCCGGCGCAGCCGGGCGACGTCCTTGCCGTCCACCATGACGCGGCCCTCGGTGGGCAGCTCTTCGCGGAGGATGAGCTTGAGCAGAGTGGACTTGCCGGCGCCGGAGTGGCCCACCAGAAAGACGAACTCGCCGTCGTCTACGTGGAAGTCGATGTCCTCCAGAGCGGGAGTATCACTCCGTTTGTATATCTTGGTGACATGTTCAAAATCTATCATGAGTATCTTGCTCCTGAAAAGTTTATTTGGCACAGAAGTTCCAGACCAAACCTCTCCGTCACGGCTGACGCCGTGACGCAACCCGGCCTTGTCGAGCGTATGCGAGACTGAGAGGCTATCCCTATTACAAAAGAAACCGGCCAGCATCGGGGTCGAGCGGCCGGTTTCGGCGTCCGCAGCCGGAGCGGCTGAGACGAAATATCAATATTTGGCCGGGTTGTTGGACAGGTACTTCTTGACCATGAGCGCTACCTTGAACACGATAGCGTCGTCGAACTCACGCAGATCCAGACCGGTCAGCTTTTTGATCTTTTCCAGACGATACACCAGCGTGTTGCGGTGGACGAACAGGCCGCGGCTGGTCTCGGAGACGTTCAGGTTGTTCTCGAAGAAGCGCTGGATGGTGAACAGGGTCTCCTGGTCCAGGCTCTCGATGCTGCCCTGCTTGAACACTTCGCGCAGGAACATCTCGCAGACCGTGGTGGGCAGCTGGTAAATAAGACGTGCGATGCCCAGATTGTCGTAGCGGATGATCTGCTTCTCGGTGTCGAATACCTTGCTGACCTCCATGGCGATCTGTGCTTCCTTAAAGGAAGTAGCTAGGTCCTTCACGTTGGCAATGGGGGTGCCGATGCCCACGACAGCCTTGATGTAATGCTCGCCGGACAGGGTGTCCACGATGCTGGCGGCCAGCTTCTCCATATCGGTGCGGTCGATGCCCTTGCGGATCTCCTTGACCAGGACGGTGTCCGTCTCGCTGATGTTGAAGACGAAGTCCTTCTGCTTGTCGGGGAACAGGCTGCTCACCACGTCGTAAGCGGAAATGTCGCCGCCGCTGGTCACGCGGACGATGAACACCACGCGGGAGACGTCGGTGGCAAAGTGGAGCTCACGGGCCTTGGCGTAGATGTCGCCGGGCAGGATGTTGTCCAGCACCACGTTCTTGATAAAGTTGGCTTTGTCGAACTTCTCGTCGTGATACTGCTTGATGCTCTGCAGGCTGATGGACAGCACAGCGGCAAACTGGCCCGCAGTCTCGTCCGCACCTTCCACAAAAACGGCATAATCGTTATGCTTTGCGCTGGAGAACTGCTGGTAGGTGTAGCCATCCCGCACGAAGCGGTCACCGGCCGTCAGACGCTCTGCCATAAAGCCCTCGCGCACCTCGCCGATCAGATTCAGCTCCGAGCAGGAGATGACAGCGCCGGTCTCATCCACCACGCCGACCACGCGGTCGATCGCGTCCTTCATCTGGTAGATCACGCTCTGAAATACTCTATTGGCCATAAATGGATACCCCTTTTCCTCTCTTGTGCAAACCGCAGGTGGGCGGGATTGTGATTTTTAACAATTTCGCCGCATTACATTTTATATTTTACACAAAAGAATTTACTTTTGCAACATATTTCACCAAAAAAAATTCTTCTTTCTTGTTGAAATTATCTTTCGGGGTCATTTTTGGGCCAAAAAGGGCCTTTCTGCGTGGTTCTGAGGGCTATTTTACCGGTAAAATGTGATACTTTTTTGAAAACCGGGTGAAAAGCAGTCCTTTACCCCGTGGTAATTTTCGCCACCTCGTCAGCTGTCAGCTCCCGCCACTGGCCCGGGGCAAGGCTCTCGTCCAGCGCAAGCCCGCCGATGGCGTCCCGGTGCAGGGCGTTGACGCCCGCACCGTAGACGCCGAACATCCGCTTGATCTGATGATACACGCCCTGCCTGAGCAGGACGCGGACCGTCAGCCCGTCGGGGGTGAGGGCGGACACTTCCGCCGGCGAAAGGGCCGTACCGTCGGCAAGGGTAACGCCTGCGGCAAAGCCGGCCTTCATCTCTTCTGTCAGCGGGGTGTCGATGACGACGGTGTAGGTCTTGGAGACATGGCGCCTGGGCGCGAGGATGTCGTGGGCAAAGCCGCCGTCGTCCGTCAGCAGGACGAAACCGGTGCTGCTCTTATCCAGCCGCCCGGCCGGGAACAGCTCCCGCCGGGGATAGGCATCCCCCACCAGATCCACGACTGTCGTGTCCCGCTTGTCGGTGGAGGCGCTGACGACGCCCTCGGGCTTGTTGAGCATAAGGTAGACGAACTGCCGGTAGGCCAGCGTTTTGCCGTCCACAGCCACGGCGTCAGCCTCTTTCAGCTGGGTATCCCCTTTCTTGCAGACCGCGCCGTTGACCGTGACGCGGCCTTTCGCCAGCAGTGCCTTCGCCTCGCTCCGGGGGCATTGGGCCGTCTCGGCTAAATATTTATCGAGTCTCATAAAAACTCCTTCTGTGTGCAGAAAAGAGGCCGTTGCCTGCGGCAACAGCCTCTTTTCCTGTAAAATCACGTTTAGACGCTCAGGTTTGCGTGCTGTTCCACAGCATCCGGGTTGGCGTCAAAGATGGGCTTGAGGATGTGAGCAATGAACTCCTCCACCTGTTGGGGAGCGCGGCCCACAAAGTTCTCCGGCACAAGGCCCGCCACGATCTCTTCCTTGGTCAGACCAAAGGCCGGGTCGGCGGCGATGCGGTCCACCATATCGTTGGGCAGACCTTCTTCCTTGACCTGCTTGCCGGCGGCGATGGCGTGCTGGCGCAGACGCTCGTGGAGTTCCTGACGGTTGCCGCCCTTCTCCACAGCCTGCATCATGATGTTCTCGCTGGCCATGAAGGGCAGCTCGGCCATCAGGCGGCTGCGCACGACCTTCGGGTAGACCACGAGGCCGTCGGTGACGTTGAGCATGATGTTCAGGATGGCGTCGGTGGCGAGGAAGCCCTCAGCCATGGCAACGCGCTTGTTGGCGCTGTCGTCCAGCGTGCGCTCAAACCACTGCGTGCCGGTGGTGAAGCTGGGGTTGAGCACATCCACCATCAGGTAGCGGCTCAAAGCGCAGATGCGCTCGCAGCGCATGGGGTTGCGCTTGTAAGGCATGGCGGAGGAACCGATCTGGTTCTTCTCAAACGGCTCTTCCATCTCCTTGAAGTTGGCCAGCAGACGCAGGTCGGTGGCAAACTTCATGCAGCTCTGGCCGATGCCGGCCAGTGCGTTGAGGATGAAGGCGTCCACCTTGCGGCTGTAGGTCTGGCCGGACACCGGGATGACGGCCTCGCAGTCGAAGCCCATCTCCTCAGCGATGGAAGCATCCACGGCGCGGATCTTGTCGGCGTCGCCCTTAAACAGCTCCATAAAGGAAGCCTGGGTGCCGGTGGTACCCTTGACGCCGCGCAGCTGCAGGGTAGCCAGACGGTGGTCGATCTCGTTGAGGTCCATCACCAGCTCGTTGGCCCACAGGGTAGCGCGCTTGCCCACGGTGGTGGGCTGGGCGGGCTGGCAGTGGGTGTAGGCCATGCAGGGCATATCCTTGTATTCCTCGGCAAACTTTGCCAGCTTTGCCAGCACGCCGATGAGCTTCTTGCGCACCAGCTCGAGGCCCTGACGCATCACGATGATGTCGGTGTTGTCGCCGACATAGCAGCTGGTGGCACCCAGATGGATGATGCCTGCCGCCTTGGGACACTGCTGGCCGTAGGCGTAGACATGGCTCATGACGTCGTGGCGCACCAGCTTTTCCCGCTCGATGGCGACTTCATAGTTGATGTCGTCCACATGAGTTTCCAGCTCGGCCACCATCTCGGGGGTGATATTGGTCAAGCCCTGCTTCATCTCGGCCCGGGCCAGCGCCACCCACAGGCGGCGCCAGGTGCGGAACTTGTTGTCGTCCGAGAAGATGTACTGCATCTCATCGGAGGCATAACGGGTGGAAAAAGGGCTGATATAACGGTCATGCTGAGACATGAAGATGTCCTCCTTGGGTAAGTTTTACGAAACCTCAACCTCTCAGTCTCGCTCCGCTCGACAAGGCCGGGTTGCGGCACCCAGCATCCGCTGCGCATTGCGCACGTCTTGCTGGCCGCTGCCCCAACAACGACTCCCTGTTTCCGCCACTGGCGGCGGTCGTCGTTGTTGCCCCTATCGAGGGGAGCCTCTGGCGAAGAGAGAAAGCTTTACGAAATGCCAAAGCCTCCCCTCGTTAGGGGAGGTGGCATTGCGAAGCAATGACGGAGAGGTTTTCTCCTATTTTACCATCAAATCTTGAAATAGTCCACGCCGCCCTCGAAAATAGGCTGGTACTTGTCGCCGGTGACGTTTTTGTACAGGTACTCGCCGCTGCGCTCCGAATGGCCCATCTTGCCGAAGACACGGCCATCCGGGCTGGTGATGCCCTCGATGGCGAGGACGGAGCCGTTGGGGTTGTACTTCATGTCCATGCTGGGGCTGCCGTCCTGATCGACGTACTGGGTCGCGATCTGGCCGTTGGCGATGAGGGTGTCCAGCACGCTCTGAGGTGCCACGAAGCGGCCCTCACCATGGCTGATGGCCACGGTGTGCTGGTCGCCCACACTGCACTTGGACAGCCAGGGGCTGCCGGTGGAGGCGATGCGGGTGCGCACCAGCATACTCTGGTGGCGGCCGATGGTGTTGAAGGTCAGGGTCGGATCGCAGGCCGTGATGGGGCGGATGTCGCCGTAAGCGGCCAGACCCAGCTTGATGAGGGCCTGGAAGCCGTTGCAGATGCCCAGCATCAGACCATCACGGTGCTGCAGCAGGTCGCGGACTGCCTCAGTGACCGCAGGATTGCGGAAGAAGGAGGCGATGAACTTTGCGCTTCCATCCGGCTCGTCGCCGCCGGAGAAGCCGCCGGGCAGCATGATGATCTGGCTCTCGTTGATGGCCTTGACCAGTGCCTCGCAGCTGGCGGTGACGTCAGCGGGGGTCAGGTTGCGGATGACCAGCACCTCGGGGTCTGCACCGGCGCGGGCAAAGGCGTGGGCGGTGTCATACTCGCAGTTGGTACCCGGGAAGACCGGGATGATGACCTTCGGCTTTGCCACGCCGACCTTGGGCGCAGCGGGGGCGGTCAGGCTGCCGTCGATCTTCTCGACGACAGGGCCGGCCTTGCGGTAGGGATAGACGGGCTCGAGCTTGCTCTCCCAGATCTCCTGCAGCTGAGCCATATCCAGCTTGTCGCCGCAGCACTCGAAGGTGTAGTCTGCGGTGGTCTCGCCCAGCAGCTCACCAGCCGGGGCGTCAGAGACCATCTCCAGCACGATGGAGCCGTACATGGGCTTAAACATATCGTGGGTGGTCATGTTGTTCATCATCTTGAAGCCGATGCGGTTGCCCAGACCCATCTTGAAGAGAGCCTCGGCCAGACCGCCATAGCCCACAGAGGAAGCAGCGGCCACCATGCCATCTTCCATCATCTGCTCAACTTTCTTGTAGTTGGCCTTCAGGGAGAAGAAGTTGGGACAGCCGGTGACGGGGTCCAGGATGGGCCGGATGAGGACGACGGTGCTCTCAGGCTTCTTGAACTCGGTGGAGACGACGCGGCTGGCCTTGCCGATGGCGGTGGCGAAGGACACCAGCGTGGGAGGCACATCCAGCTGCTCGAAGGAGCCGGACATGCTGTCCTTACCGCCGATGGAGGCGATGCCGAGGCCAATCTGTGCGTCCAGTGCGCCCAGCAGAGCGGCCAGCGGCTTGCCCCAGCGCTCCGGGGAAGTGCCAAGGCGCTCGAAGTACTCCTGGAAGGTCAGGTAGGCGTCCTCATAGCGGAAGCCGGAGGCCACCAGCTTGGTCACACTCTCGACGACGGCCATCCGTGCGCCCACATACTGGTTGGCGCTCATGAGGTAGGGGTTGTAGCCCCATGCCATGCCGGAGCAGGTGTTGGTCTCGCCGTCCACGGGCAGCTTTGCGACCATGGCGTTCTGGGGGGTCAGCTGGCATGCGCCGCCGAAGGGCATCAACACGGTGGCCGCGCCGATGGTGGAGTCGAATCGCTCAGAAAGGCCCTTCTTGCTGCAGACGTTCAAATCGCCCACCATGTTCTTCATCTTCTGCTCGAAGGTCACGCCGGCCCACTGGGGCTGCCAGACAGTCCCCTTCTCGATGTGGACGTTCTGGTGCTTCTCAGCGCCGTTGGAGTTCAGGAACTCGCGGCTGATGTTGACGATGGACTTGCCGTTCCACACCATGTTCAGGCGCTTTTCCTCGGTGACCTTTGCCACGGGGGTGGCCTCAAGGTTCTCCTCGGTGGCGATGGCGATGAACTTGTCCACGTCCTCAGGGGCCAGAGCCACGGCCATACGCTCTTGGCTCTCGCTGATGGCCAGCTCAGTGCCGTCGAGGCCGTCATACTTCTTGGTGACCTTGTTCAGGTCGATATACAGGCCGTCGGCCAGCTCGCCGATGGCGACAGAGACGCCGCCGGCACCGAAGTCGTTGCAGCGCTTTATCATCTTGCAGGCGTCCTCGCGGCGGAACAGGCGCTGCAGCTTGCGCTCGATGGGGGCGTTGCCCTTCTGGACCTCGGCACCGCAGTGCTCGAGGCTGTCCAGCTTGTGGGCCTTGGAGGAACCAGTGGCGCCGCCGATGCCGTCGCGGCCAGTGCGGCCGCCCAGCAGGACGATGACGTCGCCGGGAGCGGGGCATTCGCGGCGGACGTGGGAAGCGGGCGTTGCGCCCACAACAGCGCCGATCTCCATGCGCTTTGCCACATAGCCGGGGTGATAGATCTCATCCACCTGACCGGTAGCAAGGCCAATCTGGTTGCCGTAGGAGGAATAACCGGCGGCAGCGGTGGTCACCAGTTTGCGCTGGGGCAGCTTGCCGGGCAGGGTCTCACTGACGGGCTTGAGGGGATCGCCTGCGCCGGTAACGCGCATGGCCTGATAGACGTAGCTGCGGCCGGACAGCGGGTCGCGGATCGCGCCGCCGATGCAGGTGGCAGCGCCGCCGAAAGGCTCGATCTCCGTCGGGTGGTTGTGGGTCTCGTTTTTGAAGAGGAACAGCCAGTCCTCATCCTTGCCGTTGACGTCGCACTTGATCTTCACGGTGCAGGCGTTGATCTCCTCAGACTCGTCGAGGTTCTTCAGGATGCCCTGCTTTTTCAGTTCCTTGGCACCGATGGTGGCCAGATCCATCATGCAGCGGGGCTTGTTCTCGCGGCCAAGGTCGGCGCGCATGGCCATGTAGCGGTCGAAGGCCTCCTGCACCACGGCATCGTCGATCTGGACGTCATCCAGAATGGTTCCGAAGGTGGTGTGGCGGCAGTGGTCCGACCAGTAGGTGTCGATCATCTTGATCTCGGTGATGGTCGGGTCGCGCTTCTCCGAGCGGAAATACTCCTGGCAGAACTTGATGTCGCCCAGGTCCATGGCGAGGCCCTTCTCGTCGATGAACTTTTTCAGGCCTGCCTCATCCAGCTCGTTGAAGCCGTCCAGCACCTTCACTTCGGTGGGGACGGGATACTCCATCTTCAGGGTAGCCTTGGTGTCCAGCGAAGCCTCGCGGGCCTCCACCGGGTTGATGACGTATTTCTTGATCTCAGCCACCTGCTCATCGGTCAGGGTGCCTTCCAGCAGGTAGACGCGGGCAGAGCGCACCAGCGGGCGGTCGCCCTGGCTGATGAGCTGGATGCACTCGGCGGCAGAGTCGGCGCGCTGGTCGAACTGGCCGGGCAGATACTCCACGGCGAAAGACACGCCGTCGGAGACGGGCAGCTCTGCATAGGTGTTATCCACCGGCGGCTCACTGAACACGGTGGGGACGCACTGCTCGAACAGAGCCTCGTCGATGCCCTCCACGTCGTAGCGGTTGAGCAGACGCAGACCGTTCAGCTCCTTGATGCCCAGCAGGGAGACGAGCTCATTGCGCAGGCTCTGGGCCTCGCCGTCGAAGCCGGGTTTCTTTTCAACATAGATACGATATACCATTGGGTATTTCCCTCCTGTATCGATTTCTTCTTCCGGGCTAAACCTCTCCGTCACGGCTAACGCCGTGCCACTGCCCGGGTTGCGGCACCCAGCATCCGCAGCGCTTTGCTTGCGTCTTGCTGGCCGCGGCCCCAACAGCGACTCCCTGTTTCCGCCACTGGCGGCGGTCGCCGTTGTTGCTCCTACCGAGGGGAGGCCTTGGCATATCGGAGAAGTTTTCCTCTTCGCCAGAGGCTTCCCTCGGTAGGGGAGCTGTCTGCGAAGCAGACTGAGAGGTTTATTCTTTCTCTGCCAGCGCTTTCAGCGCCCGCATCCCGATGTCGGTGCGCTTGTGCAGCTTGTCGAAGTGGATGTGCTCCGCCGCCTCATAGGCGATGGAGATGGCGCGGGGCAGGCCGGGCGCAGTGGCCGTCACACCCAGCACACGGCCACCGTTGGTGACGAGCTGGCCGTCCTCGGTGATGGCCGTGCCGGAGTGGTAGACCGTGACGTTCGGCTCATCGGGCAGCTGGCCGTCCACCAGACCGGTGATGGGCTTGCCCTTCTCGTAGGCCACCGGGTAGCCGCCGGAAGCGAGGATGACGCAGGCGGCAGCGCCGTCGGAGAACCTGACCTCGGTGTCGGCCAGCGTCCCCTCGGTGCAGGCGGTCATGACCTTGAGCAGGTCGCTTTCCAGCAGGGGCAGCACCACCTGGGTCTCAGGGTCGCCGAAGCGGCAGTTGTACTCGATGACCTTCGGGCCGTCCGGGGTGAGCATCAGGCCGAAGTAGAGGCAGCCCTTGAAGGGGCAGCCCTCAGCGTTCATGGCCTTGATGGTGGGCAGGAAAATTTTCTCCATGCACTCGGCAGCGATGGCCGGAGTGTAATAGGGGTTCGGCGCGACGGTACCCATGCCGCCGGTGTTCAGGCCGGTGTCGTGGTCGTTGGCGCGCTTGTGGTCCATGGAGGATACCATAGGCTTGACCACCTTGCCGTCGGTGAAGCTCAGCACACTGACCTCAGGGCCGGTGAGGAACTCTTCCACCACGACATGGTTGCCGGAAGCGCCGAACTTTTTGTCCAGCATGATCTCCTTGACGCCCTCGGCGGCCTGCTCTTCGTTCTCGCAGATGAGCACACCCTTGCCCAGCGCAAGGCCGTCGGCCTTGATGACCACCGGGTATTTGCCCTCAGCCTTGATATACTCCATGACCTTGGCGGGGTCGTCGAAGGTCTCATACTTTGCGGTGGGGATGCCGTACTTCTTCATGAGGTCTTTCGAAAAGACCTTGGATGCCTCGATGCGGGCAGCGGCCTTGTCCGGGCCGAAAGCCGGGATGCCGACTGCCGCCAGCGCATCCACCATGCCCAGTGCCAGCGGGTCGTCCTGAGCCACCACGACGTAGTCGAACTTTTCCGTCTCCGCAAAGCCGACCATCGTTTCCACGTCGGTGGCCTTGATGTTGACGCAGTGGGCGTCATAGCCGATGCCGCCGTTGCCGGGCGCACACCAGACTTCGCCGCAGTCGGGGCTCTTCTTCAATGCCTTGATGATGGCGTGCTCGCGTCCGCCGCCGCCAACGACTAAGATTTTCTTGCTCATTTTCACGCACCTCATAACTCAACCTCTCCGTCACGGCTGACGCCGTGCCACCTCCCCTACCGAGGGGAGGCTTTGGCATTTCGGAAAGCTTTATCTCTTCGCCAGAGGCTCCCCTCGCTAGGGGAGCTGTCGAGCAAAGCGAGACTGAGAGGTTTTCTTTTTAGTGATGGAACAGCCGGATGCCGCAGAATGCCATTGCGATGCCGTACTTGTTGCAGGTGTCGATGACCTGCTGGTCGCGGATGGAGCCGCCGGGCTGGACGATGGCCGTCACGCCGGAACGGCGTGCGCGCTCGATGTTGTCGCCGAAGGGGAAGAACGCATCCGAGCCGAGGCAGACGCCGGTGACATGGCTCAGGTACTCTTTCTTTTCCTCAGCGGTCAGCGGCTCGGGCTGACGGGTGAAGGTCTCGGCCCAGACGTCGTCGCCGATGACATCCTCGGGGGTGTCGCCGATGTAAACATCAATGGCGTTGTCACGGTTGGGCTTTGCCACATCGTCACGGAAAGGCAGGTCCAGCACCTTCGGCATATGGCGCAGCTGCCAGTTGTCGGCCTTCTGGCCTGCCAGACGGGTGCAGTGGATGCGGCTCTGCTGGCCGGCGCCCACGCCGATGGTCTGGCCGCCTGCGGTGTAGCAGACGCTGTTGGACTGGGTGTATTTCAGGGTGATGAGGGCAATGATGAGGTCGCGCTTCTGCTCCTCGGTCACATTCTTATTCTCGGTGACCCAGTTGGTCAGCATGGTGTCTGCGTTGATGGCCAGCTCGTTGCGGCCCTGCTCGAAGGTGATGCCGTAGACCTGCTTGTGCTCCACGGGGTTCGGCTTATAGGCCGGGTCGATGGCGACCACGTTGTAATTGCCTTTCTTCTTGCCGGCGAGGATGGTCAGTGCCTCCGGCTCATAGCCCGGGGCGATGATGCCGTCAGACACTTCGTGCTGGATGAGCTTTGCAGTCGGCACATCGCAGACGTCAGAGAGGGCGATCCAGTCGCCGAAGGAGGACATCCGGTCCGCACCGCGGGCGCGGGCATAAGCGCAGGCCAGCGGCGAAAGCTCCATGTCCGGGGCGATGTGGTACATCTTCCGCTCCACCTCGCTCAGAGGCAGACCGAGAGCTGCGCCGGCCGGGGAGACGTGCTTGAAAGAAGCGGCAGCGGGCAGGCCGCAGGCCTCCTTCAGCTCCTTGACCAGCTGGATGGAGTTCAGAGCATCCAGAAAATTGATGTAGCCGGGCTTGCCGTTCAGGACGGTGACGGGCAGGTCAGAGCCATCCTCCATATAGATGCGGCTGGGCTTCTGGTTGGGGTTGCAGCCGTACTTCAGTGCGAGTTCATTCATTGGTGCATCCTCCTTGTGTCTTAGGTTATTCTTCCTCGGCGTCGAGCTTTTTGAGCAGTTCCAGCTCTTCGGGCAGCAGCTCCGGCTCCTCAGGGTCGTCGAGGTCGCTGCACACAGCGTCGTATTTGTTGAAGATCATGTCGCCGCTCTCGCCGGTCTCCAGGTCGATGACCCGGGCGAAGAGGCTGACTTTGTTGTCGGGGTTCAGGTTCTGCCACAGGCCATGGGCGAAGTCGCCGATGGTGCGGGGGCAGGCGAAGCGGAGCGGCTCCCCCTCAAAGCTGGGGATGGGATTGCCGTTGTGCTTGTAGGTGCTGATGAAGTGGCCTTCACCGGCCACGGGCTGGGGGTAGTCGAAGAAATAGCGCTGGACGCTCTCGCCGTTGCCGTCGGCAGACTTGAGGATGCTCATCTGATAGCTGCCGTCTGCGTACACCACAGCGGAGATGCGGGGGGTGTAGTTGGGCTCGTCCGGCTCAAAGGTGCGGGTGCGCAGGGCGTCGGCGAAGCTCTTGCCCCGGCTCATCTCGTCAAAGATGGTGTCGGTCTGGTCGCCGTTGGTGACGATATGGGTCTTGCCGAGGGTCAGCACGGGGTTATAGATGATGAGGCTGGGGTCCTCGAGCTTGGCCGGGTCGGCAGCCATGGTGCAGATGCCGCCGCGCTCCGGCACCGGGTCGAAGACGCGGTTGCGGCTGTTCTCGCTGCGGCCCATGATGAAATAGCCGATGAACACCTGACGGCCATCCGGAGCCTTTGCCACCGCGATGCCGCGGCCGGGGTACTCGTTCGCGGCCAGATATTCGTTCAGGTTGATTTTTTCCATGTCAAATTCTCCTATTACGGAACTCCCCCAGTCGCCTGCGGCGACAGCCCCCTCGGAGAGGGAGCCTCAAGCCTCCCTCCTTGAGGGAGGTGGCACGCCGTCAGGCGTGACGGAAGGAGTTTTTACTTTATCTCTCCGCTGCACACCATTGCCACAGCCTTCGGCAGCAGCTTCCATTCAGCCTGCTCCATTACACGCTTCTGCAGCACCTCGGGGGTGTCGCCGGGCAGGATGTCCACGGCCTTCTGCAGCAGGATAGGCCCGCCGTCGCACTCCTCATTGACGAAGTGGACGGTAGCGCCCGTCACCTTGCAGCCCCGGGCCAGCGCGGCCTCGTGGGGGCGCAGGCCGTACATTCCCGGCCCGCAGAAGGACGGGATGAGGGCGGGGTGGATATTCAGGATGCGGCGGGGATAGGCCTCGATGACGCTGGGGCCTAACACGGACAGGAAGCCCGCCAGGACCACAAGGTCAATGTTATGTTCTTTCAGTGTTTTCAGCAGTGCGGCGTCAAAATCCTCACTGGAAGCGTAATCCTTCCGGCGGACCACCACACCCTCGACGCCCGCATTGGCGGCGCGTTCCAGCGCGTAGACGCCGGGTTTGGAGGCCACGACAAGCCTGATCTTGCCGCTGGGGTTCTCGCCCCGGGCCTCGCTGTCCAGCAGCGCCTGCAAATTGGTGCCGCCGCCGGACACTAACACTGCAATGTTCAGCACAGCTCGACACCCTCACCTTCTGTGATGACGCCCAGACGGTAAGCTTCCGGCTCGCCGTTGGCATGGAGGATCTCCAGTGCCTTGTCGGCCTGCTCAGCGGGGACGGTCAGCACCATGCCGACGCCCATATTGAAGGTGTTGAACATATCGTGCTCAGAGATGCTGCCGGTCTTCTGCATCAGATGGAAGAGGGCCGGAGTGCGGACGTCCTCCTTCTTGATGCGGGCGCAGCAGCCCTTCTTCAGGCTGCGGGGGATATTCTCGTAGAAGCCGCCGCCGGTGATGTGAGAGATGCCCTTGACATCCACTTCTTCCAGCACTTTCAGCACAGGCTTGACGTAGATCTTGGTGGGGGCCAGCAGGGCCTCGCCGAGGGTCTTGCCGCCCAGCTCTGCGGGGGCCGTCTTCAGGACGGCGGGGTCGCCGTCGATGTCAAAAATTTTGCGCACCAGCGAGAAACCATTGGAATGGACGCCGGTGGAGGGCAGGGCGATGATGACATCGCCGGGCTTCATGGTCTCGTTACTGAGGATCTTTTCCTTGTCCACAACGCCCACGGTGAAACCGGCCAGATCGTACTCGTCCTCCGGCATCATGCCCGGGTGCTCAGCGGTCTCGCCGCCCACCAGAGAGCAGTCGGCCTGGACACAACCCTCGGACACGCCCTTGACGATCTCGGCGATCTTCTCGGGGATGTTGCGGCCGCAGGCGATGTAGTCGAGGAAGACCAGCGGTTTTGCACCGGCGCAGATGACGTCGTTGACGCACATAGCCACGCAGTCGATGCCGATGGTATCGTGCTTGTCCATGATCATGGCGATCTTCAGCTTGGTGCCGACGCCGTCGGTGCCGGAGATGAGGACGGGGTGCTTGTAGCCGGTGCAGTCCAGCTCAAACAGGCCACCGAAGCCGCCCAGACCACCAATGCAGTGCTCGTTCATGGTGCGGGCCACATACTGCTTCATGAGTTCGACCGAACGATAGCCGGCGGTGATGTCCACACCTGCGGCTGCATAGCTTTCCGAATAGCTCTTTTCCATTGTTACTCTCCTAACTTTTTCTCGTCCTTGGGACGGTCATTCAGGTGGCGTTCATGAATATCGGTGGAAAGCACCTCTTCCGGCTTCACAGCGTATTTGCCGGTGAAGCAGGCGGTGCAGAAGCCGCAGTTGGCGTTCTGGGCCAGCTGGACGACATGCTCCGTGGAGAGGTAGCCCAGCGTGTCGGCGCCAATGATCTCGTTGATCTGGTCCACCGTGCGGCCGGTAGCGACCAGAAGCTTCTGGTCGGGGATGTCGGTGCCAAAGTAGCAGGGATATTTGAAGGGGGGTGCCGAAACGCGGAAGTGGACTTCCTTTGCTCCGGCGTCCCGCAGCAGCTTGATGATGCGGGCAGAGGTGGTGCCGCGCACGATGGAGTCATCCACCAGCACGACCCGCTTGCCCTTGACGGTGCTGGTCACGACGTTCAGCTTGATGCGGACGCTGTTCTCGCGCTGCTTCTGGCTGCCCTGGATAAAGGTGCGGCCGATGTACTTATTTTTAATAAAGCCGATGCCGTAGGGGATGCCGCTCTCCTGAGAGTAGCCAAGGGCGGCGTCGAGGCCGGAGTCCGGCACACCGATGACCACATCGGCCTCCACGGGGTGCTCCTGAGCCAGGAAGCGGCCTGCCTGCTTGCGGGCCTCATGCACCGAGCTGCCCTCGATGATGCTGTCGGGGCGGGCGAAGTAGATGAACTCGAAGACACACATCTGGCGGTCAGGACGGCCGCAGTGGTCTTTGATGGAGCGCAGCTCACCGGTCTTGGTGTCGGTGATGACGATCTCGCCGGGCTCCACGTCCCGCAGCAGGGTCGCACCCACGGCATCCAATGCACAGCTCTCGCTGGCAAAGACGTAGCCGCCGCCCGGCAGGGTGCCGATGCAGAGAGGGCGATAACCGCGGGGGTCACGGGCCGCGATAAGCTTAGTGGCCGACATGACCACGAGGCTGTAAGCGCCTTCGAGGACGTCCATCGTCTTGCTGATGGCGATCTCGATGCTGCCCATCCGCAGGCGGTTGCGGGTGACGAGGTAGCAGATGACCTCGGTATCGGAGGAGCCATGGAAGATGGCACCCTCGTTTTCCAGCTGGCGGCGCAGCTCCAGAGCGTTGGTCAGATTGCCGTTGTGGCAGAGGGCCATGGTACCCCGGCCATGCCGGACGATCATGGGCTGGGCGTTGGCCCGGACGCGGCTGCCGGAGGTGGCGTAGCGGACATGGCCGGTGGCCATGTGGGCCGTGGGCTTTGCCAGCGAGCCCAGCACCGCCGGGGTGAACACCTCATTGACAAGGCCGAGGTCCCGGTGGCCGTTGATGACGCCGTCGTCGTTCACGGCGATGCCGCAGCTCTCCTGTCCGCGATGCTGCAGCGCGTACAGGGCCGAGTAGGCGGCAGCGGCCACGTCCTCGGTGCCGGCACGGTCATAGATGCCGAAAACGCCGCACTCTTCGTGAAGCGGGTATGCAAAATCAGACATTACAGTTCCTCGATCTCTTTCTGCAGTTTTTCTTCCTTGGCGGCGATCTGCCGGGCCATGGCGACACGCTCAGCATCCAGCTTCGCAGCCAGTGCCTCATCGCCGAGGGCCAGGATCTCAGCAGCCAGCCAGGCGGCGTTCTTCGCGCCGTTCAGGGCCACTGTGGCCACCGGGATGCCGCTGGGCATCTGGACGGTAGCCAGCAGGGCGTCCAGGCCGTCCATCGCGCCGCCCTTCATCGGGATGCCGATGACCGGCAGGGTGGTGTTTGCGGCAAAAGCACCGGCCAGATGGGCCGCCATGCCTGCTGCGCAGAGGATGACGCCGAAGCCGTTGGCCCTGGCATTCTTTGCAAACTCCGCTGCCTCGGCAGGGGTGCGGTGAGCCGACAGGATGTGCGCCTCAAAGGGGATGTCCAGCGCCTTGAGCTGAGCGCAGGCACCTTTCACCACCGGCCAGTCACTGTCCGAACCCATAATGACTGCCACTTTACGAATCATCTGTATCCAACCTCTCTTTCTCTATCTCCCGCGACGAAAAACAAAAAAGGCTGTGATGCACTTACACCACGGCCTTTTATTTCATTCTGGACAGACTGGACCCGCAGCAGGTTACACGGAGCCCCTGATGCATTCCCGTACCGGGACGGCACATGGTACCCAGCAGCTCATTTCGCATTCTGCTCATCCTCCGCAAACCTCGTTGTCCACGCTGTTCTTCTCCGGCTGAAAAAGAGTTCATGCGCTCTTCCGTCCGCCGTCTGACTACAGTATACGGCAAAAAAACGCCTTTGCAAAGAGCGTTCGGACAAATTTTCCCTTGTGTTCCCTGCTGTCAAAAAACTTTCAAAAATTTTGTGCAGTTTCGACACTGTTTTTCTTTTTAAGTACGACTTATCAGAAAATCTTTTTATAATAAATATCCTCTTAAAGGTTCTCCCCTTGGGAGAGGCTTTCAGAAGATGATCTTTGCCGTAGTCGCCCGTGCGGCCTTGATGAGATCGGCAGGAGCGCAACAGACCTGCGTACCGATGCGCCCGCCGGAAACGTAGACCTTCGGCTGGTTCAGCACGCTCTCATCGAAGACGGTGGTGTACTGCTTTTTCATGCCCACCGGGCTGCAGCCGCCCCGGACATAGCCGGTGACTTTGTTGATGTCAGCGACGTGTATCATCGCCACGCTCTTTTCGCCCACGCTGCGGGCGGCGGCTTTCAGATCCAGCTCTGCCGCCACCGGGATGACGAAGACGAAGTAGTTCTTGTTGTTCCCCTGCGTCACCAGCGTCTTGTAGACGCAGGCAGGGTCTTCACCGATGCTGGCGGCGACAGTCACACCGTCCACGGCCACGCCCTCTTCGTGGGGATATTCATGCGCGGTGTAGGCCACCTTGGCCCGCTCCAGAATGCGCATGGCGTTGGTTTTTGCTTCTTTGCCCATATGTAAGACCTTCTTACTTCGTTATTGTGTGTTTTGCCGCTTTCTCAAAGGCTCTCCCTTTGGGAGAGCTGTCTGCGAAGCAGACTGAGAGGGCTGCCCTATTCTACCACTTTCTCTCTCAAAATTCAAAAAATTTCGGAAAGGCTATTGACTTCATGAAACTGAAGTGCTATGCTATGTCCATGCCCAATCACTTCACGATACTAAAGTTCACGATATTGAAACATCAACGGCAAGGCGGCCTCATCTCCCCTGCCGTACCAGAACAGGAAAAGGAGAACCCGCCATGATCATCGTACTCAAACAGGACGCCCCCAAAGAGAAAGTCCATGAATTCTGCACCGAGCTGGAAGGCATGGGCCTGCAGATCAACGACTCCAAAGGCAGCGACACCCACATTCTCGGCCTCATCGGCGACACCAAGGCCATCGCCGAGAGCTGGGTGCTGGCAAACCCGGTGGTCGAGACCTGCCGCCGCGTGTCGGAGCCCTACAAGAAGGCCAACCGCAAGTTCCACCCGGATGACAGCGTCATCGACGTGGAAGGCGTGAAGATCGGCGGCGGCAGCTTTGCCGTCATCGCCGGCCCCTGCAGCATCGAGAGCGAGGAGCAGATCACCTATTGCGCCCAGCGCGTCAAGGCAGCCGGCGCTTCCCTGCTGCGCGGCGGTGCGTTCAAGCCCCGCACTTCCCCCTACTCCTTCCAGGGGATGCGCAGCGAGGGTCTCGACCTGCTCAAGCTGGCCCGCCGTGCCACCGGCTCTCCCATCGTCACCGAGATCATGAACACCGAACATCTGCCCCTCTTCGAGAACGTAGACCTCATCCAGGTGGGTGCCCGCAATATGCAGAACTTCGAACTGCTCAAGGCTGTAGGCCGTCAGAAAAAACCTGTCCTGCTCAAGCGCGGCCTCGCCAACACCCTCGAGGAGTTCGTCATGAGCGCTGAGTACATCATGGCCGAGGGCAACGAGAACGTCATCCTCTGCGAGCGCGGCATCCGTACCTTTGAGACCAGTATGCGCAACACCCTCGACCTCGCCGGCGTGGTCATGCTCCACAAGATGACCCACCTGCCCGTCATCGTAGACCCCAGCCACGCCTGCGGCCACGCATGGATGGTGCCTCAGCTGGCCAAGGCCGCTGTCGCCGCCGGTGCCGACGGCCTGATGATCGAAGTCCACAACGACCCCGCCAAGGCCAAGTGCGACGGTGCGCAGAGCCTGACCCCCGACCAGTTCGATGAGCTGATGGGCTTCATCAGTAAGGAAGTGGAGTTCTTCGGCAAGAAAATGAACTGAGACCCGCTTTCCTGAGCGTCCTCACCGGAGGACGCTTTTTCTTTGCCCCGCGTTTTCTTTTCCCCGTATCTGTGTTATACTATAGTATACTTTCAAAAAATCCACCGGATAGAAAGAGGTCTGACCTATGAAAGCACATATCGCACGCAACCAGAACGCCGGCGTTCCGCTGGCGCTGGGCTGGAACCTGTCCGCCGCCGACCGGGGCATCCTCGAGGGGATGGCTCCCGCCTTCGGCATGAAGCTGCTTCTCGTCTCCCCTGCCGACGCGGGCAAGACCGTCGCCCAGCTGCTGGGCGAGGTGGAGATAAAAGCCTCCCGCACCCTCGTGCTGGAACCGGGCGCTTACCCTCCCGCACTGGTGCTGGCGAACTTCAAGGAGAAAGACCTCGACACCCTGCTGGACCTCATGAAACAGGCACAGGTGATCATCCCCCTCAAAGCCGTGGTCACTCCGTCCAACAAGAACTGGGTCTTCGGCGACCTGCTGGCCCACCTGTCGGAAGAGCATGCCTCCTTCACCGCTGCGGCAAAGGAGCAGGCATGAGCATCAAGCGTTTCGTTTCCGCTCTGCTGACCGGGGCGCTCTGCCTCGGTGTCCTCACCGCCTGCGGCTCGGCCCAGAAACCCGCCTCTTCGGGCGTGAGCGCCGACGCCCAGCGGTACAGCACCATCTTCTATGATGCCTTCGACACTGTCACGCAGGTCATTGCCTATTGCGACAGCGAGGAGGAGTTCTCCCGTCAGATGGACGCCCTCCACACCGACTTGCTGGAATACCACCGTCTCTACGACATCTACAACGATTATGACGGTGTGGTGAATGTCAAGACCGTCAACGGCAACGCCGGCATTGCACCTGTTCAGGTGGACGATAAGATCCTCGGGATGCTGGAACTGGCCCGGCAGATGTACGACACCACAAACGGCAAGCTGAACATCGCCATGGGCAGCGTCCTCCGCATCTGGCACGACTACCGCGAGGCCGCCGAAGCCAACACGAACGAGGCGGACAACAAGCTGCCCGAACAGGAGGCGCTGGATGCCGCCGCCCGGCACTGCGACATCTCAAACCTCGTCATCGACGAAAATGCCAGGACCGTCTATCTCTCCGACCCGGATATGTCCCTCGATGTGGGCAGTGTGGGCAAGGGCTACGCCGTGGAGATGGTGGCACAGGCCGCTGAGGCCCGGGGCCTGAAAAGTGCTCTCATCAGCGTGGGCGGCAACCTCCGCGCCATCGGCACGAAGCCCGACGGCTCCCAGTGGTCGGGCGGCGTGGAGAACCCGTGGAACGCCTCGGACGTTTACACCGCCAGCTCTTCCTACGTCTCCGGTGTCAACATGAGCGACATGGCTCTCGTCACCAGCGGCAACTACCAGCGCTACTACGTCGTGGACGGCGTGCGCTACCATCACCTCATCGACCCGGATACCCTCTGGCCCGCCCGCTACTTTGACAGCGTGAGCGTCCTCTCCCCCGACTCCGGCGCAGCCGACTGCCTCACCACCGGCCTGTTCTGTATGTCCCTTGAGGATGGCCAGAAGCTCATCGAGTCCCTCGACGGCGTAGAAGCCCTCTGGTGTACCCCGGACGGCGAAGTCATCCAGTCCAGCGGATGGGCCGACCACGAGAAAAAATAACAGAAAGCGAAAGTCCCCTCTTCGTCACGGTTCTTGCTCCAATGACGAAGAGGGGACTTTTATATACTATATATCAAGAATATTTCCGCGCGTTCACTCTTCCATACAGGCATACTTTGCCATTAGGACAGCCCCGCCGGTCACGAGTGCAACGACAAGCTCCACCACCCAGACAGATGCCACTGCACTGAGCAGAACGGACAGCGAGTCGATGACAAAGTGGAACAGATACGCATTGAGCAGGTCTTTCTGGGACTTTTTGCGGATGGACTGGAACACCAGAATCGAAAGGCTCAGATGGAGCACCACCGCAATGATCCGCTCCACGCCCCCGGCAAAGAAGGTCAGGCTGGGGGTCGTCCACAGCGCCGAAAGAGCCGCTGCCGTGTCTGCCGCCTTCTTTGCGTCAAGAGACGCCAGCTGTGCAGACATGGTGCCGGAGTTTATCATCACGGCACTTGCGATGTTGCTGATAGATGCCACGCCGCACAGAAGCATTGCCTCCACGCCGCCGTGTCCGGCACCATACATAAAGGCATTCGGAAAGTCCATCGGCTTCACCAGAAACCTCATGGCGATGTAACGACCGGTCTCTTCAAAAAGAGCTGCCATCAGGCCGCCATAGACTGCGTATAGGATCACGCTTCCGGTCAGCGCTTCTCCGGCCAGCTGGAACACGATGCGATGGATGGCAGCTTCCAGCATCAGCACCATCACAAAGAAAACGCCGCACCCGATAAAGAACGGTGCAGCCTTCGCACCCAGCTTCTTCTTTGCGTAAACAAAGAGGCCTATGGGAAGTGCGAAGGAGACGACAAGGGAAAACACCATGCCTGCGATGCTTGCCCCGGGTACCATACCTACTGTCATAGTCATCCTCCTGCCGATATACCATCGGCGTTTTTGCAAGGCCTGCCCCCGGAGGGGAGCAGGGTCATTCAATATCCAGCTCCGGCGGCAGGTCGATCTGATCGGAGACGTACCGGCCGTTCTTTTTGCGCTGACGCACACACTCGGTGAGGAGATACTCGATCTGCCCGTTCACCGAGCGGAAATCGTCCTCAGCCCATGCGGCAAGGGCCTCGTAGAGCTTTGCGTTCAGGCGCAGGGGGATCTGCTTTTTGGGCTCTGCCATCAGTACAGGCTGCCGCTGTTCACGATGGGCTGTGCGTCCCGGTTGCCGCAGAGCACCACCAGCAGGTTGGAGACCATGGCCGCTTTACGTTCGTCATCCAACTCCACCACTTTGTTTTCGCTCAGCCGGTCCAGTGCCATCTCCACCATGCCCACGGCGCCGTCCACGATCATCTTGCGGGCGTCGATGATGGCGCTGGCCTGCTGGCGCTGGAGCATCACTGCGGCGATCTCCGGCGCATAGGCCAGATAGGTGATCCGGGCCTCCACCACCTCGATGCCTGCCTCAGCCACGTTTTTCTGGATCTCGTCCCGGATGCGGGCCGCCACCACCTCCGAGGAGCCCCGCAGGCTGCCCTCGTCGGCCACGCCGTCTCCGGTGGTGTCCACGTTGGGGGCCACATCGTAGGGGTACACCCGCACCACGTTCCGCAGGGCGCTGTCACACTGGAGGGAGAGGTACTCCTTGTAGTTGTCCACATTGAACACCGCCTTGGCAGTGTCGGTGACCCGCCAGATCACGGCGATGCCGATCTCCACCGGGTTGCCCAGACAGTCGTTGATCTTCTGCCGGGAGTTGTTCAGGGTCATCATCTTCAGGGAGATCTTTTTGCTTACGCTGCTTGAGGCGAGCTGGCTGTTCTGGCCGCTGACGCTCAGCAGGGCGGCTGCGCCGCTCTCCTTGCTGGTCACGTCCCCGCTCTGGCTCAGCCGGGTGCCTGCGGCAGGGTTGACGGCGGCGCAGAAGGGGTTTACCCAGTAAAAGCCCTGGCCCTTCAGGGTGCCCACATAATCGCCAAAGAGGGTAAGCACCAGAGCCTCCTGGGGCTTGAGTACCTTCAGGCCGCAGAACAGAAAAATGCCTGCGATCCAATAGCCAATGGACAAAATCAGCAGCGGGATGCCCAGAAGCAGCCGGTCGTCCTCCAGCAGCAGGACGCCGCAAACGAACAGAGCAATGGATGCCGCATAGCCCAGCAGGGTGAGCAGCAGTACCGCCATGCCGTTTTTGCGGGCGTTCAAAATTTTCTCTTCCATAACAGTTCCCTCCTTATGGGGTCGGAAGTGTTTCTTTTTGATACTAAAATCATATCACTTTGCCGCACCGCTGTCAAGAGAGGGACGCAAAAAAGAACCCGCCCATCCGTAAAATGGACAGGCAGGCCCTTTGTTTATGGAGAAAAATGGAGAAATATCGTTTAGGAGAGAAGTTTTAACGCTTATACTTCGCGGCAGTCTGCAGACGCTGCATGGCGCGGTCCAGAGCGATCTTGGTCTGGTAATACTCGTGCATGCTCTGCTTATGCTGCAGGCGCTCTTCGGCTCGGATGCGGGCAGCCTCGGCACGGTTCTTGTCGATGTCCTCGGGACGCTCGGCGCTGTCCACCAGCAGAAGCACGAAGGTGGGCGTCACCTCAGCGATGCCGTCGCCGACCAGAATTTCGCGGGTCTCGCCGTCCACAGTGAACTTGAGCATCCCCATGTGGATAGCCACCAGCACCGGGCTGTGGCCGGCCTGAACACCGTAGACGCCGTCCTTCACGGGCAGCACCATGCTCTCGCAGCTGCCCTGATAGAACTCACCGCTGGAAGCCGTGATGTTGAGGATGAAGCTGTTCATCAGGCCTCACCGCCTTTTTCCTCCGCCAGCTTGTCCGCTGCCTTCTTGCGGGCGTCGTCGAGGGTGCCTACGTTGAAGAAGGCCCACTCGGGCAGGTCGTCGCACTTGCCGTCCACGATGGCGGCAAAGCCCTTGACCGTCTCGGCCAGCGGCACATATTTGCCGGGCAGGCCGGTGAAGTTCTCAGCCACCGAGAAGGGCTGGGACAGGAACTTCTGCAGCTTACGCGCACGGGTGACGGTGAGCTTGTCTTCCTCGCCCAGCTCGTCCATGCCCAGAATGGCGATGATGTCCTGCAGTTCCTGATAGCGCTGCAGCGTTGCCTGCACCTTGCGGGCCACGCGGTAGTGCTCCTCGCCCACGATGTCAGCTTCCAGAATGCGGGAGGTGGAAGCCAGCGGGTCCACAGCGGGATAGATGCCCTGCTCGACGATCTTACGGCTCAGGACGGTGGTAGCGTCCAGATGTGCAAATGTGGTAGCGGGGGCGGGGTCGGTCAGGTCGTCAGCGGGGACGTAGACGGCCTGCACCGAGGTGATGGAACCGTCGCGGGTGGAGGTGATACGCTCCTGCAGAGCGCCCAGCTCGTTGGCCAGCGTGGGCTGATAGCCGACAGCCGAGGGCATACGGCCCATCAGAGCAGAGACCTCAGAGCCGGCCTGCACGAAACGGAAGATGTTGTCGATGAAAAGCAGCACGTCCTTGTGGGTCTCCTCGCGGAAATACTCGGCCATGGTCAGGCCGGTCTCCGCCACCCGCATACGGGCTCCTGGGGGCTCGTTCATCTGGCCGAAGACCAGCGCGGTCTTGTTCAGGACGCCGGAGGCGTTCATCTCGCCCCAGAGGTCGCAGCCCTCACGGGAGCGCTCGCCGACACCGGTGAAGATGGAGTAGCCGCCGTGCTCGGTGGCCACGTTGTGGATAAGTTCCTGGATCAGGACGGTCTTGCCGACGCCTGCGCCGCCGAACAGACCGATCTTGCCGCCCTTGGCGTAGGGGGCCAGCAGGTCGATGACCTTGATGCCCGTTTCCAAAATCTCAGTAGCGGGCTTCTGCTCTGCAAAGCTGGGAGCCTTGCGGTGGATGGGCCAATGCGGCACATCGTCCACAGAGCCCTTGCCGTCGATGGGACGGCCCAGCGGGTCGAACATACGGCCCAGCGTGGCCTCGCCCACCGGGGCAGTCAGGCCGTGGCCGGTGGCGGTGACTTCCATACCCTTGCCCAGACCTTCGCTGGCCGAGAGCATGATGCAGCGCACCGTCGATTCGTTGACGTGCTGCGCCACCTCCATCGTGCGCTCGGTGCCTTCTGCGGTCACGGTCAGCGCTTCCTGCAGGGCAGGCAGTCGGCCTGCGGTGAACTGCACGTCCACCACAGGGCCGGCCACGCGAATAATTTTTCCCTGTATCATAGATTTGCCTCGTTTATTAGATGTGTCAACCTCTCCGTCACGACTGGCGTCGTGTCACCTCCCCTGGCGAGGGGAGGCTATGCGGAAAAGTTATTCTTGTGATTTCACCGCAGACGCGCCGCCGATGATCTCGGTGATCTCCTGCGTGATGGAGCCCTGGCGGGTGCGGTTATATTCCAGCTGCAAGTCGCGTATCATATCGTTGGCGCTCTTGGTGGCCGAATCCATGGCGGTCATGCGGGCGCTCTGCTCAGCGCAGAAGCTCTCGGTCATGGCACCGAAGATCATGCCGTGCATATAGATAGGAGCGGTCTGCTCGAACACGGTCCATGCGTCCGGCACCAGCTCGACTTCGCCGCGGGGGTCGCCCAGACCCTTGGGGGCGGGCTGCAGATGCTCGCGGTCCAGCGGCAGCAGACGCACCATGACCGGCTCACTGGTGAGCGCGTTCTGGATCTTGGTGTAGATAAGATAGATCTCATCCAGTTTGCCCGACTTGAAGTCGTCGATGGCGTCCACCGTGATGTCACGGGCGCGCTGCAGCGACGGGGCAGTCGCGCCGTACTGGAACTCCTGCACCAGGCGGGGGTCTTTGCGGAGGGCGCGGTAGCCCACCTGACCAATGACATAGAAACGGTCGTTCCTGTCAGCCTTTTCCAGCAGGAGTTTCAGCACGTTCTGGTTGAAAGAACCTGCCATGCCCTTGTCTGCCGTCAGCACCAGATAGGCGCGGCGGGGATCGCCGTCCTCTCTCTGCCGCTCGTGGAAGAACGGATGCACCGGCTCATCGGGCAGATGGGGGACGACACGGGAGATGGTGTCTCTCATGCGAGTGAAGTAGGGCAGGACGTTCTGGTAGTTCTTGCGTGCCTTGCGCAGCTTGGAGGAAGAGATCAGATACATCGCATTCGTGATCTTGCGGGTATCCTGAATGCTCTCGATGCGCTCTTTCAGCAGCTTACTGGACGCCATGACTCTCGCCTCCCTCGTAGGCCTTCCATGCGTTCAGGATGGTGTCGGTCTGCTCGGGAGTGAGCTTGCCGGTGGCCGTGATGGCATCCATCGTGCCGGACACATCTGCATGGAACTGGCGAACAAAGGCAGCGGTGCGCGCCCGCTGCTCAGCGAGAGGCACTTCGTCCAGCATCCCGTGGGAAGCCAGCACAAGGATGACCACCTGCTCGGCGTCGGTCTTGGGCTGATAGAGCGGCTGCTTGAGCATCTCGGTCAGAGCCTTGCCGTGCTCGAGCTGATGGCGGGTCTCGGCGTCCAGATCGGAGCTGAACTGTGCGAAGGACTCCATGTCCTTGTACTGAGCCAGCTCGATACGCAGGTTGGCGTTGGCCTTCTTCATGGCCTTGGTCTGGGCTGCGCCGCCGACACGGGAGACGGACAGGCCCACGTTGACAGCCGGGCGGTTGCCGGCGTTGAACAGGGCGCTCTCGAGGAAGATCTGACCGTCGGTGATGGAGATGACGTTGGTGGGGATGTAAGCGGACACGTCGCCTGCCTGAGTCTCAACGATGGGCAGCGCGGTGATGGAGCCGCCGCCCAGTGCGTCGCTCATGCGGCAGGAGCGCTCCAGCAGACGGGAGTGCAGATAGAAGACATCGCCGGGGTAAGCCTCACGGCCCGGAGAGCGGCGGAGCAGCAGGGAGATGGCACGGTAGGCCACCGCGTGCTTGGAGAGGTCATCGTAGACGATGAGGACGCTCTTGCCCTGAGCCATGAAATATTCAGCCAGTGCCGTACCGGCGTAGGGTGCGATGTACTGCAGCGGGGCGCTGTCGGAAGCGGTAGCCGCCACGATGGTGGTATAGCTCATCGCGCCGTGCTTCTTCAGATCTTCGGCTACGCGGGCGATGGAAGAAGCCTTCTGGCCGATGGCGACGTAGATGCAGAGCACGCCGGTGTCCTTCTGGTTCAGGATGGCATCGGTGGCGATAGAGGTCTTGCCGGTCTGGCGGTCGCCGATGATCAGCTCGCGCTGGCCGCGGCCGATGGGGAACATGGAGTCGATGGCGAGGATGCCGGTGTGGAGCGGCGTATCCACGCTCTGGCGCTCGAGGATGCCGGGGGCCTGCTTCTCGATGGGGTTGTAGCCCACAGCCTCGATGGGGCCTTTGCCGTCGATGGGCTCGCCCAGCGGGTCGATGACGCGGCCAAGGAAGCCGTCGCCCACCGGGATGCCGGCACGCTTGCCGCTGCGGGTGACCATGGTGCCGACGCCGACGGTCTCAGCGCCGTCAAAGAGCATGATGCCCAGACGGCCCGGCTCGACGCTCTCCACCATGCCCTTGGCGCCATTCTCGAAGGTGACGATCTCGCCGTAGACGGCGCGGTCCATGCCTTCCACTTCCACGATGCCGTCGGCAGAGGAGATGACCACGCCGCCCTCTTCGCTGGTGGCGGCGGGCTTGTAGTCCTCGATGCGGGTCTTGAGGGTGGCCAGAGAGGGCTTGTCGGCCATCATCTGGTCAATGGCGTGGCGGCCGGAGTTATCGAAGACGCGGTCGCCGATCTGCAGCACATAGCCGGAAAGGAGGCTGTCGTCCACCGTGACGTTCAGGATGACCTCGGTGGCGTCGTACAGCTTCGCGACCTCTTTCTTGATGCGCTCCAGATCCTCCTCGCGGGGGGTGCGGGCGGCACGGAGGTCAGCTTTGACGATACGGTTGGCCGAGAAGAACTCGGTGCTGAATTCACTTGCCATTTTCAGCCCCCGCTTTCTCCAACAGGTCGTCCAGCAGGCGGGCGTCGTCCTGCTCGTTCAGGTTGCGGGCCAGCAACTTCTCGCACATGGCGCGGGCCAGTGCAGTGGTCTGGGCGTCAGCCTGGCGCAGCTTGTGCTGGCGCTCGGCCTCGGCGGCAGCTTTGCCCTCGGCCAGGATGGCGTCGGCCTGTTTCTGGGCGTCAGCCAGCAGCTGCTGCTTGTCCTTTTCGGCCTGCTGCTCGTAGGCAGTGCGGCGGGCAGCAGCCTCGGTGTCCACATTGCGCAGCTTTGCCTGCGCGTCGTTCAGGGCCGCAACGGCCTCCTGCCTGGAGGTCTCGGCGGCGTTCAGTGTGTCATCCACCTGCTTCTGGCGCTGTGCGATGATGTTCATGACAGGCTTGTACAGGAACTTGCGCAGCAGCAAAAACAGAACCAGAATGTTGACGACTGTATACAGAAGGTTCAGATTCAGAGTCAGCATTCGTCATGCCTCCGTTATCAACCCAGGAACAGGATGATGAGCAGAGCAACGACGAAGCCGAAAATTGCAGTACCTTCGGCCAGAGCTGCACCCAGCAGCAGGTTGGTCTGGATCTTACCGGAAGCTTCCGGCTGGCGGCTGATGGCCTCCGTTGCCTTGCCGGTGGCAATGCCGATGCCGATGCCGCCGCCGATACCAGTCAGCGCTGCGATGCCAGCGCCCAGAGCTACGAGTCCGTTCATAATTATTTCTCCTTTTAATTTTTTAATCAATTTCCTCTTTGCCTCCCCTGATAGGGGAGGTGTCGCGCCGCAGGCGTGACGGAGAGGTTTACTCTTCTCCACCAATACTCTCTTTCATGAACAGCGAGGTGAGGAAGACAAAGACATAGGTCTGGATGAGACCATCGAACAAATCAAAGTACAGGCTGAAGATGGCCGGCACGAACACCGGGACCACCAGCTTGATGAGCTCCATGATGACGAAAGCGCCCAGCACGTTGCCGAACAGTCGCATACACAGGCTGGTGGGGCGGATGGCGATCTCGAGGATGTTCATGGGGGTCATGATGGGGGTGGGAGCGGTGAGGCTCTTGAGGAAGCCCTTGCCGCCCCGGGCATGGATGCCGGAATACTCGATGAGGCAGATACTCATGAGCGCCAGCGCAGCGGTGACATTCAGATCCTTCGTGGGGGGCTTGATGCCGAATACACCGATGAGGTTCGCACAGGCGATGTAGAGAGCCACCGTCATGAGGTAAGGCACATACCGTCTGCCCTGCTCGCCCAGCAGGCCCGTGAAGAAGTTGTCGATCGTGGTGACGACCAGCTCAAGGATGGCCTGCCGCCTGGAGATGTGGTCCACCTTGAGGTTCCGGGTGAGCAGGATGGAGACGATGACCAGAAACAGCATGATGCCCCAGCTGACCACCACGGATTCCGGCACCTGCAGGCCGCCGAGGGAGATCATCTCCACATTCAGCTCTTCTTTCAGGGCCGCAGTCAATGCGTTCATCGCTTTGCCTCCTTTCTGAGCAGAGTCTTATCCTGAAGCGTAAAGGTATCGTTCGTTTTCACTCTATCTCCTTTCGTTTCTTTTATTAAAGCAGCCGCGCCAAAAATCAAAGAAGGTGCGTTTGTTTTCATGGAAACACACCCTCTTTCCGCGCTCAGCACAGCCCTTTTGCGTCTGGTATCATAGCACGATTGGTGCCGTTTGATAAGACCTTTGGTCGATATTCTACTTTTTGTTATATCTTATTTCACACCTTGGCCGGGAACGTTGTGCATCTTGCTTAATAATTCGCAGTCAAACTGTCCATTTTGACCAAATTCTTCGTCACTCCTTAGTGATTCGTTTCATTTTTGAGGTAAAACAAAATCCTTCCGGCAGAATTATACACTCTATGTATATCTGGTATATAAAATTCATATAGCTGTCAAGTGTGTGATAGATGAAATTTTCTTAATTAGAAGCTTATTTTTATTAAGTAATATTACCTGTTTATAATACAGGATACAGGCTCACCGGGCGTTCTGCTCACCGCGGCGGAAGATAGCACGGAAGATGAAGCGGGACAGCGGGCCGCAGTAGAACATCTGCCAGCACAGAGCCATCGGGAAATTGCAGCCGAACGTATGCACCCACGTACCGAAGCTGGACTCCTTGAACAGCACCGTTGCCACAAGGCTCATGACAGGACACATGATGCAGACGATCATCAGAGAGATGGCATAGGTGATGAACTGCGGCCGGTCGGTGGGGCGTATGAAGGTGAAGGCCAGCGCAGTCGCCAGCTTTTCCACCACGAAGAACTCCAGCACGAAGGCCACCGGCACCATAATGGGCATCTCATGCAGGGCCATGCCGAAGGTGGCGTTGGTCACGCCGCCGGTGGCGAGGGCGACATTGTAGACGATCATTCCATAGACCATGATAGCGGCCATAACGACAGTAAAGACGATTTTTTCAAGCAGAGTCTTAGGCATTTTTGATTTTCTCCTCATTTGTGTTGTGGGGTAAAGTCTTTCGGAACTTTCGCCGCACAAAAAAAGACAGACGAGGGCGGAACCTTCGTCTGTCTTTGCACGACTACCATTCATTGCCCGCTATGATAGCACAAACTCCCGCCCCGCGTAAGAGTTTTCTGCCGTTTTCTCCCGTTTTGCGCAAATCCTTCCACGAACGACCCGAAATTTTCGGGCAGTTTATCGCATTCCCGCCGTCCCGTCAATCACCCGGAACGAAGTTTGGCAGTTCTTGTGCAGAGGTTTTCCACAAAAGGCACTGCGGGCCGCTCAGACTGCATAGGGAAGCTGTTCCTGCCGTCTGTTTGTGCGAACAATACATTTTTTTAGTTGTTTCTTGAAAAATAATATCTATTTTATTGTGCATTCTGCGAATGGACAAACCGCGCCCGCGCGTGTATAATAAAGCCAGAAACCAGAGAAGTACAGCAGAAGCTCAAATGAGAGCTAATCCCGCTGACTTGAAGCAGAAAGGAGCGAGACCGATGGTCGATATGGAACCCGCACAGCAGGGACAGGCTGTCGGGATTCGCTGAGAAGCAAAACAGAGGCTCACCACAAACGGGATGTTTCCCCCGTATAAAAACACAACAACAAGAGCCGTTCTTGAGCATCAATAAAGCGAATAACAGAACAGTCTGTGAAATAAAATCCCTCGCGTTCAAATAGATCCGCCGAAGGTGATCCCAATGAAGAAAGCTTTTGTACGGAACGTCTTATTTGAATAACTCTAAAGGAGAAACTCCAATGTACTAAGTAATGACACTCCCTTCGCAAATCTAACTCGAAAGAATGTGGTAATATGAAATTCATCTCTGTGATTCGTATCCCGCACTCCAACGGTTAAGAAAAGGGTCATTCCAATGTACTAAGAAATTCATTCCCCTGCTGATCGTTCTTCACCGTTTCAAAGGAGAATCTTCTATGAAACGTCCGGTACAGACCGAAAAATGAAGAAATCGAGGTCAAGAGGCTATGACTCCGAAGAAGTAAGCATCCTGCCGACTGAGGGCTTGCAACCGCCTCGAGTCGGCAGGTTTTTTGTCTGATGTTTTCCAATGAAGCCTGCATCCTCCCGTTTTCCTGCCGGGAGGATGTGGGTTTTGTTTTGTCCCGGACATTTTGGCGCGGGGCGTGTAGATTTTCGAATCTATTTCGTGTATACTTTTGCTCAGAAAGCAGCACTTACAAGGAGGAATACCACTATGGCAAGCAATTTCGAGTTCTACTCCCCCACCCGGGTCATCTTCGGCAAAGGCACCGAACAGCGCGTAGGCGCGCTGGTGCGCGAATACGGCGGCACCCGTGTCCTCATCGTCTACGGCGGCAAGAGCGCCGTCCGCTCCGGTGTGCTGGACCGGGCCGAAAAGTCGCTGACCGAGGCCGGCATTTCCAGCTGGACGCTGGGCGGCGTCGTGCCGAACCCCCACCTCGACAAGGTCTACGAGGGCATCCGCATCGGCAAAGAGAACAGCATCGACTTCCTGCTGGCCGTGGGCGGCGGCAGCGTCATCGACACGGCCAAGGCCATCGCCTACGGCCTGGCCGAGCCGGAAAAGGACGTCTGGGAGCTGTACGAACACACCCGCACGGCCAGGAAGTGCCTGCCGGTGGCCAGCATCCTGACCATCGCGGCGGCGGGCAGCGAAACGTCCAACAGCAGCGTCATCACTCGGGTGGACACCCACCAGAAGCGGGCCTACAACGACGACATCAGCCGCCCGAAGTTCGCCATCATGGACCCCGAGCTCACCAGGACCCTGCCCGACTATCAGACCGAGTCCGGCTGCGCCGACATCATGATGCACACCATGGAGCGCTATTTCACCAATGGCGGCAACATGGAGCTGACCGACGCGCTGGCCGAGGGCCTGCTGCGCACCGTGATGAAGAACGCGGTCATCCTCCACACCGACCCGGCCAACTACGAGGCCCGGGCCGAGGTGATGTGGGCGGGCAGCCTCTCTCACAACGGCCTGACCGGCTGCGGCATCGCCAGCAGCGACTTTATGTCCCACAAACTCGAGCATGAGATGGGCGGTATGTTCGACGTGACCCATGGCGCGGGCCTCGCCGCCCTCTGGCCCAGTTGGGCGCGGTACGTCTACAAGGACTGCCTGCCCCGCTTCGTCCGCTTTGCCCGGAACGTCATGGGCGTGACCACCGACGGCACCGACGAGGAAATTGCCCTGAAAGGCATCGAGGCCATGGTGGACTTCTACCACAGCATCGGGATGCCCGCCAGCTTCCATGAGCTGGGCATCGACCCCACCGACGCGCAGATCGACGAGATGGCCCGCCGCTGCCTCGAAGCTTCCGGCTCCGCCCTCGGCTCGGCCAAAAAACTCAGCCTCGACGACATGATCGCCATCTACCGCGCCGCCAACCACTAAGAAAACTTTTTCCCCTTCGCCCGGCACAGGATATTTTGCTTACTCTGTGCCGGGCATTTCGTTGTCTCTTGTGTGCTTCATCTCACTTTTTTGGCAAAGAAGTGGAAAAGAGATGGGAAAAACAAGAGCATTTGCCTGAACTCGAAGTATAAACGAAGCGCAGCCCTTCTCCACACAGAAGCAGAAGGGGGTGCGCTTTTCTATGTCCGCCGAAAGTTTTCAACAACACAAAACTTCATTCTCCTATCACAAATTTCCATCTTCCTTTTGGGAGGAGCTGTCTGCGAAGCAGACTGAGAGGGCTATCAATTTAATGCAACAGCAACAGCGTTGAATTGCATATCGCAAATATGCTGTTTGGATGTTGCACTAATTTCTTGACTTGCGATAGCCCGATTTGTACGGTGAATGCGGCTGTTTTCAACATTTTGAAGGGACGCTATTTTGCAACAGCCCCTTTTTTACTGCCAAACCTGCGTGAATGGGGTCGTTTCCTGCGTGAATCGCTGTGTCTAAGCCCCGATGGTTATGTTATAATATGGTCATAAGGGAGGAACTTGAGAATGGAGCTTCGATTTGCGGTCGTAGAAGACCGCCTGCCCGACGCTCAGCGGTTGGAGAGCCTTTTGCGGCTGGCTTTCGGCGGCGGGCAACCATTGGTCTGTGACCATTATGAGAGCGGCGACGCCTTTCTGGCGGCGTTCCCCTCAAAAGAATATCAGGTCATTTTTCTCGACATCTGCATGGAAGGCACCAACGGCATCGAGACGGCGCGCATCCTGCGCCGGGCCGACCCCGACCTGCTGCTGGTGTTCGTGACTTCGTCCCCGGAATACGTATGGGACGCGTTCCCCGTCCACCCCTTCGACTATCTGCTCAAGCCCTACCGGGAAGAAAAGCTTTTCCAGCTGGCCGACGAGCTGCGGCGGGTGCTCTTCCGGGCTGAACCGGAGCTGGAAGTCCGCATCGCACGGCAGCAGGTACATCTCCCCCTGCGGAAGATACAGTACGCCATGGCCCAGAATCACTACGTCCGCATCGTCAGCGACGACGGCGAGTGCCGGGCAGTCTCCACCTTCTCTCAGGTGGAGCAGCTGCTGCGGGCGCAGGAGAACTTCATCGTCTGCAACCGGGGCGTCATCCTGAACATGGACAAGGTGCTCCGGCTGGACTGTGACTGCTTCGAGATGCTGGACGGCACCTGCCTGCCCGTGCGTCAGAAGGACAAGAACTCCCTGTTCGCCCAGTTCACACAATATCAGTTCCGCCATATGCGGCGGGAGCTATGACGCCGAGAGGAGGCCCGACCTTGGACTTTTCTTTATTTGGACGCTATTTTCTGGACCTCGCCATCTTCTACCCGGGGGCATTCCTCTGCCTCGCGCCCCTGTGGGAGCATGTGAAGGCACCCCGGCGCACCGCTGTGCTGACAGCCGCTCTCGTCACGGTCATCTGCCTTGCGGCGGCGGCCCTCTGCGCCATCTTCGAACTCGACAGCAACATCCTGCTTCTGCCCACCCTGCTGGCGGCGTTCTGGCTGCTGCGCTGGCGGGTGGGTCCGGAAGTTTCCGTGAGCCAGACCGCCTTTCTCTTCGCCGTCTCCGGCGTCATGATGGCAGTCTGCTCCCTGCTTTCCGTGGTGCTCAACGCCCGGGCTGAGGTAGGCAACGACGCCCCGGCCTGTCTCGTCTCCACCTCCCTGCTCAAGCTGGGACTCTCGGCAGTGCTCTGCATCATCTTCTGGTTCACCGCCGTCCAGTGGAGCCGCTGGCTGCTGCGGGAGTACCGGGGCGAAGCCTTCTGGCAGTCGGCGTGGCCGCTGCCCACCATCTACGCGGCTTTCCTCGTCTTCTGCATGCCGCTGGACCCGGGCGTCGTGCTCATCAACCGTCTGATGATCATTTCTGTTCTGGCCGTCACCATCTCTCTGCTGGGCATCTTTTTGCTGCTGTACGAGATGTATCAGGTGGCCCGGGAGTACACCCGCAGCGCCCAGCTCGACCGGGAAAACCAGCTTCTGGCCGTGGAATCCCGCCGCTACACCGAGCTGCGGGCCTATATGGAGCAGACGCGGCATCTCCGCCACGACTTCCGCCAGCATCTCCATGTCATCGCCGGACTCACCGAGGCCGGGCAGGTGGATGAGCTGAAAAACTACCTGCACCAGTACGAATCCGAGCTGAGCGAGGAGCGTCCCACCCTCTGCGCGAATCCTGCCGTGGATGCTCTGGCCGGTCACTACGACCACGAGGCCCACAGCCTCGGCGTGCCGGTGGACTGGCGGCTGGAACTGCCCCGCCAGCTGGCCATCCCGGAGGCCGACTTCTGCATGATGCTGGGCAATCTGTTGGAAAATGCTTTCCACGCCAGCCAGAAGCTGCCGCCCGAACAGCGGCAGGTGAAGGTGATGGCCCGAATGCTGAGCCCCGCCATGCTGGGCCTGCTGGTGGAGAACCGCTATGACGGCGTGCTCAAGCGCCAGCAGGGCACCCTCCACTCCACGAAACACGACGGAATGGGCATCGGCCTCGTCTCCATCCAGACGGCTGTTTCCAGATATGGCGGTTCTATGACCGTCGAGACCGAGAACGGTTTGTTCCGGGTGAATATTTTATTGAACCTTTAACCTCTCCGTCACGCCTGCGGCGTGCCACCTCCCCTATCGAGGGGAGGCTGAGAGGTCATGTTATCAAAAAAGGAGGACTCCACCATGAAAATGACCCGACGCACCTTCCTCAGCGCTTCCGCTCTCACACTGCTGTCCTGCCAGCTGGCCCCTGCCGCCAGGGCAGACTGCCTTCTGTCCGGCCTTTTCCACGGCGCAGACACCGCCCTGCCGCCGAAGCCCCTGACGTCGAAAGTTGTGGACGCCAATCCCTTTATGGGCCGCAGCGAGTCAAACATCCACCACGACTGCTACAACACCGACTCCACCGACGCCGTCCTCCCCGTGGGCATCTGCCCCGAGGTCAACGTGGCAATGGAAAAGACGAACCCCAACGCCTCCCCGGCCATCTTCTTCGACAACTTCGATAACCCCGTCAGCCCGTTCCTGGGCGGTCTGGCCATCCGCGACCTCGACGCAGAAGAAGTCCGCACCATCGGCTTTTTCTCTCCCGCCAAGCACGACGGAGGCGGCTATCTCATCCAAAGCTCCTATTCCTTTGTGGACGGGCGCAACCTCATCGTCTGCCCCACCAGCCACAACCATGTGCTGATGCTTCGTGCTACCGACGAGAACGGTACGCCTCTGCCGGTTTTTGAAAAGGTACTGGACATCAACATCAAAGAGGCTGCCGAGCGGGTGCTTGGCCGCAGCCTCGAGCAGAACCTGCTCTCCATCGTCTTTGACTACGACGGCAACCTCTGGTTCGTCACCGGCGGCTTCCGCATCTACCCCAGCCGCGGCCAGCAGGGCGCGATGGGCTACATCTCCCACAATGCCATCGACGCCATCCTTGCCGGCGGCACTGCCGACCTCGACCACGAAGTCCATGTCTACGCTCCCGCTCCGGGCGAGGGTGCTGAAAACGGCATTGCCTCCTGCCGGGAGGGTGCGGTCATCCTGACGAACCTTGCCTGCTACCTGCTGCGTGCCAACGGCGGCGTTGAAGTCGTCTGGCGCACCCCCTACGACAGCGTGGGCGCAAAAGACAGCCGCGAAGGCGCTGCCACCACCGGCGGCGGTCTGGCATGGGGCGGCGGCTGCTCGCCCTCTCTGAGCCGGGAGTTGGTCTTCTTCACCGACAACCTCGAGACCGTCAGCCTGATGGCTGTGGACATCCACACCGGCGAAGTCGCCGCCAGCCACCCGGTCATCGACGAGCTGCCCGCCAACATGCCGGTGTCGGTGGAAAATTCGGCCATCGTCTACGACCACGGCAATGGCCGGGTCAGCACCATCGTCTGCAACTGGTTCGGCGCAGGCAGCCCCAACCTCGCAAAGCCCGACAGCGACTCGTCCATCCAGAGCTACGAGAACATCTACGACCGCAACTGGCTGCTCAAGGGCAACTGCATGATCATGCCCGGCGTCGAACGGGTGGACACCATCCGCACCGCCGACGGCTGGACCATGAAGAGCATCTGGTGCCGCGACGATCTCAGCGACACTTCCATGATGAAGCTCTCCACCGCCACCGGCTATATCTACGGCTTCGTGCAGGACGTGGACAGCGGCATGTGGCAGTACATCGTGCTGGACTTCGACACCGGAAAGACCGTCCTCACTGTGGACGTTGCCTCCCTCTACGGCTACAACAACATGGCCATCGGCATGTACGCGGGCCGTGACGGCAACAAGCTCTACTGCCCCACCGGCTACAAAGAGCTTCTCCGCCTGCAGGACCGCTTCGTCTTCCTGCCCGAGATGCCCTACCGGAAGGTCGATCTGGACAAGACCTCCCGCCGGGTGCTCTCGGCGGCAGAGTTCCAGGCCGCAGGCGGCGCCGGCACCCCCGCAAGCTGGCTCCACACCGCCACCCTCGACAACCTCCACCCCGCGACTACTGTTTCTTTCCGCATCAACGGCCTGACCGGAAATGCCGCCGACTATAAGCTCTTCGCCCTCGGCACGGATGGCCGCTACCACGAGGTGTCCGACTGGCACTTCGACGATGCCCCGGCCCGTCTCAGCGCGAAGAAGGTCTACACTATCTGCCTCACCGCACAGGACGGCGGCAGCTTCGACCTCTCGCCCGACGCCAAGGAAGTCACCCTCTCGGTGGTGCTGGCACGATGAATCTGACAAAGCAGGAGGACTCCCGCCATGAAAATGACCCGCCGCGATTTCCTCAAGCTCTCCTCTGCCGCTGCCGCCGCCTGCGGCGTCACGCTGCTACCGGCCCAGAAAGCCGATGCGGCTTCTGCCATCCAGACCCTGCTGGAAGAAGCTTATCTCTACGCCTTCCCGCTGGTGCTCGTGGACGCCACCAAGACCGTCTCCACCAACACGAAGACCGCTTCCGCCAGCCGCGCCCCCGTCAACCAGTTCATCCACGCCCGGAAGCTGCTGGACGCTTCCAGCCGCACGGTCGTCAGCCCCAATGTGGACACCATCTACACGCAGGCGTGGCTGGACGTCAGCGCCGAGCCTCAAATCTACGTCGTGCCGGAGGCCGACCGCTTTTTCAACGTGCAGGTACTGGACGCATGGACGAACACCGCCGCCGTGCTGGAAGCACCCGGGGCCTACGCCATCGCCTACTCGAGCTGGGAGGGCACGCTGCCCGAGGGCGTCCGGCGCATCGACATTCCCACCCGGACGGTCTGGACCATCGCCCGCATCATGCTCTCCGGGCCGGACGACCTGCCGAACGTGGCGGCGCTTCAGGGCCGGATGCAGCTGATGCCCCTCTCGGCCTACCCCGCCGGGCTGGCCGCTGCGCCGGAAGGGAGCTATTCTCCGGAGAACGATTTCGTCCCGGTGCAGAAGGTACTCGCCATGACGCCGCAGGAGTTTTTCGACACCGCCAACCGGCTGATGGAGACAGACCCGCCCGCCGAGGCGGACGCGCCTCTTCTCCGCAGCCTCGCGGCCCTTTCCGTCGGCCCGGGCCAGCAGTTCGACGCCTCCGCCCTCGGCCCTCTCGGCGGGCTGCGCTGGAAGCGGCTGCTCCTTCAGCTCAAGAGCAGCCTCCGGGCACAGGCAGCACGCTATTCCCGCCAGATGGGCCAGTGGATCTACTATGGCGACCCCATCGGCAATTTCGGCACCGCCTACGACTACCGGACGATGGTCGCCCTGATGGGCCTCGGGGCCAACACCACCGACATCGCCATCTACCCGCGCACCTCCACCGACAGCGCCGGGGCCGACCTTACGGGCCAAAAGACCTACACGCTCCACTTCGACGCCCTCCCGCCCACAGTGGGCAACGGCTTCTGGTCGGTGACGGCCTACGGCGAGGACAACTTCCTCATCGACAACCCCATCAGCCGCTACTGCGTGAACGATCGTTCCGGCCTCCATCGGAACGCCGACGGCTCGGTGGACGTCACCCTCTCCAAGGACGCGCCCGAGGACACTACCAACTGGCTCCCCGTCTCGGACGAAAAATTCCACCTTTTCCTCCGCATCTATAAGCCCGACTGGACGGCGCTGGACAGCTTCCCGCCGCCGGTCATCTCTGTGAAGTAGCAAAAACGCCATCTGCGTCTCGGCGCAGATGGCGTTTTCATCGTTACAGCGTTTTACAGGGTGCTCAGCAGGCGGTGGCCGCCGTTCTGGTCGGCGGCATAGCGGGTGGTGCGGTTGACCTGATTGTCCAGCGGCAGGCCCTCAGCGTAGCGCTTGAGGTTGTGGATGAAGATGTCCACGATGTTGTCCAGCGTCTTGGGCAGGCTGAACTTACCGGAGTTGTGGGGCGTGATGATAGCGCCCGGCTCACCCCACAGCGGGTGGTCGGCAGGCAGAGGCTCCGGGTCGGTGACGTCGAGGCCCGCGCCAAAAATTTTGCCGCTGCGCAGGGCCTCCACGAGGGCGTCGCTGTCCACTGTGGTGCCGCGGCCCACGTTGATGAGGATGGCACCGTCCTTGCAGCGGGCGAAGCGCTCGGCGTTGAACAGCTTGTTGGTCTCAGGGGTGCCGGGCAGGCTCAGGGCGATGAGGTCGGCCTCGGGCAGCTCCTCGTCCAGCTGGCTCTGGGCCACCACACGCAGGCAGTAGTCCGGGCAGGGCGTGTCGGGGTGGACCGTGCGGCGGACGCCCACCACCTCAGCGCCCAGCATATGGGCGCGGCGGGCGAAGTTGGAGCCGATGTCGCCCATGCCGACGCAGAGCACCCGCGCCCCGGTGATGCCCCTCACGGGGCGGTCGATGGGAGCCCACTGGCGCTGGTTCTGGCGGTCGCGGTAGAGGAACATATCCTTTTGGATGCCCAGCCACATGGCCAGCATCCACTCGCTGATGGCCAGACCGTAGGCACCGGTGGCGTTGGTCACCATGCAGTTTTCGGGCAGGACGCCGGGCTTCAGATAGGCGTCGGGGCCGGCGGAGTTGGACTGGAACCACTCGATGTGCTTGTTCTTGCTGATCATCGACACCGGTGCGTTGCCCAGCACGATGTCGGCCCAAAGCACATCTTCGGCGTGGACGTCGTCCAGTGCGTTGAAACGGAATTCAAATTCCGGCACGGATGCCTCCAGCGCGGCGCGGTGGGCGTCGTTCAGGGGCAGACATACCAAAACTTTTTTGTGCATAGGGATACCCTCACTTCCTGTGTATTCTTCTATAAGAATACTCTCCCCCGCCCCGCTCCGCAAGAGGCAAAATGGCCGCTTTCTTAAGAATTCCTTAGGATCTTATCCCACAAATCCCAAGAAGTATGTGATAAGCTGTCCACAATGCAGAAAATCTGCTATACTGATACTATCTTTCCGCACGGTGGTGACGCCCAATGTGGATACCATCTACACACAGGCATGGCTGGATCTTTCGGAGGAACCGATGATTTATGTCGTTCCGGCGACCGACCGCTTCTTCAATGTTCAGGTTCTGGATGCGTGGACGAATACAGCAGCCGTTCTGGAAGAACCGGGCATCTATGCGATCGTCCGCTCCGGCTGGCAGGGAACGCTTCCAGAAGGTGTCCGGAAGATCGAAGTTCCTACAACGACCGTCTGGACGATCGCCCGTATCGTTCTCTCTGGAACAGAAGACCTGCCGAATGTCTATGCGATCCAGGAGCAGATGCAGCTGATGCCGCTGTCGATGTATACATCGGGCAGTTATGTACCTCCGAAGGGCAGCTATGTACCGGAAAATGACTTTATTCCGGTGAACAAAGTTCTGGCAATGACTCCGAAAGAATTTTTTGACACGGCGAATGATCTGATGGTGCTGAACCCGCCCGCCCCAGAAGATGCCGCGCTGCTCCGCAGGCTCGCAGCGCTCCATGTAGGGCCGGGAGAGACCTTCGATGAAAGCCTGCTTGGTCTGGGCGGAACGCTGCGCTGGAAAATGATGCTGTTGCAGCTCAAGAGCAAGCTGACCGAACAAGCCACACAATATGCCCGGCAGATGGGACAGTGGATCTACTATGGAGACCCCATTGGCGATTTTGGCACCGAATATACCTACCGGACGATGGTAGCTCTGATCGGACTGGGCGCGAACACAACGGATATCGCCATCTACCCCAAGACTGAGGTGGACAGCAGCGGCAATACCCTGACCGGAAAAAGAACCTACAAGTTGCATTTTACCAGTTTTCCGCCGACGGTGGACAACGGATTCTGGTCGGTAACGGCTTACGGCGATGACGATTTCCTGATCGATAATCCCATCGGCCGCTACTGCGTGAATGACCGCTCGGGTCTCACGCCCAATGCCGACGGCTCTGTGGATGTGATCCTCTCTGCGGATGCCCCGGAGGATACAACAAACTGGCTCCCCATCGCAAAGGGCGGCTTCCATCTCTTCCTGCGCATCTATAAACCGGACTGGAACACGCTGAACAACTGGCAGGCACCTACGGTCGATGTAAGATGATCTGAGATCCTATGCGAAAGTAAAAGGAGGAACCCCGCAATGAAGATGACCCGCAGAAATTTTATTTCCACCTCAGCCGCCACAATGCTGGCGTGCGGAGTATCCTTGTCTGCTCATGCAGCCGGAAGTGAGTCTGAAAACGGTCTGAATTTTATTACCGATATTTTCAGCGACCCAGCGAAACCGGGAACAACACAGGATGCAACGCCCCTGACTGCCGAGAAGAATGCGGAATGGTACAGCAAGCTGGATTTTTCTGACCGGCGGGAATTTGTCAATGCTGAGCGCGGAATGCTGGACAACGCAGAAGAAACGGTCATCTACAACGATGACGGAACGACGGCATGGGATCTGCCAAGCTACGGCGACCTGAGCGGCGATGCGCCGGATACGGTCAACCCAAGCCTGTGGCGGAATACGCAGCTCAACGCAAAAGCCGGACTGTATGAGGTTTGCAACGGCATATATCAGGTACGCGGGTTTGATATGTCCAATGCGACCTTCATCCGCACTGACAACGGCTGGATCATTTTTGACGTGCTGATGTGCAGGGAAAATATGCAGGCAGCCAAAACTCTGATGGAAAAACGCTTCGGCACGCTGGATGTCAAGGCTGTGTTGTACAGCCACTCCCATGTGGATCACTTCGGCGGTGCAGAAGGTGCGATCGACCGGAACAATGTGGCAGATTCCAGCCTTTCCATCGAGCAGCAGCTTGCCTCTGGAAAGACGGTCGTTCTTGCTCCGGAAGGTTTCCTGAAACACGCCATCAGCGAAAATGTCTATGCAGGCATCGCCATGGCGCGCCGCGCGCAATATCAGTATGGTACGGTGCTGGAAAAAGGCTCGAAGGGCGCGCTCTCGATCGGCATCGGCATGGGGCAATCCACCGGTCAGGTGGCACTCATTCCGCCGACCTTTGAAATCGGTTCGGATACGCCTGCACTGACCATCGATGGGCTAAAGATCGAATTTCAGCTCACACCGGGTACAGAAGCGCCCGCAGAGATGAACGCTTATTTCCCGAAGTACCGCGCCCTCTGGATGGCAGAAAACTGCACCGGTACGCTGCACAACCTGTATACTCTCCGCGGTGCGCAGGTCCGGGATGCGAACGACTGGGCAAAATACATCATCGAGGCAGATCAGAAGTTCTGCGACAAGACCGATGTGGTCTTTCAGAGCCACAACTGGCCGCACTGGGGCGAGGAGATCCACGAGTATCTGCTCAACACGGCGGCAATTTATAAGTTCATCCACGACCAGACCCTACACTACATGAATCTGGGTTACACTTCCACTGAGATCTCTTCCATGATCTCTCTGCCGGACGCACTCGAAAAGGTCTGGTATACCCGCCAGTATTACGGTACATTGTCGCATAATTCCAAGGCGGTCTATCAGAAATATCTGGGCTGGTACGATGCGAATCCCGTCGATCTGGACCCGCTCCCTCCCAGCGAAACAGCGAAAAAGTTGGTGGAGTATCTTGGCAGCACCAATGCCGTTCTGCTCAGGGCGAAAAAGGACTACAACAAGGGCGAATATCAGTGGGTCGCCCAGATCACGAAGGAGCTGGTGTTTGCCGACCCCACCAACCAGAAGGCGCGCAATCTTTGCGCAGACGCGCTCGAACAGCTGGGCTATCAGGCGGAGTCCGGCGCCTGGCGCAATGTCTACCTGATGGGTGCAGCCGAATTGCGGAGTGGCAATCTGTCCGGCCGCGCCCGCACAGCGAACGGCCTCACCAACAGTATGCGGGCGATGACGGTTTCCATGCTGCTGGATTATATCGCGATCCTGTCGGATGGCAATGCTGCACAGAACGATGACCTTACTTTGAATCTGAACGTGACAGATGAGAACGAACAGTTCTACGTCACCCGTAAAAACGGCGTACTGCTGGCTTATCCGGGCGAAAACCGTACAGATGCGCAGGCGTCTGTCACCTGCAAGCGGCTCCAGCTGTTTGCCCTGATGACCGGTCAGCAGGCAGGACAAGTTCAGATCACAGGCGATGCCACCGTCCTGAAACGCCTGCTGGCGTACGCCTCGAAGTTTGAAAAGACCTTCAATATTATTGAGCCGTAATAATGTCTTGGTCTCCATCCAGCGGATGCAGTTCACGGGTTTTTGGGTGTTCCCAACAAGCCTTTTGCAGCGCAAAATAGTGTCTGTATCATCACAGTCGTCAGCTTCAAAGAGGTCTTTGAAGCTGGCGGCTATTTTTTTGCATCCCGAAAGAACCGCTTATCATGAAACGCTATCAGATCAGCATCTCGTTCAACTTCGGCTTCACCCCATACATCAAGGGGGAGTGATACGTCCGCCTGCAAAATCAGGCATTTGGCTGATTCTCGATGCAACCTCTAAGAAAGCAAAAAGAAAAGCACCGTACTTCAAACGAAGTACAGTGCCTTTTTGGTGGAGAATAGCGGGATCGAACCGCTGACCTCTTGCATGCCATGCAAGCGCTCTCCTGAACGGTATCGAAACACACCCCCACACGAAAGTGCGGGGACAGGCTTAATATCGCGTTGATACGTTCTATCCACCAAAAAGGTTCACAGTTGCATCCTGCTTCCAGGAATCATGCTCCGCCTACAAGGCAATTTTACCACCCAATTTTCAAGTGTGTCAATGGGTTTTGCTCAGAGAGAAGGTCATTTACGAGAAAAGTTTTTTTCTGACAGCTTACTTAGCGCAATTTTGATTTCACACATCAAAGTTGCGCTTTTTATTTTCCCCAAGAGTATTGACAAGGAGGTTTTCTCAACTATGCCGATATATTATCGCTGTTTTTTATCTGTGAACCAACCGCATGACCCTTGACTACTTCTACGGACAGACTGGAGAGCTTTTCTCCTTCTACCGCATTCCAAAGGCTCTTTTTCAGGAGCAGCGGTTCCAGAGCCTGTCCACGGATGCCAAAACACTCTACGGCATCCTGCTTGATCGCATGAGCCTGTCGGCCAAGAATGGCTGGCTGGACGAGCAAGGTCGGGTGTTCATCATCTTCACGATTGAGGATGCTGAACATGGACGGTGCCAACAAGTTCCACTTCAACTGGAAAGACCTTGTGCCCAGTGGTCTGTCCATAAAGGATGCCATTGCACCCACTGCGCTGGCGTTTAAGAACAGCCGGACCTTTCAGATGGGCGGCATCTTCGGGGCGGTCAGCTTTCTGAATATCACGGCTTCTGATTTGAGCGACCAGCTTTTGAAGGACTTTCTGGACATGGACTCCAGCCAGATCGTTACCATGCACATCCAGTCCGTTGACCAGAACAAGGCCATCAAAACCATCAAGCACACGATTACCGAACTCGATAGATCAAAGATCGAGGAACAGAAAAAAGCCGTCCGCGCCGGATACGACATGGACGTGTTGCCGTCCGATTTGGCGACTTACGGGCGGGATGCAAAAGCCCTGCTGAAAGAATTGCAGAGTCAGAACGAGCGGATGTTCCTTGTCACTTTTCTGGTGCTGAACACCGGTAAGACCGAGCAGGAACTGGAAACCAACGTCTTTCAGGCGGTCAGCATTGCGCAGAAGCACAACTGCGAACTGTGCCGCCTTGATTTTCAGCAGGAGCAGGGGCTGATGAGCAGCCTGCCGCTGGCAGACTGCCAGATCGAGATCCAGCGCGGCCTGACCACCAGCAGTACGGCAATTTTTGTGCCGTTTACCACGCAGGAACTGTTCGATAACGGCAAGGAAAGCCTGTACTACGGTCTGAACGCTCTTTCCAACAACCTCATCATGGTTGATCGCAAAAAGCTGAAGAACCCCAACGGCCTGATTCTGGGCACTCCCGGTTCCGGCAAGTCCTTCAGCGCAAAGCGTGAAATCTGCAATGCGTTCCTTGTGACAGACGATGATATTATCATCTGCGACCCAGAATGTGAGTACGCACCGCTGGTGGAGCGTCTGCATGGGCAGGTCATCCACATCAGCCCTGCCAGCACCCAGTATATCAACCCTATGGACATCAACAGCAACTATTCGGAAGAGGATAACCCGCTGGCTTTGAAAGCCGACTTTGTACTGTCCCTGTGCGAACTGGTGGTGGGCGGCAAAGAAGGGTTGCAGCCGGTGGAAAAGACGGTCATTGACCGCTGCGTCCATGTAATCTATCGCAAGTATTTCGAGAATCCCACCCCAGAAAATATGCCGCTGTTGGAAGATCTGTACAACGCCCTGCTGACGCAAGACGAACCGGAAGCACGCCATGTGGCGGCTGCGCTGGAAATCTACGTCAAGGGCAGTTTGAACATTTTTAACCACCACACCAACGTGGATATCAATAACCGCATTGTCTGTTTTGACATCAAGCAGCTTGGCAAGCAGCTCAAAAAGTTGGGTATGCTCCTTCCGTTGCATTTCTCGCAGCCACCAACCGGGTGGGTCTGGACTTCAA